>Ga0247832_1000019_pt1 | contig 261256 bp, 263 predicted proteins | sample LaCruzMarch2015__10_FD_192407 | JGI IMG/M metagenome (GOLD analysis project Ga0247832, IMG submission 192407) | Freshwater microbial communities from meromictic Lake La Cruz, Castile-La Mancha, Spain - LaCruzMarch2015_4m | ecosystem: Environmental > Aquatic > Freshwater > Lake | place: Spain...
AGCCAGCCAAGATGCGCCTGCGCGAACGCCGCCTGCACGGTCGGCCAGTCGAGCGAGCGCAGTGACAGGTAGATGAAGACCCCGCCAATGGCGAAGCCGAGCGCGACCCAGACTGGTTTCAAGGCCGCGCCCATGAATCAGACCCGGCCGCCATGCGCGCCGATGGCGGCGGGCACGCAACTCATCGCGCTGAAATCGAACCCATCCGCCATTGTCATCTCCCAAGGGTTCGGATCCTGCCGCGGCGGGCCCGAACCGAGCGACATGGTCATTACCCCATGCCGGTTAACATACACTCGCCGTAAACGCCGATGCGGCGCCGGTGATTGCCAATCCGGGATGCACGGGGTTGCGCGGCTTGACGCCGGAACACGTCGGGACGGGCGCAGAGTGTGAATGTTTCGTTTCCGAAGCGACATGCCCTTGATTTGCGGCGGCGGACATGGCTCCAGTCGCCTCTACCATCGGCCAGGGCGAAACCGCGAGCCGTCCGGGCGCACGGTACGTGACGTCAAAGCCAGTATGCGAGCGAACTGATGTCATCCCTTATGATCAAAGTAGCAGCCTGTCTGGCGCTTTGCATCAGCGCCGCATTTTCGGACGCCAGCATGCCGCCCTCGCCCGGCGGCCCGAACGAGAAGGCGGCGATCTATTCGCTCTCCAGCGCCGACGGCCAGATCCAGCCGGCGAGTGACCGGTCGAAATCGAAAGGCAAGAAGATCGCGCTCAAGCGGTTCCCGAACGGGCCGATCGCCTTTCGCAACTACAAACAGGCCATCCACCCGATCGAGGGCTACCAGACCAAGCTGCTGCCCGGTTGGACGTTCAATTTCGACAACGTGATCGTAACGCCGGACGCCGAAGTCATCACGCGCATAACCGAACGCAACGTCGCAGCGTTCAAATGGGAATTGGAAAAGCGAAAGGCCCGCAAACGCGGTCGCTACATAGTCGAGGCGACCCTGCCGGAAACCCGGCCCGGTATCGTCGCCGCTCCGCTCTGGCTTTATTCCGAGGGCGCCCGCGAAGGCGCCCACGAGTTTGACTTCGAGCTGATGAACGGCCGCATCGAATACAACCTCCATAACGGCAATGGCGGTTTCAACATGCGCAGGGTCAACAAGGACCTCGGCGGCCACCGCGTTCGCTTCGAGATCGACCGGCAGCCCAACAAGGTCACGATGCGGATCGAAAGCCTGACTGACGGTTTCAGGGACGAACTGGTCGTGACGCCCACAAAGGTTCGCAAATGGGCGAAAGTGCCGGGCGCCCCGAAAAATCTGCGCTGGCCGCCGAACCAGACGGCGATGTATCCGGTGATGGAATTCTGGGTGTCCAACGCCTCGGACTGGGCCGGCAAATGGGAACCCCTGCCGCCGGGCGAGTCGATCGAGATGGTGATGCACGGGTATTCGTTCACGGAGAAGTAAGGGCCGCTACTCCGCCGCCTCTTCCAGCGGGACGAGATCAGCTTCCGAGGCGCGGGGGAGTGTGACTTCGGCGCGGGTGCCTTTGCCGGGTTTGGATTCGATGCGCAGGGCGCCGCCCTGCAGTTCGGCGAAGCGGCGGACCACGGACAGCCCGAGGCCAGTGCCGGGCTTGGCGCCGGTGCCTTGCGCGAAGGGTTCGGTGACACGAGCGAGGTCGGCCGCGGCAATGCCGGCGCCCCGGTCAGAGACGCTGAGCATGGCGGTCTCGCCTTCGAGCCGTGTCTCCAGCGTGACCGTTTTTCCGCTCACGGAATACTTGATCGCGTTGGAGACGAGGTTCTGCCAGATCTGGCGCACGGCGCGGGCGTCCGCCTCGGCCCAGACTTCGCCGCTGGTCTTTAGCTTCAGCGTCACCCCTGCCCGGTCGGCATGGCCGGTCATCTGGCGGATCACCGATTCGGCGGACGCCGTCAGGTCCACCGGCTCCGGCTCAAGCCGCGGCTGGCCGGCTTCGGCGCGCGCAAGGTCCAGGATGTCATCGACGAGCAGCAGGAGGTCTATGCCGCTTTCGTGGATGATCGACGGATAGTCCGCATACGGCTTCGGCAGCGGCCCCATCAGCTCGGCATGCATGATTTCGGCGTAGCCGAGAATGGCGTTGAGCGGTGTCTTGAGATCATGTCCGAGCGAGGCAAAGAACGCCGTGCGGGCGCGCAGCTTCTCCTCAAGTTCGGCTACGTCGCCAGAGGGCGGCGTCTCGACAGCGGCGTCCATCATCAGGAGGTGGAAGCCGCGCGCGTGGCGTTCGGTCAGCACCCGCACGCGGCGGCCCGAGACGAGTTCGGCAGCCACCAGCTGGCGCGCCGTCTCGCCCGGCGGGGGCAGGGCAAAGTCGTGATCGGTGAACAGGCCCGTCAGCGCCGCGCCGGCGCGCATGGCCGTCAGGCCGAACGTGTCGCCCTGCACACGCCGGAGACGGCCCTCGGGCGTCACGTCCAGCCAGCTGATGCCCGTCATGGTTACCGGCTGGGGTTCGGGCTCGGGCGGCGTCGGCGAAACGTCCGCTTGCGATAGGGGCGCTGCGGCGCGCTCGGATACCAGTTGCCAGATCGCCAGGGCGCCGGTGACGAGACCCGCGAACGCGAACGGCGCGGCGATCTGCGCCGTGCCGACGGGCGGCTGCGGGATGCCGCCGAGGGGTGTTGCGACGAACACGCAAAACAGGGCGAGCGCGGCGAACGTGCCCGCCTCCGCCGCGAGGCGCGGCTTGCCTGCGAGCAGGCCGGTCAGCGGCGCAATGATCAGCAGGATGATGAGCGGCGAGGCGTTGCCGCCCGTCAGCACGACGGCAACAAGCGCGAAGACAAGCCAGGCGATCACCGGCAGGCCGCTGAGTTCGGACGCGCCTGACCGGGCCGCGGCATAGCCTGCGAGACCCGGAACCCACGCCATCAGCGCGGCCGCAAAAACGTTCTGCGGCATCGCACCACCGACCGCAGCGAACACCGCCGCCGTCAGTCCCAAGCCGAGCCAGGCAAGGTTAACAAACTGTAATCTTTTCTGGGCCGTTTCGGGGGCCAACTCTTAACACCCCTTAGAGAATTGTTAGGCATTCCTGCCACATCACAAGGCCTATCTTCTGTATTTGTAATGCGCAATTCGCACAAGGCATGGTTCCCCCTGCCGGGAAGATCGGGCATCACTAATCGCGTGTGGCGTGAGGAGTTTAGAATGAAGACCTCTGGGGTAATTGCCGCACTGGTATGCGGACTTGGGCTGACGGGTGGCGCAACCGCGCAGGCCGCCGATCCGATTTCCGAGAGTGCTGCCGTTTACATGACCTATCAGTCAGACTCGACGAAGGTTGCCGATAAGCCGTTCAAATCGGCCGGCGATATCGATTCTGCGCTCGACACGATGGGCGCCTACAATGCTGACCAGCTGACGCGCGGCTGGATGGCCTACTCGGCGCTGATCGCGTCGCAGGACAAGGAATTTGCCTCCACGGTGCGCGATATCGAAGGCTATTACGGCCGAGAGGCCGTGATGAAGAGTTTTGCCGCCGGCAACAGCTATGCCCGCTCGCTTAAGGGCGGCGATGATGCGGTTGGCGCCGCCATCGCAGTGACGGACGGTGACTTGCCGAAGATCTACTCGAACGGAGCTCTGATCAAGGAACAGGCCTATTCGTTGCAAGGCCACGGCTGGGCAAAGTCGCGCATCCGCAATGGTGGGTCGCGCGCCGAATCGGTGGATGTGCTGCAACGCGCCGGCAAGCCGGCTGACAACCTCATCCTGACCGCCCTGACGCAGTCGGCGCCGCTGTCAGCCGAAACGAAGACCGGTGTGATCATGGCGGCCGCCTCGGCCGAGGACCTGACGGGCGCCGTTCGCCTCCCCTCCTTCATGACGCAAGGCTTCTCCGGCGGCAAGAAAGCCGTGAAAGCCGACAAGCAGATGGTCGCCAACCAGATCGCCTCGCTCGCTGCGATGCGCGTCATTGGTGCGGGCGAAGTGGATGATGTCCGCCTTCAAAAAGTGATGCTTGAGCCGTCCGTGCGCGGCTGCATCAAGAAAGAGAACCTGAACCTGCAACAATGCGTTGCGGCTGTTGGTACGCAGTTCGAACTGCCCTTCTGCATCAGCGAGCATACGATGACCTATGTCGCGGACTGCCTGAGCGACGTCTACAAGTAGTTCAGAAGGTCTGGACGCTTTCTCCGCCTAGAGCCCCGGCCGTCCCTGACGTGCCGGGGTTTTCTTTTGGGGTTTCACCGATCATATGGAGACGCATGAGCATCGAGACCAAAGCGGCAGACATACGGGAAGAATTCTCCTGGCTTGAGGATTGGGAGGCGCGCTATGCGCACCTGATCGATCTCGGCAAGGCGAACCCGTCGCTGGCCCCGGATGAGCGCAGCGAGGAGACGCGGGTGCGTGGGTGTGCCTCGCAGGTCTGGATGGTAACGGACCTGGAAGACGACCGGCTGACCGTGCGGGCCGAGTCGGATGCGATCATCGTGTCGGGCCTGATTGCGCTGCTGACGCGGCTCTATTCGGGCGAGCCCGCCGCAGACATCCTGGGCTTTGATGCGCGCAGGTTGCTCGACGATATCGGCGTGACCGGCGCGCTGACCGCGCAGCGCTCCAACGGGCTGGCCTCGATGCTGGCGCGGATCGAGGGCGACGCGCGCGTCGCGGCGCAGGCTTAGGTTTAGCGCCAGGGGCCGGCGACGAGACCAAGCGGGACGCGCTGCACCCGGCGTTCATCGAGGCAGCGCAGCGCCGCGCGTTTCGAAAGGACGTGCCGCATCAGCCTGCCTGCGGCGGAACGAGTGAGCCCACCGGGCGCATGCCGACGCAGAGCTGGTCGATCCAGGTGTCGAAGCCCGTGTCCTTGCGGTAATACTCGGCGATGCGGCAGGCGCGCGCGGCGATGGAGCGGTTGCGGGCGAGGACCGGCGAGCCGCGATCGCAGGTGAGGATCTTGTCGGTCTTCAGCCGGGGCGCGAAGCCAACCAGCGCGGCCGCGAGATTGGCGAGGTCTTCATCGCGCAAGGGATTGAATTTATCAACCAGGTACGCCTGCTCCTTGCTGAATGTGAGTTGCAATATGACAGCGATTCGCAGGTGCAGGATGAGTATCCTAGTCTTTCAATCCTAGGTGCGTGTTTGCTGGGGATTTGGGCGCGCCGGGTGAGATATAAGCACGCGGGCGATCGGGCAGAAACGCGTGTAGAGCGGGATGCAATCCGGCCCTTCTCGGATCACTTGATGGGTTTGGATGGCGGGAATTCATCCCGCCTCACGGTCAGGCCGCGGCGCGGGGTTGTTCCGGGTCGGGGGTCAGGGCCTGGCGGCTGGAGATCAGTTCATCATGGCAGATGACGAGGGAGAGGTCGCCCTCTTCGTCCACCACCGGCAGTCGCAACCAGGCGTGCACGCGTTCGCCGGTTTCGATGATGCCGCCGACCGGCAGGCCCCGCTCCAGCGCGGCGCTGAGACCGAGGGCGTAGCATTCGCCGTGAGCGCCGGCGATTTCGGCGACCTTGCGGCCGCGCACATCGAGGCCGAAGATGTCGCGCAGGCGCGAACCGGCGATGCGGAAACGCCCCTCGCCCGCAGGATCGATCTCGACGACCGACAGGCTGGCCAGCGTGGTGCGAACGATGCCCGGATTGATGGCATCGCGGGGCACAAGCCCTTCCGCCGTACGGCATTCGTACCAATGGGCAATCAGTAGGCGCTGGGCCTCGGTAACCCCCGCAAAACTGTGCTTGTCAAACATGAACTCGCCACCCCCGTGGTGATTCGGAAGACTCAACTATTGCGCGAGTGGACTCGCGGATCAAGAGTCTGCGAAGCATTTTGTTAATACAGATTACCAAAATGTTCATTCCGGAAACGGAACGACCGGCCACGACTTCTGGCAGGGCGTTGTTATGCTTAAGTAAACGGTGGAAATGCTTGCTCGTGTTGCGAGTCTTAAAGCTTCTACTGATTCGATGTCACTCGTCGCGGCCTGACCTGCCGAGGCCCATTTTCTTCGCGAGTTTGGAGCGTTTCTCGGAATATCCGGGCGCCACCATGGGGTAATCGGCGGGCAGTCCCCACTTCTGGCGGTACTCCTCCGGCGACAGGCCATACTTCGAGCGCAGGTGCCGCTTCAGGGATTTGAACTTCAGACCGTCTTCAAGGCAGACAATGTGTTCCTTGTAGATGGAGCGCTTGATCGGCACGGCGGGACGCAGCGGCTCCGCCTCCGGCGCGGTGCCGGGGTTCGACAATTCCTGGAGGGCGCCATAGACGCTGCGGATCAGCTCCGGCAGCTCGGACATCTGCAAGGCATTGTTGCGGACATAGGCCGAAACGATGTTCGCAGCGTGGGCGACGTTCATGCTGGCGAATGGCAGGGATCCGGTTTCAATGCTCATATCGCCACCTTCCGCAAAACGCTGCGCCCGATACGCACTATCGCTGGCGGCTCCGAGAGCCCGGATAACGGTTCACCGCTCTCGGGCTCCAATATGGCTTAATTTTGGCACGGAGGGTGCCAGGGGACACTAGCCTGAGAGGAACGCGACCAACAGGACGCCGGCGAGCAGGACAGCCGTCCAGACGGCCATGCCGCCTGCCCGGCCGCTGCGGGACAGGGCGCCCCGCGGGCTGAAGCCCGCTACGAGCTGACCCTGGGCGAGGCGCCCGGCCCAGGACGCCGCCTGCGCGCCGACCGAGACGGCCTTGGTCCAGACCGCGTCAATCCAGCGGACCGCCTCGAAACCTGCCCGGCGGTAGAACCAGTCCGTATCGAGGATCGTGCCGGCCTTTTCTGTGGGATAAAGGCGAAGTCGTTTGAACAGCATGAAGGCGAAAGCCGCGAGCACAAGCAGCTGCAGCTGCGTGAGGATATGGCCGAGGGTAAAGGGCCGGTAGCTCGCCGCCTCGATCGGATAGGGCAAGAGGCCGTAGAGCCATTGATAGCCGAAGCCCGGCACGATCGCCGGCAGGCCGACGACGATGCACAGGAAGGCCGCCATGCCCATCGCAAGGAGCATGTTGAACGGCGCCTCTTTCACGCGCCGGCCGCTGTCGCGCCCGAAGAAGGCAGTGAACGGCACCTTGATACCGGAATGTTCGAGCACGCCGGCCGAGGCGAAGAGGAGGAGAAACCAGACGATCACCATCGCGGGGTCGGCCGTGCCTTCGGCGGCGACAGCGCTCATGGTGAGCGATTTGGCGATGAAGCCAGAGAAGAGCGGGAACGCGGAAATCGACAGGCCGCCGATGATGCAGAACAGCGCGGTCCATGGCATTGAGCGGTAGAGACCGCCGAGTTCGGACGCCTTGGCGGTGCCGGTGCGGTAGAGGACGGCGCCGACGCTCATGAACAGCAGCGCCTTGTAGAGGATGTGCACGAAAGCGTGGGCGGCTGCGCCATTGAGGGCGAGCGCGTTTCCGGCGCCGGCCGCGCCGACGCCGATGGCGCAGATCATGAAGCCGACCTGGTTGTTGAGCGAGTAGGCGAGCACGCGGCGCAGGTCGTTTTCGATAACGGCGAAGAAGACGGGGAAGACGGTCATCGCGGCGCCGATCCAGATCAGTTCGTCATGGCCGGGGAAAATGCGCGCGAAGGCATAGACGGCGAGCTTGGTGGTGAAGGCCGAAAGGACGACGGCGCCGACCACGGTGGCCTTGGCGTAGGAATCCTGCAGCCAGTTGTGGAGGAACGGGAATGCGGCCTTGATGCCGAAGGCGATGAAGATGGCGAGCGCGCCCGGCTGATCGAGGCTGGTGAAGGCGGCGAGCGAGAGGCTGCCGGTGGCCTTCCAGGCCGCCGCGATTCCGGCGAGCAGCAAGAGGCCGGAGAGGACCTGAACCGCGAGGTAGCGCAGCGAGGCGAAGTAGGCCGCGCGCGTGCCGGCCTGCAGCACCAGGAAGACCGAGGCGACGGCCGTAAGTTCCCAGAAGATGAAGAGCGTCATCAGGTCGCCCGCGAAGGTCGCGGCGACAGCGCAGCCCGAATAGACGAGCGCGGCCCCATCCTGCATCCGGTCATCCGTATGCAGCGCATAGACGGCGTTGAGGAGCGCGGCGAGCAGGAAGGCGAGGCCGAAGATGAAGTTGAGGCTGTCTACGCGGTAGAGCGACAGCGTCAGGCCCAGCATATCCTGCGAGAGGTGATCGACGCCGTGCTGGGCGGTGGCGAGCAGGAGGATGGCGCCCATGGGCGCGAGCAGCGTGATCGCCTGACGGAGAGCCTTCACGCTGACCAGCATGGCGAGGAGACCGGCAACGACCAGAAGCCAGCCCGGATTGATCTGTGTCAGGAGCAAGGGCATCAGGCGCCTCCCCCGGATTTGCCGTTGCCCGGGTCGGGCTCTGCGGTCTCGGGGTCAATGTCGGCGGGCGAGGTGTTGCCATCTCCGTAATAGTCCTCACCGCGGCGCAGGAGGCTACCGAGCGGCCAGCCAGCCAGCAGGACGAAGCCGAGCGCGGCAAATCCAAAGAGGCCGTAAAAGCCGAACACGCCGGCGGCGTTGATGGTCTCGTGGCGGTCGACCAGAAGGTCGGCGAGGATCAGCAGAACCGACAGCAAGCCGGTGAGACATAGCAGGATCGTGCCGATACCTTTCGCCTCGGTCCAGCCGAAGAGGACCTTGGCCATCGGGTGGATGCCTTCGTCGCTGGTGCGCGACAGGGCGTTCACGGTCTCGGTTGCGCGCTTGACGAAGCGGCCGGACGCGTCGCGGACGGGGGGCGTGTCGTCGGTCATCGGAGATCCTCAAGGCCGGGCACGCTGCCCGCCGCAAAGGCCGGGCGCAGGAAGTCGCCGATTGGACCTGCGGCCATGAAGAGGACGACGCAGAGCGCGGCGGTGAAGAGCGGGGCCGCCACGGTGAGCACAGGCGCGCCGCCCGGGCGCTTGAATTCCTTCGCCGGCGGGGTGCCGGGCAGCGGCATCAGGCCGAGGATGGCGACCGGCAAGAGATAGGCGATGTTGAGCAGCGCAGAGACGATCAGCACAGCGGGTATCCAGGCAGTGCTCGCATCGGCGGCGCCCTGCAGCAGTTCGTATTTCGGCCACATGCCGCCGAAGGGTGGCAGGCCGATGATGGAGAACGAGGCAATCAAGAAGGCGGTGAATACCAGCGGCATCTTCCGGCCTAGGCCCTGCATGCTCGACACGGTGGTGAGGCCGGTCGCGACATAGATGGCGCCGGCGCACATGAAGAGCGTGATCTTGGCAGCGGCGTGTGCCGCGATCTGCAGCGAGCCGCCGAGTGCGCCTGCCTCCACCGCGAGCAAGGCGCCGAGCGTGACATAGGCGAGCTGCGCTATGGTGGAATACGCGAGCCGGGCCTTGAGATTATCCTGCCTCAGCGCGATCAGCGAGGCAGCGATGATGGTGAAGCCGGCGACGCCGAGGAGTACATCCCGCGCCGGGGTCGCCTGCAACAGGTCGAAACCGAAGATGTACACGGAGATTTTCATGACCGTGAAAACGCCGGCCTTCACGACTGCGACGGCGTGCAGCAACGCAGAGACCGGCGTGGGGGCGACCATCGCGCTGGGCAGCCAGAAATGGAACGGCATCAGGGCCGCCTTGCCGACGCCGAACACGAACAGGACAAGCAGCGCGCTTGAGACGAAGGGCGAGAGCCCAGCATCAGCGAGCAGGCCGCCTTCGATGAAATCCAGCCGCTGGCCGGCAACGACCCACGTCCACATGATCGCCATCAGGAAGAAGCAGATGGAGGTGCCGAGCAGCGTGAGGAGATACGTGCGGGCGCCGCGCTGGGCGGCGGCGTCGCCCTTGTGGGCGACGAGCGGATAGGTCGAGAGCGTCAGCACTTCGTAGAAGATGAAGAGCGTGAAGAGATTGCCCGCCATCGCGACGCCCATCGCGCCGCTGAGGGCCAGCGCGAACCAGATGTAGAAGCGCGTCTGGTTGCGCTCGCGGTTGCCGCGCATGTAGCCGATCGAATAGAACGAGTTGACGATCCACAGCCCGCTCGCGACGAGCGCGAAGAGCGCGCCGAGTGGCTCGAGCTTGAAGGCGATCGCGAGGCCGGGAACGGTCTCGCCGATATAAAGTTCCGGACGTGCGCCGCCCGCGACCAGCAAGGTGAGCTGGATGACCACGGCAAAGAGGGCAACGGCCCCGGCGATCGTGACGCCTTCACGCAGGGTCGGCACCTTGCCGAAAAGCGCGACGCCAACCGCGACCAGCAGCGGCAGGCAGAGGGCTGCGGCGATCAGCAGCTGCGGCGTCATTGCGCAGCCCCCAGTCCGAGGGCCGCCGCGGCACCGTCTGCCGCAAGGCCGGCCGGGAAGCCCGCGTCGATGCCGTAGAAGATGTTCACCAGCGCAAGGATCCAGAGCGGGATCAGCAACAGGAGCGGCGCCTCCTTGTTGTTCTTTCGCGGATTGAGCGGCGGCTCGAAGAACACCGCCTGCAGAACCCGCCCTATGTAGATCACGGACAGGAAGCTCGCGAAGACAAGGACCACCGCAGCCCACCACCAGCCCTGGTCCAGCAAGGCGTAACCGAGTTGCAGCTTGGAGATGAAGCCCGCCGTGAGCGGCACGCCGATCAGCGAGAGACCGGCAATCGCGAAGGCCGCCATCGTGAAGGGCGCCGAGCGGCCGAGGCCGGCAAAGTCGCGGATTGTGCTGCCCTGATAGGCGAAGCAGATACCGGCCACCGCCATGAACAGCGCGCCTTTCATGAGAGCGTGGGTGAACAGGTGCAGCAGGCCCGCTGACACGCCTGCGGCCGTGCCGACCGAGATGGCGAGGAGAATATAACCGACCTGCGCCACCGACGAATAAGCGAGCATCCGCCGGACATCTGTCTGGAAGATCGCCTGGACGCTGCAGATCACCATGGCCGCCATGGCGAGCGGCGCGAGCACCCATTGGAGGACTGCGGACTCGAACGCCCGGTCCGGCTGGAAGATCGTGAACAGCCAGCGGATGAGCGAATAGAGCGCCACCTTCGTGGCGGTCGCCGACAGGAACATCGACACAAAACCCGGCGCGTAGGCGTAGGCGTTCGGCAGCCACTGGTGCAGCGGCCACATGGCGGCCTTTAACCCGAGCCCGACTAGGATGAAGGCAAGGCCTGCCTGAACGCTGCGGTTACCGGAGAGTCCCGGCATCTGCTCGGCAATGTCCGCCATGTTGAGCGTGCCGGTGGCGGCGTAGAGTAGCCCGATGCCTATGACATAGAAGCTAGCGCCGAGGGTGCCCATGACCAGGTAGCTGAACGCGGCGGGCAGCGCACGGCGGTCCTTGCCGGCGCCCATGGCGACCAGCACGTAGGTTGCCAGCGAGCTGACCTCGAGGAAGACGAAGAGATTGAACGCATCGCCGGTGGCAGCAACGCCCGCAAGACCGGCAAAGCAAAGCAGGAAGGCGCACAGCAAGAGGTTCAGCCGCTCGCCCTTAAATTCGGCCGCAAGGGTGGGCCAGGCGATAAACGAGGCCAGCGCGCCCATGCCTGTAATCAGTACAAGGATCATGGCATTGAGCGCATCGACCCGGAACTCGATGCCGATGGGCGGTTCCCAGTTGCCGAGTGCATAGCTGATCGCGCTGCCGGGCACTTCCTGGATGATCGCGAGCAGGATCAGCGAAAACCAGAAGGCGGCAGCTGTACCGGCGACCGTGAGTATCCAGGCGAGGCGGTTGCTGGGGCTGAGCGCCAAGAGCGGCGCCAGCAGCATCGGTACGACGACGACAAGGACGGCGGCATGCCGGACCGCCCAGTCCGGCGCCGAGGTCAACACAGGTTCGAGGATCATCTGACCACCTCGCCGCTTGTTCTGGCGGCGTCAGCGTCTTCGGCCATCTGGACCTTGACGTCAGAGGCGTAGATCTCGTCGGCCTCGATGGTGCCGTAGGACTCGTTGATGCGCACGATCAGCGCAAGGCCGAGCGAGAGCGTGGCGACGCCGACGACGATGGCCGTGAGCATCAGGACGTGTGGCAAGGGATTGGAATAAACGTGAACCAGTTCGGCGACGCCTTCACCGCCATAGGCGTCTTTGGGCATGTCCTCGGCGAGGAGAACCGGCGCGGTGGCATTCGCAACATTAGCAAGCTTCACGTAAAACAGGCAGATTGTCGTCTGGAACAGCGAAAGGCCGACGAGGCGCTTGATCAGGTTTTCAGCCGAAAAGGCTATGTAGAGCCCGATCATCATAACAGCGATGATCGCCCAATAACTACCGCGCTCGAGGATGATGTCCCACATGGCTACCAGTCCTCGTCCCGGATTTCAGCGACGCGGCCGGCCAGCGCATAGAAGATCGACACCATCGCGCCGGCGACCGCGAACAGGACGCCAATCTCGACGAGGATGATGCCGGTGTGCTGGCCGTTATGTCCGCCCGGCGGCTCGTTGAAGAGCGCCTGGTATTCGAGGTATCGCCCGCCCTGCACCATCGCCCAGACGCCGACGCCGCCATAGATGAGCACGCCGGCGGCCGCGAGACCGCGGGCAAACCAGGGCGGCACGGCGCGCATCGCCTCAGCGAGGCCAAAGATCAGCGCGTAGAGAATGACCGCGACCGCGAGCACGACGCCCGCCTGAAACGCGCCGCCGGCGCTGACTTCGCCGTGGAACTGGACATAGAAAGCATAGATCGTGATCAGCGGCAGCAGGGTCTTCGCGATGACACGGAGGATCAGGTGATGGTCGCTTTTCATGGCACCTTGTCCTCCTTCTTCAGCTTACGGAGCGTCTCGGCCAGCGAGCGTTCGCCGAAGCCGAGTAGCAGCACGACCGCAAGACCGGCGATGAAGACGACCAATGTTTCGCCGAGCGTATCAAAGCCGCGATAGCTGGCGAGCACGGAAGTGACGACGTTCGGCACGCCGGTATCGGCCCAGTTGATCTGGAGATAGGTGAGGCCGACGCCGGTATTGGCGGGCGAGGCCGGATCACCCGCAGCGGGCAGGTCGGATGTGGCGTAGATAAGCATGGCGCCGGCCGCGATGCATACGGCGAGCGGGCCGAGCCGCGCGAACCGGCGTTCGGGCTCGGCGTTGCGCGAGGTCAGCAGGATCGCCCCGAGCAGGACGGCCGTCGACATGCCAGCGCCGACTGCGGCTTCGGTGAAACCGACATCCACTGCGTCCACGAGGATGTACCAGGCGGCGCACACCAGCGAGTAGATGCCGGACAGCATCACGATGGCGAACAGGTTGCGCAGGTGCGCGATGGCGACGCCCATCACGAAGAGAATGCTGAGCAGCAGCACGCTGATGATCGAGGTCGAGGCTTCGCCCATCATGTCGCCCGTCACGGAGACACCTCCCCGTCCGGCTGGCCTTTGCGCATTGGGCCGATCTTGGGCTGGAGCCCTGCGGTCAGCGCCGCATTGGCCAGCACGTGAGAACTTGTCGCGCTCGTCAGCATAAGGAAAATCAAGATGCAGACGATCTTGACGAGGACGATCCAGTCCGGCGCCATCAGCGCCATACCCAGCAGGACGAAGCCGGCCCCCGACGTATCGGTAACCGAGGCGGCGTGCAGGCGGGTATAGATGTCCGGAAACCGCAGAACGCCTATCGTCCCGACGATGCAAAGGAGCGCGCCGAGCAGGCAGAGCGCGCCGCCGAAGGCGGTGCGGACTGTGTTCCAGTCAAGCGTCATCATGTTAGCGGCTTCAGGCATTGGGTTCGCCTCCCGCGATCGGGGCATCGGCGCGGGGTTCGCCCCGCCGGGCCAACGGCACCTGGAAGGATCGGTAACGGAAGAATTTCAGCACCGCGATGGTCGAGGTGAAATTGATCAGCGTGTAGAGGATGGCGATGTCGAGGAAATCCGGTCGACCCATCACGAAGCCCATGAGGCCGATCAGAAGCACGGTCTTGGTGCCGAAGGAATTCACCGCCAGCACGCGGTCATATAGCGTCGGCCCCATCAGTGCACGGATGAGCAGGAGGCACATCGACACGATGAGCGCAATGAAGGCAGCCATCATCATGATGCGGCGCCCCTCGGGTCTGCGGCGCGCGCACACCGGGCATCCATGCTGATAAAGGATTCCGGGACAGTGTTTGCTTCATATAGTCCGTGAACGAGCATCTTGTCGCCTTGGATCTCGACCGTCACCGTGCCCGGTGTCAGCGTGATCGAATTGGCGAACGTGACCTTGGCGAGATCGGACTTGCAGGTGGTGCGCACCTTCACGAGCGCAGGGCTGATATCGAGATCGGCGCGCAGGCAGGCGCGAATCACCACCCAGTTTGCCTTCAGCACTTCCCATGCCAGCCATGGCACATAGGCGAGAAAGCCCAGTAGACGCGCATATGGAGAACCTTCGCGGTCCACGATCTTGAACCGCAGGCTGAGGATCAGTGTCAGCACGACCGAAACAGCTGCGAAGCCGAGCATCAGGGGCTTATAGTGACCGGAATTGGCCATCCAGAATGCGGCCGCGGCGAGGAGTATTCCGACTAGGTACACGGCGGTCCCCCCTGGTCGCTAACGGCTCAGATGACCCTTCACCTAAAGTCCACCGCTCGGTTTGGGAAGTGCGATTTGCCGCAGCCGGGCTAATTTCCGAACACGAGCCGCGCAGTGCGCTGGGAGGCGGAGTAGCTGTCTTCCTCATTGGCAGGCTCGCCCATTTCCTGCGCCTGGCGCAGCGCGCCGGGCGAAAAGGCCGCAGACAGCGACCAGTTCCAGTAGCGCAGCGTGGTCTGCGCCTTGGCGACCGACAGGACTTCGTAGATTTCGGCGACATTCGTGAAAACCGGGTTTGGCTGCCCGGGCGCCAGCTCGAGCGGGCGGCGCAGCGCAATCCAGATCTGCCGGAGATAGTCGCGCTTAAGGCCCGTGGCCTTGCAAAGGATGGCAAGGCCCTCCCCGCCCATGTCCGACATGATCTTGGCGGCTGTCACGGGCTTGATGCCGGCGAGATAGCCGATTTCCTGCGCGAGTTCGGCGTCCATGCCGCGCGCCGCGGCGGCGGCAACGGCGCCCTCGAGGCTGTCATACGGGCTCTTGGCAATCGCCCCCCGGTTGCGCTGGCGCCGCTCGATCAGCTGCAGGGCCTTGCGCGCGATCGGATCGGCCCAGCCTTCGGCGGCGGCCATTTCGAACACGTCGCTGCAGATGTTGATCATCTCGGCGCGGTCGGCGGCCTGACGGGTTAGGATCTTGCGGCGGGTGGCGGTGTCAGCCCACCAGAACATCGCCATCGCGTGCGAGGATCGCAGCTCGACACGCTCGACCAGCATCGCACAGTACGACGCCTCGTCACGCGACATCGCGACGAGGCGGTCAACGGTCGTCTCGGCCAACGGGGCGTTGCGGTTGGCGATGAGGTCGCGAACAACATGAGGTTCGCCAATCTGCGCAATGCAGGCCGTGACCGACACGCAGAGATTGCGGCGCCGTGCAATCTTAAGGCGGTGCTCCGGCGTGGAGTTCTGAATGATTTCAACGAGATCACACGCATCAAACGCGTCGCTCCGTTCCAGCAGAGGCTCGGCGACGGCGAAGGAACATTGCGCCAGGTAGCGCAGCACGCGGCGGGGTGCGTCGCGGCATACTGCGAGGCGCGAGGCGCACAAGGTGCGTTCGCGGTCAGTCGCGTGCAACAGCATGTCGAGCAGGATATCGCCCGCTACCGAGCGATCATGCGGCGAGATGCGCGATCCCGGCGTGGCGACGACGTCGATCAAGCGTCGCAGGAGCGCTTCCTGGGCAGCGCCAGGCGGCTTGAACTGTGTCGTCTGGGACGTGTCGCTCATGCGGAATAGGCCTGCCCTTACGGAGCGAACCTCGCAGCGAAGCGTTAACGGGACGTAGCCGGACTTTAAATTTCAGCAGTTTTTCGCCTTACCGGAGGCATCAATGCCAGCGGCGCTCGTTGGGGTGGACCACCAGCAAAAGCAGGCTAAGCGCGAGGAAGATCACATAATAAAGGAAGTGTGTGCCGCCATCGGTGCCGCCCTCCGGCAAAAGCACTTCCCGGCCGAGCGCGGGCGACAGGTGAAGGGCCACGCCGGCCGCAAGAAGGATGACCGAAAGCCCAGCGCCGACCCGGCGGCTGAAGGGCAGGATCAGCAGACACGCCGCGATCACCTCGAAAATGCCGGACACGAACCGGCCCGCCGGTTCGAACAGGGAGATGCCGGTGGACTTGGCGAGCGCGGAAAACATAAGGTGCTCACCCGGCGCATCGTAGAACTTGACATATCCGGGCACCGGACCCGGCCAAGGATGCACGGTCACGTGGATGAAAAAGACGGCCAGTGCGAGGGCCAGAACCCAGCTGGCCAAAAGGCGGAATGCGCTCATGGCTTGGCCTCCTCGATGCCAGTTGAACAAGATAACGCTAGCTGCGGGCTCGGACCGGCGCAACCGGGCAAGCTGCTCCGGGCGCTCCATACACGACCGGTGGGCACGAAACCTGCAAACTTTTGCGCCAAAGCCTGTCGCCAGAAAGCAGCCGTCTTATTAGCTTGCGGAGGGTGCGCACGGGCGCAACTTATGGAGGCGGGATGCATGGGCCTGATTGAAATGTCCCCAACGGGGCGGCGCAGATGGTCGCAAATCCGCGCAAACGGCAAACGATCTTTTGTCCTTCGCCACGGCGTGCTCGGATGGGGCCTTGCGATGTCCATCTGGATGCCGCTTGGCCGTGCTGGCTTCGATTTTGTCGAGCAGGGCTTCGTAGAGTGGAACCGGATCTTTGTTTCAGGCCTCACCGGCCTGCCAATCTGGCTCGCCGCGGGCGTGTGGTTTGGCTGCTGGACGTGGAGCTGGTCCGAACACTCCTGGCACAGGCCGCACCCGCCGGAATGAACCGGCCGGCGGGGTTGAACACCGGGGCACCGGAAATGCCGCCTCTTTCCTTGGCACGCCCACAACCCTAGTGTCCCGGCCGCAAGCCTGGAGCGTACCATCATGAGCGGCGAGATCGACAAGGTTGTCGATGATATGGCCGAACAGGCCGCAGAAAAAGTGACATCGCCTGTCAGCGGTGTCAGCGAAGCGCTTGGCGCCGGAGCGAGCTTCCTCATCAGCGCAACCCACTGGCGCGCCAAGCGTCTGCGGCGGGGCGTGAAGATTGAATTGCCCGGCTACCTCGCCGTTCAGTGCAGCTGGTTCATGGCGTTCGGCCTGCAGCTGGTTCTGTTTCCCTACCTGATTACCGGCAAAGACCACCTCCACATGGACGGGCTCGCGCTCGGCCTTGCCAACATGGCGCTGTCCCTGCCCTCGGTTATCTTCCTGCTGATCGGCGGTGTGGTGGCCGAACGCGCTGATGGGCGGCGCCTCTTGATCCTGCTTCACCTGACGGCCGCCCTGCCGACCTTCCTTCTTGCGCTGTATGTCGAGCCCGGTGAACTCACCTACCCCGCGATGATCTGCTACGCGCTCGCGATCGGCACCGTCGGCGCCTTCATGATGCCGGTGCGCGACTCGATGGTGAATGAAGTCGTGGAACGGCGCAGCCGCGTGGGCTCGGGCGTGACGCTTCAACTCGGCGTCACCCTTGCGACGATGGCGCAGTTCCTGGCCCAGATCGCGGGGCTGATCCTTGCGGGATATGCTGACAAGGCGACGCGCATGCCAGCCTGGCTTGGCGGCTTCAGCATCGGGCCGATCCCGGCTGAAACCCTGCTCGCCGTGCAGGGCTTCGTGCTCGCCAGCGGTTCGGCCTTTGCGCTGATGCTTGCGCGCGGCCGGCCGATCCGAACCGGGCGCAAGGGCATCGGGGCTACGCTCGGCGACATCGGCGACGGCCTGCGGGCCGTGCTGGCCGATGCGAAACTCTGGGCGATGACGGCGCTGATGTTCGGCGTCGGCGTATTCGTGATCGGCTCGTTCCTCGTTGTGCTGCCGATCATCAACCGGGATGTCTACCATTTCGGGTCTTCCGGCATCCGGGACATGTTCGTTACCTTCTGGATGGGCGCGTTCGTGTCCTCCGCCGTGCTGGCCGTGTTCAAGCGCATCAAGCGGCAAGGACGGCTGCTGCTTACCGCGCAGTTTGTCGCCTCGGCGAGCATCCTGGCCATGCTCGGGACCGTGCCGCACTGGATCTTCCTCGGCATCGTGTTCGTCTGGGGCCTTGCCGCAGGCATCTCGATCGCGATGAGCAGGTCGATCGTCCAGGACTCGGCGCCGAAGGAGAAACTTGCCCGCGTACTTTCGATCTACCAGCTGGGCTTCATGGCCGGGGCGCCGTTCGGCGCCTTCCTGATGGGCGCGTTGGTCGACGTGTTCGGGCCTCAGAAAATTGCGGTGGTGCCGGCCGGCGGCATGATCCTGCTCATCCTCTGGATGATATTCTTCACGCCCGTCTGGAACATGAAGGGCTCAGCCTGGCTTGCTCACAATCAGGGTCAGAAATCGGCGGGATGACAACCGCCGCAATCTCGCTTAGCCCCTGATTCATGAGCTTTCTGCCCCGCGCAACCGTGCTGACGTCCAACATCGTGGACAACTGGCGCGCCCTTGATGCCTTGCATCCGGGCGCGACGACGGCGGCTGTGGTGAAGGCAGACGGCTATGGGCTGGGCGCGGCGCAAGTTGCGAATGCGCTCAAGGAGGCGGGCTGCCAGACCTTCTTCGTGGCCTATCTCGAGGAAGGCACCTCGCTGCGCAAAACCATCGGCCGGGGCCCGCGCATCTTCGTGCTCAACGGTCCGGTGCGCGGCCAGCTGACCGCTTACACGACTGCCGGACTGACAAGCGTCCTGTCGAGCGAATTCCACCTCAAGCTGTGGTCGAAAGAGCGGCCGGGCACCTGCGCCATCCACGCCGATACCGGCATGAACCGGCTTGGCATTCCGCCGAGTGTGATTGACACCGAGGCGACGGCCATCCGGCGTCTCGCGCCGGTGCTGGTGATGAGCCACCTCGCTTGCGCCGATGCCCCGAAGAACCCGATGAACCTCGCCCAGCGACGGGCCTTCGAGGCCGTCGCGGACGCGTTTCCCGACACGCCCGCGAGCCTGGCGAATTCCGCCGGGTGTTATCTCGGGAAAAACTATGGATTCGACCTGACGCGGCCGGGCATCGCGCTTTATGGCGGGACTACGCCGCCGCCGAATGTGCGGCTGAAGCCCGCGATCATTCTTGAGGCGAGCGTCATCAGCGTGTTCACGGGCCGCAAGGACACCACGGTCGGCTATGGCGCAACGCACACCCTGAGCGAAGACCGCCTGCTGGCGACGTGTGCCATTGGCTATGCGGACGGTCTGCCGCGCTCCGGATCGGGGCGCCTCGGCGGCTGGATCGAAGGCGTCCGCTGCCCGGTTGCCGGGCGGATTTCGATGGATCTGATTACGCTGGACATCACCGATGGCCCCGCCGGCGTAAAGCCGGGCACGCGCGTTGAATTTCTGGGGGAACATGCCCAACTGGAGGCGCAGGCGGAGGCTAGCGGCACGCTCGGTTATGAGCTGCTGACCGGGCTTGGCCGGCGCGTGCAACGCCAGTATCGGTGAGGCCTTCCATGACCAATCCCTTGCAGATCATTGGCCGCGTGACGCTTAGCCTGTTCGCCGAAATCGGGCGGCTGTCGGTGTTTGCCGGACGCGTCGCCACTGCGGCCGTCACGCCGCGTTGGTACATGGGCGAGATTGTGCGCCAGATGGTGCGGATCGGTTTCTATTCCCTGCCCGTGGTCGGCCTGTCGGCTGTGTTCATCGGCGCAGCGCTCGCCCTCAACATCTATGAAGGTGGCAGCCGCTACGGCGCCGAACAGTTCGTGCCGAACATAGTGGTGCTCGGCATATCGCGCGAGCTCGGCGCGGTGATTACCGGCCTCATGCTGGCGGGGCGGGTCTCCGCTGGCATCGCGGCAGAGATCGGCGCGATGCGGGTGACCGAACAGATCGACGCGCTGGAGACGCTGTCAGCCTCGCCTGACCGCTATCTCTATGCGCCGCGCTTCCTGGCGGCGGTGGCGACGCTGCCATTGCTGGTCGTGGCAGCGAACATCATCGGCGTGATGGGCGGCTGGCTGGTCAGCGTTTACGGCCTCGGCTTCGACTCGACGGTATACCTGCGCAACACGGTCGATTTCGTCACGCGGGACGACATTCTGGTGGGCCTGATCAAGGCGGTCCTGTTCGGCGGCATCATTGCCGTGATGGGCTGCTACCAGGGCGACCGCAGCCAGGCCGGCGCAACCGGTGTCGGCCGGGCCGCCACGCTCTCGATGGTCGGCGCTGCGGTTCTGGTGCTGGCCTTCAACTATGTCCTCTCGACCCTCTTCGTGGAGATCGGGCTATGAACATGCCTCTTCTGAAACTCGACGGAGTAGACAAGGCGTTTGGTGCCAAGCGGGTGCTGCGCGGGGTCAGCCTTGATGTGGCGCGGGGGCAGAGCCTTGCCGTGATCGGCGGCTCGGGATCGGGCAAATCCGTGATGCTGAAAAACGCGCTCGGCCTGATGACGCCGGACCAGGGCAAGATCTTCTTCGATGGCGAGGACGTCACCAACGCGACCGGCAGGGCGCGCGAAAAGATGCGCGCGCGGATCGGCATGCTGTTCCAGTCCGGCGCGCTTTTTGACTCGCTCACCGTGTGGGAGAACGTGGCGTTCCGGCTGATCAATTCCGAAGGCATGTCGCGGCGCGACGCAAAACAGTGCGCGATTGAGACCCTGAAGAAAGTTCGTCTCGGGGCGGACGTTGCGGGGCTCTACCCGGCGGAGATTTCGGGCGGCATGCAGAAGCGCGTGGCGCTGGCCCGCGCCATCACGTCAGAACCGGACCTCATCTTCTTCGACGAGCCGACCACCGGACTTGATCCGATCACGGCCGATGCGATCAACGACCTGATCCTCGAAATGGTGCGCGGCCTCGGCGCCGCCGCCGTGACGATCACCCATGACATGGCGAGCGCGCGCAAGATCGCCGACGAAATCGCCATGCTGTTCGAGGGCAAGATCATCTGGCGCGGCCCGGCAGCCGATGTGATGAACAGCGGCAACGCCTATGTCGATCAGTTCGTGAACGGACGAGCGGACGGGCCGATCCAGCCGGCGATATGAGAGCGTCCAAGGCTCACTATCTACAGGTCCATCCCGGACTTCCAGAGCCGGCATTGAGCTTCGTAGAACCATTCCGGGTTGTTGTAGTCGCTGAAATAGAAGTTCCCAACGACTGGCAATACAAAATCAGTTGCTGGCTATTGGACACAGGTTGTCTCTACGCCGACTGCTGGGGCATCGATTGCGACGGCTGGGAGCAACAAATCGATGACGCCTCGATCATGTATGACGAGCGAAACGAAACGTCAGGCGATCATTTCCTGCTGACGACCTCTCACGGCGAAGAGACATTGGCCGACGCGCTATGGTTTGCTGAGAATAGTGCTTTCGAAGAATACCTTCCGCTAGACGATGTACTCATACTTCACGTCTCGATCCACGATGCGGAGAGCTTTATGCGGAGCACGTACGAAGCATCCAAAACACTTGAGTGATTACTTGCCGTTTCCAAACTGGACGTCGGGCGTCGCGCGGATTACAGCATCCCACTCGCCGCCGCACACCCCGCAGACCGCCCTGTCGCCAGGCACCCCGTGAGCAGGTAGCCGCCGGTCGGCGCATCCCAGGCAATCATTTCGCCCGCGCAGAAGACGCCCGGCAGGGCTTTCAGCATCAGGCCGTCATCCAGGGCGTCCCACGTGACGCCGCCGCCGGTTGATATGGCGGTGTCCATCGGAGCAGTGCCGGTGAGGGTCAGCGGCAGGGTCTTGATGAAGCGCGCGAGGTCGCCCGCCTCGCGGGGTGGCGTACCCTTTACGACTTCGAACAGCAACGCGGCCTTGGCGCCATCGAGGCGGGCGGCCTTGCGCAGGCGGTTGGAGAGCGAGTCTTTCGGGTGCTGGGCCGCGAGGCGCGCGGTGACCTTTTCTTCATCCGTATCTGGAAGAAGATCGATCGCCAGCTTTGCCCTGCCCGTGCTCGCCAGATCCCGCCTCAGCGCCGCCGCGAGCGGATAGACCGCGCCGCTCTCTATTCCCGTCCGTGTAATGACGAAATCGCCGCGCACGGACTGCCCATGGGCAGACAGGATCACGCCCTTCACCGGCGCGCCTTCATGCGGTGCCATCTTGGCAGACCAATCCGCCGTGAAGCCACAATTGGACGGCGCGAAGGGCTCAAGCGCAACGCCCTTGCGTGCGAGAATATCCGCCCACGCGCCATCGGATCCGAGTCGCTTCCAGCTGGCGCCGCCGAGTGCGAGCACAGCGGCGTGTGGCGTCACGGAGACTTCCCCGCCCGGCGTCTCGAACACCAGCGCGCCGCCCGTATCCCATCCCGCCCAGCGATGGCGCGTATGCAGCCGCGCGCCGCCCTCGCCGAGCCGCGCGAGCCATCGGCGCAGCAGCGGCGAGGCCTTCATGCCGACGGGAAACACGCGGCCCGAGGAGCCGACATGCGCCTCGATGCCGAGCCCGGCCATCCAAGCGACAATCTCTGCGGGTCCGAAGGCTTCCACCATCGCCGCGAGCCGCGCATCAGGCGCGTCATAGCGCTGGCGGAACTGCGCTTCATCTTCAGAATGCGTGATGTTCAGCCCGCTCTTGCCCGCCATCAGGAACTTGCGGCCCGCGCTTGGCATCGCATCGTAGATGTCAACCCGCGCGCCCGCCTCGAGCGCCGCTTCCGCCGCCATCAGGCCCGCCGGCCCGGCCCCGATGATCGCAACCTGGTTCATGCGGCGTCCTTAGACGCCTCCGGGCCACCCGGCCAGCGGTTGAGATTTTACCGGCTGCTTAAGCGTCGATTCAGCCTATGCGTATAATGTGACGTCTGAACCGAACAGATGACGGCGATGACCTTCCACGACCAGGCCTTCGAAGTCCGCGACACGCATCGGCTGGGCAATATCGGCCCCCACCTTTGGCTTGCCGCGGCGATTGCCACGCCGCTCCTGCTGGCGCTGTATCATCCGCCCTTCGCCGCCTACATCGAAGCCCAGCCGCGCGGCACGCTGCAAGGCTTCATCTTCCTGATGTCAATCGTCAACGCGGCTATGGCGATCGACGTGATCGGCCTTGTGCTCAACCTGTTTTCCCGGCAACCCGCGCTTCGGCTCACCGAATACGGCGTGGAAGGCCTCTTCGGCTGGCTGCGGCGCAAGTATGATTGGGAGGATGTCGAGCATGTCTCGGTTGGCCTCAACCATATCCAGTTCGTCCGGCGCGCGAAAAACCCCGTGATGTGGCTGTTCCAGGGCCTTCGCGGCAGAGGCGACAAGCGGCGCGCCGCCGACCAGATCTACCTCAAGCTCTCGACTGCCGACCGGGAGCTCGGCGAAATCCTGTTCGAGATCGAGACGCGATGCCCGGGACTGGAGATCATCTCGTCGCCGCACCTGCGGTCAACACCAACGCCGCGCCGGGCGGAAACGCGGACCTAGGGCGGCGGCGGCGCCCGCCCTGCGGCGCCGAAAGGCATTTCCATTGTGTCTTGCGGGGTCTATCATATTCCTGCTTCACAAGGACCTTGATGCGCAATGTCCTACCGAGACTTGCCGGGCGAACACCATTTCATGCACCGCATCGGCTGGCTGCGCGCCACCGTCCTCGGCGCCAATGACGGCATCGTGTCCACCGCCTCGCTGGTGATCGGTGTGGCAGCGGCCGGCTCCACCAACAGCCAGATCCTCGTGGCCGGCGTCGCGGGCCTTGTGGCGGGCGCGATGTCGATGGCGGCGGGAGAGTTCATCTCGGTCAGCTCGCAATCGGATACGGAGCGGGCGGACCTTGCCACCGAGCGCGCCGCCCTGCGCGATTTTCCGGAGGCTGAAACCCTCGAACTTGCCCGCATCTACGAGGCGCGCGGACTGACACCCGAGCTTGCGATGACGGTGTCGCAGCAGCTGATGGTCACAGACGCCCTCGGCGCGCATGCCCGCGACGAACTCGGCATCACAGAGGTGGCAACCGCAAAACCGGTTCAGGCTGCGCTTTCCTCGGCCGCGAGCTTTGCCGCTGGCGCGGCCTTGCCGCTGTTGGCCGCCTGGGCAGCGCCCGTGGCTCAGATCACCTGGGTCGCGAGCGGTGTGTCACTCGCCGCGCTCGCCGTTCTCGGGCTGGTATCGGCCTCGATCGGCGGCGCCGGAAAGATGCGCGCGGTAATCCGCGTCGTGTTCTGGGGCGCGCTGGCGATGGCGGCGACTGCGCTGATCGGGCGGATCTTCGGTACCGTGGTCTGACGCGCGCACAGGGCGCCTCTTTCCATCGGCGGCGCACCGCCTTATCCCCTGCCGCATGGCCAAAGCCCCAACTTCCGCCTTCGTCTGCCAGGCTTGCGGCGCCGTCCATGCCAAATGGTCCGGCCGCTGCGAAGCCTGCGGCGAATGGAACACACTGGTCGAAGAAGCGGTCAGCGCGCCGCCGGGCGCCCTGAAGGCTGACAAGACCCCGGCGGCCAAGCGCGGCCCGAAGACCGAATTTATTGCGCTCAATTCCGAAGCGGAGACACCGCCGCGCATCGTCATCGGGGTGGAAGAGCTGGACCGGGTGTTCGGCGGCGGCATGGTCGCCGCCTCCGCCACGCTGATCGGCGGCGACCCCGGCATCGGCAAATCGACGCTGCTGCTGCAGGCAGCGGCCCGCCTCGCCCGCAACGGGGTGAAGACCGTCTATGTCTCGGGCGAGGAAGCGGCCGCGCAGATCCAGGAGCGGGCGAAACGCCTTAAGGTCGCCAATTCACCGGTACAGCTCGCCACCGAGACGGACCTGCGGCGTATCCTGTCCGCGCTCAGGGAGGCCGACCCGGGTTTCGTGGTGATCGACTCGATCCAGACGCTCTGGTCGGACGCGCTGGAGGCCGCGCCCGGCTCGGTGGCCCAAGTCAGAGCCTGCGCGCAGGAACTGGTGCGATGGGCCAAGAAATCCGGTGCGGCGCTGGTGCTCGTCGGCCACGTCACCAAGGAGGGCACAATCGCCGGTCCCCGCGTGGTCGAGCACATGGTCGATGCCGTGTTCTATTTCGAGGGCGAGCGCGGCCACCAGTTCCGCATCCTTCGCGCGGTCAAGAACCGCTTCGGCCCCACCGACGAGATCGGCATCTTCGAGATGCATGCCCTCGGCCTCACGCCCGCTAAGGAACCCTCCGCCCTCTTCCTCTCAGCCGAGGCCGAACCCGGCGGCGGAACGGCTGTGTTTGCAGCGATGGAGGGCTCACGCCCCGTACTGGCCGAAGTGCAGGCGCTCGTCGCCAAAAGCCCGTTCGGCACGCCCCGGCGCAGTGTCATCGGCTTCGATACGGGCCGCCTTGCAATGATCATGGCCGTGCTGGAGGCGCGCTGCGGCGTGAACTTCGCCGGCATGGACGTCTATCTCTCGGTCGCCGGGGGTTACCGCATCAGCGAACCGGCAGGTGACCTCGCCGCAGCGGCGGCGCTTTTGTCCTCACTTTCGGGAAATCCGGTGCCCGCACGTAGCGTGTTCTTCGGCGAGATTGCCCTGTCCGGAGCCGTGCGGCCCGCGCCCCGGATGGACCAGCGGCTTAAGGAAGCAGCCCGCCTCGGCTTCCAGGGTGCCTACGGTCCCGACAGCAGCCTGCCCGCAGAGGGCGGCTTGACGGTGACGCCGATTGCGCGGCTTATCGCGCTTGTTGATCTTCTCGCGCCGGACGCCGCAAATGCTTGAAAACATTTCTGCTTTTGACGGAATTGTGCTCGCCGTTATAGTGATCTCCGCAATCATGGCGTTTGCCCGCGGCTTCCTGCGGGAACTCGCCACACTCGGCGCATTCATTGGCGCTTTGGCGGGCGCTTACTACGCGCGCAAGTTCCTGAAATCTTCAGTTGCAGACCTGCTGCCTGCGGGCAGCCACCCGCTCGCGCCCGACATCATCCTCGTCGTCGGCGCCTTCCTGATTGTCTATGTGATCGTCGCCTGGATAGGTCAGGGCCTGTCCAGATCGATCATGACGAATGGCGACATCGGACTCTTCGATCATATCGCAGGACTGGTCTTCGGCATCATCCGGGGGGGCGTAGCCCTTGTTTTCTTTGCCGTGCTGCTTTCGGTCGGGCTCGAAGCAGAACGCGTGCCGCCCTTTATCCAGGACAGCCTCAGCTATCCGTTGCTCGACCAGGCCGCAGACGCCGTCACCGGCGAAGCCCGGGAAGTGGGCCGAAGCGCGGCGCCGGCTCCACCCGCGACAGGCGACTGACCTTGAAGCTGGCGCCGTGCCGGTTAATCTGGCGTCGAACGCTCTTGCGGACGAAGTTGGGGAGGACGATCATGGACAGACGGCACGATCCGATGTCCCGGCGGGCATTCATGCTCGCAACAGCCTCGGCGGCGATCCTCGCCGGATGTGCCTCAAAACCTGAGGAACCCGCCACACCGAAGGTCGCCGTGCCGACGGTGGCAAGCCTTCTGGCGGCGCAGGCCGTGCCGATCCGCAGTTTCACGTCAAGCGATCCGGGCATTACGGCGCTGGCCAGGCGCCTTTCGCAGTCCAAATTCGTCGGCCTCGGAGAAGCCACGCAGGGCTCCCACGAGGATGCACTGCTGATATCGCTACTGATCCAGTCGATGATTGAATTTCATGACCTGCGCGTCGTGATGCTGCCCGCCAGCCGGGCGGGGACAGACCTGCTGGACGGCTATGCGTCGGGCGCGCCCTCCGGCATGCAGGCGGCCGACATTGTGCGCCAAGCGCCCATGTACCGGATCTACAAGACCGAAGTCATGGAAGACTTCATCACCTGGCTTCGCGGCTGGAACGCGGTGAACGCAGACCGCAAGGTCCGGATCGTCAGCGTCGATTGCATGTCGAGCAGCCGGGACGCCGCCGATGCGCTAGCGGCGCTGGCGGCCGTGGACAAGCCGGCCGCCGAAGCGCTCGCGCCGGGTCTCGCCCCGATCCTGACCGCCGATGCAAAGGCACAGCGGCAAGAGCTGATGGTCGCGAGCCGCCTTACGCCAACCCAGCGCGCGGACGCCGAAGCTGCCTGCCGCAAGCTTGAAGCCGAACTTGCGCGGGCGGGGCTGGGACTTGCCGCGTTCAATGCGCGCCGGGCCTGGCAGGGCCTCAACGCCCTCGAGTTCGCGTTCAAGGATGCCCCCCCTGCGCCGGAATATGGCGACTATACAAGCCGCAGCTCCCTGTTCATGGCAGAGAACGCGCTCGCCCTCGCGCGCGGCGAGCGCTCAGTATACTGGGGCCACAACGCATCGGTGATGACGGGCCGCCCGAAAGGCGTACCGGGCCCGGACGGCGAAGCGCCGGCGAAGTATGCAACCCCGACCGGATCCTTCCTGCGCGCCAGGCTGGGCCCTGATTATGTGGCTCTGACGCAGGAGTTCACCGACGCGACCTTCCTCGCGGTTGCCGCCAAGCCCTCTGCGCCGGTCAATGCGCCGTTGACGGAGATCACGCGCCGCGCGCGGTTGAATACGCTTAACGCCCTGCTGACCAAGGCCAGCCCGCAAACGGCCTGGATCGACCTCGCAAACGTGCCGGAACACGAACTGATCTCAGAATGGCGCAAGAGCCCGATCAAGCTCGAGCGTTATTTCGAGATCGCCCGCGAGTTGCCGGATGAAGCGGATTTCGACGTCTACGCCCCGGAATCGCTGTTCGACCTGGTCGTCATCCACTCAAGGCTGACCTCGGCCCGCATGCTCTGATCCGGGCAAAGCGTCCTGCGACAGTTACATGACACGCTCGCCCTTTCGCACCGGGGCAAACCGAACTATATCCCGGATCGACAGCGGCCCCCCAAAAGCGAGTCGGACCTTCCGATGGCCTATTTCGACAATGATGACGACAAGCCTCGCGAAGAGTGCGGCGTATTTGGCGTGTTCGGGAACAAGGAAGCGAGCCTGCTGACAGCGCTCGGCCTCCACGCGCTGCAGCACAGGGGACAAGAAGCCTGCGGCATTGTCAGTTTTGACGGCGCGCGCTTTAACTCCGAACGCCATATGGGGCTTGTGGGCGAACACTTTGGCGGCGACCTGCGCCAGCGCCTGCCCGGCCACTCCTCCATCGGCCACAACCGGTACTCGACCCAGGGCCGGCCGATGCTGCGCAACATCCAGCCGATCTTCGCAGACCTTGCGCTTGGCGGCTTTGCGGTCGCCCATAACGGCAACCTGACCAATGCGCGCCAACTGCGCCAGCAGCTCGTCAAGGACGGCGCGATCTTCCAGTCCACGATGGACACCGAGGTGATCCTGCATCTCGTTGCCCGCAGCGGCAAGAAACGCTTCGTGGACCGCCTGATCGACGCGATGCACGAGATCGAGGGCGGTTATGCCCTCGTCGGCCTCACCGGCAAGAAACTGATCGGCGCGCGCGATCCGATCGGCCTGCGCCCGCTGGTGCTCGGCCGTCTTGGCACCGGCTACGTGCTCGCATCCGAGACCTGCGCGCTCGACATCATCGGCGCCGAATTCGTGCGTGAGATCGAAAATGGCGAAGTGGTCGTCATCTCCGAACAGGGACTCGAGAGCTTCCGCGCATTTGCGCCGCGCCCGCCGAGCCCCTGCGCGTTCGAGTATGTCTATTTCGCGCGGCCCGACAGTTTCATCCAGGGACGCTCCGTATACGAAGTACGCCGCCGGATGGGCCATCAGCTGGCGATGGAGACACCGGCAGGCGCTGACGTGGTTGTGCCGGTGCCGGACTCAGGCGTGCCTGCTGCGCTTGGTTTCTCGGAAGCCTCCGGCATCCCGTTCCAGATGGGTATCATCCGCAACCATTATGTGGGCCGCACGTTCATCCAGCCGACGCAGCTTGGCCGTCAGGCCGCGATCTCCAAGAAGCACAGCCCGAACCGCGCCGCCCTTGAAGGCAAGCGCGTTATCCTGGTGGACGACTCCATCGTGCGCGGAAACACGTCGAAGAAGATCGTGCAGATGGTGCGCGAGGCCGGTGCCCGTGAGATCCATTTCCGCTCGGCCAGCCCGCCAATCCGCAACCCCGATTTCTACGGTATCGACATGGCCGCGAAATCCGAACTCTTCGCCGCGATCCACACCCATGAGGAAATGGTGCGCGAGTTGAAGGTCGAAAGCCTCGGCTTCCTGTCCGTGCCCGGCCTCTACAAGGCGATCGGTGAGCCGCTGCGCAACAACATGATCCCGCAATTCGCCGACCATTGCTTTACCGGCGAGTATCCGACCCCGCTGATCGACTACCAGCAGGACCAGGCCGACAAGGAACGCCAGCTCTCGCTTCTGGACGACGTCTGAGCCGCGCGCTACACGCCGGGCGATGACCCATACGCCCCGCCTCATTCTCGTCACCGGCGCCTCGCGCGGCATCGGCCGCGCCGTGGCTCTGGAGCTTGCCCGTCAGGGCGACCTCGTGATCGCCGTCGCGCGCTCGAAGGCGGCGCTTCAGAAACTGGACGACGAAATCCGTGCGCTCGGCTCCGAAGCCCTACTCGTGCCGATGGACCTCAAGGATACCAAAGGCATCGAGTCCCTCGGCAAGGCGCTGAAGGATCAGTTCGGCCGTCTCGACGGCTTTGCGGCGAATGCCGGCCTGCTCGGCACGCTCGGCCCGGTCGAGACCTGCGGGCCGCGCAGCTTCGAGGAAACCATCCAGGTTAACCTAACGGCGAACGCGCACTTGATTCGCGCGGTCGGGCCGCTGCTGCACATGGCCGAGCATCCGCGTGCGGTCTTCGTCACCTCCGGCGTGGTGTCGCGTCCGCGCGCCTTCTGGGGCCCCTACCAGGCCTCCAAGGCGGGGCTCGAAGCGCTTGTCAAAGCCTGGGCCGACGAGACTGAGAAGATGGCCCTGCGTGTCAACCTGTTCGACCCCGGCGCCGTGCGCACCGGCATGCGCGCCGAAGCGATGCCGGGCGAAGACCCGATGACCCTGCCCGCGCCCGACGAGGTTGCCCGCGAGTTGGTCAAGCTGGTTGGCCCTGCCGAGACCCGCACCGGCGCCCGCATTACGTTCCGCGACCCCGTTAAGACCTGACCCAGACTATTCCTCCCGGAGCCGCGCAAATGTCGATCACGGAAGTTTACCTGATCGCCATGCTGATCATCATCGCCGTGCCGTACCTTGTCTGGCGCGGCCTGCGGACGGAGTATTTCGCGCCGCTCGTTGTGGTGCAGATCCTCTGCGGCATCTTGCTCGGACCGGGCGTACTCGGCGCGGCCTTCCCCGCCTACTATGATTTCGTTTTTCAGCCGGATGTCATCCGCATGCTGAACGGCGTTGCGACCTGGGCGGTGATGATCTTTGTGTGGATCGCCGGTATCGAGCTCGACCTCAAATCCGTCTGGCGTAACCGCGGCGAGACGGGCCTGACAGCTGGCTTCGCGCTGGTCACGCCTCTGCTGTTCGGGTGCGGCGCAGCCTGGATCATGCTGCAGTCGGGACAGGGCTGGATCGGGCCGAACGCAGCGCCCTGGCAGTTTATCGCGGGGATCGGCATGGCCTGCGCCGTGACGGCCTTGCCGATCCTTGTTGTGCTGCTCGAGAAGCTTGAACTTCTGCGGCTGCCGCTCGGCCAGCGCATCCTGCGCTATGCCAGCCTCGACGATATCGCCATCTGGGCTGTGCTGGCGGCCATCCTGCTCGATTGGGAACGGATCGGCCGGCAAGGCATCTTCCTCGTGCTGTTCGGAGCGATGGCCTATGCCGTCCGCAAGCTGATGGTACGCATCCCGCCGAGTGACCGGTGGTATGCCGGTCTGATCTGGATGGCCGTTGCGTCTCTTTTTGCCGATTGGGCAGGCCTGCATTTCATGGTCGGCGCCTTTCTCGCGGGCGCCATTCTGGAACGGGAGACCTTCGACGAGGCGCAGATGGACCTGTTCCGGAACCATATCCTGCTCGCCGTGATGCCGGTCTACTTCCTCTCGACCGGACTGCGGACCGAATGGGGCGCGGGCGGCGCAGCGGTGTTCGGCGCCGCAGGCCTTTTGCTCGCCGCGTCGGTCGCCGGAAAGCTGGTCGGCGTTGCGGCGGCCGGGCGGTTGCTCAAGTGGAAGAAGGGCGAGGCCTGGCAGATAGGCTGGCTGCTGCAGACCAAGGCGCTGATCATGATCATCTTCGTCAGCATCCTGCTGGACAAGGGCATCATCAGCAATGCGGCCTTCACCGCGGCGCTGCTGATGGCCGCCGGCAGCACGATGCTGACGACGCCCATGGTTGCGCCGTCATTGAAGGAGCACCCGCCGCAGGCTTAGCGCACGCGCGCAAGCACCGCAGCCTCGGCCGCCTCTGCCATTGCAACCGCTGCGACCGTGCCATGCGCGGGCACAGGGCTGCGCGCGAGACCGAGACAGGCGGCGTAAAAGCCGTCATCGGCGGCGCCGAGCGGATCGGGCAAGTCGGCGGCAATATCGACGCGAACTTCGTAAGGCGTCGTGTTCTTCAGCTTGCGCGTGAGGAAGTCGATGTCGATCTCGCCAGAGGGATAGACGACCCGCATCGTCCGTTCACGGAACTCTGCCGCGCGGCTCGCGCGTAACTTGGCCTGGCCGCCATTGGCGTATTTGAAGACAGCCTCGGCCTCGTCGATGTGCGGCGAGTGCACGCGGCGGCCGACGGCGTCCACGCCGGTGAATTCCCGACCCATCATCATCGCGGCGAGGTCCAGGTCGTGGATCATCAGGTCCCAGATCACCGAGACATCGCCGGCCCGCCCGCCCGGCGCCGGCGGGCCGGAGCGCACAGACTCGATCAACAGCGGCACTTCGGGAATGGCGAGCACGCCCATCGCATTGGCGACAAACCGCTCCTGGTGGCCGACCTGCAGGATACGCCCGCGGGCGGCGGCTTCGTCCGCAAGATCGCGCGCAGCCAGTTCGGTCAGCGCGAGCGGCTTTTCAACGAGCACATGGCAATGCGCCTCGATCGCCTGGCGCGCGAGGGACTCGTGCCAGGTGGCGGGCACCGCAATCACGACGGCGTCGCAGACCGCAAGGAAAGCGGCATAGTCATTGTAGCCTTGCGTGCCGAAGGTCTCGGCGAGATTCTCAGCCCGCGCGAGGTCCACGTCAAAGATGCCGGTCAGGTCAACGCGCGGCGAGGCGGCGGCCTTCTGGGCGTGGTAATTGCCGAACACGCCTGCCCCGGCGACGCCCACCTTGAGTTTTGTCATGCCCGTCACATCCCTGTATGCTTTCGCAATGACACCCTAAACCGGGCGCGGCAAGAGCCGGAAAACTTCGCTTCGCCCCCTTCACAGGCCGCGCCAGCCGGTTCATGTGGACCCAATAGAAACCAGACAGAGGTGATGGAAATGTCCAAGATGACTTCGACGGAATGGTCCCTTGCGGCCCGCCCCGTGGGCATGCCCAAGGTGTCGGACTTCCAGACAAAGACGATTGACGTTCCGGAACCTGCCGAAGGTGAAATCCAGGTCATGAACACCTGGATGTCGGTGGACCCCTATATGCGCGGCCGGATGTATGACCGAGAGAGCTATGTGCCGCCCTTCCAGATCGGCGAGACGCTGCAGGGCGGCGCCGTCGGCCGCGTATCGGCCTCCGCCCATCCGGACTACAAGGTGGGCGATCTCGTCTCCTCTTTCCTCGGCTGGCGCACCGCGTGGACGGCGAAGCCGGCTGCGGCCGCCGTCCAGAAACTGCCCGCGACCGGCCTGCCCGAGAGCGCGTTCCTTGGCGTTGCCGGGATGCCGGGTCTCACGGCCTACGCGGGCCTGCTGCGCGTTGCTGAGCTGAAACAGGCGGATACGGTCTTTGTATCTGGCGCAGCCGGCGCTGTGGGCTCCACAGTCGTGCAGATCGCCAAGATCAAGGGCGCGACCGTTATCGGCTCGGCCGGCGGCGCGGAGAAATGCGCGCTGGTCAAGTCGCTCGGTGCTGACGCTGTCATCGATTACAAGCAAGCCAAGGGCTTTGACGGCCTTGTGGCTGCACTGAGAGCCGCCGCGCCGAAGGGCATTGATGTCTATTTTGACAATGTCGGCGGCGACCACCTGACTGCGGCCATCGAGATGGCCCGCCCGCTGGCTCGCATGGCGCTGTGCGGAATGATTGCGCAGTATAACGAAACCGGCACGCCGGTGGGGCCGCACAACATCATCCAGGCCGTTGGCAAGCAGCTGAAGCTGCAGGGCTTCATCGTCTCGACCCACGCCGATATGCAGCCGGCCTTCCTGGCTGACATGGCGAAGTGGATCGCGGGCGGACAGATGAAATTCGAGGAAACCGTCATGACTGGAATCGAGAAGGCGCCGGAGGCTTTCCTCGGCCTCTTCACCGGCGCCAATACCGGCAAGATGCTGGTCAAGCTCGCCTGATCTCATGGCCCTGTTCGACGCATACATCATGGTGGACTGGAGCGCGGCGGCAAAGCCTGCGCTTGGTCCCAATTCGATCTGGATCGGCGCCCTGACGAAGGACGCCCGTCTCAAGCTGCAGTTCAAGTCGGAGAATATCGACACGCGCCTGAAGGCCCGCGCCTATCTCGAGGATATCATCGGCAAGCTGACGAAGCGCGGCGACAAGGTGCTGCTCGGCTTTGACTTCTCGCTCGGCTATCCGGCGGGCACGGCGAAGGCGCTTGGGCTCGACATCGTGAAGCAGGCGCCCTGGGCCGCTATGCATGCGCACCTTGCGACGCGCTACAAGGACAAGCCGGACAACAACTCGCGTCCGCGCTTCGCCATTGCCGCCGGCCTCAACTACACGATCTCCAAAGGGCCCTATCCCTTCTGGGGCGCGCCGCCGACCGACCGGGCGACGACACTCGCGGCCACCAAACCGGACTACACCGCCGACAAGCCGCTCGCCGAATTCCGGCTGGCCGAGCAGCATCTGCGCTCTATTCCGGGTGCGTCGCCGAAGTCCTGCTGGCAACTTTACGGCGCAGGATCGGTCGGAAGCCAGAGCCTGACCGGCATCCCGCATGTGCATGCCCTCCGCCAGTCCCTGCACAATACAAGAATTTGGCCGTTCGAACTGGGTGAAGGCGGCCCTCTGACAGCCGAAATGCTGGAAGGTGTCGATGTCCTGATCGCCGAGATTTACCCCTCACTGGTCAAGCCGCAGCCCGAAAAAGGCGAGGTGCCGGATGAGGCCCAGGTCCGCCAGATCGCCCGCCACTACGCCGATCTGGACGAGAAAAACCGGCTCGGCGCTGCTTTTTCCACAGGCAAATCGCGCCCTGAAGTAGAGATCGCCCAGATAACCGGCGAAGAGGGCTGGATTCTGGGCGTTTAGCCCGTGTCTATTGGGGGTCCGGCGTATCCACCCGTCTCGAATCGTGGGTATGTCACCCCAATGATGCGCAGGTGTCATTTAATCTAGAGGAGAACCCCTATGAACAAGGGTGAACTTACCAAAGCAGTAGCTACGGCTTGCAACATCTCGCAGAGCGATGCTGGCAAAGCCGTTGACGCTGTCTTCGAGGCTATTGCGACCTCCGTGAAAAGTCGCGAGCAGGTTGCAATCGCTGGTTTCGGCACGTTCGTCGCCAAGACGCGCAATGCCCGTGAAGGCCGCAACCCGGCCACCAAAGAAGTGATCAAGATCCCCGAGAAAACAGCCGTGGCATTCAAGCCCGCATCGGTTCTCAAGGATATCTGATCTGCGCGCCCCTAATGGGGCACGAAGACTGACCCGGCGGCGCGTTCCTTGATGGGGCGCGCCGCTTTCCATTCCAGCAGGATCAGCTGCAGGATTCCGGCGACAAAGACGCCGACGAATGCACCTTCGAGAACACCGGCTGCCCCGCGCCCCAGCGTAATCGCCAGCCAGTAGGACATCGGGATCATCACCACGAAGAAGGATCCGAGGTGAATGGCGCTCGGCACCCAGACCATGCCCTGAGCACGCAGCGCAAAGGATGCCGTCGCCTGAATACCGTCAAACACCGTCGCCAGAGCAGCTAGCCAGAGCAGCCCCGCAATCGCGTTGGCAATGGCAATCCCGCCGATCACGGCGTCCTCGCGCACCAGCAGCTTCGAGATCGGTCCGGCAAACACGACCAGCAGGACACCCAGCAGCAGGCCCATCACGATCGTGGCAACCACACCCAGCCGCCCGGCATTGCGCACCTCACCCGCATTGCCCCGGCCGATCGCCTCGGCGACGCGAACGCTGGTTGCCGTCGCGATCCCCAGATAGAACATGAAGCACACGCCCATCACCTGCACCGAATAGCCATAGACTGAATTGGCCGCGATCGAGACCCAGGTTGCGATAATGTAGGTGAGGTTGAAGCCGCCCCATTCGGCAATATTGCTGACCGCCGTGCCTGTGCCGACATCCAGCTGGCGGCGGCCTTCGCCGGCCAGCGCTGGATTCGATGGCCGGAACGCGGGTGTAAGCCGCCAGACCAGCACCAGCAGAACGATAGCGATCATCGCCCGCGTCAGGGAGGTGGCCCAGGCCACGCCCTCGGCGCCCATCGGCGCAATGCCATAAGCGCCCGCAACAAACAGGATGTTGAGCACGAGGTTCATCGCCACGCCCGCATACATGACAATGGTTACCAGCAACGGCCGGCGCAGCGCTTCGAGATAATAGCTGCATGCCTGCGAGATCATGTGTCCGGTCAGGCCGAGCGCCAGGATCGACGCCACGACAGCGGTCTGCGAAGCCACAACTTCCGGCGCCATGACGGTGTCTTCCGTAGGGGGCGCAATCTCGACAAAAAGCCAGTGGAACAGCGGCTTCGACAGCGGCAGCAGCACCAGCGTGAGCCCGGCGCCCAGAAGGATGGCCCAGAGAAGGCCGCGGCGGAAGACACGGCCGGTATCGGCCTCTTCACCGGTGCCGATGAGTTCAGACGTCAGCACTTGCACGCCGAGCAGGATGCCGATGCCGAACCCGAGCGACACACCAATCGGCAGCCAGGCCGACAGTATGAAGGCGAGTTCTTCGGGCGCAAACTGGCCGAGCACAATGGCATCGGTCAGCCCCATGAGCATCACGGCCATCCGGCTGACAGCGATCGGCACCGACAGGCGGAGCAAGTCAGCAACATCCGAAGGCCTGGCCCAGGCGGGCAGTCGAGACGTGGTCATCCTGCCCTCCCTTTGAGACCCGGCGTTCTGATCGGCCGGTTTTGAGCAGCCGGGGGTGATTGCCCAGAATCACGCCCGGATCAAGTCACGTCTTAATAGGCCATCAGATCTGTGTACGTATTGCGACGGTTGTGGGTTGGAACAAAAGGTTTCATCGCGTGTTGTCGTCTCAGGCGGAAGTCCGGAGGCGGACGGTTCACTTCTGGGCAAAGAAAAAACGCCGCCCCTTCGGAAAGCGGCGTTACCTTGCGTGCATCCCCTCCTACGGCCTGGTTCAGCTTGGCGCTGGAGCCTCAAGGTCCACCGCCTCGAAGAACACTTTCAGCGCCGTGCGCTCGCGCTCGGGTGTCAGCAGGGTGTCCCGTCTTCCGGAATGCATCCTGCGGCCCCGAGGCGTAACCTTGGGGAAAGGGGTCAAAGCGGATTCAAGCGGGGGGCGTAGCGCGGGGCTCAGCACAGCGGAGTGCACCCTGCGGCCTGTGGAGGGTTTCGCTTCACTAGCCCAGTCTTAAGTTTGCTACCCCGCCTTGCGCGCGCCTTCGCCGGCAGCTTCCACCGCCTGCAGCTTCTCGGCCAGCAGGAAGGCCAGTTCCAACGCCTGCTCGCCGTTCAGGCGGGGATCGCAGTGGGTGTGGTAGCGGCTCGAAAGGTCTTCCTCCGAGATCGCCTGCGCGCCGCCGAGACATTCGGTGACGTTCTGGCCGGTCATCTCGAAATGCACGCCCCCGGGATAACAACCTTCCGCAGGCAGAATATCGATGAACTGGCGCACTTCGGAAAGGATGCGGTCCACGGGCCGCGTCTTGAAACCGGTACCCGTCTTCAGCGTGTTGCCGTGCATAGGGTCGCACGACCAGACGACCGTACGGCCGGATTTCTTCACGGCGCGCGCCAGCGGCGGCAGGCCCTTCGCCACGCCTTCCGAGCCAAAGCGCGAGATCAGCGTAATGCGGCCGGACTCGTCCGCCGGGTTCAGCGTCTCGATCAGGCGGATCAATTCATCCGTACCCATACCAGGTCCGCACTTAATGCCGATCGGGTTCTTGATGCCCTTGCAAAAGTTCACATGCGCATGATCGATCTGCCGCGTGCGATGACCGATCCACAGCATGTGCGCCGAGGTGTCGTACCAGTCGCCGCTGGTGGAATCGATGCGCGTCATCGCTTCTTCATAACCGAGCAGCAGCGCCTCGTGGCTCGTATAGAACTCCACCTGCGCCATCTGCGGCACGGTCTCGGCATTGAGGCCGACCGCCTGCATGAAGCGCAAGGACGCCGAAATCTGGTCCGCAAGTTTCTGGTAACGCTCGCCCTGCGAGGAGCGGTCCACGAAGCCGAGCATCCAGCGCTGCACGTTCGCAAGGCTCGCATAGCCGCCCTGGCTGAATGCGCGCAGCAGGTTCAGCGTCGCCGCCGATTGCGAGTAGGCCTGAACGAGGCGCTCCGGATCCGGCGTGCGGCTTTCCGGCGTGAACTCCATGCCGTTGATATTGTCGCCCTTGTAGGAGGACAGCGTCACGCCGTTCTGCGTTTCGGTATCTTCCGAGCGCGGCTTGCCGAACTGGCCGGCGATGCGCCCGACTTTCACCACGGGTTTTGCCGCCGCGAAGGTCAGCACGACCGCCATCTGCAGGATCACGCGGAACGTGTCACGGATATTGTCCGGGTGGAATTCCTTGAAGCTCTCGGCGCAGTCCCCGCCTTGCAGCAGGAACGCATTGCCCGCCGCCACATCGGCCAGCCGAGCCTTCAGGCGCCGCGCCTCGCCCGCAAAAACCAGCGGCGGATAGCTCCGCAGACGGTTCTCGACAGCCGCCAGCGCGCCCGGGTCAGGATAGTCCTGCGGGATGTGCAGCGCGGGCAGTTTGCGCCAGTCGGAAGGGGTCCAGGTCATTTCGCGTCAGCTCCTAGTGCAGGCGGCATAAATCACATGGCAGGCAGATGCTCAAGTTTCACCATAAATTCACAGCACAGTGCTGGCCCCGGACGGGGTCTGGCGGGTAAAAGGCGCCGGGGAATCAAGGGTTGAGTCCGGAGCAGAGCAAGGGTCCGCTGCGCCATGCCGCATGTCTATATCAGCCATTCCGGCGCCGATTTCGATGCGCTGCTGCAGCTACATGAAGCGCTGCGCACCGCCGCGATTGCGGACAAGTATGCCGGGGGCGAGCCGGACCGCAATGTCGCTAACCGTGACATTGCCGCCTCCTTCGCCGTCATCGTGCTTGTGTCAGCCGCCGCCGTCCGCTCGCGGACCGTGCGCGAGGATGTCGAGACCGCCAAGGCGAACGGCATCTGGATCATCCCCTACCAGATCGACAAGGCGCGCCTTAACGGCTTCTTCAAGCAGGAAGTCCAGCCGCTGCTGCGCCTGTCCTCCGCCCTGCCGGACGGCATGGACCAGCTCGTCGCGGAAGTGGCGAAAACCTACAGGAAGAAATGCCCGGTCATCGCCGTGATGAATCTCAAGGGCGGTGTCGGCAAGACGACCGTCAGCGGCCAGCTTTCCGGCGCCTGGCAGGAGGCCTTCGGCGGCCGCGTGCTACTTGTCGATCTCGATCCGCAATACAATCTCACGCAAACCTTTTTCAGCATGGACCATGCGGATGCCTCCTCCGGGGTCGACCGCTCGGTCATCTCGCTGTTCGAACGCTCGCGCCTGCACGCAAAGGACGCCGCCTCGCCGGCCGAGAACTGGCTGGAGCTGACGACCGCGCCCTTCACACCGGCCCCGCGCGACAGCTTTGTGCACGAAATTCTGGGTACGGACGGCCCACCGGGACGGCTCGACCTGATCAGCGGCCAGTTCGAGATTTCGAAATACGCCTTCGCGAACGACCGTGACGCGCTCTCCGCGATCAAGCAAAGCTTCCTGCGCACCATTGATCACTACCGGAGCGAATACGACCTCATCGTCTTCGACACGAACCCCAACGCCACCTTCCTGACCCGCTGCTCGCTCGAAGCCGCCGACCGGGTGATCGCGCCCATGCACGCCGACATCTACTCGTTGCGCGGCGTACGTCTCCTGAATCTCGTGATCCAGGACCAGGTCGAGGCCGGCAAGCGCCCTGCCCTTTCGGTCCTGTTCAACGCCGTGAACCGCAACGAACAATCGACCTTTGAAGGCGACGCGCGCAACGGCGTCTATGACGCGATCGCCGGATTCCCGTTATCGCAAGCCCTGATGACCGCCGCCCTGCCGCGCTCGGCCCACTTCGCCGTGAAGGCCCCGGACGAAGGCCAGCCGCCCTGGCGCCAACTCCTCGCCCATGCCGGCCGCGGCGGCGGCCTGAGGGCGATCCGCGACAGCCTCAAGCAAGTCGCACTCGAACTGAAGGGATAGGGTGAGGGCGCAAGCTCACTTTAAGCCCCTCTCTCCCTTGAGAGGGGGACCTTAAAGGATCAAGCCACCTCAGGCACCCATTTCGTCCGCATCGTGACGATCTCCTCGGCGGCGGACGGATGCAGCGCGCAGGTGCGGTCGAAATCGTCCTTCGTCGCGCCCATCTTCACCGCAATGCCCGCCATCTGGATCATCTCGGCGGCGTCCTCGCCCACGATGTGAACACCCAGCACACGGCTGTCGGACTGGCGCACGACCAGCTTCATGAAGGTGCGCGTCTGGTCGCCGTTCAGCATGTTCTTCATCGGGCGGAACTTGGTCTTGTAGATGTCGATGGCGCCGTGCGCCTTGCGTGCTTCGGATTCAGAAATCCCGACGGTGCCGACTTCCGGCTGCGTGAAAACCGCCGTCGGAATATCCGCATGGTCGAAACACCAGGGCTTGCCGCCAAACTCGGTATCGGCAAACGCATGGCCCTCGCGGATGGCCACTGGCGTAAGGTTCACCCGGTCGGTCACATCGCCCACCGCCCAGATATTCGCCGCACTCGTGCGCGACCATTCATCCACGATGACCTCGCCGCGCTGACCGAGCTTCACGCCTGCCGCCTCGAGGCCCAGCCCAGCCGTGTTGGCCTCGCGTCCGACCGCCATCAGCACGACGTCGGCGATCACCGCATGTCCGTTCGTCATGTTTGCACACAGGCCATCTTCGCGCTTTTCGATCCGCTCAAGGACGGTTCCCGTGATGACGCAGACACCGGATTCTTTCAGACCTTCGTGCACAGCCACACGCACATCCTCGTCAAATCCGCGCAGCACAGTGTCGCCGCGGTAAACGAGCGTGACCTCCACGCCGAGCCCGGCAAAGACGTGCGCAAACTCCACCGCGATATATCCGCCGCCCACAATCAGCATTCGCTTCGGCAGCGTCTCCATGTGAAACACCTCGTTCGAAGTGATCGTGTGCTCGACGCCCGGAAGCTCCTGGGCCGACGGCTGCCAGGGCCGCCCGCCGGTCGCGATCAGGATCTTGGCCGCGGTGACCGTCTTTCCGCTTTTGACAAGCCGAAGCGTATGCGCGCCCACCAGTTCGGCTCGGTCATTGAAGATCTCGGCGCCGGCCGATTTGAGATTGCGGTCATAGATCGCCGACAGCCGGTCAACCTCGGCATTCATGCCCGCCATGAACTTCGCATGGTCATAGGAGACCTCGCCGACGGACCATCCGTACCCGGCAGACTTCTCGATGCTCTTGCCATAGGTGCTGGCATAGACCATGAACTTCTTCGGTATGCAGCCGCGGATCACGCACGTGCCGCCCATCCGGTATTCTTCGGCCACGGCCACCTTCGCGCCCGCCATCGAAGCGATCCGCGCCGCCCGCACGCCGCCTGAGCCGCCCCCGATCACGAACAGGTCAAAATCGTAAGCGGGCTCGGTCATGGGAGCAGTCTTTCGTATGTTGCGAATGCTGAAATGAGGCACGCGGCCTCAGTATTCAATGATGCGGGCTCCGGTTTGGGTTCCGAAAATCACGGTGCGCGCAATGCCGATGAACAGGCCATGTTCCACCACGCCGGGCACATCCGACAGGAAGGCCGCCGCTTTCGGCGGGTCCGGGATGAGGCCGCAATGGCAATCGAGAATGTAGTTGCCGCCATCGGTCACTAGCAGGTCGAGACTCTTCGGCGCCTTGCGCAGCTCCACGCGCGGCCGCTCGATCCCGGCTGCCACCAGCGCGTCATGCACCTTCTTCGCCGTGATCGTGTAGCCGAACGGGGTCACCTCCACGGGCAGCGGAAATGCGCCCAGCGCCTGCACATCCTTGGTGGGATCGGCAATCACAACCATGTGATCGGAGGCGTTCGCGATGATCTTCTCGCGAAGCAGCGCCGCGCCGCCGCCCTTGATCAGCACGCCGCCGGGGCCCGCCTCGTCCGCTCCATCGACGGTGAGATGGATGCGGTCCACCTGTTCGAACGGGATCAGCGGCACACCGAGGCTGCGCGCGAGATCCCGCGTCTGCACGCTCGTCTCGATGCAGCGCACCAGCAGGCCGTCGGCAATCTCGTCGGCCAGTAGCTCGACGAAATACTTCGCCGTCGAGCCCGTGCCGAGCCCGATCGTCATGCCCTCTTCGACGTATTCCATCGCGGCGGCCGCCGCATTCTGCTTCTCGATTTCATAGGCCATATGCGAGGTCTCAGCCCTTTTTGCCCTTGTTGGCCTTCTCGGCCGCCTTTTTTGTGCGAAACGTCTTCGCCCAGCCTTCACGCGTCATCTGGTGCGCGCGCGCCACCGCGAGCGCATCATCCGGCACATCCTTGGTGATCACGCTGCCGGAGCCGACATAAGCTCCGTCGCCGATCGACACCGGCGCTACCAGCGCTGAGTTCGAGCCGACAAACGCGCCCTCGCCTACGTGCGTCTCGTGCTTCAGGAAGCCGTCATAATTGCAGAAGATCGTACCCGCGCCGATATTGGCGCCCGCCCCGATCCGGCCATCGCCCAGATAGGCCAGGTGGTTCGCCTTCGCGCCCTCGCCCATCTCGGTGTTCTTGGTCTCGACAAAATTCCCGATCCGCACCTCACGGGCAAGCACTGTGCCCGGCCGCAGCCGCGCGAACGGCCCGATTTCGCAGCCCTCGCCGACCACCGCGCCTTCCAGATGGCTGAACGCCCGGATCCGCGCGCCGGCGGCGACGGTCACCCCCGGGCCGAACACCACGTTCGGCTCGACCACCACATCGGCAGCAATCTGGGTGTCATGTGAGACGAAAACTGTCTCGGGCGCAACCAGTGTCACCCCGGCCTCCATCAGCCCTTTACGGCGGGCTGCCTGAAAAATGCCTTCTGCTTCGGCAAGATCACCCTTCGAGTCGCAGCCAATGAGGTCATCCTCCAGGGCGGTGACCAGAGCGCAGCGCCCGCCCTCAGCGCGCACCAGACCAACCAGATCGGTGAGGTAATATTCGCCCTTTGCATTCGAATTTGTAATTTTTTGCAAAAGCCGGAACATATCCTCGGCGCGACCTGCCATAACCCCTGAATTGCAAATCCGGACCTCGAGCTGCTCCGGCGAAGCCTCCCGCGCCTCGACAATCGCCTCCAGATCACCGTCAGGATTGGTGATTAGCCGCCCATAAAGCCCCGGGTCTGCCGCCTCAAACCCGAGAACGCCCAGCGCCGCACCGCCCGCAACCCCTGAGAACAGGTCTTCGATCACTTTCGCCGGCACCAGCGGGCTGTCCCCGTAGAGCACCGCCAACTGACCTTCGAAGCCTTGAAGCGCATCTTGCGCGCAGCGAACGGCATGCCCGGTGCCCTGCGGCGGGTCCTGGAACGCGATTCCCACGTCCGGATGGTGCGCCTTCAGATGCGCGATCAGCACGTCCTGCGACGGGTGCACCACCGCCAAGATGCGCGCGCAGCCCACCTGCCGCGCCAGCGCCAGCGACCAGTCCATCATAGGTCGGCCGCCCACGGCATGCATCACTTTCGGCAGCGCAGACTTCATCCGCGTGCCCTTCCCGGCCGCCAGAATCACCGCTGCGCGCTGCTTTTTGGCTTCGGTCAAAGGCAGGTTCCTCTCGCTTTCCGATGCCCCATCGCCTAGACGAAACCCTGCGGCTTGGCGAGGGCGAACGCGGCATGAATGACGGGCAAACTCAAGGCTTTGATGGTTGGACGATCCTGTTCGACCTCGACGGCACGCTGGTCGATACCGCCCCGGACCTGCTCGGCGCCTTGAACCATGTGCTGACCGGGATGGACCTCGCGCCGGTCCATCTCGGCGCAGTGGCCGAAATGATCGGCCATGGCGCACGCGCGATGATCGAGACGGGCCTGAAGACGCAGGGCGCCGCCCTATCGCCGAAGGAGATGGACGCAGCCTTCGAGCGCTTCATCGCTTACTACGTTGAAAACATCGCTTTGAACTCAAGGCCTTTCGACGGCGCGGTCGAAGCGCTGGAAACCCTGCGCCAGGGCGGCGCGCGCCTCGCCGTGTGCACCAACAAGCGCCAGGATCTCAGCGAACGCCTGATCGGCGAGCTCGGCCTGATGGGTCATTTCGATGTGGTTTTCGGCGCCGACCGGGCAACGAATCGCAAACCGCACGCCGACCACGTCTTCGAAACGCTGGCCGAAGCGGGCGGCGTTCCAGGACGCGCCCTCTTCGTCGGCGACAGCCGGACAGACGAAAGGGCAGCCCGGAATGCCGGACTGCCCTTCGTGTTCGTGACCTTCGGTTACGAGGCCGAGACCGCTGAGGCGATCGCCGCGGATGTCACCATCCACCACTATTCCCAGCTGATTCCAGCTTTGTCAGGCCTGAAAGATCAGGCCGATGCTTCGCCGCGCGGACGATAGGTCGGACGGGACGAACCGCCCTCGCCAAGGGCGCGCCGACGGGGCATGCCATTGACCATATTGGACCGCACATCAGTTCGTGCGCTCCGCATTGCCGGAACGAACCCGGCGTCCACGAGGTCAACATCGACTTCGTAGCCACGCTCGGCCCAGTAAGCGTTAATCTTTTCGCGAAGGCGCCGAGCGCCATCTTCGTCACACCAGTCTTTCACTTTGCTCTCTCCAGGCTAGTTTATTGTTTTAGCGGCCGGGGCCGCCGTGCCTGTCCTTCTTTAGGTTCATACTGCGGACCTTGATCGGGCCGTCTCGTATGCCGAATAGATGACTATGTTTGCAACTTTTCTCAAGAGCAAATCGGGGTAACGGTTTCGTTAGTTTGCGCGATGAATAAACGTTCACCCTGAACAGACATTCAAGTTCCAATTCAAAATCAGTGCCAACTGCCAAAACTTGCACGGCAACAATACGAAGCGAATTCATTCCCGTCCCGGGCCGCATCCACCCAAACTCACCTGGCGTCATGCGATTACGCGACATGCCACGAAGCGAAAAGCAAAAATGCATACGTCGACCACAGAGCTATGTTTACGGATCCGGGCAAACCGCTCACCCCGAGACGGCCAGCCGGGCCGAATCGAGGGTTTTCAGACGCCTTACAAACACGCTTGACCTGTCCAGCCTTGCCGACTACGCCGCTCCCTCCCGGCGGGCGATTAGCTCAGTGGTAGAGCACTGCCTTCACACGGCAGGGGTCGCAGGTTCGAACCCTGCATCGCCCACCATCCCGCGCCAACCAAACCCCGGAAAACTCATGCAAGTGCACGCCCCATACTGCCGGATGCGGTGGCGAAACGGCCGAAGCGACGTATAAGCCACCCAATGAAATCGCTGTTCCGCTCCCCCTTTGTCATCGCCATCGTCGGCTACATCATATGGGGCTGGATGTCCCTGATCGCCTGGACCACGCGCTGGAGGATCGAAGGCGATGAGGGGCCGCGCCGAGAGCTCGCGGGCGCCAAAACCGGGCTGATACTCGCCTGCTGGCATGAGGGGATCCTGATTATGCCCAGCGGCTGGCTGCGGTCGATCCGCCAGTGGCCCGAGCGCCACAAACGGGTCGCGATGATGAGCTCTCTGTCGCCCGATGGACAGGCGATGGTCAGCGCCGTGCGCCACCTCGACCTCGACTCGATCCTCGGATCGAGCGCCAACAAGAAGAAGGCGAACAAAGACAAGGGCGGCCTGCGCGCCATTGCGGACGCGAGCCGGCGCCTGAAAGAGGGCGGAATGGTCTGCATGACCGTGGACGGACCCCGCGGCCCCCGCCGCATCGCCAGTGCCGGCGCCATCTCGATCTGCCAGCGCGCGGGCGCGGCCATTGTGCCCTACGGGCTGGCGCTGAAGCCGGCGCCGCGGCTCAATTCCTGGGACCGGTTCATCCTGCCGCCGCCGTTCGGGCGCGGCGCCATCGTGTTCGGCCCGCCGATCCCCTGCCCGCGCGAAGCTGATCCGGAAGACCTGCGTCTCGCCTTGCAGGCCGGCCTTGAGGCCGCCACGCGGCGGGCTGAAGAACTGGCCGGAGTGACAGCCTGAATGACGCCCGCCCTGCTGGCTTACAGATGCGTGACGGGGCTGGCCGCGCCGCTTTTCGGCATTGCGCTGAATGCGCGCGCGGACAATGGCAAGGAAGACCCGCTGCGTCTCAACGAACGTCTGGCCAAACGCCTGCCACCGCGCCGGCCGGGCCCCCTTGTCTGGCTGCATGGCGCGAGCGTTGGCGAAAGCCTAGTGCTGCTCGAACTCGGCCGCCGCCTGATTGAAGCGCGCCCGGGCCTGATGCTCGTGTTCACCTCGCAGACCCTGACGTCCGCGCGGCTGTTGGGCCCGGCGGTGCCGCAGAACGCCATACATGCGATGGCACCGATCGATACACCGATGGCGGCGCGCCGCTTCATCCAGCACTGGCGGCCGGATCTCTGCATCTTTGCCGAGGGCGAAATCTGGCCGAACCTGATCCTTGAAGCGGGGAAATTCGGCGCGCGGCGCGCGCTCGTCAATGCTCGGATGACCCAGAAATCCGCCGCAGGCTGGCAACGCTTCCGCGGCGTGTTCCGCACACTGATCGGATCATTTGACGTGATCTTCGCCGCGGACGCCGAGACTGGCGCGCGCCTTGAAGGGTTGCTGCAAAGGGCCGTCCGCGTCGCAGGAAACCTGAAAACCGCACAATCGCCGCCGAAGGCCAATCCGGTTGAGCAGGCAAGGCTCACGAGCACCTTCATCAATGGCCGTCGCTGCTTCGTTGCTGCCTCAACCCATCTGGGCGAAGAGGCCTTGTTCCTGGACGGCGCCGCCCAGTTTCCGGACGCCGCGCTGATCCTCGTGCCGCGCCATCCCGCCCGCGGCGACGAGATCGCCGAACTACTCGCGTCACGGGGCATCCCATTTGCACGCCGCTCCAAAGGCGACGCGCCGACGCCGCGCGACCGCGTGCTACTCGCTGACACGATGGGCGAAATGGGCCTCTGGCTGCGCCTCGCGGATGTGGTCTATCTCGGCGGCGGAAACGCGCCCGATATCGGCGGGCACAATCCGCTTGAACCCGTGCGCCTCAGACGGCCGGTCCTGACGGGGCCGGACGTGTTCAATTTCGCCGGCATCATGGACGGTCTCGTTCAGTCCGGACTTGTCCGTACCGTGACAAATGTAGCTGAACTGGCGGACGGCCTTGCCCATCCGCCGGCGGTCCCCGAAGACGTCGTCGCGGCGCTGGAAGCCAATGCTGATGCGCCGATGATCGCCACGCTGGAAGCGCTGCTACCGCTGATCCCGCGCCCCTTGCTGGAAGCCGAAGGGCCGGAGCTGTGAAGGCGCCCTACTTCTGGTCGGCCGGGCTCGACCCCTCCTCACGAGAGGCGGCGCCGCTGACGCGGGCGCTGCTGACGCCGCTAAGCTGGCTTTATCTTGCGGGCTTCAACCGCAAACTTTCAAAGGCAGCGCCGGAACGCGCCTCCATTCCGGTGATCTGCATCGGCAATCTCACAACCGGCGGCGCAGGAAAAACGCCGGTCGCCGAAGCCATCCGCGCCCGGATCACCGCGCGCGGCATTCGAGCCGCTACCCTCTCGCGCGGACATGGCGGACGCGAGGCCGGACCGCTCAAGGTCGATACGGCGCGCCACACGTTCCGCGATGTGGGCGACGAGCCGCTGCTTCTGGCCGCGTCTGGCGAAGCCTGGATCGGCCGGGACCGCGTGGCCGCGGCGCGCGCGATGGCTGCGGACGGCGTGGGCGCCGCCGTGATGGACGATGGCCACCAGAACCCGTCGCTCGCCAAGGACTTCACCTTCATCGTCATTGACGCTGGCGCGCCTTTCGGAAACGGGCATGTGCTGCCCAAGGGGCCCTTGCGCGAGCCGGTCGCCTCTGGCCTCGCGCGCGCCGGTGCCGTCATCTTGATGGGCGACGGGCCCGTGCCGCGCAGCGTTGTAAATAGCGGCAAGCCGGTGCTGCGAGCCCATCTGAAAGCGGCGGCATCCGCGCCGAAGGGACCGCTGGTTGCTTTCGCCGGAATTGGCCGGCCGGAGAAGTTCATCGACAGCCTCAAAGCCGCGGGCGCCGACCTACGCGACGCGGTGCCGTTTCCGGATCATCATCCGTACACCGCGGGCGATTTCCGCCTTCTGAACCAGCTCGCGAAACGGGACGGCGCACGCCTGATCACGACCTCGAAAGACCATGTGCGCCTTGCACAGGAGCTGCGCGCAGATGTGCTGGTCTTTCCGGCGCAAGCCGAGTTCGAGACGCCGGAAATGCTTGACGCCCTGCTCGCGCCGATCTTCAAACGGGAAGGGCCATGAACGACCAGACCCCCGCCGACTATGTCCGCCCGAAGGACATCGATAACCGCGCCACCTTCTGGCAGCGGGTGCAATGGCGGCTGGAGACCGTGGCCTGGGACCTGTTCTATTGGGGCCCGATGACGGCGCTGGGGCCGGACAAGGCCTCGGACTTCGGCGGCTGGCTGATGGCGAGGATCGGCCCGGCGCTGTCCCAGCACAAGACAATGCGGCGCAACCTGCGGCTCGCCTTTCCGGGCTGGACCGAGGCGAAGATCGAGGAAACGGCGCTGGCCGCGTGGGAGAGCGCCGGGCGGACGGCGGGCGAGCTGCCGCATTTGCCCGCGATTGATCCCTACACGAGCGGGCGGGTCGAGGTCGTGGGCGCCGATGTGCTCGACCAGATCCGGGAAAGCGGCGAGGGCGCGGTGTTCATCTCGGGCCATTTCGCCAATTGGGAAATCATGCCGGCGGTGATCACCAAACGGATTCCGAGCGCGGTGATGACATACCGGGCCCTCAACAATCCGCACATTGACAAGCGGATCGCGGACCTGCGTGCAGCTTATGGCACGCAAGTGAATGCGCCGAAGGGCATCGGCACGCGCGAGTTGATGCGGGCCTTATCGCGCGGGGCGCCAGTCGCGCTGATGAATGACCAGAAGTTCAATGAAGGCATTCCGGTCGCGTTCTTCGGGCACGCGGCGATGACGGCGCCGGGGCCGACGCGAATGGCGCTGAAGTACAAGGTGCCGATCGTGCCGGTTTCGACCGTGCGCACGGGGCCCGCGCGGTTCCGGGTGGAGTTCCACGCGCCTTTCGTGCCGGAGGATACAGGCGACGCCGAGGGCGATATCCGCCGGTCGGTCGAGCGGATCAACGCCTTCCTGGAGGCGCAGGTGCGCGCGCATCCGGGCCAATGGTTCTGGCAGCACAGGCGCTGGCCGAAGGAGGCCTGGAAGGCCGCGGGCGTTATCTGACCGCGCCCAAAAAGAGGGGCAGCTCCCTGAAGCTGCCCCTTTGTCAGTTGGGTCTGAGAGCGCACCCGGACGCGGCGAACAAGCCAGGACCGGGTGCTCATGGGTAAGATGCATCGGGCGGCGGCTCTGGATGCGGGGGATGCAGATTTTTTTGCGTGCAGCTCGAAGGGCCGGACGCAGCGGGGGCTGGCCGGGGTTTGAGTTTGCGTGGTTTGGCCAAGGCCCTCACCTCCCACCGCCTTCGGAGGCAGCCCCCCCCTCTCCCATTTCATGGGAGAAGGGTTAGAGGGGGTTACTTGCTCAGGCGGACTTCGATTTCGTCGAGGAGGTCGCGGATGCGTTTCGAGTTCGCGCCGAGATCAGACAGGCCGACGCGGCTGGTGGAGCGTACGTCGACGCGGGCGCCGGCGGCGTCGGTCCGGACCCGGATGATCACGTCATCCTTGAAACCAAACCAGAAGCTTTCATCGGTCGCCTCCAGACGGCCCTGGTTCGGAACGGACTGGACGACGGTCCAACCGCGGGCCTTGACCGCTTCTTCGACCGCGACAAAGGCGTCTTCGGGCGTCGTTTTCGTGATCAGCGGCGCGATCAACGGATAAGGCGTTTCCTTCGGAGACTTGTGGACTGCCGGGTTGAATTCGGCTTCTTCCTGGACCTCGGCGACGCGGCGCCCGCCCATGCCGGGCCAGCGGTCATTGGCGGCGTCTTCAATCACCGGATCATCCTGCATCGGATTGAGTGCGCCGGAGGACTCGCGTGCATACGCGAGCGTGTCGCTGGGACGGATGGGGTCTGACCAGTCGGTCTGGATATCGTGCAAGGGCGGCAGGCGGCCTGCCTGAGCGCCGAAGGCCGCGACGCGCCCGAAGGCGAGGCCCGAGATCAGCAGCGCCGCGAAGGCGAGCATGGCGGCCTGTTTGCGGGGCGCCTTGATGAGCGCAATAATCACGGCGAGGAGCGAGACGCCGGTTGCCGCCATCAGCAAAAGCGGACCCCAGCCGATGGTCATCAGGCCGAGACCGACCTGCCAGGTCCAGAAACCGAGCTTGGTGCCGACGGCGGCAATCGCGAACCAGAGGATCGAAAAGATCGACAGGCCGAGCGCGAAGCCGGCAAATGTGCCGCGCCAGCCAGCAGACTGGGGCGGTTGGGTTGTTGCTGTGTCGCTGGTCATAACGAGGCCTCCCGGGTTGGCGCGGAACCTAACCCTTTCTGCGAGACCCGCAATGGGGACTCTCCCTAGGGGTGCGGCGGGGGAAAGCCGTGGCGGCGGTACAATACGTCGAGAATCGCCATGGTGTCGCTGACGAACCGCCTGCCCTCGTGGAACTGGACCGGCAGGTCGCCCGGCGCATCGTCAGCGAGGATCAGGACCGGGAGCGACTGGTTGGCGACGCCGATCAGGGCGATGATCTCGTCCCTCGGCCGCGGGAACGCGATGCGGCGGACATCGAGGTTTGGCTTGTGCGACGGGAAGGAGGCGAGCACGCCCTCCATAAGCGCGCAGGACCAGCAATAGAAATCCTGTCCCGGCAGGGCGGGATCGATGAAGCCCGGCTTCAGCAGGAACAGGATATCTCTTTGCAGGGACGCCCTCACGCGGTGGGGAGTTTGTAGTCCTTGAAGGTTTCGCGCAGGGCGAGCTTGTTGATCTTGCCGGTGGCGCCAAGCGGGATCGCGTCGACAAACTGGACGTCATCCGGTGTCCACCACTTGGCGATCTTGCCTTCGAGGCTGGCGAGGATTTCTTCCTTGGTCGGATTTTCGCCGGGCTTGGCCTGCACGATCAGGAGCGGGCGCTCGTCCCATTTCGGATGGTAGATGCCGATCGCGGCGGCGTTGGCGACCTTGGGATGGCCGACGGCGATGTTCTCGATGTCGATGGAGGAAATCCACTCGCCGCCGGATTTGATCACGTCCTTGGCGCGGTCGGTGATGACCATCGTACCGATCTCATCGATCGTCGCGACGTCGCCGGTGTCGAAGTAGCCTTCGGCATCAAGCACATGGCCGCCTGCGCCCTTGAAGTAGCCCCCGGCGACGGCTGCGCCGCGCACCAGGAGACGACCGGACGTCTTGCCATCGCGTGGCAGCGGTTTGCCGTCATCATCAACGATGGCGAGCTCGACGCCGAAGGGTGGGCGGCCCTGCTTCATCTTCTGCTTCATGCGGGTATCGACATCGGCATCGACCATGCTGGGCGGCAGGGCGCCGAGCGTGCCGAGGGGCGAGGTTTCCGTCATGCCCCAGGCGTGGATGACGTCGACTTCGTAATCCTGCTCGAAGGCGCGCAGGATGCGTTCCGGGATGGCCGATCCGCCGATGAGGACTTTCTTCAGGTGGGGCAGCTTGAGGTTGTTGGCCTGGAGGTGCGTCAGCAGCATCAACCAGACGGTGGGCACGGCCGCCGTGATCGAGACTTTCTCGTTGGTCAGAAGCTCATAGATCGAGGCGCCGTCCATCTGGGCGCCGGGCATGACCATGTTGGCCCCAGTGGCGGGGCACGACATGGCAAGGCCCCAGGCGTTGGCATGGAACATCGGCACAACGGGGAGCACCGAGTCGGACGAGCCCATGCCCATGGCATCCTTACCCATGGTGACGAGTGTGTGGAGGACGTTGGAGCGGTGCGAGTAGAGTACGCCCTTCGGGTTGCCGGTGGTGCCGGAGGTGTAGCAGAGGCCGCAAGCAGTATCTTCCGGGAAATCACCCCACCGGACATTTGTACTGCGTCCGTCGATCCAGATGTCGAACGCGATGGCGCCGAGCTTGTTCTCGGGCATTGTGTCGGCGCCGGCATAAATGACGAAGGTCTTGACGGTTTCGAGCTGGTCACGGATGGCCTCGACGATCGGCAGGAAGGTCTTGTCGAAGACGAGGACCTTGTCTTCGGCGTGGTTGGCGATCCAGGCGATCTGTTCGGGGTGGAGGCGCGGGTTGATCGTATGAAGGACCGCGCCGATGCCCATCGCGCCATACCAGGTGGCCATGTGGCGTTCGGAGTTCCAGCCGAGAGTGGCAACGCGGTCGCCGAGACCGATGCCAGTGTCCTTCAGGGCCGAGGAGACCTGCTTGGCCATGACATACAGGTCCGCATAGGTGATTCGGGTAATGTTGCCCTCGACACGGCGCGTGATGATCTCACGGTTGCCGTGCTGCAGGCGCGCGTGCTCGAGGATCTTGTCCACGGTCAGCGGCCAGTCCTGCATAATGCCTTTCATTCGGGTCTTCCTCCGGTTCCGCGCCGCTTCAGTCCGGGCCGGGCGGCGCTTGTGATTTTTCGATGCCCTGTCTATTCGGGCAATTGTGCTGACGCAAGGAAAGGACAAGGGATATGAGGCGGGTTGTGGGATGGTTCTTGGCCGCAGCTGTCTTGGCCGGGTGCAACGAGCGCGCAGAGACGAGCGCCGGGGCCGAGGCCGGGACAAGCAGCGAGCTGGCGGCGGTTGAGGCCGAGGCGGCCGCCGAGGCTGCGCCGTTGCCGCCCTTGCCGGACCTGTTCGACTGCCTGCGTAAGTCTGGCGGCGTGATCGTCGCGGCGCACCGGGGCGGACCTGGCCCGGGATATCCGGAGAACGCCCTCGAGACCTTGAAACAGCGATTCAGCGAGGGCGTGCGAGTGTTCGAACTCGATGTGGCGACGAGCCGCGACGGGGTGATGTTCCTCCATCATGATGACCGATTCGGGCGAACCGCCGATGGCGACGGCTATGTCTCGGATACCGACTGGGCCGACATCGCAAAGATCCGGCTGAAGGACAACGAAGGCGACCTGACGCGGTTTCATGCGCCCAAGCTGACCGATGTGCTGCTCTGGGCGAAGCAGAACGGCGCGGTGGTGCAGCTCGACCGCAAGGAGACGAGCGGCTTGCGCAACATCATCGAGGCGGTGAAGGCGGCGGGGGCGGAGGGCCATGCGGTGATGATCTCCTATTCCGATGAGGAGGCCGAGGCGATCGCGAAGCTGGCCCCAGCGATGATGATGACGGCTTCGGTGCGCGGAAGCCGGGATATTGAGTCCCTCGAATCGCGGGGCGTGGACCGAACACGGATCATTGGCTGGACAGGCACGCGGGAACCCGATCCGCCGGCGTTCGAGCGGTTGATGAACGAGGGCGTCGAGCCGGCCTTTGGCACGCTCGGGCGCAAGGGTGAGCGCCTGGACGACCGGTACTGGAGCGACGGGGATGGCAGCGAGTACCAGCGCCTGGTTGATGACGGGGTCGTGCTGATCTCGACGGACGAGCCGCTGCGTGTAGCTGAGTACCTGGAGGCGGACGAAGCCGGCTGGGCGGCTTGCGCGGCGCGTTAAAGCCCAGGAAACGGACAGAACCGATGCTTGAGAAGCTGTCTCCGATCCTGCCGTCAGGCGACATTCCGGCGAGCGAACGCTTCTATGCGGCGCTCGGCTTCGAGACGATTTACATCGACGCCGACTACCTGCTGATGAAACGTGAGGGCGCGGAAATCCATTTCTTCTTGAAGGCGGGGCATGATCCGCACCAAAACGATCACGGCGCCTATCTGCGGCCCTCTGACATCGAGGCGTTCTCGGCGGAAGTGGAACGGCTTGGCCTTCCGCGCACGGGCATGCCGCGGTTTCACCCGGTTGAAGCCAAAGCCTGGAACATGCGCGAATGCGCGTTGCTGGACCCGGATGGCAATCTGATCCGGGCGGGGCAGGAAACCTGAGCCCCGCAAAGTTACGGCCGTTTCAGTTGCGCGCTTGCCGTGTCACGAACCAGAGCCAGACGAGCAGCAGCGGCGAGCCAAGCTCGATGAAGGCGCCGATCTGCTGCTCGTCCGTGCCCGGACCTACGGCGCCCTGAGACAGGAGACGGCCAATGCCGCCGATGACGAGAGCAGCGCAGATCATCGCCATGAGCGCAAAATGCTTCTCAATGCGCGGGATGGCGTACCAGAGGAGGAACGTTACGAGGATGTAGATGCCGGACATGTAGCGGTACTGGTTGTCTACGGCGGCCGAGACTGTGGCCGCCGGATCGGCACCTGCCATGCCGGATAAAAGCCCCATCGCCGCAAACGCCAGCGGGATAAGCGAGAAGAGGCCGAGGACGATTTGCAAGCCGAGTTTCATGGTGGGTATCCCCTATTGATCTGATTTCAAATTAGCTCTTGCCAAAAAATGACGCATGCGTCATCTTTTTTCTTGGAGGGCCTGCCATGTTCGTATTTCTTGGACTCATTTTCCGGTTCGGGCCCCTGCTCTTCGGGCTCGGCTTCATTGCGCCCCTGACGGCGCAGGTCATCGAGCGGGCCGGCTGGTCCCTGCCTTACGCGATTACGCCGCTGATGGCAGGGCTCGGCATTGGCGGGGTTCTGGGCCTCGCGGCGCAGCTGCGGGGGCGCTGGATATGAACGCACCGGTATCGCTGAAATCGTTGTCCGAAGCGGACCTGATGAAACTGGAGCGCGAGATTGCGCGCCAGCATATCGACAAGTTCCCCTATTTCGCGGTGGCCTGGGCGTTCGCGAACCTCGCCGTGTGGCTGTCTCTGTGGCCGCTGGTATTCACAGGCGTCTTGCCGCTCTGGGCCGGGTTCCTGATCGCCTCGTTCAACGTGGCCGCCTGCTACCTGCCCTCACACGAAGCGCAGCATGACATCATTGCGCGGCCCGGCACAAAGCTGCGCTGGCTGAACCAGTTGGTGGGGCATCTTTCGACGATCCCCTTGGTGCTGCCCTACCGCGTGGCGCGGCTGACGCACCTTGAACATCATGCGCATGCGAACGATCCGGCGCTGGACCCGGACCACTCGACGCACGCCAGCGGGCCGCTGCAGGCGATCTGGAAAAGCATCCAGAACCGGCAGCCGGGCGCAAAGGGCGGAGAGGCGAGCTATGGCGAGACGCTCCAGCGCATTGGCCGGCCGGAAGTGATGCTGGATGCGGCGATCTACAGTCTCGTATTCTATGGCACCCTGTTCGGCCTCGCCTGGATTGGGCATGCCATCGAGGCGGCGCTGCTCTGGTGGCTGCCCCGGCATGTCGGCATGACCTATATCCAATATTACCTGAGCTGGGCGCCGCATCATCCGGCTACGGACAAAGGCCGCTACCGCGACACGCGCAGCTTCCGTTCGATATTCGGCAATATCTGCTCGATGGGCATGCAGTACCATATCGTGCACCACCTGCATCCGCGCATTCCGCTTTACCGGACGCCGAAGGCTTACTGGCAGATGCGGGACATCCTTGAGGCGCGCGGCTGCCGGCTCGAGGGGCTTTGAAGCAAGACGGGCGCAGGCGGAAGCTGCGGCAACATCGTCTCGGCGGGAGGCGTTTCGCCTCTGAAGACGAGCAACGGCGCGCCCCACCTGACGGCCTAACGCGCGGCTACGGATAAAGCCGGAGGCTGATCCAGCCCTCGCCCTTGCGGTAGAGCTTTAGGCGGTCGTGCATGCGGAAGGCCTGGTCTTGCCAGAACTCGATCTCTGTCGGGGCGAGACACAATCCGCCCCAGAACTCCGGACGAGGAATATCCGGACCGTCGCCATAGACGGTCGAGAGCTCGGCGATGCGCTGCTCGAAGGCGGCGCGGTTCGCAATCGGGCGGGACTGGTCGGAGGCGATGGCGCTGATGCGGCTCTGGGGCGCGCGGGAGGCGAAGTAGGCATCGGCCTCCGCGTCCGGGACGCGGGTGATGGAGCCGCGCACACGGACCTGACGGCGCAGGCTTTTCCAGTGGAAGCCGAGGGCGGCGTTGGGATGGGCGGCGAGTTGCCGGCCCTTGGCGCTTTCGAGGTTGGTGAAGAAGGTGAAGCCGGTCTCGTCAACGCCCTTCAGGAGGACGATGCGAACATCCGGGTTGCCATCTGCGTCCACCGTCGCGAGCGACATGGCGTTGGCGTCATTCGGCTCCGAGGCGCGCGCGTCTGCCATCCAGCGCGCAAACAGGGCGATGGGATCAGCGGTTTCCGGGATCAGCGGACGATCGCCGCTATCTGCATAGTCGGCGGCGCTGGGGGTCGGCGGGATCACGGAGGAAGACATGGGAGTGGCCATTTCGCGGTTTGTCAGGCTGGCATTTTCATATAGGACGCGGGGCAGAACTGCGAGGGTCAGGCTGTCACATGTCGCACAATACGTTCGGCCATCTTTTCCGAGTGACGACCTGGGGCGAGAGCCATGGGCCGGCGCTCGGCTGTGTGGTGGATGGATGCCCGCCGGGCCTCGCGCTGGACGAGGTGTTCATCCAGGGTTTCCTCGACAAGCGGCGGCCGGGCACGTCCCGCTTCGTCACGCAGCGACAGGAAGCGGACCTCGTGAAGATCCTGTCGGGCGTGTTCGAGGATGACCGCACGTTGTCTGAGTTTGGCGGACAGGTGACGACCGGCACGCCGATCAGCCTGATGATCGAGAATACCGACCAGCGCAGCAAGGATTACCGCGAAATCCGTGACAGCTACCGGCCAGGGCATGCGGACTTTGCGTATGACCAGAAATACGGCGTGCGGGATTATCGCGGCGGCGGTCGATCCTCAGCGCGCGAGACAGCCGCACGCGTGGCGGCTGGCGCAGTGGCGCGGCGGGTGCTGGGCGACGGGATCGTGATCCGCGGCGCGGTAATCCAGATCGGGCCGCACATGATCGACCCCGAGGCTTGGGACTGGGACGAGACGCAGAACAATCCCTTCTGGTGTCCGGACAAGGCGATGGCGCCGACGTGGGAGGCATTTCTCGATGAGACGCGCAAAGCCGGCTCATCCGCCGGCGCGATTGTGCAGGTCGAGGCGAGCGGTGTTCCGGCGGGCTGGGGCGCGCCGGTGTATGGCAAGCTCGACGCGGAACTCGCGGGCGCGATGATGGGCATCAATGCGGCCAAGGGCGTAGAGATCGGCGCGGGCTTTGCGGCGGCGGCGATGAGCGGCGAAGAGAATGCCGATGAGATGCGCAGCGGCAATGACGGGCCGACATTCCTCGCCAACAATAATGGCGGCGTGGCAGGCGGCATTTCGACCGGACAGGACGTAGTGGTGCGTGTGGCGATCAAGCCGACTTCGTCGATCCTCAACGAAGTGCGTTCGATCACGCGGGACGGCGAAGAGGTCGACGTGCGCACCATTGGACGGCATGATCCGTGCGTCGGCATTCGCGCCGTGCCGGTGGCAGAGGCAATGCTCGCCTGCGTGCTGGCCGACGCCAAGCTGAGACATCGCGGACAGACAGGACGCTGAGACGATGACGGCCCTTGTAGGATGGGAACGCCCGTATTTTCAAGACTCGGATCAAAATCCGCTGGTCTTCCTTGTGGCGTTCGGTGCTGATCCGCAGGCGCAGCCGATGTCGCGCAGCGAGTTCCAATGTTCGGGAGTTCCGGGCGGGGTAACGCTACAAACCTTCACGACGAGCGGGCATCCCGGCTACCTCGAGAGCCTGCGCAGCGGTTATCTCTGGGAGGAATTTCAGGCGCGCGATCCGGCGCTGGCCGAGGCGGTGGCGGGATGCCAGGGATGCGCGGTAATGGCCGGCGACGTGGAGGCGGCGGGCACGCTCAACTACCTGCGCGACGTGATCGGCCTTGGCGAATGGCTTTTTGCCTGCGGCGCGAAAACCATCTTCGATCCGCAGGCCTTTACCTGGTGGACCCGGGAGACCTGGCATTCCGAATTGTTCGTGGCCGGACAGGCCCAGCCCCACAAGCATGTGCAGATCCTGATGTCGGATACCGCCGATCACTTCTGGCTACACACGCGCGGCATGCGCCTTTTCGGACGGCCGGATCTCAGTGTACGGAATGTGCCCGCTTCCAGCGTGGAGACGGCGACCATGCTCATCAATCGCCTGATAGCCTTCCAGGCCCTCGGCGGCGTGATCGAGGACGGTCTGGAGTTCACCATGGCGGGCCTTCCCGACGGGATGCCCTGCCGGCTGCAGGGCGATCTGGAGGATCCGGACTTCAACAACCTGCACGCCGAGATGTCCTGGCCGGGCTGAAACGCAAAGAACCCCGGCGCTCGCGCACCGGGGCTCTCCCTATCTGATCTGCAACGGATGCTTAAAAGCGGACGACGCCGCCTAAGGTGAAGACGTCGGCTTCGCTGTCGTCGCCTTCATAACGGCCGACATCGGCGCGCACGCCGAGCGTGTCCGTCAGGAAAAGCTTGCCGCCAACGCCGTAAGCGAGGCCGTCCACATCGCCCGAGGCGCTGCCGAGACCGGGAACGCCGGCGTTGAACTCGGACGCGGCATAGCCGGCGCGGCCGAAGAGTTCAAACCGCTCCGTGATCGGAGCGCGCACCACACCGAATGCGCCAAGGGAGTTGTCGAGCTCGACCGTGCCCGGGCCGACATTGGCATCATCGATGCCGATGGAGACTTCCCCTTCGGCGCCAAGATACTGGTTGAAGAAGTAGGTGCCGCGACCGGTGAGGGCGCCGAGTTCAGCGCCGCCTGTGTCGAACTGGGTATAACCACCGCTGAGTTCGATATTTCCCTGGGCGAAGGCCAGCGGGGCAGCGAGGACGGCTGCGAGGGATGCGAGTGCAAGTTTCATTTTTTACTCCGTTACTCTGGACAGAAGCGCTACTGCGCGCCGCTGAGGTAACAACCGGCGAGCCAGTTGCCAGCTTGCGATGCAGTAATGTTCGGGTTTGGGGCCGGCCCTGTGACCGTCAGAGCACAGATTATGACGGATATTTTAGCTTGAGGATTCGTCCGTAGTCCCTATCGCGGGCGGCGCCAGGTTGTCACTTTTGTAAGGAAAGCCAGCGTTTCCCGCTCCTTAAAAAAGCCGGCCTGATCCAGTGCTTCAGCGATACTCCATTCGAGATAGCCTTTGTAATAAGGCTCGTGGAATCCATGCGGGAAGTATTCCAGCAGACCGTCCATGGCGGGATAGTCTCCGAACTGGACACTATCGGCGAGAACGAACAGGCCGCCCGGTTTCAGTGTACGGAATATCTCGGCAAGGACCTGCGGGCGGATCTTTGGGGGAAGTTCGTGGAACAGGAAGATCGAGACGGCGATATCCTGGGACGCGCTGTCGAGGGTCATGGTCTCGGCAGCGTCCTGGATCACGTCGGCCTGGCGCCAGGGCAAAAGGCGCGCGCGGGCAGCGTCCGTGTAGGATGGGGACAGGTCGAGCCCTGTCACAGGCAGCTTGGGAAAAACGCCCAGCACTTTTTCGAGGAAACGGCCGTTGCCGCAGGCGACATCCAGCAGGCGCAGGGTGCGCTGATCGCGGCCCTTCAGCTCACGGCTGATTTCGGCGAGCGCCGCGCGGCGCATGGTATCGGCGGTACCGGAAAACAGCGCCTCGACTTGCGTGTCGTAGAGTTCGGCGCTGTCATCGGTAAACCAGCCGCCGGACTGGTAGTGGAAGTTCTGCAGGTAATAGGCAGGGTAGCGGTTGGTGCCTTCGGGCACCTGGCTGCGCACCTCCGTGCCGTCCCGAGCGAGGCGGCGGCGGTTCACCTCGGCCGCGTCGCGCAGGAAGGCCTGCGCGGACTTCAGGGCGCCCGGGAGTTCTGCGGGGCGCAAATCCTTCGGCGGCGGATAGAGCCCCGCTTCTACATTCGCGAGATCCTGAACGAAGAGGCGCAGGTAGGCCTTGCGCAGTTCGCTCGTGTTCGGGCGGCCGCGGCTGGGGCGGAACTCCGGCTCGCCGGGCCGGTCAAATCCGCCGGACTGGCTGCGCGCGGCTTGCATCTGGGCAGCATACCAAGCCGTGCGCAGGCCCTGAGCGGCGGCGTAGCGGGCCCTGCCTGCGGTTTTGGCGGCTTGGTCGATCAATCCCATGAGGAGAATATGTAGGCCGCTTCGCCGCGCGTCCAGTGCGACAAGCGCCTTCAGGCTGCGTTCAGATTGGCGGCGGCAGATTGCTCCCATAAACTGGCGCACCTTGCCCGGACGCGCCCGAGGAGACTGTTTATGTTGAAACTCTCGATCGCCGCTGGCAGCCTCGGCCTGATGGCCCTGGCACTACCGGTGCAGGCCCATGCGCAATACGGTTACAATGACACCGGCACCCGCAATGTGCAGTGTGAGCGGGAACGGGCGGACGATTCGGCAGCTGGAACGGTCGTCGGCGCTCTCGCTGGCGCACTCATCGGCGGCGCGGTGGGCAACAATATCGAGAATGACCGGACCTATACCGAATACAATCGCCGCGGCCGTCCGATCGGGCGTTATACCGAGGGCCGCAGCGAAGCCGGCAATGTGGCGGTCGGCGCCGTACTCGGCGCGCTTGTGGGCGGTATGGCGGGCAACTCGGTCGCCAGACAGACCGGGCCGGAATGCCAGGTGGCTTACGCGCCTTACAATTACTCATCCTCGCCTTCGAGCTCGATCCCGCGCTCGACGGAAGGGCTGTATGGGGGACCGGAAGTGATGTCGCAGGGCGGGTATCGGCCGGATCCCTATCCCGCAAGCTATCCTCAGGATCCGGACTACCGTTCGTACCCGGATTACCAAGATCCGGCCCCGCAACAGGACTGCCGTGTCATCCAGCGCGAAACACGGCTGCCCGACGGCGACGTGCAGCGCGATCCCGTGACAGCCTGCTGGAATGGCCGCACCCGCCAGTGGCAGGTGCTGGAGCAGGACAGCTATTCGGACGCCCCTTACGGTTACTGACGCCGGGCGCAGACCAGCCATTCGCGGTTGCCATCGCCGCCTGGAACCGGGCTCGGTTCCGGCGTGCCCGGCGCCCAGCCCGAGGCGCGGAGAAAGTGCTCAAAGCGTTCCAGAGCCGATTGGGCGGCGGCGGTGTCCGTGACGAGCCCGCCCTTGCCGACATTGGACGGGCCGACTTCGAATTGCGGTTTGAATAGCGCGATGAGCGTGGCCGCTGGCGCTGAGAGTGACAGCGGAACGGGAACCACTTTCGCGAGCGAAACGAAGCTCAGATCACAGACGACCAGCTGCGGCGGCGCGGTGAGGTGTTCGACTGTCAGGTCGCGCGCATTGAGGCGTTCGTAGGACGTGACGCGCGGGTCGCCTGCGATCTTCGCATGTAGCTGGCCGTGGCCCACGTCCACGCACGTGACGTGCACGGCGCCGGCGCGCAACAGCACATCGGTGAAGCCGCCGGTCGAGGCCCCGAGATCGAGACAATCGAGGCCAGCGGGATCGACCTGGAAGACAGTCAGGGCATGGGCGAGCTTCAGACCACCCCGCGAAACGTAAGGATGAGCGGCCTCCGAAGTGATCACCGCGCCGCGGGCAAGGCTTTCGGAGGCGCGGGCGACGGGCTTGCCATTAGCATGGACGAGTCCTGCTACGATGGCGGCCTGCGCGGCAGCGCGGCTGCCAAAATGGCCGAGCGCGACGAGCATTTTGTCGGCGCGGTCACTTGGAGGCATGGAACTTTCTGACATTTAGACTGTTTGCCCTATACCTACTCAGGAATCGACAGGAGTCCCGACATGCTTAAATTCGTTCTTCTCGCCGTCTCGTCTCTCGCGCTCGCCGGGTGCGGTCATATGGGTCATTCCGGCCACAAGATGCACGGCGCAGGCCATGAGGGCCACATGATGCACACGCTGGACGGCGCAGCGCCCCCGGCCAAGAAGGAGCTGGCATCCGCCTCGGCCACGATCCTCGGCGCGGGCGGTCTGGAGATCGGCAATGCGACGTTCGAACAAGGCCCGACCGGCCTGCTGATCCGGATGGAGATCGGTGCGGGCGGTCTGACGCCCGGCTGGCACGGCGTGCACCTGCATGAGAAGGGCGATTGTTCCGATGCCGGCGCCTACCAGCTGTCTGGCGGCCATCATGGCAAGGAAGCGGGCGCGCATGGGCTCATGAACCCGGATCTCGGCCCTGAGCCGGGCGACCTGCCGAACGCCTGGGCCGCCGCCGATGGCACGGCCGGATATGAAGCCTTTACCTTGCTGACCGAACTCGCTCCTGCGCTGGACGGTGACGGCCTATCGATCATCTTGCACGCGAGCAAAGACGATCACCGCTCGCAGCCGATCGGCGGAGCCGGCGCGCGGGTCGCCTGCGGTGTGGTGAACCGGACGGGCGGCTAGGCCTTGCGGCCAACGCCAAACAAGAGCGTCAGCCCCCGGACCAGGAATCCGCCGATGGCGCCGGCGTAAAACCAACTGGACAGGATGGGCGCCTCGAGCTCTGGCGGGCCAGCAGGCCCGGCCGCAGCCGCCTGCCGGGCCGCTTCCTGATCGGCCAGATGCTGCCTTGCAATGGCATTGAGATGGTCCATTGGGTGGATGCCGCGTCCTCACTCCCGGAAGGTGGGCCTCCCTCCGAAAATTCGCAGTCGCCGAAATGGCCGGCCTTTGAGCGGGACTTGCGCGCGGCCCTGCTGAAAGCCACGATGCACCCAATCGGAATCCGGGGAGGATCGACATGCTTAAACTATCCCGACGCGCCATGTTGGCCGGCAGCGCCGCGGCCATGGCGCTGGCCGCCTGCTCACGTGCGCCGAAGGAAGAGGTTGCCGATGCTCCGGCGGCCCGCACGGTTCCAACCTATGCCGACGGAACCGCGATGGCCGCGGGGATCGCCGCCGGTGAGACCACCGCGCTTGAGCAAGTGGAAGCTGCAGTGGCCCGCGCCAACGCCGTGGAGCCGCGGATCAACGCCATCGTGACGGAGACTTTCGAGGTCGCCCGCTCGGATGCCGCCGGATTGCTGTCGGGTGCGTTCGCCGGTGTGCCGAGTTTCATCAAGGACCTGATCGACTGGCGCGGCGCGCCGACGCTGGCGGGCAGCCGGGGTCTGGCCGGGCACATAGCAACCGAAGACAACCCGTTTGCCAGAAAATGGCGCGGCGCGGGCATCGTCTCGCTCGGCAAATCGGCGACACCGGAGGCGGGGTTGATCTCGTCGACGGAGCCGTTGTCGAACGGGCCGACACGCAATCCGTGGGATGTGTCGCGTTTTCCGGGCGGATCGTCCGGCGGCGCTGCAGCGCTGGTCGCCGCAAGGGTGGTGCCGTTTGCGCATGCGAGCGATGGCGGCGGCTCGATCCGGATTCCGGCATCGACGTGCGGCGTGTTCGGCCTCAAACCTTCGCGTGACCGCTTGCCTTACAGTGAGCTCGGGAACGCGCCGCCGCTGCAGATTTCAGTGAACCATGCCGTGACCATCAGCGTGCGCGATTCCATCGCGCTGTTTCGCGCGGCGGAAGCGAATGACGGCGCCTATCCGCCGCTGGGCGAGACCGCGCCGCTCAAGCGCCGTCTGCGGATCGGCTTTGCGCCGGAGCCGACCACCGGCACGCCGCTGCATCCGGACACACGCGCCGCGACCGAGGCGGCCGCTCAGCTTTGCCGCGACCTTGGCCACACGGTGATCGACTTCACGATGCCGATCGACGGGGTAAAGCTGACCGATGCCTTCCTTCTCTACTGGGCCGCGGGCGCCGGGCAATTTGCGCAGCAGGTGGCGGCCTTTTCGGGCAAACCCATCGGGCCGGAGATCGTCGAGCCCTGGACGCTGGGCCTTGGCGGCATGGCGGCGCGGCGGATCGGCGATCTTCCAGCCGCCATCGGCTACCTGCTGGCGTTCGAGAGTGTGTATCACGCGATGTTTGGGTCGCTGGACGTGATCCTGTCGCCGGTAACAGGCAGCCCGGCCGTACCCATCGGCGACCAGGCCCCCGACGCAGACTATGACACGCTGATGGAACGGGTGCTGGGCTTTGCGTCCTACACCGCCCCCATGAACGTGGCGGGCGCGGCGTCGATGAGCGTACCGCTCGCCTGGTCACCCTCCGGCCTGCCGATCGGGGCGATGTTCTCGGGCCGGAAGGGCGACGATGCACTGCTCTTCGAACTCGCGCTCGAACTCGAGGCAGCCCGGCCCTGGGCAGACCGCAAACCGCCGGTTTCAGCGACATAACGCTCGGAAAACAAGGCAAGCCTGAAGGTCAACCGACACGGCCTTAACCATAATCCGCCGGTTCTTCGCTGGGCGGAAAGGGCTTCCGGCTTAATTGCTGCTGGCGCGAAAGATGACTCTCGCGTCAATGTACGCTATATTACAGTCTTATCCTCCCTCGAAAGTGCGCCCCTTGAACCGTTCCGCTGTTATCGCAGCCGTCATCCTGGCTGTAATCGTTGGCTATTTTGGTATCCGCAGCCTGATGCGCGGAAGCCTTAGCGCAGAGGTGACGCCTGCCGCCGTCGTCGATCCGGCCACCGAAATAGACGCGGTGGTGATCACTACGGAGAGCAGGACGCACCCCCTGCAGCTTGGGGCAAAAGGGCGCACCGCGCCGGACAAAGCCGTCACCGTGAAATCCGGCACGGCGGGCACCGTGACCTCGACGCCGGTGCGCGAAGGCACGTTCGTGAAAAAGGGCACCCTTCTCTGCGCCCTCGACGTCGAAGCCCGCAGCGCCCGTGTCAAGGAAGCCGAAGCCAACCGCAACTCGGCCAAGATCGAATTTGAAGCCGCTGAATCTCTCGCCGCCAAAGGCCTGACACCGGCCAATCGCGAGGCCTCTGCCCGCGCCACCCTCGACGCGGCTGAGGCGGCGCTGAATGCAGCCCGCGTTGAACTCGGCCGCACCCAGATCCGCGCCCCGTTTGACGGTGTGTTCGAAGAACGCCTTGCCGAAGCGGGCGATTATCTGAGCCCAGGCTCGCCCTGCGGCCTGTTGGTGGACCTCGATCCCGTCATCGTGTCGGCTGAAATCACCGAGGCCCAGGCAGGACTTCTGAAGCCGGGCATGGCATCGACCGTGCGCCTCGCCGATGGACGCACGTTCAAGGCCAAGCTGCGCTACGTGGCCCGCACGGCAAGCCAGCAGACACGCACCTTCCCGATTGAAGCGGAAATCGAGGCCGGCGATGCCACCGTCGCGGCCGGCGTGACAGCCACGTTGAATGTGCCTGCTGGCGATGTTGCGGCCACGCTGGTTGCGCGCTCGCTGTTCACGTTGTCCGACTCCGGGCAATTGGGCGTGCGTCAGGTTCTGGCCGACAATACGGTCGCGTTTACCCCCATCCAGGTGATTGATGAAACACCGGAGGGCGCCTGGGTGACCGGGCTGCCGGAAAAGGCGACGCTGATCGCGATCGGACAGGATTACCTGAACGAAGGAGTGAAAGTGCGTCCCGTGGCACAAGGCGGAGCTCGCCCATGACCGGCCTTATTGATGGCGCCATCAGCCGGACAAGGATGGTCGTAGCCGTCCTGATCTGCGCCGTGCTGGCGGGATTGGGCGCCTATATCATCATGCCCAAGGAAGCGGATCCGGATATTCCAATTCCGTTCGTGGCGATCACCGTTCCGCTCGCGGGTGTGACGCCGGAGGACGCCGAGCGCCTGCTCGTGCGCCCGATCGAACAGGAAATCCAGGCGCTAGAAGGCTTGAAAACCTTCAACTCGACCGCCACCGAAGGGGCAGCCCAGATCTTCCTCGAGTTCGAGATTGACGTGGACGTCGATCAGGCGGTGCTCGACGTCAAAGACAAGGTCGATATGGCCAAGCGCTTCTTTCCGGTGGACGCGCGCGAGCCGATAATTTCCGAAGCCAACGCGGCGCAGTTCCCCGTGATGGTCATCAACCTTTACGGCGATGCGCCTGAGCGGGGTCTCGCCCGGATTGCAGATGACCTGAAGGACCGGCTCGAATCCGACCCCGGCATTCTCGAAGCACGCGTGCTCGGCAAGCGCGAGGAGCTGCTCGAGATCGTCATAGACCCGGTGAAACTCGAAACCTACAATATCTCCTACCAGGAAATCTTCGCGGTCGTGAACGCGAACAACCAGCTGATCCCGGCGGGCCTCATCGATACCGGACAGGGCAGCTTTGCGGTGAAGGTGCCCGGCATCATTCGCACCGGGACCGATGCGCTGAGCCTGCCCATCAAGCGGACGGAGAATGCCGTCGTGACGCTCGGCGATCTCGCCGAAGTGCGCCGCACGTTCAAGGATGCCACCGGCACTGCCGCGTTCAATGGCGAGAAGGCCCTGCTGATCGAAGTGGTCAAGCGCACCGGCGCCAACATCCTTGATACTGCAAATGGCGTACGCATGATCATCAAAGAGGAGAGCAAGTCCTGGCCGGCGACCGTGCGCGCGGAAATCACATCGGATGCGTCCGAGATGATCGGCTCGCAGCTGGGCCAGCTGGAAAGCTCGATCATAACCGCGATCGCGCTGGTGATGGTCATCGTGGTGGCCGCCCTCGGCTGGCGCTCGGGCCTGCTGGTAGGCATCTCGATCCCGGCCTCCTTCATGATCTCGTTCCTGATGCTCAGTGCCTTCGGCTACACGATCAACATGATGGTCATGTTCGGCATGGTTATCGCCGTCGGCATCCTCGTGGATGGCGGCATCGTGGTCACGGAATATGCCGACCGAAAGATGGCCGAAGGCATGCCGCGCAAAGAGGCGTATACGCTGGCTGGCAAGCAGATGTTCTGGCCGGTGGTTTCCTCGACGCTGACAACGCTGGCAGCGTTCGTGCCGTTCCTTTTCTGGAACTCCATGCCCGGCAAGTTCATGGCCTACCTGCCGATCACGCTGATCTTCGTTCTGACATCTTCGCTGCTGGTCGCGTTGATCTTCATGCCTGTGCTCGGTGCACTCTTTGGCGGACGCGCAGGCGGCACGGACGAAAACCTCGCGCTGCTGGCCGCTGATGGCGACCCGCGCCAGGCCAAGGGCTGGGTCGGCACCTATGTGGGCATCGCCTCCTTCTCGCTGGCAAACCCGCTGAAGGTCACAGCTGCTGTCTTTGCCATCGTGTTCGGCATTTTCTTCTGGTTCGGCTCTGAGCAGCACAAGACCGAGTTCTTCCTCGATATCGAACCCGAGCAAGCTTACATCTTCGTGCAGGCACAGGGCGCCCTTTCTGCTGAAGAAAAGGCCTCCCTGGTGGCCAGGGCCGAGGCCGCGATCGAAGGGCTCGGCGGCGTCACCGCAATTTCGGCCCGCTCAGGCGTGTCCTCCGGCGGCTTCAGTTTCGACGGTGTCAACGGCGTGCCGCTTGATTCCATCGGCCAGATTCTCGTGGACATGAACACAACCTCTGACGGCCCCTACAACGCCCGCGAGACACTTGAAGAAATCCGTACGCGCCTGTCGGCGGTGCCAGCGCTGAAATTCGAGATCAAACCACGTGAACAAGGACCGCCCGGCGGCAAGGACATTCAGGTCGCACTGCTCGGCAACAATGCCGAGGCGCTGGACCTGACTGCGACCCGGATCCGGACCTGGATGGAAGCGCGCAACGACATCATCGAGATTGATGACTCGCGGCCTCTTCCGGGCGTTGAATACCAGCTCACGGTGGACCGCGCCGAGGCCGGTAAATTTGGCGTGGACGTCGCCCAGATCGGCGCCGCCGTGCAACTCGTAACCAATGGGGTGCTGGTCGGGCGCTACCGCCCTGATGATTCGAACGAGGAAGTCGATATCCGCGTGCGGTTCCCGGAAGGGGATCGCTCGGCGTCCGCGCTCGACACGCTGAAGATCGCGACGCCTCAGGGCAACGTGCCCCTGTCGCTGTTCGTTACCCGCGAGCCCGCACCGCGCGTCAGTCAGATCGAGCGGCGGGACGGCAAACGCGTGCTCGACGTCCGCGGCAATGCGAAAGAGCAAGGCACGGGCGCAGCGCTCGTGGCGGAACTTAAGACCTGGATTGCAGAACAAGATCTTCCGGCAGGCGTCGAAGTGAAATTCGAAGGCGCCGATGAGGACACGGCAGATGCGGGAGCATTCTTCGTGGGCGCGGCGCTTGCGGCCTTGTTCATGATGGCCGCCATCCTGCTTTGGGAGTTTAACAACTTCTGGCAGGTGGTGCTGACATTGTCGGCGGTCATCCTATCGACCGCGGGCGTGCTGGTCGGCATCAACCTGCTGCTGCCTTATGTCAGTATTCTGATGATCGGCACCGGGATCGTGGCGCTGGCCGGCATCGTGGTGAACAACAACATCATCCTGATCGATACGTTCAACAGGTTGCTCAAGGATGGGCGGAGTATGGAGGACGCAGCGATTGCGGCGGCCGCCCAGCGTGTTCGCCCCATCCTGCTGACCACGGGCACGACGATCCTCGGCCTCATTCCGATGATGCTGCAGATGAACGTGAACTTTGCGGACGGCGCCATCGACTTTGGCGGCGCAAGCTCCGAATGGTGGGTGCAGCTTGCAACGGCGGTGGTGTTCGGGCTCGGCTTCTCGACCATGATCATCCTGCTCGCCACTCCCGCCTGGCTGCTGGCACCAGACCGGATCAGCAGATGGAGCCAGCGCCACTGGCGCCGGCTGCGCGGACCCGCCAGCGTAGAGGCTGCGGGGTCCGACGGGACCTACGCGGCGAATGATGGTGAAGAAGAGAAGCGGGTGCTTCCCGCGGCAGAGTAGCCGGTCTACCAGGGCAGCGCTTCACCCTGCCAGTCAAAGAACCGGGGCTCGCGGGACGAGTCCGCACCGGAAATCACCTTTTAGATACCCGCGGCGCAGTCTGCGGGCTTAACCGGCGCACCCTCTCCGCCCATGTCGATCTTCCACCCAGCCGGGATGCAGCGCAAGCAACGCGATACCCTGCGCGCGAAGCGTATGGGCCGCCGTGCCCAGGCACATGTTCAGGCCGGCCTTGGAAACGCGTCAGGCGAGGCAGAAACTCATGTCGGTGTTCTGAATCGATCCGGGCTGCCTGGAGAGCGCCGCCGCTTTCTTATTTTTCCCGGCGGCAAGGTTCGGCGTGAGCGCGTCCAGCCCCCGGATCGGCGCGGTGGTGTTGACGCGGAGCACTTCCTTGAAGCGGTCATAGTCCAGCCGGGGCATGTCGGCGCGCTCGCCGAGGCCCGCATTATCTATCAGGATATCGACCGGGCGACCTCTGAGCGTGGCAGCGAGCGCGGCAATCGAGGCCGGGTCAGCGACATCCAGCGCAAGTCGTTCGGCGCCGGTCGCCTTCAGGTCTGTTGCGGCGGACGGGCCGAGCGCCGCGGAGATGACGGCGTGTCCCTTCGCCTGGAATTCGCGCACGAGGGCGAGGCCGATGCCGCGATTAGCACCTGTGATCAGCGTGTCGGCATGGGTTCGCTCGGGAGTTTGGTGCCGGCAAACTCAGGCGCGCGGGGTGATCCGGTAAACGGCTGTCGCGGTCATCACAGTGCCCTTGGTGCCTTCGGCAGAGCCGCCGGTGAAGAGGATCGTGCGCGTCTTGCGGTCAATTCGCGGCTTGTAGGTGAGGTTCGAGGGCTCGGCGCCGGCGGCGGCCACGTCGAAGGTCACAGAGACGAGGTCCACCTGGTCCGGGGTGCAGACGACTTCCGCGTCGGCGCGGATGGCCTGGATCAGGCGCAGCGCAATCGCTTCGTCCGGACGGGTCAGTTGGGTATCGCTCATGCCATATCTCCCGTGCAGCCCCTGCGCTCTAGCGGGCGGCAGCGCAAAAGAAAAGGGCCGCCCCTGAGGGCGGCCCGGTAACTCTGAAACGACGCGAATGACCACAAAGGGTCTTGATTTGGCAGCGTCAGCTTCGCTTCGCGGGACCAGCGCGTTATGCGGCGCGCACCCCCTCTCTGCGGGACGGCTCGCCCGCATGGCCAATCAGGTCACCCAAATGGCCAAAGTCATTCATGCCGTATACGGACTGCATCCAGCTGCCGATCGAGGGCAGAAGCGTGCCGATCGCCTTGTGGTCAAGGCCGGCATCCTGGAGTGCGGAAATCATCGAGAGGGAGACGCGGCGGCGTCCGCCCGGTGTCTGTTCGATCAGGCGGGCGACGTCGCCGGTCGGAGCGCCGATCTCATGTCCGGTCTGCGCAGCGAGTGCGCGCGCGCCGGGAATACTGCGAAAGATCACGTCGGCAAGCGGGCTGCCCTGACGCTCGGCGCTGTTCAGGACGATGCCGAGTGCACGGCGGGAAACGGAGTCCGCGAGACCATTGCTTGTAGCGATGTGCGCTGTGAGATCATCTATCATGGCAAAGGCACTCCTAGGATCAATGGCCTCGGGACAGGTTCCAATCTGGTCTCCGGTGGTTTCTGGAGTGTTACTTCGACGAACTATTTTCGGCCTATAATGAAGAAAGCAATTAAGGCGCGTTATTGCGGGGTAAACAGAAGGACGGGTTTTCTTTACACAAGCTGTAATGTTGCGCGACTTGGCTCGTAAATACTGGAGATGACATGATCCGCATTGGAATTCTGGGGGCCGCCAAGATCGCGCCGCCTGCAATGATCACGCCTGCAAGCAAGCGGGCTGACTGCGAAATCATCTGCGTCGCAGCCCGCGATCCCGGCCGGGCGCGCAGCTTTGCAGACACGCACGGCATCCCCGATATCGCGGCGAGTTATGAGGCGCTGATCGCGCGCGATGACATAGACCTCATCTATAATGCCCTGCCGCCGAACCGGCATGCCGACCTCACGATCGCGGCGCTCGAAGCCGGCAAGGCGGTGCTGTGTGAAAAGCCCTTCGCGATGAACGCCGCCGAGGCGCGCGCGATGACCGAAGCGGCGAGGCGCACCGGGCGCCCGCTCGTGGAAGCGTTCCACTACCGCTTCCATCCGATGTTCGAGGAAATCCTGCGCCAGCTTCGCAGCGGCGCCATCGGGCGCGTCTGCGCGATCAAGGCCGAGTTCTCGGTCGCGATCAAGGACACGCCGGGCGAACTGAGGCACGAGCCCGCGCTGGGGGGCGGCGCACTTATGGACCTCGGGTGCTATGCGCTCCACTGGGCACGCAACGTGGCAGGGTCGCAAGCGACCGTCACGGCCGCGTCGTCACGTGTGGGACGACGCGGCGTCGATCTCGAAACCTCCGCCGATCTGACGTTCGAGGGCGGCGCCACGGCGAGGATCCATACGTCCATGCTGGCCGGACAGCGCTTCAAGGCGCTGCTCGCCATTCAGGGCACGGACGGATTGCTGCTCGCGAGCAATCCGCTCCATCCCAGTTTCGGAAACTCGATCACGCTGAGGCACGGAAAGTCCGTCAACCGGTACAGCGTGTCCGGAGACAAGACTTACGACTACCAGCTAGCCCACTTGCTCGATGTGATGTGGGGCAAGGCAAGCCCGCTGACCGGCGGCGCGGACGCAGTCGCCAACATGGCCCTCATCGATGCTATCTATTCGGCGGCGGGCGTAAATCGCCCGGTTAGCTGATCAGGCGGCGTCCTGCGCCAATTCGATCCAGCCTTCGACCTCGTCCTCGTTGAGCACCTGATCGTCGCGCAGCACGCGGTCGCCCTCCGGCGTGGACAGGAACTCCATCGCCAGTTCGAAGATCGTGCGGGCTGAGGCATTCGCGAGGTCCTCTCGCGTGGTGATCCCGGCGCCGACCAGCAATTGTGCGTCATGCACGCGCAGGCCCGGCACGTCGATCATCAGCTGCGTCTGTTCCTGCCAGGCGCGGATGGCCTCGGCGGTGATGTGGCGGACGTTGATTTCGAGTTCGACCATCTCCGGATCACTGTCCAGAAGATCGCCAATCGTGGTGATGCCCGCGCGGGCGAGTTGCTTGGCGGTCTTCCGGCCGATCGACGGCGCGTCCACGACAGGGTCTTCGCGCGTGAGACTGCCGATGCCGGCGAGCAGTTCGGCCTCTGGCGCAGCTTCTGGTGCGACTTCCGGTTCGGGCGCCGGCGGAGGCGGCGGTTCGAACAGGACGTCTGCGTCCGTATCAGTTTCGGCAGGCGCTGGCCCGGCAGGAACAACGCGCTTGCGCGTGCCGAGGAGCCCGCGAGCAGGCTGGCGGCCGGACTCGCGCCGGGCAATCTCCTTCAACTCGGTCGGCGGCGCATCATTGACCGGCGCGGGCTGGACTTGCGTCAGAACCAATTCCGGCTCAGACGCCGCCAACCTGTTCTCGTTCTGCGTTCCGATTGGGGCGATGGGTTCGGCGTTCAGCTTCTTCAGCGAAATGCGGCGCACTTCGCGGGCATGCTGGGCGCGTATCTCCTTGTCGTCCTCCGGCAGGGTCTTGATCACCTTCCCTGTCTTCTGGAACTCGGCATACATCCGCTCGACCTGCCGTTTGTCGCCCGCGTCTTCGAGCTTGGCGGTGATCCAGCGCAGCGGGATATCCAGCGTCTCGATATAGCCTTGCAGGGTCAGGTTCACCTTCGGCGGCGCGACAGCGGCCTCTTCGAAGGCGCGCGTCAGGATTGCGGCGAAGCCGGCGGTGGCATAACCGACGAGATCTGCAATGGCGGCACGCATCGTCTCATCGAGCCCGGACGGCGGATCGGCGACACCTGCGTCGACGTCATAATGGTCAATGAAAACCTGGTAGTAGGCATGGCTGCGCAGCGCGCCTTCGCGGACCATGTCCGAGACGAAGCCCAGCCCGCACGGAACCGCGATGTCCGGATAGCCTTCGGCTGCGATCCGGGCGTCGGTGTCGGCGCGCGATTTTGCAATGCTCCACTCCACAGCGCGGTGGATCACGCCTTCGGCTTCCGTCTGGCCGGTATGGAAGGGCTGGATGGGGTCTGCGTAGTAGTGGCTCAGCACGCCGAAGGCATAGGCCGCGTCGCTCCAGCGTTTGAGCGCCAACTGTTCCACGCCGCGCGCATACCATTCCTGCGCCTTGGCGCGCGCGCCGCCCCATTCGCCTTCGCCGACATGCAGGACGTGGTTCTTGAAGTCCTTGAACTCGGCGTCCGGCGCTTTGGCGCCCTTCAGGAGATGCTCGTGATGCACCAGGAACAGCGATTTCCAGGCTTCGCCATTGTCTCCGCCGATCAGGGAGAGCGCATCGAACGCAATAAAATGGTGCGTCGAGCGGCAGCGGTGGTTGCGGATCACGCGTTCAAGCAGGGTCATCGCCAAATCCTTCGGGGAAGCGCTGAAAGAATGTAGGGAGACTCTGCGAAGATGGTGAACGCGCTGTTAACCCGGGCGGCCCGCTTGGCATCCCGCGGCGGCGTGTGGTATGGCCCCGCCATCGCAACAGGCGCTGAGCGCGGCCGTCTTCCGGCGCACCGGAAGGGCAACCGCAGCGCAGGAGTTCCTGTGCGCGGAGCGGCAAAACCGCTTCACACTCAGGGACATAACGCCCGGGAGTGAGCCATGAAGACCATCATCGAACCGTTCCGCATCAAGTCCGTCGAGCCGATCCGGATGACGACGCGCGCCGAGCGCGAAGGCCTGTTGAAGGCGGCGGGCTATAACCTGTTCAAGCTGCACTCGGACGATGTGATCATCGACCTGCTGACCGATTCCGGCACCTCGGCCATGAGCGCCGCGCAGTGGGGCGCGGTGATGACGGGCGACGAGAGCTATGCCGGGGCGCCCAGCTTTTACCGTTTCGAAGCGGCGGTGAAGGACCTGATGGACTTTGCGCACATCATTCCCGCCCACCAGGGCCGGGCCGCGGAGCATCTCCTTTTTACGCTGATCGCGAAGACGGGAGACCTCATCCCCTCCAACACCCATTTCGACACCACGCGGGGCAACATCGAGGCGATGGGCGCCGAGGCGCTTGACCTGCCGATTGCCGAGGGGCGCGTGCCGTCGCTGGATCATCCGTTCAAGGGCAATATGGACCTAGCGGCGCTGGAACGTGTGCTGAAGGCCGAAGGCCACCGCATTCCGGCGGTGATGATGACGATCACCAACAATGCCGGGGGCGGCCAGCCGGTGAGCCTCGCGAACATTCGCGGCGCGGCGGCCCTCGCCAGGGCCCATGGCAAACCCTTCTACATCGATGGCTGCCGGTTTGCAGAGAATACCTGGTTCATCAAGCTGCGCGAGGAAGGCCAGACAGATCGTCCAATCAAGGACATTGTGCGCGACTGCTTCGCCGTCGCCGACGGCATGACAATGAGCGCCAAGAAGGACGCCTTCGCGAACATCGGCGGCTGGTTGGCACTGAATGATGATGCCCTTGCCGAGCGGGCACGCACGCTGCTGATCCAGACCGAGGGCTTCCCGACCTATGGCGGCCTCGCGGGCCGAGACCTCGACGCGATTGCGCAGGGCCTGAAGGAAATCATCAATGAGGACTACCTACGCTACCGTGTACGGAGCAATTCCTATATTGCCGAACGCCTCGACGCGATGGGCATTCCGGTCGTGAAGCCGGCAGGCGGACATGCCGTGTTCATCGATGCGCGCAGCTTCCTGCCCCACATTCCGCCGCTGGAATATCCCGGGCAGGCGTTGACCTGCGCCATGTACGAAGCGGGCGGCATCCGCGCCTGCGAGATCGGCACGGTAATGTTCGGCCGCAAGCCCGATGGCACGGAAGCGCCCGCCGCGATGGACCTCGTCCGCCTCGCCATGCCCCGCCGCGTCTACACGCAAAGCCATGCCGACTATGTGGTGGAAGTGCTCGAGGAAGTGGCCGCCGCGAAAGACACGCTGCGCGGGATGAGCATCGTGAAGGAGCCGCCGATGATGCGCCACTTCACGGCGGCGTTTGAACGATTTTAAACAAGTGTGCCGAGCCATTCGGCTCGGCACACTAAAGTTCGCATTACACTCGTCTGATTACCGCACCGCGAAATCTGTTGGTTCCGTGCTCTTGCCCTTGGCGTCGGTTTCGCCTTTCGGCTGGCCGTGCTTGTTCGGGCCCATGAAGCCGAAGAGGTGGCCGGCGACTTTCCGGATCTGGATCTCCTCGGAGCCTTCCGTGATCCGGTAGCGGCGGTGGTGGCGGTAAATGTGCTCGAACGGCTTGTGGCGGGAATAGCCGATGCCGCCATGCACCTGCATCGCGCGGTCGGCCGCTTCGCAGACAAGCCTGTTGGCGTAATAGTTACACATCGAGACCTTGTCGGAGAGGCGGACCGCCACTTCCGGCTTCGACATCTGGTCCATTTCCCAGGCCGTCTTGAAGATCAGCAGGCGGAGCATCTCGGCCTGCGTTGCAAGTTCCACAAGCGGGAACTGGATCGCCTGGTTGGTGGAGAGGGGCTTGCCGAAAGGCTTTCGCTCATTGGCATACTTTACGCTCTCATTGATGCAGTAGATCGCCGCGCCGCAGGAGGAGGCCGCCTGGCGGATGCGGTTTTCGTGCACGAAGTGCTGCGCGAGCGCGAGGCCGCCTTCGGGCGGGCCGAACACGGCATCTTCCGGCACCCAGACATCCTTGATGGTGAGGCGGGGGTGGTCCGTCGGCATGTTGAAGGTCCACATGTACTCTTCAATGATGACGCCGGGATCGCGCGCCGGAATGATCAGGCAGGTGATGCCCTTCGCGTCGCCGTCTTTTCCGCTGGTGCGGCAGAAGAGCATGATGTGGGTGGCCACGTGCATGCCGGTGATCCACATCTTTTCACCATTGATCAGCCAGCCATCCTTGCCATCCTTCTTGGTGCGGACGGCGCGGGTTTCCATGTGCGTGGCGTCGGAGCCATGGTTGGGCTCGGTCAGGCCGAAGCAGGCGATGAACTTGCCGCCCAGCGCCGCCTCGGCAAGGTGTTTCTGGTCCGGCCGGGCGAAGTCGCGCAGCATCAGGATCTGCGGGAAGTTGCCGACGATCGAGTGCTCGTTCTGAAGGTCATTGTGCAGACCGAGGCCTTGCTTGGCGAAATGTTCACGGATGATCGCCATGCCGAGGTTCGTGCCGTCCTGGCCGCCGAACTCCTTCGGCAGCGCATAGCGCAGGTGCCCCGCCTTGTCGGCGCGTTTCTTGGCCTCGCGCAACAGCGCTTCCCATTCAGGACGCGGCAGGCCTTCATTGTCGAAGTCCGTGCGCGCCCATTCGCGGCGGTGGTCGAAGAAGCGCTCGTTATCGTCTTGCGCCTGCAGCGGCTTGATTTCGTCTTCGATGAACTTGTCCAGCACGACGAGATAGTCGGCGATGTCCTTCGGTATGTTAAAGTCCATGGTTTGCTCCATTGCGTCGCGGCTTTGAAGTCACCATACGCCTGTCAGGCGAGGCGGCAATTTGTGCCGCGGGGGCAAGCCAGAATGCTGCACCGCAGCATGCAGAACGAACCGTTCTCCAATAATTCTGAATTGAGCGCTCTGAACGCTTGACGAATTATTCAGCGTTCTATAGTCAACGAAGCAGGCCAGAAGCCTGACCACCGCATGCAGTTTCAACCCCGGACGAAAAGGCACCCTCCCATGCTCCGTTCCATCATTGCCGCCGCCGCATTCGCAGCCATCGCTGCTCCTGCTTTCGCCAGCAACTCCTACACCTTCGAGACCGTCAATCCGGTCAAAGAAAAGCGCATCGTCGCCGACAGCGTTGTCTGGTCCTGCGAAGGCACGAAGTGCACCGCAGAACTCGACCGCAAAGCCCCTACCGTGCGCATCTGCAAGAAGATCGCCAAGGAAGTCGGCGAGCTGACCACCCTGCGCAACACGAAATCCGAACTGACGGCTGAGCAGCTCACCGAGTGCAACGCCGCTGCCAAGAAGTAAGGCTCCTTTGGTTTTCTAGCTCTCCTCGGGCCGCCAGGGTTTGCCTTGGCGGCCTTTTTTGTTGTTGCGCTGCCGGCCCGGCCAAGGCGATTGTACTGATCTCCAACTGAAGGCCCACCTCAGATGTCCGTCAGCGCAAAACGCACACCTGATGACCGGTTTGCCGGACTGCCCGGCTACAGTTTCGCGCCGCACTATGTGGACACTCTGGCAGGCTATGAGGGACTGCGCGTTCACTACCTGGACGAAGGTCCGAAGGATGCAGCCAGGACATTCCTTTGCCTGCATGGCCAGCCGAGCTGGAGCTATCTTTATCGAAAGATGATCCCCGTCTTCACGGCCAGCGGCGCGCGCGTGATCGCGCCGGACTGGCTAGGCTTCGGGCGCTCGGACAAGCCGGTGGACGAGGCGGCCTACACCTTCCATTTTCACCGGAACATGATGCTGGCGCTGATCCGGCATCTCGATCTGACAAACATCACGCTGGTGGTGCAGGACTGGGGCGGACTGCTCGGCCTGACGATCCCCGTGGATATGCCCGAACGGTTCGAACGGCTCATCGTGATGAACACGACGCTCGCCGTCGGCCAGTCGCTGGGGCCCGGATTCGAAGCCTGGAAGGCGTTCAACCGCACCCAGCCGGATCTCGATATCGCCGCGCTGATGCAACGCGCGAGCCCGGTTCTCTCCGATGCCGAGGCTGCCGCGTATTCAGCGCCCTATCCGGATGCCAGCTATAAGGCGGGCGTGCGCCGCTTTCCTGAACTCGTGATGGTCGCGCCCGATATGGAGGGCGTCGAGGTGTCGCGGCGCGCGGCTGACTGGTGGGCCAGGGACTGGACCGGACGAGGCTTCATGGCGGTTGGCGCGCAGGATCCGGTCCTCGGGCTTCAGCACATGCAGGCACTGCGCAGCCAGATCCGGAACTGTCCCGAGCCGATGATGATTCCGAACGGCGGGCACTTCGTGCAGGAATGGGGCGACGAGATTGCGAGCGCAGCGCTGGCTGCATTTGGCGGCACGTGACGGACCTCAAACCCGAAGCCGGCTGCGGCGCAGCGATACGCGACGAGGAAGGCCGGCTGCTGCTCATCCAGCGCCTGCGCCAGCCGGAAGCCGGGGCCTGGGGACTGCCCGGTGGCAAGATCGATTTCGGCGAACGGGCTCAGGTGACCGCGCAGCGCGAAATCGAAGAAGAACTCGGCATCAAGATTGAAATCCTGCATCTCGCCTGCATCGCCGAAACGATAGACCGCGGCGATGGCCGCCACTGGATTGCGCCCGTTTACGAAGCGCGAATCTGCGCCGGCGAGCCGCAGAATAGGGAGCCGGAGAAGCATGGCGGATGGGGATGGTTCAGTCTCGACGCCTTACCGGAAAGCCTGACGACGCCCGTTTTGTGCTATCTGTCGTCGCTTCGAACGTGACGCGCCACACCAAAAGCTCAACGTGCATTTGACACCGGTGGACATTTTTATTTGCTCGGTTTTACTGCGCAAGTGTTGGTCAATTGTTCGACTTGTGCCCGGCATAGATGTTGCAAATCGTTCACGCCCGGCGCTATCTGGCGCGGGGTAACAAGGCCCGGGCTGGCCAAGTAAATTCGCCAAAAAACGAGGGTGACATGAGCGATACTGTAGCAATCCTTTCCGAGTTGGGCGTTCGTCCGAAATCGGTCCTCAAGAACTGGAACGAAGCCCGGCTTTACGAAACGGCGGTCGCTGCTGGCGAAGCGCGCGTTGCGAAAGGCGGAGCGCTTGTGGTCGAGACCGGACAGCACACCGGCCGTTCTGCCAAAGACAAATTCACCGTGCGCGATGAACTGACAGAAAATACCGTCTGGTGGGACAACAACGCCGCCATGTCGCCCGCGCACTTCGATGCTCTGTGGGCTGACTTCAAGGCGCATCTCGCCAATCAGAGCGTTTACACACAGGACATGTTCGGCGGCGCCGACCTAGATTACCGCGTGCCGGTCACTGTCGTGACCGAATTCGCCTGGCACTCGCTGTTCATCCGCCACCTCCTGCGTCTTCCGACTACGGATGAAGCCAAGACGTTCCGAACAGGCTTCACGATCATCAATTGTCCGAGCTTCCGCGCCGACCCGGCAAAGCACGGCACGCGCTCCGAAACGGTGATCGCCGTGAACTTCGCCAAGCGCCTCATTCTGATCGGCGGCACGTCCTATGCCGGCGAGACCAAGAAGTCGGTCTTCACGATCCTAAACTACCTGCTCCCCGACCAGGGCGTCATGCCGATGCACTGCTCGGTAAACACGAGCGACAAGGACGATGCGGCCATCTTCTTCGGCCTCTCGGGAACCGGCAAGACAACACTCTCGGCCGATGCCTCGCGCACGTTGATCGGTGATGACGAGCACGGCTGGTCCGAGAACGGCCTCTTTAACTTCGAAGGCGGCTGCTATGCCAAGATGATCAACCTCTCGGCCGAAGCCGAGCCGGAAATCTACGCGACGTCGAAGCAGTGGGGCACTGTGCTCGAAAACGTCGTGATGGATCCGGTCAGCCGCGAGCTGGACTTCAACTCGGCAGCCCTCGCGGAAAACTCTCGCGGAGCCTACCCGATCGAAGCAATCCCGAACGCATCTCTGACTGGCCGCTGCGGACAGCCGAAAAACCTTATCATGCTGACGGCCGACGCCTACGGCATCATGCCCCCGATTGCAAAGTTGACACCCGCCCAGGCGATGTATCACTTCCTGTCCGGTTACACGGCACGTGTTGCCGGCACCGAAAAAGGCGTGACCGAACCTTCGGCCACCTTCTCGACCTGCTTTGGCGGTCCGTTCATGCCGCGCCATCCGTCAGAGTACGGAAATCTCCTGCGCCGCCTGATCGCAAAATACGACGTCGATTGCTGGCTGGTCTCCACTGGCTGGACGGGCGGCCCCTACGGCCAAGGCAACCGGATGCCGATCAAGGCAACCCGCGCCCTGCTGAACGCCGCGCTTGATGGCTCGCTGAACACCGTTCAGTTCCGCAAGGACGAAACTTTCGGCTTTATGGTTCCGGTCTCGGTTCCGGGCGTCGATTCGAAAATCCTCGACCCGCGTTCGACCTGGGCTGACCCGTCCGCGTACGACGCACAGGCTGCGAAACTCGCCGACATGTTCGTTGAGAACTTCGCGAAGTTCGAAGCCTATGTGGACGAGGCCGTGAAAGCCGCTGCCCCGAAAGCCAAGATCACCGCCTGATCCGGCGAGTTTCCTGACACAATCAACCCGCCCGGTTCTGCCGGGCGGGTTTTTTCATTTGAAAGGCTCCCTTTACGTTAAGGGAAGTCTGGCGCGGGCCAGTTGCAATCGTTACGGTGCGCGCCAACTCGACGCCAAACATTCTGGAGGAAGCCATGCGCGAAGCTGTTATCGTCTCTACTGCCCGAACCGCCCTGACCAAAGCCGGTCGCGGCGCCCTCAATGACACGCACGGCATCACGATGGCGGGCCACGCCATCAAGGGCGCGCTCGAGCGCGCCGGAGTTGAAGCCGCTGCGGTTGAAGATGTGTTCCTGGGTTGTGCCGCGCCGGAAGGGGCCACTGGCCACAACGTGGCGCGCAACGCGGCGCTCGCTGCCGGTTGCCCTTCGACCACGTCGGGCGCCACCATCAACCGCTTCTGCTCCTCGGGCCTGCAGGCGATCGCCAACGCGGCGCACACCGTCATCAACGAAGGCGCAGCCGTAACCGTCGGCGGCGGCGTGGAGAGCATCAGTCTCGTTCAGGGCTCGGGCCAGTCGAACCGTCACAAGTATTTCGACCCGGAACTCGCCAAGACGTGGCCGGCCATCTGGATGACAATGATCGAAACCGCCGAGATCGTTGCTGATCGCTACAAGGTCAGCCGCGAATACCAGGACGAGTATTCTGTCGAGAGCCAGCGCCGTACGGCCGAGTTCCAGCAGAAGGGCTACATGGCCCAGGAAATCGTGCCGCTGAAAACCCGCATGAAACTGATCAACAAGGATACGAAGGAAGAAACCTTCCAGGACGTTATTGCCGACAAGGACGACTGCAATCGCCCGGGCACGACGTATGAAATGGTCTCCGGCCTTAAGCCTGTCTTCTCGGGCGGTATGGTCGTGAAGGAAGGCAAGTATGTCACCGCCGGCAACGCCTCGCAGCTGTCGGACGGCGCCGCTGCCGTACTCGTCATGGAAGCCAAGGAAGCCGCCAAGCGAGGCCTGAAGCCGCTCGGCCGTTTTGCCGGCTTCAACGTTGCCGGTTGCGACCCGGATGAGATGGGCATCGGCCCGGTCTTCGCCGTCCCGCGCCTGCTGGAGCGTCACGGACTGAAAGTGGATGACATCGACCTGTGGGAACTGAACGAGGCCTTTGCCTCGCAGTGCCTCTACTCGCGCGACCGGCTCGGCATTGACCCGGCCAAGTACAACGTCAACGGCGGCGCGATTTCCATCGGCCACCCGTTCGGCATGACCGGCGCACGCTGCACCGGCTCGCTCCTGCTCGAAGGTCAGCGCCGCAAGGCGAAGTGGGGCGTTGTCACCATGTGCATCGGCGGCGGCATGGGTGCGGCCGGCCTGTTCGAGTTCTATAACTGATCTCACAAGCCACATCGGAATAATGGATGGGCGGCCCCCCCCGGGGCCGCCCTGTCTGTTTCATGACGGATTGCCTTCTTTATGCCTGAGGCCCATGCCAAATGGGACACCCCGTCAGGAGTTTGCATTTGATGCTGCGTCCCTTGGTTACCTTGTCCGTCTGTTTCCTGATCGCTGCCTGTGGCGCGGCAGGTCTGTCCGGGCCGGAGGATTCCACCCCGGCAGAAGCCACAACAACGGTCGAGGCCACGGCCTTCCTGACCGAGAATGCTCCGCCGCCGGATGGCGCCGCCGACAGCAAGGGCGACGGTATTCTCCGTGATGCGAACAATCGCCCGTTCAGCTACGCGCTGCTCGGCAAAAAGCTGCCGGAGTTTTCTGCAACCATGGCCGACGGCGCGGTGTTCGAATCGGCTGCGCTCAACCGCTGGACCGTGATCGACATCTGGGGCGCGTGGTGCAGCGACTGCTTAGCAGATGGCCCCTACGTCGCCGCTCTCGAACGCGCGATTGCACAGGACCCCGACCTCGATTTCGTGTCGATACATGTTCCTGCCAGCAAGGCGCGCGCAACGCCGGAGGAAATGTTCGGCAAGTACGGCTCGCTCGAGGCGTACTTCGAGGCGGCAGGCTACCTCGTCCCCACCGCGCTCGATACCGATGGCAGCCTTCGCGAAACCCTCACGATCAGCTGGACGCCAACCTATCTTCTTGTTTCGCCGGACGGCGTGGTGCGCGGTTTTCGTACCGACCTCTCGGTCGCGGGCAGCGAGCCCGTGAAGGACTTCCTTCGCGATGTCGCACGCGTCAAGAAAACGGTTGGCAATGCGCAGGGTCCAATGATCGGCCCGGCTGGCGTCCTGGGCATTACCGGGACAACGCCCTTCACGCTTGCTGCCATAGAAGCCGCCTTTCCCGGCCACACCGTCGTGTCCACGACGGAAGGCGAAGGCGCGACGGCGCAGCCTGTCTTCCAGGTTCGCACGCCCGGCACCGAGACGCCGAGATTTATCGTCGAGGCCGACTGGTCGCGTGGTTTCGTGAGCCAGGTGCGCACGAATGATCCGACAGTCGAAGGCCCGAACGGCATACGGGTCGGCTCCACCCGCTACAGCGATCTGCGGCAGGAAGAGCTGGCAGGCTGCGGTTCGCTGGGCGCGGGCGAGGATCTTTCGATCTCGTGCAAGACCAGCGTCGATGCCCCCTATCTTTTGCTCTACTTCCGGTCGGACAAGACCGGCGCGCCCCCGCTGGCGCAGATGAGTTTCCATCCGCCTGTCCCATCGCCTTCGCCGTAATTTTGGGTAGCGGCGCCTGTGCATTATTGGCGCTTCAAAGGTTTGAAACTTGTCGCTGGGCGGGCTAACCTGACATGGTCGTAATATCCGCCTCCTCAAAGGAAAGCGCGCCATAATGCTGCATCCCTCCACCAAGCGCCTGATCGACAAGCTCAGCGATATGACGCGCCGGCAACGCGTCGCGTGGACCGAAGGTGAAAATGCTACCGTTGTGCATGACACCGAAGGCTACCGCGTGGTGCTCACGCCGGAGCCGCATTCCGTATTGCTGACGGATGGCATGGGCCGGGAAATCGAATCCTGCCTGCCAGACCAGTTCACCGATGAACTCGACGCGCAGGGACGCCCCTATTACAGGTTCATTGCAGAACTCTACCGCGACGCTCACCGGCATGCCCGCGGAACGGAAAAGGCGATCAGCACGCTGCTCGCAGGCCTTGAGGCGGTCGAGGAGGCAACGCCGGTCTGGCCGGTGCCGGATCTTGGCGGAGATGCGCCAGATTCGACGACGGACGAAACGGCTCTGATCGAAAGCGAAACCGCCATTACAGCCGCGGTCGCAACGCTGGCTGACCAGATCAACGGCGGCGCCTCGCCTCCCGCTGAGACGCCGGAGCCTGAGCCTGCCCCGGTTGCAGTGGAGGAGATTGCACCCGTCGAGGTCTCCGTCCTCAAACCGGCCGCCCCACCTGAGCCCTTGGCCCCGCCGGAACCGGAGATGGTCCTAGCAGCCCCCGAGATTGAGGCTCCGGCGCCAATCGAGCCACAGCCCGAGCCGGAACCCGAGCCGGAAGCCGAGATCGTACCATCCGCGATATTCGCCGCCCAAGCGCCCGAGGCTTCGGTAGACGTCGAGCCTCTCGCCGAAGAACCAGGATCTTTCGGCACGTTCGGCGCCTTCTTTCCATCTGTGGCCAAACCGGTCACTGAACCAGCAGCCGAAACACAGGGTGCAGAAGCGCCGGCTGCAGAACCCGCCGCCGAGCCACTCCCGGCCGAAGCCGGCGCTGAGCACGTGGAAATCAAAACCATAGAAGCGGGCCCGGTCGCACCGGAACCGGTGGTCGAACCCGCGCCTCAGCAGGAAATCCCGGTACAGCCTGCTGCCATTCAGGAACCGCTGGCCGAGCCAAAGCTGGCGACACCGACCTTGGCGCAGCCGATTTCCCTGTCGTCCATTCCGTTTGGCTTCGGTCTCGGTGCGGCGCAGCGATCCGGCGCGCCCAGCCATCCAGCCACGCCGCCGGCGAGCGCTCCACCTGCCCCAAAACCTGAGACGGCCGTACTGACGATCATCGACGGAACACTCGACCTGCCAGAGCAGGACTTGATGGCGCTGGATGAAACGCCCGGCGCCGGGCCGTTTGCATCGCAGATGCCGGACACCGAGTTCGACGATCTGTCAAACGAGCCCCCAACGGACGCGATCGACCCAGGCAAACCCCGCCGGTTCAATCCCTGGAACTGAAGCGGCCCGGCCGCGCCCGGTCTTGTCGCGACACTAACGCTGAACACACAAACCTTCCTGCAGGTGCAACAATTCGCTCGCCCATCGGGCGACCTGCGTTTTCGTTTCCCTCAGCCTGTGACAAACCACCCGCTGGCGCGACCCGCCCTGCGCTCCATGTATGTGTCTCTCGTCGCAAGGTGAACTCGATGCCCTCCAACACCCCTCTCCGCCGTCTGCTTGCCAGTGCGAGCCTCGTCGCAGCGTGCATGCCGGGCGTCTCCGCCCTCGCGCAAACGTCAGGCGAGACGGCGGACACACGGCTCGCGCCGGTCACGGTTACGGCGACACGCGTGGAGGAAAACCTTCAGGACGTGCCGGTCTCGATCTCGACCCTGTCGGGCGAAAAACTGGACACGCTGAAGGCGTCCGGCGCCGACGTGCGCTTCCTCTCGGCCCGGGTGCCGAGTGTTGTCGCCGAGAGTTCGTTCGGCCGTGCCTTCCCGCGGTTTTACATCCGCGGGATCGGCAACACGGATTTCGATCTCAACGCCTCGCAGCCGGTCAGCCTCGTTTATGACGATGTGCCCTATGAAAGCCCGATCCTTAAGGGCTTCCCGGTCTTCGATCTGGAGAGGATCGAAGTGCTCCGCGGCCCGCAAGGCACATTATTCGGTCGCAACACGCCGGGCGGTATCATCAAGTTCGACTCGCGCAAGCCGCAGGATGAATTCGAAGCCTATGTTCGCGCCTCCTACGGCACCTACAATACCCGCGATTTCGAAGGCGCGGTGAACCTTCCGTTGGCGGAGGATATACTCTCGGTCCGCCTGTCCGGACTTTATCAGGAGCGTGACCCGTATGTGGACAACGCGCGCACAGGCGAGTCCGACCGCTATGAAGGCTTCAAGGAAGTGGCCGGACGCGCGCAGATCCTATTCTCACCAAAAGGTTCGGATTTCGAAGCGCTGCTCAACCTTCATGCCCGCTCAAATGATGGTGACGCGCGGCTGTTCCGCGCCAACATCATTGACCGTGGCAATCGCGGCATAGGCTCAGGTTTCGACCGCGAAACCGTGTTCTATGACGCCGACAACTTCCTGCATCAGGACACCTCAGGCGCAACCCTGCGTCTGGACAAGTCGCTGACCGATACGATCAAGGCCACTTATGTCTTCGGCTTCGAGACTGCGGAAATCGAAAGCCGGGGCGATATCGATGGCGGCTTCGGCGCAGCTTTTCTCGGCGCGGGAAATTTCGGGCCGGGATTCATTCCGTTTGCTTCAGAAACCAGCGGCGCGGTGGATGATCTTGATCAGACGACGCACGAAATCCGCTTCGTTTATGACGATGGCGGAAGGCTGCGCGGCCAAGCCGGCGTTTTCCTGTTTGATGAAAAGGTCGACATCGTCTCACGCAGCTTCAACAGCCTTGCCCCGGGGCGGCCGCAGACAACCGTCGCCCGCCGTTCCCTCGATACGGAGAGCACGGGCATCTTCGTCTCGCTTGGCTATGATGTGACAGACCGATTGGAAGTGGCCGGCGGTGTGCGCTGGAGCGACGACCAGAAGGAATTCACGACCGCAACGGTCCGCTCCATCGGCGACGAACAGGTTAGCTGGGATGTCTCCGCCACTTACGCAGTATCCGACGCGCTGAAGACCTATGCCCGGATTGCCAAGGGCTTCCGCGGCCCCACAATCCAACAACGCTTCGGCCAGCCTTCACAGGCCGGCAGTGAACTTGTCCTCTCCTATGAGGCCGGCCTTAAATCCGAACTTTTTGATCGCCGCCTGCGCGCAAACGCAAGTGTCTATTTCTACGAGATCGACGGGCAACAGCTGACGATCGTCGGTGGGCTGACGAATGACGTATCACTCTTCAACGCCGACACAAGCGAAGGCTATGGCTTCGAGGCAGATCTTGAAGCCGCGCCAACCGAGCGCCTCCTGCTTACGGCGGGCCTCTCGTACAACAAAACGGAGTTCAAGGACGCACTGATCCTCGCGCCCGGATGCGGCGCGCGCTGCACCGTGCTCGACCCCGCCGTAATCGTCACCACGCGGGCCGGACCGATCACGCGCTTCAACATCTCCGGAAATTCTTTTCCCAATGCGCCGGAATGGATCGCCAATGTGACGGCTCGCTACGCAGTACCCGTGACCGGCGGCGAGGTCTATGGGTACACGGACTGGGCTTTCAAGGGGGAGACTAATTTCTTCCTCTACGACAGCGCAGAGTTTGGCCAGGACGGCTATTGGGAAGGCGGCCTCAAGGCCGGCTATAAGTCCGACCATGACTATGATGTGTCCGTCTTCGTACGGAACATGACGGATGAAGAGGTTCTGGAAGGCGCGATTGATTTTAACAACCTTACCGGGTTCGTGAACGAGCCACGTACGTTTGGCGTTCAACTGCTCTGGAACTTCTGACGGCTGCGCGCCGGAATCAGACCGGCGAGACGTCCGTGACCTTGTAAGTCTGGGCGTCACCGCCGGGATGGCTGATCGTGACGTATTCGCCCTCCCGGAACGTGTGGGCAGCCAGCCGGAAGACAGGCTCGTCGTCACCTTCGGCCTCTTCATCATAGCGGAAAAACCAGTTCTGCCCCTTGTGGGAAAGCCAGCCATCCGCTTTCTCGGCCGGGTCCGGATGAAACCGGTAAACCCGGCAAGCCTTGCGCTGTGCCGGCCACGCCTCGGCGTCGAGTTGCCCGGTATCCGTCAGCGGCGCGACGATCAAGTAACCTTGCTGAGGATCCCCCGCCGGCAGGCCGGGATTGCGCGCCAGCTGGAGTGTGATGCGTTTGAGGGTCATGGTCGGTCTCCTGGGCGCTGACCGGGCGAACGCTGCAGATCATTATCCGCGCTTGCGAACGGCTGCTGTTAGCCCGTCTCTTCTCGGTTGGAGGCTATCACCCGGCCGCGTGGGTCACACTTGTGGACAATACGTAGGGGGCGCAGACGCCCCCTGATCGCGCGCCGGATTAGTTCTGGGATTTCGGCGCAGACGCGCAGGCACCGGGCGACACCTTCATGCTGCCCGCCATTGCGCCGGAGCTGCGGTAGAACTCGAAACGAAGCGTCACGTCATGCTCGTCGAGGAACGAGCCTCGATAGCCTTCGCAGGCCTTGCGGAACACGTGCGCCCGGCGCCGGTCGAAGTTTGCCGTCCGGTCGGACGGGATCTTCAGGCGAACGGATTTCTGGTCACGCGAGACAAGCACGGCGTCGCGATCGGAACTGATTAGAAAGTGTGCGCCGGAGGCAGCGCGGCGCGCCTGTCGTTCAACGAATTCGGCACGCTTCGCGGGCTCCTCGCTCTCAAACTGAAAGCCAGCGTCATGCGTGAAGTATAAAAACACGCTGACCGCAATCACAACGAAGACCGTGAGCTTATCCATGCCGCTTGTTCTAAAACAAATTGGAAAACATCGGTTTTCGGGGAGCACAGCAATTGAAGCCTGCGTTTTAACTTCAGCGCAATCTACCAGGGCGCGCTGCAGCGATACGTGAACGTGCGATCCGGTCAGCCACATAGTTCGTGGGCTGATTGGACTGTAGCGCTTCATCCAGAACGGACCCGAGCGTGTCGATCAGGCGCGCCAGGGTGGCATCAACCCATTCGCGGGAATAATTGCCTGAAATTTCGGCGGCGACGTTGATGATGCCGCCACCATTGATCACGTAGTCGGGCGCATAGAGTATGCCCTTGCGGCGAAGGAACTCGCCCATTTCCTTGACAATCAGCTGGTTGTTGGCGCCGCCCGCAATGCCCTTCACCTTGAGGCGCGCGAGGGTCTTTTCGTTGACGACCGCGCCCAGCGCGTTGGGCGAGAAGATATCGGCGTCAACATCATAGATGTCGTTCGGCGCCACGATTTTCGCGCCGGTCCGCTTGGCAACGGCGGCGAGCGCCTCGGCGTCGATGTCGGTAATGATCAGTCGCGCGCCGGCGGCCGCGAGATGATCGCAGGCATAGCCACCGACCGAGCCGACACCCTGGACGGCAATCGTTCTGCCATTCAGATCGGCCGTCCCGAACAGGCGCCGCGCGACTTCGCGAATGCCGAGATAGACACCTCTGGCCGTCACCGGCGATGGATCGCCGCTCGCGGCGTCGCCTTCGCTGAGGCCCGCAACAAACCGCGTCTCCTGCCGCACGGTCGCCATGTCGGACACCGAGACACCTACATCTTCCGCCGTATAGTAGCTGCCGTTTAGGCTTTGCACGGCGCGGCCAAAAGCCCGGAACAGGTCCTCCGATTTACCGGCCTTCGGATCGCCCCAGATTACCGCCTTGCCGCCGCCGAGCGGAATGGCCGCCATTGCGTTCTTGTAGCTCATCCCCTGCGACAGGCGCAGCACGTCGGTCAGCATTGCGTCGCCGGTCACATAGTTCCACATCCGGCACCCGCCCGCCGCTGGCCCGAGCGCGGTGGAGTGGACCGCAATTACGCAGCGCAGCCCGGTGGCCGCGTCGAAGAACGTGTGCACGCCCTCGTGATCATCGAAGGAAGGGTGATCGAACATGGCGGCAACTCTGCAATACGGTCAAAAATGAAACGGGCCTCGCCGCTCGACCTGCGCGCCGGTTGAAGGGTCAACCGGCGCCCAGCGCCTGCCAGACCATCCGGAGCGCCACCACTGCGAGAAGCAGGCCAAACAGCTTGCGCAGCCGGTCAGCGTCCAAACGGTGCGCGAGCGCCGCGCCCACCGGGGCCATCAGCACCGTAAACGCGGAAATGAGCGCGAAGGCCGGAAGGTTCACGAAACCCAGCGAGACCGGCGGCAAGCCATCCCGTCCCCAGCCCACAAGGATAGCCGCCAATGCCCCCGGCAGCCCAATGGCGACCCCCCATCCGGCCGCGGTCGCAACCGCCCGGTGGATCGGCGTGCTGCACAGCGTCATCAGGGTCACGCCGAATGTGCCTCCGCCAATACCCATAAGAGCAGAGAGGGTGCCCACTGCGGTGCCAAGACCCGCCCTCGCCGCGCCGCCTGGCATCTGCGGCGCCAGCGTCCAGCTCGGCCGGCCGAAGATGAGCTGCAGCGACAAGAGCACCAGCAGCGACCCGAACAGCCCGAGCAACATCTGTTTCGACATGATGCCGGAGAGCCCGATCCCGCAGACCGCGCCGAACATGATCCACGGCGCCCAGGTCCGGATGATGTTCCAGTCGACTGCGCCGTGCGTCTGATGGGCCATGACGCTCCGGATCGAGGTCAGGATGATGGTGGCGAGCGACGTGGACACCGCCACATGCATCGCAGTTTCGCCAAATCCCATCCCGTCAAACAGAAAGAACAGCACCGGCACGATCACCGATCCGCCGCCAATCCCGAACATGCCCGCGACCAGACCTGCAAACAGACCAACCGCCGCAAGCGCCGCGATCAGGATGCCGTACTGGCTCAGCAATTCGGTCATGGGCCCGCCTCGGTGATCGAAGCTGCGGTGTCGATCATCCCGCCGGTTTAGGCAATCTCAATGATGCTGGTGATGCGGTTCGGTGTTGATCTTGCCGCACTTGCCGCACTTCACGACCACACCGTGCGCGTCGCGGTGCGCCACATTGACCAACAGCTTCGTCTTGCAGCCACCACAACGATAGGTCTCGTCCCCGCCGCCTTCGCGCACCGGTTGGCCGGCCGTGTGCTCGATCACGTCTGCGCCTTCGGCTTCACGCGGTGTGATCAGGATCATGTCGAATTGGGGCATCGCGGAGCCTTTCAGGAAACCGGGTCAGGAAAAGGGCTATTTCCACCAACCCGCCCGGATTTTCAATGGCGGCCGCGCCGGCTCACCCGCCGATCAGCAGCAACGTATCCCTCGAGCCCTGATTGAGACCCGCCTGCAGGGCATAGAGGTGGCCGATCAGGTCGAGGGTCGATTTCGCACTCCGGCAGGTATCGTCCACATAGAACCACACGCCGCGATAGGGCACGGCGACAGAGGCACCCTCCGGCTTTCCGGTGCTCCAGTTGATGGCAAAATAGTCGCCGATCACTTCGCTCCAGGGCGCGCCCGCTGAACAGGCCGTGCGCGCGGGCGTGTCGGGCTTGTCCGAGAAAACCTGCACGAGCAGGTCGCCCGACCGGTTGCAGCAGCTGCTGCGCATAGGCGCCGCCGCGCAGGACGTTGTAGATCGCTGCCGGGGTCTGCGATTGTTCGCCCGCCGCTTGGGCGCCCAGAACTTCATTCAAGGGGCTGCCATCCAGGCTGAACGCGGTAGCGAGGCCGAGACCAACCGTCCGGGAATCTTCCGTCGTCATCCGCTCGATTTCAACGAAGCTGACAGGGTCGTTGTAACGCAGACGGACGATGTTGAGCAGCAGCTGCTCCTGCTGGGCACGCGCCACTTCGGCCGAATAGGCCAGCGTGTCGCGCGTGATCGGCGCCGTTGCGCGCGGCGTGGCGCAAGCGCAAAGCGATGCCGCCAGGATCGCGTAGATGATAGTCTTCATGGCCTGCGGTCCCCATCGCGAGGCCTCGAGCCTAAGATGATGCCGCGCAGGATCAATCCGATTAGCCCGAGGTGGGAGCGCCGGATTTACCAGACGCCGGCGTCTTTCAGCGCCGCGTCGATATCTGGCGGCAGGTCCACGGCCAGTTCTCCGGATTTCAGGTCCCGCGGCGCCTCGGCAGGCTTCAGATAACGCCACCCCTGGAAGGGCCGTTTTGGCTGGGCATAGGTGCGCACGAGTTCGGGGTCGAACACCAGTTCGCACAGGTCCTTGCCTTCATCGTCCGCCACGGTGCGGATGTCGATGATCCGCTGGCGCACCCGGATCGCCCGCTTGATGACCCAGTAGATCGAGCCGCCGGCGAGCATTTCCTCGGCCCGTTTCGGCGCCATGCGGGTGTGATGCACAGGTTTCGGCAACGTCTTCATGAGCCGCTTCTGCCAATCAGCGAGATCATCGATATCGTCTGCGCCGACACAGAGCTTGACCATGTGAATCGTCATACGCGGAGTCTAGCGCCCGGGCGTTGCGGGTCCAGAGGCCATCTGCAAGGCATTCGCCCGGCGGCTATCGTATTCAGCCTCTGCGTCGGTGCTTGCGAAGAAGAAATACGCGTCAGTCACGCGCGCCTCAAAGCGCCGTTCGAAGCGTTTGAAAGCTGCGCGGGCCTCAAGATCGATGGTAAAACCGGACACATAGGAGAAACCCCAACGCGGCTCGGTCTTCAGCAGGTAGCTCTGGTCATACCGCGTCAGCTTGCCGCCCGTCGGGCCGGAAACCGGCTTGGGCAGCGTGTAATCGATCCGCTGGAACCGCTCGCCGACCGGGTCGAGCCAGGCGGTCGCCTTCAACTGCTCCGCAGCCCAGACGTCAAACTCGGTATCATTATAGTTCGGATGATGGCGAAAGCTGAGGCGCCAGGCGTCGCCGTCCGTGTTCACATCAACCGAAGACCCAAGGCTCTCGCGCAGGTCATCCGGAAACAGGCGGCCATCGGGAGCAGGCTCCGCTGCCCAGGCTTCAGCCACAGACACGAGTTCAGGATCATAGCCGCGCCGCTCGACCGCAACCCAGCGCTCACCGCGCGGCAGGCGGGGGTCGTAGAAATAGGTGTGCTGCGCAGTATTCGAGGTCAGCTCGACCGTGAAAGCCGCGCGAAGGGTGTCGGGAGCCTCGGTCGCCTCAAGGGCGGCATCCATCGGGCCCGAGCCGGTCGCCATCACCAGTGAAAACAGAAACGAAAGCAGCATGACTTTACCCGAACCGAGTGGCGCCTGTTCTTCGCCCTCGATTAAGGCGGCTATGCGGCAACGAGATCGCGCACCGCATTTTCCGCTTCGAGGTCGGCAACCAAGGTCGGCTTAATCTGCTTTTTGAAAGATTTACGGGAGTTGAACAGCTTGAACGCCCGTGCGAGCCCTGCCTTGGAATACTTGGCGAGGCGCCGTCCCGCTCGAACGACGGGTTGAGGCCCCACGAGCGGCGCATCGCGCCATTGGCATACAGCGCATTGGCGTGCACCAGCGAACCGAATGTTTTGAACCCGCAGGACAACGAGACGTTGACGCAATCACTGTTGTCGAGCCGGTGCGGCGCCTTCCGGGGCCAGCTGGCGACCACGCCCGACTTCATGACCACCGGCAGCGTATAATCGTCATTGGACGGATCGTAGTCGATCTCTTCTTCCTGTTCGCGCAGCACGATTGCTTCGATCTGCGGATCTGGCGCAAACCTGCCGGCGCCCGGGTAGACGTACATCGTCTTCTCGCCCTTGATATGCCAAAGCGTCACCATCGGGATATCAAGGTGATAGAAGACGCGTGCATTCGGGCTGGAAATCAGCACGCCGACATCGCGCTTCATCGTCTTGACGCGATTGGCAGCGCCGGGCTCGCCGATCAGCTTGCCCGGCATGCGTTTGCGAAATCCGTCGCTGCCGGAACGTTTCGTACCCATCGTGTGGATGCCGAATGCTTCGCGCGGATAATGGTCGAACAGATCCGCCTGCCCCGCCTCCGAGAACATCGGACGTTTGTACAGCGTATGCTGCGCCACAATGAGATCATTTCCAAAGCGGGACGCCTTCTCACTGTCCCAATCGGTCAGAATTTTCGCGGTCCATGGTCCACCCTTCCAGACCGAAACGGAAAAACCCCAAAGATTTACGCCCGTCACGCAAGGATCGGGGCGCATTCACCTGCCGGGCGAAAACCTCAGGGGTTTACCGTTTGAACGCCATGGGGCGCTCACTTTCGTCGAGGGTCCGGTACCGGTCGCGCAGCTTGGTCTGCCGAGAAACCATCGGCTGGGACTCGCCGTCAATGTACACCGCGACCGGCGCAGACGTCACTTCCAGCGGGTCGCCGTCCCAGGCCACGACATCGGCGCGGCCACCGGGCGCCAGCACGCCGAGGTCCGTCATCCCGAAGATTTGCGCCGGCGCTGAGGTCAAGGCCTTCATCGCGATATCGAACGGCATGCCATTCGCAACTGCATTCCCGGCCACCTGCGTGGCAAGGCGGGCCTGATGACTGTCATTCTCTAAGTGAACAATGGCAACCGTGACACCGGCCTCGGCCAGGCGTTTGGCGTTTTCGCTGGTCGCAGCGAGCTGTGAGAAGCTGGCCGGCAGGTTCGAAAAGGCATCGACGATTACCGGGATCTCGAGGGCGGCGAGCCGCTTCGCAACACGCCAGCCTTCATCGGCGCCAACAATCGCGACTTTCAGCGACGGGTTCTCTTCCTGGAAATCCATGATCGCATTTAGGTCGCTCGCGCGGCTTGCCTGGAACAGGATCAGCTGTTCGCCGCGAACCGCCGGCATCAAGGCCTGCGCATCCATGCGGGTCAGCACGTTGCCGTCATTGTGGCTCATGTAACGGGCACCGAAAAAGCGCACGTCATCAAAGGCGCCGCGCAGCGACGCCCAGGCCGCAGGCCGCGATCCACCGGAAAGCGACGCGCCACTCTCTCCGAGCACGACATAGGTGAACGCACGTTCCTTGAAGATGCTGCCATCAAGGCCGGTCGTGTCCGCCAGGAAGCCCTGCCCGCCAAACAGCTTGGACGCTGCCTCCGGAGCGACCGCGAGCCGCGTGAACCCTTCGAGACGGGTGACCGCAATGGGTGTGGCGTCCGGGTTGAACCCATCGGCCGCGTTGAGCGCCGCAGAGAAGGCCGACTTGCCCGCGCCGCCATCATTCGTGTCATCCACGCCGCTGACTTCCGCTAGACCTGTCCGCGAGAAGGCCGAAATCAGGCCGGGTGTCACCCATTCGGCGCGCACTTCAAGCGCGCCCGCTGGCACCCGCGCCGGCGCCGTACCAACGGACGTGATGCGGCCATTCTCGACCACGACGACGCCATTCTCGAGCGTGCCCTGGCTGGTGCCGGTCCAGACTTTTTCGCCATAGACGACGACGGACTGGGCCAAGGCCACAGGGGCGGCCGCCAGTACGGCCAAGCTGATCATCATACGGCGGATCATTTGCGGTCTCCCTCACCGGGTTGGCCAAGTTCGAAATCCATGACGGGCTGGCTCGCCGGATCGTCGCGATCGAACATCAGCGCGCCGTCCACATAGACCTTCTCGGCTTTCGTATAGCTGCTGAACGGATTGCCGGACCAGATCACCACATCGGCCATCTTGCCCGGCTCGAGGCTGCCGGTTTTGTCGTCCACGCCAAGCGACTTGGCCGGGTTCAGTGACAGCCATTGCCACGCCACTTCAATCGGAATGTCGATGCCCATCCGCTTGCCATCGGCCCAGGCCTTGGCCGCTTCCTGGTTCAGGCGCTGGATGCCGATATCGCTGTCGGAGTGCACGATGGCGCAGGCGCCGGCATTGTGGACGAGCGGAATATTCTCGCGGATGCCATCATAGGCCTCCATCTTGAAGCCCCACCAGTCGGCCCACATCGACGAGCAGGCGCCATACTCGGCAAGCTTGTCGGCAATCTTGTAGCTTTCGACAGCGTGGTGGAATGCCGTCACCTTATAGCCAAACTCCTTCGAGATATCAATGATCTGGGCCATCTCGTCGGCGCGGTAACAGTGCATATGGACGAGGATTTCGCCGTTCAGCACGCCCGCCAGAGTTTCGAGTTCAAGGTCGCGCTTCGGCTCGGAGCCGCCGCCTGCGTTGAACCGGTCCCAGTCTTTCTTGTACTCGGTCGCCTTGATCCAGGCATCGCGGTATCCGGCAACGTTGCCCATACGCGAATACGGCGCCCCGCCCGGCGTGCTGGCGTTGCCATAGCCATACACGCGCTTCGGGTTTTCGCCGCACGCCATCTTCAGCGTATAGGGGGCGCCGGGAAACTTCATCGCCTGCACTGAGCGGGCGGGCACGTTCTTCAACGTTACGCCCCGGCCACCGAACAGGTTCGCGCTACCCGGCAGGATCTGCAGCGACGTGATGCCGCCGGCAAGCGCGCGGGTGAAGCCGGGATCCTGCGGCCAGACCGAATGTTCAACCCAGACTTCCGCCGTCACCGGACCGGAAATCTCGTTGCCGTCGTCATGTGAATCCACGCCCGGCGAGGGATAGGCCCCAAGGTGGCTGTGATTGTCGATAATGCCGGGTGTCACCCACTTGCCGGCGGCATCAATCGTGGCGGCGCCATTCGGCGCCTTGAGGTCGGTGCCGACCTCCTTGATCCTGCCGTCCTCGATCAGCACCGAGCCCTTCTCGATCAGGCCGCCCGCGCCATCGATGACGGTCGCATTGGTGATCAGCAAAGTCTGCGAGGGATAGGGCGTGTAGGTCGAGGGAAAGGGGTTCGCGATCGAGGCCGTCGATGCATCATCGCCGCCTTTGCCAGGCCTGTCGCAAGCCGCCACGAAAAGCCCGGCGACAGCCGCCAGGCAGAGAATTCTGAGTTGCATGTCAGCCCCGGTGTCAGTTCCTGGGCAGCATGTGTGCGAGGTTTTGGGCAGATGGCAAGGGCCGCGAATCGATCAGTCGGCCTCGGCCGCATGTCCCCGGGCAGGTGTGGCGGAAACGCCGCGCTTGCGAAGCGCCGTGAACAGATCGGCGAGCCGGTCACTGCACCGGTCATGGCTAAGGGCGGCCTGATAGACGCGCCGTTTCAGCCGGCGGGTGGCCGATCCCTCCGGGCCAGCACCGCTGGCTTTCCAGAGCGCTGACCGCGCCGGCCCGGCAAAGCCAAAAACCGAGCCGGACGAGCCCTATTCCGCCGCGCCGCGCTTCTGGCGGCCAGACGCCATGAGGATCAGCCAGGCCGGCACTTTCTTCTCGACATGCGGATAGCGCCGGAACATGTCATCCAGCCAGCGCCGGGCCCAGACCGCATTCAGCCCGACCAGCACCGCCCCGATCGCCGCCATCGGCAAGGCGAGCGGAATAGATGGCAGGACAAGGCCGACGGGCAGCGAGAGCACGGCCAACGCCGCGCCGCCCAGCGCCAATCCCTGACGCTGGGTCACGTTGATAACCTGGCGCGATACCCGGATCGGCATCGGCGGAGGGTAAGTCGGTTGGGGCGGTGTGACCGGGTCTTGGGGCATATCGCGAAATGAGCGCTGAAAGTGTTGTTGCCAGAGTATCCCGAGACGTGTGTCGAAAGTCTGGCAACACCGTTGCCGTATTGATACACCAGAGAAAATTTAAGTTGCGTAACCGACAAGGCTGGAAAAGCCGATCATGAAGCTTCAATCGGTTCAGGCCCTGCGCGGCATCGCCGCCTTGTTCGTGGTTGTCTACCACGCGCGCGCGCTTGAGCTGGCGGCCCTCGTCCAGGCGGGCAGCAGTGAAACGGCCCTGATCGGCGGCTTCTTTGCCAGCGGCTTCGCCGGCGTCGATCTCTTCTTCGTGATCTCCGGCTTCATCATGGTCTGGGTCACGCAGGATCTCCGGTCCGGGCCCATCGCCAGCGCAGACTTCCTGTTCGCCCGCGTCACGCGCGTCTATCCGGTCTGGTGGGCCGCGGCGGCACTCGGCCTTCTCTACATGGTGCTCAGCGGCGATATCGCCCTGATCGATCCCAGCGGCGTCGCGATCAAGCCGGGAACACCCGAATACCAGTACCTCCTCAAATCCTTCCTGCTGATCCCGCAAGCCGACTATCCGGTCCTGCTGATCGGCTGGACGCTGATCCATGAGATCTACTTCTACCTCGTCTTCGCCTTGCTCCTGCAGCTGCCGCGCCGCTTCCTGCCATTTGCGCTGCTCGGTTGGGGCGTGCTGATTGTGGCTGCTTCCCTGCTCGGCCTGTCGCTTCCCATCGCCCAGAACGTGCTGACGCTCGCGGCGCACCCGATGACGATGGAGTTCATCTTCGGCGCAGCCGCCGGGCTCATGGTCACCTCGGGCATGTTCTGGCACCCCCGCCTCGTCACCCTGCTGAGCATCCTCTGGCTGGTGGGCGCCATCTGCCTCCAGGGCGTGCCCTCGCCTTACACCTTGCAATGGGGCCGCGTACTGGAGATCGGGCTCCCCTGCGCCGGCCTGGTCTATGGCATCGCCAGCCTAAACGATCAGGGACGCCTCGCCTGCCTGATTCCCGCTGCCGCCGGCGCGGTCGCCGCCGTGCTCATTTACCAGCTGTTCGGCCTCGATCCAGCGAGCCCCTTCGACGTGCGCCGCGACGCCGTGATCCTCGCGCTCAGCATTGGCGGCGTGACGATGCTGGTTATCCTTTGGGCCGGCTGGCTGCTCGGACAGGCGCGGCCCGGCTGGTTGCTCGCAACCACTCCGGCCTGGCGCGGCCTGCTTGGCATGCTCGCGCACCTCGGCAACTGGTCCTATTCGATATACCTCTTCCACCTGTTCGCCCTAGGTATCCTGCAGCGCCTGATGGCGCGCACGGAAGTGACGAGCCCGCTCGCTCCGCTATTCCGGCTTGGCGCGCCGGGCATACTCGACAACCTTCTCTTCATCTTCGCCGGGCTCGCCGCCTCGATCGCAGCGGGCTGGGTCGGCTACATGATTGCCGAAAAGCCGGCGCAGGCCGTATTCGGCTGGCTGCGCCGGCGTATCTTCCGTACCCGGACGGTCTGACGCAGCCTATTCGGCGGCGACAGACTCAGGTGCCGGCCGGGTCCATTTCAGCACCGGCTTGCGCGCCGCGCGCGTCTCGTCGAGGCGCTTGGCGGGCGCCAGATAAGGTGCGCCTTTCAGGGTCTCATCACCTTGCGCTGCCCGCCGCGCAATCGACTCGAGCGAGTCGCAAAACCGGTCGAGCTCTGCCTTGGACTCGGTCTCCGTCGGCTCGATCAGCATCGCGCCGTGAACAACCAGCGGAAAATACATCGTCATCGGATGGTAGCCCTCGTCGATCAGCGCCTTGGCAATGTCGATCGTCTCGATCCCGTCCGCCGTGAACGCATCCGAGAACAGTGCCTCGTGCATGCAATAGCCCTCGAACGCGGGCGTCATGACGTGCTTCAGGCGCGCCTGGACATAGTTCGCGTTGAGCACCGCGTCCTCGGCCACCTGCTTCAATCCATCAGCGCCGTGGCTCAGCATATAGGTCAGCGCACGGACGAACATACCCATCTGGCCATGGAACGCCACCATCCGGCCGAACGAGTCCTTCGCGTCGCCATCCACGTGCTCGACAAGCCGGAAGAGGCCGTCCTCGTCCTTGGTCACGAAGGGCACCGGCGCATAAGGCGCCAGCGCCTCGGAGAACACGGTTGGGCCGGAACCCGGTCCGCCGCCGCCATGCGGGGTGGAGAAGGTCTTGTGCAGGTTGATGTGCATCGCATCGACGCCGAGGTCACCCGGACGCACCCGGCCGACGATGGCGTTGAAGTTCGCGCCGTCGCAGTAGAAATAGCCGCCCGCCTTGTGGATGAGGTCCGCAATCTCCTTGATGTCGGTCTCGAACAGGCCGCAGGTGTTGGGATTGGTCAGCATGATGCCGGCCACATCATCCGTATGCTGCAGCTTCTCGCGCAGCTCTGCCATGTCCACGCGCCCGCGGGCATTTGCCTTGATCTCGTCCACGATGAAACCGCACTGCACGGCGGTCGCCGGGTTGGTCCCGTGCGCCGAGGCCGGCACCAAAACGCGCTTGCGCGTCTCGCCTTCGCCCCGCGCAATCAGCGCCTGGCGGATCGCCAGCATCCCGCACAGCTCGCCATGCGCGCCGGCCTTCGGGCTCATCGCAACCGACGGCATGCCGGTCAGCGTCTTCAGCCAGGTGGCCAGTTCATCAATCAGCTGCAACGCGCCCTGCACGGTCGCCTGCGGTTGCAACGGATGGATATCCGCAAACCCCGGCAGCCGCGCCATCTTCTCGTTGAGGCGCGGATTGTGCTTCATTGTGCACGAGCCGAGCGGGAAAAAGCCGAGATCTATCGCATAATTGCGCTGCGACAGTCGCATGTAATGGCGCACGGCCTGCGGCTCGGAAAGGCCCGGCAGACCCGTATCCACCTTGCGCGCAACGCCGCCGAGACGGTTCTTTAGCCCTTTCGGTTTCGGCAGGTCCACACCGGTCGTTTCCGGCGTACCGATCTCGAACAGCAGGTCTTCACGCTGCAGGAGCCCGCGCGAACCGGAGACGGTTTCGATGGCAGCTGCTGATGTGCGCGGCGCAGCCGTCGGGCGCCCTTGAGTATTCATGGCCATCAGATGATCTCCTTCAGCGCAGCGGCATAGGCGGCAATATCGTCCGCCGTCGTACATTCGGTTGCAGCGACGAGAATCACATCGCCGAGATGATCGTTCGGGAACAGGCGCGACGCGCGTACGCCGCCCACCACGCCTGCCTCTTCCAGCATCGCCAGCACCGCTTCGGCATCAACCGGCGTGCGGATCGCAAACTCGTTGAAGAAACGCGGCGTAAGCAGATCAACGCCCTTCAGCCCGCCCAGAGCATCGGCCAGCTCACACGCCGCTTCATGGTTGAGCTGCGCCAACTGTTTCAGCCCCCTGCCACCCAGCAGGGTCATGTGCGCCGTGAACGCCAGCGCGCAGAGGCCCGAGTTCGTGCAGATGTTCGAGGTCGCCTTATCGCGGCGGATATGCTGCTCGCGCGTCGACAGCGTCAGCACGAAGCCGCGCTGGTCATCCGCGTCCACCGTCTCGCCGCACAGCCGGCCCGGCATCTGCCGCATCAGCTTCTCGCGGCAGGCAAACAGGCCGACATACGGCCCACCGAAATTGAGCCCGTTGCCGATCGACTGGCCCTCGCCCGCTGCAATGTCGGCGCCCATTTCGCCCGGCGGCGTCACGAGCCCAAGGCTTACCGCCTCGGTGAACACCGAAACCAGCAGCGCGCCTTTCTCATGGGCGGATTTCGCCACGCCCGACAGGTCCGTCACTGTGCCAAACACGTTCGGGCTCTGCCCGACCACGCAGGCCGTTTCTCCGTCAACGGATTTTTCAAGCTCTCCTTCGCCGTCAATGGCCACGGGAAGCTGCACGACTGTCAGCCCCTGCGCTTCGCACAGCAGCCGCGTCGCCGCAGCGTAATGCGGATGCAGGCCCCCCGACAGGATGATCTTGCTGCGCTTCGTCACCCGCGCCGCCATCACGGCCGCCTCGGCGCACGCGGTCGAGCCATCATACATCGACGCATTCGCGACATCCATCGCGGTCAGCGCCGCCACCTGGGTCTGGAACTCGAACAGCGTCTGCAACGTGCCTTGTGCAATCTCGGGCTGGTACGGCGTATATGTCGTCAAAAATTCCGAGCGCTGGATGATCATGTCCACGGTCGCCGGCACATGATGCTTGTAGGCGCCCGCGCCCACGAAGAACGGCCCCGCCGAAGCGGCCCGGTTACGCGCCGCCAGCTTCGTCATGTGGCGCTCCACGGCCAGCTCGCCCTGATGGTCCGGCAGCCCGGCAATCTTGGCCTTCAGGCGCGCCGTCTTTGGAACGTCCGCATAAAAATCATCAGCGGATTTTGCACCAATTGTGGCCAGCATGCTGGCACGGTCTTGTGGGGTCAGTGGCAGGTAACGCATCTGGATCAAAGCCCTTTGCAGAACGCGGCGTAGGCCGCTTCGTCCATGAGTTCAGTGAGTTCGCCGGTATCGGCGAGCTTTACCCGCACGAACCAGGCCTCGCTTTCCGCCGCCTCGCTCACCTTCTCCGGCGCCTCGGTCAGCGCGCTGTTGACTTCCAGCACCGCGCCCGACACCGGCGCATAGACATCCGACGCCGCCTTCACGCTCTCGACCACGGCGAAATCATCGCCGCGTGCAAACTTCGCGCCCGTCTCCGGCAGCTCGACATAAACGACATCGCCCAGCTGGCCCGCAGCGTAAGCCGTAATGCCAACCGTGCCAGTATCGCCGTCCACGCGGATCCATTCATGGTCCTTGGTGTAATATGTAGTCATCAGGGTTCTCCTTGAACGGATTAACGTTTGTAACGGGCAGGAATGAAAGGAAGCGGCGCAACCTCGGCGGGCCGGGCCTTGCCGCGCACCATCAGGTCGATCTTCGTTCCGGGCGCAGCCTGCGCAGCGGCCACATAGCCCATCGCGACCGGCGCATCGACGCTCGGACCAAAACCGCCGGACGTCACAAGCCCCACGGGGGCGCCATCCACGTAAACTTCAGTGCCTTCGCGCGCCGGTGCCCGCTCCAACGGCTGGATGCCCACACGCTTGCGCGCCGGGCCGTCCTTCAGCTCACGGAGGATACGGCTCACACCCGGAAACCCGCCCGTCTCCCGGCGGCGTTTCTGGATCACCCAGGCAAGGCCGGCTTCCACCGGCGAGATATCCGGCGCGAGGTCATGTCCGTAGAGGCACAGCCCCGCCTCAAGCCGCAGCGAATCGCGGGCGCCAAGTCCGATCGGGCGCACGCACGGATCGTTCAGCAACAGGCGCACCAGCGCAGTCCCCGCCGCCGGACTGCCCAGCACCTCAAACCCGTCCTCGCCCGTGTATCCGCAACGCGAGACCACGAACGTCTCGCCGTCGAGCACCATGCGGCGGCTCTCCATGAACTTCAGGCCCGTGCACTCCGGAAAATGCGCGCCCAGCACGATCTCCGCCTTCGGCCCCTGCAGCGCAAACAGCACGCCGTCATCGGCCCGCGTCAGCACCGCCTTGCCTGCCAGCGCCGTCTCGAAAATCCCCCAGTCCTGGTCCTTCATCGCGCCATTAACGACGATGTAGAGCTCGCCCTGGCGATCCTCTTCATACGGACGGGTGATGATCAGGTCGTCGAGGATCCCGCCCGTCTCGTTCAGCAGCACGGTCAACCGCGCCTGCCCCGGCTTCAGCCCCTTGATGTCGGACGGCACCAGCGTCTCGATCAGCGCAGCAATCTCCTCATGCGCCCCGGCGCCGTGCCGAATGCCGGAGGCGAGCGTCAGGAAACACGGCCCCATATGGCTCACGTCAAACAGCCCGGCCTGCGTGCGCGTCCAGAGGTGCTCCTCCTTCACACCCGCCGAAAACTGCACGGGCATGTCATAGCCCGCAAACGGCACGAGCTTTGCGCCCTGCTCGACATGCAGCGCATGAAGCGCCGTGCGCCGCGAAGTCTCTGAACTTGTGTCTGCCATTGCGCCAATCCCAGAAAGCAGACGACCGGCAGCCTACGCTGCACGTTCGTCGCCCCCGCTGTCCTTGGCGCCTGAGAGATTCCGCCGGTGCGTGACCGGCTTGCTCCTTCGGCGAGGCTTATTTCAGCCTCTTTCCAGCGTGTTGGGTCTCTTCCGGCCCTTTTGCCTGAGCGATTCCGGGGCGGTTGCGCCTTCGGCGGCGGCCACCGAATGCCGCTCTCTCCCGGAAGAAACCTATTGCCTGCCAGCTATCCCGGATTCTCGGGGCCGGCAAGGGCGCCGCCGATCAAACTTCCCTAAAGGCCGCCTCTGCCTAAGACGTGAGCGACGCCATTGCGGCGCGCAACGGAAAGGGGCCATAGCGGATGCGGCGCACACAAGCCGCCGCGAGGCCGCCAAAGCCGGCCGCGTCCGGCCTCGCCATGATATTGACCTGCAGCGGGCTCGCCGCGCAGACCTACCGGATCAACGCAAGATCGCGCAGTCCCGCCATGAACAGGCTGCTCGCCCCGGCACCTGCAAAGGCCCGCCCGCGCGAGATCACATCGTCAAGGCAGGCCGCATGCGTCTCGGGTTTGGCCCTTAGGCAGATGTCCGCGCGTGCGTGGATCCAGAACCCCAGCAGCAGGCCCTCGGCCACGTCCCGCGCCGCCGCCGTCTCGCCCGGCCGGATGCCCTCGCCGTCTCCGGCCGGGTATCCGTCTTCAAGGTTCAAGGCCCAGCGCGCCCACCGCGATGAGGCGCTGCATGTTTTCCCGGATGCCCCCGAATGAGGCCGAATTACCCGCCTCGAAATCCACAGACACCGGAAGATCGACCGACGCGGCGATCCGCGCCGCCTGCGCGAGCACCAGATCAAGCGGCGCGCCTCCCGCATGCAGCGTTCGGAAAAGCTCGAGTTTTTCGGATTGGGAAGACATGGATGGCTACTGATTGGGGTCGGGATGCAGAGTTGCCACTTGCGCCATGCCGCGGCGACCCGGATCTTGCGCGTCGACCTACGGGCCTACATCCGCTCGGGCACCGTGATGCCCAAGAGGTCCAGCCCCGTCTCCAGCTGGTAGCGAACCGCGTCCGCCAGCGCGAGCCGGCTCGCGCGTTTCGCTGCGTCCGCTTCCGACGCAATCGGCAGCGCGCCGTAAAACGCACTGAACGCCTGCGCCAGGCTGTAGAGATGCTCGCACAGGATATGCGGCATCCGCTTCTCCCGCGCGCCTAGCAGCGCCGCTCCGAACCCGTCGAGCTGCAGCACCAGCGCGCGCTCGGCATCTTCGCTCACGGCCACAGCGCCGGGTTGATGCCCCGCCTCTGCCGCCTTGCGCAGCACGGATTTCACCCGAACCGCCGCATACAGAAGATACGGGCCCGTCTTGCCTTCAAAGCTCGTGAACCGGTCGAGATCGAACACATAGTTCGTGATCCGCGTATTCATAAGGTCTGAGAAGCGCAGCGCCGCCACAGCCACCTTGTGCGCCACGTCCGCGCGCTCCTCCGCGCTCATGTCCTCCGGCAGCTTGCCGGCCGCGTCGATCTTCCGGAACGCTTCCTCGAGCGCCATGCTGTTGAGGTCGGCCAGCCGCAGCACGCCGCCTTCACGCGTCTTGAACGGTTTGCCGTCCGTGCCGTTCACTGTGCCAAAGCCGATATGTTCCAGCCGGTCCTCCGGCATCAGGTCCAGTTTTTCCGCCGCGCGGAAAACCTGCACGAAATGCTGCGCCTGCCGCTGGTCGACCACATACACGATCCGGTCCGGCGCCGGCCCCATATGCTCCACACGGTCAAGGATCGTCGCGAGGTCGGTCGTGTGATAGCCGGTGCCGCCGCGCGAATTGATCAGCAGGATCGGCGGCATCGCGTTCTTGTAGGTGATCTCCCCGTTTTTCTCGACCGGGATGTGCTCCCCCTCGCGGGCGAGCGGAACGATCCACGCGCCCCCGCTTTCAACCGCGAGCCCCTTGGCCTTGTAGCGTTCGATGACTTCGGGAATGAGGTCGTCGACATCGCTCTCGCCCTTCCAAAGGTCGAACGAGACGTTGAGAAACGCATAGTCCTGCTTCAGCGAGGCTACGGAAACGTTGATGAAATGGGTGAGCAGCGCGCGGAAGCCTGCCCGTCCTGCCTGCATTTCGGCAACCGCCTTCTGGGAACGCTCGTTGCGCGCCTCGTTGGCCTTCGCCTTGTTGCTGGCCTGCGGATAAAGCCGCGCCAGGTCATCCATCGTCACCGGCGACTCGGCCGGATAGGGACCGGTGAAACCCGAATCGAAGTAAATGAGGCTAGGCTGTTCGTCCTGCAATTCGGTAATGAGGTGGCCCATCTGCAGGCCCCAGTCGCCGAGGTGCGTATCGGAAACCACCTCGTCTCCAAGGAAGCGGAACAGCCGTTGGAGCGTGTCGCCAATCACGGCGGAGCGCAAATGGCCGACATGCATGGGCTTGGCCACGTTCGGCCCGCCGAAATCCAGGGTGATGCGTTCCGGCGCGGCGGCTTTCTCGCCCCCCGCCATCGCGTCCCTGCGCACAGCTTCCGCCCGCGCTGACAGCGCCGCGTCCGATACACGCAAGTTGATAAACCCCGGCCCCGCCACCTCGGCAGACAGCACGAGCGCATGCGCCTTTAGCGCAGCGGCAATCTCCCCGGCAATCTCTCGCGGACTACGCCCGGCAGCCTTCGCCGCCGCCATCGCGCCATTGCACTGGAAATCCGCCAGCTCCGGCTTGTCCGACCGGCGCACTTCGCCCAGCCGCGCCTCCAGCCCCATGGCTTCGAACGCGGCCCCTGCAGCGGCCGACAATTCCTTTGCCAGGCTCGCCACGGATTATTCCGAAGCCGCGTCGAGGCGGAAGCGGTTACCATTGCGGTTGAACTCGATCTGCTCCTGCGTCAGGTCAAAGCCGACCACGATCTCGAAGTTGACGCCCGAGATGGACTCGTCCGCCCGCGGGATCGAAATCCGGTTCACCAGCTCGGTTTTGGCGGTCACCGTCTTGCGGCCAAACTCGGCCTGCGTGGTGAACGTCTCCTTCGCCAGCACCTTGCCGTTGCGGCGCGTCACCGCCACGAAATACGGGTAATCATGGCTGTTGCCACCCGCTTTCGGGCCCTTGCCGAAGGCAAAATCGATCTCGACCTCGGCTACCAGCGGCGCCTCGCCCGTGTAGCGGCAATAAAGGCGCACATCGGTGATCTCGCCCGTGAACGCGAGGTCGGAATAAAGCCGGCCGTCGCCATCGGTGAATTTCACATAGCGCGAAGCGTCATAAACTGACCCCACCACCGGGCATGGGCCCGAGTTCGGGGTCGAGTTCAGCTGCTCGGCGATCCGCCCGCCGGTCGAACACCCCGCGAGGGCCAGCGCGATGAAAACAGAGGCAAATTTCAGCATGCGCGGCGGGTCCCTATTGGCCGTATGTAAAGGCCGGTCCATCTGATAGCCTGCTCGTGTTAAAGGCCATCGCGCCCGCACGCAACTTATCTGGCGCAGGAGAATCTCCCCCGAATGTCCCCCAAACGCCCCCTCACCCTCCGCCTCGCCGCCCCACGGGGCTTCTGCGCCGGTGTGGACCGCGCCATCCAGATCGTCGAGGAGTCCCTCACCAAATGGGGCGCCCCCGTCTATGTGCGCCACGAGATCGTCCACAATCGCCACGTCGTGGAGCGCCTGGAGGCCCTCGGCGCCGTGTTCGTCGAGGAGCTGGACGAGTGCCCGGACGACCGCCCGGTCATCTTCTCGGCTCACGGCGTGCCCAAATCGGTTCCCGCCGAGGCAAGCCGCCGCAACATGATCTACCTCGACGCCACCTGCCCGCTCGTCTCGAAGGTCCACATCGAGGCCGAGCGCCACTTCAACAACGCCCGCGAGATCGTCCTCATCGGCCATGAGGGCCACCCCGAAGTGATCGGCACTATGGGCCAGCTCCCGGAAGGCTCCGTCACCCTGATCGAAACCGTGGACGACGTGGCCACCTTCCAGCCGAAAAACCCCGCCAACCTCGCCTTCCTCACCCAGACCACCCTCAGCGTGGACGACACCGCCGAAATCGTCGCAGCCCTGCAGGCGCGCTTCCCCGGCATCTCCACGCCCCACAAGGAAGACATCTGCTACGCCACCACCAACCGCCAGGAAGCCGTCAAGGTCCTCGCCCCCGGCGCGGGCCTCGTGCTGGTGATCGGTGCACGGACGAGTTCAAACTCCGTCCGCCTCGTCGAAGTCGCCCTGCGCGCCGGCGCCGCCGATGCCCGCCTGATCGCCAGTGTGGACGATATCGACTGGGACTGGTTCGCCGGCGTCAACACCGTCGGCCTCACCGCCGGCGCCAGCGCCCCGGAAGACCTCGTCCAGTCCGTCATCGACGCCTGCAAGGCCCGCTTCGACGTGATCATGGAAACCATTAAGACAGCGGACGAGACCGTGACGTTCAAATTGCCGCGGGTTTTGGCGGGCTAACGATGCGATCGGAGGCATATTCTGGCCCCTCCATGATTTGAGGGACCAGCGTCCCATCAGCTGAGCAACGATCCAAAGCGTCAACCACCTTGTTTTCGACTACGCGAGCTTTGGATTGCGAAGTACCCGTTGAATTCTCGGCATAAACCCGTCTGATCGGTCTTTCTGAACATGGCGCCGAAGAAGTTCTCTGGCTCATTCGCCGCAGCCCTTCTCTCCCGTTCACCGAAAGCAACAATTGCCAACAAGAAACCTGCGCCGAGTAGCACAATTTAAGTCGCGCTCGTTCGAAACAGATTCCCTGACACTCTCATTAGAGTTGAGACTTATTCTCGCTCTCGCCTAGACTGTCTCACCCGCCCGGACCACTGGTCCGGCATAGACCCCGAAACCGGCTGAAGCGACCGCAGCGGCGTCGGGCTAGGTAGTTTCCCTCATCCTGCGGCGGCGAAATGCGCGCATATTTCTCCCTGCGGCCAGGGAGGACAAGGGGTGTGACCGGAGAGCAGACATCGCCGGCGCCTTTGCGCCTGCCCCAGATCAACGCCGTGCCACTGCGCGCGCCGCTCGACTGGCTGGCCGCGGGATGGCGCGATTTCTGCGCCGTGCCGGGGATTTCCCTCGCCTACGGCCTCATCCTCGCCGCCATCAGCGCAGGCATTTTCTGGGCCCTCTATTCCATCGGATCGGCCAGCTGGTTTTTTGTGCTGCTCGGCGGGTTCCTGATCCTCGGCCCGGTGCTCGGCATGGGCCTTTACGCCGCCGCCCGCGCCCTCGCGGACGGCCGCCGGCCCGGCCTCTGGGAGGTCATCTGGGTGCGCGACGCCGCGCGCCGCGACGGCCTGATGCTCGGCCTGCTGCTGGTCTTTCTCTACTTCCTGTGGACCCGCATCGCACAGGTCATCTATGCGCTTTCGACCTGGCACGTGCACAAGACGCGAAGCGATTTCCTCGCCTTCGTCGTGCTCGAACCAGCCGGCCAGATGATGATCCTCGCCGGCCTCGTCACGGGCGGGTTCGTTGCCTTCTGCAACTATTCCCTCGCCTCGGTCGCCGCCCCGATGCTGCTCGACCGGCGCTATGACGTGTTCATGGCCATCGCCACCAGCGTGCGCGCCGTGAACCGGAATTTCTATCCGATGCTGCTCTGGGCCTTCCTGATCGTGGGGCTCACGGTCATCGGCATCAGCCTGGCCTTCATCGGCCTCGCGGTCGTCTTCCCGGTCATCGGCATGGCGAGCTGGCACGCCTATCGCGCCCTCACTCGCGAGGCCTAAGGCGCCCCGGAGGGGGACTCGGCCCCCATCCCCCGCAGTGCTAGTCTCGCTCCGCGGCGGGAGGAGGCCGCCTCAGATGCTGACACACGCCAAACCCATTGCCTTCGTCCTCACGCCGGACCACGCGCGCGCCGCAGCCTGGTACCGCGACGTGCTGGGCCTCACCTACCAGGGCGAAGACCAGTTCGCCGCCACCTTCGATCTCGCAGGCACACGGCTGCGCCTCACCACGGTGCCCGGCTTCACGCCCGGCGCCCACACCGTCATCGGCTGGGCCGTGCCGGACATCCGCGCCGCGATGGCCTCACTGAAAGCCAAGGGCGTCGAGTTCCTGATCTATCCCGGCTTCGGCCAGGACGCCGAGGGCGTCTGGTCCGCCCCGGACAGGGCTGTGAAAATCTGCTGGTTCAACGATCCGGACGGCAACAACCTGAGCCTGACCGAAATGCCCTAGGCCTCAAGCGGATTTCGCGCGCCAGGCCTTGTAGCGTTTCGTCAGGCCCTGCGTTTTCATCTGGTCGCCGATCAGGCTGACCAGCGGTGACTGGTTCGTCTTCGCCTGCTTGCCTCTGGCAAGGCGCGAAAGTTGCCGCTTCACCACCGCCATCCCCGCAAGGCTGCCGAGGGTTTTGTTCTTCCACGCGATCTCGGGCATCGCGATTTCGCTCCGCTTGCCCGCCCGCCAAAGGTTCGGCAGGTCCGGCACATAAGCCATCGCCCGGCCAATGCCGAGCACATCGACGCCGGCCTCATTGCCGGCCCGGACAAGCGCCGCCTCGGCCGTCGCCTTGCGGTAAATCCCGCCCGTCACCATGATGGGCATCGCCGCCCAGGCCGCAATCTCGCGGGCGAAATCAATAAAGTAGGCCTCGCGTTTGGAGGTCGAGCTGTCATCCGTATTGCCCTGCATCGCCGGGCTTTCGTAATTGCCGCCGGAGAGTTCAAGCAGGTCCACGCCCAGAGGGTTCAGCTGCTGCGTCACCCATTTGGCATCCTCGAGCTCAAACCCGCCCTTCTGGAAATCGGCCGAATTCAGCTTCACCGACACGCAAAAGCCGGGGCTGACGCGCGCCCGGACGGCCTTCACGGTTTCCAATAGGAACCGCGCCCGGTTCTCGCGGCTACCGCCCCATTGGTCGGTGCGCTGGTTCACGAGGGGCGAAAGGAACTGGCTGATCAGGTAGCCATGCGCGGCATGGATCTGCACGCCGGTAAATCCGGCCTTCTCGGCTTGCGCAGCGGTCGTCGCAAAGCGCTCGATGAGGGCCAGGATTTCCGCCTCCGCGAGCGCGCGCGGCTGCGCAAGGAGTTTGGAATGCTCACCCAGGTCCACCCGGATCGCCGACGGCGCGACCGCCTCTTCCCCCATCGCGGCCATCGTCTGGCGCCCAGGGTGATTGATCTGAACCCATATATGCCCCCCCGCCGGTTTCCCCACTTTCACCCATTCCCGGAACGGCGCGAGATCGCTGCCCGCCTCGAGCACCACACCGCCCGGCCCGGTCATCGCAGCCGGTGTGACCATCACGTTGCCCGTCAAAACGAGGCCCACCCCGCCCTGGGCCCAGGCCTTGTAGAGCCGGAAAAGCTTCGTACCCGGCACTTGCCCGGGCGCGGAGAGGTTTTCTTCCATCGCCGCTTTGCAGATACGGTTCGGCAGAACCGCGCCATTCGGCAAGGTCAGAGGCATAAAAAGGGACGAATCGGTCATCGGGCAACCCTCGATCAAATGGCTGTTTCAGCAGCCGTAAGGCTTTAAGTGAGGCTCCGGGTCAAGCCTCGTCTGGGACTGGCCCGGCCGCGACCGCAAAGCGGCCATGGAACCTGCCCGAACTTTTTGCCATAAGCGGCGCAATGACGATCCGCGTTGCCGCCTTCTACAAGTTCTTCCGGTTTCCGGAGTATACCGAACGCCGCCAGGCGCTCGCGCAGCGGTTTTGCAGCCTCGGCATCAAGGGCTCTGTCCTGCTGGCCGAGGAAGGGATCAATGGGACGATCGCCGGACAGCCGGATGCGATCGAGGCGGCGCTTTGCGAACTGCGCGCCCTGCCGGGGGCCAAAGACCTCGAGGCCAAGTTCTCCGAAACGCACGAGATGCCTTTCGCCCGCCTCAAGGTTCGGCTGAAGCGCGAGATCGTGACGATGGGCGTACCCGGCGCAGACCCAAATGCGCTCGTTGGAACCTATGTAAAGCCAGCGGACTGGAACACGTTGATCAGCGATCCGGACACTGTGCTGATCGATGCGCGCAATGATTACGAAGTCGCCCTCGGAACATTCGATGGCGCGATTGATCCGCAGACGGAAAGCTTCCGGGATTTTCCGGACTGGTTCCGGAGTTTCCGCGCGCGGCTGGAGACCGAGGGCCGCAAGCCGAAGATTGCCATGTTCTGCACGGGCGGCATCCGCTGCGAGAAGGCGACCAGCTTCGTCAAGTCCGAAGGCATCGACGACGTGTTTCATCTTCAGGGCGGCATTCTCAAGTATCTCGAGACTGTACCGGAATCCGAAACAAAATGGCGCGGCGAGTGTTACGTGTTCGACGAACGCGTGTCCGTGCGCCACGATCTCACGCCGGGCGATCACGTTCTCTGCCATGCCTGCGGCCGGCCCGTTTCTCCCGAAGTCCGCCGGTCGGCGGACTATGTTGAGGGAATTTCCTGTCCGGCCTGTATCGGCAAAATGACGGACGAGCAGCGCGCCCGATTCGCCGAGCGACAGCGCCAGATCGAGCTGGCCCTTGCGCGCGGCGAAAAGCACTTGGCGCCGGCCGCCAGAGACCCGTGACGGTCCTTTATACTTTCCGGCGCTGCCCTTATGCCATGCGGGCGCGGATGGCGCTGGCCGCATCGGGCTTGCCGGTGCGCGTCCGCGAGATCATCCTGCGGGACAAGCCCGGGGAGATGCTTGCGGCGAGCCCGAAAGGCACCGTCCCCGTCCTTGTACGGACGGATGGGAAAGTCATCGATGAAAGCCTGGAGGTCATGCATTGGGCCCTCGCCCAGCACGACCCGGAACACTGGCTCTTCGCAGACCCGGATGAAACCGCGCAGCTGATTGCGCAGAATGACGGACCTTTCAAACACGCGCTCGACCGGTACAAGTATCCGGATCGCTATAGCACAGACCGTGCAGGCGCATATGGCCATCGGTCGGCCGGAATGGACATCCTGCACGCGCTTACGGAGCGGCTTAAAGACCAAAACGGCCAGCTTTGCGGCCCGGCGCCGACGCTCGCCGACATCGCAATCTTTCCCTTCGTTCGTCAGTTTGCTGCGACCGACGAAGCGTTCTGGACCGCGCATGCGCCTACCCGCCTCCAGATATGGCTGACAGGCCACACGACCAGCCGGCGCTTCAATGCGGTGATGGTGAAGTTTCCGCGCTGGAAGCCGGGCCAGTCGGAGCCGATGCTTACGGCGACTTGATCGCCGCGCGAACGTGCTTGAGCGGAAAGAGCGGCCCGGGATCAAGATTGCGCCTGAGTGGCTCGCCGCCGCAGTCGGCCTGCATCCGGTCGTCGAGTGCGGCATGCGTTACGAGCGCTTCGGGTGGCAGGCCGTAGCGCGCGGCAATCTCCGCCACGAGCGCGCTGAGCGCGTTCAACTGCGCCTCCGGGAAAGGCTCGATCCCGTCGCCGCGGTTGACAAGCTCGATGCCGATAGAGCGACGGTTCACCTCGGTCATGACGCCGCCGAAACTGACATGGCCGGCCGTGCGCAATTCGGGGCGTTGCTGGGCGATGTCGCCATCGCGCCCGACCACATAGTGGATGCTCTTGCCGCCTTCGCCGATAAACCAGTCGCGCCAGAAGACCGCGCTGCCACTGGCCGGCGTGAAATAGACGTCGCCCGATTTGCAGATTGGACCACCGATGGAATGGACGACGATCAGGTCGATATCCCGGGCCGTTCTTTCCTCGCCGCCATGCGGAAAGTCGGGCGGCAAACGGTCGATGACAAGCGCAGCCGGCGGCGAGACCGGCGGGGATGAAACAACGTCAGGCGCTAACGGCTCGGGCGGAGCGGCCGGGGCGGCAGCGCAGCACGCGAGCCAAAGCGCCAGAAGGAGTGCGCCGATCCGGCTGCGGCTTGAAGGGCGAGACGGTTTCATGCGCCGACCCTGGCGCCCAATTCTGGCAATATTGTTGCAGGCCGGCGCGGCACGGAAGGGCGCCGTTTGACCCCTTGCAAATTCCGGCGGCGGGCGTAAAGACACGGCCTTCCCGGCGCCGGGACTTCCTCTGCGCAAAGCCTGATGACGGCGGAATGTAGCTCAGCCTGGTAGAGCACTAGCTTCGGGAGCTAGGGGCCGGAGGTTCGAATCCTCTCATTCCGACCATTCCCTGCAAGAGCGCTATGGACGCACCCCGTATGGGCGTTTCACCGCAATTGGTTGCGGATCACCCGTTTCAGGCCGTACCAGACCGCGTTGACCGCGCACCCTGATTTCGACGAAGCCCATCGGCAGCTCAAGGCGGCGGACGGTATGTTCGGTGATGTCGGTGCCTGCCTTTGCGGCCGTCTTGGGCCAGCAGACCCAGACCATGCCGGCGGGGACGAGCATGCTTCGGCGCAGGACCAGGTCCGGCTCAGGGTCGGCGGCGACCGTGTGGAACAAAATTGCGGCCTCAACTGCCTTGCCGCAGCGCGCGCTGAACCGGGGCGTGGCTGCGGTTTCGATTTCGGCCAGCACGGTATCTGGCAGGCTGCACTGCCAGACGGTGAGGCCATCGGTGAAGCCGAGTTTGCGGGCGAGCGGTGTTCTGGAATAGCCCGCAGACGCATTCGCCTTCCGGCCGCGTGTGCGCTCAGCCTTTCAGCAGGGCGCGTACGGCCTCGATCGCAGCTTCCGCATTGTCCGCATCCGGACCGCCGGCTTGGGCCATGTCTGGCCGCCCGCCGCCGCCCTGCCCGCCGATGGCCGCCGCGGCCGCCTTCACGAGATCGACGGCGGAGTACTTCGCAGTCAGCTCTTTCGTGACGCCGATCGCAACGCCGGCCTTACCGCCTTCAACACCAACAAAGACGACGACGCCCGAGCCGATCTTCGCCTTGGCCTCATCGACCAGCGCGCGCAGGTCCTTGCCGCCGACGCCTTCGGCAACCCGCGCGATCAGGTTGATGCCGTTGATAACTTCCGGTCCGCTGGGCGCGCCGCCGCCGCCCATTGCGAGCTTACGCTTGGCCTCGGCAAGTTCACGCTCAAGCGTGCGGCGGTCCTCACTGAGCCCGGCCACCTTGCGCGGAAGATCCTTGAGCGGAACTTTCAGGCTCTCGGCGACATCAGCGCCGATCTGCGCCCGGCCTTTCAGATAGGTGAGCGCTTCGGCGCCTGTGGCGGCCTCGATGCGTCGGACGCCAGCCGAGACGCCACTTTCGGAAAGGACCACGAAGACCGCGATATCCCCGGTGCGCGAAACGTGCGTACCGCCGCAGAGCTCGACCGAATAGGTGCGCCCGTCTTCGGCCGGCACGCCGATCGACAGCACACGGACTTCATCGCCATATTTCTCGCCGAACAGCGCGAGGGCGCCGGCTTCTATGGCTTTATCGGGGCTCGTGACCCTGATGCCGGTTTCGACGTTCGCCCGGATCTGGGCGTTGACTTCGTCCTCGATGGCTTCGAGCTGCGCCGCGGTGACCGGGGCGCCGTGCGAGAAGTCAAAGCGCAGGCGGTCGGCCTCGACGAGTGAGCCTTTCTGGGTGACGTGTTCGCCGAGCACCTTGCGCAATGCGGCGTGCATGAGGTGGGTAGCCGAATGGTTCGCCATGACCTGGCGGCGGCGGACGGCGTCAACCTTGAACTGCGCCTTGGCGCCGGTCTTGACGCTGCCGGAGACCAGCTCGCCCATGTGGACGTGCACATCGCCGGCACGCTTCTGCACGTCGCGCACGATGAATCGCGCGCCGCCTTCGAAGATGATCTCGCCATGGTCACCGGCCTGGCCGCCGGATTCGGCGTAGAAGGGCGTCGCATCGAAGACAAGCTCGGCAGCGCCGGGCACCATTGTGTCCGCCAAAACGCCGCCGGCTGCGATGGCGACGAGTTTTCCGTCGCCTGACGTTCCGGCATAGCCTGCGAACTTCGTGGCTCCGAGGCGCGCGCGGACATCAAACCAGATTTCATCCGTCGCCTGGTCACCAGACGAGAACCCGGCGGCCCGGCTGGACTCGCGCTGCACATCGAGGGCAGCTTCAAATCCGACCACATCCACTTCGAGGCCCCGGCCGCGCAGAATGTCCTGAGTAAGATCAAGCGGGAAGCCGAACGTGTCGGAAAGGCGGAAGGCGACGTCGCCGGGCAGTGCTTCGCCGGCCGGCAGGTCTGCGACCGCCTTGTCGAGGAGGGCGAGGCCGTTGCCAAGCGTGCGCTGGAAGCGGGCCTCTTCCTGCTCGATGGCGGCTTCGATAGCCTTCCGGGCCCGGACGAGTTCGGGATAGGCCGCGCCCATTTCCGCAACCAGCGCGGGCACGAGCTTGTGCATCAGCGGCTCACGTGCGCCGAGCATGTGGCCGTGACGCATGGCGCGCCGCATAATGCGGCGCAGGACATAGCCGCGACCTTCATTGGACGGCAGCACGCCGTCGGCCACGAGGAAAGCAGAGGTGCGCAGGTGGTCGGCGATGACGCGGAAGGAGGCGGTCTGCTCGCCTTTCGCTTTTTGTCCGTACACCTCTTCTTCGGCCGAAATCAGCATACGGAAAAGGTCGGTTTCATAATTGTTGTGTTTGCCCTGGAGCACCGCCGCGATGCGCTCGAGGCCCATGCCGGTGTCGATTGAGGGCTTGGGCAAGCTCGTGCGCTTGCCGCCTTCGTGCTGTTCGAACTGCATGAAGACGAGGTTCCAGATCTCGATGAACCGGTCGCCATCCTGATCGGCGCTGCCCGGTGGGCCGCCGGCGACCTTGTCGCCGTGATCGAAGAAGATTTCCGAACAGGGGCCGCAGGGGCCGGTGTCGCCCATCGACCAGAAATTGTCGCTCGTCGGGATCCGGATGATCTTTGAATCGCTGAGGCCCGCGACCTTCTTCCAGATATCGGCTGCCTCTTCGTCTTCTGCATAGACGGTGACGAGCAGGCGTTTCGGGTCAAGCCCGTAATCCTTAGTGATGAGCTCCCAGGCGAGGCGGACCGCTTCATCCTTGAAATAGTCGCCGAAGGAGAAATTCCCCAGCATTTCGAAGAACGTGTGGTGGCGGGCGGTATAGCCGACATTGTCGAGGTCATTGTGCTTGCCGCCGGCCCGCACGCATTTCTGCGACGAGACCGCACGCGGCGCGAACGGCGCCTCGACGCCGGTGAAGATGTTCTTGAAGGGCACCATGCCGGCATTCACGAACAGGAGCGTCGGATCATTCTGTGGCACAAGCGGCGCCGAAGCCCGGCGCACATGGCCCCGCTTCTCGAAGCTGCTGAGGAAAGTTTCCCGGATCTCGTTTACGCCGTGCATCTGCCGCTTCTGGTCCTTGCCAATTCATAAGGAATCTCGACGTCCGCCTTAGCCGAGGCGCGCGCCGGATTACAGAGGCGATATAAAGGCCCCTTTGCAGCCCGCCAAGACAAGGCGGGCCACAAAGGGGATTCTCCCGGCCCGGAGATCGCTGGACCGGAAGCTTGATCGGCTGCAGGCGGCGAGCGCCCCTGCCGGTATCCATTCGTCCGGTCAGGGGCGGCCGAGGCCCAGATCAGGCTCCGAACGGGGCGGCGGCTTACGCTTCCGCTGCGTCGGGCTCGTCCTCTTCGCCGGGTGCGCTCATGCCGGCTGCGAGCAGCTCTTCAGCGAGCAGTCCCGCATTGCGCCGGATCGCATCTTCGATCTCGTTGGCGATGGGCAGGTTATCCTTGAGGAACTGGCGCGCCTTTTCCCGGCCCTGGCCGATGCGCTCCCCATTATAGGAATACCAGGAGCCCGACTTCTCGACCACGTTGGCTTTCACGCCGAGATCGACAAGTTCGCCCGACTTGGAGATGCCTTCGCCGTACAGGATGTCGAATTCAACCTGCCGGAATGGCGGGGCCACCTTGTTCTTGACGACCTTCACGCGGGTCTGGTTACCGATCACCTCTTCGCGTTCCTTGATCTGGCCGATACGGCGGATATCCAGGCGCACGGAAGCGTAGAATTTCAGGGCGTTGCCGCCAGTCGTCGTTTCCGGGTTGCCGAACATCACGCCGATTTTCATGCGGATCTGGTTGATAAAGATCACCATGCACTTCGACTTGGAGATCGAGCCCGTGAGCTTGCGCAGGGCCTGGCTCATCAGGCGGGCCTGCAGGCCGGGGAGCTGGTCGCCCATCTCGCCTTCAAGTTCTGCGCGCGGAGTGAGCGCGGCCACCGAGTCGATGACCAGAAGGTCCACCGCGCCAGAACGCACCAGAGTGTCGGCAATCTCGAGCGCCTGCTCGCCCGAATCGGGCTGCGAGACGAGGAGGTCATCGAGGTCCACGCCCAGCTTGCCAGCATAGACGGGATCGAGCGCATGTTCGGCGTCGATGAAGGCGCACACGCCGCCGTTCTTCTGAGCTTCGGCGACGCAATGCAGCGCCAGAGTCGTCTTACCCGAGCTTTCGGGGCCGAAAATTTCGATGATCCGGCCTTTCGGAAGCCCGCCAATGCCGAGCGCGATGTCAAGGCCGAGCGAGCCGGTCGACACCGCCTCGATGTCCATCGATTTCTTGTCACCGAGGCGCATGACCGAGCCCTTGCCGAAGGAGCGTTCGATGTTCCCGAGCGCCGTTTCGAGAGCTTTTTGTTTGTCCACGCCGGTTTCCTTATGCACGAGAGCAAGAGCGGTCTTGGTCATTCGTCGTCTCCACTTAGGTCTACTATGGGGGCCGGTTTGGCAAGGCCCCCGGTTGCCGTGCTGAAGATTAATGTACACCATTTGTTCACGCGAACAAAGAAGAAACTTTTTTTCCGGCCATCTTTTCTTTCTCACCGGCCTGAGGCATAGGGTCCGGCATGCTCACACGGTCCGGAAATTCTGGTGGGGAAGCCCGCCTTCGCTACGGCGACAACGATTATGAGATCCTGTCGTCCGGCAGCTTCGTGACCTGCGCGGTCACGGGGCGGCCCATCCCGCTCGGCGGCCTGCGCTACTGGAGCGTCGACCGGCAGGAGGCCTATTGGGACGCTGAAGCGGCCGCCCAGCGGCTCGGCTATACGAAGTAGCCGCGTTCATGCCCGGACAGTTTCTTCCGGATTGAGCTGCCACACCCGAAAATTCAGTGCCGCTGCGATGGTCACCCAGGTCAGATATGGCCCAAGCATCCCCGCCGCGATGACGCTGATCGGCGCAAAGGCGACAATGATTGCCGCGATCGACAGCCAGAGCGCACAAACGACGAAGAAGCCGGTCTCCATCCGCCGCAGCCCGAAGAACACGCCCGACCAGCTCGCATTGATGACGAGGCTCACGCCGTAGAGCACCAGCGCCGCCGCGGCGCCCGGCGCGCCTGTGATCCAGACCAGCCAGCCAGCCACCGCGTTGAGCACAAAGAGCACAGACCAGGTGACCGGGAAGGCCCAGTTCGGCGGCGTCCAAGGGGGCTTGGCAAGCGCCGCGTACCAGGCGCCCGGGCGGAAGAAGGCGCCGGTGGAGGCCGCTGCCAGATTGGCGAGCACGAAAATGGCCAGAGCGAGGAGGTTTTCAGGTGTGATCATCATCGGGGCCCCGGCGGCGAGATGCGCCTCGCCTATATGGGGGCGCGAACGCGGCAGCGAAGCGCAAATGTTGCCAGTCGCCGGATAAAGGCCGCCGGTGCTGCGATTATGGGCGCCACACCACGTCCGCAGCTCCCACGAGGCGCCCAAGGCGGCCGAGTTCAGCTTCGAGTTTCGCCTGCCGTGCACCCGTCCATTTCACGCCGGGCTCGGGCCAGAAATGGAGGACGCTGAGCTGGCCCGCCTGACGGTCGGATTTGACCTCGATGCGGCCGACGAAGCGGTCGCCCTCCAGCAGCGGGTAGACATAATAGCCCCATTGGCGCCTGGCTTCCGGCACGAAGATCTCGATCCGGTAGTCGAAGCCGAAAAGGCGCGTCAGGCGATTGCGATCGCGGATCACGGGGTCGAAGGGATTGAGCAGGCGAAGGCGCGGCGCAGGCGAAGGCGCGGCGCAGGCGACGGCACGGCGGCGAGCAGCGCCTCGATGTCCGGCAGGGCGAGCGCGGGCGTCCACTCGCCGCGCGAGGACTCGATCTCGACGGGCACAAGGCCAGCGGCGTTTGCCTGGGTCCAGGCCTTGACTTCGCCGAGATCGGCAGCGGCCCAGAAGCGCTGGATATCCCCCGGTGTGCCGAAGGCAAGGCGGGCAAGCGCCTCGCGGCAGAGCCAGTCCACCTGCGCGTCATCCGCATGCGCCGCCTCGCGCACGGCCTTGGGGATCACCCGCTCCGTAAGGTCATAATACTTGGTGAAGCCTTCGCGGTGCGAGGTCGACAGCTCCCCGGCATACCACATGTAATCGAGCGCCAGCTTGTGCGGCGGGCGGCGCCACATCTCGCGCTTGCCTTCGATTTTCGTGTCGAACGCCTTGGTGCTGAGCGGGCCTTCGGACTCGATCCGTGCACGGATGGCGGCGCGGCCTGCCTCATCGAGCATGCCCCGGTGCCATTCCCAGCCGCGCACTTTCTCTTCCATCCGGCGGAACTGGCGCTGCCACATCGGATAGAAGTCCATCGGGATCAGCGAGGCATCATGCGTGAAGTGTTCGAACACGTGGCGGTCGCGGGCCAAGCAAACTTCCAGCATCGGCTCGCGGTAATTCTGGTTGCGGCTCCAGAGGATATGGTCGTGGGCGCGCGCCACGACGCGGATCGTGTCGAGCTGCACGAAGCCGAGCTTGCGGATCGTACCGGCCAGATCCACCGGCCCGGTCGGCGGCGCCGACAGGCCCTGCGCGTCCAGCCAAAGCCGGCGCGCCTGGCGGTTGGCAATCTTCAACGCCATTCGGTCTGCTCCGGCGGACGATCGTGTCCTTTCGCCGGGTGACCAATAATCGGCCCCGCGTCAATCCGCCTGCGGCTTGTAATCCTTGATCAGGCGCGCGCCCTTGTCCCACTGGCTGGCCCAGCGCACGACGGTGGGGGAGGAGACGAAGTGGGCGTTCTTCACCTTGCCCGCCTGCACGCCCTCGACGAGACCCGCGAAATCCGCCGCAACAATGGACAGGTACGCCGGCTTGCGGGCCGCGGACAGTCCGTTCTGCACGGCGACGCGTGCGGCATCGGCGGCCACGGCGTCGAGATAGAACAGCACTTTTTCCTGTCCGTTGATGGTTTGGGTCAGGGAATCGCCAGCTGCATTGGTGATGTAGAAGACGGGCGGGACGGTGGGCGCAGTGTTGACGATGTCGGCGTTCGGCTTGCTCGTGCGCCAGACCACTTCGCCTTCCGTCAGGCCGACGAGTTCCGCGCCGTTGACGAGACGCCCTTCGCTGCTGGCGCTGAGGCCTGCCGTTTTCATCTCGGCCGCCGCGTCGGCTGCGTCGATGAAGGCAACCACGACGGTCTGCGTGTCTGTGCCATCGGCATTGCCGCGCACTTCGGCCACCGGCTTGGCGGTCGCCGCATCGGCGGGCACGACCACGAAGAAGCTTTTCATCGCGGCTTTCAGCGCCGCGTCTCCCGTCTCGGTTCCTGCAAGCGCGGAAGGCGTGCAGGCGGCGATGAGAAGGGCCGCTGTCATCGAGCGCAGCATGGGCCGTTTCCTTGTGAAGTCAGGCACGCAAACTACCGGGCGGGGCCAGCCCGTCTACCAAGCCGGCACAGCTCGCAGATTAAGTCGCGGACAGGTTGCTTCGGTCAGTTCGAGGCGGCTGGCAGCGCCGGCCCCGGCGCCAGCTGGTCATCGATGGCGGATTTGATGGGTTCCGGCCAGTCGCGGTCGATCCCCACACAATCACGGCGGAACTTACCGCCCGAGGAGTCGATGCTGTCCGGCAGGACAGGATCGCTGGTGATCACCACTTCCCAGTCCATTTGGCAGGCCCGCGTGGCGAAGCTGCGCGCGCAGACGGCGGCGGGCTCCGGATAATCCTCATGCGCTTCGCCGTAGAGGCAGGCATATCCTGCCTCGCTCAGCTGAGCGATGGCGGCGGCGCGGCTGGCGCCCTTGGCGAGCCGGTCTGCGTGGCGCGACATGGCCTTGTCGAGGACCGCGCCGTCTTCATGCTGCCAGTCATGGGCGGCGTGCAGCTCTGCCGTAGTGGCCTGACCTGCCGCGTGGTGTGCGCAGGCCCCGATCCCGGCCACCAGCAGAACGAGCCATAATGCCTTCATGTGAGCCTCCCTTTGCAGGTCCGAAGCTGCTCCCGGATTACGGCGAAGTCATGGAAAACGCGGTCAGGGCAGCAGCAAGGTCGCGCCGGATGTTGTTCCGCTGGCGAGGGCCTTGTGCGCCTCGCCGGCCTCTTTCAGGGCGAAGCGTTGGCCGATGTCGGCCGTCAGCACGCCTTTCTCGAGCAGGCTGAACAGGCGCCCCGCGCCGCGGGCGAGGGATTCCGGCGTGTCGGTGAAGTTGAACAGTGTCGGCCGGGTCATCACGAGCGAACCGCCGGCGGCCAATCTTCCCGGCGGGACGGGGTCAGCCGCGCCGGACGCATTGCCATAGGTCATCCACCAGCCGCGCCCCTTGAGACTCGACAGCGAGGCCTCAGCGGATGTCTTGCCGACGCTGTCATAGACAACGTCAACGCCCTTGCCGCCGGTCAGGGCGCGGACCTGTTTGGCGACGTCGTCATAGCCGACAATCACCTCATCGGCGCCGAGCGCCTTCGCCTTCGCGGCCTTTTCGGCACTGGAAGTCACCGCGATGACCCGCGCTCCGATGTGCTTGGCCCAGGGGGTGAGCAATGTGCCGACGCCGCCGACGGGCGCCCAGATGAGGGCGGTCTCGCCCTTCTGCAGCGGACGGATTTCTTCGAGCAGCATCCAGGCCGTCATGCCCTTCAACAGGACGGCGGCGGCTTCCTCGTCGCTGATCCCGGCGGGGAGCGGCACCACGGTGTTCGCGACGCCGGTATAGTGCGAGGCATAGGTGCCGCGGCCCATGTACGCGACGCGGTCACCGGGCCCGACATTCGTGACGCCCTCGCCGACCTCTTCGACAATGCCTGCACCTTCCGTACCCGGAACATAGGGCAGCGGCATCGGGTAGAGCCCCGTGCGGAAATAGATGTCGATAAAATTCACGCCGACGGCCGTCTGGCGCACCAGCACCTCGCCCGGCCCCGGCGCGCGCGGCGGCGAGGCTTCCAGCGTCAGGACTTCGGGTCCGCCGGTCTTGTGCACCTTGATCGCATAGGCATTGGGAAGGGTCATCGCAGGCTCCATGGCAACTTTTGCCTGTTCAAGCCGGACGCGCGCGCGGCGTCAAACCCGGATCGCGAAGCAGGACTGGACAGGTGACAAAAGTTCTTTTTTTGTTCCGATCAGTTGGGGAGGGTGAAGATGATTGTTTATGTCACGATCGGGACGCGGAACCTCGAAAGCGCGGCGACATTCTATGATGAAATCGCAGCAGAACCCGGCACACCCCGAATGTTCACGATGGACACATCCGTCGCTTGGGGCTTAACGCGCGGCGCAGCGGGTCTCGGCGTGTGCTATCCGTTCGACGAAAAATGCGATCAGTGACGGCAATGATGTGATGGCCGCGCTGCAAGCGAGCAGCAAGGCGCAAGTGGACCGGATCTATGAGCTTGCTTTGCGATTGGGCGGCACCGACGAAGGCCCTCCGGGACCACGTAGCGACACATTCTAAGCTGCATATTTCCGGGATTTGGACGGCAACAGGCTCAACGCGTTTTTCATCGGCTGATTGAGTTAAGCACAGCCGGCGGTCAGATCGCCCGCATCCGGTTACCGCGCGGATTTTGCTCCACTTCGGCGAGGCAGAGCGCTTCAATCAATGGCGGCACATACATGCCGAATCGGCCGCGCAGGCCTTGCTTGAGGCCGTATCAACCGCCAACCGGATTTGCGGTAGACCGCCCCCAGGCTTCGACGGTTCCGTCCTTGGCGTCTTTCTGCTCGTCGGCTGAGCCAGCTCCATCCAGTCCCCATGCGCCTTCAGCATCGAGCGCTGGTCCTGCAGGTAGCGCGCGTCGCAGAGCTGCACGGTCTTGCCGGCTGCGCAGACCAGCACGTCTTTGCCGTTACGCACGTCGCGGTGGATCCTGAACTCGGAGTTCAGCGGCGGCGTCTTCAACTGCCAAGGGGTCGGCCGGTGTTCCCTGTCCGCAACAGGCTGGCTTGCTCACCTCGAGCTTCTTGGCTGAATTGCCCTCTCAGGCTCCGACAAACTTGGCTGGCCTCTTCTCGAGGAAGGCCGCGACACCTTCCTTGTGATCGGCCGATTTGAAACATGCCGCGAGCGCCGTGACGTGCGCCTTCATATGATTGGGGAGTTCCCGCGCGAGGCCTTCATAGACCAGCGCCTTCATGTGGCGGATCGAGAAAGGCGAGGAGGCGAGATACCTGCGCGCTTCGGCGAGCGCGGCCTCCATCAAGGCTTCAGGCGCGACGACCTCGTTGGCGTAGCCGATCTCCTTGGCTTCGGCCGCCTCAAGGAACCCGCCGGAATAGAGCAGCCGCAGCGCGCGGCTGTGGCCGATCAGGCGCGGCAGTATCCAGCTGCCGGCGCCGGTGTCCGGCACAAGGCCGCGGTGCGCAAAGTTCCAGGCGAAGCGCGCGCGGTTCGTGACGATGCGCACGTCGCACTGGCTTGAAAACTCGGCGCCCATGCCGACGGCGTAGCCATCGATCGCGCCGATCACCGGCTTCGGGCAAGCGACCAGCGGCCACCAGACATCGCCCTCGTGCGCCTCACCCCGCACGCCGCGCGTCTCGCCCGGGATCGTGGAGAGGTCGGCGAGGTCGGTGCCCGCACAGAACGCGCCGCCAGAGCCTGTGACAATCAATACACGGACCGCATCGTCTGCGGAGACCTCCCGCACCTTTTCGATGAAGGCGAACAGCATCGCATAGGTCATTGCATTGCGCTTTTCGGCGCGGTCGATAGTCAGGATGGCGACGCCGTCATCGCGCTTCTCAAGTTTGATATGATGCGCCGTCATACTTCTGTTCCTTCCATTTTTCCGAGCCCGCTCTCCTTCGAGGGAGACGGGTCTGGTGATTCAATGCAGCGGACCTTTGGTCTCAGACTTCTTCCGGGTCTGGATATTCAGCAGCTCCACCGCCAGCGAGAAGGCAATCGCAAAGTAGAGATAACCGCGCGGAATGTGGAAGCCGAGGCCATCAGCGACCAGCGCCACGCCGACCAGCAGGATGAAGGCCAGCGCCAGCATCTTCGTCGTCGGGTGCTCTGCGATGAACTTCGAAAGCGGATCGGCCGCTACCGCCATGACCAGCGTGGACAGCACCACCGCCGCCACCATCACGGCGAGGATGTCGGTCATGCCGATCGCGGTGATGACCGAGTCCAGTGAGAACACGAAGTTGATGACGAAGAGCTGGATCACGACATTTGTGAACGTCGCCTTCGCGGTCGTTTCCTCATGGTGGGTGCCCTCGACAGAGGCGTGTATTTCCTGCGTGCCCTTCCAGAGCAGGAACAACCCGCCCGCGAACAGGATCAGGTCCTTGATCGTGATTTCCTCAATGTGATGCGCGGTTTCATCCACGCCGCCAGCAGCAAACTCCGCAAACCAATGGGGCAAATGGAACAAGGGCTCCTTGTCGAGCCCGATGATCACAAAGATCAGGGAAAGCATGATGATCCGGAGGACCATCGCGCCCCAGACGCCGATGCGGCTGGCGCGTTTGCGCTCCTCGCCCTGCAGCTTGCCGGTGGCGATGGAGATGAACAGCAAATTGTCGATGCCGAGTACGACCTCAAGGAAGGTCAGCGTGGCAAGCGACCCCCAGAAGGCGGGCGATGCGAGAAGTTCGGCCATGGGGGATGCCCTTTGTGTTCTGAGTTGCGGGGGCGATTGAACCTTGCGCCGGAGGTTTCCGCAAGGCTTTCCGCGTGGGAGCGGCTTGCCGCCATGCACGCCCTGTCGCAGCTTCAGGCAAACAAGGGGAGGCAAGCATGCCCGAATTTCGCACTATAGATGCAGGCGCTGCGCAGATCCGCGTGGCCCTCGAAGGCACCGGCCCGCTTGTTCTGATGGTGCACGGCTTTCCGGAGAGCTGGTATTCCTGGCGCCACCAGATCGCCCCCATCGCCGCCGCCGGCTTCACTGCCGCTGCGATGGACGTGCGCGGCTATGGCGGCTCGTCCCGCCTGCCGGAGGTTGCGGACTACCGGATGGAGGCGCTGATCGGCGACATCCTCGGCGTCGGCGCTGCGCTGTCGCCCGGCGTGCCCTTCACCCTCATCGGCCATGACTGGGGCGCGCCGCAGGTCTGGAACACGTCCCTCCTCCACCCGGACCGGATCGCCGCCGTCGCGGCGCTCTCGGTGCCCTTCTTCGGGGCGCCGGAGTTTTCCTTCGACGATGTGATCCAGCGCGTCTTCGACGATCGCAACCGGTTCTTCTACCAGTCCTACTTCCGGGACCCCGGCCGCGCCGAGGCTGCGCTCGAAGCAAATCTCACCGCCTTCCTCAAGGGGTTCTATTTCTCCATCTCGGGCGATGCGAAAGAGGGCGACTGGAAACTTGGCCTCCCTTCGAGCGCCACGCTCATGGACACCCTGACGGTGCCGGACGTGATGCCTTACTGGATGACCGGCGCCGACCTCGCTTTCTATGAAGCTGAGTTCAAACGCTCAGGCCTGTTCGGCCCGATGAGCCGCTACCGCAACCACACGCGCGACTTTGAATTCCTCTCGCCCTTCCGGGGCCGGACCATCGCTCAGCCGGCCTGCTTCATCGCGGGCGACAAGGACCCGGCCTTCAACGGCTTCGGGCTGGTGGACGACCCGATCGGTAAGATGCGCCCCGCCGTCCCGAATCTTGAGACGGCCGTCGTTCTTCCTGGCTGCGGCCACTGGACCCAGCAGGAACGCCCCGCTGAGGTCAACGCCGCGCTTGTGCCGTGGCTGACGAGCCTGAAGGCACGCGTGGTGTGAGGCAATCAAATCCAGCTATCAATTTTCGCCTCGCATGATTAGCTGACAGCTTTCCGCAGGAGACCTGATTGATGTTACGTAGCCTTGCCCTCGCCGCCCTCCTCGCCGCCGCCCCGCTTGCCGCCCATGCGGATGAAGTCTGGGCCCTGCCCAGCGGCAACCAGATCGTCTATGAGCGCGACGCCGGCGCCACGGCCATCCTGAGCTACAAGCCGGAAGGCGGCCTTGAGCCGGGTTATATCTTCGTGCCAGGCCTTGGTGGGTATTTTAGTGGCCGCGGCGCCTACCAGGGGTACTGGGTTGAAGCGGCCGATGCCGGGCCCGTCTGCGCCGCCAGCCTCGTCGACGCCGAAGGCAAGACCTGGCAACGCTGGGGCGTCGCCGAAGTGAAGTTCCAGAAGCCAGATTTTCCGTCCAAGATCGCGTTGAAGCGCGGCGACTGCTTCGGCCCCGCCAAGCAGAAGATCTCGGCCAAGCCGGTTGTAGGCGCCGGGATTCAATAATCCGCAAACGGAACGTTAAGCGCGATCCCATCTCGACATCACGGTGAAAGCCGGGATGAGGTTCAGGACGTGGTCGCCCGCCCGGTTTACCGCGTTTGCCCGCCATCGACCGCAATCACGGCGCCGTTGATGAAACTCGCCCGCTCGGACAAGAGAAACGCTGCCGTATCGCCGATCTCCTGCGGCGTGCCGAATCGCTTCATCGGCACCTCCCGCTTGATCCAGCGCCACCAGTTCTCCGCGCGCGGTCCAGTTGACTGTTTCTCCCAATTGTTCCCGGCAAAGATGATATTGCCCGGCGCGATCGTATTGACACGGACTTTCGTATCGAAGGCAAACCGCGCCACACTGGTCGAGAGATGGTTCACCGCCGCTTTGGTCGCGCCGTAGTCGAGCGGCGTGCCGAGCGCGCCAAGCCCTGCAATCGAGCTGATGAACAGGAAACTGCCGCCGCCATTCTTCGTCATGCGCGGAATGGCGCCGCGCGCCAGCCGGAAGGCAGAGTTCAGGTTCTGGTCGAGCCCCGCCTGCCACTCATCGTCCGACACATCGAGACCCAACGGCGACGGCGACAGCCCCACGTTCGCCACCGCCCCGGTGATCGGCCCGAACTCCGCCTCGCATTTGGCCAGCGCTTCCTCGATCGGCGCGGTCTGCGTCAGGTCGCCCGCAAAGCTCCAGACCCTGTCCGAGCCGAAGCGCTTTGCAAACTCAGCTTTCGTCTCGGCCAGCGCCTCGGCCCCGCGCGCCGTCAGCGCCACTTTCGCGCCCTCGCCCAAGAGGCTCTCGGCGATGCCATAGCCAATGCCCCGGCTCGCGCCCGCAATGAAGATCACCTTGTCCTTCAGTCCGAAATCCATGTCCGTCTCCTCCGTTTTGTCCATGCTGGCGCTGCCCGCCGGGAAAGGCCAGACATCACGTTGCGAGAAGCCCTCACGAAGCGAGATGCGGCCGTCACAAAAGCATGCGATGAGATGCGTCCAACAGGAGAACTGATGATGCGCCATGTCCTGACCGCTGCCTTCCTTAGCCTCCTTGCAGCCTGCGCCACACCGTCTGTGATGCCGGGTCCGGAACAGACCCTCGTAATCGCCCATCGCGGCGCCAGCGGTGAGCGGCCGGAACATACGCTCGAAGCCTACCGTCTCGCGATCGCGCAAGGCGCAGACTACATCGAGCCGGACCTTGTGATGAGCGCCGACGGCGTCCTGATGGCCCGGCATGATCCGTGGCTGTCGGACTCGACTGACATCGCCGCGCGGCCCGGGTTTGCGGGCCGAAAACGGACGCTGACCGGGCCGGAAGGCCAAACCCTGACGGACTGGTGGACTTTCGATTTCACGGCCGCCGAGCTGAAAACGCTACGCGCGAAGCAGGTCCGCGATGGCCGGTCAAAGTCCTATGACGGACTTTATGATATCCCCACATTTGATGAGATCATCGCCCTAGCGAAGCGCGAGGGCGCCGCGCGGGGCCGGGTGGTCGGGCTTTATCCCGAAACGAAATGGCCTGCCGAACACATCGCCGCCGGCCTCGATATGGCGGCGGCGATGGTGGACGCCCTCACCGCGGCCGGTCTCGACGGACCTGACGCAAACGTCTTCATACAGAGTTTCGAGCCGGAAATCTTGAAAACCCTCAGTAAGCGGATCGAAACGCCGCGCGTCCAGCTTGTTTTTCCGCGTGACTGGCAACCCGGCGCGCACGCCAATATCCCGCTAGCCGAGATCGCGACTTATGCCCAAGGTGTCGGGCCATACAAATCCCTGCTGATTGACCCGGATACCGGCGCGCCGACAGGGTATGCCGCCGAGGCCCGGGCGCTTGGCCTTGCCGTCCACACCTGGACTTTCCGCGACGATGACAAGCCCGACTGGGCGGCAACGCCCGAGGAGGAGATCCGGGCCGCCCTCGCGGCTGGCGCGACCGGCTTCTTTACAGACTTCCCGGCCACGGGCCGCCGGGTAGTTGAAAGTCCCTGACGCGCCAACGCGGGCCAGATCGACACCCGGTCATGTATGCACCGCGTGGACGCCCGCAGCCACCTCGCGCCGGAGCGCTGCCGGCGCGATGATCTGCGCTTCGTTGCCGGGCTGAAGCCATTGCAGCCGTGCCAAACGCAAAATCTCCACAGCAATGCGCGCCCGCCTCCAGCCCGGTCTCGCAAAGTCCGGACATGCCGCTTCGAATGCCGCGGCCGCCCTCGGGTTCATGTCGCGCGCCAGCGTGTCGATCTCGTTATCGGCCTGAAAACTGATGTCAGTCTCCTTGATCTTGACAGATGGGGGACGAAGAAAAAAAGCCCGCCTCTCGGGGGGGGGGGTGTCTGCCCAGCGCGGGAACCTTGTCAGGTTCGAGGCCAGTCATACGCAAACGCGCGCGCCGCTTTGCGGTGCGTCGGGTCGGTCTGCTGGCTGATCATGCGTGTGAACTTGCGCCCTGCATGACGCCGTCATTCGGCGGCGTCAGTTTCCCTTCGCCCTTGGAATCGGCAAAGGGATCAAAGGAGCGCGATGCGCTCGCGTTGCTCAGGATCCGGGTATGGCCGGTAGAGCCCAACTTCCATCGACCCAATCAGGCTGTGCATGAATTCGTAGCGGCGGGTATGTTCGTCATCCATCTTTGACAGGAGACTGAAAGCCTTTTCCAGCTCGCTCATGCTCTCGACTTCGATTTCGATGAGAAAGTCGGTATGCTGACCAGAGGCGAGGCCAAACTTGCGGCGCAGCAGGCGCCAGTCGCTGATGATCTTCTCGGATTTCAGGTGGCCGAGCCAGGCATCTGCGGCAGCCGCGAACTGGAGCGCGCGGTCTCCGCTCTTGAGCTCAACCATGCAATGATAAAGGTTCATGGGTTTCGTCCTGCGGCTTGTTTCGGCCAAAGAATGATATCAAACCGAGGTTTAAAAATCATTAGGCACGGCGGTCCATTTTCGCCGGTTCCCGTCAGACACAGGCAAGCAGGCGGGCTCGCGGCACAAACAGGCATCGGGCGCAGGCCGATTGTTTCGTGGCTGCATTGACGGGATGGCCGGTTCGCCGAAAAGTCAGAATTCGGAGATATGCCTGCATGACCGATTCAATCGAACACGCCGTCAGAGCCCTGCTCGCCGAGCTTGTGCCCACCTCGCCGAGCGCGGCGCCCGGCCAGAACATGCTCGCGCCCAATGCACGATGCGATGCCGGCGAGACGCCGTTATGGCGCGCGCACGCGGGCCCGGCGACCTTGTTCGTCCACGGCTGGAACGATACGCATAGGATCTGGCGCCAGTTCGCGCAGGATTTTATCGTGAATTCGCGGCCCGTGTTGTTGATGGACCTGCCCGGCCATGGCGCCTCAAAGTCTGCTGATTTCGGGGGTGAGGCTGCGGGCCAATCGGTCTATACCGTGTGCGAAGCCGAAGCGCCAATCGACGCCATCATCGCGCATTCGTTCGGGTGTGTGGCCACAGCGAATGCGCTGAAACGCGGGGCGAAGGCGGATTACGTCATCCTGATCGCACCGCCCGTTCTCGGCTGGGCCGAAAGCAAGCGGCGGATCGGCGTGGACCCCGCCGCGCTTCAACGCGCGCTGGAAATCGTGGCCGCGTCGGGCGGCGGCGAAATCGGACCGTTCGACTTCGAAGCCGCCTTATCGAATTTTGCTGGCAAACTGCTGTTCGTCGGCTCGGATGCTGACACCGTTTGCCCGCTGGATGACATAGCAGCCGTTGCCGCCAAATTGGCGGGCGCGGAAGTCTGCGGCGTCTCCGGGCTCGATCACCGCGAACTTTGCCTTGATCGCAATGTACTGGCGAACCTTCGGGCATTCCTGGGCTATGACTGAAGTCGCGCTGTGCAAGATCGTCCATACCTAGCCACTGGTCCCGACTCCCGCTCATTCAAGAGCGCAAGTCCGACGCCCGAAAGGCGACACCACATGTCTGCTGGGAGTTTTACCGCCGCAATCGCCGCGAGCCGCCTTGCGCTCCCAGCCATGGCGCTGCGCGTCACGACCGTTTTCCCGCGCGAGGAAGACGGCTGGAAACGCGTGCTGCGCTATGCGGACAGAATTGTTCCAACCGCTGGCTGAAACGATGGCATCCCTCCTCACCTGCGGCGTTGATGAAGCCGGGCGCGGCCCCTGGGCTGGGCCCGTCACCGCAGCCGCGGTGATCCTTGATCCGGGGCGCCCCATTGCCGGACTAACGGACTCTAAGAAACTCTCCGAAGCCGCCCGCGACCGGCTTGCGCCGGAGATCCGCGCCCGCGCGCTCGCCTGGGCCGTCGCAGAGGCGAGCCCCGAGGAGATCGACCGCTTCAACATCCGCGAAGCCACCTTCCTTGCCATGACGCGGGCCATCGCCGCCCTCGCCCGCGCCCCCGGCGCGGTCCTGATCGACGGCAATGCCCTGCCGAAAAACCTGCCCGCGCCCGCCCGCGCCATCGTCAAAGGCGATCTGACCGAGCCCGCTATCTCCGCCGCCTCGATCCTCGCCAAGACGCACCGCGACGCGCAGATGAAGGCCTTCTGCACTGAGCACCCCGGCTACGGCTTCAGCCAGCACAAGGGCTATGGCACCGCCGCCCACGCAGAGGCGCTTACGCGGCTCGGCCCTTGCGCCATTCACCGGATGACATTCGCGCCGGTCCGCCGAGCCCTCGCCTGAAGCCGACGCAGCGTCAGGGCGCCAAAGTCAGGGTTTGCCAAGCTTCGCAGCGCGGCGCAGAATGTGGTCACACGGCGCGTCAGACGCCGCCCGGAGGAACTCGCATGACCTACGATCTCGTCATCGTCGGCGGCGGCATTGGCGGCAGCGCGCTTGCCGCTGTCACGGCCCGCGCCGGATGCAACGTGCTGCTGCTAGAGAAATCAGAGCATTACGAAGACCGTGTGCGCGGCGAATGGATCGCGCCCTGGGGCGTCACCGAAACCAAGCGCCTAGGCCTCTACGATCTGCTGATGTCGGCCGGCGGTCACCATATCACCGACCACGTCACCTATGACGAAAGCCTTGCCCCGGCAGACTGCGAAGCCGCCCCGCTGCCCCTCGGCATCTTTGCCGCCGATGTGCCGGGCCCGCTCTGCCTCGGCCACCCGCGCCATTGCCAGACGCTGTATGACGCCGCACGCGCCGAAGGCGCCACCTGCCTGCGCCCAGTCATCGTCGACGCCATCACGCTCGGCGCGAGCCCCTCGGTGACGTACACGCACAATGGCCAGCAACACACCGCTCATGCGCCGCTGATCGTCGGCGCCGAAGGCCGCCAGTCCGAAGTGCGCGCCGCCTCCGGCATTCAACTGCACCAGGACAAGCCGCACCACTGGTTCGCGGGGCTGCTCGTCGAGAACGTCAAAGGTTGGAACCCCACCCGGCAGGCGATCGGCACCGAGGACAGTTTCGGCTTCCTCGCCTTTCCGCAGGGCGAGGGGCGCGTTCGCGTCTATGGGGGTTATGCCCTTGAGGAGAAGGGCCGCTTCAACGGCGAAGACGGCGCCCGCCGTTTCCTCGAAGCCTTCCGCATGTCCTGCGCGCCGGATAACGCCGCCCTCGCCGCCGGCACGCCGGCTGGCCCGCTTTTCTCCTATTTCAACAATGACAGCTGGACGGACGAACCCTTCGCTCCGGGCTGCGTCCTCATCGGCGACGCGGCCGGCTGGAACGATCCGATCAATGGCCTTGGCCTCTCGATCACGTACCGCGACGTACGCATCGTCTCCGACATCCTTAAGGAAACACTGGCGGACGCCGCACCTAACTTCGCTCCGTATGCGAAGGAACGGACCGAACGCATGCGCCGCCTGCGCTTTGCAGGACAGCTGCAGGCGAAGCTTGACATGGAGTTCGGCGAGGCTGCCCGCGAGCGCCGCCGCCTCTATCACGAGCGCAAGACGGCCGACCCGACCCTCGGCCTCCACGGTGTCGCCATCATGGCCGGGCCCGAACAGGTCCCCGCGGAGATCTTCACCGAAGCCCACCGCGCCCGCGTGCTCGGACTGGAGACCGCATGACGCTCGATATCGAGACCTTCAACGCCGCCTGGCTCGGCGCCTGGAGCGCCAAGGATGTGGACAAGCTCTTGTGCTACTATTCCGCCGACACCGTCTACAAGGACACCCAGACGGCGGCCGGCCTCACCGGCCATTCCCAGCTGCGCCCCTATCTCGAAGGCCTTTTCGCGTCGACCCCGAAGATGATCTACACCCCAGACGAAACCTGGCCGATCCCCGGCGGCTTCTGCGGCCGCTGGTACTGCGCCATTGGCGAGACCGGCTTGGACGCGTCCATGCGCGGTTTCGACCTCTGCCTCGTGCGTGATGGCAAGATCACCCTGAACGAAGTCTATGTCCACTTGATGCCAGCCTGAACCGAGGGCCGCTGCCTCTCGGTTAATGCGCCATTAACCGGAGATCGTTGAATCTCAGCGCGCGCTCCGACAGTGCGAGCGCAAACGGTGGGTTCATGTTCCTCTTCCAATGGTTCCTTTTCGGTTGGCACGTCTGGCGCGGCGAAACCGGCCAGCGCTACCGTTTCAAGATCACGCTCACCCGAAAGGGCATCCCCGACGGCAGTGGCATCTACGTCTTCGTGCGCCGCCGCTTCGGCTTCTTCCTGCAGCCGCTCTATATCGGCAAGGCGACCAGCTTGCGCTCGCGCCTTTATGGCCATGAGCGCTGGTGGGAGGCTTGGTGGAAGCGCGGCGCCACGGAACGCCATGTCCTGGTCGTGCGCACTGCCTCCGAACGCGCCCTCATCGAGGAAGACCTCATCCGCCACTACCAGCCGCGCATGAACGACATGCTTGTGCCGCGCGGTGAGTTCGACCTGCCCTCGAATGCGAAACTGCGCGCCGAGTGGCGGTTCCGGCAGTGGTGGAAGAATCTTTTTCGCTTTTCAGGCGAGCGTGGCCGGAATCACGCAGCCTGACAAAAATCGGCTTCACAAACCTGTCATCCCCTTGAGAAAAATCCGTCACGGATGTTGTTCGGCAACCAGCGCTGAAGACGCATTTTTCGATTCCCGGAGACACATCCATGAAAGCTACACGCACTTGGCAGTACGGCATGGCATCCTGCTGCGCACTCGCCCTCCTTGCCCCTTCCGCAATCGCTCAGGAAACGACGCCCGAAGCGGTCGCGCTCCGGCTTGATCCGGTTACCGTTACCGCCACCAAGCGCGAGGAAGATATCAAGGACGTTCCCGTCTCGATCACGTCGCTCGATGCCGGCGACCTCGGCGCCTTCAGCCAGGCCGGCGAAGACATCCAGTTCCTCACCGCCCGCGTGCCCAGCCTGATCATCGAAACCTCCTTCGGCCGCATCTTCCCGCGCCCCTATATCCGCGGCCTCGGCAACACGGATTTCGACTTCAACGCCTCCCAGCCCGTCTCCTTCATCTATGACGAGATCGTCTACGAGAACCCGGTTCTCAAGGGCTTCCCGGTCTTCGACACCGAACGCGTCGAAGTCCTTCGCGGCCCGCAAGGCACGCTCTTCGGCCGCAACACGCCGGCCGGCGCCCTGAAGTTCGAAAGCGTCAAACCGGGCGACGAACTCGATGCTTACCTGCGCGCCTCTTACGGCACCTTCGGCACGACGAACGTTGAAGGCGCCGTAGGCGGACCGGTCAGCGACAAGGTTTCGCTGCGCGTCTCGGGCGTCTTCCAGCGCCGTGACGATTATATCGAATCCGGCCTCGCCACCGGCGGCGCCGATGCGGGAGGTTACGAGGACTTCGCCTGGCGCGCCCAGGCCAAGGTGGACGTGACCGAAAACCTCACCTGGCTCGGTAACCTGCACGGCCGCACGCTCGATGGCGGCCAGGTCAGCTTCCAGGCTAACGCTTTCCAGGCTGGCCAGTCTGGTCCGCGCCCCGGCTTCGACCGGGAGAAGAACTTCGCAGACGGCCAGATCAACTCGGAGCTCGAAACAGACGCACTCGGCTTCACCTCGCGCGCCGACTGGGACCTGTCGGGCGTTACCCTGACCTACCTGTTCGGATACGAAACGGTCGAAACCTTCTCGCGCGGCGACGTCGACGGCGGCTCGATTGCCAGAACCAATGTGACAGGATCGGGCGTTCCAGGGGACTTCTTCTTCCCGTTTGGCGCTGGTAATGATGGTTTTTCCGGACCAGGGTTCATCCCGTTCGCCGCTGAATCGGCCGATGGAATCGACGACCACCAACAGATCACGCACGAGCTTCGCCTGTCCAACGGCGAAGACGCCGCCCTGCGCTGGACGGCCGGCCTGTATGCCTTCGACGAAGAAATCGATATCAGCTCTTACAGCTACGACACGCTCGCGGGCGGCGTCGAGAACGGCTCTGCCTTCCAGACGCAGGAAACAGAGTCCTTCGCGGTATTCGGCAGCGTCGCCTACGACCTCACCGACAAGCTGACCGGTCAGGTCGGCCTGCGCTACACGGACGAGACCAAGGACCTTGTGGCCAACCGTTTCGAAACCCCAACGCCGTTCCTCGGCTCGGTCGACCGTCTCGGGCCGCTTTCGGCCTCGGTCGGAGACGAGCAGCTGTCATGGGATGGCTCGCTCACCTATGCCGTCGACGCCGATACCAACGTTTACGGACGGATCGCCCGCGGTTTCCGTGCGCCATCGATCCAGGGCCGTATCCTGTTCGGTGACGTGGTCACGACGGCCGATTCGGAAATCCTCGACAGCTATGAAGCCGGCGTCAAAACGACGATGCTGGACGGCCGCCTTGATGCCAACGTCGCGGTCTATGCCTACACGGTCGAAGACCTGCAGCTCACCGCCATCGGCGGCGCCGGCAACTTCAACCAGCTGCTCAACGCCGAAGAGGGCAAAGGCTACGGGTTCGAAGCCGATGTCCGCGCACTTCTCTCCGAGAACCTCGCCTTCAGCGCGGGCCTTTCCTACAACAACACCGAGATCGACGATGCAGGCCTGACGGCCGGCGTCTGCGGCTCGCCCTGCACCGTGCGCGATCCGATCGACCTTGTTACCGGCGGCGCCCTGATCGACGGCAACCCGTTCCCGCAAGCGCCGGAATGGATCGGCAACTTTGCCTTAGACTACACCCGCGACTGGCGCGGCGGCGAAATCTTCGCCTCAACCGACTGGTCCTACCGGTCTGACTCGAACATCTTCCTCTACGAGTCGACCGAGTTCACGGCGGAAGGCCGCTGGGAAGGCGGCGCCGCCATTGGCTACCGCAAGGGTCCCTGGTCCGGTAAAGCTTTTGTCCGTAACCTGACTGACGAAATCGGCACGGTCTCGGCCATCGACTTCAACAACCTGACCGGTATCTTCAACCAGCCCCGCATCTACGGCATCGAGCTCGGCTGGGCGCTGTAAGACCGACGTCCCCCCTCTCCCGCGCGCGGGAGAGGGGCCGGGGGCGAGGGCCCTCGAACTGGATGCGTGGGCCGATTAAATCCGCGCGCCAAAAAACAAATTTCTTTGAAACAAGCGGCCAGCGGCCGCTGCATTTGGCCGTTGGTGCCGCGCGCGCTAACCCTTGCCGCCCCCCGCGGCGCATGGCAAATCCGGGCGCATGCCCGACACGCTCTCCTCCGTCCCGAGCCTCTATGCCAACGCGCCGGCCAGCGTGAGCTTCAAGAAGCTGCGCAAGCGCCTCGTGCGCGGCGCTCAAGAAGTGATCGACACCTACGGGCTGATCGACCGGCGCGCCGTTGAGGCGGGGGACAAGCTGCGCCCGAAATGGCTCGTCTGTCTCTCCGGCGGCAAGGATTCCTACGGACTGCTCACGGTGCTGATGGACCTCGCCTGGCAAGGCTCCCTGCCGGTGGACCTCATCGCCTGCAATCTCGACCAGGGCCAGCCGGGCTTTCCGAAACACGTGCTGCCGGACTGGCTCGCCTCCATCGGGGTGCCGCACCGGATCATCACCGAGGACACTTATTCCATCGTCACCGAAAAGGTCGAAGCCGGGCGTACCTATTGCTCCATGTGCTCACGCCTGCGCCGGGGCATCCTTTACCGCGTCGCGCGCGAGGAAGGCTGCGAGGCGATTGTGCTCGGGCACCACCGCGATGACGCCCTCGAGACCTTCATGATGAACCTAGTCCATGGCGGCCGCCTCGCCGCGATGCCGCCGAAGCTACTCAACGATGAGGGCGACGTGATGGTCTTCCGCCCCCTGATCACCGCCGCCGAGGCCGACCTCGCAAAGTTCGCCGAGGCGATGGCCTTCCCGATCATCCCCTGCAATCTCTGCGGCAGCCAGGACGGGCTGCAGCGCGTCGCGATGAAACACCTGCTCGACGAGTGGGAACGCAAGAAGCCGGGCGTCCGCCAGGTCATGGCCAACGCCCTCGCGAATGTCCGCCCCAGCCATCTGCACGATGCCCGCGTTTTTGACTTCGCAGGCCTTGTCCCCGGCGGGAGCGGTGAGCACGATCCGAACGTGCCGTTCTGACCCCCTTAACCTGATAGCCCTTGTCTTGCCTAGACAGCGTAGGATTTCAAAGGGCGACACATGCTGCTTGTGACCCTGTCGCATCTTGTGAATGTGATTGTCGTCACGATCATCCAGCTTTTGATCTTCCAGAACCATCCGGCGATGACCGGCGTGTACGGACCAGATACGCCCGCACGGCGAATTCTAACTTGTATTTATGCGACGATCGCGCTCGCTGCCCAGTTTGCCTTTGGCCAGCCAGACCTGTCTATCTGCATCGCGGCGGTTCTGTTCCCGTTGCAGTTCGCCTACAAACTTGCAACGCTGGTCGCGGTCGGGCCGAGAAATCCGTTGGTCATCAACAACCTCGCGATCGCCGCCGTGCATGCCATGTCGCTGGTAGCCCTGATCCTGGCTTGAACAGCGGCGCTCAGCTTCCGGTTTCAAGTACCAACGTATACGGAATGAAAATTTCCAGCTCCAGTGGCCCGGAAGGCTGCGTAATAATCCGGTTCTCGAGGCCTGTCAGCGTGACCGACGAACCCGTCATGCCGAAGAGCGTTCTGAGGCTGGCGACTTCCTTGGCGATGTCTGCGATCAGGTCCGCACGGTGCTTGGTCACGTCGCGCGCGCCGATGAATTGCTCATCACCCAGATAGGCTTCCGAACGCCCCTCGATCTTGATCGTGTTCACGAAGTCCTCGGCCCGCCCCACCAGTTTTTCAAATGACTCGCCCTCGCGCGTGTCTACGCTCAGCGTCAGGGTGAAGCGTCCGGTTCCATTATAGTCCGAGGCATAGATGTCCGTGAACAGAACGGTTTCGATATCGGCTGTTGAGCTTCCCAGCTTGCCACCGGAAAGATCAATGCCGTCTGCCTGCGCCGCCTTAGACTTCAGCCGCTTGAACATCGTTTCGAGTTCCTGCTGGCGCTCGCCCTCGTCCCGAGTCGCGCTCTGGAAGGTGACAGCGACCAGCACGAAGTCTGCCGGAATGCGCCGGTAGACAGCCGGCGCGCTGCGCATGGCGCTCGCGTCCACGCGGTTCGCGGTGACGATCATCCGCTCCATGCCCTGCGCCGAAGCGAGCCCGGCCGGAGCTGCAACGATAAGCGACAAGGCCAGAACTGCTGATCTGAAACACATTTCAGGTACCTCCCTCTAGTGACGCTACGCTCCACCAGACCCGAAGCGCTGTCAATCGGCGCGGGGATATGCTGAACCCGAAAAAAAGCGCGCGGAGCTTTCACCCCACGCGCCTTCGATTTTATTGCGTTTCCGGACTTACTTGCGCCAGATGGCGGCGAGGGCCGGGTCTTCGACACCGCCTTCATACTTGCGCAGCTCATGGCGGCCGACCACCATGTGGTGGACTTCGTCCGGACCGTCAGCGAGACGCAAGGTGCGCTGGCTGGCATACATCCGGGCGAGCGGCGTCCATTGCGACACACCGGTTGCACCGTGGATCTGGATTGCCTCGTCGATGATCTTGCAGACGCGCTCGGGCACCATGGCCTTGACCATAGAAATCCAGATGCGGGCCTCTTTGTTGCCGAGGACGTCCATCGCTTTGGCGGCTTTCAGAACCATCATGCGCATCGCTTCGATCTCGATACGGGCGCGGCTGATAATCTCGGTGTTGCCGCCGAGTTTCGCCAGCGGCTTGCCGAAGGCTTCGCGCGACAGGCCGCGGATGCACATCAGGTCGAGGGCGCGTTCGGCCTGGCCGATTGAGCGCATGCAGTGGTGGATACGGCCCGGGCCGAGGCGCAGCTGCGAAATCTCGAAGCCGCGGCCTTCGCCGAGCAGCATGTTTTCTTTCGGCACACGGACGTTCTCGAATCGCAGGTGCATATGGCCGTGCGGGGCATCCGGCTCGCCAAACACGTGCATCGGGCCGACTATAGTCACGCCGGGATGCGGCAGCGGCACGAGGACCTGGCTCTGCTGGCGGTTGACGTCCGGGCCGTTGTTCGAACGGCACATCACGATCATGATGCGGCAGCGCGGATCGCCGGCGCCGGAGGCGTAATACTTCTCGCCGTTCAGTACGTATTCGTCGCCGACGAGTTCGCATTTCATCGACACGTTCTTGGCGTCCGAAGAGGCCATGTGCGGCTCGGTCATCACATACGCCGAGCGGATCTTGCCTTCGAGCAGCGGCTTCAGCCACTTCTCTTTCTGGGCCGGCGTGCCGACGCGCTCGAGCACTTCCATGTTGCCGGTGTCCGGCGCCGAGCAGTTCATCGTCTCGGAGGCCATCGGGTTCTTGCCGAGCTCGGCTGCGATATAGGCATAGTCGAGGTTCGACAGGCCTTCGCCGGTTTCGGCGTCCGGCAGGAAGAAGTTCCAGAGACCCTGCTTCTTGGCTTCGTCCTTGGCCTTCTCGAGGCATTCGAGCTGGCCCGGCGCATAGGTCCAGATGTTCGGATTGCCCTCGCCGAGGCGGTGGAACTCCACGCTCATCGGGTTGACCGTTTCGGCGATGAATTTCTTCACGTGCTCGAAAAGCGGGCGGACGGACTCCGACATGCGCAGATCGTTCAGATCGGCCTCGGCGTCGGGGGTGCGTTGTGTATCAGGCATGGGTCTGGTTCCTCTCCCAAGGTTTAGATTTTCTGCTTGTCTTGACGAGCAGGTTAACTGACGCACCGGGGGGCGCGCAATTTCTTTCTGGACCTCGCGCCGGCGGCGGGACTCGGCTAGAGCCCGCGGCATGAGCCCCGTTTCGGCCCTCGTGATCCTTGTCACCGTGCTGGTGACGGCGTTCATTTCCGGCATCTTCGGCATGGCCGGCGGGCTGATCCTCATGGGCGTTCTGGCCGCCCTTCTGCCGGTGGCGACTGCGATGATCGTCCACGGCGTGGTCCAGATGGTCTCGAATGGCTACCGGGCGTTCCTGTGGCGCAAGTATATCGACTGGCGTGTTTTCCGGCGCTACGCACTCGGCTCGCTCGCGGCTTTGGGCCTGTTGTTGCTGGTAGCCTGGCGGCCCGAGGCGCGCGCCGTCTACCTGCTGCTTGCCCTCACCTCGATGCTGGTCTGGCTGCCCAAGGGCTGGCTCAGCCTGGACATACTCAAGCGAGGCCAGGCGGAACTTGCGGGTTTTGCCGTGCAGGCCCTGAATACGCTGGGGGGTGTCGCGGGACCCCTGTTGGACATCTTTTTCGTTGCGACCCCCATGGACCGGCGTGCGATTGTCGCCACCAAGGCGGTTACGCAGGTGCTCGCCCATCTTGTGAAGATCGGGTTCTGGAGCGTTCCGTTGATCGCGGCTGGCGGGGCCGGCGGCAACGCGGCTCTCTGGCCGCCCCTGTGGTTTTTTGGGCTGGCGATTCCGCTGTCGATGATCGGCACCACCTTCGGCGGCAAGCTGCTCGAGCGCATGAGCGATATCGATTTCAAGCGGGCGATGAAATGGCTGGTCACCGCCATTGGCGCGGCGATGCTGCTGAAGGCGGCGGGCTGGCTTTAGCACGGCTGGCATGCGCGATACTCCACTCCCCTGACCGGTTATGCCTCAGCCTCGACTATTCGGCTACTTTATCTTATGAAGAAGCCTCATCACGCTCCGTGATACCAAGGCGCGTCCTATATGAACCTGCGATCCCTCGATCTGAACCTCTTGCCCGTACTGGAAGCGGTGTATGCGGAGCGTAGCCTGACGCGGGCGAGCGAGACTTTGCACATCACCCAGCCGGCCGTGAGCAACGCGCTTGCCCGGCTGCGGCTGCATTTCGAAGACCCGCTATTCGTGCGCGAAGGGCGCGGCGTGAAGCCGACCGCGATGGCCGAAGCGCTGATGCCGGCGGTGCGCGACGCGCTCGACCGGCTGCGGGCGGGCCTCGAGCCGCGTTCGGAATTCGACCCTGCGCGCTCGACCCGTGTGTTCAACATCTCGGCGCGCGATGCCTCGGCCTACATGCTGGTGCCGCCGGTGGCGCGCAAGCTGGAGGCGGTGGCCCCTGGCCTCAGGATCGCCTGGAGCCAAATCGACCGGGCGGCAATCTCCACGGAGCTCGCTTCCGGGCGCCTCGACCTTGCCGTCGATGTGCCGGACCTGCGCGGCGCCAACATGGAGCGTGAGGTTCTGTTCGCAACGCCTTATGCCTGCATGCTGGCGCCGGGTCATCCATTTGCGGACAAGAAGCTGACGGCGGAGCGCTTCTTTGCGCTTCGCCACATCGCCGTCTCCAGCCGCCGCGAAGGGCGCAGCCTTGTAGAAGAAGTGGCGCGCGCGGCGGGCGGGCGGATCACGCCGGCGCTGCGTTTGCCGCATCATCAGCCTGCCATCGAGGCTGTGCGCCAGACGCAGCTGGCCCTCGTCGCGCCGCGCCCGATGGCGGAGGCGTCCGGCCTCGTGGTGCGTGACCTGCCGATTCCCGCACCGATGCTGGCCAGCCTGCTCTACTGGCGGCGGGAAAACTCCGAAGACCCCGCGCTGAGCTGGCTGCGCGGCGTGTTCGCGCAGATCGCCAAGGGGATGTGAGAGGGTAAGCCTCTCACGCCTTCCGGTATTCCTCGTCACGGGCCTGGGCGATCCGGTCACGGACGGTTTCAGTGTCATAACCGAAGACTTCCAATGCGAACTGGACCATCTGTAGGCCGGACTCGATGGCCTCGGGTACGACATGGTTGGCGCCCGCTTCGGTGAGGCGGGCCATGTGCTCGCCGTCATGCGCGCGGGCGAGCACGGTGAGGTCCGGACGAACCGCGAGGGCGGCACGTACCATCGCCTCGGCGCGTTCGGGATCGTCCACCGTGACGATCAGCATAGCCGCCCGGGCGATACCTGAGGCATTGAGGAATTCGGCGCGGGCCGCGTCGCCGACATAGGCGTGCAAGCCGTCCTTGCGTGCGATGCGGATCTTGTCCGGCTCCCGGTCGAGCGCAAGGATGGCGGCTTCCTCATCTGCCAGCAGGCGCGCGACCGACTGTCCGACGCGGCCATAGCCCGCGAGGATGACATGGCCGGTGAGGTGTTCGAGATCCATCTGTTGCGGCAGGCCGCTCTCGCCGCCCCGGCGATGCGCGAGCCGGCGGCCGAGCTGGCCGAGCAGCGGTGTCAGCAGCATCGAGAGCCCCGCCACCGCCGAGGCGAAAACGGCCGGCGCTTCGGGGATCGCATCGGCTGCCCGGGCGGCGGTGAGGATGACGAAGGCAAACTCGCCGGCGGGCGCGAGCAACAGGGCCGCTTCCAGCGAGAGCGGATGATTGCCCGCAAACAGCCGGCAGGCCGCATAGGCGATGACGACCTTCACCGCGACAAGCGCGGTCAGCGCGAGCATGATCCAGCCGAACTGAGCCGCGATGACCGGCAGGTTGAGGCTCATACCGACGGTGATGAAGAAAAGGCCCAGCAGGAGGCCCTTGAAGGGCTCAAGATCCACTTCGGTCTGGTGCTTGAACTCGGTCTCACCGACGAGCAGCCCCGCGAGGAACGCGCCCAGTGCTAGCGACAGGCCGGCGCTGTAGGTGATCGCGGCGGCGCCCACCACGGTGAGCAGGGTCAGCGCCATCAGGAAGTCACGGCCCCCACTGGCGGCGGCAAGACGGAACACGCTGCCGAGCAGATAGTTGCCGATGGCCCAGATGATCACGAGGGCGATGAAGCCGCGCACGAGGGCGTCGAGCAGGACGCCCGCCATGTTCGCGTCGGTCTTCAGGGCGGCGAAGCCGACGAAGATCAGGATGGGCGCAACGAGGATGTCCTGGAACAGGAGAACGCCGAGCGCGGCGCGCCCGACCGGCTGGGCGGCGCGCTTCTCCTCGACAAGGAGCTGCATGACGATAGCGGTGGACGAGAGCGCCAGCGCCAAGCCGAGGATCATCGCGACGGGAAGGTCGAGGCCGACGGCAATGGCGACGCCCGCGATGGCGACGGCGCTGAGCGCGGACTGCAGGCCGCCGGCGCCGAGCACGACGCGGCGCAGCGCCCAGAGTTTCTCGAAGGAGAACTCGACACCCAGAAGGAACAAAAGGAACAGCACGCCGAGTTCGGCAAACGGCAGCGCCGCTTCGGCCGAGGAGATCGAGAAAAACTCCAGCACCGGCGTGTCCTGCGCGAGACGGCCGAGCGCAAACGGGCCGAGCGCCAGGCCCGCCAGGATGAAGCCAATGACGGCAGGCACTTTCAGCCAGCGCATCGCGGGCACGAGTATGCCGGCGGCGATGAGGAAGACGAGCAGGTCCTTGATCAGCGTCGGGCTGGGGCCGTGGCCGGCGGTGGTGTTCTCGATGATCTGTTCCATGCCCGCCTCCTTTGCCTGCTAATTCGCCGCCGATGCATTTGTGACAATCACCCTAGGCGACGAAGGAATCGCCTGTCAGCCCCTCATACTGTGATGCGTGCGTCAATTCTCGTCCGCGCCTTGATATCCGTCAGGACGAGGGTTGATGCGGGCATGGTGCAGGCGTCAGGGGTTGGGGCTGGTGACCACGTCGAAGTCGAGCAGGTCGCCCGGCTTGCAGTCGAGCGCCTCGCAGAGCTTGCCGAGCGTTTCGAAGCGGACGCCTTTGACCTTGCCCGAGCGGATCAAGGAGAGGTTCGCCTCGGTGATGCCGATGGCGGCCGCGAGGTCCTTCGCCTTCATCTTGCGGCGGGCGAGCATGACGTCGAGCGTGACGATGATATCGCGCGGCATCAGATGATCTGATCACTGTCGGTCTTGATGCGGATACCTTCGGCGAAAACGTGCGTGAGGCCGAGGATGACAAAGCCCATTGCGCCGGTGCCGAAGGCGAGATCGTTGACTTCCCAAAGAATGCCGCGCCCGCTCTCCTGCACCCAGCTGAGCACGGTCGGCACGACGATAGCGCTGGTTGCGGCGGCCCAGACGAGGCCACTGCCCGCACTGCGCAGCGTCTTGAGATTGCGCCGTGTGAACACCTCGCCTTCGCTCGTGCGGCTGAACAGGCCGGCGAAGTCTCCGAGCACCCCGATGAAGATGAGCGCAGGCGAATTGACCAGAAGAGCAATCAGAAACGCGTTGAGGACATCCGTCCAGTTTTCCTGCGTGACGATGCGCGTGCCGACCTTTGCAGCTATGTCGGCCCCAACAGAGCCGAGCAGCATCACGAGCAGAACGATGGCCGCGACGGCGAGCCCACTGGTCTGCGTCAGCTTCCCTTCGGCGCCGCCGGGCGTTTCGGACTGGGTCATGCGAGGTCTCCTGTTCTGGAGACTGCTTAGACTTAAAATTATTGTCTGGCAATAATATTTTATCGTCCAGTAGTGTTCCGCGCCTGCCGGGCCCGACTCAATCGGCCAGCGTGGGCTTGATCGCATCGATGGCAGGCTGGCGGGCGAGGATCTTGTTGCGCCAGTAGGCGCCGTTCGCGATCGGCTTCAGGCGCTCAGCCTCAGCCATCGCCGCGGCGTGGACCTCGCCCGGCTCAACCACCTTGTCGAGCCAGCCGACCGGCACGGCCTCGTCCGGCGCATAGAGGCGGGCCTGAACGAGGGCTTCGGTGAGGTACATCGGATTGAGGCGGGCGCGGGGCAGTTCGACGCCGAAGCCCGGAAGCGTCATGCCGTTGATGGTTTCATTTGCGCCGATCTTGTAAGCGCCGCGCGCGCCGATGCGCGTGTCCGCGCCCAGCAACAGGAAGGCGCCCATGGCGATGGCGTGCCCCGTGGCGGCGATGATGATGGGCTGTTTCGAGGTGAACAGGCGGAAGGCAAGCTTGCCGCCGCCATTCACGAGGCGGCGCACGTCCTCGGGCGCGGCGCTGGCAAGGAACTTGAGATCGAAGCCGGCGGAGAAACGCTCAGGGCGCCCGGTGAGGATGGTGACGCTGGCGGACCTCTCCGCTTCGTCGAGCGCGGCGTTGACCGCCTCCAGCATCGCGAGGCTGATCGCGTTGGCTTTGCCGTCATCCATCGTGATGAGGGCGATGCCGTTTTCGATTTTCACGGTGGCGGTCATGGGGGGCTCCTAAGGTTGCTCCCAGTTGGGAGTTTTGACTTTGGGGAAAGCAAGAGGCCTCATCTCCGTGTACGGAAAAATTCCCTGAGAAGGTCCCCTGCCTCCACATCGTTCGCGGCGTCCTGCTCGACTTCGGGCCGCCAGTGGCATGTCTTCTGCCCGAAGAAGCGAGGGCCGTGGAGGACGGCGCCGCCCTTGGGGTCGGACGCAGCGTAGATGACCTTGCCGATTCGGGCGAAGCTGATGGCGCCCGCGCACATCGCGCAGGGCTCGAGCGTAACATAGAGGTGCAGGCCCGTGAGGCGGTAATTACCGAGCCGGGACGCCGCCGAGCGCAGCGCGATGATCTCGGCATGAGCGGTTGGGTCGTGCGCCATCACCGGCGCATTGGCGCCCTCGCCGATGATCTCGCCGGTGGCGGGATCAATGATGACGGCGCCGACCGGCACTTCACCCGCGGTAGCTGCGGCGCGGGCCAGGTCGAGGGCACGAGACATCGGCGATCGGGGGGCGGTCATCGCTACAGTGTAATGTCTTCGCCATTGGCAAGGAAGTCATTCATTGCGGCCATGGCGCTATCCGCCTTCAAGACTGCGTGAAAGCCGTGCTGCTCTTCGCGGGTGCCATCCACCAGCCCCCAGGTGAGCGCGCCGCGCACGAGGCGCTTGGCGTGGGCAAGGCCTTCGGCGCCGCGGGCTGAAAGTTCGGCGGCGAGCGCGAGCGCGTCGGTGACGGCATCCGCCGCAACGGCATTGACGAGGCCGAGGGCGAGCGCGCCTTGCGCGTCGACCGTCTGTCCCCGGAGGATGAATTCGAGCGCCCTTGCCTCGCCGATCATGCGCGGCAGGCGCTGCGTGCCGCCGCCGCCCGGGAAGATGCCGATGCGGGTTTCCGGCAAGCCGATCAGGGGCACCTGATTGCCGGCGATTCGCAGGTCGCAGGCAAGCGCAAGCTCGAAGCCGCCGCCCATGCAGACACCGTTGATGGCGGCGATGACGGGCTTCGGCGAATAAAACACCGCTTGGATCATGTCGGCGAAGCCGCCGCGCTCGAAATCCTCAGGTTTGAGTTGCCCGGCGCGAACCACCTCTCCGACGGCGATGATTTCGGCCACATCATAGTGGCGCACGAAAACATCTTCCGTACCCGCCAATACGAGAACGCGGATAGCGGGATCGGCGACGGCTGCCTGAACGGCCGCCAGAATCAGGCCGGCGCCTTCGGCGGTCATGTAGTGGCGCGGCGGGTTGGCATAGCGGATGAGGCGCGCTGCCCCGTGCGTTTCGGCAGTTATGCTAGCCATACCTCGTCTCCCTGTGTTTTGGCGAAGAGTGCGCCCGGGTGTGCCTCAAGGCAAGGCTGTTCAGCGCCGCCCATCATGCTAAAGCGCGGACGATCTCAAGTTGGACCCTGACCATGCGCATCATCGCCGGAACCCATAAAGGCCGGAGCCTCATCGCCCCCAAGGGCATGGGTACGCGGCCGACCAGTGACCGCACGCGCGAAAGCCTGTTCAACGTCATTGCCCATGCGGACTGGGCGCCGCCCATTGAGGGCGCGCGGGTGATTGACCTGTTTGCGGGCTCGGGCGGGCTGGGCCTCGAAGCGATGAGCCGGGGCGCGGCCTTCTGCCTGTTCGTAGAAACCGATCACGCGGCGCGCGGGGCGATCCGCGACAACATAGAGGCGCTGGGCCTGTTCGGGAAGACGCGGCTGCACCGGCGTTCGGCGACCGACCTTGGGCCGAAGCCCGCAGGCGTCGGCGGGCCGTTCACACTGGCCTTCCTGGATCCGCCTTATCACAAGGGGTTGGTTGAACCGGCGCTGGATTGTTTGGCTGGCGGCGGATGGCTGAGCGAGAACGCGCTGGTGGTGACCGAGACAGGCGCGGACGAGATGCTGATTTTTGCCGGTTGGACGCTGATCGATGCACGCGACTATGGCGCGGCGCGGGTGAGTTTTCTAAGAAAAACGTAATCCGCTTACGGAGCGATCTGAACGCCGCTTAGCCGACCAGATCAGTTGCAAAGCATTTCTTCACCCCGCGTTCGACTTTCGAGGCGTGATAGGTGATGGCGTAGTCCGTGCTGCGGAACATGTAGCCCTTCACGGCGCGCTGGACGCGGAAGCAGGACACGCCGGTCTCGGGATAGGTGAAGCAGGCGGCGGGCGCTTCGGTGATCGTCAGCAAGCCTTTAATCCGCCTGCCGCCATATTCATAGACAGTGCGCCCGCCCGGCTCGATACACTCGTTCCAGCCCGCACCGGTGCCGATCTCGACGCCGGAGATTCGCACGCCGTAAAGCTCGGCCTGCATGGCCTTCTGGGTCATCAGTTCATTGGGGCTGGACGTGTCGGCGGCCGCTAGACCGGTGGCTGCGAGTGCAAGCAGGAGACAGCAGGCAAGGTGTTTCATGCAGGGCAAATCCAAAGGAACGCGGCTTGCCAGCTTATCGCAGGTTCATGCGTCGAGGAACTCCTTGCGAATGTCGAAGCTGGACGTGCTGGTGCCGACATGAACGGCGCATTCGCGCAGCCAGCGGTCGGCCTCGGCGCGGCCGATATCGCGCAGTTCGGTGAGCAGGCGCCAGCGCGTGTCATACTTTGAGGCGAGGCCGTAGCCGATGAGGTCCTGCCCGCCGCGGATCGCGTGGACGTTGAGGCGGCGGTACTTTTTCATGATCGGCGCTTTCAGCATGCCGTCATCGATCAGGCGCTGGACGAAGGCGATGGCCCGCAGTTCGCCGATCAGGGAGGCGTTGAAGCTGATCTCGTTGAGGCGTTCCTGGATTTCGGCGGCGCGCTTGGGCGTTTCGGGGCGCTCCAGCGGATTGAGGATGACGAGCAGCACGTCCTGCGGCGCGCCGGAATAGATCAGCGGGAAGAGGCTGGGATTGCCCATATAGCCGCCGTCCCAATAGGGCGTGCCGTCGATCTCGACCGCCTGGAAACTCTGCGGCAGGCAGGCCGAGGCGAGCACCGCGTCAGCGGTGATCTCATCCTTCGCGAAGACACGTGACTGGCGGTCTCGACATTCGTGGCGGAGATGAACAGCGTCAGGCCGGAGGCGCGGACGGCGTCGAAATCGACCTGCTCTTGAACGAGACGGCGCAAAGGATTGAAGTTGAACGGGTTGAGGTCGTAAGGGCTGGCGAGGGATTGCAGTGCGGCGGCGAAGGCAATGCCGGCCTGGCCGAAGGCGCCGAGCGCGGCGCTCGATTCCGAAACGCGCCGCCAGAGCGCTTCAAGCTCCGCGCGGGCGCCTTCTGGGCCGCCCCTGGAAAGGCCGGCTGCATAGGCGACCGTATTCATGGCACTTGCCGACGTGGCGGAAATCGCGGCGATGTTGAGGCTCTCATCTTCGCTCAAACGGTCCAGCACGGCCCAGGTATAGGCGCCGTGGACGCCGCCGCCCTGCAGGGCGAGGCTGATTGGACGGCGTTTTGCGTTGGCCTTGGCCATTAGGGCCTCCTTTGCGCGCTGTGTCTGCCCCTGCTATCGGAGGACGCACCACCCCGCCAGATACGAGTCCTTGATGCCGCCCTCACAAGACCAGGTTGCCTCCGGTGCGCGCAGTCTCACCATCGACCACCTCGGCGCGCAGGGCGACGGGCGCGCGCAGGAGGCAGGCGCGTGGATATCCGTGGCGCTGACCTTGCCGGGCGAGACCGTGCGGGTGGACGGGGCCGGAGACCGGTTGCGTCTGTTGGAGGTGACGAGCGCCTCACCAGACCGCGCTGCTCCAGTCTGCCGGCATTTCGGCGCGTGTGGAGGCTGTTCATTGCAGCACCTTGCGCCCGCGCCTTATGCCGCGTTCAAGCGCGACCTCATCCTCCGTGCCCTGAAGGCCCGCGGGCTGGAGGCGGATGTGGCCGAGACTTGGGTCACGCCGTCTGGGTCCAGGCGGCGCGCTACATTTGCAGCGAAGCGGGCGGGCAAGCAGGGGGTAGTGGGGTTTCACGCACGCCGAAGCCATGACCTTGTCGCACTGACTGAGTGCGCGGTCGTGCGCCCAGCCATCCTGGCCGCCTTGCCGCGCCTGAAGGAGACTGCAGGCCATGTGCTCGGCAGCAAGGACGAGATCAGCCTGCTGGTCACGGAGACCGATGCGGGGCTTGACCTGCATATCACCGGCCTTGCGAAGGACGTGAAGGCGCTGGCCCGCGCTGAGGCCGCGAGCGCGGCGCTGCGGGCGGGCTTCGCGCGTGTTTCGATTGAAGGCGCGGATGTGCTGACGGAGCGGCCGCCGAGCGTGCAGGCCGGCACGGCCACGATATACCCGCCGCCCGGCAGCTTCCTTCAGGCAAGCGCCGAGGCCGAAGCGGAGATGGAGCGCATCGTGCGCGAACACCTGAAGTTTGCTTCCAGGGTCGCCGATCTTTTCTCCGGATGCGGAACATTCGCCCTGCGCCTCGCCGCGGAGTCCAGCGTTCTGGCCGCCGAAGGCAATGCGGCGGCGATTGAGGCGCTGAAGGCCTCGGTTCGGGGCGCGCACGGGCTGAAGCCGGTCACGGCTGAAGTGCGCGACCTGTTCCGCAATCCTTATGGCGCGGCAGAGCTTTCGCGGCTGGACGGCGTCGTGCTTGATCCGCCGCGTGCCGGCGCCGCCGCTCAAGTGGCGGAGCTTGCAAAGTCGCGCGTGCCACGCATTGCATACGTCTCCTGCGATCCGGCGACACTGGCGCGCGACCTGCGTACGCTGGTGGATGGCGGCTACAGGATCCTCCGCATTCATCCTGTCGACCAGTTCCTCTGGTCGGCACATGTCGAAGCCGTGGTCCTTCTGGAGCGGACACCATGAGTGACAAGCCGCAACCCGCCGTCGGCACGGTCTGTTTCAAGGGCGAGGACGTGCTGCTGATCCGGCGCGGCACGAAGCCGCTGGCGGGAGACTGGTCGATCCCCGGCGGGCGTATTGAGTTCGGTGAACGGGCCGAGGCCGCCGCGCTGCGCGAGCTGCACGAGGAGACCGGCGTGACCGCGCGCCTGTGCGGCCTGGTGGATGTCGTGGACGCGATCTTCACCTCACGCACGACCGGCGCGGTGGCGCGGCATTACCTGCTGTTTGATTATGCGGCGGTCTGGGTGTCCGGCGAGCCCGCGGCGGGGGACGACGCGGACCATGCCGAGTGGATCTCACCGGCGCAGCTGGAGGCGCTGCCCTTGTGGGACGCGACGCGGCGCGTGATTGCGGCGGCAAGGGCGATGGTTGCGTGCTTTTGATTCCCACCTGACTCTCAGCTGGAGCGACCAGGGGCGCGTCGAACATCCGTACCAGTGTTCGCCCCACGACGGCGCATGCTGGACTTCGCCGGCGAAAACTTGCTTCGCCTGCACCAGCATCGCGGTCTCGCATGCCGCCAAAGGCAGGCGCTTTTGTGCCAGCTCGACGCCGCCGATAATGTCCGCAGCGTCGAAGCAGATGCCACCCCGGTGTGGGGCTGCGCGATTGAGCACAAAAGCCACGCGCAACGGCATGGCGGGGTCGACCCGGCAGGGCAGTGTGCACGCCTGTCCGCGCGCAGCGGCACGTCCTCGCCTGCAAGATAGCTGCGAAGGCGCTGGAACTGGGCGCGTTCAGCAAGCCCTTCGCCAAGAAACGTCCCGAACATCCCAGCGACAATCATGAAGACGGCGAGGCCTCGCGCGGGGCTTTGCGGGCGGACCGCCACAAAGATGGCAGCCGTCATCAGAACGCCGAACGCTGCCAGCGTGACTGGCAGGAACGTGCGCTTCGCCTGCCAGAACGCGCCGCGAGGCAGTGCAGCCTCTCCGTACCCGGAAGCAGAGATTCCGGGAAAGCCCGGAGGCAAGGCTTGACCCGCCCTAGCGTCAGGCCGTCTAGACTTTTGTGAGACAAGATAATTCAGGGAGGAATTAAGCCATGACCTACAAACCTTTCGACCTCAGCGGCAAGGTCTGCGTCGTTACCGGCGGCAACAAGGGCATCGGGCTCGGCATGGTGGAGGCGCTGGCCGCGTCCAACGCCGATGTCGTGATCTGGGGCCGCAAGGCCGACGACAATACCGCAGCGGTCAATTCCGCCTCCAAGCTCGGTACGGGCAAGGTGAAGGCCTGGGCCGTCGATGTCGGCGAGGAAGACCAGGTCGTGAAGGCGATGAAAGAGGCCGAGGAAGAGTTCAAGCGCATCGACACCTGTATCGCGAATGCCGGCGTCGGCCGGGGTTCGGCGGGCTTCGAGAACATGACGTTGGACACCTGGCGCTACAACCAGCGAATCAATTCCGAGGGCGCCTTTTTCACCTTGCGCGAGGCCGCCAAGTCGATGGTGGCGCGGGCCAAGGCGGGCGATTCGGGCGGCAGCCTCGTGGGCACGGCCTCGCTGGCCGGTATCGAAGGCGCGGGCCGTAACCAGGCCTATGCACATACCAAGGGCGGCCTGATCGCGATGATGAACGCCTGCGCCGTCGAATACGGCCGGTACGGTATCCGCGCCAACTCTGTCCTGCCCGGCTGGATCGCGACGGACATGACCGAAGGCGCGCAAGGCAATGATGCGTTCGCCACGAAAGTTATCACCCGCGTGCCGATTCGCCGTTGGGGCGAGCCGGCCGATTTTGGCGGCATCGCAGTGTACCTCGCCTCCGACGCCTCGAAATACCATTCGGGCGACACGCTGGTTATCGATGGCGGCTACGCGAAGTTCTGAGCCCGGCGCCGCAAGACCAAAAGGCAAAAAGAAAAAGGCCGCTTCCCGAGGGAAGCGGCCTTATCATTCAGACCGGTAAACCGATCGCTCTCAGATTACTGAGGAGCGGTTTCGGTCGTGGTGGTCGTTTCGGTGGTCGTTTCGGTCGTGGTGACGCCTTCGACAGCAGCGGCGCCTTCGGCGACAGCGCCTTCAACGGCTTCGGTCGTCTCGGTCACAACTTCGGTGGTCTCTTCGACAACTTCGGTAGCAACTTCTTCGACGGTGGCTTCTTCAGCGGCCGGAGCAGCTTCTTCGGTCGCGCCGCAAGCGGCGAGGACGAGGGCGGATGCAGCAGCAGCAGCAAGGACGAGCATTTTCATGATTTTAGTACCCCTGTTGAGTGTTCTTGCGAACGGGTGGACTTTAACACCACTTCAACATTGCCGAAAGTTAATTATTCAGCTGTGTTGATCCGTCGCAGTTCGGTTGGACATGGCCCCATCCGCCTAAGGATGGGGATCGTACAAGCCGGCCTGCCGATTACTCGGCAGCGGCTTTTTTGGTAACGCCATCTTCGGCGGGAGCTTCAGCCGGGCCGACTTCGCCCTCAGCTTCAGCTTCAGCGGTTTCGGCTTCACCATCGGTTTCGGCGGCAACGGCTTCGACGGCCGCTTCAGCTTCGACGACTTCGGCAGCTGGTTCAGCTGCATAAGCAGCGCCAGCCAGGAAAAGAGCGGTGGCAGCACCTGCAAACAGTTTTGTCATGGAAAGTTTCATCTCTTTGACACCCTGCCCGTCAGACTATTCTGCGGACGTTGGCGCTCTTGGCCAAAGATCAGGGCCAGATTACGGCAAAGACGCGGCAATTCTGTTCAATGGATGGCAATTAGGTCCCGCCGATCAAGACTCTTGCGTTGACGCGGCGGCGTCCGCCTAAGCGGCGAGCATCATTGCTTTAACCCACGGAGACCCCAATGGCGCTGAAAACCCGGCTGACGGACCTGTTGAAAGTCGAGCACCCCATCATGCTCGCGGGCATGGGCGGGGTTTCCTATGCGGAAGTCTGCGCGGCCATGTGCAATGCTGGCGGCTACGGCGTGCTCGGCATGGCGGGAACTTCGCCGCTATTCATCGCCGGGCAGATGAAGCGCGTGCGCGAACTGACGGACAAGCCGTTCGGCGTAGATCTGCTCGCGGCCAGCCCCGAAAGCCTGGAAGAATCCGTCGACGTTATCATCAAGGGCGGGGCTGATTCGTTCGTTGCCGGACTGGGCGTCCCACTGCCGATCATGGCGCGGCTGAAGGCCGGCGGTGTGAAGGTCATGGTCGTCGGCGGCGCGGTGAAGCATGCGATCAAGGCCGAGGAAGCCGGCTGCGACGCCGTCATTCTGCAGGGCGGCGAAGGCGGCGGGCATACCGGCCTCGTCGGCACGATGCCGCTGGTGGCGCAGGCCGTCGAAGCGGTGAAGATCCCGGTCATCGCCGCCGGAGGCATCTATGACGGGCGCGGCCTCGCCGCTGCCCTCGCGCTTGGCGCTGAAGGCGTCTGGATGGGCACGCGGTTCATTGCCTCTGCCGAGGCGCATGCGGCGAACATGTACAAGCAGGCGGTCGTCGAAGCCGGTGATACCGACACGACCCGCACGCGCTGCTATTCGGGCAAGCCGATGCGTTGCCGTACCAATGATTACATCAACGACTGGGAAACCCGCCCGCAGGACATCAAGCCCTTCCCGTTCCAGGCGATCCATTCGACCCAGACCGGCGTCATCGGCGGCATTGGCGGCATCACCGACGAGGCGAAACTCAACCCGGACACGAGCTGCTTTGCCATGGGCCAGTCGGCCGGCGGCGTGCGCGAGGTCAAGCCGGTGGCGGCCATCGTTGCCGACATCATGCGGGATGCCGAGGCAGCCATCGCCCGCACGGCTGGGCTTCGGGTCAAGACGAATGCCTGACCCGGTTCGCGTTCAGGCGGGCGCCGGCGTGACCGAGATCACGCTGGACCGCCCGCGTGAACGCGGTGGACCTTCCGGCGACCGAGGCGCTGATCGCCGCTGTCGCCAGGGCCTCAAAGGCTTTGCCGATTACCCTGACCGGCGGCGGCGACGTGTTCTTGGCCAGCGTTGATATCAGGGCTTTCGGCAGCTACGCGCCGGCGGAAAAGGCGGCAATGATCCGCGCGATTACTCGGATGACATCCGTCATCCTCTCGCACTCCGCGCCGGTGGTCGCCGCCGCGAACGGGCATGCGCTCGGCGGCGGTTTCGTGCTGGTGTTGTGCGACGAAGTCGAGGCGAACCTGATGCGGCGGCTTGCGTTCACGAGCGCCGTTATTGGCGCGGCCGATCTTTCGGCGCACGATATCGCCGACCGGCTTGTCGCGCCTTCTGACCTGATTGGGACAGCACGCCGCGCGGCGCTTGAAACGGCTGCGCAACCGGCCTTCGGCGTGATCAAACCCCGGGGACGATCCGGCCTGATCCAGCGCGTGAAGGCGCTTGCCAGGCCGGGCGATGACCTGCTCGCGCGCTTCTACGAAACTTAATGCCAGGCCGGGGCGCAAACGCTGCGCCGTTCTGGGCATTTGATCCGCTCATTGAAAAGGCGTATGCCGCCGCTCGCGCCAACGGACGAGAGTCTCGCCGCCGCATGCAAAGAGACTGACCGAGGCCCTAGATGACCGGTTCCCCCCAAGCGCCTGACCCCTCTTCTCAGGGCGCGGGATCACTCCCGGATCCGCATACACCGGATGCCTATGCCCCTGCGGCGCATGGGCATGGCAAAGAGAAATTCTGGGCACTGGCCGTGGGCGCGGCCGGGGTCGTTTATGGTGATATCGGCACAAGTCCGATCTATGCGTTCCGCGAATCGCTGCACGGCGCGATGAAAGACGGCACGCTCGCGCGGGCCGAAGTGCTCGGCGTGATCTCGCTCATGCTCTGGGCGCTGATCTTCGTCGTGACGATCAAGTACGCCATCTTCATCATGCGCGCCGACAACAAGGGGGAAGGCGGCGTGCTTGCCCTCATGGCGCTCGCCCAGCATGCCATCGGGCGCAGGACCCGAACGGTGTTCGTGCTGGGCGTGGCAGGCGCCGCGCTGTTCTACGGCGACGCGATACTGACGCCTGCCGTGTCGGTCCTGTCCGCCGTGGAAGGCTTGAAGCTGGCCATTCCCGGGTTCGACAAGGGTTATGTTCAACCCGTTGCGATCGGCATCCTGATTGTTCTGTTCGCGGCGCAGGCGCGCGGCACCGGAAAGGTCGGCCTGGTGTTCGGCCCGCTGATGGTGATCTGGTTCCTCGTTCTCGCGGCGATGGGCCTGATGCATATCAGCGACGATCCCGGCATCCTCGCCGCCTTCAATCCGGCGCATGCCTTCGGTTTCCTCACGTCACACGGCGCTACCTCGTTCCTGGTACTGGGCTCGGTGTTTCTTTGCGTCACTGGCGCTGAAGCGCTGTACGCTGACATGGGTCATTTCGGCAAAGGCCCGATCCGGGTGACCTGGTTGTCGTTCGTCCTGCCCTGCCTGGCGCTTAACTATCTTGGTCAGGGCGCCATGGTGCTGGCCCATCCAGAGCGTGCGACCGACCCGTTCTTCCTGATGGCTCCGGATTGGGGCCTTCTGCCGCTGTCCATCCTGACGATGGCCGCGACCATTGTTGCAAGCCAAGCCGTGATCACGGGCGCCTTTTCCCTTACCCAGCAAGCGATCCAACTCGGTCTTCTTCCACGCCTTGAAATCCGGTTCACGAATGAAGACCAGCGCGGGCAGGTTTACCTGCCGCAGATCAACTGGCTGCTGCTCGTCGGTGTACTCGCCCTCGTGTTGGTGTTCGGCACCTCTTCCAGCCTCGCCTCAGCCTATGGCATCGCGGTGACCGGGACGATGCTGGTGGACAGTTTCCTGATCTTCGTCGTGATGACGAACCTCTGGAAGTTCAAACCCTGGATGGCGCTCGCGATCGTCACCCCGTTCATCATCGTCGACTCCGCCTTTTTCGGCGCAAACCTCCTTAAGGTTATGTCGGGTGGCTGGTTCCCGCTCCTGCTGGGCGCCTTCCTGCTCTTCACGATGCTGACATGGGTGCGCGGCTCCGCGATCCTGATGGAAAAGACGCGGCGCAACTCCGTACCGATGGTGGACCTCATCGAGTCGCTGAAAGTCGGGCCGCCGGCGCGCGTGAAGGGAACCGCGGTGTTCCTGACAAGCGACCTCTCGTCGGCGCCGATGGCCATGATGCACAATCTCAAGCACAACAAGGTGCTGCACGAGCGCAACGTGATCCTTCAGGTCTTCACGGCCGATACGCCCCGCGTCGCGGAGGAGAACCGGGCGGTGATCCGTCAACTGAGCGATGACTTCGTCGCCGTCGAACTGTATTTCGGCTTCATGGAAAGTCCCAACGTGCCGCGCGTGCTCGGCCTTCTGCGCAAGAAGGCCGGTGGGCCGAAGTTCGACATCATGAACACAAGCTTCTTCCTCGGCCGGCGCACCGTGCTGCCGTCGCAGAAAGGTGGCATGCCGCTCTGGCAGGACAAGCTGTACGTGGCGCTGGCAAGATCTTCGGCCAACGCCACGGACTTCTATCACATCCCGTCCGGCCGGGCGGTGGAACTCGGCGCGCAGATCGTCGTCTGAACGGCCGCTTCTGAAACGCCCTAGATCCTGCTAGGCTGAAGCATAATAGATGCGCGGCCCGGCAGGAGCAGACTTGAAATTGGGAACCATCATTCTGGGCGTTACGCTGGCTGTCGTCCTGCTCGGGGGCTGCTGGTTCTACACACCCGACAAATCGCGCGCGGTGCTCGAGAAAGCCTACCTGCGCGATACGAGCGACATGGTGGAGGTGGCGGGTACGCAGCTCCACGTGCGCGATGACGGGCCGAAGGATGCGCCCGCGATCCTCATGCTGCACGGCTTCGGCTCCAGCTTGCACACGTTCGAGCCCTGGGCGCAGGCCCTCAAGGACGAGTACCGCGTCGTGCGGATCGACCTGCCCGGTTCCGGCCTGTCGCCGCCAGATCCGACGGGCGACTATACCGATGCGCGGACGATCACGCTGATCCTGGTGCTGCTCGATGAACTCGGCATCGCCAAGACGACGCTGGTCGGCAACTCGATCGGCGGCCGGATCGCCTGGAACATGGCGGCCGACCATCCGGAGCGAATGGACAAGCTCGTGCTCATCTCGCCCGACGGATTTGCGAGCCCGGGCTTTGCCTATGGCGAGAAGGCCGATGTGCCCGCGATGATGCAGGCCATGCGCTTCACCCTGCCCAAAGGCGCCATCCGGCCGAACCTCGCCGCCAGCTACGGCGACCCAGGCCGCCTGAACGAGGCGACGGTCAAGCGATATCACGACCTTATGCTCGCCCCCGGCGGCCGCGGCGCACTGCTGGAGCGTCTGCAACAGACCGTGCTCACGGATCCGGCCACGCGACTGCCGTTGATCAAGGCGCCGGTGCTGCTGCTCTGGGGCAAGAAGGACCGTCTGATCCCGTTCAGCAATTCGGCTGACTATATTAAACTGCTGCCGGACAGCCGCCTCGTCGCGCTCCCCAAACTTGGCCATGTGCCGATGGAGGAAGCTCCCGCGCAGTCGCTGGCACCGTTCAAAGCGTTTCTGGCCGGACAGGACGAGACGGCTGGAGAGAAGTAAACTTCCGCAAGATTTGTCAAAGCCAGCTGTGCCAATATCCCGGTGCAGCAGGCAGAGATCTTGATGGCCGATAGCGATATTCAGGCCCGCCAGTCTTACCTTGACCGGATCGGGCGCGTCCGCGCGGCGGACGACCTCGCGCATTCTTCGCGTTCGCTTGCCGCCATCGCGGCGCGCGCGGGCTACACCTCTCAATCATCCTTCACGCGCGCCTTAACGGCGGCGCATGGCATGGCGCCGGCCACGTTCCGGCAAGCCGGGATGCATGCCTCGCTTCAGCAAGCCATCCGGGAGGACAATGCCATGGCTTTCAACGTCGATATCCGCCGCCTGCAGGCCAGGCCCGCGGTCGGGTTGTTGCACAAGGGCGCCTTCACCGAGATCGGTGAGACCTTCGAACGCTTGTTCAGCCTGCTCGGTGCTTATGGCCTGATGCAGCATGTACGTGGCCCGTTCGGCCGCTACCGGGACGGACCGGACGGTGTGCCGTTGGAAGACCTGCGCTTACATGCTTGTGCGTTCACGGACGTTCCGGTCACACCGCCTGCGCCGCTTGAAGCCTTCATGGCGGGCGGTGGAACGTATGACGTTCAGACCTATACGGGACCGTACGCGGGCATCAAGCCCGCTTACGATTGGCTATTCGGCGTCTGGCTGCCCGGGTCCGGCCGGGAGCCGCGCGATGATCATGTGCTCGAGATCAATCTCAACACGCCAATCGACACCGCGCCCGCAGATCTGCTCACTGAAATCTGCCTGCCGCTAGAGGACTGACAATGCCGCGCCGGAGCTGGACCGAAAAATTCGCCTGCGATAAGCGCCCTGAGGTCAAACCCTGCCCGAAGGATTTTGCCGACATCAAGCGCGGGCAGACCATGTTGCTGACCACGCCGCGGGATGTTGCCGGCGCCATCCGCAAGATTCCGCGTGGACGGGAGGTGGATATCAAAACCTTGCGCGCTGCTCTCGCGCGGACGTTCCAGGCCGAGACGGCATGCCCCGTGGTAACCGGCATCCATTTGAGGACGGTGGCAGAACGGGTCGGCGAGCAGCTGGAGGCCGGCGCGCGGCCCCAGGATGTCGTCCCGGTCTGGCGGGCGATGCCGGACGGCGCACCGATCTGGAAACGCATCGAGAATGGCCGGGCAGAACTGAAGGCTCAGCGCCAGGCCGAAGGCTTGCGGGTCTGACGCGTCAGAGCGCAGATGCAATGTGATTGTAGAGCGCGTCAACGCACCGGCCGGCTCGGCGTGCCCGGCCTGTTCGACGGCGGGCACTATTTCCTGCTGTCCGAAGTCGAAACTGGCAAGACGCTCACCCCCGGTGCCCGCCCCACCTTGAGCAATTCGATTTACAGCCAGCGCTGCCACTTGAAGAATTGGTAAGGTACCACGGCGGACACGACCATCAGGAACAGCGCCATCGGATACCCGTAAGGCCAGATGAGTTCGGGCATGAAGTCGAAGTTCATTCCGTAGATCGAAGCAATCAACGTCGGCGGCAGGAACACAACGGCCGCAACCGAGAAGATCTTGATGATGGTCGTCTGCTGGATGTTGATCATGCCGAGTGTGGCATCCAGCAGAAACGTGATCTTCTGGTTGAGAAAGTTTGAATGGTCGACAAGCGATTGGACATCGCGGGCCAGCGCGCCGAAGCGGCTGCCAGACTCGCTCTCGACTGGCTTGCCCTGAGTGATGCCCGCAGCATAAGCCAAGAGACGCTGCAGCGAGACAAGGCATTCATAGACTTTGGAAAGCAAGTCACCCTTGCGGCCAATCTGTTCCAGCACGGACTGAAAATCACGCGGTTCGGGCTTGGCTTTCGCCGGAGGCGCGGACGTGGATGAAACCGGCTCAATCGCGAAAATCTTGCGCGATACTGCATCGAGGTCATGTCCTGCACGCTCCAATACATCCGCAGCGCGCTCGATCAGGCCTTCGAGCAAACCGATCATCAGGCTGTCGGCCGTGTATGTCCCCGCCTTGTGGCAGCGTGTAACGAAGGCATCAATCGCGCGCGGCTCTTCATAGCGTACCGTGATCAACCGCTCACCGATCCGCACGAACGTGACCGGCGACATGACGACATTGTCCCCGTCCGTATGCGATAGCATCATCGCCGTCATGAACTGCCCGCCATTCTCGGCGTAGAGGCGGCTCGACAGCTCAATCTCGCTCATTTCCTGCAAGGTGGGCACGTCGATGTCGAATGCGCTCTCGATCGCCCGTTCTTCGTCCTGCGTCGGGCGCAGGAGATCGACCCATACGGCGGTATCCAGCGCCGAAAGATCTCCTCCGGCCAGCACGAACCGGTCTGTCAGGTTGGCATATGTGCGGATCAAGGCAGCCTCCGGAATTAGCGGTCAGGCACCCGTCTGCGACAGGTCGCAGCACTTGGCAACGCTGCTGCGCCTATCCGGCAGGTGTTAACCGCAAGAGGCGCGCGTCTTCCTTGTCTTCCAGCACGTAGACGGCGCCGTCCGGGCCTTCCTCGACTTCGCGCACGCGCTTGCCCCACTCGTAACGAGCAGCCTCGGCCGCCTTGCCGTCGGCAGCGATGGCGACCCGTACCAGGGCTTCGGATGAAAGGCCGCCGATCAGCGCATTGCCTGCCCAGGCCGGGAACAAAGCGCCTTCGTAGATGTCGAGGCCAGCCGGGCTGATCGCAGGCACCCAGAAGGCGGCGGGCGGCGCAAACTCGGGACGGGTTGGATGGTCCGGAATGTCCCGGCCGTCATAATGGTCGCCGTTGGAGACTTCCGGATAGCCATAATTCTGCCCACGGACGATCAGGTTCAGCTCGTCGCCGTGGCGCGGACCCATCTCGTGCAGCCAGAGCTTGCCGTCGGCGGCGAACGCCAGGCCCAGCGGATTGCGGTGGCCAAGCGTCCAGACTTCAGCCGCCGCCCCCCCTTGGGCGGCGAACGGATTGTCGGCCGGAACGCTGCCATCGAGGTTCAAGCGAACGACCTTGCCGAGCGTCGAGCCCATGTCCTGCGCCGGGGTGAACTTCTGGCGCTCGCCCGAACTGATGAACAGGAACCGGTCCGGCGAGACGGCAAGCCGGTGGCCGTAATGCCCATTGCCGATCACCGCATCGAACTGGCGCCACAGGACGCTGCGATCGCTGAGCGTGCCGCCGGTTTCGGTCAGCGTGAGTTTTGCGATCTCCACGGCCGCGCCGGAGAGCTCGTCATTGTCGGCGTCGCGCTCGGCGTAGGAGAGATAGATCTGACCCGTCGCCGCAAAATCCGGGTGCAGGATGATATCGCCGAGCCCGCCCTGACCGCGCTCTTCCACATCCGGTCCGCCGGTCAGCTTGCCGGCTTTCTTGCCATTCACACCGAGCAGCCAGATGACGCCGCCCTTTTCGGTGACGAGGGCCCGCCCGTCCGGCAGGAATGTCATCGCCCACGGCTTGTCGAACGTCTCGAGCGGGGCCGCACGAACGGACGAGCCGTCTGTCCCGGAAATCAGGAAACCCGGATCAGACGTCATCTCGGTGGCGGCCGTCTCCGGCGCTGCGCTCGCGCAGGCTGCAAGAGTAAAAGTGGACACCGCGGCCAGCGCGATCGATTTCAGATACGACATGCGAAATTCTCCGTTGGCGGGTCAACCCGAGACGAAAGCCGCGCGGTCAACCAGATGTTTCAAAGGCTCGCCCTGCAGATAGCGCGTGAGATTGGCCAGGAAAGTCTCGTCCGCCCCCGCGACCGTTCCGGGCGTGTCCGAGCTGTCATGCGGCGTGATGGCAATGGCAGGATGGCGCCAGAGCGGGCTTTCCGCCGGCAGCGGCTCGGTCCGCGTCACGTCGAGCGCCGCGAAGGCGGGACGGCCCACATCCAGCGCTGCCATGAGGGCATCTTCATCAACCAGCGCGCCGCGCCCGAGGTTCATGAAGAGCGCCTCCGGCAGCATCGCTGCGAAGAAAGCGGCATTCGCCATGTTCTCCGTCTCCGGCGTATGGGGCGAGCAGAGCAGCACGACATCGGCGCGCGGCAGCTCAGCCATCAGCGCGGAGGGCGCCTCGATGCGGGCAGCGCCTGTCGCATGACCCGGAGTGCGCCGGATGCCGGTGACTTCGCCGCCGAGCGCCGTCACGCGGCGGCCGACCGCTTCGCCGATAGAGCCATACCCGATCACAAGCCAGCGCGAGCCGCGAATCTCGCGCGCATTCGTCCGCTGCCATTGGCCACGTGCCTGCTGGGTCCGGTGGGCGGGGCCAGCGCGCAGGAAATCAAGCGCCTGCCATAGCGCCCATTCGGCCATCGATTCGGCCTGGGTGTGGTTCGTCGTATAATACTTAGCCTTCTGGCCAATCATCACGAGGGCGGGGTTCTCGATGCCCGCAGCCGCCGATTGGAACCAGTCCAGTGCCGGGCTTTTCAGGATTCCGGTCATGAATTCGCGCACGGACGGGGCAAAGAAGGCGTCCGCATTGCCGAAAGCCATGTCCAGCGGGGGTAATTCGGCCAGCGCTGTGCTGGTCCAGCCATCGTGCGCCTTTCCTGCATCATCGACCGTCACAAAGCGAACAGCGGCGTCGAGCCCCTTGAGCCGGGGGCGAAGGCGCGCGAAAGTCCGCGCATGAAGAAGACACGTTTTCATGCCGCCGTGATTAGCCTTGCCTTGATGGCGGGCACAAGCTCTGCGCAGTCCGGCCTGCCGACGCGCGGACCCGATTATTTCCGTGATGCGGCCGAACTGGCCCGCCTGCTGGGCTCTGCCCACGCCATCCGGGTGCGCTGCAACGGCAAGGATGACCAGTACTGGCGCCGGTACATGGCGAACATGCTGGCCTACGAGGCCCCGGAGCCCGGGCCCCTGCGCTCCTCGATGGTGCAGGAGTTCAACGACGCTTTTTCCCGCGTCAGCGAGGATTACGGGTCGTGCGACGGCGCCGCGGTGAATGCCGAAGCGGGGTTTGCCGTGGCCGGACAGCGAAGCGCAACACGGCTCGCGAGCCACTATTTCCCCAGACGGGCCAGCAAGCGCGAAGGATCTGAATGATGCGGCATCTTATTGCGGGCAGCCTGGCCGCACTGGCCCTCGCTGGCTGCGCCCTCGTTGAACCGGCGCGCCTTGATCAACCCGCCATCGGCGTCCCGGCCGACAGGACCTCCTTGCTGATGCCCGGCCCGGTGATCGAGAACGATGCCTATCCCAAGATCGGCCAGCGCCCGGAAGCCGGCCGTCCGATCGCCTCGCGCTCCGCCGTCGTCGCGCCGAACGGGGCGGCAGCCACTGCCCATCCGCTCGCCACCCAGACCGCGCTCGATGTGTTGAAGGCCGGCGGCTCGGCGGTGGATGCCGCGATTGCCGCCAACGCCATGCTCGGCCTCGTCGAGCCCACAGGCAACGGCATCGGCGGCGACCTCTACGCGATCGTCTGGGACCCGAAGACGCAGAAACTTTACGGCTATAACGGTTCCGGCCGCGCGCCTAAGGATGCCACCCTCGCCGACGCGCAGGCGAAGGCAGACAAGTATGCAGGCGGCAAGAAGCTGCCCTCGTTCGGCTCCATCACCGTCACCGTGCCCGGCGCTGTCGATGGCTGGTTTGCCCTGCACGGGAAGTTCGGTAAACGTCCGATGGCGGACAATCTCGCCCCTGCAGTCCGTTACGCACGCGAAGGCGCACCAATCCCCGAGATGATTGCCTGGTACTGGTCGCGCGGAGAAAGCCGGTTCGGCCCGGCCTTCGAACGCGGCGAACTGGAAGAATTCGACAATGCGAAGAAGCTCTACTTCAGCCCCGCCCCGGTGGCAGGTTCGCTGTTCCGCAACCCTGACCTTGCCAACACATTGGAGACGATCGGCAAGAAAGGCCGCAACGAATTCTACAAGGGCGTCATGGCGAAGAACATGGCCGCCTATCTCGGCAGGATCGGCGCCAAGCTCGACTATGACGATTTCAACGCCCACAAAGGTGAATGGATCGAACCGGTCTGCATCGAATACCGTCAGGAAGTGGCGGTGTGCGAACTCGGGCCCAACACGCAAGGCATCGCCGCGCTGCAGATGCTGCAGATGCTGGAACGCTTCGATCTGAAATCGATGGGCTTTGGCTCGGCCGATGCGCTGACGGCCATGATCGAATCCAAGCGCCTCGCCTTTGCTGACCGGGCCATGGGCTATTCGGACCCGGCCTTTTCCGGTCTCGATCCGTCCATTTTCGTCGCGCCGGGTTATAATGCCGGGCGCGCCGAGGGCATCGACATCAAGCGGGCCGCACCATCCGTTACTCCGGGCACGCAGATCACGGAGGTCATCCTGCGCGATGGCGACACGACCTACCTGACCGTTGCCGACAAGGACGGCATGATGGTCTCGCTCATCCAATCCAACTACCGGGGCATGGGCTCGGGCCTCGTGCCCGACAAGCTCGGCTTCATGTTCCAGGACCGGGGCGAACTCTTCAGCCTCGATCCGGACCACCCTAACGTCTACGCCCCCGGCAAGCGCCCGTTCCAGACGATTATCCCCGCCTTCGCATTGAAGAAGGATTATCCAAGCTGTCAGGTCCGCGCGACTGCGCCGGAACTCGCGTGCCCATACGAACCGTGGCTTGCCTTCGGTCTGATGGGCGGCGCGATGCAGCCGCAGGGCCATGTGCAGATCATCACCAACCTAGTCGATTTCGGCATGGGCCTGCAGGAAGCGGGCGACGCCGCGCGCTGGGAGCATGATGGCGGGTGCGAGCCGACGAACCGGCTTGGCGATCCGTGCGATGTGGGCGCAGGCAAGGTCTTGCTGGAGCGCGGCCTTACGGATGCGACCGTCGAATTGCAGTCGCGCGGCTACGCGGTCGAATGCTGCGAAGCCAACTATGGCGGCTACCAGGCCATCATGCGTGACTTCGACAATGGCACCTGGATCGCCGCCACCGAAATGCGCAAAGACGGCAGCGCGGATGGCTACTAGCCTGCCGGCAGAAGCCCCGCGCGACTGCCTCCTCTGTCCGCGCCTCGTGGCGTACCGCGAAGCGGTGCGTGCCAAGGAACCCGCATGGTTCAACGGCGCTGTGCCGAGCTTCGGCACGGAAAACGCCAAACTCCTCATCGTCGGCCTTGCGCCGGGCGTCACGGGAGCAAACCGCACCGGCCGGCCGTTCACGGGCGATTGGGCGGGCGATCTCCTCTACGCCACGCTGGACAAGTTCGGTTTTTCAGAGGGCACCTACGCCGCCGATCCCGGCGACGGACTGAAACTGCCCGGCGCGATGATCACCAACGCCGTGCGCTGCGTGCCGCCAGAGAACAAGCCGGTCGGCGAGGAAATCAACACATGCCGGCCTTTCCTGACCGCGCGCATTGCGTCACTGCCGAAGCTGAAAGTCATCCTCTGCCTCGGCAAGATCAGCCATGATTCCACGCTTCGCGCGCTCGGTATCAAGCTCGGCCCGCATCCCTTTGGGCATGGCACGCGCTACGATGTTTCCGTAAACGGACGGCCCGTGATCCTGCTCTCCAGTTATCACTGCTCGCGCTACAACACGAATACCGGGCGCCTGACAGCGGCGATGTTCGAAGACGTCTTCGCTGCCGCAAAGGAAGCCCTTGGCTAACCGGCCTGCATTGGTCAATCTGGCGCCATGGAAACGCTCGTTGATCTTGCCGTTCTCGCAAACTGGATGGACACTCAGGGAGTGGGCGCTGGGCCTATCGAGAACGTTCAGCGCCTCGCGGGCGGCACGCAGAACATCCTCCTCAAGTTTACGCGCGCAGGCCGCGCATTTGTCCTGCGCCGTCCGCCGCCGGTGCTGCGCGCCAATTCCAACGAGACGATGCGGCGCGAGGCCCGCGTGCTCGCCGCAATAAAGGGCACGCCTGTTCCGCATCCGGAGCTGATCGCGGCCTGCGCAGATGAGGCTGTGCTTGGCACCGCATTCTACCTGATGGAGCCTATCGACGGCTTCAACCCCTCAACGGGCTTGCCGGAGCCGTTCCGCTCGTCTCCGGAGCTGCGCCGCGAAATGGGTCTCTCCCTCGTCGATGGCATCGCGGCGCTCGGCGCGCTCGATTACATCGCCCTCGGCCTGACCGGCCTCGGCAAACCGGATAACTACCTCGAACGCCAGGTGAGCCGCTGGAAAGCGCAGCTGGAATCCTATGCCGAGGTTCCCGAATGGGACGGCCTGAAAGACCTGCCCGATATCGGCGGCGTCAGCCGGTGGCTGGAGGAACACCGTCCACAGACCTTCCAGCCCGGTATCATCCACGGTGACTATCACCTCGCCAATGTCATGTACCGGTTCGACACCCCGCGCCTCGCCGCCATCGTCGATTGGGAACTCACTACAATCGGCGATCCACTGCTCGATCTCGGCTGGCTGCTCGCGACCTGGCCCGAGGGCGAGGGCAGCACTGTTACAGTCACGCCGTGGGAAGGTTTTCCGTCTGCGGACGAACTCGTCGCGCATTACGCAAAGCAGACTACGCGCGACCTCTCACAGATCCACTGGTACGGCGTGCTCGCCTGCTACAAGCTCGGCATAATCCTCGAAGGCACCTATGCGCGAGCCTGCGCTGGCAAGGCGCCGAGAGCCACGGGCGACCAGCTCCATGCAAGCACCATCGGCCTGCTTGAGCGCGCCAACCGCTGGATCAATTGACTCTCCGCAAAAAGGACACGCCGCCATGAAAGCCCTTGTTTACCGCGGCCCCCGCGACATCGCCTACGAGTCGATGAAGGACCCCGAGCTGTACGACGACCGCGACGCGATCATCAAGGTCGACAAGTGTGCCATCTGCGGCAGCGACCTGCACATCTATCACGGCGAGACCTTCTCCGAGGATACCGGCTACTGCGTCGGCCATGAGGCGGTCGGCGAAGTCGTCGAAGCGGGGCGCGGCGTGCGCCAGCTGAAAGTCGGCGACAAGGTGATGATCTCGGCGGCGGTCGGCTGCGGCCAATGCCGGTCCTGCCTGGCGGGAATCGTCAATCGCTGCGAGAACAATGCTGCCGGCTGCTACGGCCTCTCTGCGAAACTACAGGGCTGCCAGGCTGAATTCGTTCGTGTGCCGGCGGCCGATTTCAACGCCCAGAAAATTCCGGACGGCATTACCGCCGACCAGGCCCTGATGATGACCGACGCACTCGCCACCGCCTGGTTCGGCGCCCGTAATGCCGATATAAAGCCCGGCGCCACAGTGGGCGTCGTTGGCCTCGGCCCGATCGGCCTGCTCGCGGCAGAAGCCGCCTTCATCATGGGCGCCTCGCGCGTGTTCGGTATCGACCTCGTGGAGGGCCGCCGCGCCATGGGCCACGCCTTCGGAATGGACACGCCAGACCCTGCCACCGCACGCGAGTACATCAACGAAGCCACCAAAGGCCGGATGTGTGACAGCGTGATTGAAGCGGTCGGGCATTCAGCTACCATCCGGGCATCGCTCGGCCTGGCCGGCCGGCGCGCCACCGTCTCGGTGGTGGGCGTCAATCAGGATCGCAGCTTTGATTTCCCGATGTCGAGGGCCTTCGGAATGGGCCTGACATTCCGTATCGGGACATGTTCGGTGCCGCAGGAATGGCCGGAGCTGACCCCGCTGGTCCAGTCGGGCCGGATCAAGCCGGAGCGTTACATCAGCCACACATTGCCGCTCTCGGACGGAAAGCACGCCTATGACATCTTCGACCGCCGCGTCGACGGCGCGATGAAGATGGTGTTCGATTTGGGGCTTTAGCCGCCCTTCATGATCCGCGCCTTGTCGCGCGCCCAGTCGCGCTTGGCTTCGTTCTCGCGCTTATCATGCGCCTTGCGCCCCGTGGCGACGCCGATCAGCAGTTTCGCGCGGCCCTTGTCGTTGAAGTAGAGTTTCAGCGGCACGATCGTGCGCCCTGCCCGCTCCACTTCCTGCGAGAGCTTCATCAGCTGCCGCTTCGACACCAGCAGCTTGCGCTTGCGGCGCGGCTCATGGTTGAACCGGTTCGCGCCGCCATAGGTCTGGATTTCGGCATTGATCAGCCAGAGCTCGCCTTGCTCGACCGACGCATACGCCTCGGCAATGTTCGCCTTGCCGTCGCGCAGGGATTTCACTTCCGAGCCGACCAGCATCACGCCGGCCTCGAGCGTATCCTCTACGGAATACTCGCGGCGGGAGCGCCGGTTCTCGGCGACCATCCCGTCTGTGCGGCCTTTGACGGCAGGAACCTTCGGCTTGGTGGCCATGGTGGTCAGATGTTTACGCCGGCACGGCGCAGCGCCGCGTCGATCTGCGCGCGTGCCTCGGTATCCGGCGGCGTGATCGGCAGGCGAACCTCGTCCGTACACAAACCCATCCGCGACAGCGCATACTTCGCCGGCCCCGGCGACGGCGAAGAGAACATCGCACGGTGCAGCAGCACAAGCCGCTGGTTGATTGCGCGGGCAGTTTCGAGGTCGCCGTCATCAAACGCGGCATGCATCGCGGCGCAGGCCTCCGGCAACACGTTCGCGGTCACCGAGATACACCCGGCCCCGCCCATGGCGCGGTGGCCCAGCGCGCTCGAATCCTCGCCCGAGAGCTGGATGAATTGCTCGTCCGGCCCGATCAGGTGCTGATGCAGCGCCACGCGCTCCATCTCGTCGCTCGCATCCTTGATGCCGATGATGTTTGGCAGCGCGGCCAGCGCCGCGACCGTCGGCGGCATCAAATCGACAATCGTGCGCCCGGGCACATTGTAGAGGAAGATGGGCAGCGCGACGGCGTCATTGATCGCCTTGAAGTGCGCAAAGAGGCCCGACTGATTCGGCTTGTTGTAATAGGGGCAGACGACCAGCGCCGCGTCCGCGCCCACCGCCTTGGCATGGCGCACGAGGTCGATGGCCTCGTCCGTCGCGTTGGAGCCGGCCCCCGCGATCACCGGCACCCGGCCGGCCGCCACTTCAACGCAAAGCGAGACGACCGCCTTGTGCTCCTCGGTCGAGAGCGTTGAGGTCTCTCCGGTTGTGCCAACTGGCACCAGCGCCGCCGAGCCGCCCAAAATCTGGCGCTCGACCAGCGCGGCAAACGCCTCTTTATCCACCGCTCCGTTCCGGAACGGCGTGACGAGCGCGGGAATGGAGCCAGAGAACATCTTAATCTTGCCAGTTTTACGGGAATAGGTTTCAGGAAATTGTGGGAAAGGCGTGCTAGGCTGCTGAGCTTGGATTGTCACGCTTCGGCACGGAAATAAACATAGGCGGCCATGACACTTACCCGGAATTTCGTAGTTTTTGTGTCGCTCGCGGCGCTGCTGTCGGGCAGCGCGGTGCCTGGTACGCCCGAGACCCCCAGCCTGAAGCCGGGCGCCGTCCAACCGATGCCGGTCCAGCCAGCGCCAGCAGCCCCCGTCCTTCCGGCCGCGCAGCCCTCCGTGCCGCCGGGCGTGCAACCTGTCTCGCCCGCGCCCGCCCTGCCTGCCATCGGCCCGGTCCTTGCCCCCAGCTCGGGCAACGTCCTGTACCTGCGCCGCGCCATCTCTGCCGCCAATACGGGCCAATGGGCAGAACTGTCGGCCCTGCAATATGCAGCGCCCGATCCAGCCCTGAAAAACCTGATCATGTGGATGCGCGCCAGCGAAGGCGTGCCCGGGATGAGCTTCGACGAACTCGATCTGGCGCTGACCCTGCTGGAGGGCTGGCCGCAAACCTCCAAAATGCGCCAGCGCGCCGAAGAGATCATCGAGATGTCCGCGCTCGACGCCAAGGCGCGCATCGCCTGGCTTGACAAGTCCGGTCCGCAGACCGGCGCGGGCAAGGTGGCCCTCGCCAACGCCTTGCGCGATACAGGCGACCGGGTCCGCTCGGACACCGTCATCAAGGACGTCTGGCGCAACCACTCGCTGGACGGCGAACTGCAGCGGATCGTGCTGGCCCGTTACGGCCAGTCCCTAAGCCAGGATGACCACCGCGCCCGCGTCGATCTCCTGCTCTGGAGCGGCCAGACGAGCCTCGCCGAAAACCTGAAGCCGCAACTGGCCGCAGATCATCGCAAGCTCGTCGATGCGCGCATCGGCGTCTCGCGGCGCGCCAAGAATGTCGACGCGCTGATCGCCGCCGTCCCGGCTCACCTTCAAGCCCACCCGGGCCTTCTTTATGAGCGCGCAAAATGGCGCCGCCAGAAGAAGGTCGAAGGCGGATCGGACCTCCTGCGCAAGATCAACGGCAAGGACGTGCCCGCCGCCGGCCGCGGCAAGCTCTGGGATGAGCGCGCGATTGTCATCCGTGACGAGATCAAGCTGCGAAAGTACAACGTCGCCTACCAGCTGGCCGCGCCGCACGGCATGAGCAGCGGCGCGGACTTTGCGGACGCTGAATGGCTGGCCGGCTGGATTGCGCTGCGCCTCAACGGCGATGCAACCCGCGGCCTCGGCCATTTCGAAACCTTCACGGCCGGTGTCTCGAGCCCGGTCAGTGTCGCACGCGGCTATTACTGGACCGGCCGGGCACGCGATGCCCTCGGCCAGTCCGAGCCGGCCGCGACCGCCTATAGCGCCGCCGCCACCCACAAGTTCACTTATTATGGCCAGCTCGCGTCCGAGCGGGCTGGCGACAATGCGATCAATCTCGGTGCAGCGCCTGTTCCGACTGCGCAAGATCAGGCCCGGTTCAATGCGATGCCTGTCGTGCAGGCCATGCGCCTGCTCGGTGAAGCGGGCGAGACGGAGAGCTTGCGCAACTTCGCCTTCTTCCTCGATGACCAGCTGACCCTGCCGGTCGATTACGAAATGCTCTCGGCACTGACGAATGCCTACACCTCGCCGGATGTCGGCGTGCGGGTCGGCAAGGCGGGCCTGCAGAAGGGCATCGTCGCCCCTGGCGCTGCCTACCCTGTGCTGAGCCCTGCGATCTCCCGCAAGCCGAATGTCGAGCGGGCCTTCGTGCTCGCCATCACGCGCCAGGAAAGCGAGTTCAATCCCAAGGCCACCAGCCGGGTCGGCGCGCGCGGCCTGATGCAGTTCATGCCCGCCACCGCCAAGGCCGAGGCCCGCCTGCGCGGCATGCCTTACCAGCAATCCTGGCTGACAGACGATCCCGGCTACAACATGACGCTGGGCGGCCTGCACCTCGACACGCTGCTCAGCCAGTTCGGCGGCAGCTACATCATGACGGCCGCGGCCTACAATGCCGGCCCGTCCCGCCCCAACCAATGGGCGCGCGATTACGGCGATCCGCGCACGGGCCAGATCGACCCGATCGACTGGGTTGAATTCGTGCCCTTTTCCGAGACGCGCAACTACATCCAGCGCGTGCTCGAGAACATTCAGGTCTATCGTCACCGCATCACCGGCGAACCCGCCGATGCCCGCCTCGGCGAAGACCTGAAACGCGGGCGGAAGTAACAGGACACTTTACGGCGGCTCTTCGGTCCGGCGCTTGCGCCGTGACGGTCACAATGCTGTGTGCACGGGAAGCTGAGGGAGAGTACCGGTGGCGTTGATGAATTCACTCGCGGTGCGGGTCCTGATTGCGCTCGTGCTGGGCCTCGGCCTCGGCACGGCCCTGAACCAGGGCGGCGCGGTGCCCGGCTGGCTGGCTTCTTCCTCCGAAGCGATCGGCTCGCTGTGGCTCGGTTTCCTGCAGATGACCGTGATCCCGCTGGTCTTCGCGCTTCTGGTGGTCGGCGTGGCGGCGGTGTCGAATGCACTGTCGGCGGGCAAGCTCACTGCGAGGGCGCTCGCCGTGTTCACCGCGCTGCTCGTCGGCGCCATCGTGGTCACTTTTCTGGGCGTCGGCGGCGCGCTGACGGCGCTCCCGGTGGATGCCAACAGCGCGCGCGTGCTCGTCGCAGGCGCAACCGGCGGCGAAGTGGCGCCCCCGCAGGCCATCGAGTTCGGCGCCTGGCTGAAATCGCTCGCGCCGTCGAACCCCGTGGCGGCCGCCGCCGGCAATGCCGTGCTGCCTCTCGTCATTTTCGCGCTCTTCTTCGCCTTCGCCGTCACGCAACTCCCCGCCGCGCAGCGCGCATTCCTGGTGCAGCTGTTTGAGTCGGTCGCGGGCGCCATGATCATCATCGTCAAATGGGTGCTGCTCGCCGCGCCGCTCGGCGTCTTCGCGCTTGCCCTTACGCTCGGCCTGCGCAGCGGGCTCGGCTCCACCGGCGCGCTGTTTCACTACGTCCTTCTTGTTTCGGCGGCCTGCATCGCCGTTGTGCTGGTCTGCTATCTGCTCGCCGCCTTGTTCGGCCGCGCCGGTCCCTTGCGCTTCGCCCGGGCGATTGCCCCCGCGCAGGTCGTCGCCTTCTCCACGCAGTCCTCGCTCGGCACCCTACCGGTGATGGTCGAGATCGCGCGCAAGTCGCTCGGCGTGCCGGAACATGTCGCGGGCCTTGTCCTGCCGCTCGCCGTGGCGGTATTCCGTCTGACCAGCCCGGTCGCCAACCTCGCCGTGGTCCTCTTCATCTGCCACGTCTCCGGCATCGAGCCGACCCTGCCGCAGATGGTCGCGGCCGGCCTCGTTGCCTTTGCCGTGTCGATCTCTTCGGTTGGCCTTCCGGGCCAGGTCAGCTTCTTCGTCTCGGTCGCCCCGATCTGCTTCGCCCTCGGCGCGCCGATCGACCTCCTTCCTCTGCTGCTCGCCGTCGAAGTCATCCCCGACATCTTCCGCACCGTCGGCAACGTCACGGCGGACCTTATGGTGACCGCGATCCTTGGGCGGGAGGAGGACGGGGAGAAAGAAGCCGCCTAAGCCCCTTCCCACCCCACCCCCACCTCGTTAGGCTCACGCCCAAACAGTCCATAAGTCGGGCGGACCTATGGAGCCTTTTGTGGACGGGTTATGGACAGGGAACCGGCGATGAAAACATCCTTCAAGGCAGCGCTTATGGCGGGCGGCTTGGCTCTGCTGGCGGCTTGTGATCCGCAGACGGGTGCAGGCCCCGCGGCCCCGGTCGATGGCAGCGGCGATGCGTCGGTCGCCGCCATCGCCGGCATGCCGGAAGGCCCGCTGCGCACGGCGGATGCTGAACTCGTCACCCTGTACCAGCAGCTGCACGCCGCGCCGGAGCTGTCCTTCAAGGAAGCCAAGACCGCCGCCCTGCTCGCGGATGAGCTGAAAGCGCTGGGCTTTACGGTCACCGAAGGCCTCGGCGACGCCTGGGTGAAAGAGAAATCGACGAAGGATCACGGCGAAGTGCGCGAGGGCGTCGGCGGCTACGGCGTGGTCGGCGTGTTCGAGAACGGCCCCGGCCCGGTCGTCCTGATCCGGGCCGACATGGACGCGCTTCCTGTGCCCGAGAATACAAGCTTTCCGTTTGCGTCTAAGGTTCTGTCGGAAACCTGGACCGGCGTTGAAAGCCCGGTGATGCATGCCTGCGGGCACGATATCCACATGACCGTCTGGGTCGGCACCGCGGGCCGCCTGATCGCGGAGAAGTCCAAGTGGAAGGGCACCCTGATCATGATTGCTCAGCCCGCGGAGGAAATCGGCCTCGGCGCGCAGGCGATGCTGGCCGACGGTCTCTACTCGAAATTCCCGAAGCCGGACTTCAACATCGCACTACACGTCTCGGCCGGCGCGCCTGCAGGCACGGTGGCCTACTCGTCCGGCTTCGCGCTGGCGAACGTCGACTCGGTGGATATCAAGGTCAAGGGCATCGGCGGCCACGGCGCCTATCCGCATACGACGGTTGATCCGGTCCTGGTGGCGAGCCACATCGTCGTCGCGTTGCAGAGCCTCGTCTCGCGCAATGTGAACCCGCTCGATTCCGCGGTCGTCACCGTCGGCTCGTTCAAGGCGGGCGCCAAGCACAACATCATTCCGGACGAAGCCGAACTGCTTATCACCGTGCGCTCCTACGAGGACAAGACGCGCCAGATGCTGCTCGACAACATCAAGCGCATCGCCGAAGGCCAGGCCGCGGCGTTCGGCGCGCCTGCGCCTGAAATCTCGGTGGAGAGCGACTTCACACCTGCGACCTATAACGATCCGGTCCTCACCGATCGCGCCATGAAGGCGGTGGCGAAGGAACTCGGCGACGCGAACGTGCGCGCTGTGCCGCCGGTCATGGGCGGCGAGGATTTCAGCCAGTTCGCCCGCACCGAGGAGAAGGTCCCCGGCCTGATCTTCTGGCTCGGCGCCGTTGAGCCAGGCAAGTATGCGGCCTCGCAGACCGACGGCATGCCGCTGCCCTCCCTCCACTCGCCGCTGTTCGAGCCGGACTATGACCCCGCCATCGCGACCGGCGTGGACGCGATGACCAGCGCGGTGATGGAGCTGTTTGACGATTGATGCTGGTAGTCCACGCCGCAGCTCGGTTCGGGAAAGCAAAGGGCGAGGGCAGATGCTGACGCGGCGGGACTTGATGGCGGCAGGCGCAGCCGGGGCGATCGGCCTCGCGGGAGGCTGCGCATCGACGGCGGATTCCGCGCGCGGCAAAGCGCTGGCCTCCGATATCCGATTGCTTCGCCGCGCCTACACGACGCTGCATCCCGGGCTCTATCGCTACAACTCAGAACGGGACATCGACCGCCTGTTCAACCGGCTTGAGGATGACTGGGCGAAGGGACCGGCGCTGCCCCAGGCCTCCCTGTCACTCTCCCGGAGGCTTGCCGAGATCCGTTGCGGCCATTCCTATGCAAACGTCTACAATCAGTCGGCTGCGGTGAGGGAGGCTGTCTTCGCGGGGCCCGGCAAGCTGCCCTTTCTGTTCACCTTCATCGACGGCCGGATGGTCGTTGCTGACCCTCAGGGCACGGAGGGACTGGCGCGCGGCGATACAATCCTTCATATTGACGGCCGCCGGTCCGCAAAGGTGCTGCAAGCGCTGCTTCCCTTTGCGCGGGCCGACGGAAACAATACGGCCAAGCGCGTCGCCCTGCTCGGCGTCTCCGGGATCGACAAGTACGAAACCTTCGATGTGTTTCACGGCCTTGTATACGGCCGCAGCGACAGCTTTGCCCTGAAGGTCATGTCTCCGGACGGCGCTGTGCAGGACGTTCGCACGGCGTCGATCACCCTCGACGAGCGGCACGCGCGCATGACCACGGCGCAAGAGGATGGACCTGCGTTTACGCACCGTTTCGAGGCGGGCGGCATCTGCGTACTCACGATGCCGGGCTGGGCGCTCTACAACTCAGACTGGGACTGGAAAGGGTATATCGGCGGCGTGTTCCAGGAGATGGCGGACCGGAAATCCCCGGCACTGATCGTTGACCTGCGCGGCAATGAAGGCGGGCTCGATTGCGGCGACGAAATCCTCGCGCGCCTGATCGATGCAGACCTTCCGCGCACCGCCTATGAGCGCCGTGTGCGCTACCAGAAAACACCGCCGGACCTCGATCCCTATCTCGACACCTGGGACAATTCCTTCCGCGACTATTCGGCCGACACCGAGCCCCTGGGCGACGGATTTTTCCGCCTGATCGAAAAGGATGGCGAGAGCCGCGCACCGATCACGCCGAAAGGGCCGCGCTTCACCGGCAAGCTCGCCGTACTGATCGACGCCTCGAACAGCTCGGCCACGTTCCAGTTTGCAAACCTCGTCAAGGCGAACCGCCTCGGCACCCTTATTGGCGAGACGACCGGCGGCAGCCAGCGCGGCATCAATGGCGGCGCCTTCTTCTTCCTTCGCCTCCCGGAAAGCGGCCTGGAAGCTGACCTGCCGCTGATCGGCACCTTTCCGCTTGAGCCCAGACCCGACGCCGGCATCACACCCGACCTTTACGCCGCGCCCACCCCCGCAAGCCTCGCCTCCGGCGCCGACCCCGTAATGGCGGCGGCACTCGCAGCGATTTGAAATCGCAGCCCCAATCGTGGCGGAAAAGTGGCGGAGACTTGCCTTGGGGCTGTTTTCGCTCTAGCTTGGCTTTTGCTCAGAGTGCGCAAAAGTAACATCGCTGTCACGAACGAGCCCTGATCCCCTGCGTTTGAAGGCTGGCCCCTTGAAACGCGCAAGATCAGGCCTAACTTATACTCAAATCGAGCATAACGGCTCGGTGATGGAGGATTATCATGGCGCGTCTCATTGATGCCGGCCCCGGCTGCCCCACCCCGACCCCTCTGCGCGGCAAGTCCGCCGCCGAGGCGCGCGGCCTCGTCTATGATGTTGCCGTGAAGGCCGAGACCGACGCGCTCTATCCGCTGGTCGCTGATTTCGTCACGCCAATGGAATGGCCGGCGATTGCGCCGCTCGTCGCCGGGATCAACCGGCTGAAGCGTGCCAAAAACGCCGTTATCCTGGCGCACAATTACATGACGCCCGACATTTTCAGCCTTGTCGGCGATTTCCGGGGCGACAGCCTTCAGCTGGCACGCGAAGCGGCAGCGACCGACGCCGACATCATCATCCAGGCCGGCGTGCACTTCATGGCGGAGACCTCCAAGATCCTCGCGCCGGAGAAGACCGTGCTGATCCCCGACACGCGCGCGGGGTGTTCGCTCGCCGCCTCGATCACAGGCGCCGACGTGCGCCTGATCAAACAGAAGTTCCCTGACTATCCGATCGTCACGTATGTGAACTGCACGGCCGACGTGAAGGCCGAGTGCCACATCACCTGCACAAGCTCCAACGCGGCGCAGGTTGTCGAACACATCGCCAGAGAATGGGGCTCGGACACCGTGATCCTGGTGCCGGACCAGTACCTGGCGAAGAACGTGGCCGCGCAGACGGGCATCCGCATCCTGACCTGGCCGGGCGCGTGCGAAGTACATGAGCAGTTTTCGGGTGAAGACGTGCGCCAGCTGCGCGAGGCGCATCCGGGCGTGATCATCCTTGCACACCCCGAATGCCCGCCGGACGTGTTGCAGGAAGCCGACTTTGCCGGCTCGACTTCGGCCCTCTCGAACTACGTGACTGAGAAACAGCCCAGCAAGGTCGTGCTGCTGACGGAATGCTCGATGAGCGACAACGTCGCCGCCGAGAACCCGAACGTGAACTTCATCCGTCCCTGCAATCTCTGCCCCCACATGAAGCGCATCACGCTCGAGAACATTTATGACTGCCTCGTGAGCGGCAAGCATGAAGTGACCATTCCGGAGGATGTGCGCCTGCGGGCAAAAGCGGCGCTGGAGGCCATGCTGGCCCTGCCGCGCATGGAACGGCCCCTGTCGTTCAAGACCGGTCAGGTGCCGATGGAGCTGGAATACGCCCTGTGATTCAGACGGCTTGCCAAGGCAAGGTCGAAGCAGTGAAGTCAAACGGACCCGAACCCGAGGAGGCGTCCATGTCGAACTACCTGAAGCCCATTTTCGGATTGATGTTCCTGGCGCTGGCGGTGAGCTTTCCGGCGAGCGCATCCAAGGGGAAGCCGGAAACGGACAAATCTGACGTGCTCGGCAACTGGAGTTTCCAGACACGGCCTTACCGCGAAGGCCAGTGCGTGATGACCGGCACGATGAGCCTTTCTCCGCATCCGGACGAAGGCCGCTACGCCTGCGAGCTGACCGCCGTGGAGATGTGCTCCATGTGGGGCCGCTCCGTCGTGCGCCAGTCCTGCGAGGCGACGCGTTTCGGCAACCAGGTCTCGATCCGCTCGACGATCGAAGAGATGCTGGAAAGCAAGATGCCCGAGATGGTCTATGTGCCGGACAATTTCACCCTGACGATCCAGAGCCCTGAGCGGATGTTCGGTGCGCTGGTGTCTGCCGTCACCGCGCCGGCAGAGTTCCGCCGCGCGAATGACGGGATATCCTGATCCGCCGATGTTTGAGGGGGCAGACCACCGGGTGCGCGCCGAAGCCGGTGCGAGCGTCGACGTGCTCATCGTGGGCGCGGGCCTTGCAGGCCTGTTCCTTGCGCTGAAGCTGGCGCCTCGGCATTGCCTCGTTGTCTCCCCTTCCACGCTGGGCCAGGCGGCGTCATCCGCTTGGGCGCAAGGCGGGCTTGCGGCTGCCCTCGACCCAAAAGATAGCGCGGCGCAGCATGCGGCCGACACCGTCGCGGCTGGCGCGGGCCTCGTCGATCCGGTAATTGCGCGCCTCATCGCAGAGGATGGCCCGGCGCGGGTGCGTGACCTTCTGGCGCTCGGCGTTCCGTTTGACCGCTCACCAGACGGCACGCTGGCGCTGTCTCTTGAGGCGGCGCATTCGCATCCGCGCGTCGCACGCGTTTCGGGAGACCTTGCTGGCAAGGCCATCATGGACGCGCTGGTGGCGGCTGTGGCCGCGACACCGAGCATCGAGCTGATCGAAGGCGCACGCGCAGTCTCGCTGCTGCAGGATGCCAACGGGCGCATCGCCGGCGTGGTGCTGCGCGACGCGGCCGGGCGGCTGTCGCCGCGCACCGCGCGGGCAACGGCGCTATGCACAGGCGGGTCTGGCGGCCTGTTCAAGGTTACGACGAACCCACGCGAAGCGCAGGGCGACGCGATCGCGATGGCCTATGAGGCGGGGGCGCTGCTCGCCGATCTTGAGTTCGTGCAGTTCCACCCGACCGGCATCGATATCGGCCGCGACCCCGCACCACTCGCCACCGAAGCGCTGCGCGGCGAAGGCGCCACGCTGCACAATGCGGACGGCCGGGCCTTCATGGCCGGATATCATCCGCTGGCGGAGCTTGCGCCGCGCGATGAAGTCGCCCGTGCCATCCATGCCGAGCGGATGGCCGGGCGCGGCGCCTTCCTCGACTGCCGAAAGGCAGTGGGCGATCATTTCCCCGATCACTTCCCGACCGTCTTTGGCGCTTGCATGAGCGCCGGCATCGACCCGCGCAAGGACCGAATTCCCGTGGCGCCCGCCGCGCATTACCACATGGGTGGCATAGTCTCGGACCTCTGGGGCCGCTCAACGCTCGCAGGCCTATCCGTATGCGGAGAATGCTCGTCAACCGGCGCGCATGGCGCCAACCGGCTTGCCTCTAACTCGCTTCTTGAAGCGGTGGTGTTTGCCGAACGCATCTCGCGGCGGCTGATGTCTGCAACTCTGGACGCTCCGGCCGCCAGCGCCGCGGTGATCCCGGCCACCTTGCCCGATCAAAGGCTACTGCAGCTGCGCGAGGCGATGTCGGCCCATTGCGGCGTGGTGCGCGAGGCGCGCGGGCTCACCAAGCTGCTGGACCTGTGTGCAATGATGGAACCTGAAGCAGCCGGCGCACCCGCGCTGACGGCGGCACGGTTGATCGCCGAAGGCGCGCTCGCCCGCGCCGAAAGCCGGGGCGGCCATTTTCGCAGTGATTTCCCGGAAACCGGAAAACCGCAACGTCAGTTCATTGCCCAGCCCGCCCGCGAACGCGTGATCCCATGACACATGAAATTCCGCCGCTGCCGGCGGTGATCCTCGAGCCCATCGTGCGTCTTGCGCTGACCGAAGACCTCGGCCGCGCCGGAGACCTCACGACCGACGCGACCATTCCGGCCGGCACCGAGATGCGCGCCGTCATTGCCGCCCGCAAACCCGGAGTGCTCGCTGGCTTCGACGCGGCGGCCTACGCCCTGAAGCTGGTCGACCCGGACGTCCGCCTGATAACCCGCAAAGGAGACGGCGCGGCGCTGACGCCGGGCGACACGATTGCAGAGCTGCACGGCTCCGCGCGTTCGATCCTGATGGCAGAGCGCACGATGCTGAACTTCCTCGGGCGCCTGTCCGGTGTTGCCAGCTTGACGCGCCAATATGTGGACGCCGTCGCGCACACCAAGACGCGCATTGTCTGCACACGGAAAACCACGCCAGGCCACCGTGCGCTCGAGAAGCGCGCCGTGCGCTGCGGCGGCGGCACGTCTCATCGCTACGGCCTTGATGATGCGATCCTGATCAAGGACAATCATATCGCCGCCTGCAACGGCTCCATTGCCGACGCCATGAACCGCGCAAAGGCCTATGCGGGGCACCTGCGCGTTATCGAGATCGAGGTCGACCGGCTCGATCAGCTCGAGGAAGCCCTGAAGCATGGAGCCCACGCCATCCTGCTCGACAACATGGAACTCGCCACCCTGCGGGCGGCTGTGGCGATGACGGCGGGCCGCGTTGCGCTCGAAGCGTCGGGCGGCGTGACGCTCGCGTCCGTTGCGGCCATCGCAGAGACAGGTGTTGATTTCATCTCGTCCGGCGCGCTGACGCATTCGGCGCCGAACCTTGACCTCGGGCTGGATGTCGTCTGACACTGCCGCGGCGGCGCCGCCCCCCGGCGCCAGAGATTCGGGATCGACCTTCATGACCGCTGCAAATGGCCGCAAGAGCATCTTCATCACCGGCGCCGCCTCCGGCATCGGCGCCGAAACCGCACGCTATTTCTCGAAACGCGGCTGGTTCTGCGGCCTTTATGACGTGAACGAGATGGGGCTGAAGATGATGGCGAGCGAACTCGGCGCCGGCAACAGCCACGCTGCAAAACTTGACGTGACCAGGCGTGCCGACTGGGCGGCCGCCATCACCGGGTTCAGCGCCGCGACCAGCGGCAGGATGGACGTCCTCTTCAACAATGCTGGCATCGGCCGGCATGGCTGGTTCGAGGACGTGCCGCCGGAGGACTCAGATCTCGTCATCGACATCAACGTCAAGGGCGTGATCAACGGCGTCTATGCGGCGCTGCCACTGCTCAAGGCGACTCCTGGCGCGAGGATCGTCAACACGGCCTCGACCGCCGGCATTGTCGGCGCGCCGCAGCTTGCCGTGTACTCGGCCTCAAAATGGGCCGTACGCGGATTGTCCGAGGCGCTGGACGCCGAATTCCGGGATCTGGGCATCAAGGTCACGAGCCTGATGCCTTGGTTCGTCGACACACCAATCCTCGACATGGGCGCGAAAGATGGCGCCAACGAGAAGATGTCCGACCAGATGAAGGCGAGCGGCGCGACCATCTATCCGGTCTCGTTGGCCGCCGAGAAAGCCTGGGAAGCCGCGCACGGCGATGATATCCAGGTGATGGTGGGCGGCGAAGCGGAGCGGGCGCGCTTCATGACGCGCTGGCTGCCGGGCTTCGTCCGCAAACAGATCAAGGCGCGCGTGCCGCCGCGCAGCTAACGTCTCAACCCTATTGCCAAGCTGCAATGGCCCTTGATGCCGACCTGCTGGAGCACGATCGTCTCGAAATCCGTGCTTGCAGAAAGGTTGTCCAGAAAGCGCCCGGCACCTTGCGCCGTGATGTCATCGGCGGGATGGGGCGAGCACGGCGCCCTTGCGAATGACATTGTCGACGAGCAGCGAGCCGCCCGGCCTCAGAAGACGGGCCGGCCAGGCCAGCGAGCAGGCCCATGGCGCGGCCCTACAGTACACGGACCTTTTCCGAAAGACCGGCCCCATCGAACGACTGCCGGGCAAAGGCAGCGTGGTCCGCGTCCAGTTCCAGCGTGACCGATTCACCTTGCGCCGGCAGCGCCCGCGCCAGCCAAATGGTGGAATAACCACCCAGCGTGCCAATCTCGAGTATGCGGCGCGCGCCGGTTATCCGGGCGAGCAGATACAGCAACTTGCCTTGCCCCGCCGAGACTTCGATCTTCGGCAGACCTGCGGCCAGCGCGGGGGCATGAAGCCCGGGAAGAACGGCATCTTCAGGTGCAAAAAGGCCGTCGATGAATCCATCGACGGCCTTGAAGATTTGAGGGGCAATAGAGTCTGCCCTGTGCTGGCGCGATCAGAGCGCTGTATCGTCTGCAGTGGCTTCGGCAGCTACTTCAGCCGATGCGGCGTCTTTGGGCGTCACCGTCTGGATACTCATCAGGCGCGGCGCGGACGCCGAGATCGTGCGCGTGGAGGTCGAAACAGCAGCCGGGGCCGCGGTCGGCGCGATCGTATAATAGGCGTCTTCGCCGGCCGAGGCGCCATTCGTGAACAAAAGGCTTTCGTCCGCTGCGTCCATGCCAGCGGTTTCAGCGTCCAGCGCCGCGAGCTGCAGCGCGGCCGAGTCCTTGCGAGCCTGGAAGTTGCGCTCCACGCTCGCCCATTCAGCGCCGCGCGGGAAGCGGTAGAATATATGCAGGCCGACCTTGCTGGTCTGGATCAGGCCCGAGTTCCAGATCGGATCGACGTAGGTGGCGTGGTAATGGGTTGCGCCGCCAGTGCGATCCTCATTAAGGCTCATAAGCGTGTGGGCGGCGATGCGCTTGGCGCGCTCCCAGTTCTCGCCCTTGGGCTTGACCTGAAGGGCGCCATCACAGGTGAAGGTGAACTGGCAGCCGGTGGTGCGGGTCGCGCCCTGGAAGACCACGCCGCAAGCCGTGTCGGGATACCGGTGATCCTTCATCCGGTTGGAGATGACTTCGGCAACAGCGAGTTGGCCCTCGAGCGGCTCGCGGGCCGACTCGTAGTACACAGCCTGCGCCATGCACATCAGTTCGGAATCGATCGTTTCGGCGCGCTGGACTTCGTCGGCGCGGAATGAGGCCAGCGTCAGCAGCGCGGCGCCGTCACGGTCGCGCATCGCATAGCGGCTCATCGAGGAATCCGGATCACGCTTCAGCGTGTACTCAACCGTTCGGAGCCAGGGCGTGTCGAGCAGCGCCGGGGTGTGGGCCGCCGTGCGCACGGCGAGGCCGGCGTCCTGGTAGGCCGCAAAGCGTTCGGCTTCGGCGCGGTACTCGGCTTCGGCGCGCAGGCTGACTTGCTGGTTCGAGATGATGGGAAGGGACACGGTGGCGGTGACCGCGCAGACGGCAATCAAGCCGCCCCGGATAAGCACTTCGCGTTGTTCCTTGTCGGTCATGCTCAGCCACCACCGTTTGAGCTTGTTACCCAGCTCATTGAGGGAGGCCAGATTCATCTGGCTAGATTGAAAAAACCTTAACATCACCATTCCTCTTTGCCCGGCCGGCGGTAGTTTTCCGCTCTGTGACCCGGGTCTTCAGGGTTTTACGCATGCTTCGAGGACCGAACGCGCCCCACCACGCCCTTGCAGGCATGAGGGGACTAGGCCCACGCGGGCGTATCTAGCAATAAATCAGCCAACCTTCAGAGTGACAAAACCGAAAGGGTCTCCCCCCGGTGGAAGGAGCCCCTTAATGCAATTTCAAGGAAACTTCATATAACAGCTTGAAAATAATAAGATTTCGAGGCTCAAACAAAGCAACCAGAGCGATTCCCCGGGAGGGTGAGTGTTGCTGAGGAACAACACTCAAGGCGTACCGGTTTTGGCCCTGAGCCCCTATTCCGGGGCGTCTTTGAGCGCAGCCTGTGCCGCTGCGAGGCGTGCAATTGGCACACGGTAGGGTGAGCAGGACACATAATCGAGACCGGCCCGGTGGCAGAATTCCACCGAAGCGGGGTCCCCGCCATGCTCGCCACAAATCCCGAGCTTGATGCCCGGACGCGTGCGCCGGCCCCGCTCCGCAGCGATCTTGACCAGCTCGCCAACGCCTTCCTGGTCCAGCGTCACGAAGGGGTCTTTCTCGTAGATGCCCTTCTCCGAATAGACCTGCAGGAACCGGCCGGCATCGTCGCGGCTGATACCCAGCGTGGTCTGCGTCAGGTCGTTGGTGCCGAATGAGAAGAAGGCCGCCGAGTGGGCAATCTCGCCCGCCTGCAGCGCGGCGCGCGGCAGTTCTATCATCGTGCCGACCGTGTACTCCACCGTCACGCCGGTTTCCTTGAATACGGTCTGCGCCGTTTCATCGACCAGCGCCTTGAGGATCGACAGCTCCCGCTGCGTTGCCACCAGTGGGATCATCACTTCCGGAACCGGCTTCAGCTTGCCTTCCTTGGCGATGTTGACGGCGGCCTCGAAGATGGCGCGGGCCTGCATCTCGTAGATCTCGGGATACGTGATGCCAAGACGGCAGCCGCGGTGACCGAGCATCGGGTTGCTCTCATGCAGGTCATGCGCGCGCCGGCGCAGCTCGTCGGCTTTGATGCCGGAAGCCCTGGCAACATCCTCGATGTCGGCGTCCGTGTGCGGCAGGAACTCGTGCAGCGGCGGGTCGAGCAGGCGGATGGTCGCCGGGCGATCGCCGAGAATACGGAAGATTTCCTCAAAGTCCGAGCGTTGCATCGGCAACAGGCGGGTAAGCGCCTCGCGGCGGCCTTTTTCATCATTCGACAGGATCATCGCGCGCACGGCCGGGATGCGTTCCTCGTCGAAGAACATGTGCTCGGTGCGGCAGAGGCCCACGCCTTCGGCCCCGAACTCAACTGCCGTGCGCGTGTCGAGCGGCGTCTCGGCGTTGGCGCGCACCTTGAGGCGGCGCACTTTATCTGCCCAGCCCATGATCAGGCCGAAATCGCCCGACAAGTCCGGCTTGATGAGGTTCACGGCGCCAGCGATCAGGCGGCCCGTGCCGCCATCGATGGTGACGAGATCCCCCTTCTTTAAGGTGCGGCCGCGCACGCTGAACTCGCCGCGGGTCATGTCGATCTTGAGGTCGCTCGCGCCGCAGACGCAGGGCCGGCCCATGCCACGCGCCACAACGGCGGCGTGGCTGGTCATGCCGCCGCGGGCGGTGACGATGCCGCGCGCCGCGTGCATGCCCTTGATGTCATCCGGGCTGGTCTCGACCCGCACCAGGATCACATCCTCGCCTTTTGCGGCCATGAGGAAGGCTTCGTCGGAATCGAACACGACGCGGCCAACGGCGGCGCCTGGGCTCGCGGGCAGGCCCTTCACGATCACGTCGTAGGCCTTGCCGCCGGCTTTCTTGTTCTCGTCATCGCTAGGGATGCGCGGGTGGAGCAGCTGGTCGAGCTGCGACGGGTCGAGACGCAGCAGCGCTTCGGATTCGGATATCAACCCCTCGCCGACCATGTCCACCGCGATCTTCACGGCGGCGGCGGCGGTGCGTTTCCCGTTGCGGGTCTGCAGCATGTAGAGGCGGCCAGCTTCGACCGTGAACTCGATGTCCTGCATGTCCTTGTAATGATGCTCGAGCTTCGCGGCGACTTCGCGCAGCTGTGTGTAAACCTCCGGCATCGAGTCCTCGAGCGGGCGGTCGCCTGAACCCAGCGTCGCGGCCCGCTCACGCGAGATCGGCGCCGGCGTGCGAATGCCCGCCACCACGTCTTCGCCCTGCGCGTTGATCAGGTATTCGCCGTAGAAGATCGCCTGCCCGTTCGACGGATCGCGCGTGAACGCAACGCCGGTCGCCGACGTCTCGCCGAGGTTTCCGAACACCATGGCCTGCACGTTGACGGCGGTGCCCCAGTCTTCCGGAATGTCATTGAGCTTGCGGTAGATTATGGCGCGGTCGCTCATCCAGCTGTTGAACACGGCGGAAATCGCGCCCCAGAGCTGTTCGCTCGGATCTTCCGGGAAGGGCCGGCCGAGTTCCTTCTGGACCGCCGCCTTGTAGCGCACGATCACGGCCTTCCAGTTCTCGGCGGTCAGGTCAGTGTCGAGGTCGAGGCCTTCGCGCTCTTTATAGTCGTCGAGGATATGCTCGAATTCGTCATGACCGAGGCCGAGCACGACATTCGAGTACATCTGGATGAAGCGGCGGTAGCTGTCATAGGCGAACCGGTCGCCGGCTAGGCCAGCGAGGCCTTCGGCCACCGCTTCGTTGAGGCCGAGGTTCAGAACTGTGTCCATCATGCCCGGCATCGAGGCGCGGGCGCCCGAGCGGACCGAGACCAGCAGCGGGTTAGCCGGATCGCCAAAGCCCTTGCCGGACTGGCGCTCGAGGCTCGCCAGAGCCGCGTTCACTTCGGCTTCGAGCCCGGCGGGGTAAGCGCGCCCGGTCTGGTAATAAGCAACGCACACGGCGGTGGAGATGGTAAAGCCCGGAGGCACGGGCAGGCCGAGCTTCGCCATTTCGGCGAGGTTGGCGCCCTTGCCGCCCAGCAGGTTCTTCATCGAGGCATCGCCATCCGCGGTGCCGCTCCCAAAGGCATAGACCCAGGTTTCGGTTGCGCCCTTGCGTGCTGCCTCAGCCATGCGAAATCGCCTCCCGTTTGAGCGTGGAACTGCGGTTGAAATCTATCCGGCGTTCCTGATTGCAAGTCCTATGCTGCATTGGCCGGATGAAGGCCAGTGCAGGTTTCGTGTTTGGGACGAGTGAATGTACCCGCCTTTGGCCCGCCGGGATTAGCCCTGCCTCGCCGGTTAACCCGGACGTACCGAAGCAGGACACACCCGGCCTTAACCCTCGATCTTCGAGAAATCCGCCACCTTATGGAGCGCCCCGCGCACCTCGGCCAGCAAGGCGAGGCGGTTGGCGCGTAAGGCCGCGTCAGGGTCATTAACCATGACCCCCTCGAAGAAGGCATCGACCGGCCCGCGCAGTCCCGCGAGCACCCGCATCACCCCCGCAAAGTCCTCCTCCGCCAGCGGCGCCTCGAGCGAAGCCGTCGTCCCCTGCAGCGCCGCCCACAGCGCCTGCTCCACCGCCGGCCCCTTGGCCACGAGCGCGCCATCGACCGACAGGGTCTCCGGCAGCGCGCCCTTCTTCTCCTCCGCCTTCAGGATATTCGCCGCCCGCTTGTAACCCGCCAGCAGCGTGGCCCCGTCTTCGGTCTCGAGGAACGCGCCAAGCGCCTCGACGCGCTTCACGATCAGAACGAGGTCATCCTCGCCCAGCGCGAAAACGGCATCGATCAGGTCATGGCGCTTGCCCTGATCGCGGAGGACCTGCTTGAGGCGGTCGGCGAAGAAGGAGAGAAGGTCGTCGACCAGCATGGCGCAATGGTCGAAAGTTTTAAGCAACTCATCTTTAGTCTGGGGAGGCCGCTTCCAATCAACAACGACTTCGTTGTGATCCATCAATAGATATCGAAGTTTGAACCGGCACTGGTTCTCCAGAACGATCCGCACTACGCCCAACGCAGCGCGCCGCAGCGCGAACGGGTCCTTCGATCCCGTCGGCTTCTCGTCAATCGCCCAGAAGCCCACCAGCGTATCGAGCTTGTCCGCCAGCGCGACGGCTACCGCGACCGGCTCAGACGGTACAGCATCGCTCGGGCCTTGTGGCTTGTAGTGATCGCGGATTGCATCGGCCACGCGCGCATCTTCACCCGCAGCGCGCGCGTAGTACCGCCCCATCACGCCCTGCAGTTCCGGGAACTCGCCGACCATCTCGGACACAAGGTCGGCCTTCGCGAGGCGCGCCGCGCGCTCTGCCAGATCAGGATCAGCGCCCACCTTCGGTGCCAGTTCCCGCGCCAGCGCCGCCACGCGCTCCACCTTGTCGCCGAGCGAGCCCAGCTCCTGCTTGAACGCGATGGTGCTCAGCTTCTGGCCCATCACCTCGAGCGGCGTCGCCTTGTCCTTCTCCCAGAAGAAACGGGCATCCGACAGACGCGCGGACAGCACGCGCGCATTGCCTTCGGCAATCTTCACGCCGCCATCGCTCGCCGTCATGTTCGCCACCACGATGAAGTTCGGCGCAAGGCCCTCCGCACCTGGACGGCGAACCGCGAAATACTTCTGGTGCGTGCGCATCGAGAGCTTGATCACTTCCGGGGGCAGATCAAGGAAAGTCGGATCCATCTGCCCAAGCAAGACGACCGGCCATTCCGCTAGCCCGGTCACTTCTTCGAGCAGCCCCTCGTCCGGCACCAGTTCCAGCCCGGCCTTGCCGCACACGTCCGCAATCCCCTCAAGGATACGCGCCCGCCGGTCGGGCCGCGACAGGATCACATGGCCCTTGCCTTCAAGCGACTTCTTGTAATGCTTCCAGCCTTTGACCGTGTACGGACCACGCCCGTTCACCCGGTGCCCCTCGGTGACATTTGCGCTCACCACGCCGCCCACTTCAAACGGCACAACCGCGCCGTCGAGCACGCAGACGATCCGCTGCAAGGGCCGCACCCAGCGGAGGTCCCCGCCCGCTGTGCGCATCGATTTCGGCCAACTGAAAGCCCGCACGATGGCCGGTACCGCTTCGGCGATCACATCCACCGCCTCCCGCCCCGGCACGGTCTGGTAGGCAACGTAGGAGTCGCCCTTCTTGGGGTCGGACACTATGCCCGCCTCGTCAATCGAGGTGAGCCCCGCGCCGCGCAGGAAACCGTCGATCGCCTGCTGCGGCGCGCCGACTTTCGGGCCCTTCTTCTCTTCGCGCACATCCGCCGAGCGCTCGTCCAGCCCTTCGATCACGGCCGTCAGACGGCGCGGCCCGGATATGGCAAATGCCGCCTTCGAGCCAAGGCCGGCTTCCTTCAGGCGCGCCGTCAGCGCAGCCAACAGGTCCGCCTCAGCCTTCGCCTGCATGCGCGCGGGGATTTCCTCGGAGAAGAGTTCGAGCAGGAGTTCAGCCATAAGGCCCCACAGGCAAGGGTTTGGTATGGGTCACGGCATAGCCATGCCCGCGCCGGGGTCAAGGCCGTGATCAGGGCACCGGAGTGGGATGGATCGCTTCGTAGTCCAGCGCCTCGGCGATTTCTGCCGGCGTCAGGTCCGCAAACTCGGCGCGCTTGGTGAACTCGCCGCGGCGAAGGCCGTCCTCGTCATAAGACCAGTCGATGACATCGCTTTCCTTGAACTCGATCTTGCCGCCCTTGCGCAGGCCGCCGACCAAGCTTTCCGGCTGTGTCACGATCACGCCCTTGAGGTCGTCACCCTGCTTCTCGGTCGTGTAGATCCAGACATTCTCGTTGCCGCCTTCTGTCGAGGGCAGGCCGATCTTCACGATGTGCCAGTGCGCCTGACCCGGGAACTTGCTCGCATGTTCCCAGAAATGCGGCAGCGACGCTCGGGCGTCCGCAATCGCTTTGTCGAGAACCGGATCACCTGTGGACGCGATCACCGGCGCCGGTGGCGCCTCGGGAGCGGCCGGGAGCGCCGGTGAGACGGGTGCAGCCGGCGCTTCAACCGCTGCCGGGTCGCCCTGCGCCGATGCTGAAAGCGGCAGGGCTGCAAGTCCAGAACCCAGAAAAACGCCCGCAAGCAGGCCTTGCCTAAAGCAACGCATATCATCCTCCGCCATCTTGACGGGTGTACTTTAAAAAGTTTGGCGCGGCCCGCACAAGCACCCAAGAGCACCCTGCGGCAATCGCTCGCCCATCTCGGCAGGCGGGAGACGGGCGAGACAATCAGGCATCAGTTGCGGCGGTCGAGCCTGTCCTCGGCCACATCGCGCGGGCCATTATCCATGGCTTCGTCGCGGCGGCTCTCGCGGCGATCGACCTTGTTCTCGTACCGATCGATGCGGTTCTCAACAGCGTCGGCACGACTGTCTTGCGGAATGTCGCCGCGAATTTCGGCGGCAGTCAGACGGTGGTCGGCGCGGCCAAGACGTTCGGCCGGGCCAGCGAGGGCGGCGGGGGTCGCAAAGGCAGTAAACAAGGCGGCAGTGATCAGTGGTTTGAACATCGGGGGTCCTCCAGATTGGGGTGTGACCTGCTTCATCAGATCATGACCATCAAACGCAGGCCGACGCCTGATCCGTCGCCGCGAATCGAAGAAAGTTTCCTTAACACACTGTTTTTTATATGAATAACTGTTCAGAATGTCGCGCGGCGGCAGTGTCGCCATTCTTACAGGTAGACGCAATTGTTCGCGCAAGTCGCATGGGCTATCTCGATGGAGACGCATTGGCCGGGGGCAGTCGCATGAAATGGAAAATTCTGGCCGTGTCAGCCCTTGCGATCCTGGCGTCAGGTTCCTTTGCCCATCCAGAGCCACCACCGCGCAGCGAACGCGCCCCGCCTTCAGCTGGCCCCGGTAGCGGTCCCGCGCCCTTCTGGGCGACCGGCTGGACGCCGGGATACGCGGTCCCGTCCGCCTGGACACCTCGCTATTTTCATTACGAAACCCGCTATGCGGCGGTCGTGGAGACCAACGAACTCATTTTCGAAACCTTCGCGGATGGCACCGCCAGCTGGATCGCCCGCGCCTTGCCGCAGGACCTGCTCGCGAAGCCGGACGAATGTCTCAACTGGCGCTGGAGCGCAGACACGCTGCCCAGTCTTACCGAGCGCGAAGACACATTAACCGGCGATGATTTCGCGGCGCGGGTCTATGTGTTCGGCGAATTCGAGGGCGGCGAACCGTTCGGCTTCAACTACGTCTGGACCACGCAGAAGAGGCAAGGCGATTACTGGAAAAGCCCTTGGTCCGACAACAAGTTGATGGCGCTGCGGCGCGGCAAGAACGCGTCACGGGCACTGGTCGCTGAATCGCGGTCGGTCATCGCAGATGTATCTCGCGCCTACGGTAAGACGCCCGTCCGGATCGATGGCATCGCCCTGATGACCGATGCCGAAGGGTCAGACAGCATCGCGGCCGCCCGCATCAGTTTACCGAAGTTCGGCGCGTGCGACTTGCCGATCAGCTAAAGCGCGTTGTGCGAGCCATCGCACATCGGGCTCTTACCGGTCCGCTTGCAGGCGCAGAAGAACACTTTGCCGGTTTTCGGCGCTTCCCAGCCTTGCGGCGTGAACTCGGTGCCCTTGTGGCTTCCATCGCAGAAGGGCTGGCGTTTCGAAAGGCCGCACGCGCACCACCAGTACATTTTGCCTTCTTCCACCTCGACCGGGATCGGCTGGTTTCCGGCGACATGCGGTTGTTTGGTCATGGGTGCGTCCTGTGCAGCGTGTTTTTACGATCCTGCATCGGCCCGCGCGCGACTTCAACCGGCGACCGAATCCAGGATCATGAAGGTCGGGGACACCATCCCCTCGCGGTACTTGCGCGGGTTCATCGCTTCGAGTTCCGGCACCGGCCGCGTTTCAGTCAATGCGCGCAATGAAAACCCAGCGGACAGGAGCGGGCTGATGATTTCCCCGAACGAGCGGTAGTAATCTGGCACCACGACAGGCTTGCCACCAAAGCCTTTCCAGGTGGCCTGGCAGAGATGCACGCCGAATGCCGACGGCGGACTGTACCATTGGTACGCGCCCATCGGATGCTGGACCGACATGACCAGCCGCCCGCCCGGTTTCAGCACGCGCCGGAACTCCGCCAGCGGGACGGACCATTCGCGCACGTAGTCGATGGCGAGGGATGAGACGATCAGATCGAAATGTGCACTTTCGAGGCCGGGCAAAGGGAGGGCCAAGTCGGCCACAAAAAGGCGGGCCCTGTCGCCCACCCGTTCGCGCGCCATCTCCATCATCGCAGGGCTGATGTCGAAGGCGGCCACTTCGGCTGCGCCGCGGTCCAGCAGGTACTGCGTCAGGAAGCCCGGCCCACAGCCGGCATCAAGCACGCGCAAGCTTTCGACTGCGCCGATCTGCGCACGCATGGCCGGATGTTCGTTGTAACCGTTTTCCGCCTTGGTTTCGGCTATGCAGGAATAGCGGCGGGCCAGCGCTTCGTAGGCCTCAAGCGCTATGGGTTTGTCCGGGTCTGGCATCGCATCCGCCTCAACCTGCCCGCTCGGCTTCGCTCTGCGCCCATTGCGCCGCGGCGCCGCGCGCGAGATCGCGCACCCGTGCGATATAGGCCTGCCGCTCGGTCGGCGAGATCGCTCCGCGCGCGTCAATCAGGTTGAACGTGTGGCTGGCTTTCAGCGCATAGTCATAGGCCGGCAGGGGTTTGCCCGCCGCGCGCAGCGCGTTCGACTGCGCCTCGCAATCGGCAAACCAACGCTTCAGCATCTCGACATCCGAATGCTCGAAATTGAACGCGCTCTGCTGGCGCTCGTTCTCGAGGAACACGTCGCCATAGGTCAAAGGCACCGCGCTGTCCGGCGCGTTGAATGGAAGGTCATAGACCCGGTCCACACCGAACACGTACGTCGCAAGGCGCTCGAGGCCATAGGTCAGCTCACCCGAGACCGGCGCCACATCAAGACCGCCGACTTGCTGGAAATAGGTGTACTGACTGACTTCCATCCCGTCACACCAGACTTCCCATCCGAGACCCCAGGCGCCGACGGTTGGGTTCTCCCAGTCATCCTCGACAAAGCGGATATCGTGGACGGTGGGATCGATGCCGATCCTGTAGAGGCTCTCGAGATAGAGATCCTGCAGGTTCGGCGGGTTCGGCTTGAGGATCACCTGGAACTGGTAATAGTGGCCGAGGCGGTTGGGGTTCTCGCCATAGCGGCCATCCTTCGGACGCCGCGAGGGCTGCACGTAAGCCGCGCGCCAGTTCTTTGGCCCGAGCGCGCGCAACACCGTGCCCGGGTGCAGCGTGCCGGCGCCGACTTCCATGTCATACGGCTGCAGGATCGCGCAGCCCTGCGCCGCCCAATAGGATTGCAGTACCAGGATCAGGTCCTGGAAGGATTTCGGTTTGGCATGGGCTTTCGGCGCGGGCATCAGCGGCTCACAGGTCTGGACCCGCCCGGCCTAGCGCCTCGCCTTGAGGCGCGCAACCGCTGTCAGGTATCGTTGCGGCCGTGCCCGCTATCGTGGTCCCCGTTGGAAAACCAGCCGATCCAGGAAATCGCGAGGCCAACCGCGAGGCTGATAAAGAGCAGGAGCGTGAACATGAAGCATGTCCTCTTTCGTCCCCCTGAAACAGGTTGGGACCCGACCGCCCGATTGCAAGGCGGGCGCCGGGCCTACCAGTCGATTCTCCGTCCCTCGACGATCGCCTGCGCCGCCGGACTCCTCGTACCGTCCTCGTCGTGGGTGATAAGCGGCGCCAGCAAGGTCAGCGGCCCGCGTTTCAGTCCCTTGCGCGCTCGCACCAGCACGCGCCGCGCGGGCTCGCCCGGCTTCGAGGCGATCGGAAGCACCGTGATCTCGCCTGCCTGCCGGTCGAGCTGCGCGAGCAGCCGGGCGAGCTCTGCTGCGCGATGGATCAGCACCACCGGCGCTCTGGGTTTTGCCGCATGCAGCATCGCCTTCACCCAGCCCTCGAGCGGCAGGCTCTCAATATAGGCCGCCGCCTTGCCTTCACCGGGCGCCGAAATCTTGCCAGGCTCGAAATAGGGCGGGTTGGCGAAGACCAGATCGAACCGGTTCTCCTGCCCCGGCACCCAGGCTGATGCCTCACTTTTCTCGATAGTGACGCGCAGCCCGTATCCGTTGAGACCGGCGCCTTCGCGCGCGAGCGCCGCAATGCCCGCCACCTGCTCCACGCCAGTAAACTGAACACCCGGCAAACGGAACGCACCGGTCAGCAAGGCGCCGCCCGAGCCGCACCCAAGCTCCAGAGCTTCGCCCGCCTCGAGGCCCGGCAAGGCGGCCGCCAGCGCCAGCGAGTCAAACCCTGCGCGAAACCCTGCTTCCGGCTGCACGAGTATGACGCGCCCCTGATACACCGTGTCCCGCGTCGAGGGGCTTTGGGTCAAAGCTGCGTGCCCGCAGCGTGATCAGCAGGAGTAGTTTGTGTTCCAAGCATAACCGGGGTGGTTGTAGATCGTGTAAGAAGTCTCGCCATAGGCAAGCGCGAGGGAATAAGAATCGCCATCGTCATAGGCCACATCAATCGTTGCGCCATTGTCGGCATAGTTGGTGAAGTAGATATAGCCTTGATTGCCGCTCACGCCCGAGTATTCGACGATATACCCGTAACCGGATCCGCAGTTCAGCGTGTTGCTTTCCGACTGGTCAGGCCAATAGGTCCCGTTGGCTTCCTGCATGCCGACGGCGAAGGCGGCAAGGTCGGTGGATGAGCAGGCTCCAAGAAAGAAAGCACCAGCGATCGCTGCCAGAATTGATGCACGCATTACAGGACTCCCAAGATGAACGCCTGAGATCATTCAGGAGTCCGCGGCCCTGATCAAGCACGATTTTTTGGCCCTCAACCTCGGCGCGGAGCTATCCTTGCGTCAAATCTACCAGAGCCCGACGGGCGCGCGCCGCGTGAATTTCCTTCACCATGATACGCCTCGGAAACGCGCCAATATTGCCTTCCACCGCAGAGATATGCCGGTCAAGAACGACATACGCCACACCGGATTCCATCAGCAGATGTTCGGCATAGGACAGTTTCACCGGATCATTCGTCCGGAAAATCTCTTCCATCAGGAGGCAGAGGCGCGCAGGTTGATGTCCACCGAGCGGGCGTCATACGCTTCTGGCTTGTCAGGCTTCGTGCCCGCGCCGGTCACGATTTCCAACGCCTGCGTGGTCGTGCCGGAGCTGGCGCCGCCGAACGGGAACCCGATGCCGATACCCACACCAACCCCCGAATAGCCGCCCGAGCCCGCGCTGCCGCCCACGCTGATGCTCGGACCGCCGCTTCGCCCGCCGCCTTCGGAATCGACCGACTCGTTTGTGATCTCGAACCAGTCCTTGCCCTCGGTCAGCGTGATTTCAGCGGCGCGCAGCAGCGCCATGTTGCGCGCACGGACCGGATCGCGGTCGGTATAGGAGACCCGGTGGCGGCCCTGTTCGATTTGCTGCGAGAGATAGCCCTCACCGCGCGCCGATTTGGCAGGACCATAGACAGGCGCTGTGACGCAGGCCGCCAGAAGCGCGAAAGCGGGGATCAAGATTGCTTGTTTCATACCGTCTTTTAGCGCGAATCCGGTGGACGTGTCAGCCACCGGCCGTGAATGTGGTTGCGGTCGGGCCTGTCATGGGCTGAAACGTGCGGCCCGGTGCCACGTCGTCTTGGCCTTAGACCCGGATAGAATTACGTGTACCTGAAAAGCAAACTCCGGAGCTTCGCATTGACCCTTGCCCCGAAACCCAAAAGCAAGGCTGCGCTGTCTTCTTTGGTGGACCGCATGCAGGATCTTGTCTCGGGCGACCTTGCCTCGGTTGAGTATCTCCTCGCGACCCGCGCCGCCAGCCCGATCTCGATCATCCCTGACCTGTCAGGTTACATCGTATCGGCCGGCGGCAAGCGCCTTCGCCCACTTATCACACTCATCTCTGCCCACGCGGTTGGCAAAGCCACACCCGCGACGCACGCGCTCGCAGCTGCGGTGGAGTTCATCCACACCGCCACGCTGCTGCACGATGATGTGGTGGACGAAAGCACGCTGCGCCGGGGCAAACCGGCTGCCAAGACGATCTGGGGCAACAAGGCCGCGATCCTCGTTGGCGACTTCCTGTTCGCGCGCGCCTTCAACCTGCTCGTCGAGACCAACAGCCTCGACATCCTGAACCGGCTCGCAACCGCCTCCACGATCATCGCCGAAGGCGAAGTTCGCCAGCTCGCGGCCATGGCGACGCGCGACCTGCCAACCGAAGAATACCTCGCGATCGTTGAAGCCAAGACCGGCGCGCTGTTCGAAGCCGCGGCCGAGACCGGCGCCCTGTCCGGAGGCAGCCCGGCGCACGCGCCTGCGCTGGCCACCTATGGCAAGAACCTCGGCCTTGCTTTCCAGATCATTGATGACGCGCTCGACTATGGCGGCACCACATCGGTGATCGGCAAGCTTGTCGGCGACGACTTCCGGGAAGGCAAGATCACCCTGCCGGTGATCATCGCGCGCCGCCGCGGCTCTGATGAAGACCGCGCCTTCTGGGACCGGGCGTTGAACCCTGCCACGCAGGAAGATTCGGACCTCGCCCACGCCGTGCATCTCATCCGCGCCACCGGCGCCGCCGAGGCGACGGTCACCGAGGCCGAAGCCTATGCCGGCCTCGCGAAAGGCGCGCTGCGCACACTCCCCGCTTCACCTTACCGCGACGCGCTGGAAGATCTCGCCGACTTCTGCGTCAGCCGCGCTTACTGAACTGAGGCTTCAAGCCGCCGGCCAATCGTCATGCGCTGGCGCATCCATAGCCCCGCGCCGAGCACCAGCAGCACGCTGAAGACGATCACGTCCAGCGGCATGCTGGGCTTGCCGAAAATGCCCGTCGCCGCCGCAAAGGGCCCGGCCAGAACCGCCAGCCCGCAGAACGCCGTCATGCCCCACCAGAGCCGTGCCACCTGCCCGTGCCGCCAGCCCGCGCGCAGCAGCAACTGATAGGCATGGTCGCGGTGCGCCTGCATCAGCGGCCGGCCATTACGCGCGCGCCAGGCGAGCGTCATGAGCACGTCAACCAAGACCGGCAGGCACAGCGTCAGCGGCACCAGCACCGGACCGTTGACGGCGAAGAGCGCAGACGCACCACCAATCAATCCGCCTGCGGATAATGACCCCGCATCCCCGGCAAACAGCTTGCCTTGCAGGTTCCAGACAAGAAATCCCGCCAGCGCCGCAGCAGCAGCAATCAGGAGCGCCATGAGCATGCCCGGCAATCGCACGCCTGCGGAATAAACCGCGTCCGGCGCCAGGATCACGGCGAGCATAAGCAGGATGATCATCGCGGTGCCCATCGCGATCCCGTTCGCGCCGTCCATGAAGTTCACGGCATTTGCCATCACGAAGATGAACGCCGCCGCTCCCACGAGGCCCAAAACGAGCGGAATGGAATACCCCGATCCCGCGATCCAAAGCGTCGTGACCTGCGGGCCAATCATCACGGCCGCAGCCGCTGCGCCGAGCAGCAACACAAGTTTGAGGCCCGCCGGAAGCGCCCTTACATCATCAGCCCAGCCCAGCAGCCCAGCAAACACGGCAAAAGCCGCGAGGCCGGCCAGAGGCGGTGTGCCAAGCCATTCCGGAAACGGCATCCCGATGAAGGAGCCCGCCGCGGCGGCTGCGGCGACCCCCGCCATGACGCCGACGCCGCCGGAGCTGGGCACCGGTGCGGCCTGCGTCTTGCGCCCGCCGTCCGGCGCATCCTTGGGCCCAAGCCGGATCATCAGCGCACAGACGAGCAGGCTGACGGCAAAGGGCAAGACTGCGAGCGCAATCACGGCCATGGCGCAGCTCCCAGAGAGCAAGCTTCGACCCACCAATCCGGATGCTGCGCCTTCAAGGCCGCCGCTAACGCACGCGCGGACCCGGCACTCTCACACAGCGCAAAGCAGGTGGCGCCCGAGCCGCTCATGCGGGCCAATTGCACGCCTGGCTGCGCGCGCAATGCAGACAGCGCCGCGCCAATGGCGGGCACCAGCGCGATTGCCGGCGCTTCAAGATCATTGCGCTGCAAGGTTAGCCAGCGACTTAGCCCCGCCGCATCCGGAAGCTGCGGCATGTCGCCAATGAGTGCGAAATCCCCGCCGCCACCTGACGCGTCATAGGCCCGGAAAACCGGACCGGTCGGGCAAAGCGCGCCGGGATTGACCAGCACGGCCGGCAGGGGTTTGACGCTCACTGGCACAACCTGCTCGCCCTCGCCGCGCATCAGCGCCGGCAGGCCTTCCAGCGCCACCGGCACATCACCGCCGAGACCCGGCGCCGCCGCCGCCGCATGCGCCGGATCAATTGCCCACAAGAGCGTCAGCAGACGGAGCACCGCTGCCGCATCCGACGAGCCCCCACCGATACCCGCCGCCACCGGCAGCCGCTTGTCCAGCGTAAGCCGCGCGCCCATCTGGCTGCTGGTCGCGGCCTGCAACGCCCGCGCCGCCTTCAGCATCAGGTTGTCACCCGTCTCGCCCGACGCCGATGCATACGGTCCTGTGACTTCAAGGCTCAGCCCATCCGCAAGTTCAGCGGTCACGCCGTCACCGACCTCGGGACCGGAGAAGACAACCAACGAGTCGAGATCATGCCGCCCATTGGCCTTTACTGGCCCAACATGCAGGAACAGGTTCACCTTGGCTGCGGCGGTTGCCGTCAATCGGGTCATTGCGCCGTAACCAATCAGCGAGCCACGGCCGCGCCGGGCGCCGGCTCACGGTCGAAGCCACCAAGCAGCTTCTGTTGGATCCGCGCCTGGTCTTCCGCAGGCGGATCAAGCTTCAATGCCCGCTTCCACTGGAATCCTGCTTCGTTGCGCCGGCCTGCCTTCCAGTAGGCATCGCCCAAATGATCGTTGAGCACCGCGTCGGCCGGCAGCAAGGTCACGGCCCGCTCAAGAAACTCCACCGCCTGCTCGTATTCACCCAGCCGGTAATGCGCCCAGCCAAGGCTGTCGACGATCTGTCCCGACCCCGGCTCGAGGGCGACGGCCTGCTGGATCAGAGCCAGGCCCTCCTTGAGATTGATACCCCGGTCAATCCAGGAGTAGCCGAGATAATTGAGCACCGTGGCATTGTCGGGGTCCAGTTCCAGTGCACGCTTGAGGTCGGCTTCGGCACCTTCCCATTTCACCTGCCGCTCCCGGGCCGCGCCGCGCAGGAAATGCACGCGCCAGTCGTCCTGCCCAACCGCCGCATCGGCTACCACTACTTCCGACAGGATGGCTTCCGCGTCCGCTTCGCGTTTCAGTGCGCGGTAAAGACCGGCAATCTGCAGCTTCAGCCCTCGGTCCGGGCGCGCGGCAAGCGCTTCTGCGGCCACGCGCAGCGCATCCTCATCGCGCCCTTCGATATGCAGAAGGTTCGCCAGTTGCCCACGCGCCGCCGCATAGAACGGGGACGCGTCCGGAATCTCTCGCAGTACACGGATCGCCTCTTGCGGCCGCTCGCCCAGAAGGAGCGCCTGAACCCACAAGACCCGCGCCTGATGCAAATCGGCGTCCAGCGCAAGCGCAATCACCAGATAGGGCGTCGCAAGAGAATTCGATGTGTTCTGTAGCAGAACCGCAGCGGGCAACTGGAACGAGAGGGCGGCGCCCTCGCGCAGGGTCAGTCGCTTTGGCTCGATCTTATCTCCGCGTTCAATCCGTAGACGGAGCGCTTCAAGGGACGCGTTATAACTGACCTCGGTGCGAAACGTAGTCAATATGTCCAGCGCCTCGTCCCGGTCGCCCCGCGCCGCCAGCAACTCGGCATAGGCTTCTGCGCCAACGGCCAGTCGCGCGCCGGCGGCCCAGAGCGCGGCAAATGTCTCTGCCGCAGCCGCGTCATCTTCCGCAGCGACCTGCAGCAGGCCGACGATATGGTTTGTGGCATTGTCGAGCCGCCGGTCGCCGGTACGGTTCGAGCCAGCCAGCGCCACAGCTTCGGCAAGGTTCCCGCGCTCCAGCTGGCTCCAGGCTTCCAGGTTCAGCGCGATCATCTGGTGGAAGAAGGTCAGCTGCTGCGCCTTCAGGATGTCGATGGCGCCCTGCGCCTGGCCATGCACCAGTGCGTCGGCCGCAAGCGTCAGCGGCACAAGGCCGGCCTCGGTTGCGCCCGCATCGGCCCGGCGCGCAACGCCTGCCGCCAGGCCGAAGTCCCCAGCCATCAGCGCCGAGTACACCGCCCGCTCCGCCACATCCATATCCTCCGGCGCCGTGCCGATGGACGCTGCGTAGTAGCGCGAGGCCGTCTCCGGATCATTCGTCAGGGCCGCAACGCGCGCCACCATGAAGTCGCCGTAGGCCCGCGCGGTATCCGGCTCCGCAACGGTCGGATAGGCTGTCGGCCGGAACGGCCGACTGGCGCAGGCCGATGCCATCAACAAAGGCGCAATCGCCAGAAGTACAGACAGTTTTTTCATCGGCGGAAAGTCGCAGCATACGTTGCAGGCGGCAAGGGGCCGGCTGCGCCTTCCGGCCGGGTCAGTTCGACACGAGACGCAGGTCCTGTTGGTCGAAATAGGCCTCGATCGCCGCGGCAATGGCATTGACCGAGGCCTGCCGACCCTTGTCCGACGCGAGGCGCTTGGCATCGTCCGCATTCGTCAGGAAGCCGAGCTCCAGCAGCACCGCCGGCACATCCGGCGCGAGCAGCACATAGAAACCCGCATTCCGATGCGTACCCCTCAGGACAGGACCAGCCTTCTCGAGTTCTGGCAGCAACAGCTCCGCAAACTCCGCCGAGCGCGTCTTCGTTTCCCGCTTTACAAGGTCTTCGAGAATCCCGCTGACCTCTTCAGTCGAGCCGTCCTCGATGGCGATCTTCCAGTCATTCTTGTCGGCTTCCCGGTCGATGCGCGTCTCGCCCCGCGCCGAGATCGTGTAGACCGAAGCGCCCGATACCGTCTTAGACGCCGCCGCGTCCGCATGCAGGGAAATGAACAGCTCCGCGCCCCACTCCCGCGCGATCGTCACCCGGTCCTCCAGCGCGATATAGCCGTCGGTCTCCCGGGTCAGCTTCACGGTATAGCGGCCCGTGCGCTCCAGCTGCGCCTTGAGCGACAAGGCCGCTTTCAGCGTGATGTCCTTCTCCTTGCCGCCTGTCAAAGCCAGCGCGCCGGGGTCTTTCCCGCCATGGCCGGGGTCGATCACGACCACATGCTTGCCTTTCCGCCCGCCGCGCCCGGCCTTGCGCCCTGCGTCCCGGCCTCCGGCCAGCTGCTGCACCGCATCGGTGCGCGCCTTGGCAAACTCGGTCTCCAGTTTCGCCAGCTTCTTGGTGTCGCGCCGCGCCGAAATCGTGAACCGGGCCCCAGAGATCGTGTCGAGATCCAGGATCACCCGGTAGGCCTGCTCCTTGCCCGTCGGCGGCAGGCGCAACATCCGCGTGATCGCCATCGGCCGATCGAGCTGGAACTCGAGCCGCCCGGCTTCCATCGACCAGGCTTCGACGCCGCCCGTGCCCTCACCGGCGGCAGAATACCCGTTCTGCGTGAGGAGCAGCACAACCTTGCGTTCCCCCGGTGCCTCCGTCAGCAGGGCGTCGGCCGTCTCCGCCACGTCCGTCCAGATCGTTATCCGGGTGGGCGCGCCATCCCCGACGATTCGCACCTGCGTAACATCCGCTCCGGCGGACAGCTGCCAGCCAAATCCAAATAGAATCAAAAGGATGAGCCAAAATCTCGGCATCGAAACGGTTTGCGGGCCTGTGTTTGCGCGGGGCGACTCCCGCGCGGGTGTCATAGACCTGCGAAGATTAACTCCCGCTTGATTGCGGGTTAGCAGCCAGTGCGTTCCGGTTCCGAATTAGGCCCTTCCATTTCGATACGAAATTGGGCAGTATAGGAGAGTGGCCGTCCGGAAGGGCTGGCCCATAGGTTTCCCAATAGCGCGCAAGCAACCCGGCTTCCCCGGAAAGGCAAGCGGGCCGCGCGCTCCGGAAAGCAAGGAACAATGCGCAACTGTGCTGCTGCCACTACAGGTTTCGCCGGATCGCCCACGCGGTTCGCGAAGCCTTCTGGCGTGGCACATCCCCCACAACTCATTTCCGGCCTTCGGGGCCATCAGAGGCGCAGTGCGCCCTGGCCCGCCGCGCCGGACCGAAAGGTTCTGTTACATGAGCAGATTGATGCTGATCGACGCCGCCCATCCCGAAGAAACGCGGGTGGCGATCGTCAACAACGGCCAGGTTGACGATTTCGACTTCGAAGCCACCGGCAACGAACAACTTCGCGGCAACATCTACCTCGCCAAAGTCACCCGGGTGGAGCCTTCGCTCCAGGCCGCCTTTGTTGAATATGGCGGCAACCGCCACGGCTTCCTCGCCTTCAGCGAGATCCACCCGGATTACTACCAGCTGCCCGCAGAGGACCGTGAAGCGCTGCTGCGCGAAGCTGCCGAAGAAGCCGCAGCCGCCATCGAAGACGATGACGATGATGACGGCCCTTACATCCCGCACGGCATGAACGCCGAAGGCGCGGCGGACAACCACGACGATTCCGGCCATGATAACGACGAAGATCACGATCACGCTGAAGAGTCCGACGCCGATGCCGAAGGCGCCTCGGACGACGAGGACGAGGAGTCCGGCGATGACGCGCCCAAGCCCCGTGCGCCGCGCCAGCGTGCCCGCAGCGAACGCGCCGCCCGCCCCGCCTCCACCCGCACGCCGATCTCCAAGCGCTACAAGATCCAGGAAGTGATCCGCCGCCGGCAAGTCATGCTGGTCCAGGTCGTGAAAGAGGAGCGAGGCAACAAGGGCGCCGCCCTGACAACCTATCTCTCGCTTGCCGGCCGCTACTCGGTCCTGATGCCCAACACCCCGCGCGGCGGCGGCATCTCCCGCAAGATCGTCAACTCGGCCGACCGCAAGCGACTGAAATCCATCGTCAGCGAACTCGACATCCCGGAAGGTCAGGGCCTCATCGTCCGCACCGCCGGGGCCAAGCGCACCAAGATCGAGATCAAGCGCGACTATGACTACCTCTCGAAACTCTGGGAACAGATCGTCGAAAAGACGCTGACCTCCGACGCGCCCGCCCTCATCAATGCTGAAGGCGGCCTTGTGCACCGCGCCATGCGCGACATGTTTGACAAGGAGATCGAGGAAGTCTGGGTTCAGGGTGAGGAGGCTTACCGCGAGGCGAAAGACCTCGCCAAGATCATCATGCCGAGCCAGTCCCGCAAGGTTCAGGAATGGCGTGAAGAAGACCCGCTCTATGTCGCCGAAGCGGTGGAGAGCCAGCTTGATTCGATTTACTCGCCGACCGTACAGCTGAAGTCCGGCGGCTACCTCGTGATCAACCAGACCGAAGCCCTCGTCGCCATCGACGTGAACTCCGGCAAATCGACCCGCGAGCGCAATATCGAGCAGACCGCCGTGCGCACCAACCTGGAGGCCGCCGAAGAGGCCTGCCGCCAGATGCGCCTGCGCGACCTTGCCGGCCTCATCGTGATCGACTTCATCGACATGGAGGAGAACAAGAACAACCGCGCCGTCGAGAAACGCCTGAAGGAATGTCTGAAGGTCGACCGCGCGCGCGTCCAGCATGGCCGCATCTCGCAGTTCGGCCTGATGGAAATCTCCCGCCAGCGCCGCCGCCAGGGCGTCCTGCAGGCGACCTCCGATCCGTGCGAAGCGTGCAACGGCACCGGCCGCCGCCGCTCGATCCCGTCTGCCGCCCTGCAACTGATCCGCGCCATCGAGGCCCGCGCCGCCATCGGCGCCCTAAAGGGCATCTCGGTGAAGGCGCCGACGGATGTTGCGCTCTACATCCTCAACAACAAGCGCGAAGCGCTGATTGAGATCGAGCGCGTCGCAGGTTTTGCCATCTCGATCCATTCGTCCGAGGACATGCTGCCGGGCGACTTCCAACTCGACGCCGAGCGCGATCCGAACGCCAAGCCGAAGAAGCGCCCGACCCCGCGCTCGCTGATGAAGCCGACCCCCGCTTCGACCCGCGACGAGGATGATGACGACGCGGGGGAAATCGAAGACATCGCCGATGCGGACGATGCGGCAGGCGAGGAGGACGACGACGCACCCCGCGCCGAAAAGCCGGAAGGCTCGGAAGGTGGCAATGGCGGACGCAAGCGCCGCCGCCGTCGCCGCGGTGGCCGAAATCGCGGCGAAGCCCGCGAGACCGGTCTCGAAGTGGTCGATGCCGGCGCGCCGGCATCGCCGGACGGTGCCGCCATTTCCGATGACGACGGTGAAGACGACGAGGACGATGACGGCGAAGAGTCGGGCGTTGCCCCTCGCGCCGAAGGCGAGGAAGGCCCGCGCAAGCGCCGCCGCCGCGGACGCCGGGGTGGACGCCGCCGCCGCCGTTCAGGCGAGCCGCGTCCCGAAGGCGCACTCGAGGCCATTGCCGATGGCGGCGCCTACTTGGACGGCCTCTCGGCCAGCCCGGAAGCCATGCTGTCGGACGAAGACGTCGTCGGTGACGGCGGATTTGAGCCGGCATCTGCACCCGCCGAAATCGAAGTGGTCTCAGACGTCGAACCGGAAGCCCAAGTCGACGACGCTCCCGCCCGCAAGGCCCGCGCCCCGCGCAGAAGCCGCGCGAAGGCCGTTGCCGCCGATGTGGAGACACCGGTATCGGAAACGGTGAACGAAGCACCGACGCCCGAGCCGATGCGTGCGCCAGAGCCCGAGCCGGAGCACCCCGCCCCGGTTATGGCCGAAGCCGTTGCCCCACCGCCAGTTTCTGCTCCGGAAGTCGCCGCGCCTCCGCCAGCGCCGGCTGAGCCGGAAGGCCCCAAAAAAACCGGCTGGTGGAACCGCGGCAAGAAGTAAGCTGGATCATCCGTACACAAACAAAAGGCCGGGGCCGCAAGGCTCCGGCCTTTTCATTGCGCAGGTCAGTCGTCCGATCCGGCGGACACATGCCACCATTTGGGCCGCCCGCCTCGATAGGAATGGTAGAGCGGCATCAGCTCCTTGGCATTCGGCTTGTCAAAACTGCCAAGCACGAGCGCAATCACCGGCGCGTCATCAATCGCGCCCAGCGTGCTGCCGCAGGCCGGACAGAAAGACCGGCTGGAGAAATCCGATGACCGGAAAGTCGCCGGCGCACCGCCCGGCCCGGTCCACGAAACTTCATCGCGCGCGAACTCCGCTCAGGCCGTTGTCAGCGCGCCGGAATGGCGCCGGCACATCTTGCAGGAACACGTGTGCGGCTTCTTAGGGACGCCTACGGCTTCAAACCGAATCCGCCCGCAAAGGCACCCACCCGTGTATGTCTTCGGCTTCACGCGAAACGCCCCATCCCTTCAGCTGTGTTTGACCTGGAGACCTGATCATTCCGCCATGCCCGGGCAAGTCCCCCCGAAAGAAAAAGGCCGGAGCATCGCTGCCCCGGCCTTCGCCATTGATCCTTGCGCGGACTTATGCCGCCACTTTCGCTTTCGTGCCGGCGGGCGGGAAACGGTCGTAGAAGCCTTCGCCTTTCGCCGCCATGTCGCGCAGCAGGGCGTTCGGGCGGAACCGGTCGCCATACTTGTCCGCGAGACGGTCCGCCTCGGCCACGAATTCCTTGATGCCCCAGATCAGGTCCACATAGGAGCAGCATCCGCCGGTGAACGGCGCAAAGCCCCAGGCGAGGATCGAGCCGATATCAGCGTCCCGCGCATCGGTGATCACTCCTTCCTCGAAGCAGCGGGCGACTTCAATCGCCTGACGCACCAGGAACCGGTTCGTCAGTTCCTTCTTCAGCTCAGGCGGGCACTCATCCACTTTCACAGTCAGCTGCTTGTTGATATCCGGCCAGAGGCGGGAAGGTTTGCCCTTGTCGTCATAGTCATAGAAGCCCTTGCCGGCCTTGCGGCCGACGCGGCCCTGATCCTCGACCAGCCAGGCGAGGAACTGCGTCCGGTCATCCGATTGCAGATCAATTCCGGTCGCTTCCGCCATGGCGCGCGTCACTTTCAGCGCGGTGTCGAGACCGACTGAGTCGGACACTTCCAGAGCGCCCATCGGCATACCTGCCTGACGGCCGACGTTCTCGATGATCGCCGGCTTGATGCCTTCGGCCAGCATGTCCATGCCTTCGCGGGTATATGTGCCGAAGCAGCGCGAGGTGTAGAAGCCGCGGCTGTCATTCACCACAATCGGCGTCTTGCGGATCGCCAGCACGTAGTCGATCGATTTCGCCAGCGTCGCCTCGCTCGTCTCCTTGCCCTTGATGATCTCAACAAGACCCATCCGCTCGACTGGCGAGAAGAAGTGGATGCCGATGAAGTTCGCGGGCCGCTTCGACGCTTTTGCAAGACCGGTGATCGGCAGCGTCGAAGTGTTGGAGCCGAACACGGCGTCGTCGCCCAGCACGGCCTCGGCCTGCTTGGTGATCTTCGCCTTCAGCTCTTCATTCTCGAATACCGCCTCAACGACGAGGTCGGCGCCCTTGAAGTCGTCATAGTTGTCGGTCGCCGTGATCAGCGCGAGCAGGGCGTCGCCCTTCTCTTTGGACAGCTTGCCGCGCGAGACATCCTTCTCGACGAGACGCACGGAATACTGCTTGCCCTTCTCGGCCGCTTCCTTCGTCACATCGACCAGCACGGTCGGAATGCCGGCCTTCGCCTGCACATAGGCAATGCCCGCGCCCATCAGGCCCGCGCCGATGACAGCGATCTTCTTGAACTCTGTCTTCGGGTGGCCGTCCGGACGGTTTGCGCCCTTGCCCAGCTCCTGCATCGACAGGAACAGTGAGCGGATCATCGCCTTGGCTTCCGGGCGCTGCTGCGTGTTGATGAAGTAGCGTGTCTCGATCCGCAGGCCGGCATCAATCGGCACCTGGATGCCTTCATAGATGCAGGAGAGGATGTTCTTCTGCGCCGGATAGTTCCCATAGGTTTTCGAGGCGAGCATCATGTTCGCCATCGTCGCAACCTGGCCTGCGCCCGGTGACTTGTGCGGCACGCCGCCCGGCACCTTGTAGCCCTTCTCGTCCCACGGCGCTTTCGCCTTCGGGTTCGCCTTCACCCAGGCCTTCGCCCGCGCCACAGTTTCCGAGGATGGCGCAAGCTCGTTCACCACGCCCATCGCTTTCGCCTGCTCGGCGGTGAAGCTCTCGCCTTGCAGGATCAGCGGCAGCGCTGCCTGCACGCCCACGAGGCGCGGCAGGCGCTGTGTACCGCCAGCGCCGGGAAGGAGGCCGATCTTGGCTTCCGGCAGGCCGAACTGCAGCTTCGGATTGTCATTCGCCGCGACGCGGTAGTGACCCGCCAGCGCCACTTCGAGGCCGCCTCCGAGCGCAAGGCCGTTCAGCGCCACCGCAACCGGCTTGCCGCAGGTCTCAAGCTTGCGTAGCGTGCCATTCAGCGAGAAACCTGCATCGAACTGCTCCTTCTTCAGTTCGTCCACGGACTTCTTCGTCTCGCTGGACGCGCCTGCCCGGCTGCCCATCTCGCCCAGGTCAGCGCCCGCGCAGAAGCCGCTCGCCTTGCCGGACGAGATCACGAGACCCTTGATGGCGTCGTTCGTCGCCACTTCCTTGGTGATCGCGATGATGTCCGCCACAGCCTTGCCCGTCAGCGTGTTCATGCTGCGGCCCGGCACGTCGAAGATGGCGTGTGCGATGCCATCGGCGTCAATGTCAAACTTGAAAGTTTCGAGGTTCATGGAAGTATCTCCCTGGATATTGTCGAATGGGTTATGCCTGCGCCGCGCGGGCGCCAGGCAGAATGGAGGACACGGCAGGATCGATCTCGGTACGGATGATCATGATCTTCTGCCACATCTTGCTGGAGAGGTTCGTGGTCAAGCCTTCGATTTCGTTGACCGTGTGAATGACGACTTCATCGCGCACGCTCTGCATATAGAGTGCAGCGAGCTTGCCCGTCAGCGACAGCATTTCTGTGCAGTAATCGAGGTAGCGCATCAGGTCAGATGGCGAGAGGTCCCGCTCCGGCGAGGAGGCAGTAGGCCCGGCACCCAGCAGGCTCGCCGGGTCCTTGGTCAGCTGGTGCATGTCGATGACATGCGCGATGGAACGCAGTTCATGCAGGCTTGCCAGCGCCTGCGCCCGCTTGATCCGGGCCTCCAGATTGAGCAGGAACCAGACACTGGCGCCCATAAGGATCAGGATATTGGCAATCGCCTCAATGCCGCCGAAGCTCATCACCTCGTCCGGATCGACCATCAGCTGGCGGATCTTCTGGTCGACGCCGAACCCCGCAGCGGTAAGCCCGGCCAGCAGAACCAGCGCAACCATCCCCCGAAGCAAAAGGTGCGGCCGGGTCACGTCATCGATCCGGCCAACATGCACCCGCGCAATCCGTCCGAGTTCGGCGCAGACGTGCGTCAGCCCCCGGCCCGGAAAGCGCTCGCGGACCCGGGCCTCGAGACGATCAAGCGTCCCGAGGATCGAGCCTGCGGAGAGTACACTGTATTTGTCGGGCCGGGACATGGCGCGCCTAGACGCGCTCGATGATCGTCGCCGTGCCCATGCCGGCGCCCACGCAAAGCGTGATGAGGCCGGTTTCCTTGCCGCTGCGCTCGAGTTCGTCGAGCACCGTGCCGAGGATCATGCCGCCGGTTGCGCCGAGCGGGTGGCCCATCGCGATGGCGCCGCCGTTCACGTTCATCTTCTCGTGCGGAATATCGAGCAGCTTCATCATTAGCATCACGACCGACGCGAACGCCTCGTTCAGCTCAAAGATGTCGATGTCCTTCGGGGTCATGCCGGCTTTCTTCAGCACCTTCTGGGTCACATAGGTCGGCCCGGTCAGCATGATGCCCGGCTCCGAACCGATCGAGGCCATGGCCCGCACACGCGCACGCGGCTTCAGGCCCATCACCTCACCCATTTCCTTCGAGCCAAACAGTACGGCCGAAGCGCCGTCCACGATGCCCGACGAGTTGCCGGCGTGGTGCACGTGGTTGATCTTCTCGAGTTCCGGATAGCGCTGCTTGATCACTTCATCGAAGCCCATGCCGCCCATACCGGCGAAGGACGGCTCCAGCGCCGCCAGCGTCTGCATGGTCGTGTCAGGGCGCATGAACTCGTCATGCGCAAGGCGCACGCCGCCCATCTGGTCGCGCACCGGCACGACCGATTTCTTGAAGCGGCCTTCCTTCCAGGCCTGCGCCGCGCGGCGCTGGCTCTCGACGGCAAAGGCGTCCACGTCATCGCGGCTGAACCCGTACTTCGTGGCAATCGTATCGGCGCCGATGCCTTGCGGGGTGAAATAGGATTTGAACGCAACCTGTGGATCGGTGGACCAGGCGCCGCCGGCGGCGCCCATCGGCACGCGGCTCATGCTCTCGACCCCGCCGCCGATCGCCATATCGGCCTCGCCGGTCATCACTTTCGAGGCGGCCATGTTGCAGGCCTCAAGGCCGGACGCACAGAACCGGTCCACCTGCACACCGGCGGTCGTCTCGGCATAGTCCGCATTCAGCACCGCGATGCGGGCAATGTCGCCGCCCTGTTCGCCGACCGGCGACACGCAGCCGAACACCACATCGTCCACCTTCGAGGTGTCGAGATTGTTCCGGTCACGGATCGCCTGCAGCACCTGCGTGCCGAGGCTCAAGGCGGTGATTTCGTGCAGCGCGCCGCTGGACTTGCCTTTGCCGCGGGGCGTCCGAACGGCGTCGTAGATATAGGCTTCGGGCATGTTAAAGCTCCTTTCGGGGGATCAGGATGGGGTCACCGGTGCTTTCACCGGGTTGAGGGTCACGGAGGCAGTGGCGCGGGCGGCTTCCTTGCCGCGCGCGTCGAAAAGGTCGGCTTCTGCGAAGATCATCGCGCGGCCGATATTGCGCAGTCGCGCGGCCACCACGACCGCTCCCACGCGAACAGGCCGCAGGAAATGCGTGTGCAAGTCCACGGTTGAGGGAAACTTCGCGGTCCCGGCTTTCACCGTCGCGAGCATGCCAATCGCATCGTCCATCATCGCCACCAGGTATCCGCCCTGAATATAGCCTGCCGGGTTCGTAAAGTCTGCTCGTCCGTCGAACCGAACCCGTGTCGTCATCGCCTTGGCGTCGAGTTCAAGCAACTCAAATCCAAGAGACACCGAGCTGCGCGCCGGCACCGGGAACACATCACGGAGGAGATGCCGGTCGGGCATGACAGCCTACAGCGTCCTCGCGATCAGCATCTTCATCACTTCGTTGGCGCCGCCATAGATGCGCTGGACGCGGGCATCGGCGTACATCTGCGCAATCGGATACTCGTCCATGTAGCCGAAGCCGCCATGCAGCTGCAGGCACTCATCGATGATCTTGCACTGCAGATCCGAGACCCAGTATTTCGACATCGACGCCGTGGCGGCATCGAGCTTGTCCTGCAGCAGAAGCTCGGTGCAGTGATCCATAAACACCTTGGCCACCGTCGCTTCGGTCTTCGCTTCCGCCAGCTTGAACTGCGTGTTCTGGAAGTCCCAGATCGTGCCGCCAAACGCCTTGCGGCTCTTCACGTAGGCGACCGTCTCCTTGATCGCCCGCTCAATCATGCCGATGCCCTGAAGGCCGATGATATGGCGCTCCTGCGGCAGTTTCTGCATCAGCTGGATGAAGCCTTGTCCGGCCTCTTCGCCAAGCAAGGCCGAGGCTGGCACTTTCACGTCATCAAAGAACAGCTCCGACGTATCGGCCGCATGCTGGCCCACTTTGTCGAGGTTGCGCCCGCGCCGAAAGCCGCCTTCGCCTTCCACTTCATCCGTCTCGACGCAGACGATCGAGATGCCCTTGGCGCCCTTGGTCGGGTCGGTCTTCGCGCAGACGAGGATCAGGTTCGCCGTCTGGCCGTTCGAGATGAACGTCTTCGACCCGTTGATGACATAGCCGTTGCCATCCTTCTTCGCGGTCGTCTTGATGTTCTGCAGGTCAGAGCCCGCGCCGGGCTCGGTCATCGCAATCGCAGTGACAAGCTCGCCCGAGCAGATCTTCGGCAGCCAGCGGCGCTTCTGCTCTTCGGTGCCATACGCGGTGATGTAGGGCGCGATGATGGCATTGTGCAGGGTGATGCCGAAGCCGTCCACGCCCTTCCACTGCTGCTGTTCGATAATGATGGCTTCATGACGGAAATCCCCTCCCGCGCCGCCATACTCTTCCGGAACCGACGCGCCGAGCAGGCCCATCTCGCCCGCCTTTTTCCAGATGTCCCGCGGCACGACCCCCGCCTTGCGCCAAGACTGGACGTGCGGCACGCACTCCTTCTCGAAGAACTGGCCGACCGCATCGGCAAAAATGTCCAGTTCCTCATTCTGCCGCCAGGCAGATTTCGGGACATTCAGCGGGCTCTCGTGCATAGGCTTTCCTCCAGCAGGCGCGGCGTTAGCTTGCCGCTTACGTTCACGTCAGCATGTAATCCCGGGCGCGCCGTTTCTCCAGTCGTGCCGCAGCGTCAGCACACTGTCAGAACTGCGCCTCCGTGACCGCCATCATCGCGCCGGCGCCGGTCTTGACCTTCGCAAGGTGCGCCGCTGCGTCGGGCAGCATCCGCGCGACGAAGTACCGGCCCGTTGCGAGCTTCGCCTCGTAGAACGGATCCTTCGTGTAAGCCTTCTCGATCGAGAGCTTCGCCATCCGTGCCCACATGTACGCGAGGGCTGTCAGGCCCATCAGGTGCAGGTAATCATGGCTCGAGGCGCCGGCATTGTTGAAGTCGCCCATGCCGTTCTGCATCAGCCACATCGTTCCATCCTGCAGCTGCGCGCGCGCAGTCTTCAGGCCCTCAAGGTACGCCTCCATTCCCGGCGTCGTCTCCGCCACCGAGATGAACTCATCGATCTCAGCGAAGAAGCTGAACACCGCCCGCCCGCCATTCGCGCCGAGCTTGCGGCCGACAAGGTCCAGCGCCTGCACGCCGTTCGTGCCTTCGTAGATAAGCGTGATGCGGCAGTCGCGAACGACCTGCTCAAGGCCCCACTCGCGCGTGAAGCCCGAACCGCCATGCACCTGCAGGCCAAGGTTCGCGCTCTCATATCCCTTGTGGGTCAGATAGGCTTTCACCACGGGCGTCAGCAGCGCCATGTAGTCGCCCGCCTTCTCACGCACTTTCTCATCCGGTGACTTGTGCTCAAGGTCGCCCTGGAACGCGGCCCAGTAAGTGAAGGCGCGCGCGCCCTCGATGAAGGCCTTCTGCTCCAGCAGCATCCGGCGCACGTCCGGGTGGACGAGGATCGGATCGGCAGGCTTGTCCGGCGCCTGCGTGCCCGTCAGCGAACGGCCCTGCACCCGGTCCCGCGCAAAATCGAGCGCGTTCTGGTAGGCGACCTCGGCCTGCGACAGGCCTTGCAGCCCCACGCCGACCCGCGCCTCGTTCATCATCACGAACATCGTGCGCATGCCCTTGTGCTCCTCGCCGACCAGCCAGCCGGTCGCGCCGTCATAGTTCATCACACAGGTCGCGTTGCCGTGGATGCCCATCTTCTCTTCGAGGCCCCCGCAGCTCGCGGTGTTGCGCGCGCCGAGCGTGCCGTCATCGTTCACGAGGAACTTCGGCACTACGAACAGTGACACGCCCTTGATGCCGTCGGGGGCGCCCTCGATGCGGGCGAGCACAAGGTGAATGATGTTCTCGGTCAGGTCCTGCTCGCCGCCGGAAATCCAGATCTTCTGGCCGGTGATCTTGTAGGTGCCATCGCCTTGCGGAACGGCCTTGGTCTTCATCAAGCCAAGGTCCGTGCCGCAATGCGGCTCGGTCAGGTTCATCGTGCCGGCCCATTCGGCCGACGCCATCTTCGGGCCGTACTTGGCCTTCAGCGCGTCCGATCCGCCCGCCATCAGCGCCTGGTAGGCGCCGTGCGTCAGGCCAGGATACATGCCGAACGCCATGTTCGAGGATGAGACCATCTCGGTCCAGGCGATGTTCACAGCATGCGGCAGGCCTTGCCCGCCCATTTCGGGGTGCGCTGACAGCAGCGGCCAGCCATTCGCGACCAGCTGCTGGTAGGCGTCCGGGAACCCGTCCGGCGTCTTCACGCTCGCGTCCGCATTGCGCCTGCAGCCCTGACGGTCGCCCACGGCATTCAGCGGGAACAGCACGTTCTTGGCAAACTTCGCGCCCTCTTCGAGAATCTGGTCGATCACATCGGGCGTCGCATCGGCAAAGCCGGGCAGGTTCGAATAGGTCTGCAGTTGAAGCAGCTCGTGAAGCACGAACTGCATATCGCGAACCGGGGCATCATAACGGGGCATGGGGTAGGCTCCTGCAAATCGGAAAGTCTTGCGCCCTAAATGGCAAAGCGTGTTGGAAAAGTCATTCCAACACGCTTCGTTACCGAAAAATTGCTTGGTAGTTCGGGCTCAGACCTCGTCGAGCTGCTTGCGGGCGACCTGCTCATAGGCGTGCGCCTGGCGCTTGGTTTCCTCGGACTGGCCATTGTTGGTGACCAGGTCTTCCAGCCATTCTATGCCTTTATAAAGCTCGGTCAGCGCGGTTTCGATGTCGCCGCGCTGGACTTCCAGCTCGCGCGCCTGCTTGCGGAATTTTTCCAGCATCATCTTGGTCTGGGCCCGTTTGCCGTCATTCAGGGCATAGAGGTCCAGGATTTCGCGGATATCGGCCAGCGGCAGGCCGAGGCGCTTTAGCCGCACGATGATGGTCAGCCGGGCGCGGTCCCGATTGGAATAAAGACGCATCATGCCGTCGCGGGCAGGATGCAGCATGTCCTTGTCTTCGTAAAAGCGCAAAGCGCGCGGGGTCACCCCGAATTCCCGGGCAAGCTCGGAAATCGTGTAAGTGCGGGAATCAGCGGCAGAAATGGACGTGATTGTACGATGTTGCATGACGTGGCTCCTCCGTTCGTGTCTGCAGTCTTTTTATATAACGTGTTCTAATATGCGCCTTCCGCGGACGTCAACGTAAATTTCCGCTTACGCAAAGGGAAAGCGCGCGCAGCGGACACGCGCTGCGCGAAACCTTCGCAAAAACTTACCTTTAACCCGGCCTTAACAGACATCGGGGCATTTTTGCTCGGGCGTAAAGAAATCCGCCGTTCTCCTTAACCAAAAGAGGGCGGCACGGGCGTGAGGAGCGGCCAATGAGCCAGACCGGACCTTGGACCAAGTTCAACACGGACCAGCGGGCGCGCGATGCCGCCCGTGAAGCGGCAATGGCTGAAGGCATCACGCTCGGCGAGTACCTCAATCGGCTGCTCACTCTGGTGGACGAGCCCCAGCCGAACGAGACGTCCTTCTCCTACTCCCGGCGGACCGGAGCGGCAGCGCCGCCGCCGATCGCCGACTCGCACGAATCAGCCGCAACCCTCGACCGCCTGACCCGCCGGATCGAAGCAACTGAAGCGCGCTCGACCCTCGCGATCAACGGCATCGATGACGCCGTCCACAATCTCGTCGCCCGTCTCCAGAACACCGAGAAGACCACCGCCTCCATCGCCGGCCACGTCGAAGGCCTGATCGCGGAACTGCGCGAGACGCATGAAACCCTGCAGACCAAGGTCCGCCGTCTCGAAAGCGATGACAGCTCGCACCACACCGTCGAAGCGTTCAAGGTTCTCGAAGGTGCGCTCGGCAAGCTGGCCGCGCATGTCTATGAAGAAGGCGAGCTGACCCAGAACGAAACCGCCGCCATCAAGGGCCGGATCGAATCGGGCTTCACCGACATCGGTGAGCGTGTTGAAGGCATCGAAACGCGCGTCGATCGCTCGCTTTCCGAGACCGCCGCCCGCATGGAACGCGCCGTCGAAGAAGCCGAGCAGCGTGCCCACGGCGCAACCCGCATTCTCGCGGACCGCATGCTGAGCATTGAATCGCATGTTCAGGAGCGCCTGCAAGCTGCAGGACAGATTGCCGGCCCGACACAGCAGCGCATCAGCGCTGTCGAAGCCGACGTGTCCGGCGCCCTGAACTCGATGGAATCGACTCTCGGACGCATTCAGGAACGCCTGAACCGCGCCGAAACCGGAACCGACTCCGCACTGAAAAGCCTCGAGACCACCTTCGCCCATCTCGACGAGCGCATCGAAGCCGTCGCCAGCCAGATCGATCCGAAACAGGCCGAGCGCCTGAAACAGGAATTCGAGAAACGCTTCGAAGACCTCACCCGCTCCGTGCGCAGCGCCGTGGACAACGCGCGCTTCGATCTCGCTACTGAAATCACCAAGGCCGCCGCCGGCCAGGATGAGAAGCTCGAAGAACGCCTGAAAGCCGAAGTCAGCGAACTGAAAGCCCACCTCGCAAGCGTCGAGGCCCGCGCACCGGCCGAGATCACCGCCGCCGTCCAAGAAGAGATCGGACGTCTAGGCTCGGTCGTCGCCGAGCGCATCGACGCCCTCGCCGCGCATGTCGATGACCGCATCGAGGAGAGCGAACTGCGCAGCGCCGACGCCATCGAACAGGTCGGCGAACAAGTCACGGTCGCCGCCGTGCGTCTCCAGAAGCGTCAGGACGAAGCGCTCAACGCGCTCGCCCAGGACATTCAGGGCATGCGCGCCGCCTCGGACGCCCGCCTGTCCGACGCGCTCGCCAGCGTCTCCGAACGCCTCGAGCGGATACAGGGACAATCTTCCGAAGCGATGTCCCCGGTCCAGCGCGCGATCGCCGCGCTCGCCACCCGCCTCGAAAGCCTAGAAGCGTTCAGCACCCCGCCGCACGTCCCTGGTCAGCCGCCGATCTTGCCGCGCGACTTCGTGGCCCAGCCTGCCCCGGCGCCGGCCGCCCGGACGATCACTCCGCAGCCACAGCCACACATCGCAGCCGCGCCTCCTGAGGCCGCACCCGCAGCGCCCGCCAAGGCCGCCAGCCGGCCCGCCAGCGATGACACGCCCGAGCTGAAATTCGATCTGAAGCCGCAGGCCGAGCCTGCGCCGCAACCCGTCTCGACCCCGACCTACACGGTCAATGTCAATGATGATGACTTCGAAGCCGGTTTCTCCGGCTGGGAAGTCGTCGAGACCAAAGTGCAGGAAAATCCGTACAAGGCCGATTTCGATGCCATCCCGGGCGGCGCCCCTTCGCGCAAGCCGGCCGCGGCCGCCGGACACAGCTACGTCGCCGATGTTCCGGAAGAAGACATCGAATATGACGGTGCACGCAGCTTCGACCCCGTCGACGAGCTGGATCGCTTCGCCACCATGGATGACAGCCTCGAAGGCAGCCATGCCGAGACCCGCGAGTCCGACATCTTCGACGACGAGGAAGACGAACCGGACTTCGCCGCCACCCTAGCCCAAACCCAGGTCCGCCCGGCGCAAGACGACGAAACGGCCGACTATCTCGCCCGCGCCCGCCGCGCCGCACTCGTCGCCGCGCAGCAGAATGGCCGCTCTGGCGCTCGGCCAAACGCAGCCTCGAACGCGGGCCAGAAATCCGGCGGCGCGAGAGTCCCTATGATCCTCGCCGCTTCGGCAGTCGCGATCACCGGCGCCGGCGTCGGCGGCTACCTCTACCTTCGCGGCAAGCAACCCGTGACGCCGTCGCTTTCAGGCCCGGTCGACACCTATGTCGATCCCGCCGCCAAGCTCGCCGCCGCCCCGCCGATCGCGCAGCTCGCCGAAGCCGCGAGCCGCCCCGCGCCGCTCGACGCCGAACAGATGCTGTTCGAAGACGAGATGGCGAGCGTGGACTCCGCGCTGTTCGATGAAACCGAAACCGCCAGCACCGACGTGCCCGCCGCCGCCGAGCCGAAAGCGACGACGCCGATCCTCGCCTCGGTGCAGACCGCGCGCCCTGCGACAAAGATCGCACCGGAACCTGCCGAAGACCTGACGCCCGAGCAAGCCGCGATCCGCTCGATCGTCCGCGCAGCCGATGCCATCGAAGCGTCCAGCGCGCCTTCGCTGAAACCCGCCGCGCCCGATCAGCTCGCCGGCGCGCCGACCGACTTCCCCGAGCCTGTTCGTGCACCAGTCCGTAACGGCACGTTTGCGCCAATTCCGGATGTCGTGAACGTCGAAGCAGAAGCCAATGCCGGCAACGCCGTCGCGCAATACCAGTACGCCCAGGTGAAGCTGTCAGAAGGCGATCTGGAAGCCGCCGCCGCCTTCCTCCGCCGCGCCTCTCAGAAAGGGATCGCCCCCGCCCAGTACGAACTCGGCAAGCTCCATGAGCGCGGCCAGGGCGTGGACAAGGACCTGACCGAAGCCCGCAACCTGATCCAGAAGGCGGCCGAAGCCGGACACGTCGGCGCGATGTATGATTACGCGCTCTTCCTGGCCGAAGGCGAAGGCGGCGCGAAGTCCGAAGCAGATGCCGTGACCTGGTTCCAGCAAGCCGCCCAGCATGGTCTCGTCGATGCCCAGTACAATCTTGGCGTCGTGCACGCCGAAGGCATCGGCACATCGCAGGATCTCGTCACCGCCCTCTTCTGGTTCGAGATCGCCGCCAAGGCGGGCGATACCGGCGCTGAGCAGGAAGTGAAAAACCTGCGCACCCGTGTGTCGATGTCCGACGCTCTCGAAACCAGCGAGCGCGTCAAGGACTGGAAAGCGAAGCAGCCTGTCGCCCTAGCCAATGGCCGCTTCGGCGCCCAGCGCTGGAACACGGGCAACCCGCTTCAGGTCAAGGCCGTGCAGACCGCCCTCGGCTCACTCGGCTTCGATGCCGGCACGCCGGACGGCGTTCTCGGCCGCCGCACGGGCGAGGCGATCAGCGACTATCAGTCGATGCAAAATCTCGAAGTCACCGGCACGATCACCCCGGAACTCGTCAAGCATCTGAACGCCCGCGCCAGCGGCACACGCAGCAGCTAGGCCGCGAGCAGAGCAGGATCACTGATGAGGTGTCATCCCAGCGAAAGCCTGGATGACAGACCTCTGTCGTGGTCCCGATCGGCTACTCGCCAACCTTCGCTGTCAGATCAATCCGGCGCACTTCGCGGACCTTGCCATTCTCGTGCACGCCTTCGATCAGTTCCGAATTGACCAGTGCGAAGATCCGTCCGCCGCTGAAGATCGCCCGCGCATTGCCATACCAATCCACACAGCTGACCTGGCATTCATAGCCCGTCGGCGACGGTTTCTCGGGATCCGTCCGCGTCGCAATCAGCTCACCTGCCCGCATCAGTTTCCCGTTCGCATCGGTCTCCAGGTAAGTCAGGTCCGAACTCTGCGACCACCACCACCAGCGCTCGGACTCCTCAGACCGCGGAACGGTCGGCAGGCCGATCAGCCCCTTGCCATCCGAGCCGATCCGGCTGTTGAAGGCATGGCTACGGTTCTCGCTCTCGAACCGGTTCTCGAGGACAAAGGTGCTGGCGAGACGAGGGGCCTTGCGCAGGTCAATCAGCGACACGCTCAGCCCGCGGTAATCGCGGTATCCCGTCAGTGCCATATAAGGCCCGGCCCGTTCGGCGCGAATCACGTCATGCGGCACCGTAACGGTGATCGGCGCATCCGGCGCGGCCACCGGCACGATGATCGCTCGCCCGTCGCCGCGCACCTCATCGCCCTTGTCCGGCGCCCAGCTGCCCCAGCCTTCGCGCGCGCCATACACCAGATGCGACTCGGTAAAGCGCGCCTCGTAGTCCGTCGTGCCCGGTGATGGCAGCTGTACGTAGCGCCCGCCCGCCTCGTCCTTCAGCGTGTCGGTCAACGCCGTCAGCGGCGTGTCGAAATAGGTCAGGTCAGCTTCGCCGTAGTTAGCGCCACATATCCGCGACGGCCAGTCGAGCACCGATCGGAACGTGCCGGCATCCATGTCCATCGAGAACTGGTTCTGCGGCTCGCCGCGCACACCGAGTACGGATGGCTTCTCGCCGTTCACCGGCAGCTTCACCAGAACCGACGGCGCAATCTCGCCCATCGGCGCGCGGCCCTCGCGCGAATCGCATCCGGCGCGCTCATACTCCTCGCTGCTCGCACTGCGCTCTTGCTCGCCGGGGCTCAGCCACAGCCAGAAGGAATCCTTGGTGACAAGGAACTCGTGGTCTTGCGTCCCCACAATCGCCGTCGCCGTACACGCCGGCGCCGACGCATCGGTCACGCCGGAGATATCGCACACTGTCACCGTATGCAGCACCGGCTCCAGCACGCGCTGCACCGGCATCCAGATATCCTCGGCCTTGAACAGCGGACGGCCATCGGATGGCTCACGCTCGCCTTCCGGCCCTTCACGGCGCCACTCACGGATTTCCGGCGCGTCAAACGCATCCCCCCAACCCCGGCCCGACAGATAGATCGGCGTGTGGATGACCAGCTTCCCGTTGATCATCCGCGAGGCATAGTTGCTGCCCGAGTAGTAATCGTCCGATGAGATATAAAACGTCGCCTCGCGCGTCGCCTCCCCGTCCTCGCCGAGTTTCAGCACGGTGAACTCGGTCGCGTTCTCGCGGTAGGAATATCCGGTGACGAGGATCGTCCGGCCCGCGACGAGCATCTCGTCATACCAGGTGTCCTCTTCATCCGAGCGATAGACATTCGCGCGGTCCGACAACTTCAGCCCAGCGTTCCCTTCCGGCATGAGGTCGGTGATGAAGAGCCGTCCGTCCTGCAGCACGACGAGATGGTTGCCGATCTGCTTGACGATCCCGCCCTCGTCCACGCCGGCTTTCTGGTTGTTGGTGATTTCCGGATTGGCGTCCGATGGCGCGCTGCCCGTCACCATCGCGTCTGACGCCGATTCCGCCATCGCACCCGGCGCCGGTGAAGCGGCTTCACCCGGCGCCATCGCCGCCACCGGCACCGGCATGCCGCGCCAGGAATAGACGCCGCGCTCGCTCGCCGCATCGCGCGTCAGCTTCAGCCAGCTGAGAAACTCTTCTTCGGCGTTGAACCGCGTCAGCGTGCGCGAGCGCAGCGCGTCGAGTGCCGCGTCATCGAACACGGGCGCCTCACCTTCGGGCGCTGGGATCGTGACATCTGCAAACCTGTTCACCTTCGGCGCAACAAGCGACAAGGGCGAGACCGCCGGCGCCTCTGCTTCCTTGGCCCAGGGCTTCCATGAACTGCACGCGGTGAGGGCGATCATCAGGGCGCCAAAGCCCGCGGCATGCTTCAGGTTCATTTCACTCCCCACGCGTTCTGTTTGTTGATCGGAGTTTGGACACCAAACTTTGGCGGAGTAAAGGCAAGCCTCTTTCGCCTTAGATGTTCCCTCGCACTGCAAACCGGATTAATCCGCCGCCATGACAAATTCGAACGACATACCTCTCGCCGCAAAGCCCATCGACCGCGCCGCGCACCGGCGTACCGACGAAGCCTGGCTGGGCGCCGCCTTCCAGCAGAACAACGCCCTCGTCCTCCTGATGCGCGATGGCATTCCACTCGTCGCGCGCGATGGCGGCCTCGTCTGGATGGGCCCGGAAGCCGCGCGCGTCGCGCCCGGCGCGCCGCGCCTCTTCCTCGGCGAAGACAAGACCGGCACACCGGTCTTCGCGCTCGAGCTGCCTGCGAAATTCGACCTTGCCGGATCACTGATCGAAGGCATCGGCGACTTTGCCGACTTCCGTCAGGCTGCCGCGCGCATGCCCGCGATGGATGCCAACTGCGCCTCGACCGCACGCAGCCTCTTCCTCTGGCATGGCTCGCACGCGTACTGTGCGAAGTGCGGCGGGCGCAACGCAATCATCGATGCCGGATGGAAGGCGCAGTGCGGCCTCTGCAACGCCGAACACTTTCCGCGCACCGATCCCGTCGCCATCATGCTGGCGGTGAAAGATGGAAAGGCGCTCGTCGGCCGCCAGAAATTCTGGCCCGCGGGTTTCATGTCGTGCCTCGCAGGCTTTTGCGAACCGGGCGAGACGATCGAACAGGCCGCCGCGCGCGAACTCTTCGAGGAGGCCGGCATCGTCTGCGATCCGGCGCGGGCAGAATATATCGCCTGCCAGCCCTGGCCATTCCCGTCTTCGCTGATGATGGGCTTCATCCTGCCCGCGCAGACGAGCGAGATTCGCATCGACTCCGCCGAGCTCGAGAGCGCGCGATGGATCGCGCGCAGCGAGATGCGCGAAATTCTTTCGGGCAAACATGCCGAGCTTTTTTGCCCGCCTCCGTCAGCAATTGCCTATCATATCCTGAAGGTTTGGGCGGACCGCGACGATTGACCGTGTACGGATGGATACCGAAACTCGACTGAAAAATGAATTTTAGGAGTTGCATTCCGACGAATCACGATATTATTGGCGAGCCACTCAAAGGAGATCGAAGATGGCTGTTGCAAAAAAACCTGCCGCGAAAAAACCGGCTGCGAAACCTGCTGCTAAAGCTGCCCCGGCAAAGAAGCCTGCGGCGAAAGCAAAAGCTGCTCCGGCCAAGAAGCCGGCTGCTAAAGCTAAAGCACCCGCAAAAAAGAAGTAAGTCTACGGACTATTTCAAATACAAACGGGCGAACGCAAGTTCGCCCGTTTTCTTTTTTATTTTCAAGGAATTTGCCGCAATTCTTAAAGTGCCTTGCAGCTTTGGCTGCGCGCCTGTTGCGGACAATCCGTAGACCTTCCCGCCGGCCTCGCACACCGCTTTCCGATCTCGCTGCATCGCCCCCCCACGCCCATCTTCGAGCGCCAAACGAACACGGCGCCGGAGAGGATTTTCCCTCCGGCGCCGCGCAGATCCGTTTCCGGAAATCCTACTTGTTGATCTTCGGCCAGTTGGTGTTCGCGGCAGAGATGAAGCCCGGAACGTCGCCCTCCCACGTCTTTTGCACCGAACTGTTGTAGTTGAGATACAGTTTCCCATCGACGATTTTCCAGAACCTCGCGTCGCCCTTCGCATGGTAGCCTTGGCTAACGGCCCAGGCGCAGTAGCCACCATATTGAGGTGCGTATGCGTCCGGCGACTTCTTAAACTTGTCGCGGTTGGCGGCGCTCGCGAAGCGGAAGGTGGCATCGTTATGGGTGACGGAGAAGTCCTTCGAGCCTTTCACCGGCTTGCCGTCGGTGAAGTAGGCCACCGGGTCATGGCCTTGCACGGCGATATCATCGAACGCGCTGGTATAAACCTGCGGTTCGGCCAGTGCGGGCGCCGCAAAGAAGGCGGCCGGTACGAAGGCGATGGCAGCGGCGGCGGCGAGAGTGCGGATCTTCATGTGAGGTTCATTTCTGGATGAGGGTTGAGGAAAAAGTCTGGCTGCGGCGACGGCTGGCGGAGGAGATTGCGTGCCACCGCAGCCAGGATCAGGACCGTACCGGGGTCTGAAGCGGTCCTTCAGCGGGTGGGCGCGGCGACGTGTTTGACGCCACGAGAACCCGGGCGATCGCCGTGGCGAGTTCGATGAGCACGCCGCGATTGGCAACCACCATCGCGAGCGAGGTCAGCCAGACAAGGACCGCCATCCCGAACAGGCCGGCGCCGTCATTGTTAGGATCAATCCCGAGCGGCGTTAAGAGATGGAACGACACCGCGCCGCTCATCACCGCAACAGCGATCAGTGCGCCGATCGCCCGCAGCCGTTTCAAGGCCGGCACGAGGCTCGCGAGCAGCAGCGAAGCGGCGACCAGTTCGGCAGAGCCGATCACATACTGGCTGAACAATCCGGTCTGCGCGAAGAGGCCTTCGGCCCCGAAGCTTGCGGCCCAGCCGTCGAGCTTGCCGAAGATCGTCTGTGTCTCCGGCGCGTTGGTAAACTTAAAGCGAAGGCTGTCCAGGAAGACAGCCGAAGCGATGAGTGAGTAGGCGATGGGCGTGTAAGTGCACAGTCGAGCAAGCATGTGAGTAGTCCCCTGTCAGTTCGCTACGTGTGCCATGGACCGGGGCTCAGGTTCAAAGCACGGCTCTGTGAGCCATGATCACGCCTTCGCGAGCCCCGGACCTCTTGTCGCCAAGCCGGCACGGCTTGCTTGCGGCTGGGCGTCCAGGCGAAGGCCTCGAATGGCGGATTGAGCGGTGTCTCGGCGATGTGGTTCACATATTTGGTCATCGACTTCATCGCGACATTGAGAATGACGCCAAGCATTGCGGCATCGCTCCAGCCTGCGCCCTTGAACGCGGCGACATCGGCGTCACTGACAAAGCCGTGCAGCGCGACGATCCTGGTGGTGAACATGCACAACGCTGCAAGCCGCGCGTCCGCAATCGGGCGGCGCTGCCGCACCGCAGCAATCACCACGTCATCGAGCGTCTGGCCTTTGGCAACGGCAGTGTACGCGGCCACACAGAAGTCGCATTCGTTCTCGACGCTGGTCGCAATCTGGACGACCTGGAGCTCCAGCGCATCGACGTTTCAACAGCCTGCTGATCATCGCAGTCTGGTTGCTTGAGAATCCTCGCAGAATTGCCGAGGGGACCGGATCGCGCGCCGGAAAACCTAAAGCCTCCCCGTCGCCGTCTTCGGGAACACGCCGAGGATCTTGAGGGACTGCGAGAAGAAGCCAAGTTCTTCCAGCGCAAGCTGCACCGGGCGCTCGTCCGGGTGGCCTTCGATCTCGGCATAGAACAGCGTCGCCGCGAACGAGCCGCCGACCATGTAGCTTTCGAGCTTGGTCATGTTGACGCCGTTGGTCGCAAAGCCGCCGAGGCCTTTGTACAGCGCCGCCGGAATGTTGCGCACTTCAAACAGGAACGCCGTTTTAGCGGGGCCGTCGCCGGCATCGATGTCAGCCGGTTCGCGCGACATGATGACGAAACGGGTTGTGTTGTGGTCGGCGTCCTCAATGTCCTGCGCGAGGATTTCGAGGCCGTAGACTTCGGCGGCCAGTCTTGGCGCAATCGCGGCCACCGAGCCGTCGCCAAGTTCCGCCACTTCGCGCGCCGCGCCGGCGGTATCGGCGGCCGTGACCGCCTCGATGCCATGCTTGCGCAGGAAGTTGCGGCACTGGCCAAGACCCATGATGTGCGAGCGTGCCTTTTTGACGTCTTCCAGCTTGGTGCCCGGCAGGGCCATCAGCTGGAAACGGATCGGCAGGTAGTATTCGCCGGTAATGTGAAGCTGGGTGGCGGGCAGCAGGTAATGAATGTCGCCCACACGGCCCGCGATCGTGTTCTCGACCGGGATCATGGCCAGCTCGGCCTCGCCCTTCTCGACCGCGATGAAACAGTCCTCGAACGTGCGGCAGGCCATCGGCTCATGACCGGGGAACGCCTCACCGCACGCGATGTGCGAATTCGCGCCCGGCTCGCCCTGATAGGCAATTTTCTGGTTCATCGAGGAAATCCCTGCCCTGCGGCCCGGTTCAACGTGCGTCTGATCGCCGCGAGGCCCGGGGAAGCGCCTGCGAGAGGCACCCGTTATATTGTGCGCACCCGGTTAGCGTGCGAAAAGGCGCCCGCCAAGCCGTACATACGGAATAGATTCGCCTAGCTCGAAGGAATGCCCTGATGGGAGAACTCGGTCTCAACAAGATCTTCGGAGCCCTGCTCGCCACAGCCCTTGGTTTGATGGGTCTCGCAACCCTTCCCAGCGTGGTGTTCGGCGGCGATGGCGCCCACCATGGCGAGCATGAAGAGGCCGCATCGCTCGGCGAAAAGATGTGCGAGCAGTTTCATCACTGCGTCGAGATCGCCGAAGCGGCCCCGACGGGCGCTGCCGAAGCCGTGTTTGACCTTGGCGCGGCGCTGCTCACGGCGGACGTGACCAAGGGCGAGCGTACCTTTGCGGGCCAATGCTCCACCTGCCACTCCATCGCCCCGGGCGGCGCCAACGGCACCGGACCGAACCTTCACAACGTCGTGGCCGCCGACAAGGCCGCGCATGCCGGGTTTAAATACTCCGGGGCACTGTCGAACATGGAAGGCAACTGGACCTACGAGAATCTGAACGCCTGGCTCGCGAGCCCGGCGGGCTATGCGAAAGGCACATCGATGTCCTTCGCCGGCATCAAGAAAGATGCCGACCGCGTCGACGTGATTGCCTATCTCGCCGCCAATACGGAAGGCGCGCCCACGTTCCCGGCCCCGATGGCAGCTCCGGCTGAGGCGGCTCCGGTCGACGGCGAGGCTGTGCCAGCCGAAGGCGTGGTCGTTCCGGCCGAAGGTGAAGTGGCTCCGGCCGAAGGCGCGGCCCCGGCTGCACCGGGATCATCACCTGCTGAGGTTCCGGCGCCGGAAGTTGCGCCCACCTGATCGCGGCATCGTCTGCACACGGAAGCCCTCGGCCATGGCCGGGGGCTTTTTATTTTGCGGCAAGAAGAAATCGATCAGCTAATCCACGCTGAGCCACTCGGGCAACGGTCCTTGCGTCAACGCTACACGCCGCACGCACGTTATGTCCCCAGCGACCGCCCGTATGCGGGCGTCGGCTTCGGCTAGGGGCTCACGGGCAACAGATAGATGGTGCACATTGGCGTGCAGCAGAATGTCCGGCGCCGTCAGGATGCCGACATGGCCAGTCCAGAACACAAGGTCGCTGCGTTGCAGGCGGCCCGGCGTCTGCCAGTCCGCGACGGCCTGACCGGCCCAGGCGACCTGCATGTCGGAATCGCGCGGCAATTGCACGCCGCACGCCTCGAAGGCCTGCTGGACAAGGCCCGAACAATCGAGCCCCAGGCTTTCGCGTCCACCCCAGAGGTAAGGCGTTTCAAGGTAGCGTTCGGCCACACCTGCCGGGTCGGAGCCGAAATCGGTGAGGGGGGCGAGATGGCGCTGATGGACCCAGCCTGCCCGTTCGCATTGAACCCACGGACCGGCGGTTTCCCCTGTCGCCACGACGCGCGCGCCGAGGCAGAGCATGAAGCGCGGCGCGGATTTGAAATTGGGCTCAGAGAAGCAATAGGTGCGCAAGGCAGACACCTTGTGCGTGGGCGGAAGAACCGGGGCGGAGACCGCTTCCATCAGCACCCAGCCGACATAGCGGTCGCGGCTGAGTTGGCAGAGGCCGAACTCGCCCTCTTCCGAAAAAACGTCCATGCTTTCGCCGTGCAGGGCGTGTGTTACCATTTCGCCCTCCGCTGCGGGGGTTGCGCGGATGGCGGCGACACCGGCTGTGACCTGATAGCGCACCGGGGTGCCCGGCGGCCGCGTGAGGCGGGCGTCATAGAATTCCGGCATGGCAAAGGGCTCCGAGGCGAGGCGCCTCAGGCGGCGTTGGAACGCTTGGCCAAAGGCTTTCCGCCGGACTCTTCGCCTGAAGCTGCCGCAAGGACAAGCCGGGCGAAGGCGCGCAGGTAGGTCATTCCCTCCGGCGTGCGCTCGATGAAGATCGAGCGCAGGTCCGAATTGTCCGGCAGGCGGCGGATGAAATTCAGACGTTCCAGCGCATCGAGCGCGCGGGTGATCGCGGGTTTCGCGACGCCCAGATGTTCGGCAAGGCCGCGCACGGTGTGCGGGCCGGGCATCAGGGCGACCGACATCAGCACAGCCTGCTGGCGTGCCGTCAGGTCCGGCGCGTCCGAGCGCACAGAGGCGGTGACCGCCTTGCGCCAGAGCTCGAGACCTTCCCGTTCGGATAATTGCATTTTTTGTCGTCTCCACACCGCGTCAAACGCCGGGCTGAATCGCGTAAACAGAGAATCTCAAGTGATTTGGCAGGCCCGTCCAGACCCGCAAGGCGTCTTTCCCCCGGTCTTTCCCCATGACATCGGGCCCCTTCACATTGGGGACAAAACACCTGAAATAGGGGGATGGCTTCAACCCACCCTCCCCATACCCATGCCCATGGACATGCGAATACGCCGTGCAGCCCGGCCGATACCGACGCTTTCCTGCATGAGGCGGAGGCCATGGTCGTGCGCCAGGGCCAGAGGATGACGCGCATCCGGCGCAAGGTGTTGCGCCTGCTGCTGGAAAATGCCGGGCCCGCGAAGGCCTATGACCTGCTCGCCAACCTCGACGGCGAGGGCGCCGCCAAGCCGCCGACCATTTACCGGGCGCTCGATTTCCTCCAGGAGACCGGCCTCGTCCACAAGATCGAGAGCCTGAATGCCTATGTCGCGTGCGGTCATACTAGCCATAGCCATTCCGCCGTGTTCCTGATCTGCGACACCTGCCACAATGCCGAGGAACTGCATGCGACGGCGACCAGCGAGGCGCTGAAGGCCGAGACGAAAGGCGCGGGCTTCAGGATGGCGCGCGCGGTGGTTGAAGTGCGAGGCACCTGCCGGAACTGCGCCGCATGATCCCCCTCTGGAAAGGCAGCTGTAACCAGTGGGACTGCGACGAGATGGGGCACATGAATGTCCGCGTCTACGTCGAGAAGCAACTGGAAGGCATGGTGGCGTTTGCCCATCATCTTGGCATGCCGGAAGCGTTCCGGACAAATGCCCCGGCGACGGTGTTGCCGATTGACCAGCACATCCGCTTCGTGCGCGAAGTGCTGCCCGGCAAGCCGCTGTCGATGCGGGGCTGCGTGCTGGAGATCGGCGAGTCCGATGCGGTGATCTACCAGGAACTGCGCCACCTTGATGGAAGCCTGTCGGCCGCATTCCGTACACGGATTATTCATCTTGATACCGCCGAAGGCGAACGATTCCCCTGGACCAGGCGCACGCGGGCGCGGATGGAGGCGAGCAAGGGCACGACGCCCGAAGAGGCCCTGCCCCGCAGCTTCGATCCGGATTCAGCCGGCTGGCCGGTGTCCGAGATTACGATTTCCAAGGCCGAAACTATTGGCGCGCCGCGGGTCGGCATCGGCGCCGTGCAGCCCGGCCATTGCGGGGTGCACGGATGGATGGAGCCGTCCTGGTTCATCGGCCGCTTGTCGGATGCCGTGCCGAATCTGCTTTATGACTGGCGCAGCCGCGTCGGGCAGAAAACCAAGGGCGCGCCGCTTGGCGCGGCGGTGCTGGAGTACCGGCTTCGCTATCACCGGATGCCGCGCGCGGGCGATCTGTTTGTCGTGCATTCCTCCTTCGGCGGTGTGCTTGGCAAGACGCATTCCCTTGTACACTGGGTCATGGACCCGGAAACGGGCGGCCCGTGGGCCACCAGCCAGGTAGTGGCGATCACGCTGGATCTCGAGGCCCGCAAGGCCGTGGCGGCACCACCGGAAATGCTGGACGAACTCGAGAAGATCGCGCCGCGGGGCTTGAGTATCTAGAGGTATCCGCTCAGGATCTCTGCCAGTTTCGGAATGTCGTTCAGGTTGAGGCCCGCGATGTTGATGCGGCCGGAGGCCGGCATGTAAACGCCGTGCTTCTCGCGAAGCTCGAAGGTTTGTTCAGGCGTGACGGCAAGCTGCGAGAACATGCCGTTCTGGGTTTTCAGCGCGGCGAGTTCGTTCGATCCCGTGGCGGCGACGAGCGCATCGGAGAGATCGGCGCGCAGGCCTTTCATCCGGGTACGCATGGCATTGAGTTCGGTCTCCCATTCGGCGCGTAGCGCAGCGTCGCCGAGAATGGTGGCGACGATGCCGGCCCCGTGGGCGGGCGGCATAGACCAGGTGGCGCGGCCATTGTCGGCGACATGAGTGGTGGCCGCGGCAATGCCTTCTGGCGTCTCGCCGAGCACCAGGAAGCACCCGGTCCGCTCGCGGTAAAGACCGAAATTCTTCGAGCAGGAATAGGCGACCATCGCCTCGCCAGCTGCTGCGATGAAGGCGCGCACGCCGTCCATGTCGCGGTCAAGGCTCTGGGCGAAGCCGTGATAGGCGACGTCCAGCATGACGAGCAGGCCCTGTTCCCGGGCAAAGGCGCCGAGGGCGCGCCAGTCGTGCGCTGACGGATCGATCCCGGTCGGGTTGTGGCAAGGCCCCTGCAGGATGACGCCGTCACCGCGCGCGGCGGCTCCAAGGCTGGCGGTCAGGCCGGCGAGATCGAAGGCGCCGTTCCTGGCATAGGTGTACTCGCCGACTTCTAGGCCGAGCGAGCGCACGACGTTCGGGTGGTTCGGCCAGGTGGGCTTCGAGACCCAGACGCGGCGCGTGCCGGTCTTGCGCATCAGGCTGACACCCTGGAACAGCGCGCCGCAACCGCCGGGCGCGGTGAAGGAAAGGACGCGGCCCTCGGCGCGGGCCGGATGGTCCTTGCCGAAGACGAAATCCTCGACATGGCCGCAGAAGTCCGTGTTACCGCGCTGGCCTTCATAAACCTTTGTTGCCTGCGCGCCGATCAGCTTCGCTTCGGCTTTCTTCACGGCGGTGAGGATCGGCGTTTCGCCTGCGAGATCCTTGTACACGCCGACACCCAGATCGAACTTCTCGCGGCGCGGGTCGGCGCGGAACGCGGTCATCAGACCGAGCAGCGCGTCCGGCGGGAGGGTGGAGAGACCAGCGAAATGCGACATGGGGATCATCCGGTTGGTAAGGCGGGACGCGTAGCGGTTTTTGGTGGGCGGTGAAACCCCGCGACGTTGGGGAAGGAATTGCGGGGCGCGCCGCGAGCCGCGAAAGTCTGCGCCAGCGAAACCAAGGGAGACGCCGATGACCGCCTATGTGATCCTGATCCGTGAGAAGCTGCGCGATGCCGAGGCGATGGCCCGATATGGTGCGGCGGCCGGCGCGGCGCGCGGCGACCACAAGATCACGCCGCTGGCGTTTTACGGCGCGCACGAAGTGACCGAAGGCGCCGCCGCCGAGGGTGTGGTGCTCCTGTCCTTCCCAACGATGGCGGAAGCCAAGGCCTGGTATGAAAGCCCGGAATACACGGCGGCGAAGGTGCACAGGTTTCAGGCCTCGGATTACAGGGTGATCTTCGTGGAAGGCGTTTAGGCGCTCGGCTTCCCCCTTCGTCAGACCGCTTCGCGAGGGAGGATGATGTGGCGTCCGGATGCGCCCTTATCCTCCCCTGCGAAGCGGGGGAGGTGTCTGCGCAGCGAACGCGGGGGGACTTCAAGACGTATCAATCCCCGCCCAGGCCTTGGGCCGCGCAAGCTGGTCGAGGCGCAGGAGCAATGTGTCCAGCGCGGGGCCGATGCGGCGGATGATGTGCCAGGGCACGGCGAGTTCGCGGAGCGCTTCGCCGGTGAGGCGGGGCAAGGCGCGCGCGAGGCGGAGCGCATGCGGTGCGGGATTGGCCATGACGGCCACGAGGCGCTGGGCGGCCTCCATGAGGAGGGCCCATCGGTGTTCGGGCGGGTCCTCGCCGGAGGTGGCCCGGCTGGGCTTTGAGGGCCGTTCGATCAGGGGGGAAGCGGTAGTCCCGCCTGCACTCGCGCGCGCTGGCACGTTCGGCGGGATGGTCCGTGGGCGGAGTGATGATTGGTGGCGGCAGGGTTAGTTCAGCGGCGAGGATATGGATGTAGCGGCGCACCATGGCGGTGATGGCGGCGAGATGGGCGCGGGCCTCCTGCGCGATCTCAGCGAAGGCCGCCGGCGCGGCGGCGCGCAGCGGGGCGCGCAGCGCGGCAAGCAGCTGCGCGATGGGATACCAGAGATCGGGGTGCGGGCGTGTCATCGCGGGGCAGTTTACGCCAGGCGCGGAGCCTGCCGGGTTCGCGGCGGGGAAATATCTTGCAGGGCGTTGATCGGGCGGGGAATTTTGTTTTCGGGATTGGGCGGGTTTGGTGCGTAAGCCCGAAGTTGAGCAACAAATTCGATCCGCCTTCCGGGGCGAAGGCCCTCACCCCTGCCCCTCTCCCGCACGCGGGAGGGGGGGCAAGGAAGAGTTACGAAACCAGCGTCGCTTCGGTCTTCGATTTCACTTCGTCCAGCGTGACGCCGGGGGCGAGCTCGAGGAGTTTCAGGCCGCCGGGGACGACGTCCAGCACGCAGAGGTCGGTGATGATGCGGTTCACGACGCCCTTGCCGGTGAGCGGCAGCGTGCAGGCCTTGAGCACCTTGGATTCGCCGGCCTTGTTGGCGTGGTCCATGACGACGACGATGCGCTTGACGCCGGCGACGAGGTCCATGGCGCCGCCCATGCCTTTGACGAGCTTGCCGGGGATCATCCAGTTGGCCAGGTCGCCGTTCTCGGCGACTTCCATGGCGCCGAGGATGGCGATGTTGATATGGCCGCCGCGGATCATCGCGAAGCTGGTCGCCGAGTCGAAGAAGCTGGTGCGCGGGAGCGTGGTGATCGTCTGCTTGCCGGCGTTGATGAGGTCGGCGTCTTCCTCGCCTTCATAGGGGAACGGGCCCATGCCGAGCATGCCGTTTTCGCTTTGCAGCGTCACATCCATGCCTTCGGGAATGTGGTTGGCCACCATCGTCGGGATGCCGATGCCGAGGTTGACGTAATAGCCGTCGCGCAGTTCCTTTGCGGCGCGGGCCGCCATGTCGTCGCGTGTCCAGGGCATCAGGTGCGTCCTTTGTCGAATGATTGAATGTCGGGCGGTGGTTGCGACCAGGAGACCCGGGAACAAAGCCACATCTGGCGGTCGATCGTTAGCAGGTTCGGGTCGTTTAGCGTTCCCGCCTTGACATAGACGGAGTCCGGATGCGCATCCGACAGGGTATACATGGGCGATCCGCAGAACTTGCAGAAGTGGCGCGTGAGGCGTGCGCCGCTATCGGCAATCTTCGGATAGGCCATGGTCAGGCCGAAGCGTTTGAGGTTCGCCTTGTCAGCACGGAAACTGACACCAAATGCCGAGCCGGTCACGCGGCGGCAATCCTCACAATAGCAGATGCCGCCCGGTTCGAGCGGGCCGGCATGCTCGTAGCGGCAGACGCCACACAGGCAATGACCGGTGACGACAGTCATCCCTGCGTCTCTCTTTTCCTCACAGTCCGCTGCTCGATGCGTTTCTCGAACGTGCCCTTGATGATGCGTTGGACGAAGACGCCCGGCAGGTGGATATGGTCCGGGTCCAGATCACCGGCGGGGACGATTTCCTCCACTTCGGCGACGGTGACCTTGCCGGCCATCGCCATCGGCGGGTTGAAGTTGCGGGCGGTCTTGTTGAAGATCAGGTTGCCTTGCGTGTCGGCCTTCTCGGCCTTGACGATGGAGAGATCGGCGACGAGGCCGGTTTCGAGGATGTAGGTCTCGCCATTGAATTCGCGGTGTTCCTTGCCGTCGGCGATGATCGTGCCGACGCCGGTTTTCGTATAGAAGCCGGGGATGCCGGCCCCGCCTGCCCGGCAGCGTTCGGCGAGCGTGCCTTGCGGATTGAATTCGAGCTCGAGCTCGCCGGAGAGATACTGGCGCTCGAACTCCTTGTTCTCGCCGACGTACGACGAGATCATCTTCTTGATCTGGCGCGTTTTGAGGAGGAGGCCGAGGCCGAAATCATCGACGCCGGCATTGTTGGAAATGGCGGTGATGTTCTTCACGCCGCTGTCGCGCAAGGAGACGATCAGGTTTTCCGGGATGCCGCAGAGGCCGAAGCCGCCGGCCATGACCGTCATGCCATCGAAGGTGAGGCCTTCGAGGGCGTCTGCGGCGGTCTTGTAGACTTTACTGGCCATTGTGGTTCCTTTGATCACGGACTTGCAGGACTTTCACCATCAGGAAGTAGGCGTAGTAGACGCCGAACATCATCGCAAAAGGCGTTATCGCTTCCCGCCAGTCTTTGTCGATCCTGCTCCAGCCGAGGAGGCAAACAAAGCAGACGGCGACAATGGCGAAGTTCAATCGCATGAATTGGCTGTGAGGCAACTTGAGCAAGGGATGCTTGCTGGCGAGCCACTCGCGATCCCGAAAATACTCAAACGTTCGCCCGGCCATCAGCAATGCAAAGATCACCGGAAAGAAGAGCAGCAGGCCAAACAGCGACGCTGAAAGAACATCGCGGGCCGGCGTCGATATTGCTTGCGCGACAAGCACGAGCCCGGGAATCGATGCGAAACCAAGGAACGCCGTTCGACCAGCCGGCGAGATGAAGCCCGAGCCCGGTTTGATCTTCGCTCCGTCCTGCATCAGACCTGCTTCACTTCCTGTTCTATGGCGCCGAAGACCGAGTGGCCTGCACTGTCCTGCCATCGGGGGTGAGGCTTTCGAGGGCTTCGCTTACAGACTTATAGACCTTGCTTGCCATCAACCGAAACTTTCTTGATGTAAAACGGATTCAGGTTGCCGTTCAGGACTGCGGTGATCAGAAACCCTGTCGTGAACCACACAGCAGTGAAAGCGCCCTGGTACCAAACAGAGGACTCGTCGAAACCTTCTGTCAGTGCCCTTAGCAGGGCTGACACAGCAAAAAAAACCGCGCCAATGACAACAGCGCGAGAAAGCAAGAGTATGCGCTCTCTGACCGATAATTGAAGAATCGCAAGGTTCGCCCTGCGCCAGGAACGGTTGCGCATCAACTCTGCAAACCGCAGCACGGCATAAATCAGCGCTGCAGCCAGAAGCCATCCGAAGATCACGAGACCGATCGTGAAGGATGGATTGGGCGACGCAAGGCCGGATTGGAACAGAAACAGCGCGGGCGCGACGAGCCCCAAAGCGAGGCTGGCCGGGAAAATCCAGGCGCCCGGTTCGGGGTCTAGCGGTCGGTTTCCTGCGTGATCATTCACAGTTTGACGACTTCCTGTTCTATGGCGCCGAAGACCGAGTGGCCGGCGCTGTCCAGCATCTCGATGCGGACGGTGTCGCCGGGTTTGAGGAACGGGGTTTCGGGCGCGCCTTTCAACACCTGTTCAATCATTCTTATCTCAGCAATGCAGGAGTAGCCAAGCCCTCCTTCGTTCACACTTTTACCAGGGCCGCCGTCTGCGCCTTTGTTCGACACGGTGCCCGAGCCGATGATCGAGCCGGCCGACAGCGCGCGGGTTTTCGCGGCATGGGCGACGAGGCGGGGGAGATTGAAGGTGGCGTCCACGGCGGCGTTGGCGCGGCCGAAGGGGGCGCCGTTGAGATCGACGCGCAGCGGCAGGTGGACGAGGCCGTCCTGCCAGTTGGCGCCAAGCTCGGCCGGCGTGACCGCGACGGGGGAGAAGGCGCTGGCGGGTTTCGACTGGAAGAAGCCGAAGCCTTTCGCAAGCTCACCCGGGATGAGGCCGCGCAGCGAGACGTCGTTGCAGAGCAGGATCAGCTGGATGTGGAAGGCGGCCTCTTCCTCGCTGACGCCCATCGGCACGTCGTCCGTGATCACGGCGATCTCGCCTTCCATGTCGAGGCCCCAGGCGGCGTCGCCGAGCGGGATGGGATCGCGGGGGCCGAGGAAGCCGTCCGAGCCGCCCTGATAGATCAGGGGATCGTAGTAGAAGCTTTCAGGCACGGTGTCGCCGCGCGCCGCGCGGACGAGCTCGACATGGTTGATGTACGCCGAACCGTCCGCCCACTGATAGGCGCGCGGGAGCGGGCTTTCGCAGTCATGCTCGTGGAAACGGAAGGTGGGGACGGAGCCGAGCTCCACCTGGCTCGCCAGCGTTTCGAGCTCCGGCCCGTAGATGCTCCACTTGTCGAGTGCGGCCTGCAGCGTCGGCGTAATGCGGGCGGCATCGGTGGCGCGGGTGAGGTCGCGGCTGACGACGACGAGGCGGCCATCGCGCGTGCCGTTGCGGAGGGTTGCGAGTTTCATGGGGGCGTTTCCTGTGCTAGCATTTTTTGTTATTGACAGCAATGCTGGCATTTTCGTATCAGTGCAAGCATGGCAAGTATCAGTGTTCGTAAGATAAGTGATCAAACCGTCGCTGCACTGCGCGCGCGTGCGGCCAAGGCTGGCGTCTCCATGGAAGAAGAAGTGCGGCGTATTCTCGACGAAACTGTAAAGCGCGAAGAAAGCGCTGGCGAGATGATGGAGCGAATTTTCAGCCGGTCTTGGGACGGTGAACGGTTTGAAGTGCCTCCGATCAACGGATATGTAGAGCCAATGAAATTCCGCGATGAAGCATGATCATACTCGACACCAATATTGTGTCGGAGTTCATGGGCGCGCCTCCAAATCCGACCGTTCTGGCTTGGTTGAAAACCATCCCGATACATGAAATCTGCATAACCACGCTCCAAACCGCAGAAATCATGAAGGGCCTCGTTGATTTGCCCGAGGGGCGCCGGCGCGACGGACTTTTCCGCGACTATCGCGCATTCAGGTCTAGCCTGCCCAACACGAACATCCTTCCTTTCGATGAAGCGGCCGCAATTGAATTCGGAGTCCTCTGGGTGCATCGCGCACGACTTGGGCGAAGGATTCAAGAGGTTGACGCTCAGATCGCAGCGATAGCGCGCGCGCGTGGTTGCACGCTCGCAACGCACGATACGCAGGACTTTATGGACTGTGGCTTGATCCTGATTGATCCGTTTACGCATCGTGCGTGAGTCTACGCGCGAAGGCCTCAAGCCGCGGACGCAATCACTTGGTTTCTTCCTTGATCTTCTCGTGCAGCCACGCCGCGTGGCGGGGGGCTTTCTTGGTGGCGGTCCATTCATCGATCATCGGTTGGGCAACCGACTTCAACTGCGCAAGCTGGCCCGGCGTCGAGATATCGGCGGTGAGCTCGAGGCGGTGGCCGTTCGGATCGAAGAAGTAGATCGACTTGAAGATGCCGTGATGGGTGGGCCCAAGCACGTCGAGGCCAAGGGATTCAAGGTGCGCCTTGGCGGCGAGGAGTTCGTCGAGGCTGCCGACGCGGAGCGCGATGTGCTGGACCCAGACGGGCGTGTTCGGGTCTCGGTCCATTTCGGGCTGCCCGGGCAGTTCGAAGAAGGCGAGCACGTTGCCGTTCCCGGCATCGAGGAAGATGTGCATGTAGGGATCATAAGCGCCGGTCGAGGGGACGTGGTCCTCGGCAATCGCCAGCTGGAACTCCATGCCGAGCGTCTTCTGGTAAAATTCCACCGTCTCCTTCGCATCCTTGCAGCGATAGGCGACGTGGTGGACGCCTTTGAGTTTCGGGGCTGTCATTACACGGTCTCCTTCACGGCGAGGACGCCGCGTTCGATCTGGTCGCGTTCGATGGATTCGAACAGGGCCTTGAAGTTGCCTTCGCCGAAGCCTTCCTTGTAGTCGCCCTTGCGCTGGATGAATTCGAAGAAAACCGGGCCGATCTGGGGCTGGGCGAAGATCTGCAGGAGGAGGCGCGGGTTCCCCCCTTCAGTCGTGCCATCAAGCAGGAGGCCGCGTGCCTTCAGGCCCGCGACGTCCTCACCATGGCCCGGCAGGCGGGTGTCGAGCATCTTGTAATAGGTTTCCGGCGGGGCGGTCATGAAGGGTACGCCGCGGGCCTTGAGCGTGTCGAAGCAGGCATAGAGATCGTCGCAGATGAGGGCGATGTGCTGGATGCCTTCGCCGTTGAAGGCGCGCAGGAATTCCTCGATCTGGCCGCCGCCGCCCTTGCCTTCCTCGTTCAGCGGGATGCGGATCTTGCCGTCCGGCGCGGTCAGCGCCTTGGAGGTGAGGCCGGTATATTCGCCCTTGATGTCGAAATAGCGGATCTCACGGAAGTTAAAGAGCGTCTCGTAGAAGTCCGCCCAGTATGTCATGCGGCCGCCATAGACGTTGTGGGTCAGGTGATCGATAACCTTGAAGCCCGCGCCCACGGGGTGACGGTCGGCATCCGGAAGGTATTCGAAGTCGATGTCGTAGATCGAGAGCTCGCCCGCGCCGGTGTCGTAGCGGTCGATCAGGTAGATGATCGAATTGCCGATGCCGCGGATGCCGGGGATGTGGAGCTCCATCGGGCCGGTTTTCGCCTCGACGGGCTCGCCGCCCTGCTTCAGGAGGTGCGAGTAGGCGGAGCGGGCGTTCTTGACGCGGAAGCCCATGCCGCAGGCCGAGGCACCATGCTCGCGCGAGAAGTACCAGGCAGCGGAGTGCGGCTCATAGTTGGTGATGAGGTTGATGCCGCCCTGGCGCCAGAGCTCGACATCCTTAGAGCGGTGGCGGGCGATCTTGGTGAAGCCCATGGTTTCGAAGACCGGCTCCAGTACGCCCTTTCCGGGGGCCGAGAATTCGATGAATTCGAAGCCGTCGAGACCAGCGGGATTGTCGAAAAGATCGGCCATGATGCACACTCCTATCTTGCAAGGCGGGGCTATTTAGTTTCATATGTAACTAATTTCGTCCCTTCCCGCAAGTACGCGTGAGACCTTGATGCCTGAAAAATCCCGATCCGCGCCGCTGCGCCTCCCCACCTTCCTGCCCTTCCGGCTGTCGGTGCTCTCGAACGCGATCTCACAGCGGATTGCGGACCTGTATGACCGGGAGTTCGGGCTTTCGATCTGGCAATGGCGCGTGATGGCGGTAACGGCCGATACGCCTGGCATCAGCGCGACCGAGATCGGCCAGCGAACGCAGATGGACAAGGTGGCGGTGAGCCGCGCGGTCGCGGGGCTGATCGAGCTGGGATACTTTGAGCGGAGCGCATCCAGCGAGGATGCGCGGCGCTCAAGCCTCGTGCTGACGGCGGCGGGACGCGGGATTTACGAGATGATCGTGCCGCTCGCGCTATCCGAGGAGGCGCGGCTCGTCAGCTCGCTCTCGGATAAGGAACAGGCAGAGCTCGCGCGGCTGATGGGTAAGCTGGCGAAGGCGGCGTCACCGGATCGGGATTTGTGGTGAGGCGCTGACGCCTACCCCGTGCGCCGGCGGCGCGTGCCAAGACCGCGGGAGACGGGGCCGTCTTCTTCCAGCGTGTAGCGCTCGACGAGACGGGCGATGAAGGCGGAGAGCTGGTCGCGGATTTCGTAAGGCGCTTCCATCGGCAGGAAATGCGAAGTGCCGCGGATGCCCCGCATCATCAGCGAGGGATTCTTCCGGATGATCTCTGCACGGACTTTATCTGAAATCACCGAGTCCCGGTTGGGGCGCAGCACAACTATCGGGATCTTCTTCTTGCGTACCTTCTGCAGCGCGCTCCAAGGGGCGTTGCGCTGGGCGCCGAACGTGGCCGCTTCCCATTGCGGGGTGCAGGTGAGTTTCCAGCTCTGCTTGTCCGCATCTGCGGCGCCCTTGTCGGCGCGCTCGATCCCATCGAGCAGGTAGTCGGCGAGGAAGGGCTCACGCCAGGACTTGAAGGCGGGCTTGCCGGAATAGCCGTCGAAAGCTTCGCGGAAGGATTTGAACTCGCCACGGCGCTTGCGGGCGCGCGCGGCCATGCCATTGCGCGACATCAGCCAGGCAGCGGGCGGGAAAACATGGTTCCAGAAATAGATCTTGTGCGAGAGGATCACCGGATCCGCGAGGACGAGGCCCTTCACGAGATCCGGCCGCTTGCCCGCGACCAGCAGCGCGACGCAGCCGCCCATCGAATGGCCGCCGAGCACGACGCCTTGCGGTGCGCGCGCTTCGAGGAATTCGATCACGTCATCGCGGTACTTGTTCCAGGAGGCGAGGGCGCCCTTGGCTGGCAGGGACGAGAGGCCGTGGCCGCGCATATCAAGCGCGGCGACGCGGGCACGCAGGCCGAGCGGGGCGAGCATGGACTGATAGGTCATGGCGTTAAAGCCAGTGGCGTGCAGCCAGACGGCCGCATACGGCTTGATCGGATCGCCGAATTCGATGCCGGCGATCTGGCCGCCGGATTTCAAGTCTTCACGGAAACGGCGCATCAGACGCCAGCCCCAAATACCTTGCGGAGCAAGTCGGTGGTACGCGCCAAGGGATTCTCCCGGATATTCTTTTCCTCTTCGGCGACATAGAGGAAAATGCCGTCAAGGCCAAGCCGGACGGCATGCGGCGTGAGGTCTGCCTGCAGGCCGGAGGTGGCGCCGCCGAGCCCTGCGCGGCCAGCGAAGTTCTCGAGCGCGGTGAAGGCGCCTGATTCGGCGAGCGCAGTGCGCACGTGCGGCGCGAAGGCGGCTTCGAGCTGGGTTTGAGTCCGGGCACGGAGGAAATCGGTGGCGGCGGTGTCGCCGCCGCGAAGGATGCCGAGCGCGTCCTCGACGGTCATGCTGCGCACGGCGCCGAGGATCAGCACGCGCGCTTCGGGCACGGCGGCTTCGGTGGCGCGGTTGAGGCGCAGCTCGACATCATCGAGCGGGCCGCTGGCGCCAATGCGCGCGAGGTTCGTTTGAAGCTTTCGATATGTATCCGGCAGCGGGATGCGGATGCGGGCGTCGCCGAAATAACCATTCTCGCGGCCGAGGCGACTTGCAACATTTCCGGTGCCGACGACGAGAGCTTCGCGCAGGCCAGCGTCGATATCAGCGGCGGTAAGAGGGCCGGACGTGGTGCCCGTGGGCGCGGTGATGATGCCGCCGAGAACGGGGCCGTAGTCACCCGCCGATTCGCAGGCCACAAGCAGGCAAGCAAGAAACAGCGCGGCAACGAGACCAGGTTTCATGCGTCCAACTCCCAGAGCGCCGACCGGCGCCGGATCAAGCTACAGCCGCTGACCCTACAGGAGGCGGTTGCGGAATTGAAGGGCGCTGAAGCCCCAATGCTGCGGATGATTCGAGGTTACAGGGAGTTCATACGGGCCGCCTTGACCACGGTTGTAGTCAAGGTTATGACCACGTCTGTAGTCTAGAAATAGGTGACGCATGATGCAAATCTCAGCATCCGAACTTGAAGTCATGGACGTGCTCTGGGCGCGGCCCGGGCTGGCCGCCAGCGACGTGCACGACGCGCTGGGCGATGGGCGTGACTGGAATGTGCGCACGGTGAAGACCTTCCTCTCACGCCTCGTAGAGAAAGGCGCGCTGCGCACTGTCGAGGACGGACGGCGCTACCTCTACTTTCCGCAGATAGACGAGACCGAATACAGGGCGCAGGCGGCGACGCATTTCATCGACCGCGTCTTCTCCGGGCGCGCAGCGCCGCTGGTGGCCCACCTCGCCGACAGCCGCGGGCTGACACTTGAAGACATTGCTGCGCTCGAGAAGCTTCTAGGGGAGTTGAAGAAATGATCCACGCCCTGTTGAACGCAGACTTCTCCCACGCGCTCGAGACGCTGCTGGCGGTGTCGGTGCTGATCCTGGTGGTGCTGATGATCCGGCGGCCGGTGGCGCGCCAGTTCGGGGCGGGTGTCGTGTACCTTCTCTGGGCGATCCCGGCAGTGCGGTTTTTCCTGCCGCCGCTGGCGACTCCGCTGTCGATGCTGAACCTCGATTTCGCGCCCGCCGGACAGGCAGCGGCAGAGACGATCGCGCCGATGGGCACCGAGATCCCTGTCACGCTCGCGGCGCCGGTCGTCGCTGCCTGGACGCCGGTCGTGGTCGCTGAGCCGGTGGTGCAGGAGAGTTCCCTGTCGCTCGCCGCGCAGGTGCTGCCTGCGCTGCTGATCGCTGGTGTCGCCCTCTGGATCGGCGGCGCATTGTTTGTGGCCGCCCGCAACCTCATAGCCCACTGGCGCTTAATGCAGACGGTGGACCGCGAGGCGATGCCGGTGTCGGCGCCGATGGCGGACCTTGTCGCGCGCATTGCGGTGGAAACGGGCCTTCGCCGTCCGCCGCGCGTTGTCGCGAGCCTGATCTCCCGCGGTCCGTTCGTGACCGGACTATTCCGCCCTGTTGTCGTGATGCCGGCCTGGTTCGAGGACGACTATACGCCAACAGAGGCGCGCACCGCCCTCACCCATGAACTGATGCATGTGCGACGCGGCGATCTATGGGCCTTGCAGGGCTCTGAACTCCTCGTGGCGGCGATGTGGTTCAACCCGCTGGCTTACATTGCCCGGAATGCGTTCCGGACCGATCAGGAAGCCGCGTGTGACGCTGATGTGCTTGCGCGATGCCAGACCAGTCCTCACGCTTACGGCTCCACCCTCGTGAAAGCGGCCAGGCTGCACCTGCCCGAACCGGAGCTCGCCGCTGGCCGTCTGCCCCTCACTCATGCTCTCAAGGAAAGACTGACCCGCATGACCTACCCCGCCCCTTCGTCCCGCCGCCGCATGATCGGTTTTGGCGCCGCCGTGCTGTTCGGCGCTTCCACACTGGCGATCACCGCTTCGGTGGCCGCTGCCGGTGAACCGAACGACACCGAGACACAAGAACTCCGGATCGAGACTGACGGCCTGCTGATTACCGATGCCGGCAGCGACCGCCAGATCGTGATGCTCGGCGACCCGATGGCGAAAGTGATGCCGATGCCGCCGGAGCCGCCGGAAGTCGCAGAGTTGCAGCGGCAGATCCAAGCTGATGTAGCCGAACTGACCGGCGCGGCCGTGATGGGACCGGTTATGGACTGGCAAGACAGCGCTGAGTGGCAGGAACTTACTGCGCTCGCGGAAGAACTGACCATGCTGCACACCGACACCGCGACGGAGACGGTCGAAGAGGTAGACGGCAAGCGCATCGTCAAGCGAGTGGTGATGCGCGGCCACGACATGACGCCCGAGCAGCGCGAAGCGACGGAAGCGAAGCTGGAGGCAAAAGCCGCCGCGCTGGAAGCCAAGATGGCGGCACGTGACGCAAAAATGGAGGCCCATGAACAGGTAATGGACAGCCAGATCAGCCTTCTGGAAACCCGCATCGAAGCGAAGTCCGCCGAGATCGAGCGCATCATGGAAGAACGGTTCGGCCCGCAATTCGAGGCCCGGATCGAAGCGCAGGCTGCCCTGATCGAAAGGCTGGTCGAAGAGTGCGAAGGCGCCGAACTAAAGGCTGGCGAGACCCGGATCATGGAGCGCAAGGACACGGATGGCGAGACGTTCCGCCTCGCCTGCGTCAAAGGCGGCCGCGACCAGCTGAAAGCCGCCACAACGCTCGCCGCGGTCGATTCGCATCCCGGCATCACCGCGGCTGAGAAAGCAGCGTTCAACGCCGCAGCCGCCGGAGAGCGCCGGAAGAGTGTGATCGTGCTGCGCTCGGATTTCGTGCAGCCGCCAGAGCCACCTGAGGCCCCGGAAGCGCCGGAGGCACAGGAACCGCTTGAATTGCCGGAACTTCCCGAACTCCCTATGGCACCAGAACCTCCGCCGCCGGGCGAGTAAGAAAAGCCCCTTCTGACGATGATCAGACCCGGGCCCCACGGCCGGGGTCTTTTTCTGGCCTGTGCGGCAGTGCTTTGCGCGGATCGCGCGAGCCGTTAGGATGCCCGAGCCAACCCTTCCCGGAGACAGATACATGTTCCTTCGAGCTCTCTGCGCCGCGTTGATCGCGGCCACTTCGCTTGGCGCCTGCGCGACTGCGCCCGAGCCCTGCACGGCGGAGTGGATCGATTACCGCACCGAGAAGGTGCTGAACCGGTTCGCCTTCGAGAACCGGGGCCTTGTGTCGGATCTGCGCGGCCTCGTGAAAGAGGACGGCGAGATTAGCCAGGTGGAAGCAATCCTGCTGGCGGCGAAGGCCGATGACCTGCGCCGGTTTGCGACGAGTTTCGACAAGATCATCATCCCCGAACTGGAATCGGCCGTCGGCCAGTGCGGCAACAAACCGGAGTTCATTCCGGCCTTCACCGAATTCCTGCGCAAGGAAGGCGTATCGGACGACGCGCTGGAATGGGTGGGCCCGGTCATGGCGCTTAGCCAGATGATGCGCGAAACGCCTTGAGCCTTCCTCGCCAATGAAAACCCTGATTGTTGTTCCGGCCCGCTACGGCTCGACGCGCCTACCGGGCAAGCCGCTGGTGCAGATTGCCGGGCGTCCGATGGTGGACCGGGTGGCAAGCCTTGCGCGGCGCGCGGCCTTGGAACTGGAAGATGCCGCCTTCGCGATCGCCACCGACGACACGCGCATCCTGGAGCATTGCCGCAACGCGGGCATTCCTGTCGTGATGACGGACCCTGCCCTTGCGTCCGGCTCGGACCGCGCGCTGGCGGCGGTCGAGGGGCTCGGCGCCTCACCGGAATTCGTCGTCAACCTGCAGGGCGATGCACCGTTCACGCCGGCCACGCACGTGGTTGCGATCGTCAAGGCGCTGGCGACCTCGGGCACGGATGCCGCGACGCCCTACATCCGCCTCAGCTGGGAGGCGCTCGACCGGCTGCGCGCGCATAAGGCGGAGACGCCGTTCTCGGGTACCACGCTGGTGACCGACCCGGCAGGACGCGCAATCTGGTTTTCGAAGATCATCCTGCCGGCGATGCGCAAAGAGGCAGAGCTTCGCACCCTCGGCGCGCTGTCGCCGGTGTTCCAGCATATAGGGCTTTACGGCTTTCGGCTGGAGGCGCTGAAGCGCTACTGTTCGCTGCCGGAGAGCCGGTATGAGCGCCTCGAAGGGCTTGAACAGCTGCGGCTGATCGAGAACGGCATGACGGTGCAAGCGGTGGAAGTTCAGCCCGGACGAATTGCAATGCCGGGCATCGACACCGCTGAGGACATTGCCCTCGCCGAGCGGCTGGTTGCCGAGCACGGCGAGCCGGACCGGATCTGAGACATGGCCCGCCTTTTCGTCGTGCGGCATGGCAATACCTTTGATGCGGGCCAGACGGTAACGCGCGTCGGCGGGCGCACTGACCTGCCCTTGTCCGTGTCCGGACGTCAGCAGGCCGAGGCACTGGCGGCGCATTTTGCAGACACGCATTTTGCCGCCGCACTCGCCTCACCGCTGGAGCGGACGCGCGCGACAGCGAGGGCGATCCTCAGCCAGCGGACGGATGCGCCGGCGCTGCTGATCCGCAGCTTCCTGCGCGAGATCGATTACGGGCAGGACGAGAACCAGCCGGAAGAGGCTGTGGTGGCGCGCGTCGGCGCAGCGGCGCTGAAGGCCTGGGATGAGGATGGCACGCCGCCGGATGGCTGGCTTGTGGATCCCGCCGCGATCCGCGCCGGATGGGCGCAGCTGCTGAAAGAGGCCGCTGCGCTGAAGCAGGACGCCAATGTGCTCGTCGTCACCAGCAACGGCGTCGCTCGGTTCCTGCCGGATGTGGTGGATGCGTTGTCCGAAGGGTTAGACCGGAAGCTGAAGACCGGGGCATGGGGCGAGATAGATGTGGGGGCCAATGGGGCCCGTCTTACTGGCTGGAATCAGCGCCCCTGATCACGCCCAGAATTGGGCTCCACATCACGCGACGTCGCGCGAGGCCATGCCGTCTTCGAGATTTTCGGGGCCGCCGATCGGCAGCGTGAAGGCCACGGTCGTGCCCTCGCCGTAGATCGAGGCAAGTGTCATGCGGCCGCCATGCATTTCGGCGAAGGATTTGGCGAGAGCGAGGCCAAGGCCGGTACCGTCGGTGTTGCGGTCCTTTGTCTTGGCTACCTGTTCAAAGGGCTGGCCAAGGCGGGGAAGGTCTTCGGCCGGAATGCCGATGCCGGTATCAGTCACGCTGAACTGGATCTTGGGTCCGCGCTGCTCGACGCGCACGGTAATCTTACCGCCGCGGTCAGTGAACTTGATGGAATTGGAGACGAGATTCAGGATCATCTGTCGGATCGCGCGGTGATCGGCGTCGATGTCCGGCAGGTCCAAGTCAGCATCGAGCACGAGGTCTATGTCCTTCTCTTCTGCCTTGCGCCGGATCATACGCAGGGCGGCATCGACCGGATCGACAGGGTCAATCGGTTGAGGCGTGATCGTCATCTTGCCGGCTTCGATCTTCGCCATGTCGAGGATATCGTTGATCATGTCGAGCAGGTGTTGGCCAGAGGCCAGGATATCGCTCGAATACTCCTTGTACGAAGGATGGCCGAGCGGACCGGCCAGCTCGTTCATCATGATCTCGGAGAAGCCGACGATGGCGTTGAGCGGCGTGCGCAGCTCATGGCTCATATTGCCGAGGAAGGCGGCCTTGGTAGCAGCGGCGTGCTCGGCCTTTTCCTTCTCCTCAGAGTATTTGCGCGTCAGCTCGCTCGCCTTGCCTTCGGAGCGTTCGAGGTCGAGCGCGGCGCGTTTCACCTTCGCCTGCTGCTTCTTCAGTTCTTCTGCGTTGCGGACATTCTCGGTGACATCCACGCCGACGGTCAGGAGGCCGCCATCGGGTGTGGAGCGTTCGACAAGTTTCAGCCAGCGGCCGCTGCGCAGGGCGATCAGCGTAGTGCGGCTGTCTTCGGCGGAGACGCGTTCCAGCAGCACGGCGCCGGACCGCGCGATTTGCATCGTCTCATGGCTGAGGCCGGCGCGAAGCGTGTCCTGCAGGCCGAAATCGAGGGCGAAGGCGCGGTTCCAGTAGAGCAACCGGCGGCGCGAGTCCCAGAGGGCGAAGGGTCCGGTGAACCCCTCGATGGCGAAGCGCAAACGGCGCTCGGCGGCGCGGACCCGGTCTTCGGCCTGCTTGCGGTCCGTGACGTCCAGCATAATGCCACCGAACACGTCGTTTCCGGTGATGGGATCGGTGGACAGGCTGCCGCGCATCTCGATCCAGCGACCCTGCAGCGCCGAGACCGGGAACGTGAGATGGATCCAACCGATGGTGCGCGCCGTGTCGAAGGCTTCGCGAATGCGTCCATTCGCCTCCAGCGGGGCGCGGGCAAGCAGGTCGTCGAGCGTCAGCAGGCCCTGGCGCTCGAGGCTCAGCAGGCTGGCCGCGCCGTCGCTGAAGAAGATGGCGTTGGTGGCATGCGACCATTCCCAGTAACCGGCCTTCGCACCGCGCATCACGAGGCCAAGAAGACGGTCTGATTCCTGGTTGCGGGTCGCCTGGATCAGCAGCTCGGTCTGGCGCTTCGACAAGCGGCGGGTCAGGCCCACGAGCGCCATCGAGGGCGCGGCGATGAGCAGGCTGAAGATGGCGAAGCGGGCGATATCGGCGAGCGAGAGCAGCGGCCGGACGACGGTAAGACAGACGCTGACATCGCTTTTGCCGACCATGGCGCAGGCGCTGGCGGCCCGCACGCCATCCGGCGCGGTTTGGATGGCGGAACCTTCTGCCGGTGCTGCTTCCGCCGCCTCAGACAACGACGCTGCGCCGAAACTGAAACGCTTGTCGTGCGACCGGAAGGACAGGCGCGCAGCGTCCGGCTTCTTGAACACCGATGAGACCGGCGACAGCGCGATCAGGGTGTCACGGTTCTCGCCGGCCCAGACGAACACGAGATCGCCGTGCGCTGTCAGCACCGAACCCGGCTCGCCTGACTTCAGGCTTCGAGCGGCAGCCGCCGCATCGCCGAGACGGTAGCCGGGCGGCGACAGCGCGGCGTCGCGCAGAGAGACGAGCGCGTCAATGCCGGGCATCAGGGAGGCGACCTGCGATTTCGGCATGCCTGCCTCACCCACGAGGCTCAGCATGACCTGCGCAGCGTCGGCCCGGGCGGAAATCCGCGAAGCCAGCATGTGGGCTTCGGCTTCAAGCTGGACGCGGAAGTTGCGCTCGGCGGTCTGATGCTCTTCCCAGGCCTTGAAGCCGAGTGCGAGGGCCAGAAGGCCCAGAATTGCAAGGATCAGCGCCCAGTTCCGCCGGCTATCGGCGGCCAGCGACTTGCCTTCCGCCGCAGCGGACTTGTCAGCCTTGCTGGACTGGGAAGACTGTGTGGCCAAGATTGCCCCGTGACCTGCGAACGCAGTTTCAGATCACGCCATACTCGAAGGCAAACCTTTCTGCACCGTTAACCAATGCGAGGAATCTATTAACGATTTCTTATTCTCCGCCGGAAAGGGCGCGCGCGGCTATATCTGCTGCGTTTTCCGACAATCCAGCCTCTGTGAGCCGCTTCAGGCAGGCCATCGCCTCGGCCCGGGCCTTGGGCTCCAGCAGGCGCCAGGATTCGAACGCCGTCAGCAGGCGCGCGCCGAGCGCAGGGTTGGCCTTGTCGGCGGCGAGAATAGTCGCCTCGACGGCGCGGTAGCCGGAGCCATCCGGCGCGTGGAACGCCGCAAGGTTCTGCATCGCGAAACCGCCGATGGCCGAGCGCACGCGGTTGGGATTGCGCAGGTCGAAGGCCGGATGGGCGATCAGGCGTTTGACGTCTTCCGCCGTGCCGGCAGAGGCCTGGACGGAGAACCATTTGTCCATGACGAGCGGATTGTCCTGCCAGAGCTCTTCGAAGTGGCGGATGGCTTCAAGCTTGGCGCCGCCTTTCGTGAACATGAGGGCGCGCAGGGAGGCGAGCCGTTCGGTCATGTTGGGCGCGCGCTCATAGAGATTGAACAGCGCCGGCGCGGCGTCGCGCGCTTCCGAGGCGCCGAGCAGGCCTATGAAGGCGGTGCGCAAGGCGCGGATGGAGGCCTGCTCCGCACTCGGATGATACGGCGCCGGTGCGGGCGCCTTGAGGACCTCGGCGATCTCGCCGGAAAGACGCTTGTAGATCGCCGTTTTCATTTTGGCTTGAGCATCGGCAAGCGCGACCGGATCAGCCGGCGAACGTTCTTGGATCAATTCGCCGACATCCGGCAGACGGGTCAGCAAGGCCGCGAACGCGGGGTCGTCCATCGCGCCGCGCACGGCCCCGGCAACTGCCTCGACGAGCGCTTCGTCGGGATTTGCCTGACGGCCGGATGACAGCGTCAGGATCTCTTCCTTGATCAGCGTTTGCAGGCCGTCCCAAGTGTTGAAAGGATCGGTTTCCGCGCGCACGAGCGCGAGGTGTTCGGCGCGCATCATAGCGCGCTGGACAGGTGTCGGAACCGCAATGAAGGGGTCGGATTCGTGGGGCCGCCGCTCCAGCGTCGACACCAGCCGCACAATCCGTACCGGCGCCGAAAAATCGCGGTTCACCGACAAGCGCGGACGCCCGCTGCCCGGCGGCAGGCGCAGGTCCAACGTCTCGCTCTCAGTATCGAGCATGTGCAGGAACGGCCCCTGCGCATTGCCGCCCTCGCCGTCGAGTAAGGCGCAGAGGATCGGGACGGGAACCGGTTGCTTGTGCGGCTGTCCCGGCGTTGGCTTGACCGACTGTTCGAATGTCACGCTGAGCGTGCTTGAGGCCGCGTGCCAAGTCTCTGTGACGCGGATTTCCGGCGTTCCGGCCTGGGCGTACCAGCGGCGGAAAACCGAGAAATCCTTGCCCGTGACGTCCTCGAAGCACTTGTAATAGTCCTCGATGGTGACCGCCTGCCCGTCATGGCGTTCGAAGTAGAGATCCATGCCTTGACGGTACTTCGCCTCGCCAATCATCCGGCGCAGCATGCCGATGAGCTCGGCGCCCTTTTCGTAGACGGTCGCCGTGTAGAGGTTGTCGATGGCGCCGTAATTGTCCGGGCGCACGGCGTGGGCGAGCGGGCCGGCATCCTCGGCGAACTGGCGCGCGCGTAGCTTGATGACGTCCTTGATGCGTTGGACGGGACGCGAGCGCATGTCGGCGGAGAAGTTCTGGTCGCGGAAAACGGTCAGGCCTTCCTTCAGGCAGAGCTGGAACCAGTCGCGGCAGGTGATCCGGTTGCCGGTCCAGTTGTGGAAGTATTCGTGGGCGACGATGGATTCGATGGCCTCGAAATCGGCGTCCGTCGCAGTCGACTCGTCTGCCAGCACATAGGCCGAGTTGAAGATGTTGAGACCCTTGTTCTCCATGGCGCCGAAATTGAAGTCGCGCACCGCCACGATGTTGAATACGCCAAGATCATACTCGCGGCCGTAGACCTCTTCATCCCAGCGCATCGAGCGTTTGAGCGAGTCCATGGCCCACGCAGCGCGCGGCCCGTCGCCCTTGTCGACATGGATGCCAAGATCGACCACCCGGCCCGACATCGTAGTGAAAGTGTCGCGCAGCACGTCATAGTCGCCAGCGCAGAGCGCGAAGAGGTAGGCGGGCTTCTTGTGCGGATCGACCCACTCGGCGAAGTGGCGCCCGCCCGGCAGGTCGCCGGAGGCGCCCGGGGTTCCGTTTGACAGGAGGATCGGGAACTCGGTTTTCGGGCCAGCCATCCGTACCCGGAACGAACTCATCACATCCGGACGGTCAGGGTAATAGGTGATACGGCGGAAGCCTTCCGCCTCGCACTGCGTGCAGAGACGGCCACCCGAGAGATAGAGACCGGAGAGCGCCGTGTTGGCTTCCGGCGATATCTCGACTTCGGTTTCGAGCGTGAAGGGACCGGCCGGCGGCGCGTGCAGCGTCAGCCCGCGCGGATCGACGGTGAATTCGGAAGGATCGAGAGGCGTGGCGGGCGCGCCCGGCTGGCCAAGCGCGATGGAAAGCAGGCGTAACATGTCACCGTCGAGACGCATGGGGCCTGCGGCCTGCGGCGTGACGCCGAGCACTGCGCGAACGCGCGTGACGGTGCGGCCAAGGTCAAAGCCGAGGTCCACCGAGGTGATCTCGAAGGGATAAGGCACATAGTCCTTGAGGTGCACGGCCACAGGGGTTTCCGTTCGCATGGTGCGGTTCTCCTCAAATCTGCCTGATACGCCGTCATAGGGTTACAGAGCCGCGCACGTACCGTCGAGGGTTGTTGTCTGGCACCGCCCTTGCTGGCATCAGGCCCGGATGACAGCTCCACCAGCACCCTATCGCGACTCCATCCGCCGGGCCGCCGCCGTGCTTGCAGCGCTGATCGCGGTGATCGTTGGCTATTTCTCACTGGTGCCACCCGGCGAGGCGCCGGCGCCGCAGATTTCGGACAAGATCCGGCACTTCGTGGCCTATGCAACGCTGGCGGTACCGGTGGCGGTGTGGTTCGGGCCCCGGCGGCTCATAGCGGCGATGGCCGTCACGGCGCTTTACGGCGCCGGGCTGGAAGCAACGCAGGCGCTTGCGGGTATAGGCCGGGCAGGTTCACTGGCGGATGCAGCGGCGAACGCTCTCGGGGCCGTCATCGGCGTGCTGAGCGTCTGGACGAGCGCGCGCCTACTCAAGCGCTGATCACTCGGCGGCGACGGTCACTTCTTCGCCGAGCCGGTAAACATTGCGCAGGATCAGCGAGCAATACTGAGCCACCGGCTTGAGGCTGGAGGGGAGGTCTGACGGGTTCTCGGACGCGAAGTCTGCGATGCGGCGGGCGATGCGCATCAGTTCAGGCGTCTGGACGATCATCCGGGCCTGATGCTCGATGCGCTGCGGATCGCGGTCATATTCCGAGCCTCCGACGCGCCAGCCGCCTGCACCGCCTTCATCCGTTGCGACCACCGGAAACGTGCCAGGATCCGCCAGCGTGAAGCCGAAATCGCCTGCCCGCCATTTGATGGTGCGCCGGTCGATGACCCATCGTTCCAGCATCATGTCGTCATCTTCGCCGGAGACCCGGTTCTGGTTGTGCAGCGTCTGCTCCGAAATCAACTCATGCGCATGGAACGGCCGGCCGAGACCACAATCGTAAGAGACGCGCAGCGGCTCATCGACGTCCTTGACCCAATGCGGCACGACGTGCTCGATCACGGCCCAGGTGCCGACCGGCTTCACGAACACGCGCTGCGACTTGTGGAACAGGGCCTTGGCCATGTGGTGCCTCCTCTTTAGGTTGCAAAGTTACCACAGGCTGGTTGGCGACGGGTGAATCCAGGTGATGAAATTCAACCGATTGCCGCAGCCTCATTGCCGCTAGGTCACGGCTTTCCGCGCGCGTAAAGTCAGCTATTCTTTTAGTCATCCGCGATAACAAGCAAAGCCCGAAACGGGCGATGGGGAGCCAGACGCGCCATGAATTTCGATTTCTCTGAAGACCAGAAATACCTCGCTGGTGAAGCCCGGAAATTCCTGTCGGCCGAGTGCCCGACCTCGGAAGTCCGCAAGGTGTTGAACAATGACAGCGTCGCCTATCACGCAGACCTCTGGAAAAAGGTTGCCGAGATGGGCTGGCTGGGCGCTGCGATCCCCGAGGAGCATGGCGGCCTCGGCCTCGGCATGCTGGAGATGTGCGTGCTCGCTGAAGAGATGGGCCGCGCCATTGCGCCAGTCCCGTTTGCCTCGACCGCCTATTACCTCACCGAAGCGCTGAAGCTGGCTGGCAGCGACAAGCAGAAGGCTGCCATCCTGCCACAGATCGCCGCCGGCGCCGTCATCGGAGCCTATGCGGCTTCGGAAGGCCCGGGCAATCCCGACGCATCGAACGTGCGCACCACGTTTGACGGCAAGACGCTGACCGGCACCAAGATCCCCGTGACCGACGGCGACATCGCGACACATGCCCTGGTGCTGGCGAAGGAAGGCAAGGGTCTCGCACTCGTGCTCGTGGATCTGTCGGCCAAGGGCGTCACCCGCAAGACGGTGCAGACGATCGACCCGACCCGCAGCCATGCGGAGATCCAGTTCGACGCGACCCCGGCCGAACGCCTCGGCGGCAAGGGCGAGGGCGAAAGCCTGAATACCCAGCTTCTGGACCGCGTGGCCGTCCTGCTCGCCTTCGAACAACTCGGCGGCGCCTCGGTCTGCCTCGAGATGGCGAACGACTATGCCAAGAACCGCTACGCCTTCGGCCGCCCGATCGGCGGCAACCAGGCGATCAAGCACAAGCTGGCCGACATCTATGTGAAGAACGAGATTGCACGGTCGAACTGTTTCTACGGAGCCTGGGCGCTGCTGACCGATTCGACCGAACTGCCGGAAGCGGCCGCTGCGGCCCGCGTTGCCGCGTCAGAGGCCTACTGGTTTGCGTCTAAGGAAAACATCCAGACACACGGCGGCATGGGCTTTACCTGGGAAGTCGACTGCCACCTCTTCTATCGCCGGGCGAAGCTGCTGGCCGTGCAGGCCGGCTCGCCCAAGGTGTGGAAAGAAAAACTGGTGCGTGCGCTCGAGGCGAAGAATGCGGCCTGAGGCCAACTCTCTCACATGCCGCCGGGCACAGACCGGGCGGCGGGGTTACTCCCGCCGCCCGCTGCACCAAGGCTTATTCGCCCTGCGGATAGGCGACCGGCGCTGGGGCTTCCCAGGTTACGGTGTCCGTCGGCTTCGTGCTTCCACCGGTGTAGACTTCCAGCTTAGCCGTCTTGTAGGTGATGTCGAAGTTCTCGATGACTTGCGACTTATCGCCCGTATAGGTCGAGTAGTTGTTCAGAACGGCGTCGGTCAGCTTCCAGACCTGCTTGTCCGTGGAGGCGTCCGTCGTGAGCGTAATCTCAACGACCGGAACGGCTGTGCCGCCCACGACATGCTTCAGGATTTTGGCAGACGAGGAGTCGAAGTCACGGGTGATGTAGATGCCGCCGGCGTACAGCTGAACCTTGGCCGGCTCGACCGGGAGGTATGTCACCGGATCATAAGCCGGTTGCTGCGAGATGCTAAGCGTGGCAGCCGTTGCGGCAACCGTGTCATTGCCGACCTTGAGTTCGACTCCGGCATGCGCGAGCCCGGCAATGAGCATGGAAGCGGCCGAGACGGCAGCGATTCGGCGGGTTTGCACGAAGATATTCGACATGTGACGTTGTCCCTATGTGTTGCGCTGCGGGCGGGAGCCCATCGCTCTTCTCCCCAGCGCACGAGACACATACGACGCCCCAAATCCGTGTGGAATAAGGCAACCGCTTGTCAGCAATCGTTCACGCCATAATTTTCTACCAAAAAACACCCGGCTTTGAAAAACCGGTTTTAACCCCCAACCACTGAGAGCTACGGAGACCGACATGGACTTCAACGATACCCCCGCAGAAGCCGCCTTCCGTCAGGAAGCCTCTGACTTCCTGTCCAAGCACCTTGAGTTGAAGACCGGCGCCCGTCCGCGTGCCGGCTCCGGCGAGACCGCGCTCGCCCGCGCCAAGGCCTGGCAGAAAACCAAGGCAGAGAACAAGTTTGCCCAGATCACCTGGCCGAAAGAATGGGGCGGCCGCGGCGGCACCTCGATGGAAGCCGTCATCTGGGGCCAGGAAGAATCGAAATTCGACGCGCCGACTGGCCCGTTCGCCATCGGCCTTGGCATGTGTATCCCGACGGTCATCGCGTTCGGCTCGGACGAGCACAAGCAGCGCTACGTCCAGAAAGCCCTGTTCGGCGAGGAAATCTGGTGCCAGCTGTTCTCCGAGCCGTCTGCCGGCTCGGACGTGGCCGGCCTCAAGACCAAAGCCGTCAAGGACGGCGATACCTGGGTGATCAACGGCCAGAAAGTCTGGACCTCGGGCGCCCACTATTCTGACTATGGCATCCTGCTCGTGCGCACGAACCCGAAGGTTCCGAAACACAAAGGCCTCACCATGTTCATCGTCGATATGAAGCAGCCCGGCGTTGAAGTCCGTCCGATCCACCAGGCCTCCGGTGGCCGCGAGTTCAACGAGGTGTACTTCACCGACGTGCGCATTTCGGATAGCGACCGTCTCGGCGCAGTAGGCGATGGCTGGAAAGTCGCGCTTGTCACCCTGATGAACGAACGTCTTGCCGTCGGCGGCTCGCCCGGTCCGGACTGGGGCGAGATCATGACCTATGCCAAGGATGCCGGCAGCATCACCGACCAGGCGTTCCGCGAGAAGCTGGCGGACTGGTATGTTGCGGCCCAGGGCTACAAGCTGACGAAGTTCCGCACACAGACGGCGCTGTCGCGCGGCGAGACGCCCGGCCCGGAAAACTCGATCGGCAAGATCATCACGGCCAACCACCTGCAGGACATCTGCAACTCAGCGATCGAGATGCAGGACCATTACGGCATCATCACCGAATCCGACCGGATGCCGGCTGATGCGATCTTCCAGCAGAGCTTCATGTGGGCGCCCGGCCTTCGCATCGCGGGCGGCACAGATGAGATCCTGAAGAATATCATCGCCGAGCGCGTGCTCGGCCTGCCGCAGGATGTCCGCGTCGACAAAGACCTCGCGTTTGACGAGATGAAAGCGGGCTGATCCGCGTTACAAAAACTAAGCCGGGCCTGCTGTGCAGGCCCGGCTTTCTTATGCCCGGAAACGGCTGCTCTATTCCGCAGGTGCTGCGTCGGCGGGTTTCCGAGTTTCCGCGGAAATGAAAGACGCGAGCTCACTCACGCAGGCGCGGCCGGCATCGGTCAGCGCCTTGGCACGGGCAGCATTCGTGTCGTCCAGGCCAACCGCCGTGGTTGACACGCTGGTCTGCGCGACGACGGTACGCGTGCGTCCGGACAGCAAGGTCGCGTCGAGCCGGCAGCGGGCCGAACCACCGTAAAGCGTGAACTCGCTCAGCCGCCAGTTCAATTCGAACTGGGCCGGACCGGAAGAGTTCGAGGGCAAGGCCGCATTCGGGCCGGAGCCGCTCAGCGAGTCGAGCAAGGCGCCCTGCATCATCTCGGTCGCGTTGTCTGTCCACTGAACACCGCGCAAGATACGGAGCGCGCCGGTTTCATCTTCTGCCGCGATCGACCGGCCGGAGAACAGACGCGAGGCTTCCGGCTCTCGGATGGTAACAGTCGCGTTCAAGGTATGCATCGGCTCCATCGGCCCGATCCGGTAGAAGGCATCGGGCGCATCGGGCTGCTGCAGCACGCTGATACAACCGGAAAGGCTCACAAGGGCGGCGGAGAGCAGGACGGTCCGGATCATTTGCGCTTTTCCTCATAAGGCAGCGGCTCGCCAACGACGAAGCCCTGCGGATTGCGCTCGATCTCGCGCACCGCGCGGTCGAGCCGGTTGATCAGGACACGGAGGTCCTGGCTGGCAGCGTTAGTGTTCTCCATCGTCGTGGTCGCCGGACCTTCGATGATGGCAGTTGCCGCGGCAACCGCCCGGCGGCTTTCGTCGAGTGTTCCCGCAGCTGACATGGCGACCGTACGAACATCCGCAACCATTGTCTCGATACCGGCTCCGGCCTGTGTTCCTAAACCATGGAAATCCTTCGACGCCACTTCAAACGCCGTGGCCGCATCTGACATATCGGTCAGCGTCACCGAGGCCTGATTGACGAGGCCGTCATCGGCGGCGAGCTTCGAGGTCACGGTTTCGATGTTCTTGATGGAGACCGAAAGCGACGCAATGTTCTCGTCCGTCAGTATACGGTTGATACCATCAAATGTCATGTTGGCGCGGCCAAGCGCCTGCGCGCCGCCGGCCACGATCTGATCGACCAGCGTGCGTTCGGATTTGATGACCGGCACTGGCTGGCCGGGCTTGCCTTCGAGCGGCTTACCGGTTCCGGCGCTGATCTGCACGAAAGTGATGCCGGTGATGCCGGCGAGCTGGATGGACGCGGTGGAGTCTTCGCGGATCGGCGTCTCGCGCGAAACGCGGACATGCGTGCGCACCTTTGAAGGGTCCGCCTTATCGATCCGTACGCTGGCGACCTCGCCGACCTTGACGCCGATATAGCGCACCGCTGCGCCTTCCTCGAGCGAGACCGGGCCTTCAAAGACAATGTCATAGGCCTTGAAATCGCGCTGGAACTCGGACTGTCCGAGCCAGAGGACGAAGCCTGCCACGAGCGCTGCTACGATCAGGACGAGTGCGCCGATGAGTGCGTAGTTTGCCCGGGTTTCCATGTTGCCTCTAGGTCCTCTTTTCGTCGTTGGGTGCGGCGGCCCGTCCGCGCGGGCCGCTGAAGTATTCCTGTATCCAGGGGTGATCGACCTGTCTCAGTTCCGGAATGGTGCCCATTGCCAGCACATGCTTTTCCCCTAGGACCACGATCCGGTCGCAGGTCGCGTGCAGGGTGTCGACGTCATGGGTCACCAGGAACACCGTCAGGCCAAGCGCGCGCTGCAGGGCGCGCAACAGCGTATCGAAGCCTGCCGCCGTAATTGGATCAAGCCCGGCGGTGGGTTCGTCGAGAAACAGAAGCTCCGGATCGAGCGCAAGCGCGCGGGCGAGCGCGGCGCGCTTGCGCATGCCGCCCGAAAGGTCGGACGGGTATTTATCCCCGGCGCTGGCGGCGAGACCCGAGAGGCGTATCTTCATGTCCGCGAGATCATGGATCAGGGCGGGGCTGAGCTGCGTATGTTCCTTTAGGGGCACCATCACATTCTCGCGCACCGTCAAGTTCGAGAACAGCGCGCCGTCCTGGAACATGATACCCCAACGCCGCTCTGCGGCCGTGCGCGCTTTCGGAGCCAGCGTGTCGAGGCGCAGCCCGAACACTTCCACCACGCCGCTTTCCGGCGGCTTGAGGCCAGTGATCGCACGCAGCAGCACGGACTTACCACAGCCCGACGGTCCGATGACGCCAATGACTTCGCCTTTCGGAATGTCGAGGTTCAGGTGTTCGAGGATCACGGAGGATCCATAGGCGACCTTCAGGTCCCATATTTGGATGATCGGCTCAGCGGTCATATGCCGAGCTCCATGTAGAAGATCGCGAACAACGCATCGATTACGATGATCGCGAAGATCGCCTGCACCACGGAGGTGGTCGTGCGGTGGCCGAGAGACTGAACGCTGCCGCCTGTCATCAGGCCTTGCCGGCAGGCTATCAGCGCCACCACGAGGCCGAACACCGGCGCCTTGGACATGCCGATCCAGAACTGGTCGAGCGGAACAGAGGCGCGCATTCGCTCGATGAACAGGCCCGGATTGATATCCAGCGACGTCCAGCCCACGACGATGCCACCTGCAATGCCCGCAAGCGTCGCAACGAAGGCCAGAATGGGTGTCATCACAACCATCGCGATGACGCGCGGCGCGACGATCACGTCCATCGGCTTCAGGCCGAGCGTCAGCATCGCGTCAATTTCCTGGCGCATCTTCATCGTGCCGATCTGCGCCGTGAAGGAGGAGTTCGTTCGGCCTGCCAGCACGATGCCGGTCAGCACGACGCCGAACTCGCGCAGCATCGAATAGCCGATCAGTTCGACCGTGAATATTTCAAGGTCGAAGTCGCGCAGCGAGGTTGCGCCGATGAAGGCGACCACCATGCCGACGAAGAAGGTCAGGAACGCTACGATGGGCATGGCGTTGAGCCCGGCCTCTTCCATCACAGCGACGATGGAAGTCCAGCGAAGCTTCCAGGGCTGCACGATCAGGCGGGCGATCGTGAACATCGTTTCGCCCATAAAGGCGAGCGTGGCCGTCACTTCGGTGAATACGGCGACCGTGCCGCGCCCGATCCGTTCCAGCATGTCCACAAAGCCGTGCGACCGGGGCGGGGCCGGCTCGCAGGGATCGGAGACAGCATGGACCTGCTCGAGGAGGCTGGCCGCCGAGGCATGGACCCCTATGAGGCGCGGTGGGTAGGCGTTCGAGGCCCGCAGCATCCGGTCGATCAGGAAGGCGCCGGCTGTGTCGAGCTTGCCCAATTCGGAGACGTCGATTCCCGCGGCGTCCGGCAAGCGGGTGGTCCCGAAGCCAGCCTCCACAGTTTGCAACGTCGCCACGGTCCAATCTCCCGTAAGACGGAGGACCGTTTCTTCGCCGCTCTTTTCAAGCTCGAAACCGGGGGTAACAGGGGACTTCATATTGAGTGCGGGCCTGACCTCTGTAGCAAAACATGCTTAAGCACGCCCCACGCCCGTCCAACTCAATTCACCCCTCGGGATTAACTGATGCGCAATCGCGAGCTTGAAGTCGCAAGAATTTCCTCTCCGCTGCGCGCTGCGTTCGCAATCTCGCGCGGCGCCAAGACCGAGGCCCAGACCTTGCGGGTGCGCATCACCGAGGGCGGGGCCGCAGGGCGGGGTGAATGCGTCCCCTATGGCCGATATGGCGAAACGGTCGAAAGCGTGGCCGCGTCCATCGAAGGCCTGCGCAGCCAGATCGAGGGCGGGATGGACCTTTCCGGCTTGCAAGCCGCGCTCCCGGCAGGTGCCGCGCGCTGCGCGCTGGACTGCGCGCTGTGGGACCTTGAGGCCAAGCTGACCGGCATCCCCGTCTGGCAACGCGCTGGCCTGCCCGCACCCCGGCCTGTTGAAACAGCAGTCACGATCAGTCTCGCCGCGCCGGACCTGATGGCCGACGCCGCGCAGGCGGCGCCCGGCAAACTGCTCAAACTTAAAATCGGCGCCGACGACGACATCGCGCGGATCAAGGCCGTCCACCTCGCGCGCCCCGATGCGCGGCTGATCCTCGATGCCAATGAGGGCCTCACCGCCGAAACCTTCCCGGCGCTCGCCAAGGCCGCCGCGAAACTCGGCGTGGTGCTGATCGAACAGCCCTTTCCGGCTGGCAAGGACGATGCGCTCATCCGGAGGCCCGGTCCGGTTGCGGTGTGTGCGGACGAAAGCGCGCACACTCGCGCCGATATCCAGACCCTGGCCCGCAGCTACGACGCCGTGAACGTGAAGCTCGACAAGACGGGCGGCTTCACCGAGGCGCTGGCGATGGTGCGCGCCGCGCGCCAGTCCGGCATGGGCGTGATGATCGGCTGCATGGTGGCGGGCTCGCTGTCGATGGCGCCGGCCGTGCTGCTCGCGGGCCTCGCCGACGCGGCCGATGTGGACGGGCCGCTCTGGCTTGCCGAGGACATTGCCGACGGCCTGGCGTTCACTGGCGGCGACGTCGCGCCGCCGAGCGCCGCGCTCTGGGGCTGAGCGAGCTGCGCCTCAGCCGAAAACGATATCCACCCCGCCAATCCGCGCCTGCGTGCCGGACACCTCCAACCCGAGCGCTTTGGCCCGCGCAATGGCCGAGCCCGCATCACGCACGCTCACACGGAACGCGGCCAAACGCTCCTGCGTACCCTCGCGGAACTCCAACACCGCGTCGGTAAGCTGCAACATGCTACCTTTTGCATCCACGCCCAGCGCGGCGCCCCAACGGGCGGCCAACCGGTCCGGCACGTCGCTGGTGATCACCGCGCCGGTGAGTTTGCCAGCCGACGCGCGCGTCTCCCAACCCGGCCCGCCCCAGCGCCAGCTGGCCGCCGGACGCGCCTCGTCGATCGAGACAATCGCGGCCCCGACATCAGCGGGGTGCAGGTGGCTTGCGGAAATGTCGGGCAGGTCGATGTTCCACACGCGGCGGATTTTCAGTGCGTCCACCCGCGCGCGGGCCGCGGCGAGGTCATCCGTCTGGAAGATTGCCATATAGCCGCCGTCTCCGCCGCGCGCGAGGAAGCGCCCCGCCGGCGCCGTCAACGCGGTCGGTACAACCACTTCGAGGAACTGGTCGCCGATGGCGTAGACCCGGTTGACGAGGCCGAACTCGGCCACGCCGGGATCGGGGAACGGCGCCCCGAGCCCCAGCACTTCGGCCAGCGCAGCGGCCACGTCCAGTTTTTCAGCCGCGATCACAAGCTGGCGCAGGCGAATTTCGACCATGTTGTCCTCCCTTTTGCTGGCCGTCTTGGCGTGGCCATGCATTACCGCGAACATACCCTGTTCGACAGGCGTTATGCTATCACGCGCCGATTGACGGATCGGCCTGCAGGCGCCACCCCCTGCGCATGCCCAACCACACCGCCCCTGACTGCCCCAATGGCGCGCACAAGCATGACCATGCCCCCGGGCATGCGCATGACCATTCGCACGACCATACGCATGGGCACGCCGGCCATTCCCATGCCCACGAAGCCGACATGACGAGCGCCGACTCACGCCGCCGCGTCGTGCTGGCGGCGCTGCTCACCGGCGGGTTCATGTTCGCCGAAGTCATCGGCGGCATCGTGTCCGGCTCACTCGCCCTGATGGCCGACGCCGCGCACATGCTCACCGATACCGGCTCGCTACTGTTAGCCTGGCTCGGCTACAAGCTCGCGGCGCGCCCGGCCGATCCGGAACGCAGCTTCGGCTTCGGCCGCATGAAGGTGCTCGCCGCCTTCACCAATGGCGTGCTGCTGATCCTGCTCGCACTCTGGATCGTGTGGGAAGCCGTCAACCGCCTGCTGCTGCCCTCGCCGGTGCTTGGGGAGCTGATGCTCGGCGTCGCCGTCCTCGGCCTCGTCGTCAACGTGATGGCCTTCGCCATTCTGCACGGCGGCGGCCACAAAGAGGATATCAACTTGCGCGGCGCGCTCTGGCATGTCGCCGGCGACCTGCTCGGCTCGGTCGCGGCGATTCTCGCGGCCATTCTGATCCTCTGGCAAGGCTGGTACATCGCCGACCCGCTGCTCTCGATCCTCGTCGCAGGCCTCGCCCTGTTTGGCGGCTTGCGGATCGTGCGCGATGCCGGCCATATCCTTATCGAGGGCGCGCCCGACGGCCTCGAAGCCTCCCACATCATCGCCGATCTGAAGGCCCACGTCCCCGGCATTGCAGGCGTCAGCCATGTCCACGCCTGGGCGCTGACCGAATCGCGCCCGCTCGTCACGCTCGACGTGACCCTAGCCCCCGGCGCCAGCGCCGAAACGGTCCGCCGCGCCGTAAAGGAACGCCTCGCCCATGCCTTTGGCGCCAGCCATGCGACGGTAGAAGTGATCGGTGAGGTTAGCCCCTCCGCCGCATAGCCGCATTGCGAAGCCGCCCGCAGCGCTTTAACCCTCGTCTTCAGCGCCCATATAGGGGCATCGAAGACGATGGAGGCCCCTTTGGCCGAGATACGACATGCTGAAATCCTGATCATCGGCTCCGGCCCCGCGGGCTGGACAGCCGCCGTCTATGCCGCGCGGTCCTTGCGCGAAACGCTCGTCGTCACCGGCATGCAGCCCGGCGGCCAGCTGACCATCACCACCGATGTTGAAAACTGGCCGGGCGAGGCGCATATCCTGGGGCCGGACCTGATGGTGCGCATGCAGGAACATGCCGAGAAGATGGGCGCAAAGGTCGCAAACGATCACATCCTCAGCGTCGATTTCGCAAGCCGCCCCTTCAAGGCCGTCGGGGAGAACGGCACGGCCTACACCGCCGACGCCGTGATCATCTCCACCGGCGCGCAGGCCAAGTGGCTGGACCTGCCGAGCGAGCAGAAGTTCAAGGGCTTCGGCGTCTCCGCCTGCGCCACCTGTGACGGCTTCTTCTACCGGGGCCGCGAAGTTATGGTCATCGGCGGCGGCAACACCGCCGTCGAAGAAGCGCTGTTCCTGACGAACTTTGCCTCCAAGGTCACCGTCGTCCACCGCCGCGACCATTTCCGCGCCGAGAAGATCCTGCAGGACCGCCTGTTCAAGAATCCGAAGGTCGAAGTTATCTGGGATTCGGCGCTCGAAGACGTGCTCGGCGACGAGCAGCCACTCGGCGTCACCGCGGCGCGCATCAAGAACATCAAGACGGGCGCCGTTCGCGACATCCCCGTCCACGGCATCTTCATCGCCATCGGGCATGCGCCGTCCACGGAGCTTTTCGTGGGCAAGATGCCGATGCGCCCGAACGGCTACCTGATCACCGAACCGGGCTCCGCCCGCACGGCCATACCCGGCGTGTTCGCTGCAGGCGACGTCACCGACGAGACCTACCGCCAGGCCGTCACCGCCGCCGGCATGGGCTGCATGGCCGCGCTGGAAGCAGAGCGCTGGCTGTCCGAGGAAGCGGCGCACGCGGGGGCCTTGGCAGCGCAATAGCGTTTGGGGTGGGATTTCATCCCACGCTACAGCATCGTCAGAGCTGCCGCCTCAATCTCGCGTGGCTTGCCGGTGTTCACCACCTCCAGTAGCGTTTCTGCCCGCCCCTGCATCACGCGGTCGAGCTCTGTGGCAGGATCAATCTCCAGCGCTGCCTGCAGCTCAGCTTCGATCTCGGAGTGGTATTTCTTCGCATCGAACGCAGCGAGCGCCCTCGCCCATTGCCAGCGCAGGCTTGCATCCTCCGGCGCAAGGCGCACGGCCTGCGCATAATACTTGCGCGCCGCCTTAAGGCTCGCCCCCATCATCGCCGCGCCAACCGAGCCGCCGCGCCGGTGCACCTCCACATGCCAGACCGCGAGGAAGCCGAGCGCAAAATGGTTCGACGGATCGTCCGCGAGCACGCCTTCGGCGAGCGCCTTCGCCTTTGGCCCATTGCCGGAATCGCGCGCTTCCGACAGGGCCATCGGCCGCGTCAGCAGCGACAGCGCAATCGCCTTCTGCAGCCGTCCCTCCCCGTGGCGCGCATCCAGCTTCAGCGCGGCTTCGGCCTCGTCCAGCGCCCTATGGAGCACGCCTGTGTCGGGCTCGCGCCCCGCGCACATCGCCTTGGCGAGGATCGACCGGGCACGGAGAGCATAGGAATCGGCAGTCAGTTCGGCCGAGGCTTCGCTGAGCGCAAGGTCATACTGGCCTGCCCGGAACGCCGCATTGGCGCCCGCTATATCTGCGAGTGCGACCGGCGCCCCTGAGACAAGAAGCGCCGCCAGAATGAGGCTGCGTCGGATCATTCAGCCTGATACTAGTCCAATCGGGCCGCCCCGGCGAGCCGCGGCTTCTACCCAGTCCTGACAGGATGCGCATGACGGACAGTTTCGAGGCAGATGTGGTCGTGATTGGCGCAGGTGTGATCGGCCTTGCCTGCGCCCGCGCGCTGGCCCGGGGGGGCCGCGAAGTCATCGTCCTCGAGGCCGAAGACCAGATCGCCATGCACACGTCTTCGCGCAATTCCGAAGTCATTCATGCCGGGCTCTACTATGCCAAGGGCAGCCTGAAGGCGCGCCACTGCGTGAACGGCCGCCGGATGCTCTATGCCTATCTCGATGCACACGGGGTCACCGTGAAGCGCTGCGGCAAGTTCGTGGTGGCCGTGGGCGACGCTGAAGCCGCCGAACTCGACGGGATCCTTGCCCGTGCCGAAGCCAATGGCGTGGAACAGCTGAGCCTCATCGACGGCGCCGCGGTGCGGAAAATCGAGCCCGCCCTCAGCGCGCAGGTTACCGGCGCCATCGTCTCGCCGGTCTCAGGCATCTTCGACAGCCACGCCTATTTCCTCGCGCTGCAGGGCGAACTGGAAGGTGCAGGCGGCTCGATCGCCTTTGGCACACCGCTGCTCTCCGGCGCGGTCGAAACCGGCCATGTGCGTCTGGAGACCGGCGGCGCCTCGCCTGCCACCATCCGCGCCCGCACTGTCATCAACGCCGCCGGCCATAACGCCACCCGCGCGGCCTCCCTGATCGAAGGCCCGCACACCGCCGCCCTGCCCGCGCCGCATTATGTAAAGGGCAGCTATTTCACGATCCAGGGCCACACGCCCTTCAGCCGCCTGCTTTATCCCATGCCGACGACGTCCAGCCTCGGCCTGCACCTGACGATTGACCTTGCGGGCCGTGGCAAGGTTGGCCCCGACGCCGAATGGCTACCCGACGATGCTGCGCCGCCCTTTGACTACCGCGTCGATCCCGCCCGGGCGAAACTGTTCCATGCCGAAGTGACCCGGTTCTGGCCCGGCCTGACGATCGAGCGCCTCAGCCCGGATTATGCGGGCGTGCGTCCGAAACTCGTGGCACAGGGCGCCCCGTCCGGTGATTTCCGCATCGAAGGCCCTGAAACCCATGGCAGCGCGGGGCTCATCAACCTCCTCGGCATCGAAAGCCCGGGGCTGACCTCCTCGCTCTCCATCGCCGAACACGTGGCGGAACTTGCCTCTGCCTGACCTCACCCCGCCGGAAAGCGCACCGCGAAAGGTTCAGGCGCAAGTCGCGCTGCGGCGGCATTTCCCCGACCGTGCTCAATATCCGGCTGAAAGCGCTGCGGGAGGCCGGCCTCGTGGATTCGGGCGAGGAGGGCGACCCGTTGACCGAGGACGGGCGAACGCTTGGCCAGCAAATTCTCGCCCTGGATGTCCGGGCAAAGGACTGGACGCAGCGCCGCCCGGCGCCGTCCGCTTAGGCCGCTTGCACGCTCCGGCGCCAATGTGTATCAGGCGCCTTCGCTGACCCAGCGAAAGGTTCGGTAGCTCAGCTGGTTAGAGCGCGCGACTCATAATCGCGAGGTCGAGAGTTCAAGTCTCTCCCGAACCACCACTCACTGCCTTGATTTTCTTGATCTTTTAGCAGATCGATCAAGAACTCGGAGATCGAACTAGCACGCAACTGACACGCAACGCGCTGCAGGAAGTCATCGATTGCTGCAGTCGATTTGAAAAGATACGTCGGATCGAACGGTGCGTAGTTCGACTGAGTCAGATATCGCATCCCTTTCAAGGGGGATGATCCCCAAGGGCGGTGATCCGGAGAACGCTGCTGAACACTGTGTCCGGCCTCATCCAACGGACTTCCCCAGTTCATTCTCTCTAAGCGTCTTTCGCAGGACCTGTCGGCTTCGTCCACGGGCCACCTTGCGGCCATTGCTGTGAAGACATGGTGGTGGTGGCGTCCGGCGAAAGCAACGGCGTCACGAATGTCGCTATGAAGCCGACCAGCTACGGAAACGGCGCGGGCGGCACTGCAATCGCCGTGCGTTTCAGAAACGCATTCCACTGGGTTTGCTTGCTCGCGTCCAGCGAAAATCCGTCGGTGAGCGCGAATGGCGTCTCCCCGGAAAGCGCCGACTTCCGCCGCGAAAACGTCGCCGCAACGGCTGCAGAAAGCGTTGCGCCATCGAAAGCAAAAGTTTTGGCGATGACCCAGAGATCGAAGAAGTCCTTCATGCGGGTGTTGCGCACACCGAGCGTTACCAGCGCTTCCAGCTTTTCGGCGACAACCGTTTCCGGCGGATAGGCCTTCACGACGGCTGACGGGAAATCCAGCAGCGACGGGTACGTCACCTCGGTAGCCTGCGGCGTGACGGCGTCGCCGAAACCGATGTCGATCTGGATTGGCAGGCGTGCGTTCGCTATCATTGCGATCAGCGTGACACGCACGCCGCGATAGTCTTCTTCATCGCGGGCGCTTTCGGCGCGAACGCTGGCGGCTTCGTAGGTCACGCCATCGCCCGCCACGGCGAGATCGCAGAGCGTCTTGAATATCGTGGCCATGCGTTCGGGTGCGGGATCGCCCTGGCCAAGCAGGTCGAGATCGCCGGTGCTGCGATAGGGCACCGGCGCCCAGAGCGAAAACAGCATCGCGCCTTTGAGAATGAACTGGTCGCGGTAGCCCGATTGCGCAAGACGATAGACCAGGCGTTCGATAGCGAAGCGCGTCATCAGAAGCTGCGCGTTCTCGCCGCGCTGGCGCGCATAGTCAGTCAGTCGGGCGCGCACCGAAGCGCCGACGTTTTTGAGCGGCGGCCGGCTCATGGCAGGTTTTCCAGATAGGGACGCATAACCGTCGCGACTCGGTCAGCCACGGCGCAGCGCCATATCTCATCGGTGGTGGCGCGCTTGCGGCGCAGCGCGTCGCGGAGCGCCTCGAGCGCGACATCGAGGCCGACCTTCGAGCGATGCTTGAAACAATCGGCCACCGTTTTGGCGGGCGTCGTGATCGGCACAGATACGCCGTCGATGCGATGATGCTTGATGCCGGCGGTGAGCGCCTCGCCACTGGCGCGTATGATCTTGAGGCGCACCGGCGGCTTTGTCGGCGCCCAAGCCTTAGACGGCATCAGCATCCAGACGGCATGCGGCGTCTGCGTGGTGAGCCCATGGAACTGGAGCGCGGAGAGAAGCGCAACAACACCGGACGGTGCGGCCTTTGCGGCTTCGGCCAGACTGTGTTGGGCGGAGTGTTCGGCATTGGCGAGTTGGTAAAGTCCGCGCGAAGGCTGCGTCAGCGCGCCCTCCTCCACCAGACGGCGCAGCGTCATCCGTGGAATGCCCTGGGCCTCGAAGTCGCGCGCACGCCCGACCCCCTGCTCCTGAGCAAGGGCAATTGCGCGATCCTTGTTCGACTTAGCGGCCATGGCGAGCATGTTACAATTTCTAGGTACTCTCATGCAAGTGCCTAGTTTTTGTAACGTCGCCTACGCGCGGTAGACGATTGATGCAGGAAAAAACCGGCTTCTGAACTTAGACGAAAGCGCCTCGTTGGGATCGCAGGGCGGTCACCCTCAAAGCACGACTTATGAGGGGGGATCGGCATCTGCGTGCGTAGCGGCGATATCGTTTTCCGGCACCGCTCTCTGCCATCCGCGCGCCGTCTTTGCCGCGCGATATGGCGGCGCAAACACCGGGCTGCTCCGGCACTGGGCGCTCAAACCGCGGGAAGACCTGCAAGCCCGAACGGGAACTTGCCCGCCAGGGCCGGCGCACGCGCAATCAACGCATCAGTTTCTGCAAACCTGGCCGGAGGCGGAGAAAGCAGACATAGGCCTGCTCAAGCACCCAGAGGACGGGCGGTATCCGGGCAAGTTCGCCAACTGGCCGAAGGATTGGGATTGCGCGCCACATCGCGGCAAAGGCCGCGGCACCGGAAACCAGAGGCTGTCCCGCCTCCTGGGCGTGAAACCGCGCGAGTAACTTCGCACGGTCCAGCGGACACGCGGCCTCTGCCTGGCCCACGTCCTGGAACCTTATTGCTCCGCGCCTGTCGAGGCGCTGAAACAAAGCGATCTCGCGCCTGCAGAGCGGACAGGCGCCATCATACCAGACTGTCAGGTATCGCCCGCTCCGGCTGGGGGACTTTTCGTCCCGAGATCTACCCTCGGGCGCCAGATCATTTTCAGGCATCATGGTCGTCTTCTTCGAAATCGGTTTCAGGTGAGGCAGGTTGCCCGACATGAGGGTTTACGTCTGCGCTGCTTCTGCGGATGCAATCTGGACATCGCCTGAAGATCACCCTTCGACACAGGCGCGCGGCACGTTGCAGGCCGCCCTGCGATTACCCAAGGTCAAGGCCGAGATCCGGCGCCGGGCTCGTCCCGCCTCCTGCCTGGCCGGGCCGAAGGACGCGCCGATAATGTCGTCATGAACACAGGTTCGGGCAAACAATCCGGAGGCCTTCGCGGCGGGCGCCGCCACCTTCGCAGCGACCGGTCCGGTGTGGCCCTCGTGCAGCCGATAGATGTGGAGCAAGGCGGCCTGAACCTGACCCGT
>Ga0247832_1000021_pt1 | contig 241838 bp, 227 predicted proteins | sample LaCruzMarch2015__10_FD_192407 | JGI IMG/M metagenome (GOLD analysis project Ga0247832, IMG submission 192407) | Freshwater microbial communities from meromictic Lake La Cruz, Castile-La Mancha, Spain - LaCruzMarch2015_4m | ecosystem: Environmental > Aquatic > Freshwater > Lake | place: Spain...
CAAAAAGGAAGTTCAACGAAGACGGCGTGCTCAGCCGCTGAATGCGATCGACAGGCTGCCGACACCAGATTTAAACGGAAAATGAAAGCCGTTCACAATAGTCAAGCTCTGCGGTGTTGGCGGCATCCAGCCGGATGGCAAGCGTCAAATCCGGGTTAAACCGGGCCGGGTCAAACCGGATGCGCCAGCGCTGGCGGCTTTGGCCATATTTGTCGACCAGCGTGTGGCAGCGTGCCAGCACCACGCTGATGACCAGCTCGTCGTTCAGGGTGAGCAGATCGGTTTTGGGGTCACGCCAGACCTGACCACCCAGATTGGCAATGGTCTGCTCGGTGCGGCCGATGATTTCTGGGTGGAGTTGGCGCAGGCGGCGATTGAGCTCCATAAACTCCAACCGGTCTGCATTGCCAAACCCGACCAGTTGGTACGCCCGTGACAAGCTACCAAAGCGCTGGGCATACATGCTGGCGGTGGCTTTGCCCATGGCCTGGTTGATGATGAAACCCGACAGAGAGCCGCATTCGGCATACAGGCGCTTGAGGTGTTCCAGCAGTTCTTGGTCGGTGAGCTTGCGACTGCGCTCGGCCAGGATTTCTTGGGCGGTCATGAAGGTGGCCACCGGCACCACCCCGGTAAATGCGCCTTCCTTCCTGATCCACATGTCGGGTGGGTTGTCGACATGCTTTTTCTTGAGCTTGAAAGAGTGACGGTTGTAGACGTTGTTGCCGATGTACTTCTCATTGGTCAAGACCTGACGCACGGTGCTGTAGTTCCAGGGGCGATCCAGATCGGTGAGGACGGGAATGGTGTTGAGGCGGTTGGCAATGGCTGATATGGCCAGATCGTCCTGAATCAGCCACTGAAACATCTGATTGACCGTGGCCACTTCTTCATCGGTGCCCGGCACCAGGATGACCCGGTCGGTTTGCAGGCTTTTGTGCTCACCGCGCTGCAAGGCGCTTTTGAGGTTGCCACTTTGATCGAGAAGCACCCGGCGCAGGCCAAAGCCTGCCGGGCCACCTTGCCTGAAGCCCAGCTCAATCAATCGGCATTGGCCAGCAAACACCTTGGCGGAAAGTTCCCGGCTGTATTCACCGGCCATGGCGCGCTTGACACCTTTGACGATGGTGGAGACCGGAGAGCCATCGTTTTCAAACTGCTCTGCAACATAGGCGACCAAGATGCCTTTGCGCTTGAGCTTGTATTCGTAGAAAGCTGCCTCGTCCGCATCTTGAAACCGGCCCCAGCGACTGACGTCGTAAACCAGCACCAGAGTGAAATCAGCCACACCCGTTTCCACATCGGCAATGAGCTTTTGCAGCGAAGCCCGCCCGCCTAGGGACAAGCCACTTTTACCCTCGTCGGCATAGGTGCGCACGATTTCGATATTGCGGCGCTGGGCATATTCCAGAATCTTGTCGGCCTGGTTGTTGGTGGAATACTGCTGATGCTCGGTGGACATGCGCACGTACTGGGCGGCGCGCAGCAGAGTGGGTTGAGATGGTGGTGGTGCTGATGGGGATTGGTAATGATCGGGTGACATGGTTGCCTGGGCTTGTTGGGTGCGGGTTGGACTTGTTGTGCTTGCTGCCATGTTGGCGCTGGGGGCGACAAGCTATCAAGTCAATTTGGAGAGGTGCTGCGTAGTAATTGGAAGAAGCCACAGTTCAACAACCAACCGCCCTACAATGGCAAAGTCTGCCATTGCATTTAGGAGGTTAACCATGTCCTTGAACGTTTCATTGCCGCCAGAACTCGAGAGCCGGGTGAGGGCTCATGTTGCCTCCGGCATGTTTGGCTCGGCCAGTGAGGTCATTCGAGAGGCGTTGCGTCTTTTCGAGTCCTACCAGTCTGTGCAAGGCGCTGCTTTGGCCACCCTGAAGGCTGACATCGAGCAAGGTCAGGCAGACAAGCGTGCAGGACGCGTTGCACCGCTGAATATTGACGCCATCAAAGCTGAGGGTAGAAAACAGCGTTCAGCAAGGGCCGCTGCTTGATGTCGCAATTGGTGTTTACTGAGAGGGCGCAGGCAGATCTTTTGGAGGCTTGGCTCTACATAGCGGAGGAAAACCTGGCGGCAGCCGACCGGGTTCTGGATACCGTGGAGCAGGAGTCAAAGGTACTGCTGATGCAGCCATTGATGGGGCGGGCCAGACCTGAACTGGGTAACCAAGTGCGCAGCTGGCCAAGCGCCACGCCATACATCTTGTTTTATGAAGTTGATGACACGGAATTGACAGTACTTCGGGTGCTGCACCACGCAAGGGATGTCAGATTGGTGTCCTTTTGATTGCGAAGCGCAATCGTGCTTGAGATGGTGCGGATTTATCCGGCTCGGCGCAGGCTGGCAGTGTCAATGCGCATGGACACCGGCTTGCTCAGGATGTTGAGCAAAATCATCGATCGGCTCTCGGCATCTGTGTTTTGGTAAATGGCTTCAAGCCCCGCAAACGGGCCATCGGCGACAGTGACGTTGTCGCCTGCCGAGAACAAGGCTTGCGCTTGTGTTCCCTGTTCACGCGAGCGAATCGAGTTAATCAATTGGCCTTCCACCTTGGCAGGCTGGCCACCAAACCGAACCAACTGGTTCACACCCAGGGTGGAGCGAATCGGTGACCAGCTTTGGCCCGAGCCACTGGCATCGAGCCTGATGAACAAATAACGCGGAAACATGGGCTCGGCCACCAGCGCCGTTTTGCGCTGGCGGATCTTTTGCAGCCTGAGCATCGGCATGTAGCACTCAAAACCCTGGCGCGACAGATTGGTCAGGGCCAGTGCTTCCTGGCGCGGCTTGGTGTGGATCAGGTACCAGGCAAGTGTGCTTGGTGCTGAGGTCTGTGTGCTGAAGGCTGGTGCGATCAGTTGGTTCGAGATTGGCTGGGGCGTTGCGGGTTCCGATGGGAATGCTTGCTCGGCAGGTGGCATCGGCAGCGGGGTGGATTCGACGATGCTGCAATCTTTGAGCAAAGGCACCGTCGGTGTCGTTTCTGCATCATTGGATTGCAAACGGTGGATGTTTGACGGTGCGGCGATGGTTTGCTCTGGCGCAGAAAGTTCGATTGGAGTGGGCAGCGACGTGTTGTCATCAGCGACCGGTGGCGACAGCATCGCCTTGGCCATCGCCCGAAGCATTGGCAAGGGCTGCCCAGCAGACAAGACCTTGTCAAGCATGGCTGAAGCCTCACGCTGCTCAAACGCCTGAATGTCTTCAAGCCGGTAGCCGACGGTGAACCCTTTCTGAAAGATCTGCAGTCCATCATTGCGGCAACGCAGTTCGTGCAAGGCGTTGGTCGTCAGGCCAAGACGGGCAGCAGCTTGTTGGGTAGTGATGAGTTCTGGGGCTTTGGGGGCGAACGGGCGGGAGCCTGACACTCCCTCTGCAATCGTGCTGTTCGGACGATGGATCAAAGGTGGCCGGGCATCACTTGGGCTTTGGTGGAAGGACTGTTCCGGCGTGGCCTGAGGCTGCCAGTCTGAGTACGCACATGGTTCCGTCGGGTCAGGTTCTGGTGATTCAGCGGAGTCCGCCGGTTGCGGATGCTGTTGCGGTAATGGCGACACCGCATCACCGTCAATATCTGCCGGATTGGCAATGCGCTGGCGGATTTTTTGCAGTGGCAGATTGGCCGCGCGCACCAGTGCCTCCATTTCCGGCAGCGGCCGATCACTGCCCAAAAGCCAGGCAGACAACGAATCAACATTGCGCCGCTCGTAGTCTTGCACATCCGACAACCGATAAAACACCCGCGTCCCTTGCTTGACAAACGGTATGCCAATCCCCTGGCTGCGCCAGATTTGCAGCGTGATCGCCGCAATGCCCAGCCGCTTGGCCAGTTGCGCTGTGGTCAGCAAGACCATCTCCATGTCAAATCTCCGTGTGTGGTGGAGCTGCCATGAACGCGCTGGGGGGCGGGGAAGTCAAGTTGGGATTGAGACTTTGCCTTTGTTCGGTATATCCAAATCCAAGTAGGGTTGATTCGGAAGCTCTTGGCAAATAGTCATTTGAAAGGATGCCTTCAGACCAGTTGGCTGGGTCGGTTACCATCAAATAGGAAATAACTGTACAGGAGGCTCGCGATGATGACAACGACTCAGTCCCAGCAGCTTAGCTTCAATTTTGAAGAGCCTACGACCCAACCAAAAGTTGTCAACTTTGCCGCAGCGCAGATGGCAAACACCTCGGAACTTGTAGCGGATGTCAAAGCCAGTCCAGCAGTCGTTTACGATTTTCGTTCGGCGAGGACCAAGCGCAAAGAGACGACCCATGCATCACTTTATCGACAAATTTTGGATTCAGTCAGACATATTGGCTGATTGTTGAGCACAGTGTCGATTGGCCGACATAAAAAAGCCCGCGCGAAGCGGGCCCCGGTTTCCAGGAGGCAAATAGTCGCTATTTGCTCTTAGATTTGCCTGCACTTGCCTTTTGAGTAAGTGCCGACGCTGCGACGGATTTGACTGCAACTGGCGTGCGTGGATTGCTCAACAGTTTTGAAGCTGTCGATGCCACACGGGCTGATGTCTGTTCGTTCGTAGGTTTTTTAGTAGCCATTTTTTTACCTCATTAAGTTCACGGTGATTGAAATTGCGGGAACCGAACTGGGGTCGGTCCCCACAACCGGTGGATCAGGCAAATAGTTGCATCTGACCCGGGTGGGAACGCCAGTGTTGGCATACAGACTCACGGCGCCCGAATCGGAACCTGATGTATGCGCGCACAAAGACGCTCCTCCAACGGGTGTAGGACATAGCCAACTCCTCATGAAGATTGAGGGGGATTTAGCTTGCCCGCGCACCGCGAACTGGTAAGATTCGCTGTCTGTCCAAGACATGATGTGCATGGGTGGTTTGGTAGCCCCCTGTTCACCTCACCAAAGGCTTCTGGAGTGTTACTAGCACTTCAGAAGCTTTTTTTTGGTCTGCGCTTGCCTTTTTGCAACCCCGGCAAAGCGCGAAATACCATTCAAATTCTTCCATCGAGGGCAAAAGCAGCAATTAAAGCTACCATCTTCGCCCAAGCCCCAGTCAAGTTAGATTCTTGATTGGTTGCCAGAATTCTACTGGTTTTTCAAAGAAGGAACAAGGCATTAGCTGATTTCCTCTTTTGGGAAGAGAGATCTGGAAAACTATTGAGCGAAGTGCTGACTGACCTGCCCGGTCTTTCCAATCAAATGGGACAGCAGACGAAAGTTTTTTGTTTCGTGACGGAGGCGGCCAGCGACGATTGCGGGATGTACACCGATTTCATCTGCAAATGCGATTGCATCTGCAGACAGCAAGGTTTCCTTAACCTTGGCGGCGTCCCACCGACCCTTTGGAATCAGCGCTTCTTGCGCCATTTCGTCGGCTTCGTTTTCGATATGCTTAGGGTTCGGACGATCCAAATCATCAATAAAGACTGGGCTCGCATCTGAGAGGTGCATGGTCACGTGCGCCAACTCGTGGAGCAGTGCAAACCAAAAATTGTCGATTCGGTCATGACGAAGGGTCAGCGCCACGATGGGGCGGCCGTTATCCAACATTGCTGCACCGTCAAGGAACGTACGCTTAAAGTGACTTTCGATGACGAGCGTAATACCGAGGCGTGCCAGATATTCCCTGGCAAGCTTTGGACCCTCTTCAAATGCGGATAGCTTTGCCAATTCACGCAACCATTCCGGCGTGACTGAGCCAGGCTTGTACTCTCGGGATAAGTTGGCTTCTCGTGCTCTGCGCACCACGCACATGCGCCATGCCAATAGAGCCATGTCATCGGCCTGACGGTCGCCGCGCTGATGCAAGGGCGCACGCAAAAAAGCTGGCTCCAGATGTTTGGGCAGAAATTCACGCTTGAACTTAGTAACCAAGTCTTCCGCGTAGTCCTTCAAGCGCTGGGCATTGCCTTTGAAGTCTCCAAAGCATCCGCGCTCCAGCATCTCTTTCAAAGGAAAACTGGAATAGTCGATTTCCGGGTCTTGACTAACAATCGAACTGTCGGTTTCCACATCCTCAATCAGAATGTCAGCAGGGATTCCCATGCCTCGGTTGAGTCGCCGAATCATCGGCAGCGACAACGGGCGCTTACGGGACAGCACCTCTGAAACCTTGGAAATCGATCCGATGTAGGGAATCAAGTCCTTGCGACTGAGGTCCATTTGATCCATCCGGAAAAGGATGGACTCAATTGGGTCGACCCGTACAGGGGGAACCGTTTGGTGCTCGAAATCCGCAATCACCAGAGCCAGCAATCCAAGTTCATTGTCGTCATCGGAACCGGCGACTGGGTCGAGCGACATAAGCGCAGAGAGGCGTGCCATTGCCTCTGCGTAACCTTCCTGGCTCTTAATGATCTTTACGTTCATTGCGTTCTCCGTCTATTTTTAAATTGCTGCGCTGCAACAGCCTAAAACTTTTTCTTGTCGTACTCGGAATGCGTTCCCACCCACTCGACGACTACCAATCCGTTTTGATATCGCACTTTCACCACCAACCGATACGTGTTGCCCTTGATGTTGAAAATGACACGGTTGTCGGCCAAGAAATCTGCGCTTCGGTACCGTCGCTTAATGTCCTGTGACGTCTGCCAGTGCTCACGTTCGACATCCGTTTGCCATGCGTCGAGCTGCCCACGTGAGTCCGCGTGCTTTTGTTTGAACTCCTCAAGGAGCGGCAATCCAAGTATTCGCATGAGGTGTTGGGCTTTGTCATGATCAGACGCGCATTGTATTTCCCAAAAAGGGAAGCGTCAATAGGTCGATGCAGTCGACTTGGGAATTTTGGTGTGACGGCGCTTCTTGGGCTCGTCGTGCCATTTGATCTGAGACTCGGAGTATGTATCACGAATCGAGGGCACCTTCCTTAAGTCGACGCAATGACTCGTGAAGTTTCATTTTTGGAGGCTAACGCGCTGCCTCCGTGCCTGTAGTACCTTCTACCTTTAGAGCTACGTTTTGAAAGATGGCCGAGATCGGATCCACTAGCGTGCCACCGCATCGCTGAATTTGCAGGCGTTCCCACTCGATAATTTCATCCAATTTGTACCGGACAAGTCCGCCAACATGGTAATGTGGAATATTCATTGCTGCGCGCTTAGCTGCGTTGGTGAAGTAGTACTTAGGGAATTGTGTAGCGCGGGCAGCTTCGACATAAGTAATGAAGCCGCTGCCCGACTGGGCAACCATTGCGGACTTTGAATCAACTTGGGCGCTTGATCCCTTGATCAGATTGCTGGTTGGCTGGGCGACCGCATACGCATTTCTTGACTCAAACGATTGTCGGTGTGTTGGTAACCCGGTTGCGGCAGAGACCTCTTTGGCTCCTTCTAGCGCCGAGTCGCGCCAAACTCCGACATCACTGGCTCTTTCCGACGTCGAGGCGTAGAGCGAGTGGGACTCGAATTTCTGTATCTCATCGATCGGGTATATAACTCTCTTACTCAATTTGAGATAGCGTGGGCCACGGCCTTCGCTGCGCCACCGCTGCAAGGTTTTGGGACTGATGCCCCACTTCTGAGCAAGCTCATTTTCGCTCATGTTTAGTTTAGTCATTGCTTTTCTCCGTGTAAAAGTTGGACGTGCATTGAGGCGTAGAACGGAGGGGAAAGCAAGGCCGCTTGGCAGATTTCTGGAAAAAATTGGGGGGTCCGCGTCCAGTTTTTAATTGATCGGGTATCACCCCCTGACGATTGGGCTGCCCGAGTGACCGCGAGCAATTCGGATTGAAAATAAAGTTTACCTCGCGATCAAATTTCATCGAGTGAATGGCAGGTAGTGTGCGGGGGTAAAAAAAGCGTATCTCATTCGCTCGTAGTCGAGAATTTCGCCGTTGGTTTCCTTGGCTCGAAATATGTTGCTTTGGAAACTCTGTTAGACTACACCACCAAAATCCAAAAGCCTTGATTCGTCAAGGCTTTTTCGTTTGCGGCGCCAAGCCAGTGCACCAGGCAGGTGGTCCACCTCTCACAGAGGTTTAACCATGCTTTTGCCTTCTCACTTACGCCGCTCCCGGCACGGCGTTTATTACTTTCGTATTGTGTTGCCGGACTCCATTGCGTCCGTAATGGGCCAGCGTGAGCTTGTCCGCTCCCTTGGTATTCGGTCGCCTAAACTAGCAAGGGTTTCTGGCTACCAAATATCCTTGAGGCTGGCACCAATCTTGGAAAGGCTAAAACGCATCATGGCAATTGACCCCAACTCAATCGACCCGAAGCACATCAAAAAGCTTGTTTTGGAAGGTCTGGTCTTTCAATCCGATGTCTGCGAACGCCCGGTGGTGGCTCTAGTCGTCAGACCATCATGGTTGTAGATGGACCGATGGTGCGAAGTCGGCTGATCTCCCCTCGCGAAATGGCTCGACTTATGGGACTGCCAGAGGACTATCTTCTGCCAGACCGTTATAACGACGCCTACCACTTGCTAGGGGACGGCGTTGCTGTTCCAGTTGTCCGGCATATCCGTGAGCACATTTTGGATGCCGTAGTGAAGGCGAATTCAGCGACTAGAGTGGTAAAGCGGCGCCGGGCCTAGTTGAGTCCAAGCCCTGCAGGATACTGGTGTCAATCTTCAATCCATTGCCACCCGTATTGCTCCACTATGCGGTCCTCACGGATGCGTAGCCACGCCAATTTCAAAGCATCATGGGGTGATGATGCGTCCAGTGTCGCCACAGGTCTTTGCACTGTCAATCCTGACTTGAATCGCAGGATCACTTTGTAGGGAGAGGCCTTACCACTTACAGCCAAAGAGACCGTCACTACGTCACCGCTTTTGATTCGCAGCTTTCTGCGGGCCAACCCCCCAGCGGCCCGGTCTTGCTGCATAGTGTTTGAGAGGGCTGTCACAACTTGCCTTGTTGTGCCTAGTCGAACGCGATGCGAAGGCTCGCATCGGATTCATTGGCAGCGATGATCTCGTTGTATTTCTCAACCAGTTGCGAAATTTTGATGCGACGATCTCCAGCCTTAAACAAACTCATTTCATAGAGATTGGCAGCCAGGAACTGCAACGCATCCATCACTTCGACTCGGCCCTCAATGCCGTGGGTCTCTGCCAAGCCTTGGGCCACTCCAACCCCTTTTCCTACCGTGAGGATGATTGGTTGAGTTCCGTTGCTAAGATTGTCTTTGCATTTCTGCAAGAGGGCATCGCCCGGTGCCATGGTGCAATGAATGATTGCATCGTCAAGGACAAAGTCGCCCGACCGAGACGAGACTGCATCTGCCACAGACGCACCGTTAGCTGCTTTGATTTTATGGACAATGCGGCTGACAGAGAAGTGTTCCGCAGCTACTGCGACTTCAAACAGTTTGAGAGCGGCGACATGCTGTGCCATGAGGGCGAGTTGTCAGATGCCGTCTATTTTGTGAATAGCGGCAGCTTTGATGTGATCAAGCCCTTGGACAGCAAGCCGGGGCGCCGACTGGCAAAAATCAGCGTCGGCGCCATGGTGGGTGAGATGGCGCTGTATACCGGCAAGGCGCGGACTGCCTCGATACAGGCTACCGTTCCTTCATCCGCCTACATTTTGAGCAAACTGGCACTGGCGCGCATGCGTGCCGAGTTGCCTGAACTGGTCACACGCTTTGAACACATGGTGATCCGCAAGGTGTCAGAGTCGCTGGCGCGCTCCAACCAGTTGGTCACCACGCTTCGATAGGCACGGCCGGCAGGTCAGGTTGAAAGCTACCTGGCGCGGGCCAGGGCGTCGGCTGCAACGGAACCCAAGGCGTTGACGTTGGCGGGGGTAGGACCCCAGTTACTTGGCATAAAACTCACCCGTGGGCGATTTGACGGTGGAGCCGCCAGCATTGGCCGCCACGATAGCACCGACGATCACACCGTTGCCCATGGCCACTGTCCCGGCTGAGGCGGCCTCGGCGGCACGATGGCCAAACTCTTCGGTGGGGCGGTCATTGAAGGCGCGGCCAAAGCAACCCCGCCGCCATGACCATCCAGTGCGGGTCTAAGCGCCCAACAATCTCCTGGCCAGAACCGCCTGCATGTCACGACGGCCATCAGCAATCAGATAGATCATGACCCGACTGCCTTCGACACGGTAGATCACCCGGTAAGGCTTGAACGCGGTCTGGCGGTATTCCTTGATGCCCAAAGCCACCAACTCCTTCGGGTAGCTACCGCGCTGTGGAAACTTCGAAAGGTTCTCCACAACCTCCATCAGTTCATCCAAAACGTAGTTGGCGTTGGCAACGCAGTCGTACTCGGAGATGTAGTCGTGAATGGCCTCCAAGTCCTGCTCCGCACCCTCTGTCAGCAGGACCTCGAATTTGGCAGGTCCGGTTGCCATCAGCCGATGGCCCGCTTGGCGCGCAGACGGGCCACGACGTCGGCCACAGGTTTAACCTTGCCACCTGCCACGTCGTGAGTGCTCAATGCCAGGATCTTCAACAAGGCCAGGGTTTCCTGTGTCTCCTCGAACGAGGCCACATCCTGCAGCACCGCCTTGGCTTCACCGTTCTGGGTAATGACCAGGGGCTCGCGCTGCTCAGTGAGGTGCAAGAATACCTCGGCAGCATTGGCCTTAAGGTAGCTGATCGGCTTGACTTGAGATGAATAACGCATCGCCTTGCTCCAAATTTTCTCAAAGACTGAATATAGTCTTTTTATAGTCTCTAAGCAAGACAACCGAGTTGTCCTCCTCTGGCTCTGGTTTTTGACAGCAGGGCCTGCACGGTGTGCCAAGGACAGAAAAGTCGCTGAATTCATGGGGGATTTAATGCCAAGTTGAACGGGTCGGTAGGCACCGCAGGACCCAGCCTAATCTCGCCACCGACTATCCCCAATGCGCCCATACCCAAAAAGCAAAAAGCCCATCACTAGGTACGGGCTTGGTGTTTGTTAAACCTTATGGAGCGGGAAAAGAGGCGCGAACTCTCGACCTATAACTTGGCAAGGTATCGCTCTACCAACTGAGCTATTCCCGCTTATTCCAGAAAGAAAAACCCATCACGGGGATGGGTTGATCAAACTGGTGGCCTGGGGCGGAATGGCTACCAAAAATCCTAAGTCATTGATACCAAAAGACAATGTCCATTGGCGCCAAATCGGCAGGTGGTCCACCGGATTGGTGCCCCAACGCTAAAAGTATAGCCCTTCTAATTCGCTAGCTTGTGACCGCATTCATGTGGCGAAGTGCCCCTTGAGCCAGCCATGGCGCCGCCCATTTTGTTTGCTTTGCAAACGGGAAACCCGTGCTGTGTGGGTTGCATGGTCTGCTCACATAAGTGAATTGAATTTCTTATTTTGGACCACCGCTCTGCTCCAAGCTGTCCGAACTCAACCGCCTTACTTTGACTGCCTTAGAGCCTTGCTGCGGGGCCTTGAGGCCCCCTTTGACGCTAAACCTGTGCGGGCAAAGGCTAGCCCTAAAGACTTAGGAAGTCTTTGGCGCCATGCCGCTTAGGCTTCACCATTAGCGGGGTGTGCACGGATCAACCCGGCATCAGCTTAGTAGTTCGGAGTGTTGATCTCCCTCGGGCCGGTCTACCTTGGCTTCGGTGCAGCTTCCCCGAGTTCCCATCCTTGCTGCTTGTGCCTAGCCCCTGCCCTCGGCAGGCTGTTGGATCGAGAACCTCACGGTTGACGCATGCCCAGCCCGGGACACTTCTTACCAAATCCTGGCCGGAAAGCAAGCCCCCGCCCAAAGGTTCTTGAAAACTTGCCAAGTCTGCGGCATGGTGAACACTGAACACTCGGAAGGCACTATGTCCAATAGCCCCATGATCGAAGCGATTGACCTCATACGCACCGATGTGGAAGCCATGTGTTACCGGCGGTCTAAACCCGCATAAATTTGGCGGCGGTAAATGGCGGTGTGAATTGGCAACCGGATCTGGTGGCCGATTCCGGTGCTCACCGCGCCACCAATAGCCAGGGCCCCGAGAGGGGCCCTGTTTGCTGATGGGGTTAGAAGTTCGCCGTTAGTCAGAGCAGCATGTCTTGGTCAAAGTCGTCAAGCGGTTGATGGGTAACGCGCTGTTCACGCATGAGGTTTTGCATGGCCAGGCCGTAATGGGTCAACGATGTGCGCCCGATCGAGACAATGCCCACGAAGCCGCCCAAAAGCGCTGAAACACCGGTCGAAGCCGCATGGGCTTTCAACAGACGGTCCAGATCAAATTCTTTTTTGAAATCACGTTCCAAACTCGCCAATGACACCAAGATCGCTAAGGTACCCACAAAACTGATGACCAGCATCGCTGGCAGCTCAGAAACGAGCGTTCGCCAGTCAAGCCACTCCCAAGACAAGCTCCATGGTGGTTGCCATGCCAGGTCATCAAGCCCGTGGAACATCCAGTTTTCGCGGCTACACGCCGCGGCGGGGCAGATGCCGTATGCCAGCGCCACATTCACCAGGATTGACGCTGACAACATCACCAGCGGTATCAGGAGCGCGGCGGAAACCCGCCTCGCCAAGCCGTAAAGGGCAAGCAAAACCGCCATTGCCAGCGCCAATTCGGGCCGGTACGGGTGCTCCAGCAGCGCGGCCAGGCCGCTTCGGCTCAGCGGTGTGCCCGTAATGATGTCGAGCCCGCTGCTGCAGATCAGCCAACCATTAGAAGCCAAGAAGCCTGCCGTTACCGAAAACGGCATGAAGCGAACCAGCCCAGCCAATTTAAAGCGCCCCAATGCGTAGAACGACACTGCGCAGACAACCGACGTCAGGAACAAGGTGGCCAATGCCAGATTGACGGTACGAAGCTCGGCAAACTCCATGGCACTGAGGGTGGCGAGCAGCCCCGCCAGCACAGACGTGGTGCTGGAATCTGGACCACCGATGAATCTGCGTTCTTCGGACAGCAGGCCGAACAGCGCACCGATCATCGCGGTAACGATGGCCGCTGCAATGCCGATGCCAACGTATGGCGCCAGCGGTCCTGAAAACAGCACCGCGCCATACGAGACGGCGTAAATGACCGCACTCAAGCCGACGGTGATTCCGGCAGCAGATTGCCGTGCCAGCCCTGTCAGCCACGGCATATTGACACCCGCCACACCAGTTATTTTGCTCATGGGCGGCGATTTTCTTACCGTTTTATGACAATGCCGCGACCTCCACCAGACAGTCGTAAAACGTGGGCGCTCGGCCCAAGTCGGTGAGGTGCTGGCTGGTCAGCTGGTTCACGTTGGTGCCGTCCAGCCCGAACTTACGCCACCACACGCCTAAGCCGTGCACCACGCCTGGCCGGGCCCGAACTGACACCACCAGCCGGCAGTGGTGCTGGCCGCGCTGGTTAAAGACCCGCACCGTGGCGCCATCGTTCAGGCCCCGCGCCGCGGCGTCTGTGGCGTGTATCTCCAGCAGCGGCTCGCCCTCGATGTCGCGCAGGCTCTGTACATTGACAAAGCTTGAATTCAGAAAATTACGTGCCGGCGGCGAGATCATCGCCAGCGGGTAATGGGCCGACGAACCCGGTGCCTCATAGTTTGGCAAGTAGTCGGGCAGGCCGTCCAGGCCCTGCGCCTCCAACCTGGCGCTAAAGAACTCGCACTTGCCCGAGGGCGTGGGGAACTGACCCTGCGCAAACGGCGCCTCCACCTGCGTCACCGGGGCAAAGCCCTGCGTTAGCAGCGCCTCAAAGTCCACCGCGTCGCCATAGGCCAGCCGGCACAGCGTTTGGTCGTCCTCGGCAAACTCAGGCTCGGTGAAGCCCATGTGCTGCGCCAGTTGCCGAAATATCTGGGTGTTGGTCCTGGCCTGCCCCAGCGGTGCAATCGCGGGCCGGTTCAGCAGTGCGTCGGTGTGGCCGTAGCCGGCGTGCACGTCCCAGTGCTCCAGCTGTGTGGTGGCGGGCAGAAGGTAGTCGGCATAGTCGGCGGTGTCGGTCTTGAAGTGCTCTAGCACAACCGTAAACAGGTCCTCGCGGGCAAATCCCCGCACCACCTGGCTAGAGTCGGGCGCCACCGCCACTGGGTTGCTGTTGTACACCACCAGCGCCTCAATGGCCGGGCCGAACTCAGCGCTGGCCGGGCGCAGCAACTCGTCGCCGATGGTGCTCATGTTGATGGTCCGGGGCCGGCGGCCAGCCAGCAGGTCGGGCCGCTGCAGGGCGGCCCGGTTTGTCGGAAAGCTGCCCGCGCTTGACAGCAGCATGCCGCCGGCCCGGAGACGCCAGGCGCCAATCAGCGCAGGCAGCGCAGCAATCAGCCGCACGGCATTGCCGCCGCCGCGCACCCGCTGCATGCCGTAGTTCAGCCGTATTGCTGCCGGCCCAGCATCACCCCTGCAGGCACCGTAGGCCTGTGCCAGATCCGTGATTTGTTCTGGCTTGATGCCGCACACAGCTGCAGCCCGCTCGGGCGACCACTGCAGCGCCCGCTCACGCATCAGGTCCCAGCCCTGCGTGTGCTGTGCCAGGTAGTCATGGTCCAGCCAGTCGTGCTTAATCAGTTCATGCATCAGCGCCAGCGCCAGCGCGGCGTCGGTGCCGGGTAGCAGGGCGATGTGCTCGTGGCACTTCTCGGCTGTCTCGCTGCGGCGGGGGTCGATGCAGACCAGCCGGGCACCATGCCGTTTGGCCTCTTGCGCGTGACGCCAAAAGTGCAGGTTGCTGGCAATCGGGTTGCTGCCCCAAATCAAAATCAACTTGGATTCAGTAAAAAACTCCACCCGCATGCCTAGCTTGCCGCCCAGCGTGTGCGTCAGGGCCTCGGCCCCAGCGGATGCGCAAATGGTGCGGTCCAGCAAAGAGGCACCCAGTTTGTGGAAAAAACGGGCCGACATGCTGTCGCCCTGCACCAGCCCCATGGTGCCGGCGTAGCTGTAGGGCAATATGCCCTGCGCTGCGTTCGGACCGCGCGCCTCAATGGCTTGCAAACGGCTGGCAATATCGCTCAGCGCCTCATCCCAGGCAACCGGTTCAAACTGGCCGCTGCCTTTGGGGCCGACCCGCTTCATGGGCTGCAGCAGCCGGTCTGGGTGGTAGGTGCGCTCGGTGTAGCGCGACACCTTGGTGCACAGCGTGCCCGCCGTGGCCGGGTGCGCCGGGTTGCCCTGCACCTTGATGGCGACTCCGCCCGAGACCGTGGTCAGCAGCGAGCAGGTGTCCGGGCAGTCATGCGGGCAGGCACCGCGCACCTGGTGGGTGCTGGGGTCGGGGAGGGTCATGTTGGGCCTAAGGGTTAGGGGTGATGGCAAGAGTTGCAGCTTGGCGCTAGACTGGCGTCAAGGAGAACTTATGAAGATCATTGATTCCATTGTCACGCAAGCAGCCTCTATCGCCAATGTGCGGCGCGAGATCCATGCCCACCCCGAGCTGTGCTTTCAAGAAGTACGCACCGCCGACCTGGTGGCCGCCAAGCTGACCGAGTGGGGTATTCCCATCCACCGCGGCCTGGGCACCACGGGCGTGGTGGGCATTGTCAAAAGCGGCACCTCAGCCCGCGCCATCGGCCTGCGCGCTGACATGGACGCCTTGCCCATGCAAGAGTTCAACACCTTCAGCCACGCAAGCCAGAACCCCGGCAAGATGCACGCGTGCGGCCACGACGGCCACACCGCCATGCTGCTGGCAGCGGCCCAGCACTTTGCCAAACACCGCAATTTTGACGGCACCGTGTACCTCATCTTCCAGCCGGCCGAAGAGGGCGGCGGCGGCGCCCGCGAGATGATCAAAGAAGGGCTGTTTGAGCAATTCCCCATGGACGCCGTCTTTGGCCTGCACAACTGGCCAGGTTATGCCGTGGGCAAATTTGCCGTGAGCCCCGGCCCGGTGATGGCCTCTAGCAATGAGTTCAGGGTGGTTATTCGTGGCAAGGGCGGCCATGCTGCGCTGCCGCACAACGGGCTGGACCCGGTGCCGGTGGCCTGCCAGCTGGTGCAAGGCTTTCAGACCATCATCACCCGCAACAAGAAGCCCATTGATGCCGGCGTCATCTCGGTCACCATGATCCACGCCGGTGAGGCCACCAATGTCATCCCCGACAGCTGCGAGCTGCGCGGCACGGTGCGCACCTTCAGCCTAGAGGTGCTGGACATGATCGAGCGGCGCATGAAGCAGATCACCGAGCACACCTGCGCCGCTTTTGACATGACTTGTGAGTTCACGTTTTCGCGTAACTACCCGCCCACCATCAACAGCGCCAAAGAAGCCGAGTTTGCCCGCCGCGTTATGACCAGCATCGTGGGCGAGGACAACGTGGTGGTGCAAGAGCCCACCATGGGCGCCGAAGACTTCTCGTTCATGCTGCTCGCCAAGCCCGGCTGCTACAGCTTCATTGCCAACGGCGACGGCGCCCACCGTGAGATGGGCCACGGCGGCGGCCCCTGCATGCTGCACAACCCCAGCTACGACTTCAATGACGACCTGATTCCCCTGGGCGCCACCTACTGGGTGCGCCTGGCCGAAGAGTGGTTCAAGACCACTCAAGCGGCCTAAGCCATGAGCCAACCCGACGCGTTTTCAGACAGCTACGCCCAGGCTCGCGCCAAGTTTCTGGCGGCTGCCGCAAGCGCCGGTCTGGCGGTGCAGTCTTACCCGCATCCGCTGCCCGGCCGCGACGGCGAGGCCCTGGCCACCGATGTGGTGCTGGACGGCCCGGCCAACGCCGAGCGTCTGCTGATCGTCACCAGCGCCTGCCACGGGGTTGAGGGTTTTTGCGGCAGCGGCGTGCAGGTGGACGCGCTGGGCCAGGCCGCCTGGCGGGCGCAGGCCCATGCCCAAGGCGTGGCGGTGCTGTACGTGCACGCCCTGAACCCGCATGGTTTTTCTTACCAGCGCCGCGTCACGCAAGAAAACGTCGACCTGAACCGCAACTTTCACGACTTTGCCCAGCCGCTGCCGGTGAACGAAGCCTACCGCGCCCTGCACGCTCTGGTGCTGCCCGAGCACTGGCCGCCTGACGCCGCCAACCAGGCCGCCGTGGCCAACTACATCAGCCAGCACGGTATTACCGCCTTTCAGAGCGCCATCACCCGCGGTCAGCATGAGTTTGCCGACGGGCTGTTTTACGGTGGCACCGCACCGACCTGGAGCAACCAGAACATCCGGCAAATCCTGCGCGACCATGCCCAGGCCGCGCGGCGCCTGGCCTGGGTTGATCTGCACACTGGCTTGGGCCCTAGCGGCGTGGGCGAGCGCATTTTTGCCTGTCGCGACGATGCCACCGCCCTGGCCCGGGCCCGCAATTGGTGGGGCGGCAATGGGGCCACACCCGTCACCTCGATCTATGACGGCTCGTCGAGCTCGGCCTTTCTCACCGGCCTGATGTGGATGGCCGCCTACCAAGAGTGCCCGCAGGCCGAGTACACAGGCCTGGCGCTGGAATACGGCACCCTGCCCATTGCCGACATGCTGCAAGCGCTGCGCGCCGACCACTGGCTGCACCAGCACCCCCATGCGCCAACTGCACTGGCGGCGCAGATCCACCAGCAGGTCAAAGACGCCTTCTTTACGGATACGCCGGTCTGGAAGGACCAAATCTTGAGCCAGGCGCGCCAGGTGCTGGCGCAGGCATCGGCCGGGCTGGCTGGTTGATAAAAACTAGCTCTAGCCCTTGTCCTGTCTCAATAGTTTGCTATCAAATATATGGCAAACTATTGAGGCAGGCCTGTAGGTTGAGCGACGGGTTCAAACGCCCAAGCGTCGCCCAGCCATTTCAAGCAGGCCATCGAAGATCAGGTTGTCGACCAAATCCACCTGCAGGTTCATGCTGGGGGCCATTTTCCAGCCGGCGCCGCCCGTCATCACGCAGCCGGGTTCGATACCGCAGTAGTTTTGAAGATGTTCAACCATGCGAGCCACTGAACCCGCAATCGCGTAGGTGCCGCCGCTGGTCAGGGCGTCGCTGGTGTTGGTGGGGAAGGGCCGCACCTCGCCGGTCGGCACATGCAAGCCGGCAGTGCCTGACTCAAGGGCACGCAGCATGATGCCGTGGCCAGGAAGAATTAGCCCGCCCAGAAACTTGCCGCCATCGTCAATTGCATCCACAGTGACGGCGGTGCCGACCATCACCACCACCAGCGGTCGAGCCGGGCCATGGGCCAGCATGCGGTGCCAGGCACCAATCATGGCGACCCAGCGGTCAGCGCCTAGTCGGGCCGGGTGGTCGTAGCCATTGACCAGACCGGCCTCAGCCGCGCTGGCCACCACCCATCGTGGTGCCACGTCCCAGATCTCCATCTGTTCTTCGACCCTGCGCTTGACCGCATCGCCGGCCACGATGCAGCCCAGCATGTGCTTGGGTGCTGGCAGCGTGGCCCAGGCGCCTTCGGCCAGCTTGTCAATATGCTCTAGAAACTCTGCCCCATGCGCTAACAAACGACTTTTGGGGTGAGCTTGTTGGTAGAGCGCCCACTTGAGTCGGGTGTTGCCTACGTCTATCGCCAGGAAGGTCATACCGTGATTATCATCAAACTCAGTTCTGCCGCCAGGGCAGGCCGCGATGCCGCCAGCCGCCTTGTTGGCCGCGATGGGCGTGATCATCTGGGTCGCCCTCAAAGCCCTCCAGAATGTTGTAGGCCTCCAGGCCCAGTTCGGTGGCGCGTTTGGCGGCGGCGATGGAGCGTACCCCGCTACGGCACAGCAGCAGCACTTTCATGACCTTGGGTTCAGCGACCTGAACGGCTGCCTGCACCGCCGCATCAAACGCCGGGTTCATGGCCATGCCAGGCCACTGCTTCCACGCCACCGAAACGGCGCCTGGTACAAAGCCGACCCATTCGCGTTCGGCGTCTGTTCGTACATCAACCAGCACCGCTTCGCCCGCAGTCCACCAGCGGTAGGCCAGCTCAGGCGACAGGTCGCCGGCGTAGTCTGCTGCAGGGCGAGCGGTATTGAGGTCGCCACCACCGGCATCGTGCTGCATGCCTGAATGCAGGTTGGCGGGCACCGCCTCGTCAATGCGCTTGGGCCGTGGCAGTTGCAGCCCCTCCATGATGGCCCGAAACTCAGCCAGCGATTTGCCCGCAATGCGCGGGTTGCTGAGCTTCTCTGCCCCAATGGTGGAGTGTGTACGGCCTTGGTAGTCGTGCCCTGGCCAGACGGTGGTGGCGTTAGGCAGGGCGAACAGCACCTGGGTCAGGCTGTAATAAAGAGCCTCGGGGCTACCGGACTGAAAGTCGGTGCGACCGCAGCCATTGATGAGCAGGGTGTCGCCGGTAAAGACATGGTTACGCCACAGAAAGCTCATGCTGCCACTGGTGTGGCCGGGCGTGTGCAGGGCCGTGACCTGCTCCTCGCCAAAGCGCAGGATGTCACCCGGCTTGAGCTGCATGGCGGCGGTGTGTATGCCGCAGCCACTGGGTGCGGCAGTTCGGGCGCCAACCATTTCCGCCAGCTGACCGGCGCTGGTGATGTGGTCCGCATGGGCATGGGTTTCCACCGTCCAGAGCAGTTTTAGCCCTTGCTCGCGCAGCACCGCCAGATCGCGCTCGATTTGCTCGTCTACAGGGTCGATGATGAGCGCCTCTCGCGTGGCGTCGTCAAACAGCAGGTAGGTGTAGGTGCTGGAGGCGGGATCGAACAGTTGCAAGGGGCTCATCGGACTTTCCTGGTTTGGCTGGTCATTGAAATAAATTATGCAGCGGATTGAAAAAATGACCGACCGTCTCGTGGTTTCTACTTAGTGGCGTTCTTTGCTGCACCGCCATAATTTGCAGTTAACCACAACTTGTGGATTGTGTGGTCGGTTCATAACTCTTGTGTCATAACTCTTGGACAATCTCTTGACTGATAGCAAAACACCCCGTCGTCGTAGTCTGCTCAAAGGCGTTGCCGTTGCTGCTGGCGCTATGTCCGCCCCCATGATCGCCAAGGCGCAGGCCGGCCCGATCTCCATGCGGTGGCAGAGCACTTGGCCGGCCAAAGATATCTTTCACGAATATGCATTGGATTACGCCAAGAAGGTGAACGACATGACCGGCGGCGACCTCAAGATCGAGGTCCTTCCAGCGGGCGCGGTGGTGCCGGCTTTCGGTTTGCTCGAGGCTGTGTCCAAGGGCACGCTTGATGGCGGTCACGGTGTGTTGGGTTACCACTACGGCAAGCAAAATGCCTTGGCGCTCTGGAACTCTGGCCCGGCCTTTGGCATGGATGCCAACATGGTTCTGGCCTGGCACAAGTACGGCGGCGGCGAGCAGCTGCTGGCCAAGCTGTATGCCTCGATTGGCGGCAATGTGCAGTCTTTCCTGTACGGTCCCATGGCAACTCAGCCGCTGGGTTGGTTCAAAAAGCCAATTACCAAGGTAGAAGATTTCAAGGGTCTCAAATTCCGCACCAACGGCCTGGCCATTGATTTGTTCACGGCCATGGGCGCAGCGGTCAATGCCCTGCCTGGCGGCGAGATCGTGCCGGCCATGGATCGTGGTTTGCTCGATGGTGCAGAGTTCAACAACGCCTCATCGGATCGCTTGCTCGGTTTCCCTGATGTGTCCAAAGTCTGCATGCTGCAAAGCTACCACCAGAGCGCGGAAACCTTCGAGATCATGTTCAACAAGACCAAGTACGATGCTTTGCCGCCCAAAATGAAGGCCATCATTGCCGGCGCCACCGAGGCCGCTTCGGCCGAGATGTCTTGGAAAGCCATTGACCGTTATTCCAAAGACTACATCGAGTTGCAGACCAAAGACAAGGTCAAGTTCTACAAGACGCCAGATGCCATTTTGCAAGCCCAGCTGAAGCTGTGGGATGCTATTCTCGAGAAGAAATCGGCTGAAAATCCGCTCTTCAAGGAAGTTGTGGAGTCACAGAAGGCATTTGCCGAGCGCGCCGTCAAGTGGGACCAGGACACCTATGTCAGCCGTCGCATGGCCGTTGGTCATTTCTTCGGCGACAAGAAGGCCGCGCCTGGTAAAGCGGCGCCTAAGAAGGCCTGATTTTCCGCGGCAGTCGAGATGTCAGCCATCTGAACCTGATTCGGATGGCTGAATTTTTTTAGTGGAAGCACTTCATGCAAAAATTATTACTGGCCGTTGACAAGCTCAGCACGGTGATCGGGCAAGCCTTTTCATGGCTGATCGTTGTGCTGACGCTGCTCATCACCTGGGAAGTGTTCTCACGCTACGCGCTGGACAACCCGCACCCCTGGGCCTTTGACGTGATGAGCATGCTGTACGGGTCGCTGTTCATGATGGCGGGTGCCTACACACTGTCTAAAAATGGGCATGTGCGGGGCGATGTTTTGTACGGGTTTTTTCCGCCGCGACTGCAAGCCGGGTTGGACTTGGCCTTGTACATCCTGTTTTTTATTCCGGGGGTGGTGGCCATGGCCTGGGCCGGTTATAACTTTGCCGCTGAGTCCTGGGCCATCAATGAGCATTCCAATGTCACGGCTAACGGCCCACCGGTTTACCCCTTTAAAACCATCATCCCAATTGCTGGGGCGATTTTGCTGGCCCAGGGCCTGGTGGAGATCGTGCGCTGCATTGTTTGTCTGCAGCAGGGTGCCTGGCCGTCTCGGGGGCAGGACGTCGAGGAAGTCGACGTTGAGAAGCTGAAAGAAATGGTGCACGTGAAAGACGAAGATATTGCCCAGCTGGGCGCGCTACAGCCAGCCACTGCGGGGCATAAAAAATGAGAAAAGAAGTCTGGTTTGGCCTCTCCATCATGGCCGCGGTGGTGCTGGCCGCCTTTGTGCTCTTGCCTGCACCGTCGCAAATGACCAACGGTCACCTGGGTTTGCTGATGCTGGCGCTGGTGGTGGTGGCCATCATGCTTGGGTTCCCTACTGCATTTACCTTGATGGGCATGGGCATGGTCTTCGCCTGGATTGCCTACCGCAGTCAAAACCCGGGTTTGGCGGTGCAGCAAACCCTGGACTTGATGGTGCAGCGCACTTACTCAGTGATGTCGAATGACGTGCTGATCTCGATCCCCCTGTTCGTTTTCATGGGCTATCTGATCGAGCGTGCCAACCTGATCGAGAAACTGTTTAAAAGCATGCACCTGGCCACGGCGCGGGTACCGGGCTCGCTGGCGGTCGCTACCATCATCACCTGCGCCATTTTTGCCACGGCCACCGGTATCGTGGGCGCGGTGGTGACGCTCATGGGTTTGCTGGCCCTCCCGGCCATGCTGCGGGCCGGCTACAGCGTGCAGCTGTCGGCCGGTGCTATCACGGCGGGTGGTTGTCTGGGTATCCTGATTCCGCCGTCGGTGATGTTGATCGTGTACGGTGCCACCGCTGGCGTGTCGGTGGTCAAACTGTACGCCGGGGCGTTTTTTCCGGGCATCATGCTGGCTTCCCTGTACGTGGTGTATGTGGTGGTGGTCGCCAAGCTCAAACCCCATCTGGCGCCGCCTATGTCAGCTGAAGACCGTCGCGTGCCACTGCCCGAATTTGCCCAGATCGTGTCAAGCAGTGTGAGCGAAAGGGTGCTGCCGGGCCTGATTGGCGCCATCAAAGGCAAACGCAACAGCGCGGTGCCGCTGCGCAGCCTGGTCAGCCACCTGGGCATTGCAGTGTTGCCGGCGCTGGTGGTGGCCCTGATCATGGGCATGGTCTATTTCAAGGTGACAGCGCCTTTGGTAGAAGAAGCCTCTGAAGGTGTGGTGGCGATGGGTGCTGCTGCCACCGGCGTACCCGAGGAAGAGGAAAAAAGTGTCAGCGGACTGGCAGAGCCTGAGGAGGCTGGAGGTCTGAAGCCGCCCCCCGGCGCTGCTGACACGAAGGCCGAGGCCGCCTCTGAGCCTGCCGCTGCGTCTGCGCCGGCGACGCCGGCTGAGCCGGTCAAGGCAGCGGCAGCCGAGCCTGCATCCAAGGCGGTTGCCGAGCCTGCAGCCATGCCGCAGCGACTGCCTCCGCCGGTGAGTTTCTGGGTCGCTTTGGCCAGCTGCGCCGTGGCACTCGCCCTGTTTTATGCCTACTTCAGCTTCGCAAGGCTTGAGATCTTCAAGATGCTGCTGGGCTCGTTTTTTCCGCTGGCAGTGATGATTCTGGCGGTGCTGGGCACCATCGTCTTCGGGCTGGCCACGCCCACCGAAGCGGCGGCCATGGGTTCCATGGGCGGCCTGTTGTTGGCCGCGGCCTACCGGCGGTTGAATATGACGGTAATGAGGGAGTCGGTCTACCTGACCGCCAAGACCAGCGCCATGGTGTGCTGGCTGTTTGTGGGCTCCAGCATCTTTTCTGCAGCATTTGCGCTGCTGGGCGGTCAGGAGTTGATCAATCAGTGGGTGCTGTCACTGAACATGACGCCGGTGCAATTCATGATTCTCGCTCAGGTGGTGATTTTCTTGCTGGGCTGGCCGCTGGAGTGGACCGAGATCATCGTGATCTTCATGCCCATTTTCATTCCCCTGCTGCCTCACTTTGGCATTGACCCGCTGTTTTTCGGCCTGCTGGTGGCGCTGAATCTGCAAACCGCTTTCTTGAGCCCGCCTGTTGCGATGGCAGCCTTCTACCTGAAGGGGGTGAGCCCACCGCATGTGACCCTGAACCAGATCTTCGCCGGCATGTTGCCGTTCATGGCCATTCAGGTCCTGGCCATTTTTCTGTTGTACCAGTTCCCCGCCATCGGTTTGTGGTTGCCGCAAATGCTCTACAAATAAGGTGGAAAAGGCGATAACATTGACGTTTACGTAAACGTCAATGTGTGCCGCTGTGGTATTGCCAAGCAGCGGCTCGATGGAGCCCTGCCATGACCGACCTGTCCGCTGAATTTAAAGCCCTGGCCAACTACCGGCCGACGCACAAGGTGCGTTTCGTCACCGCTGCCAGCCTGTTTGACGGCCATGACGCGGCGATCAACATCATGCGTCGCATCCTGCAGGGCATGGGCGCCGAGGTCATCCACCTGGGTCACAACCGCAGTGTGGACGAGGTGGTGACAGCCGCACTGCAGGAGGATGTGCAGGGCATCGCCATCAGCTCCTACCAGGGCGGCCATGTGGAGTACTTCAAGTACATGGTGGACCTGCTGCGCGCACGTGGTGGCGGCCACATTCAGGTGTTTGGTGGCGGTGGCGGCGTGATTGTGCCGCCAGAGATCCGTGAGTTGCAGGCCTACGGCGTGGCCCGCATTTTTAGCCCGGAAGACGGTCAGCGCATGGGCTTGGCTGGCATGATTGGCGAGATGGTGATGCGCTGCGACCAGGACCTGACGCCGCACGCCCCCACTGAATTGGCGGCGCTGCAGGGCCACGGCGAGATGGCCTGGCGGGCACTGGCCCAGTGGATCACCGCAGTAGAAAACGAGCAGGCAAATCCGGCCTTAGCCCAAGAGATACGGGCCTTAGCCGCTACAAAAAAGATATCGGTGGTGGGCATCACCGGTACCGGTGGCGCCGGCAAGTCCAGCCTGACCGATGAGCTGATTCGCCGGCTGCGGCTGGACCAGGATGACCGGTTGCGGGTGGCTGTGATCAGCATTGACCCCAGCCGGCGCAAAAGCGGCGGCGCCCTGCTGGGCGACCGCATTCGCATGAACGCGATAGCGCCGTGGGCTGGTGGCTCACGCGTCTTCATGCGCAGCCTGGCCACGCGTGATTTTGGCTCCGAGATCAGTGCGGCGCTGCCCGATGTGATTGCGGCCTGCAAGGTGGCGGGCTTTGATCTGGTGGTGGTGGAGACGTCGGGCATTGGCCAGGGCGACGCCGCCATCGTGCCGCATGTGGATGTGCCGCTGTACGTGATGACACCCGAGTTTGGCGCCGCCAGCCAGCTGGAAAAAATCGACATGCTGGACTTTGCAGAGTTTGTGGCCATCAACAAGTTTGACCGCAAGGGCTCGCTTGACGCCCTGCGCGATGTGGCCAAGCAGGTGCAGCGTAACAAAGAGGCTTGGACCACACCCTTGACCGACATGCCGGTGTTTGGCACCATGGCGGCGCGATTCAATGACGATGGCGTGACCGCGCTGTACCAGGGGCTGCTGACGCGGCTGGCCGCCTTGGGCCTGCCGGTGCAGCCCTCGCGCCTGCCCCAGGTGGCGGTGCGACACAGCACCAACCAGACGCCCGTGGTGCCGGCAGCGCGTACCCGTTACCTGGCCGAGATTAGCGACACGGTGCGTGGCTACAAGGCCCGTGGGCGTAGCCAGGCCCGACTGGCGCGTGAAATCCAGCAGTTGCGCGAATCAGCTCGCATGCTCAGGGAAGCGGATGCCACCAAGACCCGCGCCGCGGAGGCGGTACTGGACCTGGCCAGCCAGCGCGACGCGCACCTGGGTGCCGCTGAGCGCAAACTGCTGGCGCAGTGGCCGGCCATGCAAGCAGCCTATGCCGGCGACGACTACGTGGTGACAATCCGTGACAAGGAAATCCGCACCGCGCTCACTACCAAGTCGCTCAGCGGCACCACCATCCGCAAGGTGGCGCTGCCGCAGTACGAGGACCATGGCGAGATTCTGAAGTGGCTGTTGCTGGACAACGTACCAGGCAGCTACCCCTACACCGCCGGCACCTTCGCCTTCAAGCGCGAGGGCGAGGACCCCACCCGTATGTTTGCAGGCGAAGGTGATGCTTTTCGCACCAACACACGCTTTAAGTTGCTCAGCGCCGGTATGGCGGCCAAGCGCCTGTCCACCGCATTTGACTCGGTCACGCTGTACGGTAACGACCCCGACCCACGGCCGGACATTTACGGCAAGGTGGGCAACTCGGGCGTGTCGATTGCCACGCTGGACGACATGAAGGTGCTGTACAGCGGGTTTGACCTGTGCAGCCCGTCCACCAGCGTCAGCATGACCATCAACGGCCCTGCGCCCAGCATTTTGGCGATGTTCATGAACACGGCGATTGACCAAAACATCGACAAGTTCAAGGCCGACAACGGCCGCGAGCCGACCGACACCGAGCTGGCCAAGATCCGTGAATGGGTGCAAGAAAACGTGCGTGGTACGGTTCAGGCTGACATTCTTAAAGAAGACCAGGGCCAGAACACCTGCATTTTCAGCACCGAGTTCAGCCTCAAGGTGATGGGCGACATTGCCCAGTACTTCGTGCACAACCGGGTGCGCAACTTTTACTCGGTGTCGATCAGCGGCTACCACATTGCCGAGGCCGGTGCCAACCCGATCAGCCAGCTGGCCTTCACCCTCAGCAATGGCTTCACCTTTGTCGAGGCCTATCTGGCGCGCGGCATGCACATTGACGACTTTGCACCCAATTTAAGCTTTTTCTTCAGCAACGGCATGGACCCCGAGTACACGGTGATGGGCCGGGTGGCCCGGCGCATCTGGGCGGTGGCCATGAAAGAGAAATACGGCGCCAATGAGCGCAGCCAGAAGCTCAAATACCACATCCAGACCAGCGGCCGCAGCCTGCACGCGCAAGAGATCCAGTTCAACGACATCCGCACCACGCTGCAGGCGCTGATCGCCATCTACGACAACTGCAACAGCCTGCACACCAATGCCTTTGACGAGGCCATCACCACGCCCACCGAAGACTCGGTGCGCCGGGCGATGGCCATCCAGCTCATCATCAACCGTGAGTGGGGCCTGGCCAAGAACGAGAACCCGTCGCAGGGCGCCTTCATCATCGAAGAGCTTACCGAGCTTTTGGAAGAGGCGGTGCTGACCGAGTTTGAACGCATTGCCGAACGCGGCGGCGTGCTGGGCGCCATGGAAACCGGCTACCAGCGGGGCAGGATTCAGGACGAGTCGATGCACTACGAGATGCTCAAACACACCGGCGAGCTGCCCATCATCGGCGTCAACACCTTCCGCAACCCACACGGTGACGCCGTGCTGGACAAGCTCGAACTCGCCCGCTCGACCGACGAGGAAAAGCAGAACCAGCTCAAGCGCTTGGCTGATTTTCATACCCTGCACGCCAGGGAAGCACCGGCCATGCTTCAGCGTCTGCAGCAGGCCGTGATCGAGAACCATAACGTGTTTGAGGTGCTGATGGACGCGGTGCGGGTCTGCTCACTGGGGCAAATCACCAATGCCCTGTTCGAGGTGGGCGGGCAATACCGACGTAACATGTAAAGTCTGCAACCTCGCGAATCTGGGCCTGTTTGGACACCATTTACATCATTGCTGCTTTGAGCAGCGCCCTGCTCCACGCCACATGGAATGCAGGCGTCAAGTCCACCGGGAAGCATACGGTGGTGATGACCGGGCAAATGCAGGTGGCTGCCTTGGTCGGTCTGCCGGTGCTGTTCTTTGTAGACATGCCCAGTGTGGCCTCATTGGGCTGGATCGCCGCCTCGGCAGCGTTCAATGTGCTTGGCCTGCGGGCCATTCTGCGCGCCTACGACCATGGCGAGTTTGGCCTGGTTTACCCCATGTCGCGCGCCATCATGATCATGTTGGTGGTGCCCTTGTCCACCCTGCTGGCCCACGAGCAACTGTCCGCGGGTGCGATGCTGGGGATTGGCTTGATCATTTCGGCTCTGGCGGTGCTGGCACTGGGTGCCCGGACGGGCCACGATCTCTCGCGCCATGTACTGGTCTGGACCGGCGTGGGTGGGGTGTTGAGTGCCTGCACGGTGCTGATTGATGCCCATGGCATCCGCCAATCGGGCTCGCCGTTTGCGTACGGCTGTATGGTGGCCATTGTCAATGCTGCCAACATGACTTGGCAGCAGCGTCGAGTGCCTGGCCTCTTTGCCACCATGCGCCAGCACGCCGGCGTCACCCTGTGGTCAGGGGCGCTGTCGATGGCGTCCTACCTGCTGATTGTCTGGGTGTTCAGTAAAGCACCGATCGCCGGTGCAGCGGCATTGCGCGACACCAGCTCGGTGTTTGCGGTACTGATCGCCATGGTCTTCATGAAAGAGGCGATCAACCGAACCAAACTGTTGGCGGTGGCCTTGGCCATCGCCGCCATTCCCTTGATGCGCCTGAGTTGACGCAGTGCGCTGCCAGCGCGGGTGGGCTTCAGCCGCCCTGGTGCGGGCGCTTGCCGGGGTTCTTTTTGTTGTTGGTGGCGGTGCCACGCTCCAGGCTGCGCTTTTGGCCGCGCGGTGCGGTGAAGCACACGCCCTTAGGAGGCACAGGCCGGGGGGTAGCCAGGCGGTCGGCTTCAGTACGGAATTCTTTGGGCATGACGCTCACTCCAGATATTTGTTGCAAAAGCGCAGATTATCCCCGCTTCCGGGCCCTGATCGGCAGCTGCCGCCCAGGTGACTGTCAACTCGGTGTTTCGTCGCTTAAGCTGTTCGCTCATCAAGGGGTTTTTGTCATGAACAATTTGTTTTCATTGCAGGGCCGCACCGCCCTGATCACGGGTGGCTCGCGCGGCATCGGCCGCATGATTGCGGCCGGCTTTCTGGCCCAAGGTGCTCGGGTTTACATCTCGGCGCGCAAGGCTGCCGTCTGCGACCAGACCGCCGCAGAGTTGGGCGCGCTGGGCCACTGTGTGTCGCTGCCGGCAGATGTCTCCAGCGTCGCCGGCGCCAAAGCACTGGCTGCCGCCTATGCGACCCATGAGCCGCAACTCGACATTCTGGTCAACAACGCTGGTGCCGCCTGGGGCGCGCCGTTTGATGAGTTTCCCGAGAGCGGCTGGGACAAGGTGGTGGACCTGAACCTGAAGGCGCCGTTTTTTCTGACCCAGGCGCTGGCCGGCCATTTGCGCCTGGCGGGTAAGCAGCGCGTGGCCAAGGTGATCAACATCGCCTCCATCGATGGCCTGTCGGTCAACCCGCAGGAAACCTACTCGTACGCTGGCAGCAAGGCGGGTCTGGTGCACCTGACACGGCGCATGGCGCTGCGCCTGATTGAGGACAACATCGCCGTGACCGCGATTGCCCCGGGCGCCTTCGCCTCCGAGATGAACCGGGACGCGCGCGACCGGGCCGACGAGGTGTCGGCGCACATTCCGGCGGGCCGCATCGGTGTGGACGAGGACATGGCTGGCGCTGCGATTTACCTGGCGTCGCGCGCCGGCGACTATGTGGTGGGCGAAACCCTGGTGGTGGACGGCGGCGTCACACTCAAGCGCTGATCACGGCGCCGGGGTCGTGCAACTGGTGGCGGCTGATCAGCGCCTGGCGCTGGCGCGGGTCGAAATTGATGCGGGACGCATCGCGGCCCACCGTCTGCAACAGGCGCGGGTCCATCACGCGCCGCCATAACGGTGGAAAGTAGGCAATGCTGAACATGCCGAAGTAGCCGTTGGGCAGGCGAGGCAGCTTGTCAAAATGGCGCAAGGACTGATAGCGACGCAGCGGGTGGGTGTGATGGTCAGAGTGGCGCTGCAGGTGAAACAGAGCCCAATTTGAAAAAATGTGGTTGCTGTTCCAGGAGTGGTGCGGCTGGCAGGGCTCATACCTGCCCGGGCTGATTTCCCGTCGCAACAGGCCATAGTGCTCGACGTAGTTGGCCGCCGTGAGCTGAAAATTGGCCCAAAAAGACGCCATCAGCAAGAAAGGCAGAATTTCTGGCCCCAACCAAATCATCAACCCGCTCCACAGCAGCAGGGTGATCAGTGCGGGTTGGATGATCTCGTTGTTCAGCGACCACACCGCCAGGCCACGCTGGCGCAGTCGGGCAGTCTCAAGTTGGCAGGCACGCCGGAATGCGCCTGGCATCTCACGCAGCACAAAGCGGTAAATGGACTCGCCCATGCGCGATGACGCCGGGTCGGCCGGTGTGGCCACATCTCGGTGGTGGCCCCGGTTGTGCTCGATGAAGAAATGACCGTAGCCGCTGGGCGCCAAAATGATTTTGGCCAGCCAGCGTTCCAGGGTTGTGTTCTTGTGGCCGAGTTCATGCCCGAGGTTGATGCAAAAGCCGCCCACGGTGCCGCAGATCAGCACCATAGCCGCCACCCCGTGCCAAGGCAGCGCTTGCGTGGCGACAAACCAGGCACTGAAAATGAAGGACAGCCAGAGTACCGGCACCAGCAGGTAGGTGATCCAGCGGTAATAGGGGTCAGCGTCCAAGGCCGCCACGGCGCTTTCCGGAGGGTTACTCAAGTCTTCGCCGAGTAAGCGGTCCAACAGTGGGGCCAGTCCATAAAAGAATACTGCCGGAAGCCAAAGGGTCCAGGCCTGTCCGGTGCCCAGCATCAACGCCGGGCCTATGCCAACAATGCAGGGCACCAGAATAGACAGTAGCCAAGCGTAGCGCTTGCGGTCGCTGTACGGTTTAGCGGCTTGGGCCGAGGCAGGAGGTGAACGCATAGTCGGTTGATTGAAGGGTCAAAGGCGAAGCCTGACCACCGATTTTGCGGCAAAACGCGGCGCGCCTGTTAGCGCGCCCGAAATGGGCTTAGTTCAGCAGTTCGCTGTCCAAAGTTTCAAACTCTTCGGCGTCGATGGCGGCGTCATAAGCGGCGCGGCTGTCGATGGCCTGTTGGGTGTAGGGGATCAGTGGTTTGTCCAGTGGGCGCAGTTTGTGGCGGCGCAGGCGGCGCAGTTGTTCTGAGCGTTCCATGGTTTGCAGGACCAATTCAGGCTCCATCATCAGGCTGAACGGGTTCAGGGCAATCTCGGTGGTTTTCATCAGGCTTCTCCGGTAAGTTCAAGGCGCTTTTGCGCTTGAGGGAACTTTAGCCCCGGAGTTGGCCAACTGAAGTCAGCAGTTGGCTGTATCGATTGTCAGAATTTCCCTTACAAGAAGGGCACGCGCCGACAAAGCGGCGTCAAGCCGCTCGATGGCGAGATCGAATTCAAAGGCGGTGACGGCCTCCGCAATGGCCGGAAACGCTTGTCGGTAAGCTGTGACAAGCAGCGCTTGGTGGCGCTGCAGCCAGTAGGTGGCCTCGGGGTCCATGTCGGACAGGAGGTGGCGCAGGCGCTCGGTCACCTCGGCCAATTGAACCTGGTCGATGGGCGTACCCTCGGGGCCATCCAAAGTTTCGGTGGACAGGGCCTTGGTTGACAGGCTCTCAGCGATGGCCATGACCAGCGGATCCAGGCGCTGCTGTAGTGCAAGCAGCGGCTTCTGCAGCGCCTCGAGGGGCGCGCCAGTTGTGAGCGCCTGTTCCAGTTGTTTCGCCAGTTCCTGCACCGCCACAGCACCGATATTCCCAGACACCCCCTTGGTGGTGCGGGCCAGGCGAATGGCGGTGTCCCGGTCGCCAGCGGTCAGGGCAGCATGGAGGGCTGAGAGGGTGCCAGCCTGGCCGGCCGCGTACCGCTCCAGCATGGCGATGTAGCGCGGCACCTTGCCCAGCACCCGCTTAAGGCCCAGCGCCATGTCAAGTCCCTCGATGCCTATGGGCAACGGCGGCTCGGCTGGGCCGGTTCCCCGGGCTACGTCGGCCAGGGCAGCGTTGCTGGTTGGCGTAGCCAATTGGTCAGGTGCTGAATCGGCGTGCGCTTGCAAGCTGACAGCGAGGAGCGCAGTGGGTTTGATCCAGGTCCGCAGCGCGCGCCACAGGTCTTGCGGGTCGATCGGCTTGATCACCACATCCTGCATGCCCGCTGCCAGGCAGCGCTGGCGGTCTTGTTGCATCGCATTGGCGGTCGTTGCCACGATGGGCAGTTGAGAGGCGCTCAATGACTGCCTGATACGCAGGGTGGCTGTCACGCCGTCCATCACCGGCATCTGCATGTCCATGAGTACCAGTGCGTAGGGCTCGGTCGCTGCTGCCACCTTGTCCAGCGCTATTTGGCCGTTCTCGGCAATATCCACCACAAAGCCTGCGTCGGTGAGCATCTCACTGGCCACCTGCTGGTTAAGGTCGTTGTCCTCGACCAGCAGCAGCCGGGCACCGCGCAGGGTTGCCATGATGTCAGCCGTGATGGGGTCGCCCAAGGCCTGCTCGGGGCTGTCGCCTGGGCCAGGCCTCACTCTGTGACGGCTATCGGTATTGCCGATACCCAGTCGGGCTGTGAACCAAAATATGCTGCCCTGGCCGAGTTCGCTCTCCACGCCCACCGTGCCGCCCATTAGTTTGGCGAGTCGCTTGGTGATTGACAGCCCCAGCCCCGTGCCACCGTACCTGCGCGTGGTGGAGGTGTCGGCCTGCTCAAAACTCTGGAACAGCTTGGCCAACTGCTCGGGCTTAAGCCCGATGCCGGAGTCGCTGACCGCACCGTACAGCAGCACAGACTCATGGGTCTGCTCGTTCACCCGCAATGCCACTTTGATCTGGCCATGGTCGGTAAATTTGACAGCGTTGTTGACATAGTTGATCAGGATCTGGCCCAGTCGCAGTGCGTCGCCGACCAGAATCTCAGGCACATCGGGCGCCACGTCGAACGTCAGTTCCAGGCCTTTGGCAGACGCTTTATCGCCAATCAGGTTGGTGACGTCATCGATGACTTGATCCAGGCGGAACCCCGCTTGCTCCAGGTCGAGCTTGCCGGCCTCGATCTTGGAAAAGTCGAGGATTTCATTGATCAGCCCAAGGAGGTGCTGGCTGGAGGACTGGATCTTGCCCAGATAGTCGCGCTGGCGCGTTGTGAGCTCGGTTTTGAGCGCTAGGTGACTCATGCCGATGATGGCGTTCATCGGTGTTCGGATCTCGTGGCTCATGTTGGCCAGGAATGCGCTCTTGGTTTGGGTGGCGCTCTCGGCTGCCTGTCGGGCCTCGACCAATTCAGTTTCCTTTTGCTTGCGCCAGTCGATGTCGGACGTGCACCCGCGAAACCCGCTGAACTGGCCCTTTGGGTCATGAATTGGCATTGCCGAGACGCTCATCCAACTGATTTGTCCACTGGGATCGACGCGCCGGTACTCGAAATTCGAAAAAGGTTGATGCAGGGTCACCAAGCGGCGGAACTCCGCCAATTCCTGTTGGGCATGGGCGTCGGTCGACGGGTTGGCTTCCCAATGGGTGCGGCCTATTCGTTCTTGCATTTCCGCTGATCCCAGCCCCCGGCCCCAGTATTCGGTGTAACGATACTCGGCGTCCATTTCCCAATGGCGGTCGGCACCCACCTCAGCGAAGTCGCGCATCCGCCGGTTCGAAGCCATGAGTGCGCGACTCAGGATGGGCAGTGGTAGCAACAAGGTGTAGAGGGCCACAAACATCAGCACGACATAAGCGAAAGGTCGGCCCGGGAAGTAAACCGGCAGGCCCATGCCCCACTCACGCCCAAAGATCACCAAGCCGACAAGTGTGACGAATGAAGCCCCGAACGCACCGGCGCTAAGCATGCCGGCCACCATGGCGACAGCGGGCAGGAGGCCCAGAAAAGGCAAGGCCGTATAAAGGGGATTTTGAGACAGGCAAGCAATCCCGCCCAGCAGCAGCCAGTAGGTGGCTGCCAGAACCAGCATGGCCTGGCGTGTTTGACCCCGAATACACAAGTTACGCGCCGCGACAGTGACCAAAATCGCGATTGCCGAAGCAAGGCCGACGCCTGCAGGGTTGGCAAAGACCTGCGGGAAGAACAGGGCGATGCCTAGCAGCAAGATAAGGCTCGGCAGCAGATGGTCGATGAGGCGGCGCGTGAGGGCCACCGAATCCGACCTGCTGAGGCCGATCACGGACGATGCTGCTGAAGCGTATGAGGCGTTCGCAGCGACGGGCATCGAGGGTGAATGAATGGACACGTGGTTCTTAAAAAGAAATCTTGCCCGCTTGCGCGCTGGCCTGCTTGTGCGGATCAGAGTAACCGGACTTTAACGCCTTTGCCCTTGATTTTGCCGGCATTGAGCTTGTGCATCGCTTCCAGGGCGATGTCGCGTTGCACCGCGACAAAGGTGGTGAACTCGGTCACGTTGATTTTGCCGATTTGCTCGCGGGCGTAGCCGGCGTCTGCGGTCAGGGCGCCCAGTACGTCGCCGGGGCGGATTTTTTCTTTGCGCCCGCCCAGAATCTGCAGCGTCACCATGGGCGGCTGCAAGGGGCCGCTGCCGGTGGGCGTCAGGCTGCTCAGCGGGTGCCAGACTGATTCGCGGTGCTGGTACTGCTCAATGCGGCCGACGAAACCCATCTCGTGCAGGCTGGCCAGGCTCAGAGCCAGACCAGACTCGCCGGCCCGGCCGGTACGGCCGATGCGGTGCACGTGGACCTCGGGGTCGGGCGTGATGTCGACGTTGATCACGGCCTCGAGCTGGTTGATGTCCAGCCCGCGTGAGGCCACGTCGGTGGCCACCAGCACCGAGCAGCTGCGGTTGGCAAACTGCGCCAGCACCTGGTCGCGTTCGCGTTGCTCAAGCTCGCCGTACAAGGCCAGGGCGCTGAAGCCCTGCCCTTGGAGTGTGCTGGCCAGGTCCTTGCACTGCTGCCGGGTGTTGCAGAAGGCCAGCGTGCTGACCGGGCGAAAGTGGTTCAGCAGCCGGGCCACGGTGTCGAGCCGGTTGTCGCGGGTGACTTCGTAATAGCGTTCTTCAATCAGGCGCTCGGCTGGCGGCGCCTGAACGGTGATCTGCAGCGGGTCGCGCATGAACTGGGCGGCCAGCTTGCCGATGCCCTCGGGGTAGGTGGCCGAGAAGAGCAGGGTTTGGCGGTCTTTGGGGCACTGCTTGATAACAGTCGCCATATCGTCAAAAAAGCCCATGTCCAACATGCGGTCAGCCTCGTCGAGCACCAGCGTGTTGAGCCCCTCCAGGTTCAGGTAGCCGCGCGCCAGGTGGTCCATGATGCGGCCTGGTGTGCCGACTGCCACATGGGCGCCGTGCTCCAGCGAGGCACGTTGGCCGCGCAGGGCCACGCCACCGCATAGGGTAACGACCTTGATGTTTTCTTCAGCCCGCGCCAGGCGGCGAATCTCCACCGCCACCTGGTCGGCCAGCTCGCGCGTGGGGCACAGCACCAGGGTTTGCACGGCAAACCGGCGTGGGTTCAGGCGCACCAGCGCCGCCAAGGCAAAGGCGGCCGTCTTGCCGCTGCCGGTTTGGGCCTGGGCGATCAGGTCGCGGCCGGCCAGCGCCGGCGGCAGGCTGGCGGCCTGGATCGGCGTCATCTGGTGGTAACCGAGACGCTCCAGATTGGCCAAGGTGCTGGGGCTGAGTGCCAGGGTAGCAAAAGCCGCGCCCTGATTCCCGGTGACATTGGAAGCGGGGGAAGCGGTGGGAGCGAGGGGCGCGGTGTTGGTCGTGGACATGGCAGTAGGTCGGTCCCGATCTGATTCGGGAAATGCTATAAATTATATAGCTTAAACCCTATATTACATAAGGGCTGGAGCCCGATTTGGCCTAAAATTAGGGTGGGTGTCGGGTACCAATTGTCAGGCGTAATACTGCGCCACAAAGCCCTCAAAACTACCCTCTTCGTGGGCTTCCAATTGTGATTGCCGGGCCATTGACTCTTGCACGCTGGTGTTGAACTGGGCCTGGGTGGCCCTGTCGAGGGGCTGCGCCAGTAATTGCGCTTGGTGCTGGCGCGCCAAACCCATGCTGTAGCGGCTAAAGCCACCCGCCTGGCGGATGCCATCGAGCACCTGGGCCGAGGGGGTGAGCTCGGGGTGGTCGATGCGTTGGCGCAGCAGGCCTAAGGCGTCAGCGTAATGGCCGCCGCCGTAAGCGCTGTCCAGCATTTCGGCAAACGGCAGCATGTCGTCAAACAGGGTGTGAGCCAGCGGTCGCATGGCCTGTTCACGGTTGTGGGCCAGCAATTGCAAGTCCGGGGCGCGGCCGTGGTTGACCACGCGGCGCTTGTTTTCGTCGTTTTCGGCCTGTTCGCGGCTGCTGATCGGCGGGCTGTCGCGAAACAGGCACATCAGCAAGAACATATCGGCAAAGGTGCCCTGCTCTGGCGCGATACCGATGTCGATGGTGGGGTTGAGGTCAAACAGTCGCACTTCGACGTACTCCACGCCATAGCGCTGCAGGGCCTTGGCTGGACGCTCGCCGTGTGGCGCGACCCGCTTGGGCCGGATGCCCGCATAAAACTCGTTTTCAATCTGCAGCAGGTTGGCATTGAGCTGCTTCCAGTTCGCACCGTCGCGCACGCCAATGGCTTCATAAAAGGGGTCGGGCGTGCGAATGGCGGACTCCAGGGCCTGGGTGTATTCCGCCAGGGAGTTGAAGCTGACTTGCAAATTAGCCTGGGTCCGGTTCTGGTAGCCGAGGTCGCTCATGCGCAGGCTGGTGGCGTCTGGACCATACAGCGTGCCGGACACCAAGGTCAGCAGATCGGACTTGCGACCTTGCAGGAACGACTCGCACAGCGCCGGCGAGGCACCAAACAGGTAGGGGACCAGCCAGCTGTAGCGCAGAAAATTGCGGATCAGGCCAAAGTAGCGTTCACTGACAAAGTCCAGATCGGGTCGGGTGGGTGGACACAGGTCCTTCAAGATGACCCAGAACGCCTGGGGCAGGGACCAGTTGTAGTGGGCGCCAGCAATCGTCTGCATGTGGCGGCCGTAGCGCAAGCCCAGCCCTTCGCGGTAGACCGACTTGAACCGGGCGGTGTGGGAGTGACCGTAATCGGCAATAGGGATATCGGCCTCAGCGCCGAGCCGGCAGGGCATGGAGCCGGCCCACATCAGCTCTTTCCCCAGCTGCTGTGCACTGAAACGGTGCAACTCCCGCAAAAACGTGAGCGGAAAAGCGCTGTCCTGCGAGGGTGGCGTGATGAACTCGAGCAGCGCTTCGGAATAGTCCGTGGTGATCCAGGGGTGGGTCAGCTTGGCGCCAAGAGCCAAGGGATGGGGTGTGGCGGCCAACTGGCCGCTGGCGTCCACGCGCAGGCATTCGCGCTCGTAACCACGCGTGATGCCCCGCAGGACTTGGGCCTGTCCGCTACCGGCAAACTGGCGCGCCGCGTCGCAGCAGGTGAATGTCAACATGGATTCGCACTTCCTCTAGAAACGGCGCGAGTATGGCAGTTTTAGCCAAGGTCTGCCCGTCGTAGATCAATCGCGTGAGTCAAGAGCGTGGGTCGGCAGACCATGGACAATAGCGCCATGTCTTACCTGCCCGACTTCATTGCCCCAGCCCGTTTCAGTGACCCGGCGGCCGCGCTGGCCAAGGCGCGTCAGATTTATGACGGCAGCATTGCCCATTTGCGAAATGCCATGCGACGGTTTTTGGCGGGTGAGACCTTGCCAGGGCATGTGCGCGCCTGCTACCCCTTTGTCCGGGTGCAGACCGACACCGTGTCGCGCTCGGGCCTGCTGAAAAACGCGGGCCTGAGCTACGGTTTTGTTGCCGGCCCAGGCCGTTTTGAGACCACGCTGACGCGCCCCGACCTGTATGCCGACTACTACCTGGAGCAATTCACCCTGTTGGTTCAAAACCACCGGGTCGAGCTGGAGGTGGGCACCAGCTCCCAACCGATCCCGGTGCATTTTTCTTTTGCCGATCAAGACCATGTGGAGGGCAGCCTAAGCCAGCAGCGCCGCCAGTTGATGCGCGATGTGTTCGACCTGCCCGATCTGGCCGCCATGGATGACGGCATTGCCAATGGCACCTACGAGCCGCGCCCGGGCGAGCCACAGCCGCTGGCCCTGTTCACCGCGCCGCGGGTGGACTATTCGCTGCAGCGCTTGCGCCATTACACCGGCACCGCGGCCGAATACTTCCAGAATTTTTTGCTCTTCACCAACTACCAGTTTTACATCGACGAATTCGTCCGGCTCGGCCATGAAGCCATGGCGGACCCTGGCAGCGAGTACATCGCGTTCATTGAGCCGGGCAATGTGGTGACCCGGCGGGTCGGCAGCGACGCCATGGCAGCCGACGCGCTGGGCAAGTTGCCGCCGCGGCTGCCGCAAATGCCGGCTTACCACCTGATGCGCGCCGACCGGAGTGGCATCACCATGGTCAACATCGGTGTTGGGCCCGCCAACGCCAAGACCATCACCGACCACATCGCGGTGCTGCGGCCGCACGCCTGGATCATGCTGGGGCACTGCGCCGGTCTACGCAATTCGCAGCAACTGGGTGACTATGTGCTGGCCCATGGCTATGTGCGCGAGGACCATGTGTTGGACGAGGAACTGCCGCTTTGGGTGCCAATACCGGCTCTGGCCGAAATTCAGGTGGCGCTGGAGGCGGCGGTGTCTCAGGTGACGCAGCTGCAGGGCGCCGAGCTCAAGCGGGTGATGCGCACCGGCACAGTCGCAAGCACCGACAACCGCAATTGGGAACTTCTGCCCGACAACGGGCCGCAACGCCGCTTTAGCCAGAGTCGGGCAGTGGCGCTGGACATGGAGAGCGCCACCATTGCCGCCAACGGCTTTCGGTTTCGGGTGCCCTACGGCACGCTGCTGTGCGTCAGCGACAAGCCATTGCATGGCGAGATCAAGTTGCCCGGCATGGCCGACCATTTTTACCGGGAGCGGGTGGACCAGCATTTGCGCGTGGGTATCCGGGCGCTGGAGTTGTTACGAAATCAGGGTGTGGACAAGTTGCACAGCCGCAAACTGCGTAGTTTTGCCGAAGTGGCGTTTCAATGAGCGTCCGATAAAAACATGACCATCCCTCTTTTTTCAGCCCGGCATTTGTCCAAGCGGTATGGCGCCACCACCGTGGTGGATGACCTGTCGTTTGACATTGCCCCCGGCGAATGCCTGGGCGTGATCGGCCCCAACGGCGCCGGCAAGACCACCACCATTCGCATGTGCCTGGGGCTGTCGGTGCCCGATGGCGGCACGATCGAGGCGCTGGGCGGGCAGATGCCGCGCGATGCGTTGGCCATCAAAGCGCAGCTGGGCGTGGTCAGCCAGATGGACACGCTGGACCCGGATTTCAACTGCGCAGAGAACCTGCTGGTTTATGGCCGCTACTTTGGCATGAAAGATGCCGAGATCCAGGCGCGCATTCCGGCTTTGCTGGAGTTTGCCTCGCTCACCCACAAGGCGAAAGCCAAGCCTGGCGAGTTATCGGGCGGCATGAAGCGCCGGCTCAGTCTGGCACGTGCGCTGGTCAATGACCCGCGCTTGCTGCTGTTGGACGAGCCCACCACGGGGCTCGACCCCCAGGCCCGGCACCTGATGTGGGAGCGCCTGCAGTTGCTGCTGCAACAGGGCAAATCCATTTTGCTGACCACCCATTTCATGGACGAGGCTGAGCGGCTGTGCTCGCGGCTGCTGGTGCTGGACCACGGCCGAAAAATTGCCGAAGGCGAGCCACGGGCCCTGATTGCGGAGCACCTCGAGCCCGATGTGGTCGAGGTTTTTGGCGCCGGTGCGGCAGAGCTGCTGACGTCTCCCCTGCGGGCCATGGCGGGCCGGGTTGAGCAAAGCGGTGAAACCGTGTTTTTCTACACGCAAGACGCCAAGCCCTTGCTGCAAGCCTTGTCGGCCTACCCCCAACTGCGTACCTTGCACAGACCGGCCAATCTGGAGGATTTGTTCCTCAAGCTGACCGGGCGCCAGATTCGGGAGGAGGGTTGACATGAGCGCGACCGATATCACGCCAAGTGCGTCCAGTATCTGGCGCGCGCCGCAGCTTTCGCTGCGCTTTTGGCCGGTGTTTCTGCGTAACCTGTTGGTCTGGCGCAAGCTGGCGATCCCGAGCCTGGTCGGCAATATCGCTGAGCCGCTGATGTGGCTGGTGGCGTTTGGCTACGGCATGGGGGCCCTGGTTGGGCAGGTCAGCGTGGCGGGCGCTGACGGCAGCGCGGCGGTGAAGGTGCCCTACATTTTGTTTCTGGCCAGCGGTTCGATCTGCATGAGCGCCATGAATGCGGCGACCTTTGAGGCCTTGTATTCGGCGTTTTCACGCATGCATGTGCAAAAAACCTGGGACGGCATCATGAATGCCCCGGTCAGCTTGGACGATGTGGTGCTGGCAGAGATGCTGTGGGCCGCGTTCAAGTCGCTGTTCACGGTGAGTGCCATTCTGGTGGTGATGCTGGCTTTAGGCATCAGTGCCAGCCCTAAATTGCTGCTGGCCTGGCCGATTCTGTTGGGTGTGGGCATGACCTTCAGTTGTATTGCGCTGGTTTTCAACGCGCTGGCCAAAGGCTACGACTTTTTCACCTACTACTTCACGCTGTGCTTGACGCCCATGATGTTCCTGAGCGGTATTTTTTTCCCGCTGGAACAACTGCCTTCGGCCGTTCGACTGGTGTCGCAATGCCTGCCGCTGACCAACGCCGTGGCCTTGGTGCGCCCGCTGTTCATGGACGAGTGGCCGTCGCAGGCCCTGCAGCATGGCCTGGTTTTGGTGGCCTACGCGGTAGCCGGTTTCTGGCTGGCGCTGGCGCTGACGCGCCGGCGCTTTCGCGGCTGAGTTGGCTCAGTGGTTGTCGCGCGGCACAAAAGAGCCGCGCCGGCCCACCAGGAAGTCAAGGTCGACGCCTTCGTCGGCCTGCAGCACGTGGTCGACGTACAGCTTCCAGTAGCCGCTGTCCAGCGGCGGCGGTGGTGCCTTCCACTCGGACAGGCGCCGGTTCAGCTCTTCGTCACTGATTTTCAGCTCGAGCCGGCGATTGGGGACATCGAGTTCGATCATGTCGCCATTGCGAACCACTGCCAGCGGTCCGCCAGCAGCGGCCTCGGGGGCGGTGTGCAGGATCACGGTGCCGTAGGCGGTGCCGCTCATGCGGGCGTCGCTCAGGCGAACCATGTCGGTGATGCCCTTGCGCAAGACCTTGGGCGGCAGCGGCATGTTGCCAACTTCAGCCATGCCGGGGTAGCCTTTAGGTCCGCAGTTCTTCAATACCAGCACGCAGGTCTCATCCACATCCAATGATTCGTCGTCTATAAGGCGGTGAAACTCTTCAATGTTCTCGAACACCACGGCACGCCCGGTATGAACCATCAGTGCCGGCGTGGCTGCGCTGGGTTTGATCACGGCTCCGCGCGGTGAGAGGTTGCCGCGCAGCACGGCGATGCCGGCTTTTTCCATGAAAGGCGCATTCAGCGGCTTGATCACGTCTTGGTTGAAGTTTTCGGCCCCGGCAATGTTCTCACCCATGGTTTTGCCGTTCGCGGTGATGGCGTCCAAGTGCAGGTCAGCGGCGATTTCTTTCATCACAGCAGGCAGGCCGCCGGCGTAGCAGAAGTCTTCCATCAGGTATTTGCCTGAGGGCTGCAGATTCACCAGGCAGGGCATTTCGCTGCCCAGACGGTCGAAGTCTTCCACGGTCAGCTTCAAGCCGATTCGCCCAGCCATGGCTATCAGGTGGATCACCGCGTTGGTCGAGCCGCCGATGGCGGCGAGGGTCTTGATGGCGTTCTCAAAGGCCTGCCGGGTGAGGATGCGCGACAGAATCAAATCCTCGTGCACCATGTCCACAATGCGCCGACCGGCCGAGCGCGCCAGCACATTGCGCCGGCCGTCGACCGCCGGGTAGGCGGCGTTGCCGGGCAGGCCCACGCCCAGCGCTTCAATCATGCTGGCCATGGTGCTGGCGGTGCCCATGGTCATGCAGTGGCCGTGGCTGCGGTGCATGCAGCTTTCGGCCTCCAGAAATTCTTGCAGCTTCAGGGTACCGGCACGCACCTGCTCGCTCATGCTCCAGACGCCGGTGCCCGAGCCCAACTCCTGACCGCGCCATTTGCCGTTGAGCATGGGGCCGCCGCTGACCCCGATGGTGGGCAGGTCAACGCTGGCAGCACCCATCATCAGCGAGGGGGTGGTCTTGTCGCAGCCCATCAGCAGCACGACGCCGTCGATCGGGTTGCCGCGGATGCTTTCTTCCACGTCCATGCTGGCCAGGTTGCGGTACAGCATGGCGGTGGGGCGCAACAGCACTTCACCCAAAGACATCACCGGGAACTCGAGCGGAAAGCCGCCGGCCTCATAGACGCCGATTTTTACCTGCTCGGCGATGGTGCGAAAGTGGGAGTTGCAGGGGGTGAGTTCGCTGAAGGTGTTACAGATGCCGATCACCGGTCGGCCTTCAAACTGGTCTTGCGGAATGCCTTTGCCCTTGAGCCAGCTGCGGTAGGCAAAGCCGTCGCGGTCCTGGCGGCCGAACCATTGCTGGCTGCGGAGGTCTTCGGGTTTTTTCTTGGGCTTGGTGGTCATAATTTGCTTTGTCTCCGTTATTAGGGGGTCGAACAGGGTTTACCCGAAAGCCCGGCGGTTCGCAAAGATCATATGATATTTGCACGAGTCCACCTGAAAAAAGTGGAGGCCGGGGCTGCGCCATGTGACGCCGACACCGACCGAACCTAAAGGTTTTTGAATGCACGTTGTGCCGCGCTATTTTTTCAAGTTGCTGGAATTCCTGGTGGTGATCCTGATGGTTGCCATGGTAGCTATGGTGTTTGGCAATGTGTTTTTGCGTTATGCGTTTAACTCGGGCATCACCATTTCGGACGAGATGTCGCGCTACTGCTTCATCTGGCTCACCTACATTGGCGCCATGGTGGCCATGCGCGAAGGCGGGCATCTGGGGGTTGACACCCTGATCAAGCACCTGTCCCGTGGCGGAAAAAAAATCTGCCTGTTCCTGAGCGAGAGTTTGATGCTGTTTTGCAATGGCCTGTTTCTGCTTGGCACCTGGAAGATGCATGACTTGCAGGTGACCAATGTGTCGCCGGTGGCCGGTTTGTCAATGATCTGGGTCTTCGGTATCGGCTATGTGGTCAGCCTGGTGATGGGCATGATGAACATCCGTGTGCTGTACCGCTTGCTGAGTGGGCGCATCACCGAGGCTGAGCTGATCCAGGTGGTGGAAGCCGAAGGGCTGGCCGACGTCGAGAAGACCTTGCAAACCGTCAAAGCCTGAGCCAAGCGCCATGACCGTCTCTGTTTTCATTCTGAGCCTGCTCGCCGCCATGGCCATTGGCATGCCGATCGCCTATGCCCTGCTGGTGTGTGGCGTCACCCTGATGGCCTACCTTGCCGCCACCAGCGGGCTGGTCATTTTTGACAGCCAGATCCTGGCGCAACGCTTTGTGGAGGGGGCCGATAACTTCCCTTTGCTGGCGGTGCCCTTCTTTCTGCTGGCTGGCGAGTTCATGAATGCGGGCGGCTTGAGCCGACGCATCGTTAACCTGGCCATGGCCTGGGTGGGGCATTTTCGGGGTGGTTTGGGCTATGTGACGGTGATTGCTGCTGTCATCATGGCGTCGCTGTCGGGCTCGGCTGTGGCTGATACGGCTGCACTGGCGGCCCTGCTGATCCCCATGATGCGGGCCGCCGGCTACAACGTGGGCCGCGCCTCGGGCCTGATCGCCTCGGGCGGCATCATCGCGCCGGTAATCCCGCCCTCCATCGGCATGATCATCTTTGGCGTGGCGGGCAATGTCTCGATCACCAAGTTGTTTCTGGCCGGCATCGTGCCTGGCCTGCTGATGGGCCTGGCCATCGGCTTGACCTGGTGGTGGCTGGCCAAGAAGGAAAACGTGCGGCCCGGCCGCAAGGTACCCATGCCGGAGCGCCTTCGCATCACGGCGCAGGGTGGCTTTGCGGTGGCGCTGCCCGTGGTGATCATTGGCGGCATGAAGTTTGGCGTTTTCACCCCCACCGAGGCGGCGGTGGTGGCTGCGGTTTACAGCTTTGTGGTGGGCAAGTTCATCTATGGCGAGCTGAAATGGTCGGCGCTCTATGGCCTGCTGTTGGCCGCTGGAAAAACCACCGCTGTGGTGATGTTCCTGGTGGCTGCGGCCATGGTTAGCGCCTGGCTCATCACAGTGGCCAATATTCCGACCGAGGTGGCCGGCATGCTGGCGCCCTTCATGGGCAACAAGATGCTTCTGATGTTCATTATGATGGCGCTGATCATCGTGGTGGGCACTGCACTTGACTTCACCCCGACCGTGCTAATTCTCACGCCGGTGCTGATGCCCGTGGTGCTCAAGGCCGGCATTGACCCGGTGTACTTTGGCGTGCTGTTCATCATGAACAACGCCATTGGCCTCATCACCCCGCCGGTAGGCACCGTCCTTAACGTGGTGTGCGGCGTGGCGCGGATCAGCATGGACGACGCCTTTAAGGGCGTACTGCCATTTCTGTGCGCCCAGTTGGTGGTGCTGTTTTTGCTGGTGCTGTTCCCCGACATTGTGCTGGTGCCCTTGCACTGGCTGATGCGCTGATGTGCGATGATTTTTCAACCCTGTGTCTAACTTTTAAGGAGACAAACATGTTCAAACGCAGAACCCTCACCTCGGCCTTGATGGCTGCCACCCTGCTGGTCGCGACTTCGGCTTTCGCCCAATTTGCGGAGCGCACCATCAAGTTCACCAACGGCGTCAACGAAGACCACCCCGTGGGCCTGGGTGTCAAGCGCATGCAAGAGGTGCTTAACGCCAAGACCGGTGGCAAGATCAAGATCAACGCCTTCTGGGGCGGCTCGGCCGGTGGTGACCTGCCGGCCACTCAGGCATTGCGCGCCGGTACCCAAGAGATGGTGTGCACCTCCAGCTCGCCGCTGGTCGGCATTGTGAAAGAGCTGGGCGCCTTTGACCTGCCCTTCCTGTTTGCCAACGAAAAAGAAGCCGATGCCGTGCTGGATGGTCCGGCTGGCGCCTACTTCAACAAGAAGCTCGAAGACGCCGGTGTGGTGAACCTGGCCTATTGGGAAAACGGCTTCCGTAACCTGACCAACAGCAAGCGACCTGTATCCAAGGCCGAAGACTTTGACGGCGTCAAGGTGCGGGTGATGCAGAACAACATCTTCCTTGACACCTTCAAGACCCTGGGATCCAACGCTGTGCCTATGGCCTTTGGCGAAGTGTTCACTGCACTGGAAACCAAGACCATTGATGGGCAAGAAAACCCCTTCGTCACGATTGAGACTTCCAAGCTCAACGAGGTGCAGAAGTACCTGAGCGTGACCCGCCACGCTTACACCCCGTTCCTGGTGCTCTACAGCAAAAAGCTGTGGGACCAGCTCAACGCCCAAGAGCAGGCCGTGCTGCGTGAGGCTGCCATGGAGGGCCAGAAAGTACAACGCGCGGCCAACCGTAGCCTCAACGAAAAATCGCTGAGTTCACTCAAGACCAAGGGCATGGTGGTCAATGAAGTAGCGCCGGCTGAGCAGCTGCGCATGTTCCAGAAGGTGAAGCCGGTTTACGACCGCAACATCCCCACCATTGGCGCCGAAGCCGTCAATATGGTGCTCGACGGCCTCAAAAAGGCCCGTGGCGGCTGATCGCCCGGCGTCGTCTCAACCAGCCGCAGGTGGCGACACCTGCGGTTTTTTTTGGAGTGCGAATTGAAAATCACCAAAGTCGAAACCCTGCGGCTCGACGAGTTCCCCAACATCATCTGGGTGCGTGTCTACACCGATGAAGGCTTGGTCGGTCTGGGCGAAACCTTCATGGGGGCCCAGGCGGTGGAGGCCTATATCCACGAGTGGGCCGGTCCGAAGCTGCTGGGTAAAGACCCGCTGGCGATCGAGGCGCGCAATCGGGAACTCACGGGCTACCTGGGCTGGCGTGGCTCCGGCGCAGAGACCCGTGGCAACTCGGCCATTGACATCGCGCTATGGGACATTTTTGGCAAGGCTGCCAACATGCCGCTGCATACCGCACTGGGTGGCAAAAGCCGCGATGACATCCGCATCTACAACACCTGCGCCGGCTACCGTTATGTGCGCAATACCGTTAACCAGAGCACGTCCAACTGGGGCCTGGGCCAGCATCAGGGGCCGTACGAAGACCTAGAGGGTTTTCTGCACCGCGCCGACGAGGTGGCTGAGTCCTTGCTGAGCGAGGGCATCACGGCGATGAAAATCTGGCCGTTTGACCCTGCGGCCGAGCGCAGCGATGGCCAGTACATCAGTAACGCCGACCTGGATCTGGCACTGGAGCCGTTTCGCAAGATCCGCTCAGCCGTGGGGGAACGCATGGACATCATGGTCGAGTTCCACAGTCTGTGGCGGCTGCCGATGGCGCAAAAGATTGCGCGAGCGCTCAAACCTTTCAACACCTTCTGGCATGAAGACGCGATTCGCATGGACAGCCTGGACCTGCTCAAGCAGTACGCGCGGGACTGCGAGGCCCTGATCTGCGCCAGCGAGACGCTGAGCTACAAATGGGCCTTCAAGGACTACCTGCAGACCGGCGTGGCCGGCGTGGTGATGCTGGATTTGAGCTGGTGCGGCGGTTTGAGCGAGGCGCGCAAAATTGCCGCCATGGCAGATGCCTGGCAGTTGCCGGTGGCCCCGCACGACTGCACTGGGCCGGTGGTCTGGACGGCGTCTAGCCACCTCTCGCTGCACGCGCCCAACGCCCTGGTGCAGGAGAGCGTGCGTGCCTTCTACAGCGGCTGGTACAAGGAGCTGGTGACTGACTTGCCCACCGTGACGCACGGCATGTTGAGCCTGAGCGACAAACCTGGGCTGGGCCTGGAGTTGCTGCCCGATTTGCACCAGCGCGCCGACGCCACACTGCGCGTTAGCCGGTAAGGGCCTGCCTGGAAGGCGGGGTCGGGCGCAACACCTCCTGCGGCAACAGGGTCTCGCGGCAATGGTGGCAGGCCACGCGGCCCAGTGTGGCCTGTGCGCAGCCCTTGTGCACCCAAGAGAGGGTGTCTGGCTCAGTGGCTTGGGTTTTGCCCCAGGCGCTCAGGGTGAGCAGGTAGGGGAGCAGCGCGCGCCCGGCTGGCGCCAGGTGGTAGACCGCGCGGCGGGCATCGTTCGGGTCGGGCTGGCGGGTCAGCAGTTTGAGGGCGCACAGCCGCTGCAGGCGCTGGGCCAGCACCGCACTGCTGATCTCGAGCGCCCGCAAAAACTGCTCATAGCGCTCCAGCCCCAGCGTGACTGTGGCGATCAGCAGCAGCGACCAGCGGTCGTCAATCACGGCCAGGAGCTCGCGCCGAAGTTCATTTCCCTGAGTTGGACGAGGGCTGCGCCAGCGCCGGTTGCGCTCGGTCCGCGGTTTGACCAAGCTGACAGATGGCAGCAGCACAGGCTGCATCGTGGGCAGCGACAGAGGCCGGGCGCACTGGGTGCAAACCAGCAAAGGCTTGCAGTCATGGTCGCAGCCCAGATGCACCAGTCGGTCGGGCATCAGAGGGTGGGGAGCGCCCCAGCGCCGGTCCCACAGCCAACTGGCCAGTACATTGCTGTACAGATCCTTGCCAAGTGAGGTCAACCGGTATTCGTCGCGTGCGGGCAGCTGCTGGTAAGGTTCCCGGCGCAGCAGGCCAAACCCGACCAGAGAGCTTAAGCCCAGGCTCAAGGTCTGGCGCGGGATACCCAGAGCCAGTTGGAACATCTCAAACTGGCGTGCGCCCAAAAACGCCGCGCGGATGATGGCGTTGGACCAGGGTTCGGTGATCCGGTCGACGGCTGCCGCCAGGTGGCTGCGCCGCAGCGCCAATCCCCATTCCTCAGCTGATGGCATAGGGCAGATAGCCAGTGAACTGTGTTCGGGCTACTGGGTGTAAACGCCGCCGTCAACGATCAGCATTTCGCCATTGATAAAGCTGGCAGCCGGACCCAGTAAGAACATGATGGGCCCTGTCATGTCTTGCGGCTGCGCCATGCGTTTCATCGGCACGCGCTTGCCATACTTGTCGGCATCAATGCCGTCGAAGATCTGTTCCCGGCCCGTGCCGCCGGTCAGAAACGCGGTGTTGGTCAGGCCTGGTGCAACCGCGTTAACACGAACGCCTGGCGCGTTCTCGCGGGCCAGGCCTTTGGTCAGGGCCACAACGCCGGCCTTGGCCGCCCCGTAATGGGTGTATCCCTTGACAACGTCGACCGCCATGGTGGACGCGACGCTGACCATGGCGCCGCGACCGGATCGGTGCAACATCGGCAAAGCTGCGCGCGCGCACAGAAAATGGCAGCGCAGATTGCCGGTGATGATCTCGTCAAACACGGCCACCGACAACTCGGCTATCGGTTGCCAACCCTTGAAAAACCCAGCCAGGTTGACAAAGCCATCCAGCGCCGGCCAGTGCTGGCCCAGCGTGCCAAAGGCGGCCGCCACGCTGGCTTCGTCGCTGCCGTCCATGGCAACGGCCAGCACCTGCGCTGGCGGCGGGTTCTGCGCCAGCGAACTGGGCAGGTCCAGCACCGCTACTGCCACGCCAGTATCCAACAGAGCCTGCACCAGTTGGCGGCCCATGCCGCCGCAGCCTCCGACGACCGCCACCCGGGCGCCGGCTGGCGGGCCCAGGCGCGCCGGATCAAAGGCCGGACCGGTCACGTTACCTGCAACCCAATGACCGTGCTCAAGGCAGCAGGTCGCTGACCGAGACCCAGCGGCCGCCCGTGGCTTGGTCAACGCGCACTGTTTCCGGGTCAATGTGGTTGGTCTTAAAGCTCCTGGGACCATAGAAGATCAGTCCCTTGTCGTCGTAGCCTGTGGCTTGCAGGGCCCGGCCCACTTTCTCGGCGGTGATGTCGCGGCCGGCAGCGGTCAGGCCCTTGATGAACCAGTCGGTGTACACATAAGACAGCAGGGCGTTTTCATCGGGCTCCATGTTGTTGAAGCGCTTCTTGAAGCTGTCTTTCCAGCCCTTGACTTCGGGTGCATCCGTGCCGGCTTTCCAGGTTCCGACGCCATACAGGCCCTCAACCGTGTCCTTGCCCAGTTGCAGCACGATGCCGGTGCGGCCAGGGTTGCCTGTCAAGACCTTGACATCGGCCCAACCCAGCTTCTTGACTTCGGACATGATGCCCACGGTTTCGCGGGTGACGGTGGCGATGACAATCAGGTCGGTGCCTGCAGCCTTCATGCGGGCCACCTGGGAGGAGAAGTCAATGTCGGCCACTTTGTAGCCGGCTTCAGCGACCAGGGTCAGGCCGTTGGCCTGCACCGCTGACTTGACGCCCGCGCCCATCAGGTCACCGAGCGGACCCTCCTGGTAGATGTAGCCCACTTTTTTGGCACCGTGCTTTTTGATCATCCAGTCGACACCTTTGTGCATCACGGTGTTGTAGTTGGGCGTGGTGGTGAACAGCAAGGGGCTTTTGCCAGAGATTTGCTGGATCACGGACGAGGCCGCCCAAGGCGAAAAATATAGCACGCCCGCATCCACCGCTTTCTTCACCGTGGCCGCGTTCGGGCCGGAGCCAAAGGGGTTAACGATGGCAAAGACATCGTCGCTGCGGATCAGCTTGTCCACGGCACGCACCGCCAGTTGCGGTTGGCTGCCGTTGTCTTCCACCACCATGCGCAGCTTGCGGCCGTTGATGCCGCCGGCCTCATTGGCCTCATCAAGACGCATCTGCATGCCGTTGCGCAGGTGCGGCATGCCCGCAGCCACCGGGCCAGACAGGTCCATGTGGGTGCCCAGGACAATTTCTTTGTCCGAGACCCCGCCCGCGTGCGCGGTGGTCCCCAGCATGGCCGCCAGCAGGGCAGCTGGCAAAAATTTGAAATAACGCTTCATAACGGTCTCCTTCTCTAGTTAATCGACAGGTGAAAAATAGTGGTACTTGCTGCCTCAGGGCGTGGCGTACATGGTGGCAATCACAGTCGCGTACTTGCTCGCCACCACCTTGCGCTTGAGCTTCATGGTGGGCGTGAGCTCGTCGTCCTCGGCTGTCAGCAACTGGGCAATGATGCGGAAATCCTTGATTTGCTCTACCCGGGCCAACCGGGTGTTGACCTGCTCGAGTTCGGCCCGGATCATGGCCAGCACTTCAGGCGCACGCGTCATGCTGGCGTAGTCGGTGTAAGGCACCTGCCGGTCTTGGGCAAACTTGGCCACGTTGTCCTGGTCCAGCATCACCAGGCAGGTCAGGTAGTGCCGGCCCTCACCGATCACCACCGCGTCGGAGATGTAGGGGCTGAACTTGAGGTGGTTCTCGATGTTGCTGGGCGTGATGTTTTTACCACCGGAGGTGATGATGATGTCCTTGAGCCGGTCTTTGATGCTCAAGAAGCCCTCGGCATCGATGGCGCCGCAGTCGCCGGTGTGCAGCCAGCCCTCGGTATCGATGGCCTCCCGGGTTTTCTCTGGCAGGTTCCAGTAGCCGGCAAAGACATTGGGGCCCCGCACCAGCACCTCGTCGTCGGCACCGAGCCGAATCTCGGTGCCCTGGGCGCAGACCCCGGCAGTGCCGATCCGGATGCGATCGGGCGGCATCGAGGTGCAGAAACCGCAGGTCTCAGTCATGCCAAAGGCCTCCAGTAGATCGATGCCCACGGCCATGTACCAGCGCAGCAGGTCGGGCGGCACAGGGGCCGCACCGGTCATCGCGGTCTTGATGTTTTGCAAGCCCAGAAAGCTGCGTAAATTGGACAACACCAGTTTTTGCAGCAAGGCATAACGCGTGGCCCGCCAGCCGGTGATGGGGCGGCCATCGAGCCGGGCCTGTGCCATGGCCGCGCCCTCAGCCAGCACTTGGGCATACACCTTGCGCGCCACTGGCAATGCATCTTGCATGTACAGGGTGACTTGGGAGTACATTTTTTCCCAGAACCGCGGTGGCCCGAAGATCACGTGGGGTGCGACCTCGCGCACATCATTGAAGACGGTGCCAGCGTTCTCGGGGAAATGCACGGTCTGCCCCTGAGCCAGTGGGTTGTAGGCGGTGCTCATGCGCTCCGCGATGTGGCACAGGGGTAAAAAGGACAGGGTCCGGTCCAGCGGCTGCAGGTTCAGGTACTGTTGCACGCTGTTGATCTGGAACACCAGGTTGCGGTTGCTGATCATGGCCCCTTTGGGCGCTCCGGTGGTGCCCGAGGTGTAGACCAGAAAAGCGATGTCGTCCGGTTGACTGGCGTCGATGCAAGCGTCAAAACGTTGTGTATCGGCCGCCGCCTGGGCCTGACCCAGGGCCAGGAACTGCTCAAACGGGGTGGCCATCGGGTCCGCCAGATCACGCAAACCTTTGAGGTCGGTGATTACGATGCGCAGCAGCGCCGGGCAGTTGTCGCGCACCGACAGGGCTTTGTCGTATTGCTCCTGGTTTTCGACAAACAGCACGCGCACTGCGGCGTCCTGCAGGACATATTGCACCTGCTCGGGCGAAGAGGTCGGGTAGATGCCAGTGCTCAAAATCCCCATGCACTGCGCGCCAAAGTCGGCGTACAGCCACTCGGGCCGGTTCTCTGACAGGATGGCAATGGCATCGCCGCGCTGCAGCCCCAGGCTGTGCAGGGCCAGCCCGACGGCGCGGGCCTGGTCAAAGTACTGCGCCCAGCTGATCGAGGCCCAGATGCCTTTCTTCTTGTGACGCAGCGCTGCCTGCGGCGCCCATTGTTGGCAGCGGGCACGGAATAGCTTTTGGGGTGTGTCAGAACCGAAAGCCAGGATGGGCAAGGACAAGGACGTGGCGGCAGACATGGTACGGCTACCTCCAGGTCTTGCGCCGCTTCCAGCGCTGTTTTTGGCCGTCTTCGCGCGCCTGCTGATGGCCCCCGCCCAGGTAGAACTCTTTCACATCGTCCTTGGCCATGAGTTCGGCGCAGCTGCCGGCCGCCACGATCCGGCCCAGTTCCATGATGTAGCCGTCATCGGCCGTGGCCAGGGCGATAGCAGCATTTTGTTCGACCACCAGAATCGCCGTGCCGAGCTCGGCATTGATACGTCTGATGATGGCGAAAATTTCTCGGGTTAGCAGGGGCGACAGGCCCAGCGACGGCTCATCCAGCAGCAGGACCGCGGGCCTGGCCATCAGCGCCCGCCCGATCGCCAGCATCTGTTGTTCGCCGCCCGACAGCAAACCGCCATGCTGGGCTTGGCGCTCCAGCAGGCGCGGAAACCAAGTGAAGACCCGCGCCAGGTCGGCCTCAATATGCTCACGACCGGCACGCGCAAAGGTGCCCATCATCAGGTTCTCGCGCACCGACAGAAAGGGAAAAACTTGGCGGCCTTCAGGCACCAGCACCACACCGCTGCGAGCCACCTGGTCGGGGTCTTGTCCGTGGATGGCCTTGCCCTGGTAGTTGATGCTGCCCTTGAAGGGATCGATGACGCCGGCAATGGTATTGAGCAGCGTGGTCTTGCCGGCGCCATTGGCCCCGAGCACGGCCACGATACGGCCTGGTTGGACCTCCAGGTTGACGCCCTTGATGGCATTGACGGGGCCGTACCACGTCTCCAGGTTCTTGATGGCGAGTACAGGTGTTGGGGTGGTCATGGCGTCAGGCCCCCAGGTAGGCGGCAATCACTGCCGGGTCACCCTGTACCTCGGCCGGGGTACCCAGCGCCAGCACCTGCCCCATGTTCATGCACAACACGCGGTCGGCGGCCTCGGACACCAGCGACATGTCGTGTTCGACCATGATCACCGTGATGCCCAGGTCTTTCTGGATGTCGTCAATCCAGAAGGCCAGCTCACGGGTCTCTTCCGGGTTGAGGCCGGAGGCTGGTTCATCCAGCAGCAGCAGGCGGGGTTGGGTGGCCAGTGCGCGCGCCAATTCGACCACCTTGCGCACGCCATAGGGCAGGCCGGCCACCGGGCTGTTGCGGTAGGGCATCAGGTCGAGCAATTGAATCACGTCTTCGACCTGGTCCCGCGAAGCGGCCTCAGCCGCACGGACCGCCGGGGTCCAGAGCCACTGCGCGGCAAAGCTGCCGTGCGGAAAGCGGTGGCGGCCCAACAGCAGGTTGTCCAGCACGGTGCCGCCTTCAAACAGCTCGATGTTTTGAAAAGTGCGCCCGATGCCGCTGTGCACCACCTTGTGTCGCGGCAGCGCTGTGATGTCCTTGCCTTCGAACAGCACCCGGCCCTGGGTCGGGTCAAACACCCGGGTGATCACGTTCAGGATCGAGGTCTTGCCGGCGCCGTTGGGGCCGATGATGGCAAACACCTCGCCCTGCTCGACCGAGAAACTGACATTGCTGACAGCCTGCACGCCACCAAAGCGCAGGGACAGATCTGAGACGGCAAACACGCTCACTTGTAACGCTCCGACTTCATGTAGCTCTTGCCGCGTTTGAACATGTCTTGCCGGTACAGTGGAAAGGTTTCCAGAAAGGTCTTGAACTTGATCCAGCGGCCGTTGAGCCCTTTCGGCTCGAACAGTACAAACAGCGCCAGCACCAAGCCGAAGACGAAGGTTTCCAACCCGAACTGTTTGGCGATGTGGTCGGGCAGCAGGGGTTTGATCCGGGAGATGAAGGTGGGCAGCATGCTGATCAGGATGGCGCCCAAGATGGCACCACGCAGCGAACCCAGGCCGCCGATGGTGACCATCAGCACCAGCTCCAGCGAGAGGATCAGGCCAAAACCTTCTGGCGTCAGGAACCCAACATGGTGTGCCAGCAGGGCGCCACCCAGCCCGGTGACCATGGCTGAGACCACAAAAGCCAGCACCTTGTAACCCGCCACCCAGATGCCCAGGCTGTAGGCCGCAGCCTCGGAGTCGCGCACCCCCATGAAGGCGCGCCCGGTTTTAGCGCGCATCAGGTTGAGCAAACCCAGCAGCACGATCACCAGCACCACCAGACACAGGTAGTAGAAAGATTGCAGCTTGGACAAGTCCAGGCCGAACAACACCGGGCTGTTGACAGAGATGCCGTTGAAGCCGCCAGTGACGCTCTTCCAGCGGCCGATCACATGCTCGGTCAGGATGGCGAATGCGAGCGTCACCATGGCCAGGTAGAGCCCCGACACCCGTATCGCCGGGAGCCCGATGACCAGACCAATGAGCCCCGTAAAGGCAGCGGCCAGCAACATTGAGGGCACCAGCGGTACCCCATGCGCGAGCAGCCAGGTGTGGGTGTAGGCGCCGATGGCGATGAACGCCGAGTGCCCCAGCGACACCTGGCCGGTGTAGCCCACCAAGACCATCAGGCCCAGGCTGACAATGCACATGATGAACACGTAACTGAGCTCGCCCACCACATACTTGGGCATCACCCATGGGGCGATCAGCAGCGCGGCCATCAACACGCCGTAAGCCAGCCTGCCGGGCAGGTAGCGCAGCAGGGCATGGCCGTCGCGGTAGGTGGTGTCGTAGGCAAAGCGCATGGGTGGCTGCTTGTCAGACCCGGCGTCCGTGGGCTTCGCCCAATAGCCCGCGCGGCCAGAGGATCAGCACACCGATGAGCACGATGTAGGCCATGGCATCCTTGAAGCCGTCGGGCAGGTAGACCCCGGAAAACTGTTCGATCACGCCCAGCAAGAGGCCGCCCAGGATCGCACCCGGTACGCTGCCGAACCCGCCCAACACCAAGGCAGCCAGCGCCTTGAGCACCACGATCCAGAGGCCGATGTCAACCAGCGCAATCGGCGCCAGCAGCAGGCCGCAGACGGCCGCAATGGCGCCAGAGATAGCCCACACCATCGAGGTCACACGCTTGACGCGAATGCCGCTGAGGTAGGCGGCCAGCTGGTTTTGCGAAGCCGCCTGGATCGAGGTGCCGAGAGCGGTTTTTTTGAGAAACCAAAACAGCACCAGTGTGATCAGCAGCGAGCTTCCCACAATGGCCAGGCTAAGGTCATTGATCACCAGTGTGCCCACTTGTGTTTTCTGCCCGGTCCAGGGGGTGGGGTAGGTGCGTGAGTCTGGCCCGAAAAACATGCTGACCAAACCACGCAGCATGAAGGCGATGGCAATGGTCAGCATGACCCCCGCAAATTGGGGTTGCCCGACGATCATGCGCATGATGCGGGCGTCAATCAGCCAGCTTAGGGCTGCGGCCAGCAGCACGGTGGCCAGCGTGGCCAGCCAGAAAGGCCAGCCCAGCCCGACAATCAGACCCCAGCCCACAAATGAGGACGCCATCAGCACGTCACCATGTGCAAAATTGAGGACCTCGGTCGCCTTGTAAGTCAGGACCAGTCCCAAGGCCACCAGCGCATAAATGGCGCCGATGGCGACCCCGTTGAGGGTCAGCTGAATGAATTGGGCAAGGTCTGAATTCAAGGTTTGAGTCTGGATTGACTAAGTCTAGTTTGCGAAGTGATATTTTTTCACATTCACTTTGTTGCGTCTACCTGTCGGGGGCCATGTTGTGCCCAATCAAGGGTAAACACCGACGTTGCTTAGCCGCTCTACCACCAGCGCGCTAGCGACGCCTGCTGCACCGCAAATGGCAATGCAACCGTAACGCAGTTCACGCCTGTCCAACTCGTCCAGCAGCACGCTGACCAGCGCTGCGCCAGTGCAGCCCATGGCATGACCGATGGCAATGGCGCCACCATTGACGTTCACACGGTCGTGGTCGACCTTCATGTCCTCCATGAAGTGCAGTGCCATGGCGGCGAAGCCTTCATTGATTTCAAACAGGTCAATGTCCTCGGGCTGCAGGTGCGCCCGGGCGATGGCGAGCTGGGCTGCCCGCACCGTGCCGGTCAGTGCCAGGGTGCGGTCCGAGCCGGTGTCGGCCATGCCCAGGATGCGGGCACGCGCTGGCAAGCTGGCGCGTGTCAGCGCGGTGGCCGAGCCCACCAGCACAGCCGCGGCACCGTCGGCCATGGCGGGTGAGTTGCCGGCGTGGTGGCTGTGCACCACGGCAGCCAAGCCGTAGCGTCGGCACAGCTGCGCGTCCCAACCGTCGTCACCCCCCTTGGCGCCCCACGCAGCGAAAGACGGCGCCAGGGTGGCGAGCGAAGCGCGCGTGGTGCTGGCCCGGATGTTTTCGTCGCGGTCCAGCAGCAGTTGGCCATCGTCATCAGTCACCGGGACCATGGAGGGGGATGAGCCGCGTGCGGCGGCAGCGGAGGCCCGTTGCTGCGAGCTGACCGCGTAATCGTCGAGTTGCTGCCGGGTGTAGCCACGTTGGGTGGCGATGGCGTCTGCGGCAATGCCGATGGGCACCAGGTGCGCCAGGGTCTGGAGCGCCAGGTCATGCGTTAACGCGCCCTGATCGCTGCCCATGGGCACGCGTGACATCATCTCGACGCCGCCGCCCAAGGCCAGTGCGTCGCCGTGACTGGCTTGCAGCGCAGCGAAATTCACCGCCGACAAACCGGAGGCGCAGTAGCGGTTGATGGTGACAGCGCCCACCGCGTCATCCCAGCCGGCCAGCGGCAGTGCCAGGGTGCCTACGCTGGCCCCCTGCTCACCGGTTTGGGTGACACAGCCGAAGACGGCGTCGCTCACCTGGCGGGTGTCCAGCGCCGTGCGGGAACTCAGGGCCGACAGGGCCCGGGCCAGCAGCAGTGCTGGTTTGATGGCGCGCAGGCTGCCTTTGTCATTGCCTTTGCCGCGCGGCGTACGCACAGCCTGTGCGATGTAAACAGGGTTCATGGCATGGTCCAGCTCAGTGGGTTGGGGTTTGCATCAGGGTGGTGAAGGCATCGTTGGCGCAGTTGTAGCCATGCAGGGGCAGGGCACTCAGGTCTGTCAGCTGCGATGCCAGCTGCCCGGCTTGCATGCGCAGTGCGTCGGTCTCGCCCACGCCGGCGCGGCGGATCAGGCCGGCGCCGGCCACCAGCACCTCGCCCGACACGTCGCAGGCCGGGCTGGCCAGCCAGCCCACCAGGGGCGCGACCAGACCAGGGTCCAGTGCGCCGGCCATGCTGGCATCCAGGTGTGGCGCGGTCATCTGCGACAAGCCATAGGGGGCAATGGCATTGACCAATACCCCGTGTCGCCGGCCCTCCAAGGCCAGCGCGCGCATCAGGCCGATCACCGCCGCCTTGGCGGCTGAGTAGGCTGCCTGACCGACGTTGCCATACAGGCCTGCACTAGACGTGGTGAGGATCAGCCGGCCATAGCCTTGCCCAAGCAGCTGCGGCCAAGCGGCATGCGCCAGGTGCAAACTGCCGAAAAAGCTGGTGTCAAAGATGTGGCGGAACTCATTCAGACTTTGTTTTGCAAATGTGCGCCCGTGGTCCATGCCCGCATTGGCCACCACGATGTCCACGCCGCCAAAATGCTGCATGGCTTGGTCCACCATCTGCAAGCCGCTGCCGGGCTCGGCCACATCACACCAACTCGCCTGCGCGGTACCACCTGCCGCGCGGATGGCCTCAACCGTCAGGCTGGCCGAGGTGGCTGCATCTGCCTCGCCCGCATGGCGCCGGTTGTTGACCAGCACACGGGCGCCACGGCTGGCCAGATGCAGGGCATAGGCGCGGCCCAGGCCCTTGCCGGCGCCTGTGACGATGGCGCGTTGGCCTTGAAGGTCCAGCGTGGTCACCCCGGTTTGCCCCATGGGAAGAAGGCCGGTACCCGTGCCATGTAATCTGCATAGCTGGGCTTGGTGCGTGCCAGGTAGCGCTCTTGCATGGGTGTGGCCGAACCGGCACTCATGAACCAGGTCACGTACAGGGGGCAAGCCAGGGCCAGCCAACCCCAGGGGTGCATCAACCCCAGCGCACCAAAGCTCCACCAGACCACGGCCTCGCCGAAATAGTTGGGGTGACGCGACAGGCGCCACAAGCCGGTGTCCAGCACCATGAGGCGGTCAGTCCGGTTGGCCTTGAAGCGCTGCAGTTGCAGGTCGCCCACCACCTGAAAGTAAAAACCCAGGCCAAACAGAGCCAGGGCAATGGCATGCTGCCAGCCCAGCGCCTGCGGGCCCGATGCGACAGCAAGGACCAGGCCCAGGGACCAGAGCCACACGGTCACGCCCTGCATGATGAAAACCTGGAAGTAACTCCACCACCACCAGGCACCGCCAAAACGCCTGCGCCAGGCGGCATAGCGGCCGTCCTCGCCGTGCCCGCGGTTGCGCAGACCGATGTGAAAGGACATACGCAGGCTCCAAAGCGCGACCAGAGCCACGATCATGGTCTCATGCGGCGACCATTGGCCGCGCCATACCACCAGGCTGGTGACCGGAATCGCCACCGCCAGCGGGTAGGCCACGTCCATGATGCCGCAGTCACGCCGGGCCAGGCTAAGTAGCCAGACCGCAGTCAGGAAAACCGCTGTGATCAGGCCCGAATGCAGGTAGAGCGTCAGAAAAGCCGAAGCCGGCGAACCGGCGGGCAGCAGCAGCCAAGCCAGGGCGATCACCATCGCCGCGATGGGGTAGACAAACTCTCGGGCGGTGCCGACCCGCAACTCCGGCCGGCGCCGCAACACCAGCAGGCCAGCCATCCAGAGCAGCCAAAGGCCGGCGGCAAAAAAGGGCAGTGCGGCTGTCATGGCAGGCTCAGCAAACCGTCGCGCACATCGGCGCCATTGGCCCAGCAGGAGTGTGTGCCGCTGCACAACTTGTGTGGCAGCTCGATGCGGCACACCGGCCCATCGGCAAAGCGCTTGCAGTCGATCAACAGCGCTTCGGAGCGCTGGGTGTTCTCGTTGGTGACAAAGGTCACCAGGTAGCCATCGTCTTCATCTGTGGCGTTGATGCGTGGTGCGAAAGGCGCCTCGCTGGCGTACTGTCCCTCTGGCAACGCAATTTGCCACGACTCTCCGGTCAGCAGGTCATGTTTGACGTAGCCATTGAACAAAAACCAGCCTGGCACCTGCACGGCACTGTAGATGTAGCGGTAGTGGCGCCCGGCGTAGCGCTGGTTGATCATGCCGAACTCCAGCGTGCGATCGTCCAGGCGCTGCTCGCTGGTTTGCCCGGTGGCCAGGTTGAAGCGCCAGCGGTGCAAGCGCGTCTTCATTTTGTACTGGTCCAAGTAGGACATCATGCGCTCGTAGCCTTTGGGTGCCCCGTCAAAGTTCTTGGGCTCAGGCTCTTCCTCGAAATAGCCATCCAGAACAATCTCGTCGCCTTCTTCATAAGCATTGAGCCAATGCAGCACAAAGGTCGGCGCCGCTTCAAACCAGCGGATGTCCTGCGGCTGGCCCCGCCGGGGAATGATGGCAAAACGCGAAGGCTGGTCGGCGTGGAACTTGACCACATGCTTGCCCTGCTTGAGCAGTTCCGGGTCCCAGTAGAGGGGAAAGTCGTTCAGGATGGCATAGTGCTCGGTGAAACACATGTCATGTGGCAACCGCGGCCCCGGCAGCGGGATCGGCACGTAGTGCACCAGTTGGTCGTGCCGGTCCACCACGCCATAGTGCATGTAGGGGGCATGCTTGGAGTAATTGAAGAACAGCATCTCGCCCGTGGCTTCGTCGACCTTCATGTGGGCCGAAATGCCATCCAGCGGCGACCAGGCCGGGATGCCCTGTTGCGCCAGCGTGAACGGGTCCAGCCGGTAGCCCTCGCCGCATTGGTAATAGGACGTGAATGCGCGTCCGGCGTGCACCACCACATCGGTGCTCGACGCGTCCTTGATCGAGCCATGTGCGCCCCAGCCAGGCCGGGTTGACAGCGCCGGGTTTTCCATCAGGCCAGCCCATAGCCGTTTGCCGGCCTCCTGTTCGGCGCTGAGGCCTTTGGTCTGTACAAAGCGGTTACGGTAACTGGCTTTGCCGTTTTGGAAACTGATCATGTGGACCATGCCGTCACCGTCAAACGGGTGGTAATGGCCGATCGACCGGTAGACCGGGTTCTGGGTGTTGCGCAGGTAAATCCCGTCAATGTCATTGGGAATCTTGCCCGAGAGCACCGGCATGTCGGTGGCGTTGACCTCTTCGAGCAAGGGTGTCCAGGCGCCTTGCAGGTAGGGGTGGTCACCTGGCTCAATGTCAGATTCAAGACGGCGGATTAACTCGGTCGACATAAGAACTCCTTGGTGCGTCAGTCGGGTCTGTCAGAAAAGGAAACGTCCCAGGGCAGGACGGGTGCTCGGCAGGCGCTGCACAGCACCTTGGGCACAAAGCGGTGGCCACAGTCCTTGTGGACGGGTCGGATGGCACTGGGTTGTTGCAGGTAGTCTCGGCTGGCCCAGGTGGAAAAGCAGACCAGGTAACCAAACAGGTCGCGGCTCGCCGGCGTCAGGCGGTAGCGCATGCGCCGGGCGTCGGCGACATCGGGTTGCGCCAGCAACAGACCGGTCTCCACCATGCCACTGAGACGCCGGGCCAGCACGCTGCTGGCAATCCCCAGTACCCTGCCCAGTTCGTCAAAGTAGTGACAGCCCAGCACCACCGCTGTCACGATCAGCAGTGACCAGCGGTCTACCCGCAGGCCCTGGCCCATGCTCTGCGTGCTGGCGCTGGAGACCCGGGCATTGCGGCTGAGGTCATCGGCCAGCAGCAATTCCGGCAGGGGTTGCAGGCTGAAGGTCAGGTCGTTCATGCCGGTTTTCTCGCTGCAGGCGGTGCAGGCCAGCACCGGCAGGAATGGTTTGCCGCAGCTTTCGTGGCGCAAGTAGCCGGGCAAGCTGCGGGCTCGCTGACCCCAGCGCCGCTCCCACATCCAGATCATCAGCACCTGGTCATAGAGTTTGAGCCCGGCCTGCGTGAGGTGGTAGGCCTGGCGCCGAGGGCGCTCCTGGTAGGGCTGCTGGCGCAGCAGCCCCAGCTTGACCAGTTTGCCGAGCCGGTCGGTCAGGGTGGAGCGTGGTATGGCTAATTGCACCTGCCAATCCTCGAACCGCTTCACGCCGGTGAAAGCGCCCAGCAGCACCGCCGCCGTCCAGCGGTCGCCCATGACCTTGAGACCGTGGTTGAGCGTGCTGCTCAGCAGGGCGTCATGGGTGAGTTGCAGGTCTACCATGCGCGGTGCCAGTGGCTGGCTCAGGCCGGGCAGGCCACGACAAAGCTCACCACGGTGGCGCATGAGCCACCGATATTGAGCGTCTGGACGCGCTGCGCCCCTTCAATCTGGCAGTCACCGGCAGTGCCGGTGACCTGTCGCGCAGCGTCAAACAGCATGCGCGTGCCGGTGGCACCCACCGGGTGACCGCAGCCGATCAGACCGCCACTCATGTTGACCGGGCAGCGGCCGCCGGGCTCGATGCTGCCATCCTCCACCGCCTGCCAGCTTTGGCCTGGCGGGGTCAACCCCAGGTGGTCGATCGCCATGTACTCGGTGGTGGTGAAACAGTCGTGGGTTTCCACGCCTTGCATGGCATCGATCCCGCCCACGCCGGCGCGGCGCCAGGCGTCCTCGATGGTGTCGCGCACATGGGGAAAGACATAGGCGGCATCGGCGCTGCGGGCCAGCTTGTCCTTGAGTTTGAGGCCGGCATTGCGGTGGCCCCAACCGGCGATATGCGGCAGCTTGGCCAGCGAGCTGCCCCGTCGCTGGGCGTGGGCCCGGGCGAAGCTGGCCGAAGCCAACACCACGGCGCAGGCGCCATCGGTGATCTGGCCACAGTCTTGCCGTCGGGTACCGGGCTCGATGACCGGGTTGGCCTGGTCGTCATCGGTGAAACTCAGGGCGTCGAAGGCCCATTTGCGAGTCTGCGCCAGTGGGTTGCGCCGGGCATGGCTGTAGTTCAGTTCGGCGATGCGGTTCAGGTGTTTGCGGTCCAATCCGTAGCGTCGCTCGTACTCCTGCGCCACCAGGCCAAAGGCGGCCGGCCACATGAAGGTGCAGTCAATGTCTTCATGGCCTTGCCATGCAGCGGCGTTCTGGTTTTGCGACGCCACATTGCCGGGCAGGTTTTTGAACTCCTCGACCCCAAGCACCAGCACGCAGTCGTAGCGGCCAGCCTCGATTTCGGCCATCGCGCTCAGGACGCCCAGCGACGAGGAGGCACAGGCCCCTTCATGCCGCATGGCCGGCACGCCCCACAACTCGGGCACCACTTGCGCCACCATGGCGCCCAGGTGCGCCTGCTGCCGCTGCAGTTCGCCAAAGGCGTTGCCCACGTGGATGCTGGCTATTGACCCGGCATCGAGCTCACAGGCCGCCAGAGCGCCTAATGTGGCCTCACGGGTGATGTCGGAAATATCTTGCCCCTGGCGCGACCAAACCTTGGCGAAATCGGTCTGGTAACCGCCCAGTACATACACGGGTTCACGCATGCTGATCTCCTTCGCCCAGCCAGGGCAGTTGTTTGAATCGGTTCAATGCTTGTTGGTAATCGCGTGCCAGTTCGTCCACCACCGAGGCCACGCTGGCGACCGATTTGATCGGGCCCAGGCCCTGCCCGGCGGCCCAGACTTCGGTCCACTTTTTGCCAGCGAAGGACTGGTTGCTGTCGTACTGACGGCCCGGCGCATCGGGCATGTTGTCGGGGTCCAGCCCTTGGGCACGCAACGAGGGCTTGAGCCAGCTGGCAGCGGTGCCTGTGACCCCAGCACTCACCACCAGGTCGTCGATGCCGCTGTCCACCACCATTTGCTTGTACTCGGGCGGCGCCATGCTCTCGGCTGTGGGGATAAAACGCGTGCCCATGTAGACCAGGTCGGCGCCGCTGGCCATAGCGCCGGCAACACCCCAACCATCGCCGATGCCGCCGCCGGTGATGACGTAGCCGTCAAAAAACTCCCGCACTGCACTCACAAAGGCAAACGGCGAGAGGAAGCCGGTATGGCCGCCCGCGCCGGCGCACACGCAGGCCAGCCCATCGGCGCCAGCCGCCACGGCCTTCTTGGCCAGTCCGACCGAGATGACGTCGGCGATCACCAGGCCGCCGTAGGCGTGCACCACCTCGATGGCCGGTTTTGGGCTGCCCAGCGCTGTGACGACCACCGGGGGTTTATATCGGGCTACAAGTGCCAGGTCTTCCGCCAGGCGCGTATTGGAAGAATGCGTCACCAGGTTGGCGCACCAGGGGCCGATGGTGGCTGCCGGTTGCGCGTCGCGCGCCTGCGCCAGGCCTTCGGTGATCTGGTGCATCCAGTCGGCCAGTACCGACACCGGACGCGCATTGGGTGTCGGAAAGGCGCCGATGATGCCAGCCTTGCAGGCGGCCAGGACCATTTCGGGCCCCGAGATCAAAAACATTGGCGCTGCCACCACTGGCAGGCGCAGCGCAAACGGCAAGGGGCGGTTCGCCAAAGTCATGGCATCTCCTGGTCGGATTGGGTTGACAGGGCCAGTTTGAGCAGCAGCCGCGCCAGGGCTGGCGCCTGCTCGATGGGGGTTTGATGGCCTGCCTCGTCCAGCCAGACCAGCTGGGCTGCCGGGATCAGATCAGCCAGTTCCTGGGACAGGGGCGGTGGTGTGACCTTGTCCGCGCGCCCACAGACCACCAGCACCGGCTGCGTGATGGTGGCCAGCATGGGCCGGTGATCGGACCGGGTCATGACGGCGCGGGTCTGCCGGATGGCGGTGGCGGCACCGACCTCATGCAGCATGCGTCGCATGCCGTCAACCCAGCCTGTGTTGGCCAGGCTGTTGGGGTGCAGGCTGAACGGAATGATGCCTTCCACTGTGCGGGCAAAGTTACGCTCGAATGCGCCAATGGTTTTTTCGCGCAGCGCCAGGGTGTCAGCGGTTTCGATGGCCGCAGACGAGTCGACCAGCGCCAAGGCCTGAACCCGATGGCCCTGCCGAGCCAGCAGCTCGATGGCCACATAGCCGCCCATTGAAAAGCCGCAGACGGTCAGCCTGGCTTCAGCCGGCAAATCTGCCACCAGGGCCCAGGCATCAGCGGCCATGGCCGGGATCGAGTCTTGCGTCAGCACATCAGCAACACGCACATCCAGGGTCGGCTCCAGGTCAGCCCGCACGGCATCCCAGATGGCTCCGGTGTTGAGCATGCCGGGAATCAGCAGCAGCACGGGCTTCATACGACCTCCGGGGCCAGTGTGCGGGCCTGTTCACGCAGCTCGCGCTTGAGAATTTTGCCCACAGGATTGCGCGGCAGCGCGTCGATCTGGAGCACATATTCGGGCAACTTGTAGGCGGCTACGCGCTTTTCGCTGCGCAGGAACTGCACCAGATCACCCAGCGACACAGTCTGCCCTGTTGCGCTGACCACGCAGGCGCACAGCTTCTCGCCGAGTATCCGGTCGGGCACACCGACCACCGCCACCTCCTGGACGCCGGGGCACGCCGCCAGCAGGCCTTCGATCTCCTCGCTGGAGATGTTCATGCCGCCACGAATGACCAGGTCCTTGGAGCGACCCACATAGCGGTAGTACTGCAATTGGTCGCCGGCAATCTCGAACAGGTCACCGGTGCGGTAAAAGGCCTGTTCGTCAAAGGCGCGGGCGGTCATGTCGGGCGCTCGGAAGTAACCGCTGAACACGGTTGGGCCCTTGAATCGCAGCTCACCAGGCTGGTCGGCCTGGGTGATGTCGGCCCCGCTGGTCAGATCGACCAGTCGTGTCTGGATTTTCCGGCTGGTGGACACGCGCCAGTCAAAGCCGGGCACGCCAGCGCGCGGAAAGTACTGCGCGCGCAGCGCCGGGTCGGGGATGTCGATGTCGCTGCCTGACAGCGCCGCCCCTTCGTTGGAGCCGAAGTAGTTGACGATTTGCACCCCATGCCGTTCGGCAAAGCCACACACCATCCATTCCGACAATGGCGCCGAGCCCGAGCCGATGCGCTTGAGGCGCCCAAAGTCGATGCCGGCCAGCAGGCGGTCGTCTTGCAGCAGCATGTTCAGGATGGCGGGTGCTGCTACCGTGTAATCGATGCGCTCCTCGCGCAACTGCTGCAGGAAGACGGATAAGCTGAAGGGTTGGTGTTGCACCACCGTGCCGCCCAGAACCAGCCATGTGGCCAGAGCGCTCGAGAGGCCAGACATGTTGACCAACGGAAATGGGTTCAGCAGGCGCGCGCCAGGTTCAAGTTGGCCTGCCTCGATGATGCTGGGCGGCACGATCAGCCACTCGTTGTGGCTGCGCGGCACGCCTTTTGGCGCGGCTTCAGTGCCGGACGTCCAGCAGATGCTGAAGACATCGTTGGCGGTGACGGCGGCGTCCCGCTCGGCCTGCGCCAGCTGTGCCTGTTGACCGGCGGTCAATGCGCCGGGCCAGGCTGCTTCAATGCTGACCACGCCTGCCGGCGCATCGGGGCCCCAGGCCAGCACCTTGGTCAGGCTGGCGTGTGCAGCGCCCAGTGTGAGGTACATGGCGGCGGCTTGGTGGCTGTGGCCCATGCGGCCGATGTGGCCGATGTGGGTGAATGTGATCGCGGCAGCGGCTTCGGTGATCGTCAGAATATGCGCCAGCTCATGTTCGCGGTACTGGGCTGGAACCGGTGTCACGATCAATCCCAGCCTGGCACAGGCCAGGTAGACCACATACTGCTCGACACAGTTGGGCAGATGAACCACCACGATGTCATCGCGTCGCAGGCCTTGTTGCAACAGCACCAGGCTGAATTGGTCGATGTCCTCAGCCAGTTGGCGCCAGCTTAGGCGCCGCTGAATACCATGGGCAAAATCACTGCGGTTGCAGGCGTCGACCACGGCTTCTGCATCGCCGCGCGCACTGACCTGCTGCACAAACAAGTCCCACAGTGTTTGCTGGCCCCACCAGCCCTTTGCGGTGTAAGCGGCGATGGTCTCCGGCTTGACCAGCAGCATCTCAGTAGCCGCGCGCCAGGCGTTCGCCGCTGACCCAGGTGGCGTGAAAGCCGTTGGGCACGCGTTGCGGCAGGCGGATGCGGCAGACCGGGCCCTGGGCCACGTCGTGCGCGTCAAAGATGGTGACCCAGGAGCTCTTGCTCAGGTCATCCCACATGAAGCCAACCAAATAGCCGTCGTCTTCGGCCTGCCAGTTGTCTTTGGGGGCGAACGGGGCCTCACTGAACCACTTGTGCACGCCGGCGTGGTAGGTCGTGCAGCTGTCTTTCTCCAGGTCGTAGCGGGCGAAGCCACAGAAGCGCGGGTCTTCGGCGCGGTTGCTGCGGCCCATCAGCACGTTCCAGGAGTAGCGGGTCTTGTGGCCCTGCATCCAGGAGTTGATCACCGGGAACTCTTGGTTGATGATGTCGTCGATCACCCGCTCCTTGGTCTGGCCAGTGCGCAGATTGAAGCGCCACTCGTAGAACATGAAGTCATGTTCCAGATTGGCCAGCATCTTGGGGAAGCGCTCCACATCGACCTTACCGCGCATGTCGGTCGGCAGCCGGAACGGGGTGCCGGTCATCACGATCTCGGTACCTCCCTGGCCGTCGTCCTCTTCCCACGCATTGGACACGTGGTACATATAGGTTGGGTTGGCCTCGAACCAGCGGATTTGGTCAGGCGAGCCATGGCGCGGCACCACGCCAAAGCGCGAGGGCAGCGTGTGGTGAAACTTGAGCTTGTGCCGACCGGCGGCAAAGGCGTCCATGTCGTAAAACAGCGGCAGGTCGTGCAGGATGGTGTAGTTGGGCGTGATCGCCATGTCGTGCGGCAGGCGCGGCCCGGGCAGCTGCACCGGTATGAAGGTCTTGAGCTGACCTAGCCGGTCCATCACACCGTAGTGCATGTAAGGTGCTTCTTTGCCATAGGCAAAAAACAGGAACTCGCCGGTTCGCTCATCAACCCGGGAGTGTGCCGAGATTGGCAGGCCCACCAGCCGTGGGTCTACCGGCAGCCGGCCGACGGTGGACAGGTCGCCAGGGCGGCACTGGTAGACCGAGCCACCCAGGTACCACATGGAGACCAGGTGGCCAGCGTAGTACTTGACGTCGGTATTCGATGTGTTCTTGATCGGCATGTCGGGCCGGTCTTTGCGCGGCGGGTCCTTGATGCCCTGCCACAGCGCCGTGCCTGCGCTGAGTTCTTCTTGCAGGCTGTCGGTCATGACCCAGCGGTTTTGGTACTGTGCTTTGCCATTGGCGAAGCGCACTGCGTGCAGCATGCCGTCGCCGTCAAACCAGTGGTAGCGGCCGGGCGCCTCGAAACGGCGGTTGGGGCCGTTGCGCACGTACATGCCGGTCAGGTCTTTCGGGATTTCGCCCTCGATGTCGGTCAGGTCGAGTGTTAGCTCTTGGTCGATCGGCGCAAAGCCGCCATTCAGGACCGGGATCTCGTTGTAGCCCATGGCTGATTCCTTTACTTGGAGTTAACTGTGGCATCAGCCCGGGCGGGTCGACGCGATTGGGTGACACAGAAGCGGTTGGCCACAAAGGCCAGGTGCGTCAGGGCGGCGTTGCCGGCGGGGTTCAGCCCGGTGACGTGGTAATCACTGTAGGCGGCGGCAAAATTGAGCGGCATGGCGCCGGTCAGGTTGATCGTGAGTTGGGCGCCGGCGCGGGCGTAGGCGTCCTCGGCCTGGGTGATGTAGGCCTCGTCGCTGGCATACACAAAAGCTGTGAGGCCACCGAATTCACGCACATCGCGTGTGGCCTGGGCCAGCGCATCATCGGCGTCGTCGCAGGCGATCACAAAGCTGACCGGGCCAAAGCGTTCTTCGCCGTACAGGTCGCGCTCGGCCTTGCTGACCTTGAGCATCAGTGTCGTGCTGGTGCGGGCGGCCGGCCAGTCCGGGTGCGGGTAGGCCTGCGGCTCCAACAACACGGTGCCGCGCTGGGCTCCTTGGCTTTGCATCTCGGCGAGCAGCGCCAGCGTTTGCGGCGACTGCACCGTGGCCAAGATCATCGCGGCTTTTTTCGGGTCTCGCGTCAAGGCGGCTACGGCCTCTGCCAGTCTCCGCGACACCTCATCCAAGCTGACCAGACCCTGGGGGGTTTGCACCCCGGCAGCCGGCACATAGATGTTTTGCGGGCTGGTGCACATTTGGGCACTGAATAGGCACAGCGTGGTGGCCAGGCTGCGCAGTACCGCGTCCAGATCGGTGACAGCGGCCAACACCACGGTGTTGCAGCCGGCCGTCTCGGTGAAGCTCAGCGCCGGGTGGGCGTTCTGCTCCACCCACTGGCCAAAGCGCACGCTGCCGGTGAAGTCGACCATCGCCGTGGATGGATGCTTGACCAATTGCTTGCCGATCGGCTCGGTCTGGCTGTCCAGCGCCAGCGTGACCAGGTTGGGGTCAAAGCCGGCTGCCTGCAACACCTGGCGGAACACGCGTACCGTTATTGCCATGGGCAGCACAGTGGCTGGATGCGGCTTGACGATAACGGCATTGCCGGTGGCCAGGCTGGCCATCATCGAGGGCCAGGCGTTCCAGGTCGGGAAGCTGGCACAAGAAAAACAGACTGCGACGCCGCGCGGCACCAGCCGGTAGGTCTTGTCGAGCACGATGGTCGAGGGGCCAAACTGCCGCTCCCAGCGGGCTTGCGGCGCAACAGCATGCTGCGCCTGGTGGGCATAGACCAGGGCCTCAATGGCCCGGTCGAGCGCATTCACGCCGGAGCCGGCATAGGCCATGTTGAAGCTTTGGCCAGCGGTGTGCATCACGGCGTTCACGATGTCAAACAGGTGCTCGCGGTAGAGCGTGTCCACCACCTCCAGCAACAGGCCGATGCGCTCGTCGATCGGTGCCCGGGCCCAGTCGGTTATGGCCTTGCTTGCCGCTTTGAATAGCTGGTCTGGATCGGCCTGCGGGTAGAGGATGCCCAGCGGGCGCTGCGTGTAGGGGGAAATTTCTTCGCCCAGGGTGCCCACGGTGCCGGGTTGGGCGAGGTCAAAGTGGTGGGGCTGGTCCTGACCGAGCCGGGCGCTGAAGGCTGCCAGGCCTTTGGCTTGAGCGGTTTCGGCGTCCGGGTATTTACCAGGCAGTTCTGGGAAGGGGCTCCAGCAGTCTCGCTGGGCGCAGGCCAACTGCGCCCGCTTGAACCGCGCCTGGTGGGTTTCGAAGTAGCTGTTTGTCATGTTCAGGGGCTGCGCTGCCACAGCAGTCGGTGATGGCGGGCTACTGCCGAGCCGGGCATGGTGTCAGAGGCCGACAGGGCCAACTGGCCGGGCGCCGGCCAGTCGATCCAGCGGACTTGTTCGGTGCCGACAAAATTGGGGTTGAGCGAATGGGTGACGCTGTGCACCACCTGCAGCCGGCCGTCCTGACTTTGGACACGGTAGCGACCGGCGTATTGGAAAAAACTCTCAAAAGCGGCCAGCCGCTCCGCCACCGGGGCACTGCGCACGCTCTCGGACGATAATTTGGCCCGATCGGCCTGGGCAATGCAGGCGCTCATGCTGCCGTCGTGGGTGTAGAGGATCATGCCGGTGGCTGCGGCGCCAAAGGGCAGCGTCGGTGCGCGGCCATCCCCGTAACTGATGTCCCAACGCACCAAATGCCATGTGCCGACCAAGGGATTACCCGAATCACCCAACACTGTTCCTATCCTTACTTTCTTAGTTGGACTGATGTTAAGCGGTTTTTGTGGGCTTTGACAAGCATCTGGGCCCCTTGTGCGGGTCACCTTGGCGTCAATCGGGCAGCCTGTCGCACCCGCTCGGCGCTTGCCCGGCCCCACCGCTTTTCAGCGGAGTACAGTCAGCCTTGGCGCACCAAGCGGCGGCGGCAATACAAGCAAGGCTCGTACCTGCAGGGGTGTCACCGCTACTGCGCCAACCCAAGGAAAAATTCCATGAAACTGGCCATGATGTCTGATATCCACGCCAACATCCAGGCGCTGGACGCCTGCCTGGCCCATGCCCAGAACCAGGGGGCCACCCACTATGCTTTTCTGGGCGACCTGGTCGGTTATGGTGCCGACCCGGCGGCCGTGGTGCAGCGGGTGCAGACCCTGGCCGCAGCCGGCGCCTGGGTGCTTAAGGGCAACCACGATGCATTGGCGGTCAGCCCGCCGGTCGACGCCAAGTCTATGGGCGACAGTACGGCAGACTGGACGCACCGGCAACTGGACCCCGGGCAGCGGCAGTTTCTGCATCAGCTGCCACTCAGCCGCCAGGAGGGGGCTCTGCTATTGGTGCACGCCACCGCAGACCAGCCAGAGCTGTGGCGCTATGTCTACGACGCACGTGCCGCTGGCGCCAGCCTGGATGCGGCGGCCAGCCTGCCTGCCGTGCGTTATGTGTTTGGCGGTCATGTGCATGCCCAAACCCTGTATTACCGCGGCGGCGGATCGGGCTTGATGAAGTTCATTCCGACACCGGGTGTGGCCGTGTCTCTGCCGGGCCATCGGCACTGGCTGGCCACCATCGGCTCGGTGGGGCAGCCGCGCGATGGCAACTCGATGGCCAAGTACGCCATGTTCGACACCCAGCGCTTGCAGCTGATGTTTCATCGCGTCGATTACGACCACCACGCCGCAGCGCAGGCCATCCGCCGGGCCGGGCTGCCGGCCTTTTTTGCGGACCGCCTGGCGTCGGCGCAATGAAGTTGCTGGAACCGGGCGCCGAACTGGACGGCTTCACCGTCGAGGCCTGTATTCATGCTGGCGGCATGGCGCACATCTACCGGGTGCGCTACAGCCACGGTGAGCGCGACCCCGGCTTTGCGCTGGCCATGAAGGTCCCACGCATGACCGCGGGTGACGGCGCGGAGAACATCGTCAGCTTTGAGGTGGAGCACCAACTGCTGCAACTGCTGACGGGCCCCCACGTGCCGCGTTTTGTGGCGGCGGGTGACCTGGACAAGGTGCCATATCTGGTGATGGAATACCTCACCGGCCAGACCTTGGCGCATTGGAGTGAGGCCACTGAGCCGCTGGCGGTGGCCGAACTGGCCAGCCTGGGCGCTGCCATGGCTACCGCCGCGCACAGCCTGCACCAGCAGAATGCGGTCCATCTGGATCTCAAGCCCGCCAATGTGCTGGTTCGCCCGGACGGCCAGGTGGTGTTGCTCGATTTTGGGCTGTCGTGCAGCGCCCTCTACCCGGATCTGCTGGCCGAGCAGTTGCGCAAGGCGGTTGGATCGCCCGCCTGGATGGCGCCCGAGCAGGTGGTGGGCGTGCGGGGCGACCCGCGCAGCGACATCTTTGCCATGGGGGTCATGCTGTACCAACTGGCCACCCATGAGTTGCCGTTTGGCGAGCCCCGCACCGCGGGCGGACTGCGCCAGCGGCTGTGGATGGACCCCCGGCCGCCGCGCGGCTTGCGGCCGGACTTGCCCGAGTGGTTGCAAGAGGTGATTTTGCGATGCCTGGAACCCGAGGCGGCCCGGCGTTACCCATCAGCCGCACACCTGGCCTTTGATTTGCGACACCCGGAACAAGTCAAGGTGACCGAGCGCGGGCGCAAGCTCAAGGGCACGGGCTTTGGCGCCCATGCCCGACGCTGGTTCAAGGCAGCCGGCATGCACTACCAGCCCAGCCCGCTGCCGGCACGGCAGGCCGAAGACGTGCCCATCGTCATGGTGGCTTTGCCGCACAAAGACGTGAGTGACGCCACGCTGTACTCCCTGCGCCAAGCGGTGGCCCGCTCCCTGGGCACCCGGCCCGGCGCGCAGTTGGCCTGCGTCACCGTGATTTCGTCCGGGCAGACCGATGCCAGCAGCGACGACACCAGCGAAACCAGCGTCCACCGCCGCTACCTGACCACCCTGCGCCATTGGGCCGAGCCCCTGGACCTGGCGGGGCGCCAGGTCTCCTACCATGTGCTCGAGTCGGGCGATGTGGCGCAGGCTTTGCTGGCCTATGCCCGCGGTAACGCGGTCAGTGCCATCGTCATGGGCGCGGCCACCCATGGCCTGATGACCCAGCGGCTGCTGGCCACGGTGCCTATCAAGGTCGCCATGGACGCCCCCTGCACGGTGATTTTGGTCAAGCAGGCCCTGCCCTTTGAGCGCCTGCAGGAGCAGGCGGCCAAGCTCAAACCCATCTGGAACCCCGACCGGGATGCACCTTTCTAGGCTGGCACCGGGCGCTGATGGCACAGGCCCGACAATGCGGCGATGTCCTACACCTCGCCTCCGCCCGCCCCACGCCACGCTTTTGAGACCCTGACGCCGGACGGCGTGATGGATGCACTCGCCAGCGTCGGCCTGTATGGTGACGGACGTCTGCTGGCGCTGAGTTCCTATGAAAACCGGGTCTACCAGCTCCATCTTGAGGACGGGCAGGTGGTGGTGGCCAAGTTTTACCGGCCGCAGCGTTGGAGCGAGGCGCAGATCCTGGAAGAGCACGCGTTCTCGGCTGAACTGATGGCAGCCGAAATCCCGGTGGTGGGGCCCTTGCTGCTGGAAGGCCGCACCCTGCACAACTTTGGCGACTTTGCCTTTAGTGTGAGCCCGCGCCGGGGTGGCCGCGCCCCTGAGCTGGATGACCCCGACGTGCTGGAGTGGATTGGCCGCTTTCTGGCGCGCATTCACAGTGTGGGTGCGGCCCGGCCGTTTGCCAGTCGCCCCGCGCTGGATCTGCACAGCTTTGGCACCGAGTCACGCGACTGGCTGCTGGCGCACGACAAGGTGCCGCTGGACGTGCAGTCGGCCTGGACCCGCGCTGCCCAAAACGCTCTTGATTTAATAGCTAACTACCCAGCATTGACGGGGGCTAGAGGCCAAAAAGACTCTGAAGATGCGGCGATTCGACAGCTCCGCCTGCATGGCGACTGCCACCCTGGCAACATTTTGTGGACGCCGCTGGACGTGCCGGCCGCTGCCGGACCGGGCCCTCACTTTGTCGACCTGGACGACGCCCGAACCGGCCCGGCGGTGCAAGACCTGTGGATGCTGCTTAGCGGCGACCGGCAGCAGCGCAGTCGCCAACTGGGCGCGCTGGTGGATGGCTATGAGCAGTTTCGTGACTTCGACCGGCGCGAGCTGGCCCTGATCGAGCCGCTGCGCACCTTGCGCCTGATCCACTACAGTGCCTGGCTGGCACGGCGCTGGGACGACCCCACGTTCCCCATCAACTTTCCGTGGTTTGGCTCCAGCGACTACTGGCAGGGCCAGGTGCAGATGCTGGAAGACCAGTTGGAGGCCATGCAAGACGAGCCGCTGGTGGTGTGAGGGCTCTTAGAGAGGTGCCGGCCTGAACGCCGCCCACAGCATGGTCGCCCCGGCCACCAGTAACAGACCGTCCATCAGCAACTGAAAGCGTGCGGCGTCCAGCCTCAGCACCAGGCGCTTGGCGATGAAGGCGCCCGCCATGAGCGAGGCGCCAATGGTCAGGCCGCGCGTCAAGGTGGCCATGGGCAGAGCGTCAAAAGCCCGAAAGGTCAGGGCCTTAGCCCCATACACCGCCAGTGAGCCCATGGCCTCGGTGCCCAGGTAAGCGCCCTTGACCAGCCCGTGCGCCAAAAAGAAGGGCGCGTTGATCGGCCCGGTGCTGACCACAATGCCGGTCAGGTAGCCGATCACCGCCCCCACGGCCGCCATATGCCACAGGTTCAGCACCCAGCGCTGCCGCGCCATCCAGCGGCGCAATGGGATCATGACGATGAAAAATAGACCCAGCGACGCCTCGACCACGCCAGGTGGCAGGTTCAGCAGGGTGTGGGCGCCCAGGGCGGCAGCCGGCATGCCGGTGGCGCTGTAGGCGGCGGTGGTGCGCCAGTCGACCTCGCGCCACCAGGCCGCCACGCGCGAGGCATTGGCCATGATGGCCGCTACCGCCATGACGGGCACGGCTTCGCGCGGGCCGAACACCAGCACCAGCGCCGGCATCAGCATGATGGAGGTGCCAAAACCGACCACACCGCCCACCGTGCCAGCCACCAGACCGAGCAGCAGCACCAGTGCCAGGTCCATACCGGTGAGACCGGCTTATTTGCCGTTGATGGCCAGCAACTCCACCTCAAAGAGCAGGGTGGCATTGGGCGGAATCGTACCGCCGGCGCCGCGCTCGCCGTAGGCAATGGCCGGTGGGCAAGTCAGCTTGGCCTTGCCACCGACCTTCATGCGCTGCACGCCCTCGGTCCAGCACTTGATTACGCCGCTTAAGGGGAATTCAATCGCCTCATTGCGTTTGTAGGAGCTGTCGAATTCTTTGCCATCGGGAAAGGTGCCGCGGTAATGGACCTTGACCTTGTCACTGGCGCTCGGACTGGCGCCGGTGCCGTCCTTGAGCGATCGATAGACCAGTCCTGAGGGTGTGACCACGGCGCCGGCCTCTTTGGCGGCTGCAGCGGTCACGGCGTTTTGCGCCCAGGCGGCGGGCAGGCTGGCCAGGGTCAGTCCGAGGACGGCTGCGGCACGTTGCAAGGGATGGCTCATGGTGAGGTTTCCGGAAGTTGGTGGGTGACGCCAATTGTCGCAGGCAATGCTCGCATTGAAGGCCCGCTTGTGCCCGAGTCCGATTAACATGGATGCCTAACTATTCAGGAGAACAGAGATGCCAAATCGAACCCTTAGCCTTGTTCAGTCTGCGTTTATTGCTCTAGTTATGATAGCGAACAGTGGATTGGCCTGGGCTCAGTCGGATTACCCCAGCAAGCCGGTCAAGGTGATCGTGGCCTTTCCGCCCGGCGGGACCAGTGATGTGATGGCCAGAATGCTGGCCGACGAACTCAGCAAGAGCCTCAAGCAGCCCTTTGTGGTTGAGAACATTGGTGGCGCTGGTGGCACCATTGGCGTTGAGCGGGCCCTGAAATTGCCGGCCGACGGCTACACCCTGATCCAGACCGGCGTCGGCCAAAGTGCCGTGGCCCACGGGCTCGACCCTAATTTGCGCTACAACTCGATGAGCGACTTCATCCACCTGTCACAAGTGCACTCGGGCCCCAATGTGTTGGTGGTGCACCCCGCCACACCGTACAAGACGGTCGCCGACGTGGTCGATTTCGCCAAGAAGAACCCTGGCAAGCTGGACTACGGCTTTACCCATGCAGCCTCTGGCCACATGGCCATGGAGCTTTTCAAGCAAACCGCCGGCGTTGAGCTCACTGGCATTCCCTACAAGGGCGGCGGCCCCATGCTGATCGACCTGCTGGCCGGTGTGATTCCCACCATGTTCATCAACCAGGATGCGGCGCTGGCCCACGTGCGCTCGGGCAAGATGCGGGCCATTGCGGTCAGCAGCGTGGCGCGCAACCCGCTCTACCCTGATGTGCCAACCATCGCTGAATCTGGCTACAAAGGTTTTGAGGCGCTGTCCTGGTCGGGCATGTCGGTGGCCAAGGGCACACCGCAGGCGGTGGTGGACAAGCTCGAAGCGGCTATTTCGCAGGCCATGCAGTCCGACACGATCCGCCAACGCATGAACTCGGTCGGTTTTGTCGTGCCGCCGCAGGGCAGCAAGCCCTACACCGCCTTCGTCAAGTCCGAACTCGACACCTGGGTGCGGGTGATCAAGACTGCCGGCATCAAGCCGGAGTAACTTATGGTTTAGATTTGCCCGGGCGCAGTTCCACATAGGTGGCCAGGCGTTCGGGGTAGTCGGCAGCCACGGGTGTATGAGACGCCCTGTTGCGTTCCAACTGCCCCATGGCCGTGGGGTAGTCACCGACATTCAGGTAATAGAAGAACGACAACAGCCGCTCCGAAAACCGCCAGAGCCCGTCGGCCTTGGCATAGCGGTCGCTGTACCTCAGTGCGGTCAGCATGGGCTGCTCATTGCGCCAGACCTCGGCATGCACCGACAACTGCCCCTGGGCTTGCGTAGCCGAATCAAACCAGATGACGTGGTCATGGGCGACATGGTTGGTCGCACCGAGTACGCTGAAGCGACTCTCAAATTGCTTGAGGATCGCCTCACGCCCGGTTGCGCGCATCGCGCCGTCCTTGGAGCCAAACGAGGCCTGGTCGGTGAACAGCTCGGCTACCGCGGTCAGATCCCGGTTGTCAATGGCAAAGTTGTAGCGCGCCGTCAAGTCGCGAATGGCGAGCTGGTCCTCCACGGCGGCCAGACGGCTCTCCAGGGTGTTGGTGGCGGTTGGCGGAGCCCGGTGTGGAATGGTCATGGCGTCTTGTCCTCGTCGATCCGAGCGTTGGCATCACACCAGCAGCGCGTTAACCCGTTTCACATAGGCGGCTGGGTCGGCCGGCAGGCCGCCTTCGGCCAGCAGCGCCTGGTCGAACAGGATGTGCGCGAGGTCGTGGAAGTGCACTGAGCCGTCGAGCTTTTTCACCAGCGGGTGTTCGGCGTTGACTTCCAGCACCGGTTTCACCTCGGGGGCGCTCTGGCCGGCCTGCTTGAGCATGCGTGCCAGCTGGGTGCTCATGCCGTGGTCCTGCACCACCAGGCAAGCTGGGCTGTCCACCAGCCGGGTGGTCACGCGCACGTCTTCTGCCTTGTCTTTAAGCGCCTCTTTCAGCTTGGCCAGCAGTGGCTTGAAGGTTTCAGCCGCTTCTTCAGCCGCTTTTTTCTCGGCTTCGTCCTGCAGCTTGCCCAGATCAACCGCGCCTTTGGCCACGCTTTGCATTGGCGTGCCGTCAAACTCATTCAGGTAGTTCAGCGCCCACTCGTCGACGCGGTCGGTCATCAGCAGCACTTCGATGCCTTTTTTCTTGAAGACTTCGAGTTGCGGGCTGTTCTTGGCGGCGGCCAGGCTGTCGGCGGTGATGTAGTAAATGGCCTCCTGGCCCTCTTTCATGCGCGACTTGTAGTCGGCCAGGCCCACACTCACCGTGTCGCTGGTGCTGCTGGCAAAGCGCAGCAGCTTGGCCAACCGGTCCTTGTTGCCAAAGTCTTCGCCCAGGCCCTCCTTGAGCACGGCGCCAAATTCGTTGTAGAACTTGGTGTACTTGCCGGCGTTGGCTTCGGCCGCCGCTTTGTCCTCGGCGCTCAGCACATCGGTCACTTCGCCCTCGGCGGGTGCAGGCAGTTTGTCATGGCGGGCCAAGTCTTCGAGCATGCCCAGCACGCGCTTGGTGCAGCCTTCACGGATGGCTTTCACATCGCGGCTCTCCTGCAGCAGCTCGCGGCTGACGTTGAGCGGCAGATCGGCCGAATCCACCACGCCCTTGACAAAGCGCAGGTAGGTCGGGAGCAGGGCCTCGGCGTCGTCCATGATGAAAACGCGCTTGACGTAGAGCTTGATACCGGCTGATTTTTCGCGGTTGTACAGGTCCATCGGCGCCTTACCCGGGATGTAGAGCAGCTGGGTGTACTCGGTGCTGCCTTCCACCCGGTTATGGGTGTGGGCCAGCGGCGCCTCGAAGTCGTGGCTGATCTGTTTGTAAAACTCCTCGTACTGCTCGGGCGTGATGTCTTTCTTGGCGCGGGCCCAGATGGCGTTGGCCTTGTTCACGGATTCCCATTCGCCAGTTTTGACCATGCCGCCGGGTTGGCGGCCGCCGTTTTCGTCGCTCGGGTTGATCAGCTCGCCGTCTTTCCATTCTTCCTTTTCCATCAGGATCGGCAGGCTGATGTGGTCGGAGTACTTGCTGATGATGCCCTTGACCTTCCATGCGCTGGCGTAGTCCAGCGCGTCGTCGCGCAGGTGCAGCGTCACGCTGGTTCCGCGTGCGGCACGGTCGATGGTTTCGACTTCAAAGTCACCGGCGCCTCCGCTGATCCAGCGCACCCCGTCGGCGGCGCTCAGGCCGGCGCGACGCGACTCGACCGTGATCTTGTCGGCCACGATGAAGCCGGAGTAGAAGCCGACGCCAAACTGGCCGATCAGCTGCGAGTCGGCCTTCTGGTCACCCGAGAGCTTGGAGACAAAGTCTTTGGTGCCGCTCTTGGCAATGGTGCCCAGGTGGTCAATGGCCTCTTGCTGGCTCATGCCGATGCCGTTGTCAGTGATGGTCAGGGTTTTGGCGTCCTTGTCAAAACTGACCCGCACTTCCAGGTTGGGCGCGTCTTCATACAGGCCGCTGTTGTTGATCGCTTCAAAACGCAGCTTGTCGCAGGCGTCCGAGGCGTTGGACACCAGCTCGCGCAGGAAAATTTCCTTGTTGGAGTACAGCGAATGGGTGACGAGGTGCAGAAGTTGGGCCACTTCGGCCTGGAAAGACAGGGTTTGCTTGCTCATGGGTAGGGTGTGGTCTCAAAAATGGGTTGCGCCTACAGGGCACAGAAGCCGGTCGCCCGGACAACCCGCAATTATGGGCGATGGGCCTGGGTTTCAAGGGCGTCGGCACCCGCCGCAGCCGGCCCGGCTCGCATAAGATGCGGGGCCTGCCTCCAGCCACCGCCCTCATCGCCCCTTTCACCGCCCCTTTCATCGGCCCCCTCACCGAACCCTGCCTCCCGGCGCGCCGCCCCCTGGCTGGCGCTGGCGCGGGCCGAAATCGGGGTGCGCACGTTCCCGCCCGGGCACAGCAACCCGCGCATCACCGCTTACCACGCCGGCACCAATATTGCCGGTTATGACGACAAGGCGTCGTGGTGCTCCTCATTTGTGAATTGGGTGCTGGCCCAGCACGGCTTGGGTGGTACCGGCTCGGCGCTGGCGCGTTCCTGGCTGACTTGGGGTGAGCCGCTGGCTGTGCCGGTGCCGGGCTGCGTTGCCGTTCTATGGCGCGATGACCCGGCAAGCTGGCGGGGTCACGTGGGCTTTTGGTTGCGTGAAGACGCGGACCATGTGCACCTGCTGGGCGGCAACCAGCTCGACGAAGTGCGAGAGCACTTTTACCCCCGCAGCTGCGTGCTGGGCTACCGCTGGCCGGCGGCGTAGGCATAGGGCGCTGCGGCCGGTGCCCTGTGTGGCCATGCCCCCACGCCGCAGGTGCCTTCAGCCGTGGTCGGCTGCAGCCAGCAGGGCGCTGGCCTTGTCCAGCCAGAGCTGCACACTGTCCTGCAGATCGCGGTGGCTGAAGGAGCAACTTTCATCGGTGAACAGCGCGCTGGATTCCAAGCGGTCCAGCAGCCCCAGCAGCACTTCGCCATAACGTGGCGGCAGGGTGGCCAGCAGGGCATCGAGCTCGCGCGCCTGGGTACTGAAGGCCTGCACCGACAGGGTGCCAGCGCGCAGTTGCGCCAGCGCGGTCTGCAGGGTTTGCAAAGCGGGATTCATCGCGCTGTCCCGCAATTAAAACCGCTCGTGCGGCGCCAAATAGCGCCACTGCCCCAGCGGCAAGTTGCCCAGCATCACCTGGCCGATGCGCACCCGCTTCAGACCCACTACTTTCAGGCCCACCAGCTCGCACATGCGCCGGATCTGGCGCTTTTTTCCCTCGGTCAGCACCACGCGCAGCTGCTCCGGGTTTTGCCAGCTGATCTTGGCCGGTTTCAGGGCCTGGCCGTCCAGGCTTAGGCCGTGGCGCAGCTTGTCCAGCAGGCCGGGCGGAAACACCGCTTGCACATTGGTGGTGATGGGGTCGTCATCGTCCATGCGCACCAGCTGGCCCGGTTGCGGGTCGGCCTGGGGCTGGCCGGTTTTGTCCAGCCCGAGGTAGACCACACGCACCAGGTATTCTTTTTCCATCACCGAGTCTTCGCCGATCAATTGGCGCGCGACACGGCCGTCCTGCGTCAGCACCAGTAGCCCGATCGAGTCGATGTCCAGCCGGCCGGCCGGCACCAGGCTTTGCAGCTGTTTGGGGTGAAAGAAGAAGCGCGCGTTGTCCTCGGCCCAGCGGTTTTGCGGCTGCACCAGCGTGATGGCCGGCAGGTGGCCGTCTTCGGCCTGCCCGCTGACCAGCCCCATGGGTTTGTTCACCAGAATGGTGACCTGGTTGGCCTGCTGGCCCTGCGCCTGCGGACTGATCTCGATCCGCACATCGGGCAAGACCTGCATGCCCATAGTGGCCACCACGCCATTGACCTTGACCCAGCCCTTGCCAATCCACTCGTCCGCCTCACGCCGCGAGGCCAGCCCCAGCTCGGCCATGCGCTTGTTCAGGCGCAGCGTGCCGTTGGGGCCAATGGCGGCGGTGTTGGTCTGCCCGGCCGGGATCGGTGCCCGCTGGGCCGGTGGTGCTGCGCGCCGGAAGGCGGGTGCGGGGGAAGCAGGGGGTTTAGGTAGGGTCATGCGCTATTGAATTAGGAGCTATAACGCTATATTTTACAAGGGCTGGAGACGGATTAGTCTTCGAACTCTGAAGGAGACCGACCACAACGCTTCACTGGGGCGGTCGGCGCGCTGCACCGACTCCCCGGCTTAATTTTGTGTCCGCAGCGAAGGAGTGACGGAGCCTCGGGGCAGGGGCTATCCGGCGGTGGCGCATTCTGTGGCGGCGAGAAGCGCAGCGCAGCGCCCGACGCGCGCAGCGCGTATCGTCTTCATGCTGGCTGCGCTTGTCCGAACGGCGAGAGCGAAGCGAACACAGTGAGTTGCGCGGCCCGGGCGCTGTGTGAGCATCGCAGCGGTGTCGGCGCTTTGCGCCGACCGCCACAGTCAGCGTCACAGTCGGATAGCCCCTGCTCCGAGGCGGGCCGGGGCAGTTGTGCGAATTCAGCCCACAAACACGTGCGTGCGCAGCGCACCCAAATCGAGCACGCGCAAGCCGCCGTACTCGACCCGGATCGCGCCCTGTGCCGTCAGCTCGGTCAGGGCTTCATTCACGCGCTGACGTGACAGCCCGACCAGGTAGGCCAACTCCTGCTGGGTGATGCGCAGCACCTCGCCCACGCCAGGGTAGAGCACCGGGTTGAAGAGCGCCGCCAGGCTGCGGGCCACCCGCAAATTGGGGTTGCCCATGCGGTCAATCTCGCGTGCGGCGATGAACTGGCCCAGCCGCTCGTTGAGCTGGTTCATGACAAAGCGGTTGAAGCCGATCGAATGGTCCAGCAGCCAGTGGAAGGTGTCGACATGCAGACCCGCTACCCGGCTTTTGCGCAGGGCCTGGATGTTGTAACGGTAACTCTCGCGTTTGAGTGCCGTGCCCTCACCAAACCAGCCGCCCGGCGGCACGCCAGTGAAGGTCATGGTCTGGCCCTGCGCGTTGTCGGTGCTCATTTTCAGCAGGCCATCGACCACGCCAAACCAGTAAGTCACCGGCCGGCCTACCCGGCACACATAGTCGCCTGGGCTGGCGTCGGCGATTTTGAGGTCGGCCACGGCGCGCTCTCGCTGGGGCGGCGCCAACAGACTGAGCCAGGGTATGGCGTGCAGCTCAACCAGGGTGAGCGGGCGACGGCGCTGGTGCAGTGAGGACTCTTGAACCATATCGGGATCAGCCTGTAAGCCGCCAGAAAGCGAAGGGAAAACCCCTACTGATTAAGGTCAAAATTGTCGTCGGAACGACAACTTGGCGTCAAACGAATCCCTATTATTCGCCCTATTGCAACAAGCGGCAACCCCCTGCCAGACTTGTGCAGCCACCGAGACAAGGTTACGGGATGCAGACCACTTTCCCTCAATTGCTGTTCCAACACGCCAAGCAACGCCCGGGCGACCCGGCCATGCGTGAAAAAGAATACGGCATCTGGCAAGCCCTGAGCTGGGCTGACCTGGCCGCCATGGTGACGCATTTGGCCTGTGGCCTGCACCAGGCCGGTCTGCGCCGGGGCCAGCACATGGTGGTGGTGGGCGCCAACCGGCCGCGCCTGTATGCCACGATGCTGGCTGCCCAGTCGCTCGGTGCGGTGCCGATTCCGCTGTACCAGGACGCTGCCGCCGCGGAATGCGTGTTCCCGATCAACAACGCCGACGTGGCCTTCGCCTTTGCCGAAGACCAGGAACAGGTCGACAAACTGCTGGAGGCACGGGTCCAGTGCCCAGGTCTGGCGCACATCTATTTTGATGACCCGCGTGGCCTGCGCAACTACGACGAACCCGGCCTGGCCTCGCTGGATGAATTGTTGGCGGCCGGCCAGGCCTTTGCCAAAATGCACCCAGATTTTGTCAAGGGCGAGGTGGCGCTGTCCCAGCCGCACGATGTGGCGGCCATGTTCTTCACCTCGGGCACCACCGGCAACCCCAAGGGCGTGGTGCACACCCACAACTCACTGCTGGACCGGGCCCGGGCTGGCGCCGAGTTCGACCATTTAACCCACCGCGAAGAGGTGCTGGCCTACCTGCCACCGGCCTGGATCGGGCAGAACATCTTCAGCTACGCGCAATGGCTGGCTTGTGGCTATGTGGTTAACTGCCCTGAATCGGCTGCCACAGTCACGATCGACCTCAAGGAGGTTGGTCCTACCTATTACTTTGCCCCGCCGCGCGTCTTTGAAGGGCTGCTGACCAGCGTCATGATCCGCATGGAAGACGCCGGCGCACTCATGCGCGGCATGTTTCAGGCGTTCATGGCGGTGGCGCAGCGGGTTGGGCCGGCGCGCATGGACGGCAAGTCGCTGGGCTTGGGCGATTGGCTGCTGTACGCGCTGGGTGACCTGCTGGTGTATGGCCCCTTGCGCAACAACCTGGGCATGAGCCGGGTGCGCGTGGCCTATACCGCGGGTGAGGCGATTGGCCCTGACTTGTTCACCTTTTACCGATCGATCGGCATCAACCTTAAGCAGTTGTACGGCTCCACCGAGACGGCTGTGTTTGTTTGTCTGCAACCCGACCATGAAGCCCGCGCCGATACCGTAGGCGTGCCGATTGCCGGGGTAGAGATCAAGGTGGCTGACAACGGCGAAATCCTGGTCAAGTCGCCGGGTTTGCTCAAGGAGTATTTCAAAAACCCGCAGGCCACGGCCGAGGTGCTGACTGCCGATGGGTGGTACCACACCAGCGACGCCGGCTTTCTGGATGCGCACGGCCACCTCAAGATCATCGACCGCGTGAAAGACGTGGGCCGCATCAGCGGTGGCGCCAACGACGGCGCCATGTTTGCGCCCAAGTACGTCGAGAACAAGCTCAAGTTTTTTCCGCACATCAAAGAGGTGGTGGCCTATGGCGACGGCCGCGACCGGGTGTGCGTCATGATCAACATCGACTTTGACGCGGTGGGTAACTGGGCCGAACGCCGCAACCTGCCCTACGCCGGCTACACCGACCTGGCGCAAAAGCCAGAGGTTTACCAGCTGATCAAGGAGTGCGTCGAAAAGGTCAATGCTGACCTCAGCGCCGACACCCTGCTCGCTGGCAGCCAGGTCAGCCGCTTTTTGGTGCTGCACAAAGAGTTGGATGCCGACGACGGCGAGTTGACCCGCACCAACAAGGTCCGGCGTGGCTTCATTGCCGACAAATACCGGGCCCTGGTCGATGCGCTGTATGGCGGTGCCACCACCCAGTTCATTGAAACCCAGGTCAAGTTTGAGGATGGTCGCACTGGCAACGTCAGCGCCACCCTGCGCATCGATGACGCCAAGACCTTCGCCCCGGTAAAGGCCGCAGCATGAGTGCCAAGAAAATCGGCGACGTCATTCTTGACGTCAAAAACATCTCTTTGAGCTTTGGTGGCGTCAAAGCGCTGACCGACATCTCTTTTGACGTGCGCGAGCACGAGGTGCGCGCCATCATCGGCCCCAACGGTGCCGGCAAGAGCTCGATGCTGAACTGCATCAACGGCGTCTACACGCCGCAGCAGGGCACGATCGCTTTCCGCGGCCAGACTTTCGACCATATGGACAGCCATCAGGTGGCGGTGATGGGCATTGCCAGGACCTTCCAGAACCTGGCGCTGTTCAAGGGCATGAGCGTCATCGACAACATCATGACCGGGCGAAACCTGCGCATCAAGAGCAATCTGTTCTTGCAGGCGCTGCGCATCGGCCCGGCCCAGCGTGAGGAAGATCAGCACCGCGAGTTTGTCGAGCACGTCATTGATTTTCTGGAAATCCAGGCCTACCGCAAAACCCCGGTCGGCCAGTTGCCCTACGGCTTGCAAAAACGCGTTGACCTGGGTCGCGCGCTGGCGATGGAGCCCCGGGTGCTGCTGCTCGATGAGCCCATGGCCGGCATGAACGTGGAAGAAAAACAGGACATGTGCCGCTTCGTGCTGGATGTGAACCAAGAGTTTGGCACTACGGTGGTGTTGATCGAACACGACATGGGTGTGGTGATGGACATCTCGGACCGGGTGGTGGTGTTGGACTACGGCAAAAAAATTGGCGACGGCACGCCCGATGAAGTACGCAACAACGAGGAAGTGATCAGCGCCTATCTGGGCACGAGTCACTGAAACATATGGCATTTTTTCTTGAAACTCTGTTGGGCGGCCTGATGGCCGGCATGCTTTACTCGCTGGTGGCGCTCGGCTTCGTGCTGATCTACAAGGCCTCAGGCGTGTTCAATTTCGCGCAGGGCGCCATGGTGCTGTTTGCGGCGCTGGCCATGGCCCGTTTTGCCGAATGGATTCCACTTTGGACCGGGCTGAACAACCCGGTGCTGACCACGCTGGCGGCCTTTGTGGTGGCCGGGATGATCATGTTTGTGGTGGCCTGGCTGATCGAGCGGCTGGCGCTGCGCCATCTGGTGAATCAGGAGGGCACTACGCTGTTGATGGCCACGCTGGGCATCAGCTACTTTCTGGACGGCATCGGCCAGACCCTGTTTGGCAGCGACATTTATAAGATCGACATTGGCATGCCCAAGGAGCCGATTTTTGTACTCGATACGATGTTCCCCGGCGGCATCCTGATCAACAAAGAGGACCTGTACGCCGCCCTGATTGCCGCGCTGCTGGTGGCGAGCTTAAGCCTCTTCTTCCAGAAAACCGCCACCGGCCGCGCTCTGCGTGCGGTGGCCGACGACCACCAGGCGGCGCAAAGCATTGGTATTCCACTCAACCGCATCTGGGTCATCGTCTGGTGCGTGGCCGGTGTGGTGGCACTGGTGGCCGGCATGATCTGGGGCAGCAAGCTGGGCGTGCAGTTTTCCCTCACCACGGTGGCGCTGCGCGCCCTGCCGGTGGTGATCCTGGGTGGCCTGACCTCGGTGCCGGGCGCCATCATCGGCGGCCTGATCATCGGCGTGGGCGAAAAACTGTCTGAGGTGTTCCTGGGCCCGTATGTGGGCGGCGGCATCGAGATCTGGTTTGCCTACGTGCTTGCTCTGGTGTTTTTGCTGTTCCGGCCGCAGGGCTTGTTTGGCGAAAAGATCATTGATAGAGTTTGACGAGTCACCCCATGCTTGTCTGCCAGTACCCCCGCCCTTCAACTCTGCTGCTCATGGCTGTCATTCCCGCGCAGGCGGGAATCCACGGCCTGGCAAAGATGGATTCCCGCCGTTGCGGGAATGACTAACCCGAAAGCATCATGTTCTACAGAGAAAACGGCCAATTCAAGACCAGCTACCGAAGCGACAGCCAGATCTTCCCGATCGCGCAGGACCGCTGGGCGGTGCTGCTCATCGTCTTGGCGGCCTTCCTGCTGGTGCCGCAGTTCAGCTCGGACTACATGTTCCGTGCGATCCTGATCCCGTTCCTGATCATGTCGCTGGCGGCCCTGGGCGTGAACATTCTGGTCGGCTATTGCGGCCAAATCTCGCTCGGGTCGGGTGCGTTCATGGCGGTGGGCGCCTATGCGGCCTTCAACTTCTTCGTGCGGCTGCCCGGCATTCCGCTGCTGCTGGCGCTGGTCATGGGCGGGGTGTGTGCCGCCGCCTTTGGCATTTTGTTCGGCCTGCCGAGTTTGCGCGTCAAGGGCCTGTACCTGGCTGTTGCCACGCTGGCGGCGCAGTTTTTCAGCGACTGGATGTTTTTACGCATCAAGTGGTTCACCAACAACTCGCCTTCGGGCTCGGTGTCGGTGTCGGGCTTGGAGTTCCTTGGTTTGTCGATCGACAGCCCCACCGAAAAATACCTGCTCTGCCTGTCTATCCTGGTGGTGCTGGCGCTGCTGGCCAAAAACCTGGTGCGCTCGGCCATCGGGCGCGAATGGATGGCCATCCGCGACATGGACGTGGCCGCGGCGGTGATCGGCATCCGCCCCATGTACGCCAAGCTGACCGCCTTTGCGGTGAGCTCTTTCATCATCGGTGTGGCCGGTGCGCTGTGGGGCTTTGTTTATCTGGGCGCCTGGGAGCCGGCGGCGTTTTCGGTAGAGATGTCGTTTCGCCTGCTGTTCATGGTCATCATCGGTGGCATGGGCTCCATCATGGGCAGCTTTTTCGGCGCCGCCTTCATCGTGCTGCTGCCGATCGGTCTGAACCAGTTTCTGCCGGTGCTGGGCAGCCTGTTTGGCGTCGTGATTTCCACCTCTGGCATTTCGCATGCCGAACTCATCATCTTTGGCGCCTTGATTGTGTGGTTCCTGATCGTTGAGCCGCATGGCCTGGCCAAACTGTGGTCGACCGCCAAGCAGAAGCTGCGGCTGTGGCCGTTCCCCCATTGACCGTTTTTTTCGTAAACCCAGGCAGCTTGCTGCCAACTATCCAGGAGACAAACATGAAGTTACGAATTCTTGCAGCCATAGCGCTCGCCACAGTGGCGTCGGTGGCTGTTGCACAGACCGCGCCGGCCAAGCCCGCCGCACCGGCCAAGGCGGCAGCCCCCGCCAAGGCCGAGACCAAGGTGCAGTTTTTCCCCGGTCTGCCCTACCGCACCGGCCCCTTTGCGCCCAACGGCGTGCCCTGGGCCAACGGCTATTCCGACTACCTGAAGCTGGTTAATGCCAAGGGTGGCATCAACGGCGTCAAGATCCTGTACGAAGAGTGCGAGACTGGCTACGACACCGCCCGCGGCGTCGAGTGCTATGAGCGCCTGAAGGACAAACACGGTGGCGCCACCGTGTTCCAACCGCTGTCCACCGGCATCACCTTTGCCCTGACCGAAAAGGCCCCTGGCGACAAGATTCCGCTGATCACCGCCGGCTACGGCCGCAGCGAGAGCCAGGACGGCACGGTGTTCAAGTGGAACTTCCCCCTGGCTGGCACCTATTGGCTGGCGGCGGACGCACTGGTGCAAACCGTCGGAACAAAAGAAGGTGGTCTGGACAAGCTCAAGGGCAAGAAGATCGCGCTGGTCTACCATGACTCGCCTTATGGCAAGGAGCCGATTCCCCTGCTCCAGGAGCGTGCCGCCATACACGGTTTCACCCTGCAGTTGTTGCCGGTGACCTCGCCGGGTGTCGAGCAAAAAGCCACTTGGTTGCAGGTGCGTCAGGCCAAGCCTGATTACGTTTTGCTGTGGGGCTGGGGCGTGATGAACTCCACCGCCTTGAAGGAAGCCCAAGCCACCGGTTACCCGCGCGAGAAGATGTATGGCGTGTGGTGGTCGGGCGCTGAGCCTGATGTGAAAGACGTGGGCGAGGGTGCCAAGGGCTACAACGCTGTGACCATGCAGCACGGTGCCGAGCCGAACTCCAAGGTGGTCAAGGACATTCTGGCGCTGGTGCATGCCAAGGGACAGGGTACTGGGCCCAAGGACGAAGTGGGCCAGGTGCTGTACATCCGTGGCGCCATGAGTGCCATGCTGGCGGTGGAGGGCGTTGCCCGGGCGCAGGAGCGCTTTGGCAAGGGCAAGTGGATGAGCGGCGAGCAGGCTCGCTGGGGCTACGAGAACCTGGCGCTGGACCAAAAGAAACTCGATGCCCTTGGTTTTGCTGGCGTGATGCGGCCCATCAGCACCTCCTGCGTCGACCACATGGGCTCCAACTGGGCGCGCGTGCACACCTGGGACGGCAAGGCCTGGAACTTCTCCTCCGACTGGCTGCAGGCGGATGAGCAGATCCTGAAGCCACTGGTCAAGTCAACGGCTGCCAAATACGCCGCTGAGAAGAAACTGACACCGCGCACTCCGGCGGATTGCCAGTCCTGATGAGATCTCTGTCAACCCGGGCCCAGGGCCCGGGTTGACAGGCCAACCGGCAGCGCTGCGTGCAACGCTGCCGACTGGCAAAAGGCAAGGATTTATGGACGCTCCCAAAATAGTTCTCAACGTCAATGGCATCGAGGTCATCTACAACCACGTCATCCTGGTGCTCAAGGGCGTGTCTCTGAATGTGCCCGAGGGCAAGATCGTGGCCATTCTGGGCGGTAATGGCGCCGGCAAAACCACCACGCTGCGCGCCGTCTCCAACCTGCTGCAAGGCGAGCGCGGCGCCGTGACCAAGGGCTCGATCGAGCTGCGCGGCGAGCGCATCGAGAACCTGTCGCCCGCTGACCTGGTGCAGCGCGGCGTGGTGCAGGTGATGGAGGGGAGGCACTGCTTTGCCCACCTGACCATCGAAGAAAACCTGCTCACCGGCGGCTATACCCGCAAGGACAAGGCCGAGATCGCACGCAACCTGGAAAAGGTGTATGCCTACTTTCCGCGCCTCAAAATGCGCCGCACCAGCCAGGCCGCCTACACCTCGGGTGGCGAGCAGCAGATGTGTGCCATCGGCCGGGCCCTGATGGCCAACCCGAGCATGGTGCTGCTGGATGAGCCCTCGATGGGTCTGGCGCCGCAGATCGTGCAAGAAGTGTTCGAGATTGTGAAAGACCTCAACCAAAAGGAAAAGGTCACCTTCCTGCTGGCCGAGCAAAACACCAACATGGCGCTCAAGTACGCCGATTACGGCTACATCATGGAGTCGGGCCGGGTGGTGATGGACGGCGTGGCGAGTGACCTGGCCAACAACGAAGACGTCAAGGAGTTCTACCTGGGCGTGGGCGGCGGCGAGCGCAAGAGCTTTAAAGATGTGAAGAGTTACAAGCGGCGCAAGCGCTGGCTGGCTTAAGGACGGCGCCCATGACGACTTTTTTTGACGCGCTCGAAACGCGGGAACCGGCCCAGCGCGAAGCCGCTTTGATGGCCGACTTGCCAGCCCAGGTGGCCCATGCCAAGCAGGCCTCGGCTGCGCTGGCGCAGATTTTGGCCTCCGTAGACCCTGCCGCCGTGACCAGCCGTCAGGCCTTGGCCCAGTTGCCGGTCACGCGCAAGCACGAGTTGTTGGAGCGTCAGCAGGCCAGCCGGGCCGTGGCCGGAGGCGACGTGTTTGGCGGCTTCAGCACCCTGGGCTACGGCGCGCAGATGCCCCGCCTGTTTGCCAGCCCGGGCCCGATTTACGAGCCGGAAGGCGCGGGCCGCGACTACTGGCGCATGGCGCGGGCCATTTTTGCCGCTGGCTTTCGCCCGGGCGAGCTGATCCACAACTGCTTCAGCTACCACTTTGTGCCCGCCGGCTCGATGATGGAGTCTGGCGCCCACTCGCTGGGCTGTACCGTGTTTGCCGGCGGCACCGGCCAGACCGAGCAGCAGGTGCAGGTCATGGCGCAGCTGCAGCCCGCCGGCTACATTGGCACGCCCAGCTTCCTCAAGATCATTGTCGAAAAAGCGGCCGAGATGGGTGTGGTCCTGCCTAGTGTCACCAAGGCCATGTTTGGCGGTGAGGCGTATCCACCCTCGCTGCGCGACTGGTTTGCAGCGCGCGGCATTGCCGGCTACCAGTGCTATGCCACCGCCGATGTCGGCTCGATCGCGTTTGAGACCGCCGCGCGCGAGGGACTGGTGTTGGACGAGGGGGTGATTGTGGAGATCGTGCGCCCCGGCACCGGCGACCCGGTGGCCGATGGTGAGGTGGGCGAGGTGCTGGTGACCAGCCTGAACCCGGTCTACCCGCTGATCCGCTTTGGCACGGGCGACTTGTCGGCGGTGCTGGCCGGACCCTGCCCAACCGGGCGCACCAACACCCGCATCAAGGGCTGGATGGGGCGGGCCGACCAGACCACCAAAATCCGCGGCATGTTTGTGCACCCGGCCCAGGTGGACGCCATCGCCAAGCGATTCCCCGAGGTGGCGCGGGCACGCCTGGTAGTGACTGGCGAAATGGCCAACGACGCCATGACGCTCAAGGTCGAGACCGCCGGTGAACCAGCAGCGTTGGCCAGCCGCATTGGCGACGCGATTCGCGACATCACCAAGCTGCGCGGCGAGGTCGAGCTGCTGCCGCTGGGCAGCCTGCCCAACGACGGCAAGGTGATTGAGGACGCGCGGAGTTACAAATAGGGCGGGCGACCAAAGGGGTAGTTGACTTGCGATAAGCTCGTGTCAATTTGCTGCGGGCCTAGGTAGTTTCCGCATTGCGCGCAAGGCCTGGCCTCGCTACCCTTTGCTGTGTTTGTTTAAATTGGAGATTTGAAATGAAACGTTTGCTGGTTCTGGCTGCTGCCTCCGTCGCCCTGTTTGCCCAAGCGCAAACCTACCCCGGCACCAAGCCGATCACGCTGGTGGTGCCTTTCGCCGCCGGCGGCCCGACCGACCTGGTGGCACGCCAACTCGGTGAAGCCATGCGCAAAACCCTGCCTGGCAGTAACTTTGTGGTGGAAAACGTCAACGGCGCCGGCGGCACCATCGGCGCCACCAAGGTCGCCCGCGCTGCACCCGATGGCCACACCCTGCTGGTCTGGCACATTGGCATGGCCGCCACCGCCGGCCTGTACCGCAAGCTGCAGTACAAGCCGCTGGAAGACTTTGAGTACCTGGGCATGATCAACGACGTGCCCATGACGCTCATTGGCAAGCCCCAGCTGCCGGCCAACACCTACCGCGATTTTGAAAATTACATTCGGGCCAATGGCGGCGCGCTCAACATCGCCCATGCCGGGCTGGGTTCGGCCTCGCACCTGTGCGGCCTGATGTGGCAGTCGGCGGTTAATGCCAAAGAGGCCATGACCACCATCCCGTTCAACGGCACGGCCCCGGCCATGACCGCCCTGATGGGCGGCCAGGTTGACCTGATGTGCGACCAGACCACCAACACCACCCAGCAAATTGAGGCCGGCCGCGTCAAAGCCTTTGCCGTCACCACGGCCGGCCGCTTGAACAACCACAAGCTGCTCAAAGACTACCCGTCGCTGCAGGAAATGGGCCTCAAAGGCTTCAACCTGACGGTATGGCATGGCATGTACGCGCCCAAGGGCACGCCACCGGCCGTGCTCAAGCAGCTCAACGACGCCATGAAAGCTGCGTTGAAGGACCCCGAGTTCCTCAAGCGGCAAGAGGCGCTGGGCGCCGTGGTGGTGAGTGACAACCGCACCGATCCGGCTGCGCACAAGGCCTATGTCACTGCCGAGATCGCCAAGCTCAAGCCCGCCATTGAGGCAGCCGGCAAGTTTGCTGACTAAGCCATGGTCGTCCGGTCTGGCCCATTTAGGGCTCTAGCCCTTGTCGCTCTAGGGGTGGCTGCTACTTTTACTGTAGCAGGTGCTGCATGGGCGCAAGGCGCTTGGCCGAGCAAGCCGGTCAAGATTGTGGTGCCGTTTGCCCCCGGCGGCACCACCGACATCCTGGCCCGGGCGGTGGCGCCCGAGCTGGCCAAAGCCTTTGGCCAGCCCTTCGTTGTGGAGAACCGGGGTGGCGCTGGTGGCAACATCGGCGCCGAGCAGGTGGCCAAAGCCCCGGCGGACGGCTACACCCTGCTGATGGGCACGGTCGGCACGCACGGCATCAACAAGTCGCTGTACACCAAGCTGGCCTACGACCCACAAAAAGATTTTGCGCCGATCACCCTGGTGGCCGGGGTGCCGAATGTGATGGTGATGAACACCGAGCGGGCGCGCCAACTCGGCATCAACAGCGTGCCGGATTTCATCCAGTACGCGCGCGGTCAAACGGCGGGCTTCAACATGGCCTCCAGTGGCAACGGCACCTCCATCCACTTGGCGGGCGAGTTGTTCAAGTCCATGACCGGCGTGTCCATGACGCACATCCCCTATACCGGCTCGGCGCCGGCGCTGTTGGGGTTGGTGTCGGGCCAGGTGGATGTGATGTTTGACAATCTGCCCTCGGCCATGGCCCTGATCAAGTCCGGCAAGCTCAAGGCCTTTGCTGTGACCAGCGCGCAGCGCTCTGCGGCCATGCCCGAGTTGCCCACGCTGGAAGACGCTGGTCAGCTCAAGGGCTTTGAAGCCAGCAGCTGGTTTGGCCTGCTGGCGCCGGCTGGCACGCCGCCTGAGGTGCTGAGCCGCTTGCAGCAGGAAACCGCCAAGGCGCTGAACTCGCCGGACATCAAGGAGAAACTGCAGGCACAAGGTGCCATCCCCAGCGGCAATACGCCCCAGCAGTTTGCTGCTTTGATCGACGCTGAGATCAAGAAGTGGGCGGCCGTCGTCAAGGCCTCCGGCGCCCGGGTGGACTGAGCTCGGCTCGGTCGCTCACACGCCCCAGACGATCTCCTTGCCGGCTGTCTGGCAGCGGCGCAACATCTCAATGAAAGGCTTGGCGCGCGTGCGCAGCCCGATGGCCTCGAAGCGCGGCGGCGTCCTGTGCTCGGCCAGCGCTTCTGCCACTGCCGCCTGCTGCGCGGCCTCCTCTGTCGCAATGGCGGCCTGCAGCGCGGCTATGGCACCGCCCATGTCCTCGGGCAGCAGAATGCCCTTGCCGCCTGATGCGGGTGACGTGTCCTTGCCGATGATGTCGAGCACACGCCGGCCGTTGGCCTCCAGCATGATCAGGTCGCCGGCGGCTTTGGATTTGAATTTGTAGAGCATGGTGGTGTTGCTTCAGGTGATGGTTTGCATGCGCAGCCGCCGCGCCGCGTCCTCGGCCCGCGCGTCGTCGATCTCGCGCAACAGGCTGCGCACATCGACCATGCCGCCTTTGGCCTGGAACTGGCCGCTCAGCCTGGCCTCGGCGCTGAGCAGGCCGCGCTGGTACAAGTCCCAGATCTCGGGACCGTAGTGGGTCTGCAGTAGCTCGGGCGCAAAGCGGCCAAAGAAGTCGCGCAGGTTGGCCACATCGCGCAGCAGCATGCGCTGGGCGTGGTTGTTGCCGGCGGCGTCCACGGCCTGCGGCAGGTCGATGATCACCGGCACCGCCTCGTCGTGCTCGTGCCCGAGCAGGATGTTGAACTCCGACAGGTCGCCGTGCACGATGCCGGCGCCCAGCATGCGCACCACCTCGCCCAGCAGGGTGGCGTGGTGGGCGCGCGCCTGCTCCGGCGTGAACGCGACGTCGTTCAGGCGCGGCGCGGCGTCGCCGTTGGCGTCGGTCACCAGTTCCATCAGCAACACGCCCTCAAAAAAGTTGTAGGGCTTGGGCACCCGCACGCCGGCGTCGGCCAGCCGGTACAGCGCATCGACCTCGGCGCTTTGCCAGGCGGCTTCTTGCGCCTGGCGGCCAAAGCGCGTGCCCTTGGCCATGGCGCGTGCCTGGCGCGAGTTTTTCACCTTGCGGTTTTCGGTGTAGTCCACCGCCTGGCGAAAACTGCGCTGGTTAGCTTCCTTGTAAATCTTGGCGCAGCGGGTGTCGGTGCCGCAGCGCACCACATACACCTCGGCCTCCTTGCCGCTCATCAGCTGGCGCACCACGCTGTCAATCAGTCCTTCATCCACCAGGGTTTGCAGTCGTGCGGGGGCTTTCATTGGTCGCCTCCCAGCACCTTGACTTGCGGGTTCCAGCCCGTCGTGTTGGCGCGCCGGGCAAACCGCTTGTCGTCAAAGGTGACCATGCTGGTGCAATGGCGGCACGAGGCATGGTGCAGCGCGTCGGCAAAGTCAAAGCCCTGTGCCAGCGCGGCGCTGGCCAGGTCCAGTGCCACCCGGTCTTCAATGTCCAGGTTGGGCATGCCGAGCAGGTGGTTCATCACGGCCTGCACCTCGTCTGGCGCGCTCTTGTAGTAGCCGCGCAGCACCCATTCCAACTCTAGCAGCACGGTTTTGCTGACAAACAGGCGTTTGCCGCTTTCGAGCAACTCCCGCGCTGACTCGCTTTGCTGCCTGGATGGATCGTCACTGCTTTGGACAAAGTAACGGGCCAGAACGTTGGTATCCAGGCCGATCATGGCTCGGCCGATAGCAGGCTGGCAACGTCAAAATCAGGCGCACTGCCCGGGCGGCGGCTGGGAATCAGGCCGAAACCGCTGGTGCCCGGCTGGCGCAGGGCGGCAGCGGGGCGCAGGGCAATGTGGTCGCCCTCCACGGCAAACGTCACCGCCATGCCTTGCTTCAGGCCGAACTGCTGGCGCACGTCCCGCGGGATGGTGACCTGCCCCTTGCTGGTGATGGTGGTTTGCATGGCAGATTCCTATAGTATTACCGAGTAATACTAGCATGAAACCCGCTTGCTGACCTGTTTGGGCAGACAGCCCTTGACAGCCAATAGTTCAGGCCTAAACTATTGGCTTATGAATATTCTCTGCATAGGCGGTGGCCCCGCTGGTCTGTATTTCGCGCTGCTGATGAAGCTGCAAAACCCCGCGCACCGCATCATCGTGGCGGAGCGCAACAAGCCGTTTGACACCTTTGGCTGGGGCGTGGTGCTGTCTGACCAGACCCTGGACAACATGCGCGCGGCCGACCCGGTCACCGGCCAGTTGATCGGTGACGCGCTCAACCACTGGGACGACATCGAGGTGTTTTTCAAGGGCCGCAGCGTGCGCTCCAGTGGCCACGGCTTTTGCGGCATCGGGCGCAAGCACCTGCTCAACATCCTGCAAGACCGCTGCCTGGCGCTGGGGGTGGAGCTGGTGTTCGAGGTCGATGTGTCAGACGACCAGGCGCTGGCGCAGCAGTACCAGGCCGACCTGGTGATTGCCAGCGACGGCCTCAACAGCCGCATCCGCAGCCGCTATGCCGAGGTGTTCCAGCCCGACATCGACACCCGCGATTGCCGCTTTGTCTGGCTGGGCACGCACAAAACCTTTGACGCCTTCACCTTCGCCTTTGAGCAGACCGAGCACGGCTGGTTCCAGGCCCATGCCTACAAGTTTGACGAGCACACCTCGACCTTCATCGTCGAGACGCCCGAGGCGGTCTGGCAGGCGCACGGCCTGGCGGCGATGAGCCAGGAGGAGGGCATTGCCTTTTGCGAACGGCTGTTTGCCAAGTACCTGGACGGCCAGGCGCTGGTCAGCAATGCCAAACACCTGCGCGGCTCGGCGCAGTGGATCCGTTTTCCGCGCGTGGTCTGCAACACCTGGGTACACCAGCTGCCGCTGCCCGGCGGAAAGGTGCCGGTGGTGCTGATGGGCGACTCGGCCCACACCGCGCATTTTTCGATTGGCAGCGGCACCAAGCTGGCGGTGGAAGACGCGATTGACTTGGTCAATGAATTTGCCGCCAGCACCGACGAGCTGGTGGCCGGCGCCGACCTGCTGCCGGTGTTGCAGCGTTACGAGGCGCGGCGCAGCGTGGAGGTGCTCAAAATCCAGAACGCTGCGCGCAACTCGACCGAGTGGTTTGAGAACGTCACGCGCTACACCGGCATGGCGATCGAGCAGTTTGCCTACTCGCTGCTGACCCGCTCGCAGCGCATCAGCCACGAAAACCTGCGTCTGCGCGACGCCGCCTGGCTGGGCGGCTACGAGGCCTGGCTGGCCGGCGGCAAGCCGGTGGCGCCCATGCTGCTGCCGCTGACGGTGCGTGAGCTGAGCTTGAAGAACCGCATCGTGGTGTCACCGATGGCCACCTACAGCGCGGTCGATGGCCTGGTGCAGGACTTCCACTTGGTGCACCTGGGCGCCCGCGCGCTCGGTGGCGCCGCGCTGGTGATGGTGGAGATGACCAGCCCCAGCCCCGAGGGCCGCATCACCCCCGGCTGCCCGGGCCTCTGGAGCGAGGCGCAGGCGGCGGCGTTCCAGCGCATCGTGGCCTTTGTGCACGGTCAGAGCAGCGCCGCCATCGGCCTGCAGCTGGGCCACAGCGGCCCCAAAGGCTCGACCCAGGTCGGCTGGGCGCAGGCCGACGAGCCGCTGACTGAGCCCGGCGCCAACTGGCCGCTGCTGGCCGCCAGCGCCGTGCCCTATGGCCCGCAGAACCAGGTGCCGCAGGCCATGAGCCGGGCCGATATGGACCGGGTGCGCGACGAATTTGTGGCGGCCACCCGGCGCGCGGCGGCAGCCGGTTTTGACTGGCTGGAGCTGCACTGCGCCCACGGCTACCTGCTGTCGTCTTTCCTGACGCCGCTGACCAATCTGCGCACCGACGACCATGGCGGCAATCTCGCCAACCGCTGCCGCTACCCGCTCGAGGTGTTCGCCGCCATGCGCGCGGTCTGGCCGGCGGCCAAGCCGATGAGCGTGCGCATTTCGGCGCACGACTGGGCGCCCGGCGGCAACACCGCCGACGACGCGGTGGCCATGGCGCGCTTGTTCCAGGCCGCCGGCTGCGACGTGATCGACGTGTCTTCCGGCCAGACCAGCCGCGCCGCGCGGCCGGTGTATGGCCGCATGTACCAGACACCGTTTTCTGACCGCATCCGCAACGAGGTCGGCATCCAGACCATCGCGGTCGGCGCCATCACCGACGCCGACCAGGCCAACAGCATCATCGCAGCCGGACGGGCCGACCTGTGCGCCATTGCCCGTCCGCATCTGGCCGACCCGGCCTGGACCCTGCATGAAGCCGCCAAGCTGCAAAGCCGCGCCATCGACTGGCCGCGCCCCTACCTGAGCGGGCGCGACCAGCTCTACCGCGAGCTCGCCAAACAGAATGGATAAAGAGGCCCGCCTGCAGGGCTCCACGCCGGCCGAGCACCCCGAGGCGCTGCGGCTGTGGCTGCGCATGCTGACCTGCACGCAGCTGATCGAGACCCGGGTGCGTGCGGGTCTGCGCGAGCAGTTCGACACCACGCTGCCGCGCTTTGACCTGATGGCGCAGCTCGAACGCGCGCCCGAAGGCCTGAAGATGAACGAGCTGTCGCGCCGCATGATGGTCACTGGCGGCAACGTCACCGCCATCACCGACCAGCTGGTGAGCGAAGGGCTGGTGCAGCGCTGCGATGTGGCCGGCGACCGCCGTGCCTACCGGGTGCAGCTCACGCCCGCCGGGCGGGCGCAGTTTGCCGGCATGGCGCAGCAGCACGAGGCCTGGATCGTCGACGCCTTCGCCGCCCTGAGCGAGAAAGAGGTGGCCACCCTGCACCGGCTGCTGGGCCGGGTCAAGGCGCACAGCCAAACCGCCGTACCCGACCTGCCCAGCCCGTCCGGTCCAACCACACACTTATCTCTGGAGACTTCATGACCCATTACATTGGCCCGGCCAACCCCATGCACGGCCAGTTCAAGGCCACCGCCGACTACCAGGCCAGCCACTTTGCCTGGCACTACGGGAATGGCGTGGGCACCATCACCCTGAACCGGCCTGAGCGCAAGAACCCGCTCACCTTTGACTCGTACCACGAGCTGCGCACGCTGTTCCATGGCCTGCGCGCCAGCACCGACGTCAAGGCGGTGGTGGTCACCGGCGCCGGCGGCAACTTCTGCTCGGGTGGCGATGTGCACGAGATCATCGGCCCGCTGACCCGCATGACCATGCCCGAGCTGCTGGCCTTCACCCGTATGACCGGCGACCTGATCAAGGCCATGCGCGATTGCCCGCAGCCGGTCATCGGCGCCATCGACGGCATCTGCGCCGGTGCCGGCGCCATGATGGCGCTGGCCTGCGACATGCGCCTGGGCACGCCCAGCGCCAAAACCGCATTTCTGTTCACCCGGGTCGGCCTGGCCGGCGCCGACATGGGCGCCTGCGCCCTGTTACCCCGGCTGATCGGGCAGGGCCGGGCCTCTGAGCTGCTGTTCACCGGGCGCGCCATGAGCGCGGCCGAGGGCCTGGCCTGGGGCTTCTTCAATGCGCTGCACGAGCCAGCCGAAGTGCTGCCGCGTGCGCAGGCGCTGGCGGCCGAGCTGGCCGCCGGCCCCACCTTTGCGCACGGCATGACCAAGACCATGCTGCAGCAGGAGTGGGCCATGAGCATCGAGCAGGCGGTGGAGGCCGAGGCCCAGGCGCAGGCGATTTGTATGCAAACACAAGACTTCCGGCGCGCCTATGAGGCCTTTGCCGCCAAGCAAAGACCTGTGTTCGGGGGCGACTGAGATGGCACCCACCGACCACCTGGCCCTGCCGTTTTTTGACGCGGCGCACCGCAGCCTGGGCAGCACCTTGGCGGCCTGGGTGCCGCAGCAGCAGATTGACGAGCAGGATGACCGCGCCGCCTGCCGCGCCTGGGTGCGGGCGCTGGGCGACGCCGGCTGGCTGCGCTACTGCGTGCCGTCAGTGTTTGGCGGGGCCCTGCCGGCACTGGACTCGCGCGCGCTGGTGGTGTTGCGCGAAACGCTGGCCTACCACTCGCCGCTGGCCGACTTTGCCTTCGCCATGCAGGGCCTGGGCAGTGGCGCCATCACCCTGGCCGGCAGCCCGGCGCAGCAGGCCGCCTACCTGCCGGCGGTGGCCCGGGGCGACAAGATCGCTGCCTTTGCCCTGAGCGAGCCGGACGCTGGCTCTGATGCGGGTGCTATGAAAACAGTAGCTACTCAGGTCCATTCCACGGGGGCTAGAGGCCAAAATGATGCCCAAACCGTCGGCTTTGTGCTGGATGGCAGCAAGACCTGGATCAGCAATGGCGGCATTGCCGACTACTACTGCGTGTTTGCCAAAACCGCGCCGGAGGCCGGCACGCGCGGCATCAGCGCCTTCCTGGTCGATGCCACTACACCGGGGCTGGATGCGTCGGAGCACATCGCCGTGATGGCGCCGCACCCGCTGGCCACCCTGCATTTGGCGCAGTGCCAGCTGCCGGCTGATGCCCTGCTGGGCGAGCTGCATGGCGGCTTCAAACTGGCCATGCGCACGCTCGACATCTTTCGTGCCTCGGTGGCCGCCGCCGCCCTGGGCATGGCGCGCCGCGCGCTGGCCGAGGCCGTGGCCTACGCCCGCGCTCGGCCGATGTTCGGCCAGCGGCTGGCAGATTTCCAGCTGACCCAGGCCAAGCTGGGCGAGATGGCGGCGCTGGTGGACGCCGCCGCCGTGCTGACCTACCGCGCCGCCTGGCTGCGCGACTGCGTCGGCACCGACTCACCCGCGCAGGCGCAGGCCTACACCGCCGCCGCCGCCATGGCCAAGATGACCGCCACCGAAAACGCCCAGCGCGTGATCGACATGGCGCTGCAGATGCACGGCGGCATGGGTGTCAAGGTCGGCACCAAGGTCGAGAGCCTGTACCGCGACATCCGCTCGCTGCGCATCTACGAGGGCGCCACCGAGGTGCAGCAACTCATCATCGGCAAGTCGGTGTTGAAAACCCTGCCGGCCAGCCCGGTGCCGCAGAGACCGCTCGCCTCCGTACGGTAACCCCCCTAGCCCAGAAGGATTTGCATGCGCTACTCCGCCCAGACTGACCGCTTTGTCCATGACCGGCTGCCGCCGCCCGCGCAGGGGCCCCGGCTCGACTACAACCTGCCCGAGCTGCAGCTGCCGGCGCAAGTCAACCTGGTGCAGGCGCTGTTCGAGGGCGCAGCCCGGCGCGGCCTGGCTGACCGGCCGCTGCTGCGGTCGCCACGCCGCACCCTGAGCTACGCGCAGGCTCAACTTGAGGTGGCGCGCATCGCGCAGGTGCTGGTGCAGGACCACGGCTTGGTGCCGGGCAACCGGGTGCTGCTGCGCGGCGGCAACTCCGTCGGCATGGCGCTGGCCTGGCTGGCGGTGGTGCAGGCCGGGGCGGTGGCGGTGGCCACCATGCCGCTGCTGCGCGCTAAGGAACTGACTGAGGTCATCGACAAGGCGCAGCCCACACTGGCGCTGTGCGACGAGCGCCTGCTCGATGAGCTGCAAATTGCCCGGGCGCAACAACCGGTGCTGCAAACACTGGTCAGCTTTGACGCGCTGCACCAGAGCGGTGAGCTGACACGTGCTGCCGCTGGTTATGACGGCCTGCACCCGGCCTGCGCCACGGCGGCCGACGACATCGCGCTGCTGGCCTTCACCTCGGGCACCACCGGCAAACCCAAAGCCGCGGTGCACTCTCACCGCGACGTGCTGGCCGCCTGCGAAACCTGGCCGCGCCATGTGCTGCGTGCCACCCCCGACGACATCGTGATGGGCTCGCCGCCGCTGGCCTTCACCTTTGGCCTGGGCGGCCTGCTGATTTTCCCGATGTGGGCTGGTGCTTCGGTGTATTTCCCTGACATTCCCTACACACCGCAGGCGATGGCACAGCTGATTTTTGACACCGACGCCACCATCGTCTACACCGCGCCCACCTTTTACCGGCAGATGGCGCCGTTTATGCAGGAGCAAGCGGCGCAGCGTGGCCGGCCCGCAGCGCTGCGCCTGAGCGTCAGTGCCGGTGAAGGCCTGCCCGACGCCACCCGCCAGCTCTGGAAAAACGCCACCGGGCTGGAAATGCTGGACGGCATTGGCGCCACCGAGATGTTCCACATCTTCATTTCGGCCGCGCCCGATCAGGTGCGGCGCGGCGCCATCGGCACCGTCGTGCCAGGCTACACCGCCCGCGTGGTGGGCGACGACGGCCAGGAACTGCCGCGCGGCAGCGTCGGCCGCATCGCCGTGATCGGCCCCACCGGCTGCCGCTACCTGGACGATGCGCGCCAGACCAACTATGTCAAAGACGGCTGGAACTACCCGGGCGACGCCTTTGTGCAGGATGCGGATGGTTACTTTTTTTACCAGGCCCGCACCGACGACATGATCATCACCTCGGGCTACAACGTCGGCGCGCCCGAGGTCGAAGACGCGCTGCTGCGCCACCCGGCGGTGGCCGAGTGCGGTGTGATCGGCCAGAGCGACGAGGCGCGCGGCATGATCGTTAAAGCCTTTTGCGTGCTGCGCCCCGGCGTGGTCGGCGACGCCGCGCTGGTGCAGGCGCTGCAAGACCACGTCAAGGCCAGTATTGCCCCGTACAAATACCCGCGCGAAATCGCGTTTCTAGACAAGCTGCCGCGCACCGAAACCGGCAAACTGCAACGCTTCAGGCTCAAAACCCCATGAAACACCTCCATCCCCCCGGCTGGGTGCCCGCCAAGGGCTACGCCAATGGTGTGGCCGCGCGCGGTACCCAGATCTTTGTGGGCGGCCAGATCGGCTGGAACGCACAGCAGCAGTTCGAGAGCGACGATTTCATCGCCCAGACCGCGCAAACCCTGCGCAACGTGCTGGCGGTGCTGGCCGAGGCCGGTGCCGGCCCCGAGCACATGGTCCGCATGACCTGGTACATCCTGGACCGTACCGAGTACAACGCCCGCCTCAAAGAGCTGGGCCAGGCCTACCGCGAGGTCATCGGCCGCCACTTCCCAGCCATGAGTTGCGTGCAGGTCGTGGCACTCATCGAAGCACGGGCCAAGGTGGAAATTGAGGTCACGGCGGTGTTGCCGGATTGAATCCCACCAAAAAGCACGATAAAGCCATTATTTTGTGGGGATCGGGCTGGCAGGGCATCCGGCTCCGCGGCTGTCCCCCGACCTGCGGTCTCCGCCTTGATGCCGCTGTGCCGGACGCCCTGCCAGCCCGATCTGGCAAGTTGGCTGGTGCGCAGTGGGTGTTAATCACCCTGTGGTGACGGGCGCGTAAACTGCCGAGCCATGCGCATACTCCGCTTCATTGCTGCCTTGCTGCTGTCCGCCCTGCTGGCTGGCTGCGCCGACACGCGTTATTACTACCAGTCGGTCAGCGGCCACCTGCAGCTGATGCAAGCGGCGCGGCCGGTGAGCGATTGGCTGGCCGACCCTCAGGCGCCGGACGGGCTCAAGACGCGGCTGGCGCTGGCGCAGCAGATCCGGGCCTTTGCCGTGTCTGAGCTGAAGTTGCCTGATAACGCCAGCTACCAGCGCTATGCCGACCTGCAGCGCCGGGCGGTGGTCTGGAACGTGGTGGCTGCGCCTGAGTTTTCGCTCACGCTCAAGACCTGGTGTTTCCCAGTGGCGGGCTGCGTGGGCTACCGGGGTTATTTCAACGAAGCCGAGGCGCGCGAGCAGGCCGCGGCGCTGCAGCAGACCGGGCTGGAGGTCAGCGTCTATGGGGTGCCGGCCTATTCCACCCTGGGCTGGCTCAACTGGGCGGGCGGCGACCCACTCCTCAATACCTTTGTCGGCTTGCCTGACGCCGAACTGGCCCGGTTGATTTTTCATGAGCTGGCGCACCAGGTGTTGTATGTGCCCGATGACACCCGCTTCAATGAGTCCTTTGCCACGGCGGTGGAGCGCCTGGGCGTCCAGCGCTGGCTGGCTCAGCCGGGCACAGCGGGTACCCAACGCGAGGCTGCCGAGCAGACGAAGCGGCGTCAACAGTTCCGCGCACTGACGCTGGCCACCCGCAGCCGCCTGGCCGAAATTTATCAGTCAAATCAGGCCCCAGCCCTTGATGGTAAAGGGTTGTTTGCTATGAAAAATGACGCAATGAAAGATTTCCGTGCCGCCTATGCCGAATTGCGGCGCGGCTGGGGCGGCTACGCCGGCTATGACGCCTGGGTGGCGGGCGCCAACAACGCAGCCTTTGGCGCTCAGGCCGCCTACGACGAATTAGTGCCTGCGTTTGAGGCCCTGTTTGAACGCGAAGGCCAAGACTGGCCTCGGTTTTATGCGGCAGTGCGGCGCTTGGCCGCCCTGCCAGCGCCTGAGCGGGCCCAGGCCTTGCAACAATTCACCCTGGGGAAACCCCGTCATGACTGAGCTTCACATTCTGCGTCCTCATGCGCTGGGTCTCCCCCAGGCGCGCGCGCTCGCCTTGCGCTGGGTCGAGCAGGCCCAAACTGATTTCGGCCTGCAATGCACCTACGCAGAGGGCCAGCAGGAGGATGAGGTCGGCTTCAGCCGCTCGGGCGTGGCCGGCACGCTGTTGGTCAGCCATGACCGCTTCGAGCTTAAGGCCAAACTTGGCTTCTTGCTGGGCACCTTCAAGGACCGCATCGAGCGCGAGATTACGAGCAACCTTGACACCTTGCTGGCGCCGCAAGCCTTGCCCAAAAAGCAGACCTGAGTGTTGGTTGGGTTGGCTGGGTTGGCTGGGTTGGCTGGGGCTTAACTGAGCGACTCAATCAGGTCCACATACTGCTGCATCGCATCGTCGGCCGTGGTGCCCTTGAGCGTGGTCCAGGCTTCCCACTTCGCGCGACCCACCATGTCGCTGAAACCGGGTTTTTTCTCTGTGTTGTCGCCCAGGCTGCCCTGCTTGAACAGGGCGTAAAGCTTGAGCAGGGTCATGTTGTCGGGCCGTTCGCTCAGGTCTTTGGAATTCGCCACGGCGGCGTCGAAGCGAGATTTCAAGTCGGACATGTTGGGTTCCTTAATGTGCAGGCCCCGCTGGTGGGGCAAAACGAACGATCTTAAGCGCGCCGAGATTCAGGCGGCCGCGGTGGGGTTGTAGGCGCTCACTAATTTGACCAGATGCTGGCGCTGCCCCTGTTCCAGGTAGGGCGCCAGCAGGTTCAACACATGCTGCGCCCCACGCATCAGTGCGGCCTGCGCGTTGGCCGCTTCGTGGGCATGGCGCGGATCGCGGACGTACTCAAAACTGAGCCAGTAAGTCAGCACCACCACCATGCTGGTCGCCGTGGTGTCTAGCTCGCGGGCGTCATTGCGCAGGGCCCCGGCGCGGGCCATGCCGTCCAGCAGACCTTTGATGGCTTGAGTTTTGTTTTTAAGCACCGACTGAAAATGCGTCTCCAACCGGCGATTTTTGCTCAGCAGGTCGTTCAGGTCGCGGTACAAAAACCGGTGCTGCCAGATTAGCTCGAACAGGCTGTGAAAAAAGAACCAGGCTTCCTCAACGTCCCGCACCTGCTCACCCGCTTCCAACAAGCGAGCAAGCTCGCCCTCAAAACGGTCAAACAAAGCATTGATCAACTCATCTTTTGCTGGGTAGTGGTAGTAAAGGTTGCCGGGGCTGATGCCCAGTTCGCTGGAGATCAGGGTGGTTGAGACGTTGGGTTCACCAAAGCGGTTGAACAAGGTGAGCGTCGTCTCCAGAATTCGCTCAGCGGTGCGCCGCGGCGCTTTTTTCACCATGCTGGAGTGCCTAGGGGTGGAACACGACCTGCCATAAATGCGAAGTGTAGGCGTCTCGCGTTTGAAAATCCATTGCGCTGCAGCAATGAAGCGGGGATGACAGTCAACTTGGCACCGAAGTGGCCTTGCGCGGGGTGGCGCGTCGGGCCGCTGGTTTTTTTCTCGGACTGGCGACTACTTGGGCCGACAGCTGCTGCACGGTCTTGTTGAGCTCATCAACGCGGGCCATCAAGGCATTGAAGTCCTTGGCTGAAGGTGCCCCCAGCTTGCCCATCGCCTTGGCCACGCGGTCTTCAAAAATGGTCTCCAACTTGTCCCATTGGCCGGTGGCCTTTGCAGACATATCGGTCGCCATGCTGGACATCTTGCTGGTTGCCTCGGCAATCTTTTCTTCGGCGGCAGACTGGGTTTTGCGCTGCAGGGTTACCCCTTCTTTGACCAAGGCCTCAAAGGCCTTGCTGCCCTCGGCTTGCGCCCGATGGAAGGCGCCCAGCCCAGCCTGCCAGATCTGCTGCGCCGAATCCTTGACCGCATTGGCCAGTGGTGACGCAGCGTCCGGGGCTGCTTGGGCTGAGCTTGCTCCGCTTGAGTTGGTTTTGGCCGAGTTGGCTTTTGACGGGACAGACTTTTTCAATTTTGTGGCCATAGGGCATCTCCTTGAGGGTTAATTTGACACTGCCCTTGATCGTTGGGGCGGTCAAGAACATGGCTGCACTCTAAGCCTACGGCGCGTTGACGTGTAGGCATTTACTTCTAACTGCAGAGCCCTAAGCTTCAGTGATAATTCGTGGCGCTATCAGACGGACCGAGGGTGATCGGGCGTGACGGCGCTAGGGAGTAATACATGATTCTGGTCACTGGCGGTGCGGGCTTTATTGGCGCTAATTTTGTGTTGGACTGGCTCAGTGCATCGGACGAACCGGTGCTCAATCTGGACAAGCTCACCTATGCCGGCAACCCGGAAAATCTCGCTTCGCTGGAGGGCGACGCCAGGCACGTGTTTGTGCAGGGCGATATTGGCGATGCGGCCCTCCTGCCGCAACTGCTGGCGCAACACCAACCCCGCGCCGTGGTCAACTTTGCCGCCGAAAGCCATGTCGACCGCTCCATCCACGGTCCGGAAGACTTCATCCAGACCAATGTGGTGGGCACCACCCGCCTGCTGCAAAGCGTGCGCAGCTACTGGCAGGGCCTGGGCGATGCCGGGCGCGCAGCTTTTCGCTTCCTTCATGTGTCCACCGACGAGGTGTACGGCAGTCTGGGCCCGGGGGACGCCGCCTTTACTGAAACCCACCGTTACGAGCCCAACAGCCCCTACTCGGCCAGCAAGGCCGCCAGCGACCACCTGGTGCGCGCCTGGCACCATACCTACGGCCTGCCGGTGCTCACCACCAACTGCAGCAACAACTACGGCCCGTATCACTTTCCCGAAAAACTCATCCCGTTGATGATCGTCAACGCGCTGGCGGGCAAACCGCTGCCGGTGTACGGCGACGGCCAGCAAATCCGCGACTGGCTGTATGTCAATGACCATTGCAGCGCCATCCGCCGCGTGTTGCAGGCGGGCAGGGTGGGCGAGGTCTACAACGTGGGCGGCTGGAACGAAAAGCCCAACCTCGACATCGTGCACACCGTGTGCGCTCTGTTGGACGAACTTCGCCCGCGCGCCGACGGCCAAAGCTACCGCAACCAGATCAGCTTCGTCAAAGACCGCCCCGGTCATGACCGCCGCTACGCCATAGACGCCCGCAAGATCGAACAAGAGCTGGGTTGGCGCCCCGCCGAAACCTTTGACACCGGCATCCGCAAAACCGTGCAGTGGTATCTGGCGCACCCCGACTGGGTGGCCCATGTGCAAAGTGGGGCTTACCGTGACTGGGTGGCCAAGCAGTATGTTGGTTAGCCGTGTGATATCCTAGTGTCATATGACAACAGGGAGGGGCTGATGAGCACTACCGCAAAACTTTTTATGAGTGGCCGCAGCCAAGCTATCCGGCTTCCTGCCAAATTGCGGCTGGACGCCAAAGAGGTGCGCATTGAGCAGGTGGGCAAGGCGTTGTGGGTGCAGGCTGAGCCAGAACCCGGTCAAAACATGGCCGATTGGCTTGCCACGTTCTACAAGACCACTGAGCCATTGCCTGCGGCCTACCTGGCCGATCGCATGGACGAACCGCCGCAATCTCGCGACTGGTCTTAACCCGCTATGCGCCGCACCCTCGACACCAATATTTGCAGCTACATCTTGCGTCGCCACCCTGTGGCAATGATTGAGCGGTTTGCCGGGCTGGATCGCGCCCAGCTTTGGTTGTCGGCCGTCGTGGCGGCAGAGTTGCGTTTTGGAGCAGTCAAGCTGGGTTCTGTCCGGTTTGCTGCTGCCGTGGAGACCTGGTTGACAGGTTTTGATGTACGGCCCTGGCCTGTCGACGCGACGCGCCAATATGCAAACATCCGGTACGCGCTGGAGCGGGCCGGGCAACCCATCGGGGGCATGGACCTGATGATTGCCGCCCACGCGCTGGCCGAAGACGCGGTGCTCGTGACCAACAACGCGCGCGAATTTCTGCGGGTTCCCGGTCTTGCGGTGGAAGAGTGGGCGCTGCCTCTATGAAAATCCTGCTGCTCGGCAAAAACGGCCAGGTCGGCTGGGAGCTGCAGCGCAGTCTGGCATCACTGGGCGAGTTGGTGGCGCCTGGGCGGGACGATGCGGACCTGTGCGGTGACCTGAGCAATTTGGACGGTTTGGCGCGTACGGTGCAAACCGTGCGGCCCGATGTGATCGTCAACGCCGCCGCGCACACGGCGGTGGACCGGGCTGAGAGCGAGCCCGAGCTGGCCCACACCCTTAATGCGCTGGCGCCCGGCGTGCTGGCGCGGGAAGCCGCCAAAATTGGCGCCTGGCTGGTGCACTACAGCACCGACTACGTGTTTGACGGCAGCGGCAACCACCCCTGGACAGAAGCCGATATACCGGCCCCTTTAAGCGTCTACGGCCGCAGCAAGCTCGAGGGCGAGCGCCTGATCCAGGCGGCATGCCCGCATCACCTGATTTTTCGGACCAGCTGGGTCTATGCCGCGCGGGGCGGCAACTTTGCCAATACCATGTTGCGCCTGGCCCAAGAGCGCGAGCGCCTGACGGTCATCAACGACCAGTTTGGCGCGCCCACCGGTGCCGAGCTGATTGCCGACGTCACCGCCCACGCCCTGCGCCAGTGCCTACGTCTGCCTACCGATGCCGGCCTGTACCACTTGGCCGCCGCCGGTGAGACCACCTGGCATGGTTATGCCAATCAGGTTCTAGCCCTTGCCAGACAGACGGGTGGCGCTATCAAAATAAAAGCAACCGAGGTGGCGCCGGTGCCCACCAGCGCCTTCCCCACCGCCGCCCGGCGGCCGCTCAATTCGCGGCTGGATTGTCAAAAATTGCAGGGTACGTTTGGCTTGGCGCTACCGAAGTGGGAGCGAGGTTTGGGCAGAATGATGGGAGAGGTTTGCCTTTGAGCCGGTACACTTCCACGGGTTGGAGAACGAAGTATGAATACCGAAGACGGTCGAAGCAGCATGCTCGACCTATTGCTGGGCCTGGTTGAAAACGCGAAGCTGCTCATCTTGCTGCCGGTTATAGCCGGATTGGCAACTCTGGCCTTCTCTTTTTTGTTACCGCAAAAATTTGTCAGTGAAGCGATTTTGACGCTGCCAACGCAGACGCCTGCCAACAATGGTGGCCAATCTGCGGTACAGGCAGCCTTCCTGATGCGTTCGCCCTTGGTGCTGGACCCAGTCATTGCTGCGTTTGGTCTGGCCAGTGGCAAGTCAATTAACTTGGCTCGCAGCGAGTTTGTCGAGAATATGAAAGCGACGGTTGGCAAGGACGGCCTCCTTCGCTTGGAGCTGACCGGACCATCGCCCGCCAAGGCGCAATTGCTGGCCAATGCTGTCATTGATGCTTGGATCAAGACCACAAAACCTGGCGAGCAGGACCGCAAAGACATTGAGATCAGACTGAGCTATGCCAAGACTTCCTTGGAAGGCGTCACGGCATTGCTGGCGCGTTTGTCAAAAGAGTCAGTTGGCTACCTTGCGCAACCGCTGAGTCGTGGCGAGGCAGGTACCAGCCTCGTCTCTGTCGCTGACCTGCAATCCCGTTATGTGAATGAAGTGCTCAGTTTGACGCGAGCGCTGCAAGGTCTTAGCCGCGATGTGGTGGTTCAGGCGCCTACTCTTCCGATCGACCCGGTTGCCCCCAAGAAGGGGCAAATTGCCTTGCTGGTTGCGCTCGCTGCCGGTTTTGTGATGCTCATTTGGGTGTTGATGCGCCGATCGTGGCTGGTATTGGCAGCCCAACCCCGGTCTGCGGACAAATTGACGAGATTGCGCGCAGCCATTAAATTGCGGTAAGTCCTAGGCACATGCGTAGGTTTTTGAAGGGCGGGACATGAGCCACAACCCTAAGCAAAAACGTCAGGCTGGCACCGGCTCCTAGCGGCATCCGCTAGGCCAGCTAAGGTCTGCATGGGCTTATGCCCTTATCCCAAGTCCCTTGCGTTCGCTTCGCGCGCCTGGGCCAGGTGCACCCAGTCCACCACCTCGCCGCTGGGCTCATAGCCCTGGACCAACTGTTGAAGCATGCCCCGGATCACCGGCACGTCGTTGACGCCCAAGGCCAGTCCCAGGGCCTGCAGTTGTTCCTGCAATATGGGCCAGGGCAAGAATTCGTCATGGGCTTTCATGATCCGGCTGTGCTGAGTGGGTTTAGGGTCGTCGCCAATCAATAGCTCTTCATACAGCTTTTCTCCGGGGCGCAAGCCCGTGACCTTGATCTCGATGTCGCCATCGGGGTAGGCCTCATCCCGTACTGTGAAGCCGGTCAACTCAACCATGCGAACCGCTAAGTCATAGATGCGAACAGCCTGGCCCATGTCCAGCACGAACACATCCCCGCCCGAGCCCATGGCGCCGGCCTGGATGACCAGTTGCGCGGCCTCTGGGATGGTCATGAAATATCGGGTGATGTCGGTATGGGTCAAGGTGATGGGTCCGCCGTTTTTGATCTGCTCCCTAAACAGGGGCACCACCGATCCGCTGGAGCCCAGCACATTGCCAAAACGCACCATGGAGAAACAGGTTCGATGGTTGGGGTGGCCACTCTTCGCCACCGCGGCAGGCTTGAGTTGTGCCAGAGCCTGCAACACCATCTCGGCCAGCCGTTTGGTTGCGCCCATGATATTGGTGGGCCGCACGGCCTTGTCAGTGCTGATCAGTACAAAATTTTGAACGCCATTGCGGGCGGCTGCTTCGGCACATACTTTGGTTCCCCACACATTGTTGCGCACTCCTTCCGCGGGGTTGTGCTCAACCAAAGGAACATGCTTGTAGGCCGCAGCGTGGTAGACGGTGTTGGGCCGCCAGGTGTCCATGATTTCGTGCATGCGTACCTCATCGCACACCGACGCCAGCAGGGGCACTAACTCCACGTCAGCATCCAGGACTGCAGCCTGCAGCTCTTGGTGGATTTGGTACAACGCAAACTCGCTCATTTCCATCAGCAGCAACTGCCGGGGTTGGGTTTTTATGATTTGGCGGCAGAGCTCGCTGCCAATGCTGCCGCCCGCACCGGTCACCAGCACGGCCTTGCCATGTGTGTTGCGGTTGAGCAGCAGGCCATTGGGTTGAACGGGTTCGCGACCCAGCAGATCATCGATATCGAGCTCGCGTACATCCGCCATAGTGACTCGGCCGGTGGCAAGGTCGGACAGGCCCGGCAGGGTGCGCACGGCCAATCGGTGCGGTGCCAACATGCTCAAGATGCCATTACGGCGCTGGCGCGAGACCGATGGCAGGGCCATCAGGACATCGGTTACCCGAAATTCAAGCTGAATTCCAGCCAAATCACCGGGGCTGTAAATCGGCAAACCATTGAGGACGTGCCCATGCAGCCGATCGTCGTCATCCAAAAAGCCCACCACCCGCATCTCATGGCTGTTGGCCATGGCGGCCGCCAACTGGCGTCCGGCATTGCCTGCGCCGTAGATCAGGGCTTGTGGCAGGGCAGCCCGTTGTAAGTGGCTCTGATACAGCCCGCCGAGCCAGACCCGAGCCAAAGCTCGTGATGTGCCCACCATAAACAGGAGCAGCAGGGGCTGTATCAGACCCACCGTGCGGGGCACGCCAGTAATGCCCATGGCAGTAAACACCGACGCAAACAACAAACCGTAGATCATCATGGCGCGGGCCACTGCTACCATGGCTGGCAGGCCGCTATAACGGAAGATGGCTCGGTAAAAACCAGACACCACAAAAATGGGAATGGCAAAGGCAAGCGAACCAACCACCGCCCACACCGGTGCGCCTGAGAGGGGTACAAACTCTCCCAAGCGCAAATAAAATGCGAGCCAGACTGTGACCACGCAGAGGCTGGCATCCACTGCCAGCACCACGGCCCGTTTGGCCACTCTTGGCAAGGCCAGCACGGGCGTGGCAAATTGGGATAAAAGCGTCATCATGGACTCATACTCATAAAGTGTTTTGGTAAGGCTGTCTCAGTGCGTCACGCCGTCACGTCTGAGCACTTTCACTAGCGTTAGCCACAGGATATGTAAGTCCAGCAAAAACGATTGACGTTGCAAATACTCAGCGTCATATCGAACTTTTTGAGGAACCGGCAATTCATCCCGTCCATTCACCTGGGCCCAGCCAGTTAGCCCTGGAACAAGGTTGTGCACGCCCTGCTGTGTGCGTAACGCGATCAAATCGTGCTGGTTAAATAGGGCCGGTCGAGGCCCTACAAAGCTCATGTCGCCCACCAAAATGCTCCACAGTTGTGGCAGCTCATCCAAGCTGCTCTTGCGCAGAAAGGAGCCGATGGGGGTCAGGTGCGAACGGGCGTCCACCAGCAGATGCGTGGCCACCGCCGGCGTGCCCACCTGCATGCTGCGGAACTTTGGCATTTTGAAAATAACGTTATTTCGGCCAACCCGATCAGACCAATACAAGGCGGAACCTTTGGACGTTAAGCGGACCGCAATCGCTACCATCAGTACAGGCATGAACAGGATAAGCGCCGCCAGGCAGCCCAGCAAAACATCAAAGACTCTTTTCATACCGCCATCGCCCGCCGCAAGCCCTCTTCCAAAGATACCGGCGGCACCCAACCCAACAAGCTATGCGCTTTGGAAATATCAACCTGCAAATTACCGCACAAGCGCTGCACCGCATCACCTTTGTATAGCAAAGAAGCTCCCGTCTGCAAAGCCCATACCGGCACAGGCAGCAAACGCGCAGGCACCCCGGCCGCATGCGCCATTCCGCGCACCAGTTCGGTGGTAGAGAGGTCTTGCCCGTCACTCACCAAAAAAGTCTGGTTGGCCGCTTGGGGGTGATTGATGCAGGTGATGATGAAATCCACCAGGTTGTCCAGCGCCACCAAGCTGCGCTTGTTTTGCACTGCGCCCAGCGGTAAAGGCCACCCGCGCTGCACGGCGCGCATCAAGGCGGCAAAGTTAGCCCTAACGCCTGAGCCATACACCAAAGGCGGTCGGATGATGACCACCTCCATGTCGGTATCAGCGGCAATCTGGCGCAAGCCTTGCTCGGCCTCCATCTTTGAAATGCCGTAGGCGTCTTGTGGCCCCACCGCATCTTGCTCGGTAAACGGCCGGCCAGCCAAAGTTGCCTCGCCATTGACCTTGACCGAGCTGATAAACACAAAGCGTCGCATCCCAACTGCAGCAGCCTCGCGCGCCAGGCGCAGACTTGCCTCCACATTGACCCTGCGAAACTCCGCCAAAGGGTCTGCCGCCGTGTCGGCCATCATATGCACACGGGCAGCTGTATGCACCACCACGTCCACGCCAGACAGCGCGGCTGGCCAATCTACCCTCCCAGTCAAGTCACCCAATGGCAGATAACGCACACCTGCAACCCTTTTGGCTGGGGCATGCCGAGTGATGCCCGACAGGCTGTACGCCGTGGCGCCAGACGCGTCGGCTTGCTGCGAAGCCAACTGCTGCAACAAGGCCGCGCCCAGAAAACCTGTCGCACCAGTAACGACTCGGACCTTCAAAGCGCCGGCCGCCTAACAAACTGAAGAGCCCTAGAGACTACTTTATTACCCATAAACCGCCACCAAGAAAATCCCAGGCCAAGCGCCAAAAACCCGCGCCTTATCTCAAGGTTTTGGGTGACTATGTTTGAAAAACTGCGATTTGTGGTGCCACCCATGCGCATGTGTACCAAGACCTTGGGTATGTAGTGGTTGCTGATGCGCCCCACCTCCAGATACCGCGCCATTAACTCAATGTCCGCCCCAATCTTAAAACTCAAATCAAAGCTGCCCAAGCGCGAATAAACCTCGCGCCGCACAAAAAAGGTAGGATGCGGCGGGCACCATCCTCGGCCAAACATACCGGGCGCAAAGGGCGCAGAGCGCCAGTAACGTACGGTCTTGGCGACATTGTCTTGCTGCACATAACACAAGTCTCCGTAGCAACAATCCGCACCGCTGGACTCAAAGGCTGACGCGACCACAGCCAGCACGTCCGGGCTTGGGTAAAAATCATCGGCGTTGATGAAGCCAATAACATCGCCTGTGGCCAGAGCAATACCTTTGTTCATGGCATCGTAAATGCCTTTATCCTTCTCTGAAACAACTTTGTTGACATGTGATCCTTCAGTTGCAACAACCGCCAATGTACGATCGGTTGATAATCCATCAACAATAATATGCTCGATGTTTCCATAATTTTGTTGACGCACTGACAGCAGCGTATCGCCAATTGTTTTTTCTGAGTTGTAGCATACAGTGATGATTGATATTTTCATTTGCTCTCCGCACTTGACGTCATCAGCACGGCAAACTCTCTTGCGAATTTTTCCATATAAATAGGTGCCTGCTGTGCAGCAAAAGAAATTTTCGTCTCCCGCTCTAAGTTTCCCGCCGGCAAAAATTCATCCAAAACACGACTCAATTGCTCGGGCGAATCCGCGTCAAAAAACAGGGCATCTTCACGCTGCTCCCTGTGTACCCGTAGTGCCGACAAAATCATGGATGCTCCCATTGCCTTTGCCTCCTCAACAGTCGTACTCCAACCTTCAAACGTCGACGGATTGATCAAGGCTGCGCACGACCGCATCAGAGCGGGAATATGCGCATGCGGAATCAACCCTAACAAGCGAAAATTTTCTTCCAGCCCGTTTGATTTGATTAATTGGTAAAGCCTTGGAAAGTGCTCTGGATCACGCGGGTCAGCCTGTTGGCCAGATGCCGCAACGACCACTTCTCTGCCTCTCGCTTTTAATATCCGAAGCGCCTGAATGACACACTCGTGATTCTTATGTTTCCAAAACTGATTGGGCAAGAAGAAAAAAGTTGCTGGTAGTCCATAGGTATCCGCCACGCTGCGTGCGGCTTCCGCATCGATTGCGTTCGCAGCTGGCACTGCAAAACGCACAACATGGGTGCGGCCGCGGGTACTGGGGTAAAACCGCTCACAATCTTCTCTTGCGTCTTCACTGCTTAACATGACCTGACGTCCACTCAGGATTTGAGCTCTAAATCCGATCTCCCGCTTCCAGTAGGCTTTGAAATCGAACAGGTGTTGCAGGTAGCGGTGTTGAAAATCAGGAATCCAAGCCACCGCCGGCACCGGGAAACGCCAGCCATAAAACTGCGCAGCCTCAAATACGACGTTGATATCCTGCGCAGCAAACGCAGACGCTGCCGCCTGATCGCGACCCATCAAGAGCGCCTGTCGCAACCGCCGCGCTTTGTACGCCTCATTGAAGGCTGCATGGCGTATGACCACGATTCCCGCGATATGCTCGAAAGGCGAAGCATCTTTTTTATCAATGTCAGTGCCAAAAAACAATACGGGCTGCACGCGGTCGGGCACATGCTCAGCGAGCGCGCGGACGAGGTTGAGCAAATAGTTGTAGCCACCGGTCCAGTTCTTGCCGCCAATTAGGGTGAACGCAATCCGAATCACTGCATCACTTCCCTTTGACCCTGGAACCACCGGACATAGGCAGCCAGCCCATCTTCGATCGGCACCTCCCAGGTAAAACCAAGTCCGTTCAGCCTGGTGGCGTTTGCCACCAGGCTGAACGGGTCTCCGGACCGAGACCGGCCCGAGAACTGTAAGGCGTCTACGGCGGCCGACAGCGGCCAGTGCCTCACGATGCTGCTAGCAATCTGTTGCACGCTGCATCCCGTCCCCGTGCCCACATTGATGGTCACCACCTCGGCGCCTGCCTGTGCAGAGAGTAAATCTAATGCCCGGACCACGTCCCGCACATCGGTCCAGTCGCGCAGCTCATTGCCGCTACCGCCAAGCACAACTGGCCGCGTGCCAGTTGCAAGGCGCACACACATGTCCCACAGCAGCTGTTTTTTGAGTTCGGCACCATACACGGAAAACAGCCGTGCGATGGACACCCGCAAACCATAGCTTGCTGCGTAGGATCGACACAACTCTTCCATGATGCGTTTGTGATGCCCGTAAGGAGAGAACGGTGTCAGCGGAGCGTCCTCAGCAATGGGATCATCATGACCCGAGCCATAGACTGCGGCACTGGAAACGGCAACCAGTTGTGCCTGCGGCGCATCGACGCGCATCCATTCCAGCAGCTCCGCAGTGGTTGCCACGGTACGAAAAAAATCTTCACGTGGGTTGGCAATGGCGACACCGACTGACGAGCCCCCAGCGAGGTGGTAGACCACGTCGGGGGTCCCGCCAGCTTGCTGCAGCAGTCGCAAGTTATTCGACTGGATATCGCCATTGAGCCAATGGGTCACACCCCAAGAGGCAGCCTCCGGAGAGGGCCAAATTCCGTGGCCAAGGCCCATGACCTGATGGCCTTGGTGCGCAAGCCATCGCGCCAAGTGCTTGCCGATAAAGCCGTGCGCGCCAGTGATAAGGACGTTCGACATCATCAGGGCCGTTGGGCGATGAAGGAGTAAAGCCGACCGGGGCGGTGGTCTATGCGCCCCAACACGCGGCGCGCCACAGCCCACAGAGGAGCCTGGCCCAGCAGGCCGGCCACCAGTCCCTTGGCCCCCGGAAACCGACGCGTAATCCGGGCTGCGAGTTCTTCCTTCAGGCTGGCCTCTGTGTACGGCGCGTAGTTGATGACACTTTCAAATGGCGCGAGTACGTTGGGGAGCCGAAAGCCCGCAGCGCCGATAGCAGCTTCGTACTGCTGCAACAGAAAGGCGTTTTCGCCACCATAAAGCTTGTGCAGCGGATGTAAATCCAGGAAAGCCGGCAAATCTTCGGGCCGCGAGATCACATGCTCCCGCACCGCTAGCAGGCGGCCGCCCGGCTTCAAGACGCGCAAAAACTCACGGCAGGCTGCCGCCAGATCGCTGGTGTGATGCAGCACCGCCCTCGCAAACACCACGTCGAACTGTGCATCCGCAAATGGCAACCGCTCAGAAAATTCTTGGGTGACCTCAATCGGCAATCCACTGGCTGCTGCCAGACCACATATTGCTTGGGCACCCACCAGGGCGCTCGCATCAGGCTCCAGCGCAGTGACCGCAAAGCCCTCTTTGGCGAGCGCATAACTCGCGATACCTCGGCCCGCGCCAACGTCCAGCGCACGACCAGGCGCTGGCGGCAGCAATCGCCGGATGGCCTGCCACTCTTCGCTGCGCCAGTAGCGATCTGCCGAGGCAGGCAAGGGGTCGTCGTAATAGGCGGCCAGCACCAGTTCCTGCTGCTCGGGCTGCTCGCGCAGCCATTGGACGGCCTGCTCCCAGGTCCGGAAGCGTTTTTTATGGCCTGACTGCCCCGCGTCAGCCATACAGTGCTCCAACGGTCATGGACTCCCCAGTTGCCACATCGACAACAGGCATATCTGCCATGGCAAGTGCCCGTGAGCTTCCCGATAAAAACGTCAATTCGCCATTGGCACCTCGGCTATCGCGAAAATTCGCCTGCCGACTGCATGAATCCAAGCTCACTTCTCGGACATGTTCGTTTAACAAATCCCGTCGAACAAAGAAAGCATTGCTGGCGACCCCATTAACGCCAACCAGGGCATAACTTCGCTGGTTTGCAAGATGGCAAAATGCGGACAAATTTGCGCCCCAGTACTGGTTGGACACATGTTTTTTCTGGCGGACAAACATGGGATCGTAAGGCACCGTGACAGGTCGTTGGGTTCCGAACGCCTCGTTGTATTCCACAATAAGGATGGCCGGTCGCCACTCCCCAAGCGCTTCGAGCACGTGGTAATCTACACCATCAATATCCACAGAGAGGATGCCCAACTCCTTGTCGAAGCCGCTTTCGTCCAGCAGAGTCGCCACATTTTCTCGCGTGATGAACGAGGCCTTGGAGGTAAGCTGGTGTTGCCAATAAAAGTAAGAGGCACGCAGGCGAGCGATGTTTTTCGAGGAGCCGTCGATCACAAAGCCGCTCCAATAGTCCTTCATGAGCAAGAAGCGGCAATTTGACTCAGCAAAATCTTCAACCCCGAACTCGATAAATGTGCGGTTGGCGACTTGCAAGTGATTGACCAAGAATTGAATGATGCCGTCCTCGCCCCATTGCGAAAACACCTTGAACTCATGTTGCCAAAGAGGCCTAGTCGCGTCGGGCCTCTGCATCTGAGTCAATATGCGGCCCTGATTGATTTTGATCGCATCAATATGGCGGTCCAGTTTCAGCAGCATCGGCAACGCTTCAGCCAGACGATTAAGTTTAATAAACATGATTGCGTCCAGTTCGGGGAGATCGGTCATTGCCATTGACGGCGTCGCTCGTTTCGGCGTCAGCCAAAGTCACATAACGGATCACTCGCGCAGGGTTCCCGGCAACTATGGCAAAGGGTGGCACATCGTGCGTCACAACAGCCCCAGCGCCTACGATGGCTGCTTTTCCGATGGTGACGCCGCGCAGAACCATGGCACCCGCAGCGATCCAAGCGTCATCGTCGATTAGCACAGGCCGTTCGCCCAAGTCCATTCGGTTGGGATGACCGACCGTGGCGATGGCGCGAAAATGCTGATGACGCGAGACGGGGTCAACAGAATGAGTCAGATTGTCGAAGATGTTGACATTGTGTGAAATCATGACTCTATTGCCAATGTCAATTTGTCCAGCTGACCAGATGCGACTACCCTCGCCTATGTAGCACCATTGGCCCACCGTGATTTGCCCCCCGTGAGCAAATGTCAATAAGGACCCCTCCACAATAGTGCCTGCCCCAATCTTGATGAGGGCTGAATCATTGCCGATATTGATGATTCGCGCTGACGGTCCCAGTCGAGCCGTTGGGTGCTTGTTGCAAGTCGGCTTACCAATCAAGCGACGCAGAAGATAATGAAAGTTAATACCAAGCACAGACGAGCCCTAGATGTTTATTGAGTAAGGTGGACAAAGCGCTCCCACTGGAGCGCTTTGCTGTACTTTTCAGAAATCATGGCATTCCCAGCGACTGATATACCAGATCGCTGGTCTTCACTCTTCAGAAGTTGACTTATCAGGTCTAAAGCAATATTTGGTGCGGAATACGTGACCAAGTTTTCGCCAGCAACCATGCTCGCCGGGTAGTTGCCTTCGTCCGACAACAGAAGACTGCCACATCCCATGGCCTCGAAGCAACGCATATTGCCACGGTCTTGACCGGCCATATCTACAGCGCCATTCAAAACGATCTTTGCTTGCGAAATCATCTTGTATAACTCTCGCCCGAATACCGGCGCATGACTAACCGCTCGAATATCCGCCGGGCGGCAATGTGATGCGAGTGGCAAAAAATACCCTATTGGCGATTCCGCTAAACGTGTGAGCCTTGATCGATCAAGGCAGAAAACGATATTCAGCTTATCCCGCAGAGAAGAGACTGTCTCTAAGACCAACGCACGTTTGCGATGATGGCGCGAATAGCCTCCTACAAAAAGCACATCGATCGGCCGATCTGTGTTAGCGGCATACGAGTCCATCTCGGGGTCATGTGCCGGCGAAAAATACTCTGCATGCCAACCGCGTTGCCGGTAACCTTCAAGGATACTTGGAAAATTACACACCACCAAGTCGTAGGCTGAAAAATCTGCGCCCGGCGAAGGCGCAGCCCGCCAAGCTATAGCCTTTTTCACACAACCGGGCAAACTGCGCACAAAGTCACTTTGGTAACGCATGGGGTCGAGGTTGTAGAACACTTCAGTTCTGTGACTCTCAATCTGTGCAAGCAGGATACTCGCAAGACTCACCTTAGAGCGCATGCCTTGTTCTTGCGCCCACCGTCGCTGCAGTTGTTCATCATCGCCATTGGTGAAAAAGGCAGGGGTTTCGCGATCAAGCACAGGCTTCAAGAAATGGCAGGCTCCAAAACGGTCGCCGAGAAAAGCATCTATTTGTGATGCAAACGAAATGCAATCTTGTGTCAGCCCACGTAAGCGTGGAACATAAGCCGGATAAAGACCGGAATTTTGAAATAGTCTCATGGCTGGACGGGCACCTTTCCCTCATTTTTTATGTCCAATCCCAAGATCAAAACCAAGCAGATCCACAACATGCTGTCCGCGAAAAGTGCTCCTGAAATTTGAGAGATCACAAGAGACTGCAAAAAAAGGAGCGATACAAGATCATCCTCGGTTTTTAATAATTTTAAGGATTTAAAAAAACCGTGAAAAAGAAGTATGGCTAACACAGCGGTCAGCGGCAATCCAAAGGACAAAGCACCTTCAAGAAAAATGTTGTGAGGATAAGCTCCAGATTTCAATTCGACCGAAGCACTACCCAACCAAGGTGAAGCAGCAATTTGGTGCAAGCTGTCTTGAATCAAGGCAATACGTTCTGTCGTAGATGGGTCATCATCAATCGCAATAAGCCTTTGAAAAAATGGGCTGTCAACATATACCAAAAGCAAAATAGCTGCAAGTACGGCCAATCCGATCATGGGTGCAATTAATGCCCTCTGGCTCGCCCAAATGAATAGAACTATTGCCAATGCAATTACAGGACCTTTCGATCCGGTTTGAATGACGACAATGATAAGCGCCATCATAGTCAGCATGATCGTAGCGCGTATCCAGAATGACTTTGATCGCATTAGTGTCATGCCACAAAGAAAACCGCTGAGTGCGAGGTGCCCAAGGGTCACTGGATTTAAAGCTGTACTTGATAATCGGCCAGTTACTTCAGTTAAATCTGACTCACCAAAGATTCCGAAATAATTTGCAAGCAGAGCGGTCAAACTCCCAGCTGTTGCCAAGGCGAATCCTGCTATCGCATAGTTTTTTGGTTGATAAGCGTCCAGTGCCCAGATTGCGAGTACTGGTAGAACGCAGCTAATCAAAAATAACTCTAGTGCATAGTCTGCATTTTCAATGGCTGTAATGGACGTATCAAAACCCAATCTCAAAATCAAAGCATACCAAATAAGTAACATCAAGAAATGCCATTTATCGATACGTATACTGGTGGTGAGAGCAATCACCAATATACCTAGCGATCCTAGAAATAATCGAAATGGTACAGAAAGCATCCTGCTCTCAACGCCGAGCCAACTTACAAGATTACCGATGATTGGGTATCCAAAAACCGCTAGGGCAAAAATGAACGCACTACATTGGGCTGAAATGGTTTGCGCTCGCTCGAGAGTGCATGAAGCGTCGTTAATGCTCAGGTGATGGATTTCTAAACGATTCATGACATCCAGCTCAGGGCCGTAGGACTTTCTTGACTGTGGCGACCGTCATTTTGAGGCGTCGGGGTGTTCCAAGTACCACTTCAGATGCAAATACGGCCACAGCCGTCCGCACCGTTCCCAATCCCAGCCACGCATAGCATTCAGCGCATTGACGCGCTCAAGGAGTGCCTTGCGGTCGACCAGGGCATCAAACTGGGATTCTGGCCTAGACAAAAGGCTGGCTGCCCACCGCCCCAAGGCACCGTTGAGCCACTCGGGCATGGGCGAATTGAAACCTACCTTGCGTCGCGCCATCCTTATGCTGTCTGGCATATATCCAGCCATAGCATTACGTGCAACCGCTTTCGTTCGTCCATCTTCGCTTTTGGCACCGTCGGGCAGTGACATCACGTAGGTAACCAATCTCCAGTCCATAAAAGGCATGCGAACCTCAACGCCATGGGCCATAGACAGGCGGTCGAAGTTGCGCAATATGGTGGGCAACACAGTGCCGTGGAACATGCGATAGAGCCGCCGGTTCAATGGCCCCCAATGCGAAGGCAAGTTATCGCTGTCGCTGGGCAAGGTAGGTGGCCGTGGTGCAATCAAGGTGTGACCACGGAGAAAGTTCAGGCCTCGCGCCGATAGGGTGGCCAGCTTGACAGAGTCGATAGCGTGTTGAATGGCGACCGACCCTTGCGCAAGTCGAGCAGCTTGGTTGCGTAGCGCAAAGCCCAACGACTGCCCGGCCTGCCGGTAGCCGCCCATGAGCTCGTCTGCACCGTGCCCGTCGAGCGATACCAAAGTGTGGGCGCTACGCAGTTCTCGGTAAATCTGCCAAGGCGCCGTTGGCAGGCCGATGTACACCTCATCCAGGTCGGCAAGAATGGTGTCTATTTGAGCCAATGGATCTGCTTCCTCAAAGCTCAGCACGTGGGGGGTGACTCCTGCATACCCTGCCGCTTCCATCGCCTCTGGCGTCTCGTCATTGGACTGGCCCGGGAAAGACGCAACGAATGCATGGCGCCAGTCAGCGGCTTCGCGTAGGTGTGGCTTGGAGTCGGCGGCTACATGGGCCATTGCACAGGCAATGGCACTTGAATCGAATCCGCCGCTCAAGCAGGTTCCCACAGAGACGTCACTGCGTAGGCGCAGGCGGACAGCATCAAAGAACAGCTCTCGAAAACGTGCCGCCTGGTCCTCGCGTGATGATGGAACTTGAACCAAGTGATCAATGGTGCGCCACCACCGTGTGACGCTCAGTTGGCCCTTACGCAGCCAAGCAAAGTGTCCACCCGGTAAACGGCGGATTGACCCAAGCAAGGTGGACTCACTGCCTTCAATACTGAACGGGTCGAACAGAAGCCGTTTGGCAACCGACGGGCTGATCGCTCCATCGATGTATGGCAGGGAACGTAATGCGCGCATTTCCGACGCGAAGCTGAAGCGGCCTCCGCTTTGAGAATACAGCAAGGGTTTTATTCCGAAGCGGTCGCGCGCCAGGAACACGTCGCCAGAGCGGTTATCACGAATCACCAGTGCCCACATGCCATTGAATCTGTTCAACATGGCTTCACCCCAGTGCCGCCAAGCCTCAAGGACGACTTCTGTATCACTCTCACTTCGAAATTGGCTCCCTAACGCCTCCAACTCGGCTCTGAGTTCAAGAAAGTTAAAGATTTCGCCGTTGTAGACAATGGTGTGGCTCCCGTCCGGACTTTGCATGGGTTGGTGACCACGCTCGCTGGTATCAATGATCGCCAAGCGGCGATGAACCAGCCCGGCTTTGCCGTCGCCGCTGATCCAGATACCCTCGCCGTCCGGGCCGCGGTGCGTCAAAGCATGCGCCAGCCGCGATAGATCAGACCGGTCAAGGTCGGCCGGATTATTGACGAAGATTCCGGCGATGCCGCACATGAGTCAGGCCCCCCGTCGCATAAGGCGGCGTAAGGCCGAAAGAGTAACTGCCGTCAGTAGTCGACCATTCTTGCTCACCACTGTTGCTGCTACTGAGCCGAAAACCACAGAACACGCCACCATGGCATAGGCGGCCATAAGCTGTGCCCATCCTGAAGGTGCGAGCCAGTCCAAATGCCACCAAGCGAAACCAAGGAGCAAACCGACGATGAGCGGAGGCAAGGTGCATTCGATCAGCTTGCGCATGGCCATGGTTGTAGAAAAGTGCTGTCCAGTGAACCACAGCGTAACGCCAAGTCGAATCGCATTAGCGACTAGGTAGCCTGCGCCAGCAGCCACAGGTCCAAAGTTCTTGATGGCAATATAGGTGAAGACAACGGTAATAACGGCATGGGCAACAGTCAGGCTGGCGATTCGGCCGCTCTGGCCGGTACCTATGGCGAAATAGTAATAAACATTGACACCGCAACCCAAAATGCCAGCAGCAGCGAGTGTACGCAACATCGGCGCGCCACCACTGGCTGTTTCCTTGTTGACCCAAAGGGTCAACAGATCACCTGCCAAAGGGATGAGTGGTGCCAGTGCAGCAACGCCCAATACGTTGAGAATCCAAGAGGCCTGAATGAAAAATGAGGCCCTCCGCTCGATGGGATCGCCGGCCGTGACAGTGAAATGCGGAAACAGGACTTCGGTCGCCTTGAGAAGCCCCATGTGGACCACCTCTTGCAACCGCATGGCCACGTTGTATTGACCAACGACCGATAACGGTGCGAACACGCCCAGCACGTAGCGATCCACTTGGTTGCCGACAGCGCCGACAAAGTGCGCGCCGCCTTGCCACTTGCCGAATTTGGCAATGCTATGCAGCTCACGTCGGTTAAATCGTTGCAGCGGGAACATCCTTGGCATAAGGCGCCTTACAAGCACCACCCATAACACCAGCGACAGCAGAAAACCAGCGCTTGTGCCAAGCAAAAAACCAAGGTAATCCGGCCGCAGCATAGCCCCAGCAACTATAGAGGCTGCACTGGTCACAGCCGCAGCAACACTGACCCAGGCGAGAAAGGCATAACGCTGCGTAGAGGCAACCGTGGCTTGAAAGACGAGGACACCTTGTTGAGCAGCCCACCCAATGCCTGCGACAAAGAACGCGAGCGACCAATGGGTGGTGTTGCCGCTTTCCTTACTGAGAAAATGCACCGAAGCTTCACCAGCCAAGGCCAGAAAAGCGACGACAGCCAGACTGCCCGCCGCACACACAAAGAGCCCCGCCGATAGCACTGGAGTTGCAAGTTCAAAATCTCCAGCCGCTATTTGTGGTGACAGGTGTGCGACCATGGCCTGTCCCAGCACAGTGCCCACCAACGTGAAGGGCGCGTAGATCGCGATGACAAGGCCGGCCGCGCCGAACGCTTCCAGTCCAATGTAGGAGATCACGATTGGAATGGTCGCGAAATTGATGACAAGCGAGAATCCAAAGGCAATGAGATTCCAGCGAGAATTTGAAACAAGGCGGTCACTAGGGCTTGACGCGGGCGCAACGGCCAACGTTTTCGCTTCGGTCATTCCCGAAAACTCCGGATGGCATCGGCAACCGCTTGCTGCTGGGCCTGCGTCATTTCCGGAAAGATCGGAATCGAAAGGATGCGCGACTGGTTGCGGTGAGCATTGGGAAAATCTGCCGGCTGGTGTCCAAAACGTGCATAAGCAGGCACAAATGGCAGGGCAGTGGGATAACTGATGACCGTTTGGATACCCACAGCATTCAAGTAGCGGGCCAGTGCATCTCGCATTTCATGCTGAATGACATAGAGATGGAAAACGTGCTCGCGACCAGGGGCGGTGACGGGGAGCCCCAAGCCCTTGATGCCTTGTAGAAGAACACCATAGCTGCTTGCAAGTTCTTGCCGGCGCAGCGTCCAGCCAGCCAGATGCGGCAACTTGACCGAAAGAATGGCAGCCTGCAGGCCATCAAGACGACTGTTGATGCCTTCAATTTGATGGTCGCCTTTGATCAGGCCGCCATGGCGCGCAAACCTGCCCATGCGCGCGGCCAAGCCGTCATCGTTGGTGCAAACTGCACCGGCGTCGCCCATGGCGCCCAGGTTTTTACCCGGATAGAACGAAAATGAAGCAGCGTCGCCAAATGTGCCGACCTGCTGACCATCCCACTTGGCGAGGTGCGCTTGCGCGCAGTCTTCAACAACCCACAGCTTGTGCTTGCGGGCAATGGCCATGATGGCACCCATGTCGGCAGACTGACCGTAGAGGTGGACGGGAATGATGCCCACGGTTCGGGGTGTGATCTTGGCTTCGAGTTGCGCAGGGTCAATGGTGTAGGTGTCGGCGTCTGTATCGCAAAACACGACTGTGCCGCCAGCCTGCGTAACGGTTTCGCTGGTTGAAATCCAAGAATGGGCCGGGACAATGACTTCATCGCCAGGTTTGACACCCAGACCGTGCATGGCGATGTACAGGGAGTCCGTGCCGTTGGCACAAGAGACACAATGCTTGAGTTGCATCGCAGCAGCAAAGGCTTGTTCAAATTCTTGAACGTAAGGCCCTCGAATGAAGGCCGAGGTTTTAATGACGTTGGCAATGGCGGCGTCAATGTCGTCTTTGATGGTCAGGTATTGGGCGTGTAGGTCAGCAAAAGGGACGTTCATAAGTGCTCAGTAAGGTATTTTTCGGCCAAAATCGATAAGCTTTTTTTCCAAGCGATCAAATAGTAGATGACAGAAGAAAAGGCTAAGCATCAAGCTCCCGATTAACAGTAAAACTTGAGGCCAACCAGATAGCGTTTTCGGGTATCCGGTCAGCAAGAATGCTGTGGCAATAATGATGGGATGGAACAGGTAAAGAGAATATGAAATTCGCCCCAAGAAGAGCAAACTCCTAGACCGCAATGCATGCATCCACAGCGATGTGGATCCAAGATGTAACAAAATATTAGTAATGACCAGTGCAGAGCAAAGGTTCAAAGTCGTATGTCCGATGTAGGCCATTAGTGATCCCGAGTCACGACGGACGAATAAAAGCATCACAAAACTCCAGAGCATTGCGCGGCGCAGCCCGATAAGGTTGGTTTTGAGCCATTTTGTCCATTGGGGATTGTTGAATGCACATGCAATGAGGCCTCCAATCGCAAGGCCATCCAGTCGGGCCAAGGTTCCTAAGTCGGAAGGAAAATTGTTAGACGGATCGAGCGCAAATATACAAGCTCTCCAAACCACTGAGGTGACCGCTATGCAGGCGAGGAAAATCGGTAAACGTGATTTTTGTAGCATGAGCGCCAACAACGGAAATACAAGGTAGTACTGCTCTTCTATTGCTACCGACCAAGTTACAGAGATGCCGTCTGGCCCATAACTGGCGTTTTCAGCCATCCAGAAATTTTGTGTGAAAGTTAAAAATCGCCAAAGCGAAATTTGATCGTTAAAAACATTATTTTGTACGCCACTGTTCCAAACGATCACCCAAAAAACAGCTAACAATAAAAAATAAGGAGGTAGTATGCGTAGGGCTCTGCGTGTATAGAAATTTCGTAGAAAAAGTGTATTGGATTGATTTCTGCTTATGATGATGCGCGTTATTAAAAACCCAGAAAGTACAAAAAACAAATTAACGCCTGCGCCGCCTAGCAAAAATACTCGGAATAAGGCTTGAAACGCCCTGCCTTCGCTAGCCCAAGCCGGTATACCGATAAAATGCCATGCCAACACCATCCCGACAGCGAGACCTCGAAGGCCATCTAATTCAATGTCCCGATGAGTGGTCAATGAGATTCCTTGCTGCATCTTATTGTTGATTGTCAAGATTTTTGAGGAGCACAATCGAACCGGTCATGATGCATCAATCAAGCTAGCAGACACTATATTTGATTTGAGTAACCGTGCAGGGTTGCCAGCATAAGTTCCTGAAATAGCGATGTCACGAGTGACAACCGCACCAGCACCAATGACCACATCGTCACAGATTACAACAGGAAGAATCGTAGCGTTGGATCCGATCGAGACGCGGTTGCCAATACGTGTGGAGCCCCACAGGCTTTTGTTGCCCCTGGCTGGACCGCCTTGTGCGAACTTGTCGTTGGTGAACATAACGCTGTGGCCAATGAAACAGTCTTCTCCAATTTCTACGAGTTCACAAACGAAAGAGTGCGACTGTACTTTGGTCCGCGCGCCAATCTTTACTCCTTTTTGTATTTCGGTAAATGGGCCTACAAATACATCGTCACAGATCGTGCAATCGTAAAGATTTGCAGGCTGCACTACCGTCACATTGTTGCCAAAATTGACGCCTACAACGCCAATTTGTTTCAAATTCGGATTTGGCATTATTTGCCTCCAAGGCGGGAGTGCTTAGCACGAAAGCGCAGTGGCACTTCCCGGCCAGTTTCTGAGGATTCGTAAATAGCGCTAATAAGCTCCAAGCTTTTGCGACCCACAAGCCCATCTACAAGATGCGGCGTACCCTTTTTAATGCTGTCGACGACATGCTCGTAGTAGGCTTGGTGTCCAAATCCATAGATATTTGGTGGGTTAACCGAGTAGTCAGCCATGACCCTTTCATCGCCATCGCTTGGCTTGGAAAAATTCCAAACTTTCATTTGATTGACGGCAAATCCACCAATTTCTACGGTTCCGCCTTCACCAAGCACAGAGATCGACCCTTCCAAGTCGGTTGGGCGTGCGGCAGTTGTTGCCTCAATCACACCAAGCGCTCCATTTCTAAAGCGCAGCGTCACGACCGCGGTGTCTTCGGCTTCAATGTTTGCCAAGGCGGTTGAACTCATAGCAAATACGCTCTCGACCTCGCCCATCATCCACTCAAGCAGGTCTACGTGATGGCTGGCCTGGTTGGTCAAGACGCCACCATCGAGCGCCCAAGTGCCGCGCCATGCGTCCTGGTCGTAGTAGGCTTGCGGCCGACACCATCTTACGCGCACCGTACCAAGAACCAACTTGCCGAATCTGCCCGCATTTAAAGCCGAACGCAGTTTGAGGACAGGGACATTGAATCGGTTCTGCTTAACCACAAACAGTTTCACTCCAGACTCATCGCAAGCCCGAATCATTGCGTCGGCATCGTCAAGTGTCAGCGCCATGGGCTTTTCAACCATGATATGTTTACCGTAAGGGGACAGGGCGACCACATGTTCAGCGTGATTGCCACTTTCGGTCAGAATCACCACCACATCAATGGCTACCGAACGCATCATTTCGTGCATATCCGTGAAATGAGGCACTGAAAAATTCTGGGCGATTTTTTCGGCCTTTTCAGCAACCACGTCACACACCGCAACCAGTTTAGCGTTGCGTATCTGCTGTAAGCCAAGTAGCTCGGAGTGGCGTTTAGAAATTCGCCCACAACCAACCAGTGCAAAATTCAAGAAATTCATAACCTTATCTTTCTGTCAGTAAGCCGCGACCAATGCCGAAATACTCCAGCCCCATTGCTTGCATGGTCGCCGGCTCAAAAAGGTTACGCCCGTCAAAGATGATTGGCTGCTTGAGGCGGGTTCTGATTTGATTGAAATCAGGGCTTTTGAAGGCCTTCCACTCGGTCACAATCACCAGGGCATCGGCGTCATTTAGCGCAGCATGTGGGCTTTGAGCGTAGCGAAGGTCTGGTCGATCGCCATAAATGCGCTGAGTTTCTGGCATAGCAACCGGGTCATAGACGGTGACACAGCCGCCGCGTGCCCACAGACCCTCCAAGACCACACGACTGGTCGCTTCACGCATGTCGTCGGTACCAGGCTTAAATGCCAAACCCCAAAGAGCAAGGTTCTTGCCGGTCAAATCGTTACCAAAGCGGCGGGTAATTTTTTCCAAAAGAACCGACTTTTGCGCACGGTTCACATCCTCAACGGCCTGTAGTATTTTCAGTGGCATACCCAGCGCTGTGGCGGTCTGTTTTAAGGCGCGTACATCTTTGGGAAAGCAAGATCCTCCGTAGCCACAACCAGAATACAGAAAATGGTAACCAATGCGCTGATCTGAACCTATGCCCTTTCGTACCTGTTCAATGTCTGCGCCCAGTTTGTCTGCGAGGTTGGCTAATTCGTTCATGAAAGAAATTCGGGTAGCCAGCATGGCATTTGCCGCATATTTGGTCAGTTCGGCGGATTTGACATCCATAACCATCAGACGGTCATGATTACGCTGGAAGGGGGCGTACATTTCGCGCAAGATTTGTATCGCTCGTTCATCATCTGCCCCAATCACGATTCGGTCTGGACGATTAAAGTCTTCGATAGCTGCGCCTTCTTTTAAAAATTCAGGGTTGGAGACGACCGAGAACTTATGACCATGATCAGCTCGTTGAGCCAATTCATCCGCAATGGCGGCCGTCACTCTATCTGCCGTACCGACCGGTACGGTTGATTTGTTGACGATCACCTTGTATTCGGTTAGGTGCTTGCCAACGTTGCGGGCAGCATCCAAGACATATCGCAAATCAGCCGAACCATCCTCATCGGATGGGGTGCCGACCGCAATCATTTGCACCAAGCCGTGCGCTACGCTGGCTGCTACGTCGGTTGTGAAGCTCAGTCGCCCAGATGCAACATTGCGTTCGATCACTTCATGCAGGCCCGGTTCGTGGATGGGCACTACGCCGCTATTTAGCAATTGAATTTTGCTCTGATCAATGTCCAGACACACCACATCGTTGCCCAAGTCAGCCAAACATGCTCCAGAAACCAAACCGACATAGCCTGTTCCGATGACGGTAATTTTCATATTGGATCAATTAAATAAGGATTTAAACCGGTCACTTCATAGCTGTATCAGCACGAAAAAAAGCTTGGGGCTGGGGCAGTATGACTGGAGCTTGGATGTTGAACCGGGTTCTTGCAAGTTCCGAATCACTCCAGGCTAACGTTGACGCTAAATCCATTGGCCTTCAGAAGCGCGTGTTGTTTGGCTTGTGCCAAATCTGAGCTAGCCATCTCGGCACACATTTCTTGCGCGGTGATCTCGGGAACCCAGCCCAGTTTTTGCTTGGCCTTGCTAGGGTCGCCCAACAGTGTTTCAACTTCTGTGGGGCGAAAGTAGCGGGGGTCAATGCGGACGATAGGTTCAAGGGGACATGGATTCCCGTCTTCACGGGAATGACAGAACGCAACTTCGTTGACACCGCTGCCTTCCCAACGGAGCCGCATGCCCAGCGCTGTAGCAGTCCACTCGATAAACTGCCTCACGCTGTACTGCACGCCGGTCGCGATCACAAAGTCTTCGGGTTGGTCTTGCTGCAGCATCATCCATTGCATGCGCACATAGTCTTTGGCATGGCCCCAGTCGCGCAAGGCGTCGATGTTGCCCATGTACAAGCAGCTCTCCAGCCCTTGACTGATATTGGCTAGGCCGCGGGTGATTTTGCGGGTAACAAAGGTCTCCCCGCGTCGTGGGCTTTCGTGGTTGAACAGTATTCCGTTGCAGGCATACATGCCATAAGCTTCACGGTAGTTGATCGTGATCCAATAGGCAAAGAGCTTGGCCACGGCGTAGGGGCTGCGCGGGTAAAAGGGCGTGGTTTCTTTCTGAGGGGTTTCTTGGACCAGCCCATAGAGTTCACTGGTGCTGGCTTGGTAAAAGCGGGTTTTCTTCTCCAGCCCCAGGATGCGGATGGCCTCCAGAATGCGCAGGGTACCCATGGCATCCACGTCTGCGGTGTATTCGGGGCTCTCAAAGCTCACCGCCACATGGCTCTGCGCGCCAAGGTTGTAGATCTCATCCGGCTGCGTTTCCTGGATGATGCGCGTCAGGTTGCTGCTGTCGCTCAAGTCACCGTAGTGCAGCTTGAAGCGGGCGTTGTCCACATGCGGGTCTTGGTAGATGTGGTCAACGCGCTGGGTGTTGAACGAGCTAGCGCGGCGCTTGATGCCGTGCACTGTGTAGCCTTTTTCAAGCAAAAATTCAGCCAGGAAAGAGCCGTCTTGGCCGGTGACGCCTGTGATGAGAGCGACTTTAGGTTGATTCTTTTGTAGCATAGTGGGTAACAAAATCTTGGTAGGCCGTTGCCAAGCCCTGTTGTAATTGAATCTTGGCATTCCATCCTAGGGCGTTGAGTCTGGCGCTGTCCATCCATTTGCGTGGTGCACCATCAGGTTTGCTCGTATCAAATTCGATGTCGCCCGAGTAGCCAACGGCAATTGCAATTGACCGAGCCAGTTCTGCAATAGTGATATCTGAACCAAAGCCCACATTGATGTGGCTTAGCATAGGCTTTGTAACTTGATCCAGGCTTTCTTTGGGTAAGCCCATCACAAAAACGCTGGCAGCCGCCATATCATCCACATACAAAAACTCGCGACGGGGCGTTCCAGTGCCCCAAATAAGCACGCTTGGTGCGCCGGTCAATTTGGCCTCATGAAAGCGCCGAATGAGCGCAGGGATGACATGGCTGTTTTCCGGGTGATAGTTGTCGCCAGGGCCATACAGGTTAGTGGGCATGACGCTGCGGTAGTCCACGCCATGGCTTTGACCGTATTGCCGGTTGTAGCTTTCACAAAGTTTGATGCCTGCAATTTTGGCAACAGCGTAGGGCTCGTTGGTCGGCTCCAAGGCCCCTGAGAGTAGGGCGTCTTCCCGCATGGGTTGCTCCGCTGAACGCGGGTAAATGCAGCTGGACCCCAGAAACAGTAGCTTCTTCACGCCGCTCTGAAATGCAGCCTCAATCACATTGGCCTGGACCATCAGATTTTGGTAAATGAAGTCTGCTGGGTAGGTATTGTTGGCGTATATGCCCCCCACTTTGGCAGCGGCCATATAGACCTGCGAGGGCCGCTCCGTTGCAAAAAATCTGATGACAGCCGCTTGATTGGTCAAGTCAAGTTCGGCATGTGTTCGATAGAGCAGGTCTTTGTGGCCCTGTCGTTGCAGTGTTCGAACGATAGCGCTGCCCACCATGCCTCGATGGCCCGCAATATAGATTCTTTCAGGGGATTTAAATGCGGTCATAGGTGTTTTCAAAGCGAACAACGTCGTCCTCACCCAGGTAACTGCCTGACTGAACCTCAATCAACTCTAGGTCTGTCTTGCCTGGGTTGGTGAGGCTATGTCTAACACCCAACGGAATGTAAGTGCTTTGATTTTCTGTCAAAAACATGTCCTCTTCGCCCTTGGTGACCAAAGCCGTACCTTTGACCACGATCCAGTGCTCGGCCCGGTGCTGATGCATCTGAAGGCTGAGCTTCGCGCCAGGTCGCACGGTAATCCGCTTCACCTGGTGCCGATCGCCCATGTCCACACTGTCGTAGCTCCCCCAAGGACGGGCAACCTTACGGTGTTGGACTGCTTGAACAATATGATCGGCATCCAGCTGCGCAACCACCTGCTTGACAAGCTCTGCATGGGTGACCGCTGCAACCAGTAGGGCGTCAGGGGTGTCTACTACCAGCAAGTCTTGGGTACCCAAGGTGACAACCGGTCGATGCGGCGCATGAATGAAAGTGTTTGACGAATGCAGCGTTATGCCGTGGCCATTGATGCGGTTTCCGTTGGCGTCGGCCGCAGTCAGGCTGGCAACAGCGTTCCAACTGCCAACATCACTCCACTGGCCAGCAAATTCAAGAACAGCAACGTTCCGATGATGCTCCAGTACCGCGTAGTCAATGCTGTCCGCGCGGCAAGCTTCGAACAATAGCCTATCCGGCCTCACGAAGTTGCCATCATGGTGGGCTGACTGCATGGCCTGCTGGCAAAATTGCAGTATGTCGAGCGCGTGTTGTCCAAGTGCGCTTAGCAAGGTCTGCGCACGGCACAAAAATATGCCCGCATTCCAATAAGCGTTGCCAGACAGCAGCAGACTTTCGGCCTTGTCTGAAGGCGGTTTCTCGATAAAGGCATCCACGTGGCTTGTGCCATCGGGCCGCGTCAAACCTCGTTGAATATAGCCAAATGCAGTGCTGGGAAATGTTGGTGTAACCCCGAATGTCACAATGGCACCCGCCTCAGCTGCTGTTATGCCCTGCCCGACCAATTGGGCAAAAGCGTGTGCGTCTGGTATGTGGTGATCGGACGGACAAAATAGCAGCAGATCTTCCGGTTTAGCCATGAGTGCCGTTATGGCCATGGCGGCTGCAGTATTGCGAGCAACGGGCTCGAGGAGGATCGTGGCTTGGACCGCCGCAGCGCGCACTGCATCCGACACCAAAAATCGATGCTCTTCCGAAGCAACGCAAACGACCCTGTTGTTAAGAAGAGAAAGCCGCTCCAGGGTCAATTGCAGAAGGCTTTTGTCATCGATCAAGGGTACAAATTGCTTTGGGAAGCTTTTTCGGCTCAGTGGCCAAAGCCGAGTTCCTGAGCCGCCGCAAAGAACAATTGGCGTGACAGATGGTGGCTGAGTCATGGATACACAGATTTGGTGATGACTGTTGTCAGCAAGGGGGGGGGTAGAAAAAACCGCCGGGCAGGTTACCGGGGCACTAACAAGAGGGGAAGAAGTCTCAGACGGAGCCAATCTGGAGTAACTTAGATGTAATGCATCATCGTACCGCACATTCAAGTCAGCGCCACTGTGTTTGACAAAAAATGTAGAGTGTGCGCCAGGTTTAATTGATCTAAAACCTAGTCCTGATCCTAAAATTATATCTATCCAATAAAGATGAAAATACCGTTGTAATGTCGGTAAATTAATACAATTATTGATAAGGACTTACCCAAATGAAAAGTATCTGTTCGTTAGCAATTTGATTAACTTCCTGAGCCAGACAAGAGTCTGAAAAATCAGGCCAATGAAATTAAAGATCGGAAGATCAAAGCAATGTTAGAGGGCATACTTGCCACGGTGCAGGCGTTTGGCAGCAGGTCAAAGAACTGTTAGCACCCCAGGCCCTTGGCGCTAAAGGCAAGACCAAGGCCGACATCGCCTCCATGCCTGACGCAGAACCGGGTAACGGCGTGAATGGCAGCAACCCAAGCGGCTGAAGTAACATCAGCCTATGACCGTCCAAGCCCCCGACCCCAGCCCCATTTCCCCCCGCCAAAAGGCCGACATCCTGGCGCAGGCCTTGCCGTATATCCGCAAGTTCCACGGCAAGACCATGGTCATCAAGTATGGCGGCAACGCCATGACCGACCCCGAGCTGCAGGCCGACTTTGCCGAAGACGTGGTGCTGCTCAAGCTGGTGGGCATCAACCCTGTTGTGGTGCATGGCGGCGGGCCGCAGATTGAGAATGCGCTGAACCGCCTGGGCAAGAAGGGCGAGTTCATACAGGGCATGCGCGTGACCGACGCCGAAACCATGGAGGTGGTGGAGTGGGTGCTGGGCGGCGAGGTGCAGCAAGATATTGTGGGCCTGATCAACCAGGCCGGCGGCAAGGCAGTGGGCCTGACCGGTCGAGACGGCGGCCTGATCCGGGCGCAAAAGCTCAAGATGGTGGACAGCCAGGACCCCAGCAAGGAAGTGGATGTGGGCCAGGTGGGCGATATCGTCAGCATTGACCCCAGCGTGGTCAAGGCGCTGCAAGACGACGCCTTCATCCCCGTCATCAGCCCGATCGGCTTTGGCGTGCACAACGAAAGCTACAACATCAATGCCGATGTGGTCGCGGCCCGACTGGCCACGGTGCTCAAGGCTGAAAAGCTGATCATGCTCACCAACATCAGCGGCGTGCTGAACAAGGCGGGCGAGCTGTTGACCGACCTGACCGCGCGCCGCATTGACGAGCTGTTTGCGGATGGCACGATTTCGGGTGGCATGTTGCCCAAAATCAGCGGTGCGCTGGATGCGGCCAAAAGCGGCGTCAACTCAGTTCACATTGTTGATGGCCGCGTGCCCCATGTGCTGCTGCTGGAGATCCTGACCGACCAGGCCTTTGGCACCATGATCCGCTCCCACTGAGACCGACGCTGCCCTAAGCCATGGCCCAGTCCGACCCCCAAGCTGACGCTCATCCCTCTGATCGGACGGCCGAGGCACCAGCCCGTAAACGGCCCAAGCCGGGGGAGCGACGGGTGCAAATTTTGCAGGCGCTGGCCAGCATGTTGCAGCAACCCGGGCTTGAGCGCATCACCACGGCGGCGCTGGCAGCCCGGCTAGAGGTGAGCGAGGCTGCCCTGTACCGGCACTTTGCCAGCAAGGCCCAGATGTTTGAGGGCCTCATTGATTTCATTGAGCAGACCGTGTTTGCGCTGGTCAATCAGATCGCCCAGCAGGACAACGCCGGGGTTGGGTCCGGTCCGGCGCCCGGTGCCCGCCAGGCGGGTCGGGTTCTGGCTATGGTGATCCAGTTTGCCGAGAAGAACCCGGGCATGGCACGGGTCATGGTCGGCGATGCGCTGGTCTATGAGAACGAGCGCCTGCAACAACGCATGAACCATTTTTTTGACAAACTCGAAGCCAGCTTGCGCCAATGTCTGCGGAACGGGGCATCGGCTGGTGGTTCAGACACGCCTACGGTCGATGCGCAGGTTCAGGCGTCGGCCTTGACGGCGTTTCTGGTTGGTCGGTTGCAGCGCTTTGCGCGCTCCGGTTTCAAGCGGCTGCCCTCGGAACACCTCGAGCCGAGCCTGGCCTTACTGCTCGGTTGAACCACCCGCGGCCGCTTGGACCGCACTTGGTGCCAGCCGTGCAAGCCATTTACTTTGATTAAAGTAGCCCTGAATTGGGCCGCGGGGAGCAAACAGCAGCAGAAATGTTGCAAAATAGCACGATCGTTCTATTTTTATGACCAGCTTGCTATCCCTCACCATCCCTGCCGACCCGTCGGGCCAGACACTGGCGCGCGTACGTAGCCTGCACAAAGGCCAGCAAACCAAGCAAACCATTCTGGAGGCGGCACTGTTACTGGCCTCCCAAATCGGTCTCGAGGGCCTGAGCATTGGCGCGCTGGCCGATGTCACACACATGAGCAAGTCGGGCGTGTTTGCACACTTTGGCTCGCGTGAAGAGCTGCAAATCTCGGTGATCCGCGAGTACTACAGCCGCTTTGCCGACGAGGTGTTTTACCCGGCCATGCAGCAGCCGCGCGGATTGCCGCGTGTCAAGGCTTTGTTTGACAACTGGATGCAACGGGTGGCGGTCGAAATCCAGTCCGGCTGCATCTTCATCAGCGGTGCGGTAGAGTTTGACGACCGGCCCGGCCCGGTGCGCGATGCGCTGGCCAGCTCGGTGCAGGCCTGGCTGGCCGCCCTGTACCGCGCTGTGGTGCAGGCCAAGCAAGAGGGCCACCTGTTGCAAAGCGCCGACGAGGAGCAAATGGCCTTTGAGATTCACGCCCTGATTCTGGCCCTGCACTACGAGGCTCGGTTTCTGCAAAACCCGCGCTCGGTGGGTCGTGCGCACCGAGGTTTTGACAACATCCTGGCGCGCTACGGGCCAGCGGCCGCCAAATAGACAACGTTTTTTTCACATCCAACCCATCCCCCAAGGAGCCAACACATGCCCGCCTATACCCCGCCGCTGCGCGACATGCAGTTTGTCATGCACGAACTGCTCAAAGTCACTGATGCCTTCAAGGCCATGCCACAGCACGCCGATGTCGATATCGAGACCGTTAATGCGGTGCTTGAAGAGGGTGGCAAGTTTGCTTCTGAGGTGCTGTTCCCGCTCAATGTCAGCGGCGACACCGAAGGCTGCAGCCTCGACCCAGCCAGCCACGCTGTGACCACGCCCAAAGGCTTCAAGGAGGCCTATGCCAGCTATGTGGCGGGCGGTTGGGCGGCTTTGAGCTGTGACACCGCCTTTGGCGGCCAGGGCCTGCCGCTGGTGGTGAACCAGATGTTTTACGAGATGCTCAACAGCGCCAACCAGGCCTGGACCATGTACCCCGGCCTGACGCATGGCGCCTACGCCTCGCTGCACGCCCACGGCACCGACGCCCAAAAGCAGACCTACCTGGCCAAGATGACCAGCGGCGAGTGGACCGGCACCATGTGCCTGACTGAACCCCACTGCGGCACCGACCTGGGCCTGATGCGCACCAAGGCCGAGCCACAGCCTGATGGCAGCTACCGGATCACCGGCAACAAGATCTTCATCAGCGCTGGCGAGCACGACATGGCCGCCAACATCGTGCACCTGGTGTTGGCCCGCCTGCCCGATGCACCCCCCGGCATCAAGGGCGTGAGCCTGTTTGTGGTACCCAAATATTTGATCAATGCCGATGGCTCTTTGGGTGCACGCAATGGCATTTACTGTGGCGGCTTGGAGCACAAGATGGGCATCCGCGCCAGCGCTACCTGCCAGATGGTGCTGGATGGCGCGGTAGGCGCCATGGTGGGCCAGCCCAACAAGGGCATGCAGGGCATGTTTGTGATGATGAACGCCGCCCGCCTGGGCGTGGGCAACCAGTCGCTGGGGTTGACCGAGGTGGCCTACCAGAACGCACTGGCCTATGCCAAAGACCGCATCCAGATGCGCTCGCTCTCGGGCACCAAGGCCAAGGACAAGCCGGCAGACCCCATCATCGTGCACCCCGATGTCCGCAAAATGCTGCTCACCGCCCGCGCTTACGCCGAGGGCGGCCGCGCCCTGATGGCCTACTGCTCGATGCTGCTGGAGCAGGAACTGAACCACCCCGAGGACAAGGTGCGCAAAGATGCGGGCGAAATGCTGGCCCTACTGACGCCCATCGTCAAGGCCTTCATCACCGACAACGGCTGGACCGCCACCTCCACCTGCCTGCAGGTGTTTGGTGGCCACGGCTACATCAAGGAATGGGGCATGGAGCAGTTTGTGCGCGATTCCCGCATCAACATGATTTACGAAGGCACCAACACCATCCAGTCGCTCGACCTGCTGGGGCGCAAGATTTTGGGCAATAACGGCGCCACCCTCAAGAAGTTTGGCAAGCTGGTGGCGCAGCTGGTGGAAGAAGAGGGCGTCAACGAAAAAATGTCCGAGTTCATCACGCCGATTGCCGTGCTGGGTGAGCAGATGACCAAGTTCACCACCGAGATCGGCTTCAAGGGCTTCCAGAACCCCGACGAGGTGGGCGCCGCAGCGGTGGATTACCTGCGCGTGGCCGGCCACATGGTTTTCGGCTACTTCTGGGCCCGCATGGCGCAGGTGGCGCTGCGAGAGATGGCCGCCGGCAACCCGGACCCGTTCTACCTGGCCAAGGTGCAAACTGCGCGTTTTTACTTTGCCAAGCTGTTCCCCGAGACCGCCACCCTGATGCGCACCGCTCGCAGTGGCGCAGCCGCCCTGATGGACACCGACGCGGTGTTTGCCTGAGCCCGGGCGTGTACTTGTTTAACCTTTGTTGGAGATTCCCATGATTCGTAGCACCTTGGCCACTCTGCTGGCCCTGTCGTCCCTCTCTGCCCTGGCTCAGATGACCCCTGTCGGCCTGTGGCAAACCATCAGCGATGCGGATGGCAAAGCCACGTCCGAGGTGCGTGTGATAGACACCGCGGGCGTGGTGAGTGCCGTTGTTGAAAAAGCACTGACCCAGAGTGGTGAGCCCCTCTGCGACAAATGCACAGATGACCGCAAAGGCAAACCCAAAGTAGGCATGCAAATCATTCGGGATGCCAAGAAGGCTGACGGCAAGGACGTCTGGGAGGGGGGCAATATTCTCGATCCCAACAACGGTACGGTCTACAAACTCAGGCTAACGCCGATTGAGGGCGGCAAAAAACTCGAAGTGCGCGGCTACGTTGGTACCCCCCTGCTGGGCCGCACGCAAACCTGGGTGCGCGTGCAGTAAGCCCGCGCAGGTTCCACCATGTCGCATTTCATTGTCAAAAAAGTCGCGGTGCTGGGCGCCGGTGTGATGGGCGCACAAATTGCGGCGCACCTGGTCAACGTCGGGGTGCCGGTCATTCTGTTTGACCTGCCGGCCAAAGAGGGTCCCAAAAACGGCATCGTCAGCCGCGCGGTCGAAGGTTTGAAGAAGCTCAAGCCCTCGCCCCTGGGTGTGCCCGAAGACGCGGTGCTGATCGGCCAGGCCAACTACGAGGAGCACCTGGCGCTGCTGGGTGGCTGCGACCTGGTGATCGAGGCGATTGCCGAGCGCATGGACTGGAAGCTGGACCTCTACCGCAGAATCGCGCCCCACGTGGCGCCCCATGCGCTGCTGGCCTCCAACACCTCGGGCCTGTCAATCACCGCCTTGAGCGAGGCCCTGCCTGAGGCGATGCGGCCACGCTTTTGCGGCATCCACTTCTTCAACCCGCCGCGTTACATGGCGCTGGTGGAACTGATCAACACCCCGGCCACCGAGCCCGCCAACCTGGACGCGCTGGAGGCCTTTGTCACCAGTACGCTCGGCAAGGGCGTGGTGCGGGCCAAGGATTCGCCCAACTTCATCGCCAACCGGGTCGGCATTGCCGGCATGCTGGCCACCATGAAAGAGGTGGCGAACTTTGGCCTGACCATCGACGTGGTGGACGACCTGACCGGCAAGAAAATGGCCGCGCCAGTTCGGGCACCTTCCGCACCGCCGACGTGGTGGGCCTGGACACCATGGCCCATGTGATCAAGACGCTGCAAGACACGCTGAGCCTGGAGACTGACCCGTTTTACGCCAGCTTTGCCACGCCGGCCGTGTTGCAGCAACTGCTGGCGCTGGGCCACCTAGGGCAGAAAACCAAGGCGGGTTTTTACAAGAAGGAGGGCCGTGACGTGCTGCGCTTTGACGCTGAATCGGGCGAGTACGTGGCGGCCGGCCAAAAGGCCGACGAGGTTTACGCCCGCATGCTCAAAAAGCCGGCTGCCGAGCGCCTGCGCCTGCTGCGCAACAGCGAGGGCGCGCAGGGTCGGTTCTTGTGGGCCATTTTGCGCAACGGCTTTCATTACGCTGCCGTGCATCTGGCCACCATTGCCGACAACGCGCGCGATGTGGACCTGTGCCTGCGCTGGGGCTTTGGCATGAAGCAGGGCCCGTTCGAGCTTTGGCAAGAGGCCGGCTGGTTGGACGTGGCGCAGATGGTGCAAGAGGACATTGATGCCGGCCGCGCCCTGTGTAACACGCCCCTGCCAGACTGGGTGTTCAAGGGCCCGGTGGCCGAGGCCGGCGGTGTGCATACGCCGGCTGGCTCTTGGAACCCGAGCACCGGCCAGTTTGCGCCGGTGCGCCAACTGCCGGTGTATGCCCGCCAGCATTTCCCTGAGAGCGTGCTGGGCGCGCAGGCGCTCAAGGCCGAGGCCACCGGCACCACGCTGCATGAGGACGAGGCCATCCGGCTGTGGACGATGGACCAGCAGGTGCTGATTGCCAGCATCAAGACCAAGATGCACGCGCTCAGCCCCGGCGTGATCGAGGGCCTGATGCAGGGGCTAGAGATGGCCGAGGCCAATTACCAGGGAATGGTGATCTGGTCCCCAGACGACATGTTCTCGGCGGGTGCTGACCTGCAGGCCATGCTGCCGGCCTTCATGATGGTGGGGGTGTCGGCCATTGACGGTGCCGAGGCCGAGATGCAGCAGGCCATGCTGCGCCTGCGCTACGCCACCGTGCCGGTGATCTCGGCCGTTCGTGGCCTGGCACTGGGTGGCGGCTGCGAGCTGGCGGTGTACTCGTCACGCCGGGTGGTGGCGATGGAGAGTTACATCGGCCTGGTGGAGGTGGGGGTGGGGCTGGTACCGGGTGCCGGCGGCCTGACCTATATCGCCCGCCGAGCGGCCGAAAACGCCGCTGCCTCTACCGGCAAAGACCTGCTGCCGTTTTTGACCGAGGGCTTTACCGCCGCCGCCATGGCCAAGGTGGGCACCAGTGCCATCGAGTCGCGCAAGCTGGGCTACCTGCTGGCCAGCGACTTGATCGTGCCGCACAAGGACGAGCTGCTGTTTGTGGCCATCAACGAGGCCCGCGCCATGTTTGCTGGCGGCTACCGGCCGCCGCACAAGCGCCAATTTGCCGTGGCCGGGCGCAGCGGTATTGCCACCCTGAAGGGTTCGCTGGTGAACATGCGCGACGGCGGCTTCATCAGCGCGCATGACTTTCATATCGCCAGCCTGATCGCCCATGTGGTGTGCGGCGGCGATGTGGACGCCGGTAGCCTGGTGGACGAAGACTACCTGATGACGCTGGAGCGGCAGGCCTTCTGCCAGCTGCTGGTGCACCCCAAAACCCAGGCGCGCATCATGGGCATGATGTCCACCGGCAAGCCGTTGCGCAACTGACCCGGAGCTATTCATGAAACAAGTACAAGACGCCTACATCGTCGCGGCCACGCGCACGCCGATCGGCCGCTCGCACCGGGGCTCGTTCCGCAACCTGCGCCCGGACGACCTGCTGGTCAAAGCGCTGCAAGCGGTGCTGGCGCAAGCCCCCGGGCTGGACCCGGCCAGCATCGAAGACATCATTTGCGGCTGCGCCATTCCCGAAGCGCAGCAGGGCCTGAACGTGGCCCGCGTGGCCGCCGTGCTGGCTGGCCTGCCGCACAGCGTGGGCGGCATCACGGTGAACCGATTTTGCGCCTCGGGCCTGAGCGCGGTGCAGATGGCCGCCGACCGCATCCGCGTGGGCGAGGCGGATGTGATGATTGCTGCTGGCGTAGAGAGCATGAGCATGGTGCCGATGATGGGCAATGCGCCCTCGCTCTCAACAGCCATGTTTGGCAATGACGACAACATTGGCATCGCCTATGGCATGGGCCTGACCGCCGAGAAAGTGGCCACCCAGTGGAAGGTGAGCCGGCAGGCGCAGGACGAGTTTGCCCTGACCTCGCACCAGCGCGCGCTGGCGGCCATGGCGGCAGGCCAGTTCAAGGACGAGATCACCCCGGTGGAGGTGGTGGACCGCGCTCCTGATCTGGCCACCGGCCAAGTGCTCGAAACCCGCCGGCTGGTCAGCCTGGACGAGGGCGCGCGCGCCGACACCTCCATCGAGGGTCTGGCCAAGCTGCGCACCGTGTTCTCGGCGCGCGGCTCGGTCACGGCGGGCAACAGCTCGCAAACCTCGGACGGCGCTGGCGCCCTGATTTTGGCCAGCGAGAGTGCGGTCAAGCGCTTCGGGCTTAAACCACTCGCCCGCTTTGTCAGCTATGCCGCGTGCGGCGTGCCGCCGCACATCATGGGCATCGGCCCCATCGAGGCGATTCCGGCCGCGCTGCGCCATGCCGGCCTGCGGCAGGATGCCATCGACTGGTTTGAGCTGAACGAGGCCTTTGCCGCCCAGTCGTTGGCGGTCATCAACACCCTGGGGCTGGACCCGGCCAAGGTCAACCCGATGGGCGGCGCCATTGCCCTGGGCCACCCGCTGGGCGCCACCGGCGCCATCCGCTCAGCCACCGCCATCCATGCCCTGCACCGGCACCAGCTGCGCTACAGCATGGTCACCATGTGCGTGGGCATGGGGCAGGGCGCAGCCGGTATTTTTGAGCGCGTTTGATGAACGCGACCGCCCCCACCACACTGCATCCGTTTGACCAGGCCATTGCGCTGGAGTTGCAGCCGGACGGCCACTGGCTGGGCCACACCAGCCCGGCCTACGCCAACATGGTCGGGCCCTACGGCGGCATCACGGCGGCGCAAATGCTCAATGCCGTGCTGCTGCACCCCAAGCGCCTGGGCGACCCGCTGGCGCTCACAGTCAACTACGCCGCCGGCGTGGCCGACGGCCCCTTTGTGCTGCAAGCGCGCCCGGCGCGTACCAACCGCTCCACCCAGCACTGGGTGATCGAGCTGCTGCAGGACGGGCAGTCGGTCATCACCGCCACCGCCATCACGGCGCAGCGGCGCGACACCTGGGGCGCGGATGACGAGCCTATGCCTGCCTGCCCAGCGCCGGCAGACGTGCCCAGCCTGCGCGTGGCGGCACCGGTGGTGTGGTTTGACCGCTATGAGACCAAGCCGATCACCGGCCCGCTCCCTGTGACCTGGGACGGCAGCAGCCAGAACAGCCTGAGCCAGCTCTGGGTGCGCGACCAGCCGGTGCGGCCGCTGGACTTTGCCTCGCTGACCGCGTTGGCCGACATTTTTTTCCCGCGCGTCTGGCGGCGTCGGGCCACCCATGTGCCAGCCGGCACGGTGTCAATGACGGTGTACTTTCATGCCGGCGCGGCGCAGCTGGCCGCCACCGGCACCGGCTTTGTGCTGGCGCAGGCCCGGGCGCAGGCCTTTCGCAACGGTTTCTTCGACCAGACCGCGCAACTCTGGAACGAGGCCGGTGAGATGCTGGTGAGCAGTCACCAGATCGTCTACTACAAGGCATGAATAAGGCATGAACCCGGTATGAGCACCACCCCGGTGGCCCTGGTCATTGGTGCGGGAGACGCCACCGGCGGCGCGGTGGCGCGCCGCTTTGCCCGAGAAGGCTACGCCGCCTGCGTAACCCGGCGCAGCCTGGACAAGCTGCAACCGCTGTTGGCGCAGATTCGCGCCGACGGCGGCCAGGCCTATGGCTTTGAATCGGACGCGCGCCAGGAGGAAGCCGTGGTGGCGCTGGTGGCGCAAATCGAGGCCGACATCGGCCCGATCGAAGTGCTGGTGTTCAACATCGGCGCCAACGCGCCCAGCAGCATCCTGGACGAGACCGCCCGAAAGTACTTCAAGATCTGGGAGATGGCCTGTTTCGGCGGCTTTCTGAACGGGCGCGAGGTGGCGCGGCGCATGGTCACGCGCAGTGGGCGGCCGCAGACCATCATCTTCACTGGCGCCACCGCCTCGCTGCGCGGAGCGGCAAATTTTGCGGCCTTTGCCGGGGCCAAGCATGCGCTGCGTGCGCTGGCCCAGAGCATGGCGCGCGAGCTTGGGCCGCGCGGCATCCATGTGGCCCATGTGGTGCTGGACGGCGCGATTGACACCGCCTTCATCCGCGACAATTTCCCCGAGCGCTACGCCCTTAAAGACCAAGACGGTATCCTGAACCCCGAGCACATTGCCGACCAGTACTGGATGCTGCACCGCCAGCCGCGCGACGCCTGGACCCATGAGCTGGATTTACGCCCCTACCTGGAGAAATTTTGATGACCAAGACCGTGGACTTTTATTTTGATTTTGGCAGCCCCGCCGCCTACCTGGCCTGGACCCAGCTGCCAAAGCTGTGTGCCGACACCGGCGCCACCCTGGTCTGGCAGCCCATCCTGCTGGGCGGCGTGTTTCAGTCCACCGGCAACCGCGCGCCCATCAGTGTGCCACTCAAGGGCAGCTACCTGTTTGTCGATATGGCACGCTTTGCCAAACGCTATGGCGTGCCGCTGGTGATGAACCCGCATTTCCCCATCAACACCCTGCACCTGATGCGCGCGGCAGTAGGCCTACAGCTGCGCGGTGACGCCCGCTTTGAGGCCTATTGTGCCGCCATGTTCCGCGCCATCTGGGTCGATGCACTGAACCTGGGCGACCCGGCCGTGCTGGCCCAGGCCCTGAGCGCCGCCGGCTTTGACCCGGCCGCGCTGCTGGCGCTGTCGGCCGAACCCGAGGTGAAAGAAGCCTTGAAGGCCCGCACCGACGCCGCCGTGCAGCGCGGCATATTTGGCGCGCCCACGATGTTTGTGGGCGAGCAGATGTTTTGGGGCCAGGACCGGTTGGACTTTGTGCGCGAGGCCCTGGCCGCCTGAAACCCCTTCTTCAATCAATTGCACCACTGAACGGAACCCTGCCATGAGCGACATCCTGACCGACACCAGTGCCGGTGTGCTGACCATCACCCTGAACCGGGTGGACAAGAAAAATTCCATCACCGCCGCCATGTACGCCAGCATGGCGGAGGCGCTGGTGCAGGCCGAAGCCGACCCGGCGGTGCGCGCTGTGGTGTTCCAGGGGCATGAGACCATTTTCAGCGCCGGCAATGACATTGGTGACTTTCTGAACGCCAAGCCCAGCACCATGGACTCGCCGGTGTTCCGCTTTTTGCGTGGCATCAGCACCTTCTCCAAGCCGGTGCTGGCGGCGGTGTGCGGGCCGGCGGTGGGTATCGGCACCACGCTGCTGTTCCATTGCGACCTGGTCTATGCGGGTGACAACGCCGCGTTCTCCATGCCCTTTGTCAACCTGGGCCTGTGCCCCGAGGCGGCGTCGAGTTACCTGGCACCGCAGCGCATGGGTTACGGCCGTGCCGCCGAAGCCTTGATGTTGGGCGAGCCCTTTATGGCCGAAACGGCGCTGGAGATGGGGCTGATTAGCCGCATCGTGCCGCCGTCTGAGGCTGCGGCGCTGGCGCAGCGCCAGGCCCAAAAGCTGGCGGCCAAGCCGCTTGGCTCGCTGATCGAGACCAAGCGTCTGATGAAGCTGGGCCAGGTCGAGGTGGTGGCGCAGCGCATGGCGCAAGAGGCGCAGAGCTTTGGCCGCATGTTGGCCGAGCCGGCAGCGCGCGAGGCCTTCACCGCCTTCATGGAAAAGCGCAAGCCCGATTTCAGCAAAGTTTAAAGAAAATCGGCCTCTAGCCCCCGTGGTTATTGGGGTTTTAGCTATCTATATGGTAGCAATTTCCCGGTTCCGCCGAAGCCGGCTTTTGAAGGAGTTCGGATGAGTTACGCCTCGGTGTTTGCCCCCAAGCTGTTCGCCGGCCAGGTGGTCATCGTCACCGGCGGGGGCTCCGGTATCGGCCGCTGCACCGCGCACGAGCTGGCCGCCCTCGGGGCCCGGGTGGTGCTGGTCGGCCGCAAGCTCGATAAGCTGCAGGCGGTGGCCCGCGAAATTGCGCAGGATGGCGGCCAGGCCAGCCTGCAGGTGTGTGACATCCGGCAGGAAGAGCTGGTCAAGCAGACCGTGGCCGCCGTGCTGGCCGAGCACGGCCGCATTGACGGCCTGGTCAACAACGCGGGCGGCCAGTACATCACGCCCCTAAAAGCCATCAGCGCCAAGGGCTGGCAGGCGGTGCTCGACACCAACCTGACCGGCGGCTTTCTGATGGCGCGCGAGTGTTTTGTGCAGGCCATGCAACACAGCGGCGGCAGCATCGTCAACATCGTGGCCGACATCTGGGGCTCGATGCCCGGCATGGGCCACAGCGGTGCGGCGCGCGCCGGCATGGTCAGCTTCACCGAGACCGCTGCGGTGGAGTGGGCCGGGCAGGGCGTGCGCGTGAACGCAGTGGCGCCGGGCTACATCGCCTCCAGCGGCATGGACCATTACCCCGCCGACGCAGCGCCCATGCTGCGCGCCATGGCCGGCACCGTGCCGCTGGGGCGCTTTGGCACCGAGTCCGAAACAGCGGCCGGCATTGTGTTTTTGCTCAGCCCCGCCGCCAGCTTTATCAGCGGCAGCACCCTGCGCATCGACGGCGCGCGGCCGCAGGTGCGCCTGGGCTGGCCCATGGGCGAGCCTGCCGATGCGGCCCGCCAGCGCGATGCCGTCAAGCCTTTCAACGGTTTTCACCGGGCGCAGACGCCCAAGGTTTTTTCCTGACCCGCCTCGGAGCCACCCATGCACTACACCCACGAGCACCTGGAAATCCAGAATACCCTCAAGCGCTTCATTGACGCCGAGATCAACCCCCATGTGGACGAGTGGGAGGCCGCCGAGATGTTTCCGGCGCACGAGATCTTCAAAAAGCTCGGCAACCTGGGCCTGCTGGGCCTGACCAAGCCCGAGGCCTATGGCGGCGCCGGGCTGGATTACTCGTATGCGCTGGCCATGGCTGAGGCGCTGGGCCACATTGACTGCGGCGCCATCCCGATGGCCATTGGCGTGCAGACTGACATGTGCTCTCCGGCGCTGGCCCGCTTTGGCAGCGACGAACTGCGGCGCGAATTTCTGGCGCCGGCCATTGCCGGCGACATGGTGGGCTGCATCGGCGTGAGCGAGCCCGGCGCGGGCAGCGATGTGGCTTCGATCAAAAGCCACGCGCGCAAGGACGGCGACGACTACCTCATCACCGGCCAGAAGATGTGGATCACCAACAGCCTGCAGGCCGACTGGATGTGCATGCTGGTCAACACCAGCGATGGCCCGCAGCACCGCAACAAAAGCCTGGTGATGGTGCCCATGCACCTGCCGGGCATTGAGAAAGCCAAAAAAATCCGCAAGATCGGCATGCACGCCAGCGACACTGGGCTGATTTACTTTGACGAGGTGCGGGTGCCGCAGCGCTACCGCATCGGTGAAGAAGGCCACGGTTTCATGTACCAAATGATGCAGTTTCAAGAGGAGCGGCTGTGGGCCGCCGCCAGCTGCCTGCAAAGCCTGGCCAACTGCATCCAGTGGACGGTGGACTGGGCGCAAGAACGCCACTTGTTTGGCGCCACGCTGGCCGACCAGCAGTGGGTTCAGTTCAAGCTGGCCGAGATGAAGACCGAGCTGGAATGCCTGCGTGCCCTCACGCACCAGGCCTGCGCCCAGTACGTGCAGGGCAAGGACGTGCTGGAGTTGGCCTCCATGGCCAAGCTCAAGGCCGGCCGTCTCAACCGGCTGATTCCGGACGGCTGCCTGCAGTTCTGGGGCGGCATGGGCTTCACCCTGGAAAACAAGGTGTCACGCATGTACCGCGACGGCCGCCTGGGCTCAATCGGCGGCGGCGCCGACGAGGTGATGCTGGGCATCATCGCCAAGACCATGGGCGTGGCCAAACGGCCGCCGCGCGGCTGACAGGCGTTGGCCGCTTGTCAGCTCGGTCTGTGACAATCGGGGCATGACTGTACCGACTGCCGCCCCGATCGTGTTTGAAGAAGAGTTCATCGAGGGTCTGCGCGAGCTGTGGGAGCAAAAAATTGTTTTCAACCAGACGCTTGGCCTGCGTGTGGTCTCGCTGACGCCCAGCTTGGTCACTGCCCGCATCGACATGCGGCCCGAACTGGTGGGCCATTACGGCTACAACCGCATCCACGGCGGCGTCATCAGCGCCGGGCTGGACGCCATGGGCGGGCTTGCGGTGATGGCCGCCATTGGCGCCCGACACATGGACGAAACCCCCACCCAGCGCCTGCACCGTTTCATGAAACTCGGCACCATCGACCTGCGCGTTGACTACCTGCGCCCCGGCATTGGCGAAACTTTTGAGCTGCGCGCCGAAGTGCTGCGCCTGGGCTCCCGCGTGGCCTCCACCCGCATGGAGTTTCTGGGTGCCGACGGCAAGCTGCTGTCCAGCGGTGCCGGGGCTTACATCGTGTCCTGAGCGGCTTTGACTTACACTCTACCTGCTCAATAAACTGTACAGGTTGGAGCCATCATGCGCATTGTCAGTTACACCGAGGCTCGCAACAGCCTGAAAACCGTGCTCGACGGCGTGGAGGCCGACGCCGATATTGCCATCATCACCCGCCGTGACGGGGCTGACGCCGTGGTGATGTCCCTGGCGCAGTACCAAAGCATGGCTGAAACCCTGCACCTGTTGTCCAGTCCCGCCAATGCCGCGCACTTGGCCGAGTCCATTGCGCAGTACCGCACCGGCCAGGCTAGGCGCCGTGCTCTCGTGCCGGAATGAGCCGGGGCATCGCCTTTACACCTGCCGCTTGGTCTGACTACCTGTACTGGCAGGGGCAGGATAAAAAGACGCTCAAGCGCATCAACACCCTGATCGATGCCAGCCGGCGTGACCCGTTTCAGGGCATTGGCAAGCCCGAACCCCTGCTGGGCAGCCTGAGCGGTTTCTGGTCCAGGCGTATCGACGATGTGCACCGACTGGTCTATGCAGTAGACGATGCCGATCTGACGGTGATCGCCTGCAAGGGGCATTACCAGTAGGCGCCGCCGGCGCGCTGCTTCCAGCGGGGCCGGGGCTTACATCGTCTCCTGCGCGGCGGTTGCCGCCGCCGCCGCCGCTTGGCGCCATTGCGAGACGGTGCAGCCGAAATGTTTCCGGAACCAAAATGCGAACGGACTGGGCGCAGAAAACCCCAGCAGCTCGGCCATTTCTGCCAATGAGCGGTCACTGTCGCGCAGCTGCCGGGTCGCAAACTCGGCGCGGATCGACCGCAGCAGCGAAGAAAAAGAGGCTTTTTCTGCCTGCAGATGGCGATGCAGGGTGCGTCGGTCCATGCCCAGCAGCAGCGCCACCTGGTCGGCGGTGCAGCGGCCGCCAGGCAGCAAGGCGCTGATCAGCTGGCGCGCCGAGTCCAGGGTGGTACCCGGTGCGCTGGACAAGGCCTGGTCGAGAAAGCGGCGGGCATAGGGCGACATGCCCGATTCGCGGTGCGGCAGCGGCGCGGCGAGGTCTTTGGCGGCGCAGACGATGCCATTGAACGAGCTGTTGAATTCGACCAGCGGGCCAAACAGCAGGCGGTGGCTGTCCAGGTTGGCCGGCGGCCGGTGCGTGAAGCAGACCTGGCGCGGCCGCCATTCAGGGCCCAGCAGTTCCAGCAGGATGCGGTGCATCACGCCTACGGCCAGTTCGATCGATTGCCGTACCGAGCCGCCACCGTCAATCAGCACGTCTTCCCGAATGACGACCACATCGGCATGGTCTTCAATGTGCGTGAGCAGCGAGGCGTTGAGCAGGCGCAAATAGCGTCCCAGGGTGTCCAGTGCCTGCCGGGCGGTGGGCTCCTCGCGCAACACGATGCTGATCGGCCCCAGATTGGCCAGCCGCCGGGTACGTGCCAGTTGCAGGCCGAAATCTTCGGCGCCCGCGGCCTGGGCGCTGCTTTCCAGCAATTGCCGTACCGCGAGCACGCTGATCGGCGTCTCCGGGTCGTCCAGGCAGCGCAGGCTCAAACCGGCCTGGGCCATCATGGCCGGCGCGTTGAGCCCCAGGGCCTGTGCCAGCTCAACATACCCGCTGAGGCTGGCGCTGCGAATAACCGGGAGTGGCCGTGTCATGGATGTCCCAATTCAGATATGGATTGTCCCAAAATATACATTCAATCTCCAGGCCTGTCGATAAGCTTCCACCCACAGCCGGCGCCCCGCGGGGGCCGAGCTGGCCCCACCCCTACAAGGAGACATCGATGATCAAGCGTTTGCACACCCGGCTTTTGGGCCGCCTGTTGGTGGCCCTGGTAGCCGCCGCTGTTGGCCCGCTGGCCCTGGCCTGGACCGACAAGCCCGTCAAGATGCTGGTGCCAGCCCCGGCCGGCGGCACCATGGACGTGGTGGCGCGCATCCTGGCCGACCAGCTGTCCGCCGACATAGGGCAACCCGTGGTGGTGGACAACAAACCCGGTGCCGGTGGCGCCATCGCGGTGCAGGCCATGATGGCGGCGCCCGCCGATGGTCAGACCATCATGGTCACCGCCAGCAACATCCTGACCGAAATCCCGCACGTGATGAAGACCAGCTTCGACCCGATCAAGGACGTGCGGCCGGTGGCCACCATTGCCCGTGCCGGCATGGTGCTGGTGGGCTCGCCGGGTCTTGCTGCCAATGAGCTCAAGGAGCTGCTGGCCTACGTCAAGGCCAACCCCGGCAAACTGAGTTTTGCGTCCTACAGCGCGGGCACGGCCTCGCACTATGCCGGCATGATCCTGAACCAGAAAGCCGGCCTGGACCTGCAGCACGTGCCGTTTCCCGGCTCGCCACCGGCCCTGGTTCAGGTCATGGGTGGCCAGATCGCCGTGATGTTTGACGGTATCGTCACCTCCATGCCGCAAATCAAGGGCGGCAAGCTCAAGGCCTATGGCGTGGCGTCCAAAACCCGCTCGGCCCACCTGCCCCAGGTGCCGACGCTGGCCGAGCTGGGCTACCCCGAGTTCGATTTCAGCAATTGGCTCGGTACCGTCGTCGCCGCCAGTGTGCCGGCCGACTTGGCCGAAAAAATCAACGCCGCCACCCTCAAGGCCGCCGCCTCGCCCAAGGTGCGCGACCGGCTCACCGCAGCCGGTTTTGAACCCAACGCCAGCCTGACCTCCGCCCAGCTGGCCCAGTCGGTCAAGTCCGAGTACGAGCGCAATGCGGCCATCGTCAAGAGCTTCAACATTCAGCTCAACCAGTGAACGCGTGAGCCGCCAGGGGAGCCTTCATGACTGACACCATGGCATCCACCATTCAGGTCCAGCCTTTGACCTGCGCCCTGGGGGCCGAACTGCACGGCGTGCAACTGGCCGACGCCGCGCAGGACGAGGGCCTGTTCCAGGACATCCGGCGCTTGCTGCTGACGCACAAGGTGCTGTTTCTGCGCGAGCAGCAGCTCAGCCGTGCCCAGCACGTGGCCTTTGCACGCCGCTTTGGCGAGCTGGAAGACCATCCGGTGGCCGGCAGTGACCCGGAGCACCCGGGGCTGGTCCGCATCTACAAATCGCCCGAGGCGCCGCCCGACCGCTATGAAAACGCCTGGCACACCGACGCCACCTGGCGCGCCCAGCCGCCCATGGGCTGCGTGCTGCGCTGCGTGGAATGCCCGCCCGTGGGCGGTGACACCATGTGGGCCAATATGGCGCTGGCCTACGAGCGCCTGCCCGAGCACATCAAGCTGCAGATTGCACCCTTGCGGGCGCGTCACAGCATCGAGGCCACCTTTGGCGCGGCCATGCCCATCGAGAAGCGGCTGGCACTGAAGGCGCAGTTTCCCGATGCCGAGCACCCGGTGGTGCGCACCCACCCCGAGACCGGTGAAAAAACGCTGTTTGTGAATGGCTTCACCACCCATTTCACCAACTTTCACACACCGGCCAATGTGCGCGTTGGGCAAGACTTCAGTCCCGGCGGTGCCGACCTGCTGCGCTACCTGATCATGCAGGCTTACATCCCGGAGTACCAGGTGCGTTGGCGCTGGCAAGCCAACAGCGTGGCGATCTGGGACAACCGCGCCACCCAGCACTACGCCGTGATGGACTACCCGCCCTGCCACCGCAAGATGGAGCGCGCCGGCATCATGGGCGATACCCCTTTTTGACGTCGCGGTGCGCACCCCTGCCTCCGCAACGCTCCCCCCACCAGGAACCCCCATGAATTTTCTCGACGGCTCACTCTTCCCCGAAAACCAGCCCCCCTTGGTTATCACAGCCGCGCCCTATGCGCCCTCCTGGGTGCCTTCGGACTTTCCCGAAGACATCCCGGTCACCATGGCTGAGCAGATTCAGAAGGCGGTGGACTGCTACAACGCCGGCGCCACCGTGCTGCACCTGCATGTGCGCGAGCTCGATGGACGCGGCAGCAAGCGCCTGTCCAAGTTCAATGAGTTGATTGCCGGCGTGCGCCAGGCCGCGCCACAGATGGTGATCCAGGTCGGTGGCTCGATTTCTTTTGCCCCGGAGAACGACGGCGCCGCCGCCAAATGGCTGTCCGACGACACCCGCCACATGCTGGCCGAGCTCGACCCCAAGCCCGACCAGGTGACGGTGACGGTCAACACCTCGCAGATGAACATCCTGGAGCACATGGCCTACGAAGACATTGCCGGCACTTCCATGGAAGATCCGGCAGTCTTCAACGCCTACAAGGAGATGACGGTACCGGCCCAGCCCGGCTGGGTGGAAGAGCACATCCGCCGCCTGAGCGCCGCCGGTATCCAGAGCGCGTTTCAGTGCTACAACATCAACAGCTTTGAGTCGGTGGAGCGACTGATGCGCCGCGGTGTCTACAAGGGGCCGCTGTGCATGAACTGGGTCGCCATCAGCGGTGGCATGGACGCGCCGCACCTCTACAACCTGGCCAACTTTGTGCGCGCCACGCCTGACGGCGCGGTGCTCACGGTGGAGAGCTCCATGCGTAATGTGCTGCCCATCAACATGATGGGCATCGCCATGGGCCTGCATGTGCGCTGCGGCATCGAGGACAACCTGTGGGCGCAAGACCACAAGTCCAAGATCAGCACCGTGCAGCAAGTCGAGCAACTGGTGCGCCTGTCGCGCGAGTTCGGACGCGAGATTGCCACCGGGGCGCAGGCGCGCCAGATCAACCGCATCGGCGTGTTTTACGACAGCGTGGAAGAAACCCTGGCACAAAACGGCTTTGCGCCCAACCCCAAGGGGGGCCACCAAGGCTTCCTGCGCAAAGCGGCTTGAGTCAACATACCATGGCACAAGCAATACGATTTGACACAGTGGGTGGCCCTGAGGTGCTGCGCCTGGAGACCGTGACTGTGGGCGAGCCCGGGCCCGGCCAGGCGCGGGTGCGCCACACCGGCATCGCCGTCAACTTCATCGACATCTATGTGCGCACCGGGCGTTACCCGGCCGCCCTGCCCAGCGGGCTGGGTTCGGACGCCGTGGGCGTGGTGGAGGCGGTCGGCGCGGGTGTGGTCGACATCCAGGTGGGCGACCGGGTTGGCTACCTGATCGGCCCGCAGGGCGCTTATTCGGATGTGCGGGTGATGCCGGCCGAGGTGCTGATCCGCCTGCCGGACGGCATTAGCGACAGCACGGCCGCCACGCTGATGATGAAGGGCATGACCGCGCAGTACCTGTTCCGGCAGGTGTACCCGCTGCAGGGCGGCGAAACCATCCTGTACCACGCAGCCGCCGGTGGCGTGGGGCTGATCGCCTGCCAGTGGGCCCGGGCCCTGGGTGTGACCATGATCGGCACCGTCAGCACCGACGCGAAGGCCGCCCTGGCGCAGGCCAATGGCTGCACCCACACCATCGTCACCAGCCGCGAAAACATCGTGGAGCGCGTCAAGCAGATCACCAACGGCCGTGGCGTGCCGGTGGTGTTTGATTCGGTGGGCAAAGACACGCTGGAGGCCTCGCTGAACTGCCTGCAGCAGCGCGGCACGCTGGTCAGCAACGGCACCTCGTCAGGCTCGGTGGTGATCGACACTATGACGCTGGCCGCCAAAGGCTCGCTCTGGCTCACCCGCCCGGCCATGATGCACTACATCATGCCGCGCGCACACATGCTGGAGATGGCGGCTGAGGTGTTTGACATGGTGCTCAGCGGCAAGATTCACAGCGCGCCGTCGCAGACCTTCCCGCTGGCGGCGGCGGCCGACGCCCACCGCGCGCTGGAATCGCGCCAGACCGTGGGCGCCACGGTGTTGCTGCCCTAAACGGCCCTGGGGCCCGTTGCATCAAACGGGTTCAGCACCGGCACTTCAAAGGCGGCAAAGTCGGCAACATTGCGGGTCACTACCGTAAGTTGGTGGCTGGCGGCGGTGGCGGCGATCATGGCATCCTCAAACAGCGTGTCGGACCGCCGATGCATTAGCCGCGCCCAGCGCCGGAATATGTCAGCGTCCATAGGCAGCACGTTGTACGACTCGGCCACGGCATCCAGCCAGGCTTCGATCTCGCGGGCCTTGGCCGGGTCTTGGTCACGCGTCAGCTCAATGCTGGCCTGAATCTCGGCCAGCGTGACCACGGACAGGTACAACTCTGCGTCGTCCCGGGCCTGCAACCAGGCCACAACCGCGCCGTGCGGCCGCGGCTTGCGAAGTTCGGAAACGATGTTGGTGTCGAGCAGGTACATCTGCCTCAACCCGCCGGCACCACCGGCCGCCGCTGAGCGCTGCCCCGTGCTGGCACCGGCAATTCGCCGCGCGCCGCATCGGCCAGCAACAGCGCTTTGAGCGATGGCCGGGCGGCAGCCTGCATGCGACGCCATTGCTCGATCGACACCAACACCGCGGCCTCGCTACCGCGCTTGGTCACCAGTTGCGGGCCATCGACCATGCAGGCCTCCAAAAACTCGCTGAACCGCGCTTTTGCATCTTGAATGGCCCAGGTTTGCATGTTGATTCCTTTTATGACTAGTCAGCTGACTAGTTTAATACCAAAGGTGGTTTGGCGCTTGCTGCTACCATCAAGAGAAAGCTTTCAATCAAAACCTGCGACATCGATGCACGGATCGAATGCTGCGAAAATAGTAGCAAACTATCCAATACCAGAAAGGCTTAGAGGCACTTTTTACCCCTGTATGAGCTTGCCTGAACCCAAGCACAAAGACACCCAGGCCGCAGCGGCTGCCGCCCCGGCGGCCCGGGCCGCGCTGCTGTCGCAGATCGACGCCGCGCTGCGCCCGCTGGCCGATTTGGCACAAGCCGTGCCGATGCGGGCCTACATGCTGGACCAATTCGCGTTTTTGGGCATCCGCGCCACGCCGCGCCGACAGGCTTTGCGCGGCCTGCCCCGGCTGAACACCTGGATGGCCGCCGACCTGCTGTCCGTGGCCGAAGCCTTGTGGGAGATGCCGGAGCGGGAATTTCAGTATGTGGCGGTGGACCTCTTGGCCAAGCACCATGGCCAGCTTGGCATGGAGAGCCTGCCCAGCCTGCTGCAGTTGGTGCAGCGCCACGCGTGGTGGGACACGGTTGACGGGCTGGCCGGTGTGGTGGGGGACATCCTGCTGCGTGCGCATAACCGGCAACCCGAGGTGCAGCGCCAGATGGATGACTGGCTGGGCCACCCGAGCCTGTGGGTGCGCCGCGTCGCCATGCTGCACCAACTGGGCTGGAAAGTGCAGACCGACCAGGCGCGCTTGTTTCGGTATGCGCTGGCCTTGGCGCCAGAAACCGATTTCTTCATCCGCAAGGCCATCGGCTGTGCGCTACGCGACCACGCCCGTACCCAGCCCGAGGCGGTGCGGGCTTTTTTGATGGCCCACGCCTACGTTTTGTCGGGCTTGACGCGGAGGGAGGCCGGCAAACATTTGGGGTGAGAGGTGCAGGGGCGGCCTTGGGGGGCCTGTGTCGCCCGATCAAGCCGCCCGAGAGATCAGCGCTTTCATCTCGCTGTAGCTGTAGACCTCATGCCGGTCCGGGGCCGATCGCGCGGCGGCGACCATGGCCTGGGCAATCTCTGTGGTCCGAATCGGGCGGTATTTCGCCGGCATCATTGGCGAGAGCAGCGACAGCAGGGCGGCGAGGGTGCCGGGGGTACGGGCCGAGCCGATGATCAACGAAGGCCGAAAGATGCTCACCACCGCCAGGCCTTGGCTCAAAACGGCCTGCTCAGCCTCGCCTTTGACGCGGGCGTAGCGCGGCATGCCGGCGGCGCCCGAGCCGGTGGTCTTGGCCTGGGCGTCCGCACCCACGGCCGACATGAAGGCCAGGTGACGCACTCTGCCGGAGTCCTTCAGCCCTTTGGCAAACGCGGCGTTCAGGTCCACGTCGATGGCGCGGTGCTCAGCCAGCGACAGTTTGGCAGTGCCAGCGCCCACCCCAAGCACGCTGAAGCCCACCGCGTCGGTGTCAGCACTTGTGAGCGCGTCCACCACGGCCTGCTGCAGCGCCAGGGGCTGCATGTCCGGCACCAGACATTCCACCAGCTTCGCCCCGACCCTGACCCCGGCTTGGGTGCCGAGGGGCCGCCGCGCGATGACGATCACGCAGGTGAATTGCTGGCATCGCAGCAGCTCTGCCAGCAGCGCCTGCCCCACGGAGCCTGAGGCGCCAAGAATGATGGCGGTGGCGGTGGCGGTCGTGGTGGGCATGGTGCTTGGTGTGGCCGGTCGTTGTGCTTGCTAAACACTATAGCTGGCAGGTCATCCATGCACAGAGATGTTGTTGCCCGAATGCTACGTAAAACGTAGCAAACTATTCAATAATGACGGGGCTTACAGGCACTATTTATCCCGACTCCCGACTTTAGGTTCAGGCGCTGTCGGGGCGGTTCACCTGGCACCATTGCGAGGCGCTGCACCCGAAATGCCCCTGAAACCAGTGGCTGAAACTGCTGAGTCGGGTGAACCCCAGTAGGCCGGAGACCTCGCTCAAAGGCAGGTCACTCTCCCGCAGGTGCCGTTTGACCAGGTCGACGCGGACCTGGTCGAGCAGCACACCGTAGGACAGCCCCTGGGTCGCAAGTTGACGGTGCAGAGACCGGCGGTCCTTGTGCATTAGCCTGGCCACCTGCGCTGCACTGCATTCCCCGCCCGGCAGGAGCGCCAGAATGATCTGCGTGCACAGGGCCTGTACGCTGTCGCCGCGAGACCGCAGCGCATCCTCCAGAAATTTGCGCGCCAGGGCTGCAACGCCCTGGTCGCTCAGTTGGCGAGGCCGCGCCAAGTCCGCCGCCGCACAGACCAGGCCATTGAACTCCTGGTTGAACTTCACAGGGCGCCCGAAGAAAGCCCGGTGCGCCGACGCATTGGCGGGTGGGCGATGGATAAAGCAGACGTCGCGCGGCGTCCATCCCGGCCCCGCCAATTCGCTCAGCATGCGATACAGGGTGCCCACCGCCAGTTCCACGGACTGGCGCATGGGCAGCCCTGGGCTGGACAGCAGATCTTCGCGGATGATGACCACGTCGCCGGCGTCTTCCACCGTGATGATGAGTGAGGCGTTCACCAGCTTCAAAAATCGGCAGAGGGTATTGACCGCCTGCCTGGCCGTGGCCTCCTCCCTGAGCACCAGGCTGATGGGCCCCAGGGTGGAGAGCTTGCGCTGTGCTGCCATTTGAAGCGCGAAGTCTTCCGTGCGGGTGGCGCGCGCGGTGATTTCCAGCAGCTCGCGGGCCGCGTCTCTGGGGATCAGGGTTTCCGGGTCCTGCAGGCACTCGGGGGTCAGGCCTACCGTGCGCATGAAAAGGGCAGGGTCCCGGCCCAGAGAATGGACCAGCGCCATGTAGCCGCTCAGGCTAGCACTGCGCATGAGCCAAGGCGCGCTGTGGACGGGCTGGGAGGTGAGGGGTGCCAAGGCAGAAGGGTTTGTAGAACCGGGTTGCGCCCAATATAGCAAATGGTTGACCCAAAAAAGCAAATGGCAAATGGTTTTGCGCCAGATACTGCGCCACGGAACACCCCTGCACACCCCTGCAAACCTGGACGCACTTCACCATGAACTTTCTCGATGGCCACCTCTACCCTGAAAATCAGCCGCCTCTGATCATCACCGCGGCTCCGTATGCGCCGGGTTGGATTCCGTCAGACTTCCCGGAAGACATCCCGATCAGCATGGAAGACCAGATTCAGAAAGCCGTCGACTGCTATGAAGCCGGCGCCACGGTTTTGCATCTCCATGTGCGTGAAGCCAACGGCAAGGGCAGCAAGCGCCTGTCGATGTTCAACGAAATGATTGCCGGCGTGCGCAAAGCGGTGCCGGACATGGTGATTCAGGTGGGTGGCTCGATCTCGTTCGCGCCTGAAAACGAGGGCGAGGCCGCCAAATGGTTGAGCGATGACACGCGCCACATGCTGGCTGACCTCGATCCCAAACCCGATCAGGTCACGGTCACGGTCAACACCACACAAATGAACGTGACCGAGCACGCTGGCATTGACGATTTTCAGGGGCTGTCACGCGGCTCGCCAGGGTTGTACGCCACCTACAAGGACATGATCGTGCCGTCCAACCCCAGTTGGTACGAGGAACACATCCGGCGTCTGAGCGCCGCAGGGATTCAGAGCGAGTTTCAGGTTTACAACATCAACAGCTTTGAGACGATTGAGCGCCTGATTCGGCGCGGCGTTTACAAGGGCCCGCTGGTGATGAACTGGGTGGCCATCAGTGGCGGCATGGATCAGGCCAACATCTTCAACCTGGCCAATATGCTGCGCGCTGCGCCAGACGGCGCGGTGTTCACCGTGGAAAGCTCGGTGCTCAATGTGCTGCCGATCAACGTGATCGGCATCGCTCTGGGCCTGCATGTGCGCTGCGGTATTGAAGATGTGCTGTGGGCACCCAACCGCACCGGAAAGATGAGCTCCGTGGAACAGATCCGGCAACTGGTGCGCATCGCCGGCGAGCTCGGGCGCCCCATCGCCACGGGCCAACAGGCGCGTCAGATCATGAAGATCGGCGTGACTTACGAGACAGCGGAGGAAACCCTGCGTGAAAACGGCTTTGCACCCAACCGCAACGGGGGCAATCAGGGCTTTCTGCGTCGGCCAGCCTGAGCAGGCCCGCTGGGACTTTGCCAATTGCCAACATAAGGAGACATATTTTGAACAAACAGGTTTCTCACTTCCGCCGTCACATGTTGATGGCCCTTGCCGCCGTTTCACTGGTTGCAGGCGCACACGCCCAGGACACATGGCCCAGCAAACCCATCTCCTTGGTCGTCGCCTCGGGCGCCGGTTCGGGCGTCGACATCATGGCCAGGGAACTGGCGCAGAAGCTGGGTGTCGCCCTGAATCAGACCATCATCGTGGACAACAAGCCAGGCGCCAGCGGCATGGTGGCCGGCCAGATCGTGGCGCGTGCCAAGCCCGACGGTTACACGCTGCTGTATTCGAACGCATCATTCATCACAGTGGCGCCTGCTGTGATTGCCAAGATGAATCACGATCCGGCCAAAGACCTGACGCCCATTGCACAGACGGCGGTCGGCGGGATCATTCTCATGGTCGGCAAGAGCATTCCCGCCAACAACCTGCAGGAACTGGTCGCCCTGGTCAAAGCCAACCCGAACAAATACACCTATGGCACCTGGGGCGCCGGCACATCGGCGCATCTAACCACCGAATGGCTCAAGAAGAAGGCGGGCCTTGCCATGGACCACGTGCCCTACAAGACCACGCCGCAGATCGTGAACGACCTCGCGGCCGGAATTCTCCCGATCGGTTGGGCTGACCCCGCCACACCCGTGCCCATGCTGGAAGCGCGGCAAATGAAAGGGATCGCGATCAGCGGTGGTACCCGTGTGCCGCGCACTGCCACCATTGCGACGATGGGGGAACAGGGTTACCCGTTTGATGCCGTGGGTTGGTTTGGCGTGCTGGGGCCTGCCGACATGCCGGCAGGGCTGACCCAGCGTCTGAACACTGAAATCAACAAGATCCTGCAGTCACCGGACATGGGCAAGCGCATGGAGACCATGAACTTTGAGCCGCCGCCCAAGAAAACCGCCGAAGAATTCAAAAAAATCATCGCGAAGGACATCGCGATCTGGAAATCCATCGCGACGGACATCAATCTCCAAATGGAGTAATCGGTTAGGGCAAGGCAAGGCCCAACCGGCGTTTTTTTATTCGCCTGCAGGAGGTCGATCTGAGCACTGTCGTCAAATTCTATGAGCCCGGCGGACCCGAAGTCTTGCGCTTCGAGCAACGAGACGTGGGGGAGCCCGGCCCCGGCGAGGTCCGCCTGCGCCACGTGGCGGTGGGTCTCAACTTTGCCGATACCTATTTCCGCAGCGGCATCTACCCAGTGCCCCTGCCCAGCCTGATTGGCAATGAGGCCTCAGGGGTTGTGGAGGCCGTGGGCCCTGGTGTCGCGGGGGTGGCTGTAGGCGAACGCGTGACCTATACCGGCTTCACCAATACGCTGGGCGCGTACAGCGCGGAGCGCATTCTGGCAGCCGATGTGTTGATCAAGCTGCCGGACGCGATTGGCTGTGAACAGGCCGCCGCGATGACGATGCGTGGCCTGTCGGCCGCCTATCTGTGCCGCAAGATCTACCCTTTCAGGGCCGGCGAAGCGGTCTTGCTCCATGCCGCAGCCGGTGGCGTGGGCTTGATCGTGTCCCAATGGGCCAAGTTGCTCGGCTTGACGGTGATCGGCACCGTGTCCACCGAGGCCAAGGCCGATGTGGCGCGGGCCCATGGCTGTGACCACGTCATCAACTACAGCCACGAGGATGTTGCCCAGCGCGTGCGCGAGATTACCAGTGGCTCCGGGGTCAGTGTGGTGTTCGACAGCGTGGGCAAGGCCACGTTTGAGTCGTCGCTGAACTCGCTCAAGCGGCGCGGGCTGCTGGTGTGCGTGGGCACCGCCTCAGGAAAGGTCCCACCTTTTGATCCCGCCATCCTGGCGCGCAAGGGCTCCGTCTATGTGACGCGCCCGGGCCTGGCCGACTATATCGCCGACCCGCTCGAAAAACAGGAACTGGTCGATGAGCTTTTCGGGCATGTGGCGTCGGGCCGCATCCAGATTGAAATCAACCAGCGCTACGCACTGGAAGACGCCATCCAGGCGCACCGTGACCTTGAGGGGCGCAAAACGACGGGCTCCTCGATCTTTGTGGTTTAACTGGCACGACACACGATGAAAATCCAAGCACTCACCCCTGCCATCGGCGCCGAGATATCGGGCGTCAATCTGGGGGACGCCTCCCGCGACGCGGACCTCTTTGCCGAGATCAAGGCGGCTTTGCTCAAACACCGCGTGATCTTTTTGCGTGACCAGGCGATCTCGAAGGCCGAACACGTGGCCTTTGCACGCCGTTTCGGCGATCTGGAAGACCATCCTGCCGCTCCCAGCGACCCGGAATACCCCGGTCTGGTTCAAATCTACCGCAGTGACAAACGAGAGAATTACGAGAATAACTACCACTCCGACGGCCTCTGGCGACAGACGCCGGCGATGGGCTGCGTCCTGCGTTGTATCGAGTGCCCACCCATAGGCGGCGACACCATCTGGGTGAACATGGTGGAGGCCTATCAAAACCTGCCGGATGACATCAAGAAACGCATCGACCCGCTGCGCGCCAAGAGCAGCATCGAACATTCTTTCGGTGCGGTGCTGGCGCCCGAAGCCCGTGCCCGGCTGGCGGCCCAAAATCCGCCTGCAGAGCATCCGGTGGTCAGGACGCACCCTGAGACCGGTGAAAAGGTCTTGAACGTTTGCAGTTTCACCACCCATTTCGCAAACTACCACACGCCGGAGAATGTGCGCTTCGGGTTGGACAAGACACCGGGTGCCAGTCAGTTGCTCAATTACCTGGTCAGCCAGGCCAGCATCCCGGAATACCAGGTGCGGTTCAAGTGGCGGCCCAACAGCGTTGCCATTTGGGATAACCGCTGCACTCAGCACTATGCGGTGATGGACTACTGGCCCGCCCCCCGCAAGATGGATCGCGCCGCGATCATCGGCGATCAGCCCTATTAAAACCGTGCACCAGGCGAGCGCATGACGTCAAGTGCATGTCCCACTGTCTTGATCGTTCCGGGTCTGAGGGATGAGGTTGAAGCGCATTGGCAAACACATTTGGCTGGCCGTTTGGCCAAAGTCCATGTGGTTCCGCCCATGGGTCGCGCCAACCTGGATTGCGCGGCCCGCGTGGTGGCCATCGAACACGCCTTGTCGCTCATTGACGGACCGGTGGTGGTGGTGGCCCACAGTGGCGGCTGCGTGATGATGGTCCATTGGGCTGCCGTGACACGGCAGGCGCATCGCGTGGCCGCTTGCCTGCTGGCTACGCCGCCAGACTTTGATCACCCCATGCCGGCGGGCTACCCGTCGCTAGATAGCCTGCGGGCGGGCGGCTGGCTGCCGGTGCCCCGCGCGCGACTGCCGTTTCGCAGCCTTGTGGCGGCCAGTCGCAATGATCCGCTGGCATCCTTTGAGCGGGTGCAGGACCTGGCCCGTGACTGGGGCAGCGAATTCGAGGACCTTGGCCTGGTGGGCCATCTCAACCCGGCCTCCGGGTTTGGGCCATGGGATAGGGCCGAGGCCTTGATCCAATGCCTTTCGCAGGACGCCACCACAATCTCCAGGCCACCACCTGTCAGCGTGGCCGCCAGCTAAGGCGACTTAGTCACAGGCAAAGGCAGCAAAACACTCCAATTTTTAGGGGGTTTACCTGCGGCATATTCAGTAAAAATGGCATCAGAACCAGCTGACTGGTCTTGCCAAGCTTCTGCGCGGGGTGAGGATTGGTGAAAAGCGCGCCATGGCCGGCTGGCGGATCAACTTCAACTGACGAGTTCATTGATGCAAACCATTGCTCCTCTCTGGCTCTGGGCTACTTTCGGCGGCATTGTGCTGGTGTCGCTGTTCATTGATTTTGTGGTGCTGAAAAAGCAGGGTGCGCAGGACATAGGCGTCAAGGCGGCGCTCAATTGGTCTCTGACCTGGATTGCGCTCAGCTTTGTGTTCAACGGCCTGTTTTGGTGGGCCGTCAAAGACGCCACCGGCTCGGTGGAGGTGGCCAACACCAAGTCGCTGGAGTTTTTGACCGGTTACCTGATTGAAAAGTCGCTGGCCGTGGACAACATCTTCGTCTTTCTGCTGATCTTTACCTACTTTGCGGTGCCCACGGCGTTCCAGAAGCGGGTGCTGATGATCGGCATCATTGGCGCCATTGTGTTGCGCACCGTCATGATCCTGGCGGGTGGCTGGCTGTTGGCCGAGTTCCACTGGGTGTTGTACGTGTTCGGCGCGTTCCTGGTGCTCACCGGCGTGAAGATGTGGTGGGCCGCTGGCAAGGAGCCCAGCCTGGATGACAACCCCGCCCTAAAGTTGCTGCGCAAGCTGCTGCCGGTCAGCAAGAGCTACGACGGAGAGAACTTCTGGACCGTTGAAAACGACAAAAAAATTGCTACGCCGCTGTTCATGGTGATCTGCCTGATTGCTCTCACCGACGTGATCTTTGCGGTGGACTCCATCCCCGCCATTTTTGCCATCACCAACGACCCCTTCATCGTCCTGACCAGCAATGTGTTTGCCATTCTGGGCTTGCGCGCCATGTACTTTCTGCTGGCCGCCGTGGCCGACAAGTTCCATCTGCTGAACTACGGGCTGGCCGTGATTTTGGTGTTCATTGGCACCAAGATGTGCCTGATTGATGTGTACAAAATCCCGGTAAGTGTGTCGTTGGGCGTGGTGGTGGGCATCCTGGCGGTGACCATGCTGCTGAGCGTGCGAAGCGCCAAAGTCTGATCGAAACAACAGTTTTTACAAGAGTCTCGTTAATAAATTATCTGCTTTTTTAATCTGTTCCGGGCTTCTATCGTGGAGGCCTTCGACCACCCAACAACCTCAAAAGGAACGACCACCATGAACAACCCGCCCTCACCCTTGCCTTCTGGCTCCGCCCAAACCTACCCGGGCGATCTTTCTGCTTCTGGACAACACGAGGCATTGCATTCCAGCGCTGTCAAACGGGTTCTGCGCAATACCTATGCGCTGCTGGCCATGACGCTGCTGTTCAGCGCTGGCGTGGCTGTGGCCACGCTCACGCTGAAATTGCCGGCGCCCGGGCTGGTATTGACGCTGGTGGGCTACTTTGGACTGCTCTACGCTGTGCACAAGCTGCAAAACAGTGGCTGGGCGCTGCCCGCCGTCTTTGCCTTGACCGGCTTCATGGGCTACACCCTGGGGCCACTGCTGACACATTCGCTGGCCCTGCCCGGCGGTGCCAACACCGTCACCCTGGCCCTGGCCGCCACAGGCGCTACTTTTCTGGCGCTGTCGAGCTATGTGCTGCTGACGCGGCGTGACTTCAGCTTCATGGGTGGGTTTTTGTTTGTTGGCATGGTCATCGCACTGCTGGCTGGTCTGGCCAGTGTGTTTTTTGACATGCCGGCGCTGGGCCTGGCTGTGTCGGCCATGGTGGCTTTGTTGTCGGCCGGCTTGATTTTGTTTGAGACCAGCCGCATCGTGAACGGCGGCGAGACCAACTACGTCATGGCCACGGTCGGACTGTTTGTGTCTGTGTTCAATTTATTCACCAGCCTGCTGAGCCTGTTCGGGCTGGGCGGGTCGAACGACTGAGCCACGACGCCAGGCCAATCCCATGAAATGCCCTAACTGCCCTGACACCACCTTGGTCATGACCGACCGTCAGGGGATCGAAATTGACTATTGCCCGGCCTGTCGTGGCATCTGGCTTGACCGGGGTGAACTTGACAAACTGTTGGAGCGCGCGTCCGCCGCTGCACCAGCCGTCGCCGCACCCGCGCCAAGGCCGCAGGCCAGACCCGACTTCGAGGATTCCGACTATCGGCGGGGTTCGCACAGCCAGCACAGGTATCGCAAGAAGTCCTGGCTGGATGAGATTTTTGACTGAGGCCGAACGGCCCGGCGTACACGGCGTTGATTTCGCCAAATTGCTACAGTAAATGTAGCTGTATCGCCATATTTGACGAGGGCTTCAGCTTGATTTGATGTCTGAATAAAGCGAGATCGGCAAGTGCCTCCGGTAGCGAAAAAAATTCAGGTCCAGTGTAAAGATGGGCAAGTGGTGAAGCACTCTGCGGCCAGAGGTACGCGGGCTAGGTCGCGCTGGGCTTTGGTGTCATTGCCTTCCATATAGTCCACAGTGCCAAACAGGGCCAGCACTTGGAGCTGCTTGGGCCGCTGGATGTATTCCACCAGCGCCTGGGTCACCGCGTGTTTTGCTGCAACCACGTCTCTCAGCCCACGACAGGTTGACGCCCGCCGTTGTCGCCAAAGGCTTGCTCACGGTACAAGCCCAGCGCGCGCATCACCGGCAGGTCAGACAGGCAGAACAGGCAAGCGTCGTCGCTGACTGACGCATTGACATGCTCGTGCCAGGACCAACTCGGCACGCAAAAAATGTCGCGCTCTTGCCAGTCGTAGCGCTTGCCGTTGATGATGGAGTGGCCCCGACCCTTGGCCACGTGGTACAAAAAGCTGCCGGTGTGGCGATGCGCCTGTGTGTGCTCGCCCGGGCGCAGCAGCTGCATGGACGCACCCAGGGTGCGCATCACCGGGCCATTGGTGGCGGGGTTGACGTACTCCATCAGCACGCCGTCAAAGGGCGAGCCGTCGCTGCAACTGGCGTACTGGTTCAGCGCCTCATAGGTGCGCAGCCACTCGTACTTGAACATCGGGCTGTAGCCCTTGGTCCAATTGCCGCCGCCGGGCGTCAGGCCCGAGTTGCCCCAGGTCTTGGTCATGTCGTCCACCGGATAGGTCACGGCTTGCGACAACTCGGGGTGCACTTCAAAAAAGTTAGCCTCCATGGCATTGACGAAGGGGATGTCCAGCCCGTCTTGCCAGATGCAGGGACTGCCCTCGGGCGCCACAGCATGCTCATGCCAGGTGCCGTTGGGGGTGAGCACGAAGTCGTTGGCGCCCAGCGTCATCTTGTGCCCGTCGACCACGGTGTAGGCGCCCGTGCCCTCCATAATGAAGCGGATGGCCGAGGCCGAGTGGCGGTGCGAATGGGCTATTTCGCCCGGGTTCATCACCTGCAGCCCAGCGTACAGCCAGCCCACCGCCGCCGACACATCGCGCCGGCCGGGGTTGTTCAGGTAGATGACGCGCCGACCGGCCTTCTCAGGGGTGACCAGTTCCAGCGAGCGCAGCACCTGGGCGCGCAGGGCCTGGTAGCGCCAGACCACTGGCACCGACTGAGACACCGGCTGCCAGGGCTCGATCTTGTTGGCCACGGTCCACAGGGCGCCAACATGGTGTTGGTCCAACTCGTCGTAGTAGGCCAGCAGCTCGGGTGTGTCTTCGACATTCGCTCGGCCCACCACGTCTTCGCGGTGGTTTTCATGCTGCCTGGCCATGGGTGAGTCCTAATGCTTTATTTCGCGGGCCGGTACAAGGCGCAAAGCTTGTTGCCGTCGGGGTCGCGCAGATAGGCCAGGTAAATCTTGCCGGTCGGGCCTTCCCTAAAGCCCGGTGGGTCTTCGCAGGTGGTACCCCCGTTGGCTACGCCGGCCGCATGAAAAGCGTCACCCTGTTCGGCGCTTTGCACCGCGAAACCGATGGTGCTGCCATTGCCATGGGTGGCAGGGTCGCCATTGATGGGCGTGGTGATCGCGAACGTGCCGGTCGGGCTGCGGTAAAAATAGCGGTTCTTGTTAGCGAACCCCGGGCCGAGCCCCAGGGTGCCCAAGAGCGCGTCGTAAAACTTTTTCGAGACTTCGAGGTCATTGACCCCGAGCATCACGTGACTGAACATGCATCTTCTCCATTGGTGCCCGACACCGGGCGAATGAAGAATGTTAGCGCAAGGTGAATCAGGGTATTCCCGTGTGGTAGGGATGTTGGCTTGCGACCTGAAGCTCTCCCGCCACGCCTCTGCATCACCAGAACTCCTCGGAAATGGCGTAAGCTGAAGGAGGCTTTTTTACAGCCTCAACGCCCAAATTCACGCAGCCTCCTTACAGCCGAGCTTTTTGTTAACCCTTTGAGTTGATGCCGGGAACTTGGCCAGCTTGGATTCCGGGCGACGAGGGCGAGTGACGAGTTCTCCGCCACAGTTCGGACACTGGCCGCCTAAGGTGCCCTCGGCACAGGCTGCGCAGAACGTGCATTCAAACGAGCAGATACGAGCTTCAATGGACTCTGGCGGAAGGCCCTTGTCGCAGCATTCGCAGTTCGGGCGTAAATCAAGCATATCGCAGTCCTCTTTTTTCAACTTGAACAGATCACGGCCATCGCGGCAAACCGGTAGGGTCAAAAAAAGCCACCCGTGGGTGGCTTTGATCAGCGGGGCTTTTGCCACACTCGCAAGGTTTTACTTCTTGGCAGCTGGCTTGGCAGCCGGTTTAGCCGCATCAGGTTCCACGTCAGAGTAGTACTCTGAAATGGCTTTCCACCGACTGTCCTGGATTTGCGACAGGCGTGACGCGTTGCTGCCCAGGCGCTTGGTCGGCGAGAAGGTGGCGGGCGCGCTGCCAAAGATGTCGGTTGGCAAGACAAGGCTGTCCATCACCTTGATGAAGCTGTCTGTCGTCAGGTTCTTGCCGGCCTTGGTGGCAGCGTTGGCAAAGGTGTTGATGATGATGTAGCCGTAGACCGAGAACACGGTAGCATCTTCGCTGAACTTGGTCTTGTACTTGTTGGCCCAGAACTGCAGTTGTGGGCTCAGACCTTCGGTGTAGGGGTTTTGCACCGTCATGGTGGCGTAGAGGCCATCCATGGCTTTGCCGCCCAGCTTGTGGATCAGGTCGGTGTAGGCGGCACTGGAGCCAATGAAAATCGGGTTGTAGCCCAGCTTGCGTGCCGTGCCGATGGTGCCAATGGTCTCGCGGATGATGGTGCCCAGCACCACCATGTCGCAGCCGCTGGACTGCAGCTTGGCCACTTGTGACGAGAAGTCTGTGGCGCCACGCTTGTAGGTGGTTTTTTCGGCGTAGTCCATGCCGATGGTCTTCAGACCGGCTTCGCCGCCCTTGAACACCTCCAGCCCGAAATCATCATCTTGGTACAGGGTGCAGACCTTCTTTGCGCCTTTTTCCTTCGCCAGTTTGGGCACAGCTTGACGCATCTGATCATAGTAGGTGGCTGCAAACGCGTACTTCAGCCGGTCAAACGGGTCGTACATCTCACGCGCGGCCGTGATCGGGAAGAAGTTGACCACGTTTTTTTCAAACTGCACCGGCATCGCAGCCAGGTTCTGGGAGGTCCCGATGTGGCCCATCATCATAAAGATCTTGTCCTGGTTGACCAGCTTCTGGGCGGCCAGTACAGCCTTTTTCGGGTCGTAGCCTGAGTCTTCCACGATGATCTTGAGCTTGCGGCCATTGATGCCGCCCTGCTCGTTGATCTCGTCCACGGCCAGCAACATGCCCAGCCGGGCCTGCTTGCCAAAGCCGGCCAGCGGGCCGGACAAATCCTGGATCGAGCCCAGGGTGATCTCGTTGGCCGACACGCCTTGCAGCGGCACGGCCTTGGTTTGGGCCTGCGCCTGGCCGGCAAGCAATGCCAGCGTTGCCATCATCAGGGTGGTTTTCGTCATCAGTTTCATCTTCGGTCTCCTTAAAAAATCAACGGTACATGGCCTCGATTTGGGCCGCATATTTCTTCTCAACCAGTTTACGCTTGAGTTTCATGGTGGGGGTGAGTTCCTCGTCTTCTGCCGTGAGCTGGTTCTCCAGCAAGAAAAACTTCTTGATCTGTTCCACCCGCGCGAACTTTTTGTTGACCCGGTCCAGCTCAGCCTGTATCAGGGCCTGCACCTCAGGCGCGCGGGTCAGGCTGCTGTAGTTGCTGAAAGGCACGTCCTGATCTTGGGCAAATTTTTCCACGTTTTCCTGGTCAATCATGATGATCGATGTCAGGTAAGGCCGCTTGTCGCCGATCACCACCGCATCGGTGATGTAGGGGGAGAATTTCAGGTCGTTCTCTAACTCGCTCGGTGTTACGTTTTTGCCGCCGGCGGTAATGATGATGTCCTTCATGCGGTCAGTGATGCGGTAGAAGCCGTCTGAATCCACCACGCCCACGTCACCGGTGTGCAGCCAGCCATCAGCGTCAATCGCTTCAGCGGTCTTCTCGGGCAGGTTCAGGTAGCCGGCAAACACGTTCTGGCCGCGTACCAGAAGCTCACCGGTGACTGGGTCGAGCCGCACCTCGTTAAAGGCCGCCGCCGGGCCGATGGAGCCCGGTTTGATGCGGTCGGCCGGCACGCCGGTGACAGCGCCACAGGTCTCGGTCATGCCCCACACCTCCAGCATGGGCACACCCAGCGCCAGGTACCAGCGCACCAGGTCGGGCGAAATCGGCGCTGCGCCGGTGACCAGAAAGCGCGCACGGTGGATGCCGATGAGCTTGCGAACGTTGTTCAGGGCCAGCCACTGCGCCAACTGAAACTTGAACTTGAGCCAGGTGCTCACCGACTGACCAGCCAGCACCCGCTCGGCAATGACGGTCCCAACGCCAATGCTCCAGCCGTAGGCGGCCTGCTGCACAGCGCCGGCTTCTTTCAGCGAGATCATCACGCCAGAGTAGAACTTTTCCCAGACGCGCGGTACGGCGGTGAATACGGTGGGCGCTATTTCGCGCACGTTTTCGGGAATGGTCTCGGGGTTTTCTACAAAGTTGAGGATAGAGCCGGTGTACAGCGAAAAATACTCTCCGCCCATGCGCTCGGCAATGTGGCACAGCGGCAGAAAGCACATGCGCTCGTCGCGCTCATCCTGCGCCACCAGGGTGTTGTAGCCGCGCACCGTGAACACCAGGCCGCGTTGCAAGTGCATGGCGCCCTTGGGTCGGCCCGTGGTGCCCGAGGTATAGACCAAAATAGCCAGGTCTTCGGGGCCGCAGGCGTCTATGCGTTGCTGCAGGGTCTCTGGGTGTTGCGCGAGGTGGGCCCGGCCGAGCGCGCGCAGGGCGTCCAGGCCGATCACGCCAGGGTCGTCCAGGTCGCGCAGGCCTTCCATGTCAAACACCACGATTTTGCGCAGCCCGGGCAACTGCGCACGCACCTCAAGTGCCTTGTCGAGCTGTTCGTCGTCTTCCACAAACAGCACCGTGGTGCGCGAGTCTTCGCACAGGTAGTGCACCTGGGACGCTGCATCAGTGGGGTAGATGCCGTTAGAGACGCCACCCGCAGAAAGCACCGCCAGGTCGGCCCAGACCCACTCCACCACCGTGTTACCCAGGATGGAGGCGCACTCGCCGCGCTCAAAGCCCAAGCTGAGTAGGCCGTAGGCGATCTCCCGCACCGCGTCGGCGGTCTGGTTCCAGGTCCAACTGCGCCACAGGCCCAAATGCTTTTGCCGCATCCAGACTTTGGGGCCGCGTTGCTTGACCGCATTCCAGAACATAGCGGGAATGGTTTCGCCTGCCAGCACGATGTCGTGACAGGGCTGGATGTGGCGGGTGTCCCACAGACCCGAGGCAGGCTTGATGTTTATCGCCATGTTTTCTTCTTTTTCCAGCGGCGTTCACCGCGCACGCCGTCTTCCTTGAGCCCCAGATAAAACTCCTTGATGTCGTCTTTCTCGCGCAAGCGGGCGCAGGTGTCTTCCATCACGATTCGGCCGTTTTCCAGCACGTAGCCGTAGTCTGAGGCGTTGAGCGCCATGTTGGCGTTTTGCTCCACCAGCAAGATGGTGGTGCCGCGCTCGCGGTTGATTCGAACCACAATCTCGAAGATCTCTTTGGTCAGCTTTGGCGACAGGCCCAGGCTAGGTTCGTCGAGCAGCATTAAATCGGGGTTAGCCATCAAGGCCCGCGAAATAGCGAGCATTTGCTGCTGCCCACCCGACAGTAGGCCAGCGTCCTGGGCAGCGCGTTCCCGCAGAATAGGGAAGTAGGCGTATACCGATTCAATGTCGTTGGCCACACCGTCGCGGTCCTGCCGGGTGTAGGCGCCCATCAGCAGGTTGTCGCGCACGCTCAGCAAAGGGAACACCTCTCGCCCTTCGGGCACATGGCTCAAGCCCTGCTGCACGATCAGGGCCGGGTCTTGCGCCGTGATGTCGTTGCCCTTGAACTCGATCGAGCCCTTACGCGGGTCGATGATGCCCGAGATGGTCTTGAGGATGGTGGTCTTGCCCGCACCATTGGAGCCGAGTACGGTGGCGATTTCACCGCGGCGCACCTGCAGGCTCACGCCGCGAATGGCCTTGATTGGGCCGTAGGCGCTCTCCACATTGAGCAGTTTGAGCACCGGCAGGTCGCTCACGGGCGGGGGGGTGCTGCTCATGCGACGTTCCTGCGCAGTGAAGAGACATCATCCACCGAGCCCAGATAGGCCTCGATCACCCCGGGGTCGGTCTGTACCTCGCGGGGTGTGCCCATGGCCAGCACCTCGCCCTGGTTCATGGCCAGTACCCGGTCTGACACCTTGGACACCAGGCTCATGTCGTGCTCCACCATCAGCACCGTGATGCCGAGCTCATTCTTGATGTCTTGAATCCAGAACGCCATGTCGTCGGTTTCTTCGACATTCAGGCCGGAGGAGGGTTCGTCCAGCAGCAGCAAGCGCGGCTCGGTGCAGAGTGCTCGGGCGAGCTCCACCACTTTGCGCACACCATAGGGCAGGCCGGCAACCATCGAGTCACGGTGGTGCTGCAGGTCCAGGAACTCAATCACCTCCTCGGCTTTTTGGCGTGCCTGCAGCTCGGCGTCGCGCGTGGCAGTGGTGAACAACAGGTCTTGCCAGAAGCCGCTCTTGCGCTGGGTGTGCCGCCCGATCAGCAGGTTGTGTAGCACCGTAGCATGCTCAAACAGCTCGATATTCTGAAAGGTGCGGGCAATGCCCAGGCCGGCCACCGACTGCGGCGGCTGCTCTGTCAGTCGGAGTAAGCCCTGCGGACCCAGGTAGTCGATTTCGCCCGTGGTGGGCGTGTAAATGCGGCTGATCAGGTTGAACACCGTGGTCTTGCCCGCGCCATTGGGCCCGATCAGGGTGAAGACCTCGCCCGGCCGTACATCAAAGCTGACTTTGTTGACCGCCAGCACGCCACCAAAGCGCACGCTCAGGTTATTGGCTGACAAAACGGCATCAGACATGATTCATTACCCCATCCCGCCCCATCATTTCGGCCCCCTGCCTCGTCATTTCCGCCCCCTGCGCCGTCATTCCCGCGCACGCGGGAATCCATGGATCCCCGGTCCTCGCCGGGGATGACAGCATCTCCCCCTCGGGGGGCAGCGCCGTGCGCGCAGCGACAAGCGTGGGGGCAGTCATCTCAATCGGTCCGATTTCTGGAAGGATTTCTGCCGCTTGAACATGCCTTTGCGGTAGAACGGGAAGAGCTGTAGGTAGGTGCGCACCTTGAGCCAGCGGCCATAGAGGCCCATGGGTTCAAACAACACAAAGGCGATCAGCACCACGCCATAGACCAGCCCTTGCAAGCCCGGCGCCTGGCCCACCGCGGCGGGCAGGTAGTCTTTGAGCATGGCGATCGCCTGGGGCATGGAAATCAGGAAAATAGCACCCAAAAACGCCCCGTGGACCGAGCCCAAGCCGCCAATGACGATCATCAGCAGCAGGTCGATCGACTGCAGGATGTTGAACTGGTCGGGCGAAATGAACTGCAGCTTGTGCGCGTACAAGGCGCCGGCCACGCCCGCCAGCGCGGCCGAGATGGCAAACGACAGGGTTTTGTAGTGCGCTAGGTCAATGCCCATGCTCTGCGCCGAGATCTCGGAGTCACGTATGGCGACAAAAGCCCGTCCGGTCGGTGAACGCAACAGGTTCAAGATGCCCAGGGTGGCCACCACCGCGACCAGCAAGCAGAGAAAGTAGAAGGACTCACCGCTGTCCAAGGTCCAACCCAGCATATTGGGCTTCTTGATGTGAATGCCGGCATTGCCCCCAGTGACCGACTCCCAGCGGGCCAGCACTTCTTCCACGATGAAGCCAAAGGACAGCGTGGCCATACCCAGGTAGATGCCCTTGACCCGCAGGGCCGGTAGGCCCACCACAAACCCGACCGCCGCCGACAACGCTGCGGCGCCAACCAGCGCCAGCGGAAATGGCACACCAGCGTTGGTCAGCACCGCCTGGGTATAAGCACCCACCCCCAGAAATGCGGCGTGCCCTAGCGAGAACAGCCCGGTGTAGCCCGCCAACAGCATCAGGCCCAGGCCGGCCACGGCATAAATCAGCACAAAGGTGAGCTGCGCCAACCAGTACTCGGCCACCAGCCAAGGCGCGCCCAGCAATAGCAGCAGCAGGGCGCCGTACCAGAACAGCTGACCGCCGTGTTTGGCCAGTTGGACGTCCTGGGCGTAGTCGGTCTTGAAAATGAAGCGCATGTCAGACCTTTTTGCGCAGCTTTTCGCCAAACAGGCCGGTGGGTTTGACCACCAGCATGATCAGCACCACGATGTAAGCGGCCGTGTCCTTGAAGCCATCCGGCAGGTAAAACCCCGACAACGATTCCACCAGCCCGATGATCAGCCCGCCCACGATGGCGCCAGGCAGGCTGCCAAAGCCACCGACCACCGCCGCAGGGAATGCCTTGAGGCCAATAAAGCCCATGTTGGCGTGGACAAACGTGATGGGTGCCAGCAGCAGGCCGGCAATGGCAGCGACCGCTGCGGCCAGACCCCAGGCAATGCCATTGAGGCGCTTGACCGGAATGCCCATGTAATAGGCTGCCAGCTGGTTTTGCGAAGCCGCCTGCATGGCAATGCCCAGTTTGCTGTAACGAAACAGAGCAAACAGAAGCAGGCACAAAACGGCGGTTGCTGCGATGACGGCCATTTGTTCCACATTTAGGACGAGCCCTGACACTTTCCAGATCTCGTCCTTGTAAGGGACGGGCAGGGTGTGGGTATCGGTGCCAATATTGGGCACCATGGTGATCAGGCCGCGCGCCACATAGCCAATGCCAATGGTCAGCATCACGATGGAAAACGCCGGCTGTCCCAGGATGGGCCGAATCACCAGGCGCTCGAGCAGCATGCCAAACACCGCCATGGCCGAAATGGCGCAAAGCACAGACAGCCAGTAGGGGAAGCCTAGCATGGTCATGCCAGCGAGCCCGCCAAAGGCGCCCAGCATCATGAGCTCGCCCTGGGCGAAGCTCACGGTCTCTGTGGCCTTGTAAATGAGCACGAAGCCCAGAGCGATCAGCCCGTAAATGCACCCTTGCGCGATGCCGCTGATCACCAGTTGAACAAACTGCACTGTCTCTCCCTTGTGACGACCGTCCGTTTATAGCGGACATCGTCGGGAATGCCGACAGGGTTTTTACCGACAGATGGGCTCAGGAAAACCCTAGATAAAGCCCCTTCAATCTTTGGGTTTGGGTACTTCGCGCGGCTGTCCCTGGTCGTCAATAGCCACATAGGTGAGCGAGGCCTCAGTGACCTTGATGTACTTGCCCTGGGAGCGAAAGCGCTCTGCGTACACCTCGACCTTGACCGTGACCGAGGTACGGCCGATGCGGGTCAGTTGGGAGAAAAACGACAGAATATCGCCTACTCGCACCGGCTGCTTGAAGATGAATTCATTCACCGCCACCGTCACCATGCGCCCACCGGTGTAGCGCGCCGGGATCACCGAACCGGCCAAATCGACCTGGGCCATGACCCAGCCACCGAAAATATCGCCATTGGCGTTGCAGTCGGCGGGCATCGGTATGACCTTGAGCACCAGCTCCTGGTCGGTCGGCAGCGCGACGGATGGCGGCACCTTGGCGCTTGCATTTGCAGACATGGGCACAATCTGGGATTAAGTAACGTTCTGGATTGTCACCCATGCGCCGTTCTGGCGAACTCAGCCCCACCCCCCCTAGCACTGCCGCATCGCCGGCCATCGACCCTGCGCGCTCCGACTGGGCCACGCTGCGCCGCCTGTTTCCCTACCTATGGCAGTACAAATGGCGCGTGATCGCGGCGCTGGCCTTCATGGTTGGCGCCAAGGTGGCCAACGTCGGTGTGCCGCTGCTGCTCAAAGATCTGGTGGATACCATGAACCCCAAGGGTGGCATTGATGCCTCGGCCCTGTTGGTGGTGCCGGCGGCGCTGCTGGTGGCCTACGGGCTGCTGCGCCTGTCCACCACCCTGTTTGCCGAGCTGCGTGACCTGGTTTTTGCCAAGGCCACAGAGGGCGCCTCGCGCAGCATTTCGCTGCAGGTGTTTAGGCATCTGCACGGTCTTAGCCTGCGTTTTCACCTGGAACGCCAGACCGGCGGCATGACGCGCGACATCGAGCGCGGCACCCGAGCCGTGCATTCGCTGATCTCCTATTCGCTGTACAGCATTATTCCGACATTGATCGAGGTGGCGATGGTTCTGACGCTGCTGGCCGTCAAGTTTGACGTCTGGTTTGCCTGGATCACCATCATTGCGCTGGTGTTCTACATCAGCTTTACCATCATCGTGACCGAGTGGCGCACCCAGTTTCGCAAAAAGATGAATGAGATGGATTCCACGGCGCACAGCCGGGCCATCGACTCACTGCTCAATTACGAAACCGTCAAATACTTCAACAATGAAGAGTTTGAGGCCAAGCGCTATGACGAGAACCTGGAGCGCTACCGCCGCGCCGCGATCAAGAGCCAGACCACGCTGAGCCTGCTCAATGCCGGCCAGCAACTGATCATCGCAGCCGGTTTGGTGGCCATGCTGTGGCGCGCCACCCAGGGCGTGGTTGACGGCCGCATGACGCTGGGCGACCTGGTGATGGTCAACGCCTTCATGATCCAGCTCTATATTCCCCTGGGTTTTCTGGGCGTGTTGTACCGCGAGATCAAGCAAAGCCTCACCGACCTGGAAAAAATGTTCACGCTGATGGAGCGCGAACGCGAGATTGCCGACCTGCCGGGTGCGCAGCCGCTGGTGGTGCAGGGCGCCGACCTGCGCTTTGACCACGTGAACTTTGCCTACGACCCAGACCGGCCCATCCTGCAAGACATCAGTTTTACGATTCCGGCCGGAAAGACGGTGGCAGTGGTCGGCCCGTCGGGCTCGGGCAAGTCCACGCTGGCGCGGCTTCTGTTTCGTTTTTATGACGTGCAGCAGGGTCGCATCCTTATTGATGGGCAGGACATCAAGCAGGTCACGCAATCCTCGGTGCGCCAGGCCATTGGTATCGTGCCGCAGGACACGGTGCTGTTCAATGACACGGTGGCCTACAACATCGCTTATGGCCAACCGGGCGCCAGCCAGGCCCAGGTGGAAGAGGCCGCCCGCGCGGCGCATATTCATGGCTTCATCAGCGCCACGCCCAAGGGTTACGACACCATGGTCGGCGAGCGCGGGCTCAAATTGTCGGGCGGGGAGAAGCAGCGGGTGGCGATCGCCCGCACCCTGCTCAAAAATCCGCCGATCCTGATTTTTGACGAGGCCACTTCGGCGCTGGATTCCGCCAATGAACGCGCCATCCAAGCTGAACTGCAGAGCGTGGCGCAAAACAAGACCACGCTGGTCATCGCTCACCGTCTGTCCACCGTGGTTGATGCGCATGAGATTTTGGTGATGGATGCCGGGCGCATCATCGAACGCGGCACCCATGCCGAGCTGTTGGCGGCCGATGGCCGCTATGCCGCCATGTGGGCGCTGCAGCAAAGCGCAGAGTAAGGCTCATGGACACCAAGTGGTTTGAGGATTTCGTCTCTTTGGCTGAAACCCGCAGCTTCAGCCGCTCGGCCCAACTGCGACATGTGACGCAACCGGCGTTTTCGCGCCGCATCCAATCACTCGAGGCTTGGGCCGGCACCGACCTTGTGGACCGCAGCTCATACCCCACTCGCCTGACGCCAGCCGGCGAGACGTTGTACGACCAAGCGCTGGAAATGCTGCAGGCCTTGCAAAGCTCACGGGCCATGATGCGCGGCCACACGGCGGCGGGGCAGGACGTGATCGAATTTGCGGTGCCGCACACCTTGGCGTTCACTTTTTTTCCGGCCTGGGTTTCTGCTCTGCGCGAGAATTTTGGTCCCATCAAGAGCCGGCTGATCGCGCTTAATGTGCATGACGCCGTGATGCGTTTGGTAGAGGGCAGCTGTGACCTGCTGATCGCTTACCACCACCCGGCGCAGCCCAACCAGCTCGATACCGAGCGCTATGAAATGGTGAGCCTTGGCGAGGAGGTGGTGGCTGCCTATGTCAAGCCCGGGGCCGACGGCGAGCCGCTTTACGCGCTGCCCGGCAGCGCTGCGCGGCCGCTGCCTTACCTGGGCTATGCGCCCGGGGCCTACCTGGGTCAAATGGTGGAACTGATCCTCAAGCAAAGCAGCACACCGATTCACTTTGACCGGGTTTATGAAACCGATATGGCCGAGGGCCTCAAGGCCATGGCGCTGGAGGGGCATGGGGTGGCCTTTCTGCCGTTCAGCGCGGTCGAGCGAGATTTGCGGGCCAAAAAACTGGTCAACGCCGCGCCTGGTTTTTTGCAGGATATGCACATCACGATGGAGGTGCGTGCTTACCGTGAGCGCCCTCAGACCAAGGAAACAGTCAAACCAGCCGGGCAGTCAATGCGGAGTGCGGGGCCAGGGCCCAAGCGTCATGCCCAGGCCCTCTGGGACTATTTGCTGCGCCAGGCCGCGGCCTGAAGCCGGCGCCCTCAGGGCCCTGCGCCGTGCCCACCCCGGATTTGGGACAATGGCGGCATGGACACACTGACCTTGACCCAACCCGACGACTGGCACCTGCACGTGCGCGATGGCGACGCCTTGCGCACGGTGGTGCCGCACACGGCGGCCCAATTTGGCCGCGCCGTGATCATGCCCAATCTGAAGCCCCCCATCACCACGGCGGCGGCGGCCTTGGCCTACAAGGCGCGCATTCAGGCGGCACTGCTGCCTGGTCAGGTGTTTGAGCCGCTGATGACGCTCTATCTGACCGACCACTTGCCGGCGTCGGAGATTGCCCTGGCAGCCCAGGCCGGCATCGTGGCGCTCAAGCTTTACCCCGCGGGCGCCACCACCCACAGCGATGCTGGGGTGACTGACATCCGCAAGGTTTACCCGGTGCTGGCGGCGATGCAAAAGGCCGGCCTGCCGCTGCTGGTGCACGGCGAGGTGACCAACCCGGCGGTTGATATTTTTGACCGGGAGGCGGTGTTCATCGAGACCCAGCTCATCCCGCTGCGTCAGGATTTTCCTGAACTCAAGATCGTGCTGGAGCACATCACCACGCGGGAGGCGGCGCAGTATGTGGCGCAGGCGGACGGCTTTACTGCCGCCACCGTCACGGCGCACCACCTGCTGTACAACCGCAACGCCATCTTCACCGGGGGTATCCGCCCCCACTACTACTGCCTGCCTGTGCTCAAGCGCGAGCTACACCGCCAGGCGCTGCTGCAGGCGGTGGCCAGTGGCAGCCCAAGGTTTTTCCTGGGCACTGACAGCGCCCCCCATGCGGCGCACCTGAAGGAGCATGCCAGTGGTTGCGCTGGCTGTTACACCGCACACGCGGCGCTTGAGCTGTATGCCGAGGCCTTTGACGCGGTCGGTGCGCTGGACCGGCTTGAAGGCTTTGCCAGCTTTCATGGTGCCGATTTTTACGGTCTGCCGCGTAACACCGGTCGCATCACGCTGCAACGCCAGGCCTGGACCCCGCCCGAATCGTTTGTCTTTGGCGAGGCTGAACTCAAGCCCCTGCGCGCCGGCGAAACCCTGCCGTGGCGCCTGGTTTAGCGCAGATCGACTGGCAGGCACCCTGGTTGGCGCCCGTGGCTGCGTTAGGCCAACAGGTGCTGGCCCACTGCCAAGCCGGCCTGCTGTTGCCCCAGGCGCTCAACGCCTGTGCCCCGCCAGCCGGCGACCTGCCAGTGCGTTTTGTTCCACAAAGTGCACTGCCCGCCGGTGAGGCCTATGAAAGCTACATTTTTCATAGCAAACAATGCCCTACCCGCGAGGGTTTGCACGACTTTTTTAATGGATTGATGTGGCACAGCTTTCCCCGCACCAAGGCTCGCTTGAACCAGTTGCAGGCGGCGCAAATCAGGGCCGACGGCGTTGGTCAAGTACGCGGTCCGGTACGCGACGCGCTGACGCTGTTTGACGAGAACATTGCTTTTTTGCGTGCCCCTGCGCCGCTGTGGGAGGCGCTGTTGGCCAAACGCTGGTCGGTGGTATTCACTGAGCTTCGACCACTGTGGGCGCAGTCACATCTGGTGTTGTTTGGCCACGCCTTGCTGGAAAAACTGGTGTTGCCCAGAAAGGGCATCACCGCCCATGTGCTGCTGGTACACCCGGCGACCGATGCCCTTGTGGATCTGGACGCCTGGGTGGCAGCCGCCTTGAACCCGGACCAACTGGCGGCCAAGCCATTTGCCAACTTGCCGGTGCTGGGTGTGCCGGGCTGGTGGCCGGCCAACGAGGCGCCCGGTTTTTACCAGGACCTGACGGTATTTCGTATCCGGCAATAACCAGATATTTTGTGGGATTAGTGGGCCAGAGCTTGATTTTCGCGCCCGCGCCCCTAACATTCGCGACATCGGCCGGCTGTCGCCCGCCGTTTATCAAGGATGACCATGAAGAGAATATTGTTGTTTGTGCTGACCAATGTGCTGGTGGTGACAGTGCTGGGCGTTGTGGCCAGTTTGCTGGGCGTCAACCGCTTTCTGACTTCAAATGGCCTCGACCTGGGGGCCTTGCTGGGCTTTGCCCTGGTGATGGGCTTTGGCGGCGCCATCATCTCGCTGCTGATCAGCAAGCCCATGGCCAAATGGACCTCTGGTGTGCGCGTTATCAACCAGCCTCAGAACGCCGACGAAGCCTGGATTGTGGAAACCGTGCGCAAGTTTGCCGACAAGGCGGGCATCGGCATGCCCGAGGTCGGTATCTTTGAAGGCGACCCCAACGCGTTTGCTACTGGGGCTTTCAAAAACTCGGCCCTGGTGGCGGTCAGCACCGGCCTGCTGCAGGGCATGACGCGCGACGAGATTGAGGCCGTGATTGGCCATGAAATCGCCCACATCGCCAACGGCGACATGATCACCATGACCCTGATCCAGGGCGTGATGAACACCTTTGTGGTTTTCCTCAGCCGGGTTATCGGCTACGCGGTTGACAGCTTTTTGCGCAAAGGCGACGACCGCAGCAGCGGCCCTGGCATTGGCTACTATGTAACGACCATCGTGCTTGACATCGTGCTCGGTTTTGCCGCGGCTATGGTGGTGGCCTGGTTTTCCCGCCAGCGCGAATTCCGCGCCGATGCCGGCGCCGCCCAGTTGATGAACCGCAAGCAACCCATGATCAACGCCCTGGCCCGTCTGGGTGGCATGGTGCCCGGCGAACTGCCCAAGAGCGTGGCAGCCATGGGCATTGCCGGCGGCATCGGCAAACTGTTCAGCACCCACCCGCCGATCGAAGAGCGCATCGCTGCCCTGCAGACCGCCTGATACCGGGTATGGTCGACGTCGATCCCGGGGTTGCTAGGGACGGCGTACCTGCCGCCGCTCGTGTCCCCCGCCCTTCGGGCTCCTCCTTGACCTCGCCGCAGCAGGCACGCCATCCCCTCCCTGGTTGGGCGAGACTAAATACCTGAATACCTGAATGCGGGTTACCAGTGTTGGCGTGCGAGGGTCGTCAAGGTGGTGACGGGCTGAGCGGCGCAGCGGCATCAAGGAGGAGCCCTCAGGGCGGGGGACAGCCGCGGAGCCGCTCAGCCCGACGCCGCCTTGACCGGTGCGCAAAAAAACTCAGGCAAGAGGCCCTGCACGACAGTCGGCCCTGTCCCCCTCAGACCAGCATCCGCCGTGCCACTGCTTCAGCCACCCGGATACCGTCCACGCCGGCCGACAGGATGCCGCCGGCGTAGCTGGCGCCTTCGCCGGCCGGGTAGAGGCCGGCTGTGTTGATGCTTTGCAGGTCCTCGCCGCGGGTGATCTTGAGCGGTGATGAGGTTCGGGTTTCAACCCCTGTCAGTACCGCGTCGGCCATGTCAAACCCTTTGATCTTTTTGCCAAAAGCCGGCAGTGCTTCACGGATCGCGTCAATCGCGTAGCCGGGCAGAGACTGGCTCAGATTCCCTAGGTGAACGCCTGGCTTGTAAGAGGGCACTACGCTGCCGAGTTGGCTAGAGGGGTGATTCGCCAAAAAGTCACCCACCAATTGACCCGGCGCTTCGTAATTGCTGCCGCCGAGCACATAGGCCTGTGATTCCAACTGGCGCTGCAGCACGATGCCGGCCAGCGGATGCGGTGCCAGTCCGGGCTTGGGCAGCAGGCCTGTGCCGGCGCCCAGCGTGGCCTCGAAGGCCGCTGCGTCGCTCGGGTAGTCGCGCGGGTCAATGCCGACCACGATGCCGGCATTCGCGTTGCGTTCGTTGCGAGAGTATTGGCTCATGCCGTTGGTCACCACCCGGCCGGGTTCAGACGTGGCCGCCACCACCGTGCCGCCGGGGCACATGCAAAAGCTGTAGACCGCGCGGCCGTTGCTGGCGTGGTGCACCAGCTTGTACTCGGCTGCACCCAGCAAGGGGTGGCCGGCATGCCGGCCCCAGCGGGCGCGGTCGATCACGCCCTGCGGGTGTTCGATGCGAAAACCGATCGAAAACGGTTTGGCCTCCATGAACACGCCACGCGTGTGCAGCATGGCAAAGGTGTCGCGCGCGCTGTGCCCCAGCGCCAGCACCACCTGCTCGGCGGGCAGCTCGTAGTTCGAACCCCTAGCGACGTCGAGCACGTTCAGGGCGCACACACGCTGGGTGTGGCCGCTGGCATCTGGCGAGCAGGTGCGCAGCAGCACATCGGTGACGCGCTGCTCAAACCGTATGTCGCCACCCAGCGCGATGATCTGCTCGCGCAGGTTCTCCACCACCTTGACCAGCTTGAAGGTGCCGATGTGCGGATGCGCATCGACCAAAATCTCAGGCGGTGCGCCGGCCTTGACGAACTCCTGCATCACGTGGCGACCCAGGTGGCGGGGGTCTTTGATTTGGCTCCACAGCTTGCCGTCGGAAAAGGTGCCGGCGCCGCCTTCGCCAAACTGCACATTGGACTCGGGGTTGAGCGTGTGCTTGCGCCACAGGCCCCAGGTGTCCTTGGTGCGCTGGCGCACCGTGCGGCCGCGCTCCAGCACGATGGGGCAGAGGCCCATCTGGGCCAGCAGCAGCGCGGCAAACATGCCGCAGGGACCAAAACCTACCACCACCGGGCGAACGGGGGGCGGCAAGGCGGCGTGTCCCACTGGCTGATAGAGCATATCCGGCGTGGCGCCGATGTGCGGGTGCCCCGCCCATTGGGTGATGAGCGCAGCCTCCTGGTCCGGTTCCCGCAGCGTCACGTCAACAATGAAGACCGCTAGCAGCTCGGCCTTGCGGGCGTCAAAACTGCGTTTGAACACCTGCAAGTCGGCAATCGCGTCGGGCTTGATGCCAAGGGCCTGCGCGCTCAGGCGGGTCAGTGTGCCCAGCGGGTGGGCCGTAGGCGCTCGGTCTGCCTCGGTCTCAGCGGGCGCATCGGCGGCGCGACGGGTCTCGACCGGCAGGGCCGAGAGGGGTAGTTTCAATTCAGTCAAGCGAATCATGGGGGCGGCTCGTGGTGATCAAGCAAGCGGCCATGATAAAGCACCCACACAGCGAGGGTGCCGGCCAGCCCGTCCCCGCCGCTGGCGTGGGTCAGACCGGCAAAAAGCCCTCGACTGACAGGTAACGCTCGCCCGTATCGTAGTTGAACCCAAGTACCCGCGCGCCTGCAGGCAACTGGGCCAGTTGTTGCGCAATAGCCGCCAGCGTGGCGCCGCTGGAGATGCCTACCAGCATGCCTTCTTCACTGGCGCTGCGGCGGGCCATCTCGCGTGCGGCCTCGGCCTCGACCTGGATCACACCGTCAAGCAGCGTTGTGTCCAGATTTTTTGGGATGAAACCGGCGCCGATGCCCTGGATCGGGTGCGGTGCCGGCGCGCCGCCCGAGATCACTGGCGAGGCGGTGGGCTCCACCGCATACACCTTGAGCTGTGGCCAGGCCGCTTTGAGGACTTTGGCACAGCCGCTTAAGTGGCCGCCGGTGCCCACGCCGGTGATGAGTGCGTCCAGGCCATCGGGGAAGTCAGCCAGGATTTCTTGCGCCGTGGTGCGCACATGCACGTCGATGTTGGCCGGGTTCTCGAACTGCTGCGGCATCCAGGCGCCAGGGCTCGCTGCGGCCAGTTCCTGGGCCCGTGCAATCGCGCCCTTCATGCCCTTTTCGCGCGGCGTCAGGTCAAAGCTGGCGCCGTAGGCCAACATCAGGCGTCGTCGCTCGATCGACATGCTGTCGGGCATGACCAGCACCAGCTTGTAACCTTTGACCGCCGCCACCATGGCCAGGCCGACGCCGGTGTTGCCTGAGGTTGGTTCGATGATGGTACCGCCTGGCTTGAGTGCGCCACTGCGCTCAGCGTCTTCCACCATGGCCAGTGCAATGCGGTCCTTGATCGAGCCGCCGGGGTTGCTGCGCTCGGACTTGATCCAGACCTTTGCCTCAGGGCCAAACAGCCTATTGATGCGGACATGGGGGGTGTTGCCGATGGTGTGCAGAATGCTGTCAGCCTTCATGGCGCGCTCCAGGAGTTGGTGGTGTAGGAGGTATTTTCGGCCGATTGATCGATCAGCTTTGACATATCGTTATGAAAGCTCGCGATAATGAGGCGGTGAAGCCGGCCAGACTGCCGCTGGTGCAATCCTGGAAACAGGGCACTGGAGGAACGTCCGGACTGCACAGGGCAGCGTAGCAGCTAACAGCTGTCCACTGAAAGTCGTGCGCGAAAGCGGGCGGTATAAGGTGAGGATCAGAGCAACAGAGACGAGTCGTAGCGGGGCAACCCGGTGCGGGTGAAACGGGCAATCTCTACGCGCAGCAATACCAAGTAGGCACACGTTGATGGGGCCCCCGGAGTGTGCGGGTAGGTAGCATTGAGCTGCTGGGCGACCAGCAGCCCAGATTAATGGCAGTCACACGGCGGGCAACTGCCGTGCACAGAATCCGGCTTATCGGCGGGCTTCACAATTTTTCGGTGTCAGTGCGCGCATGGATTTTCTCAAAATTTTCGGCGGGGCGATGACAGCATTGGGGCTGTTATGGCCTTTTGGTGGCGCGGCGTTAGCACCTAACAAGCCGGCAGTGCTTTCCCTGGCGCCACCATGCGCCGAGCTGGTGGCTGCATTGCCCAATGTGCGGCGAGACCTATGTGAGTCGGCACAACTGTTGCCCGTGGCGCGATCAGTGCGGGGGCGGCTGATTTACGCGCGCGATATCGTGCCAACCCAACCGGGTTTGCGTGTTTTGGTAATTGGCGCCATTCATGGCGATGAGCTCTCTTCAGCGGCAGTGGCGCTGCACTGGATCCGATTGGCGAGTCAGCCGCCGGCCGACATGCCCCAGTCGATTCACTGGCGCTTTGTGCCGGTGCTTAACCCGGATGGTGTGCTGGCCCGTCCCCCAACCCGAGTCAACGCCAACGGCGTCGACCTGAACCGCAACTTTCCTACACCGAACTGGCAGCGCGACTCGCGGATCTACTGGGAAAAACGCACTGCGCGTGACCCGCGCCGCTGGCCGGGCCCCCAACCCTTGTCCGAGCCAGAATCCCGTTTCCTTCACGACCAGATGGGCAGCTTTAATCCGCAGCTGATCGTGAGCATTCACGCGCCCTACGGCGTGCTCGACTTTGACGGCCCATCGGTGCCACCGTCTCGCCTGGGCCGCCTGTACTTGGACCAAGTGGGTATCTTTCCGGGCTCGCTGGGGAATTACGGCGGCGTCCACAAGGGCGTGCCAGTGGTCACAGTTGAGTTGCCCAATTCATTGCGGACCCCTCTGGACGCCGAGATGCGCCAAATGTGGCTAGATTTGTTGCGTTGGACTGTTGCTCGGCTGAGCCCGTCTGCGACTGGAAATCGGACGCCTTGAAGCGGCGTGGGTGCCACCTAACTAAAAGCGTTCGTGCTGCAATAAAAATCGCCACTGGCCAGCGGGCATAGCCCCGAGCATGACCCGCCCGATACGGATGCGCTTCATGCCGGAGATCTGCAGTCCCCCCTCATCACACAGCCGCGCCAGCAGACCGGGCTGCCCACCCTTGATGGCGCATCGCAAGCGGGTTGTGCCCTCGCTGTTGCTGTTGATGCTGATTTTGACGCTGCTTCGCCCCGGCGTCGCCCCGTCCGGCGTGCGGTTTAAGCGTCGAAGCGTCTCCGGGCTGACGTCGCCCGCCACGTCCAGCATGACCTCGTGTTCCATCAGGGCCGCGTCTTCGGTCAGTTTGCGCGCCACCCGCCAGTCCTGGGTAAACACCACTAAGCCGCTGGCGCCCGATTCCAGTGGAACTAGCGAGTCCAATCCGACCAGGTGGCGTTTGAGCAGGCGTTGGCCCGGCTCATCACCGGCCAGTTGCCTGGCCTGGGTCAGTAACTGCCGCGCCGGCGTTGGCGCACCCGGGCGGGGGCGCTGGCCGTCTGGTGCCAGGCGGCCGTCGTCATGGCCGGCCGGCTTGTGCAGCAGCAGGGTTGCCGACGTCGCATCCATCAGGCTGGCGTCGCGGTCCAGCGTCACCACCTGCTGCTGAACGCGACTCTGCGGCTCTTCCACCACCCGGCCATCGACCCGCACCCAGCCCCCGGTGATGTATTGCTCGGCCTCGCGGCGCGAGCAAGGCACCAGCGCAGCCACGCGTTTGGCCAGGCGTTCACCGTCGTCCATCATGACAGGTTGGCCTCAATGCGTGCCACATGGGCCAGTAGCGAACGCTTGGCCACCGGCCACATGCGCGGCGGCACGTCGTCGTAGGAGCGCGCCACCCAGTCGTCGGGCGTGCCATCGGGGTGCGCCTGCATCACCGCCAAAATCTTGGCCTCGCGCTTGAGCCGGTGAGCCTTCAGGTGGGCGATGGCTGCGCGGGCCTCTCCGCCATGGCCCCCTATCACATACCCGTGCGCCGGCAGAATGAAGTTGATACTGCGATTTTCACAGGCCTCAGCCAGGTGGTCCAGCGAGTCCAGGTAGGCGCTCATGTCGCCGTCGGGCGGGTCAATCACCGTCGTGCTGCCGTTGAGGATGTGGTCGCCGCTGAACAGCAGGCCGTCTTCCAGCAGCAGCAGGCACAGGTGGTTGGCTGCATGGCCGGGGGTGTGGATCACCATCAGGGTATGAGTCAAATCGGCCTCTAGACCTTGTCTGGTAAGGGTTAGTAGCTCACTATTTTGTAGCGATCGGTCTGGGCTGAAGCGGCTATTCTCGCGTGCGGTCGGGGCCGAGGGCAGGCCGAGAATCGGCGGCTGGGGCTGGCACATCGCTTGCAGGGGCCGGGCGCCGGGTGAGTGGTCGGGGTGCGAGTGGGTGCACACAATCAGGCGGATGTCGCCACCGGCGGCGCGCCACAGCCGGTCTAGGTGCGCCGGGTCGGCCGGGCCGGGGTCGATGGCCATGTAGCCGGTGTGCGGGTCGCCCACCAGGTAGCTGTTGGTGCCGGGGCCGGTCATCACGCCCGGGTTGGGCGCGGTCAGGCGCTGCAGGTTTTTCAGGAGCGGCACTGGCTGCTCGCACTGCCAGTCCAGGTTGTGCGCGATTTGACCGTCCGGGCAGACCAGCGCCAGCTCGCCGTAGGGGTGCTCGTGCTCCATGTAGCGGGCTTCGCGCCCGGCCAGCAGCCCGGCGCGCGGGCAACTGGTCCAGAGTGGCTCTTCGGTGGCAGCGCATGCTTGCAGCACATCATCTACGCTGGCATAGGCCTTTAGCCTCTCCAGCGTGCGGATGGTCGGGAAGATGATGAAAAACTGGCCGGCTCCGTGCCGCGCCAAGGCGTCAGCCGGTCGTACCCAGACCGGTTCGAACTGCTCCTGGCCGTCGGCCACCGGCGTTTGCCCGGCGGGCATGCGCGCCACCAGAAACGGCACGTCAAAGCGGCGCGGCAAGTCGCGGTCGGTGACCCAATGCGTAAGCACAAACACCGCGTGGGCCGCCAACTGCAGGCCGCGCGCCTGGCACTGGGCAGCAAAGGGTTGGCTACGATCCAAGGCTGCGATGTCTTGCTGGTCGGCAGGCCTGCCGTCGGCGTGTTGCGCCAGCAATACGCCAAGTTCTTCAAAGCTCTCCCGAATGGCAGCAATGGCCTGCGTCAGGTGCAGGTCGCTCTGGCCGGGGCGGCGTGTGGCCATGGGGTGGCTGGCGGCATCAAGCGGGTCGACGCCGCCACCCGGGAACACATAGGCGCCCGGCGCAAAGCTGGCCGTCAGTGACCGGCGTGTCATCAGCACCTCCAGCCCGTCCGAGCCGTCGCGCAGCAGCAGCACGGTGGCGGCAGGGCGGGTGGGGGCGGGTTCGCGTTGCGGGTGCAGGAGTTGGGAGGTTCTGGTCATGGCTGGATTTTGCGGCCAAAACGCGGGTGTGCGCCTGGGAACGCCCGTAGATTCTCGCGTTCACCATGTTGGGGCTGAACCTGCCTTAGTTGAATCAGGCGCTACTGCCGCTCACCAGCGCGTCTAGGTAGATGCCACAAGTCTTGCGCAAGTCGATTCGGCAACCTGTCAGCATGCCTTGGAGCGCGTGGCAGGGCAGGCCTAGCGCCTGGGCGCGTTGAACGATCGGGTCCAGGCAGTCAAACGATATTGCCAGGGCCATCGGGTGCACTGTTTGGCTGTCGGCGTCCACGTTCAGGGTCAGACCGGCATCCTTTAAGCGCCAAAGACCCAGTCCGCTGCCATCATCGGGTGGCATGGCGCCAGCAGTTTGCAGGCGCTGTCCCCACCCTTGCAGGCCCTCCAACGAACCTGTGTAGCTCACGCCGAGCAGGGCTTGTGCCTGGTTCTGGTGTTCAAGTAAAGAAGGTGAACGCACCAGTTCGGGCGTGATGTGTTGTACCCAGCAAATGTAGGACGGGTCCTCAGCTTGCCAGGGTGCGTCGAAAAAACTGAACCGCGCCAAGCCTTCGCGTTCGGGGGTCTTCACCGGCCGCGACCAGTCCAGCAGAGGCCCCACGGGCAACTGGCGCCGCAGGCAGTCAGCATGCCAGGCGCCAGCGTCGGTAGTTGCCAGCGCCAGCACATGCAGCCCGAAGCGGACCTTCAAGGCTGGCGTCAGTTGGTGTCCGGCCAATGGGTCGGTGATTTGCATCAGTTCGATGTAGCCCGACCTCAGCATGATCGAGTGCTGCGAACTGCCTGCCGAAACCACCTGGCCCTGGGCATTGGTGCGGGTGTGATCGGCTCGGGCCGTCAAGGTAAACCCGAGATCGGCAAACAGCCCGTGGCTACTGGCGAGGTCCGGGATGATGAAGCCCACGTGGTCAAGGCCAATGGTGGGGAGTTTTGGCTCTATGGTTTTCATTTTGTATGCAATTCTTTATGAATTAATTTAAATAAGAGCATATACCGAAATAATTGCATGCAACTTTCCGGCTCATGCTAATATTTAGCGGGTAAAGCCTATTGATCGTCGAATTTGAAAGGTGTGTCATGAAATATCTGTCTCGCTTGCTCTGCTTGATCGTGAGTCTGTCGGTGTGGATGGGAGCACAGGCTCAAACTCCGAGCCCTAGCCGCGGCGGCACCCTGACCATTGCATTACCCACGGAGCCGGCCCACCTCAATTCCGCGATTGACACCACGCAGCAGGTCAAGGTTGTTGCTGGGAAAATCTACAACGGGCTCATCAAGTACGACCTGAAGATGAACATGCAGCCTGACCTGGCGCAGTCTTGGAGCGTCTCGCCGGATGGCCTTCGCATTACCTTCAATTTGCGTAAAGGGGTGAAGTGGCATGATGGCCGCGACTTCACCTCCGCTGATGTGGCTTACTCCATCATGAAGGGGTTTGGTCCCAATAACGGACTGGTGCGCTCTACCTTCGCCAATGTTCAGTCGGTTCAGACACCCGATGCGCACACAGCAGTGCTGGTCATGAATCAGTCCGCAGCGGCCCTGATGAGCGCATTGCCGGTGGCCACCGCCACGATCTTGCCGGCTCACATATTCGACAACACCGATATCCGGCGCAATCCAGCCAACCTCAAGCCAATAGGCACCGGCCCCTTTATGTTCAGTGAATGGCGGCGTGGCAACGCCATCGTTCTGGTGCGCAACCCCAACTATTTCGAAGCCAACAAGCCCTACCTTGACCGAATCGTGTTCAAGGTGATTCCTGATACGCAGTCCAGGGGTGCGGCTATTGAGTCGGGCGACGTCGATATGGTGTTCCACAGCACCGTGGCCGCTTCCGATGCGCGCCGGCTTGGTGCGCTGAAACAGTTGGAGTTGACCACCGACGGGTATTTCTTCGACTCCACCGTGGCGTTCATGGAGTTCAACAACGAGCACCCCATCGTGGGCAAGGCGGCTGTGCGGCGTGCGCTGGCCCATGCCATTGATCGCCAGTTCATTCTGGACAGTATTTGGATGGGTTTTGGGCGGGTCGCCACTTCCCCGATCCATGACAACTTGAAGCAGTTCTATACCGACGACGTTCCCAAATACGCCTACGACCCTAAACGCGCCGAACAGTTGCTCGACGAGGCTGGATTCAAAAAAGGCGCGGATGGCAAGCGCTTCAAGCTGGTAATTGATTACGTGCCGTTTGGTGACCAGTACCCCAAAATGGCGCAATACATTCGGCAGCAGATGATTCAGATCGGTATCGATGCCGAGGTTAGAAACAGCGATTTTGCGACTTGGGTGCGCCGTATCTGGACACAGCGCGACTGGATGGTCAATATGTCAGCCATCACCAATGCATCGGACCCTTCGATCGGAGTCCAACGCGCTTATTGGTCTAAAAACATTGTGCCTGGCACGCCGTTTACCAACGGCACCCACTTTAAAAATGCCGAGCTTGACGAGTATTTCGAGAAAGCCTCTCTGAACACTGATCCCTTGATCCGCCGCCGCCATTTTGCTGCTATTCAGCGGATTTTGGCCAGCGAGTTGCCCGTCATTCCTCTGGTGTCGATTGACCAGTTCTCTGTGGTCAACAAGCGGGTGCGCAACCACTCCACCTTGGCCGATGGGGTCTATTCGGGCTATTCCGACGTCTGGATTGCGCCCAACTGAGTGCGCCGCATTTGCTGAAGTCACCGTCTACGCGCTACCTGCTGCGACGCCTGGGCCAGGCCTTCCTGGTTTTGGCGATCGTCGTGGTGCTGCAGTTCTTTCTGCTGCAGTTGGCACCTGGCGATGTAGCCGATGTCATTGCTGGTGAGGCCCAGGCGTCCGATCCGGAATTTGTCAAGCGGCTCCGCCTGGAACTGGGCCTTGATCGGTCGCTTTGGGTTCAGTTGGGGCTGCATTTGCAACGGGTGGCGGTCCTTGATCTGGGGCAGGCGCATTCTTTTGATGCGCCTGTGCTTGACCTGATTCTCCAGCGACTGCCGGCCACCTTGCTGTTGATGGTGGCCTCGATGGTGATGGCCCTGGTGCTGGGCACCTCGCTCGGGATCTGGGCGGCCTTGCGGGCACGCGGCCCGGCCGATACCTTGGTGACGTTCACCGCCTTGCTGTTCTATGCGACGCCTGGTTTTTTGGTGGGCATCGGCATGATATTGCTGTTCACAGTCAAGCTGAATTGGCTGCCGATGTCAGGCATGAGCGACCTGTACAGTGACAGTCCCTGGTGGGCGCAGGCCCTTGACATCTCTCGGCACTTGATCATGCCCATGGTGTCCTTAAGCCTCTTTTACGTCGCCGTGTACACGCGGCTTATGCGCGCGTCCATGTTGGAGGTCATGCACTTGGACTATGTGCGAACGGCGCGCAGCAAGGGCTTGATGCCTTTGCGCATTGTCTGGCGACATATGGCGCGTAATGCCATGCTGCCCATGGTCACGATGCTGGGTCTTCAAGTCAGTTCCCTGTTGGGAGGCTCGGTCGTGATCGAGACGGTTTTCGGTTGGCCCGGCATTGGGCGCCTGGCTTTTGAGGCTGTTTTTAAACGGGATGTTCCCTTGGTGATGGGCGTGCTGCTGTTTAGCTCGGTGCTGGTGTTGAGCGTGAGCTTGATGATCGACTTGATCTACACCCGGCTTGACCCACGGATCCGCCTTCGCTGACCATGAACCCACTTCGCCTTCGCTTGCGTCGAAGCCTGACCTTTGTCGTCGGCAGTGGTTTGCTGCTGGCTCTGTTGCTGATGGCGGCGGCCGGCCCTCTGCTCTATCCGCAGGGCCCATGGGGCATGGTTGGGCCGCCCATGACTTGGCCAGGGGATCGTGTCGGCCTCTTGCTGGGCACTGACGCGCTAGGCCGAGACATCCTGGCTGGTTTGCTGCATGGGGCTCGTGTTTCGCTCTGGATTGGTGTGGCCGCCACAGTGGCAGCCTTGAGCGTGGGTATGGCCATTGGTGCGGTAACAGGCTACTACGGCGGCTTGGTTGACGATGCCTTCATGCGGCTGACTGACGCGGTACAAACCATACCGCCATTCCTACTGGCGATTGTGATTGTGGTGATCACCACCCCCAGTGTCGCTGCGACCATCGGTGCTATAGCCCTGATATCGTGGCCAAGCGTAGCCCGTCTGGTGCGTGCTGAATTCATGCGCCTGCGGGAGGCCGAGTTCGTCGCATCTTGCCGCTTGCTGGGTATGAGCGACACCCGCATTATCCTGACTCAGATGCTCCCGAACGCCATGGCACCGATTGTGGTCAGCGCCTCCATCATGGTGGCCAGTGCGATCCTTATTGAGTCAGGTTTGTCATTTCTTGGGCTGGGCGATCCGAATGTGATTTCCTGGGGCAGCATGGTCGGCATGGGTCGTTCTGATTTCCGTGCGGGCTGGTACCTGGTGGTCATTCCTGGCCTGGCCATCATGGCCAGTGTGCTGGCGCTGAACCTGATGGGTGATGGGCTCAATGACGCCCTCAATACCCGCCTGCGGCATGACTGATCCCGTCTTGCTGCGCGTCGAATCCCTCCGGCTGGCCCTGCCTGATGGCGTGCCGCTGGTTGAAGACCTTGACTTCGAAATCCATGCCGGTGAAACCTTGGCCATCGTGGGTGAGTCAGGTTGCGGCAAGTCTCTGACGGCGCTGTCGCTGATGGGCCTTCTGCCGCCCGGGATCAGGCGCGCCAGCGGACGAGTGGTTTTTCAAGGTGAGGATCTTGGCACCTGGCCTGAGAACCGTTACCGGGACTTGAGAGGTCACCGCATGTCAATGATTTTTCAAGAACCGATGGCCTCTCTGAACCCGGTGTTAACGATTGGCGAGCAACTGCAGGAAGTGTTGCAGCGCCACTTGAAACTCAAGGACAGGGAAGCGTTGGCAAAAGCGCATGACCTGCTGGACATGGTTCAAATTCCCGATCCTGGCGCCCGACTGCGGTCCTATGCCCATCAGCTGTCGGGCGGGCAGCGACAGCGAGTGATGATTGCCATGGCGCTGGCGTGCCCGACGCAGTTGCTCATTGCCGATGAGCCCACGACCGCCTTGGATGTGACCGTTCAGTCCGACATTCTGGCGCTTCTCAGTGAACAAAAACGACAGCGGCAATTGGCCGTGTTGCTTGTGACGCATGATTTCGGTGTGGTCGCGCAGGTTGCTGATCGGGTGCTGGTGATGTACGCCGGCCGAAAGATTGAAGAGGGCCCTGTTCGACAGGTCCTGACCGACCCTCGCCACCCCTACACCCAACGCTTGTTGCGGGCTAGACCTAGCGCACGGCAAGACCGGCTGCAGCGCCTCGCTGAGATACCGGGGCTGGTTCCTGCACCCCAGGACCGCAGTGTCGGCTGTCCATTTGCATCCCGTTGTGATCAGGTGCAAGCAATTTGCCGGTTGCGCCTGCCCATCTTTACCGATCACGGACAAGGGCATCAAAGTGCTTGCGTCGCTCATGATGCGCGTTGAGCCTTTGCTGCAGATCGACGACGTTCGCTTTGCGTACGGGGGGCATGGAGCCGCCAAACCAACCGTTGACAGGGTCACGCTCTATGTGGGACCGGGCGAAACGCTGGGGCTGGTGGGTGAGTCGGGTTGCGGTAAATCTACGCTCGCCAGGATCGCCGTTGGTTTGCTGCCCGCGGATCAAGGCAGCGTTCGCGTCCTGGGTGTGGACGTCGCTGCACCCGGCGCCGCTGCAAGGCTAGCGCGTGCGCGCCAGGTGCAAATGGTGTTTCAGGACCCCCATGGTTCCTTGAATCCGCGTTTGCGCGTTCGTAGCCTACTGGCTGAACCTTTGCGCCTTCATAAGCTGACCACGCCAGACCACGAGCAGTCGGCGGTCGAAGAGCTGTTAAGGCAAGTGGGCTTGTCGTCTGGCGCTAGCGATAAATTTCCCCACGAACTATCGGGAGGACAGCGGCAGCGCGTGGCCATCGCACGCGCCCTGGCGGTGCGGCCTAATGTACTGGTGTGCGATGAGCCAGTGTCAGCTTTGGACGTGTCCATCCAGGCGCAGATCCTGAACCTCCTGCGCGACTTGCAGAAACAATTTGGGCTGTCCTATTTCTTCATTTCGCACGACCTGCGAGTTGTGCGCTACATCGCTGACCGAATTGCGGTGATGCATCAGGGGCGTATTGTGGAAACCGGCGAGACCGGCGCGGTCTGGCAAGCCCCCGAACATCCCTACACCCAAAAGCTGCTGGCGTCTCTGCCCCCCGAACTGTGAGCTTATCGGTGAGCTTTGGCTGCGGCGAGGGCTTGTAAGGCCGGCACATCGCGTGCCCATCCATCGCCTGGGGTCGCCAAGAAAGTGACATCGACCGGCGCGATAGCACCTACAGCATCTGCACGCCAGTTCAGCCATGATCGATGGCTGCCTGCCCAGTCTCGACAGCATAGCGCTGCATAGACCTCATTCGTGAGCAGGTCTGCATCGAGCTGCGGTTCAACGGGCCTGATCGTGACGCGTGTGCGTTCAAACCAGGGGTGGAACAGCTCCCGGTCACGGATCTGATGCCAAAGTCGGATCAGGTAGGAGCCATCCCAGTCTGGCGTCAAGGGCAGCGTGTACGCCGATGGCCAACTTGAGCGCTCCGATTCAGTCCATAGTTTGAGTTCGCACACCGTGAGCGCCTCAGGAGGCGGTCGCTCACGAGCGCGCGTATCCGCCGCCCATTCGAGCGCTACCGCCGCACCCAGGCCTCGTCCCCACAGGTGATATGCGGGTACGTTGAGCGACTCGATCACGGTCTGAAGGTCCTGTGCGGTGGCCTTGGGGCTCATCAAGTCCCCAGTGTCATCGCCGTGTCCAGGCAGATCGATGGCGCACAGTGGTCCAGCGATGAGCGTCCGACAGCGCTCGAGCTCACAATGTGCCGCACTGCCCGCGCCATGCAATACCACAGTGATCGGTTTATTCGTGTCCCAGCGCTCGGCCGACAGGCAGCGGCCGGCCACATAAGCGCGCCAACGGCCATCTGAGGTGGGTAAGCCATCCATCTTTGGGTTGGCTGGGGCCGCTGGCGCAGAGGCGGCCTTAAGTTGACTAGACATCCAGTCGGCCTGCGCCATGCGCAAGGCCTCTCTGTCCTGATGGGGCAGGCGATGAACCTCCAGCGTTGGGTGACCTGCCGGGATACGCTCGAGGTGAGGGAACAGTTGGTCATCGGCGGTGGTGCCCAGCCAGGCAGGTTGATTGAGCGCGGCCAGGGCAGCGTCGCCGTCCCACATGAACACCCCAGGGTAAATATGCAGATGACTCTCGCGGGAGCGCAGCAATTCCATGATCTGGCTGCGATGCAAGGTTTCGGCATTGGGCATATCCACATCACGGCGGTTTCTGAGGCGGCGTTCCGACCATGGGAAAAACATCCAGCCATCGCGGAATCGGGACCAGGCCCAGGTCAGGTGGCTGCCATCTGCCGCTGGCACGAAGCGGTACAGTTGATGCGGCAAAATGGACTGGCATTCTTGTGCGTTGAAAAGCGGAATTCCGTCGAGCGCCAGGGCGAGCACACGGGATGGATGGCGACGCGTCAGCTCTGCGGCCATGGCAGCGCCGGTGTGTTGGCCGCAGACGCCAACGGTTTCAAGTCCCAGTTGGTCCATGAACGCCAGCATCAGCTCACTGAGCGCTGCCATGCTCCAGACCTTCTCAGGCATGGCGTCCGACTGACCAAAGCCTGGGGTGTCGACTGCGATTGCCGTGCAGTGCTTTGCCAGCAAGCGCATCAGCGGCTCCATTGTCTGCGACGACTGCGGCGTTTGATGAAACAACAGGACAGCCGGTCCCTGCCCAATACGCCTGTAGTGGAGCCAGCGGTCCTGGACCCGACAAAAATGTCTTTCGACCGCTAAGTGCTCTGTCATGGTGTCAGGCTGCTCGGGCCTAGCGCAAGGCCTGCATCGTCTCGGCGGTATAGGGCAGCAGTGGCGCACCGGAAAAGATGCGTGGCACGAGGTCTGCATTGGCCAAAAACAGTTTGCCAAATGCGATCAGGTCAAAGGACTTCTTTGCCACCTGCTGGGCCGCACTTTCCGGGCTGTAGCCACCATTTCCAATCAGAACCCCTGGCCAATGCTGGCGCAGAAAGTTGGACGATGTAGCCCCAAGTTCCGGATAGAACTTGTCTTCCACCACGCCGGTGTGAACATAGGCAATGGCCTCAAGCGCCAAGTTTTTCAGCAGATGGATATAGGTCTCGTTATCGCCCTCTCGCCATTGCATTTCGCCAAAGTAGGCTGCCGGCGACAGCCGTAAGCCGACCCGTCCCGCCCCCCATACAGACAGACAGGCCCGGACCACCGCCAGAGCGAACCGGGCGCGCCCGGCAGCACTGCCACCCCAATCGTCATCCCGCCGGTTGGTGTGTTGCCGTAAAAACTGCTCGATCAGATAGCCGTTGGCACCGTGGATTTCAACACCATCAAAACCCGCTTGCAGGGCGCGCTGTGCCGCGCGTCGAAACTGTGTGACCACCCCTCCAACTTCATCGTTACTCAGCGCACGAGGCATCTCGTTGTAAAGCGTGTTGGCCCCGGCTTGTCGACGAAGGATCGGATCCAGTACCGCCGATGCCGACACCGGTTGGCAGCCACTCCAATGCGAATGTGAAATTCTCCCGGTATGCCACAGTTGCGCAAAAATTCTTCCACCACGGTCGTGGACCGCTTTGGTTACCGCGGACCAAGCGGCAACGTGCGAGTCTAGAAACAGGCCTGGCGTGTCCAGATAACCCTGCGCGTCGGGCGTGATCAATGCCGCCTCAGTGATGAGCAACCCCGCCTCGGCTCGCGCAGCGTAGTAATCGCTGGCACCCGTTGATGGCGACAGGTCAGCAGTCGCTCGGTTACGAGTGCAAGGCGCCTGCACCACGCGGTTGGGAAGCGTCAGGCCTCCTGGCAGGGTAAGAGGCTCCTGCAGCGCATGGATCCCCGAGCCACCATGCCGGTTCACGGCGGGTCCCTCAGCGGCCGGGGCAGCAGTTCGATACCAAAGTGTCGCTTCAGTATGTCAGCAATATTTTCAAAGCAGGATCCGTAACGAACCACCTCCAGCGTCTCGCAGTGAAGCAGGGTTGATGAGGCTTGCCAGAGGTGGTACTTCATCAGGCCGTAGTCGACCACAAGGTCGGCGATGTCGATGATTTCGGTCTCCATGTCTTCGACACGAAACTTGGTGCCGTGCATCGACAGGTTGGCCGATGATCCAAACAACAGTGTTTGCCGCTCCACGCTTAAGCGAGTGATTTCGCGATGAAATGCCCCCGCATTGAGCAGCATGAGCAAGGTGCTGTCTTTGGTGCTGCGTTCATAGGTGTCTGGGTCCAGACTGCGCAGTAGCGGGTGGTCGCTGTGACAGGGTGCAATCAACCCAAGCGGGAGGTCATAGTCTTGGGTAATGGCCTCGACGATCGACTTGCCGCGTTCGCTCACAAGGTGAAGTTCACGGTGAAGGTCGTTATTGCCCAACATCGCATTAAGCTTTTGTGGCGCCCGCCGTTTCGTATTGAATATTTTATGAAGCGCCGGGCTTGTCGCTGCTATCAGTGAGTAACCCACGTCATTGGGCAGTATGGCAATTCCACCGTCCTGCATGACCTGCATGGCGCGTTGGGCATCAGCTTGTGGATTTAGCACTGGCATTGGAGTGAATATGCAAAGAACTGAGCGTTAAGGAAGGCAGCCTGTGATCAAGGGCCCGATTTGTCAAAAATGACATTTTTAGCCGCCAGAATATGGGCTCGCATAGTGGCCTGAGCCCACTGCGCATCGCGCGCACGGATCGCCAAGACGAGGTCCTGATGCTGCAGGGCGCTACGTTCCAGGGCGACTTGGTCATACTTGCCAAACGTCTGTCGAACGATAGGCACATGGACGACAGCCACCAACAGGGAAGCCAGGCGCGGATTTCTGCCTGCGCTCAAAATCAGCCGATGAAATCGGTTGTTCGACTCTGCCACCAACTGCCTTTCAGCGACAGCTTGGTTGACCAGCAGATCGCTGAAAACGTCGGCCTCTGCTTGTAGTGCTGCCAGATCTTGTTCTGTCCGGTTCATGGCCGCTAATTCACAGCCATAGCCCTCCAGCATGGCACGTAGGTCAAACACCTGCAACAAATTTTCTTCTGTCCAGTCCACCACCATCGCGCCACGATTAGGGTGGAGCTCGACAAAACCCTCGGCCGCCAGCATATTGAACGCTTGACGCACCGAGGTGCGAGACACCTGAGCGCGTTCGGCGATCAGTTGCTCCCTAAGCCAAGAGCCGCCCGGGTACTGGCCACTCTGGATCGAATCACGGATGACCTGACAGGCCCTCTCCGCACTGCTGGCGGCTTGTGGGGCGGGAGGTTTCATGACTTCGACATTAGCGCCAGTATTCCGGGCGTGAGAAGCCTTTGGCTTTCGGGTCGTTCTCGACGAACCGGCGGTACTCGTTAGATTTGTACCCGGTGACCAGCTTTTTGATGAGCTCGCCTTTGGCAACGTCATTGCGTGCCACCAAAATGATACGGTACTGAGGCGCCGGGTCTTCCAGTGCCAAAGCAGATGACAAGAGCATACCGGCCGCAATCACGTGGTTGCCTAAAATCGCCGCCAGGTCGAGTTCCGGCATCGCGCGAGGCATTTGGGGTGCGTCCAGCAGTACCAACTGGAGATTCTTAGGATTGGCGCTGACGTTTTTCTCGGTGGCGCGCCCCGCTGGTACGGCAGGGTCAAGGGTCAGCAGGCCCTGGCTCTGCATGAATGCAAGTGAACGACCCAAAGATGTCGGATCATTGGGGACCGCTACCTTGGCGCCACTTGGCAGGGCTTTGAGGTCTTTGTGCTTGGCAGAATACAGACCCAATGGCGCGCTGGGCACTTGCAGGACCTCCTCCAGAGTGCCTTTGTGCTGGGCATTGAACGAGTCCATGTAGGCGCGGTTCTGAAAGACATTGGCGTCAAGTGATCCGTCCATCAGCGCAGAATTGAGTTGAATGATGTTGGAGAACTCAGTGGCTTGCACCTTGATGCCCTGGCTTTCAAGGTAGGGCTGAACCCCGCGCTTGAATTGATCTGCGTAGGGCCCTGGAAAATAGCCGATTCGGAGCACGGTTTGGGCCGAAGCCGTATCCGCTATGCCAATGGCAAGGGTTGCCAATAGGGATATCAAAAGACTGCGTTTTTTCATGATCAACTCCTGTAAATTGGGGGAACTCAACCTAGCGCTTATCGGACCTGCTTACCAGCCAGTCGCCCAGGTATTGAGCCAACTGAACCAGAACAAACATGATGATGACGCACCAAATCATCACCGAGGTCTCGAACCTGTAGTAGCCGTAGCGTATGGCCAGATCGCCTAGCCCGCCAGCGCCAACGGCACCTGCAACGGCTGAGTAGGCAATGAATCCAGTGGCAGTTACCGTCAGGCTGGCCAACAGGCCGGGCAGGGCTTCTGGCAACAGCACCTTGAAAACGATCTGCGTGGCCGATGCACCACAGGCTCGCGCCATGTCGACCATGCCCCGGGGGACATCCCGCAGATTTTGTTCGACCATCCGGGCGAAAAAAGGAATCACGGCAAATGACAGTGCCACTGCCGCAGCACGAGGACCAATGCTGGTGCCGACAATGAAGCGGGAAAAAGGGATCAACAACACCAGCAGGATGATGAACGGGAAAGACCGCAATACATTCACCAGGTAGCTGGTCACCCGGTGCAGCAGCGGGCGCGGGTTGAGCCCCCCGGCCGTTGTGGTGAACAGCAGAATACCCAGTGGGGTACCCAAGATGACCGCGCTGAGCATGGTCACCCCCACCATCAGGAACGTATCGGTGGTGGCCTTCCACAGATCAGGTCCGAACTGGACCAGGGCGTTCAACAACTCAGTCATGCATCCTCCTGCGGCAAGACAGTCTGATCAGTCCAACCCTTGGCGGTTTCGAAAAAGAATTTTCCCAGCAGACTTTGGGGCGCTGGTCGACCCATATCGATGCGGTCCACGATCTTGCCCTTTTCCAGGATCACGGCGTGCTCACACAAATAGTTGGCCACCTTGATATCGTGGGTCACCATGACCATGGTCATGCCCCGCTCCTTGTTCAATTGCTTCAGAAGCCGAAGGATCGACAGGGCAGTGTGGGGGTCCAGGGCCGAGGTGGCCTCATCACAAAGCAGGATTCTCGGCTCGGTGGCCAATGCCCGCGCAATCGCCACGCGCTGCTTTTGCCCGCCAGACAACTGGGCCGGGTAGGCGCGCTCCTTGTCACTCAGGCCGACCGATGCCAGGGCCTCACGGGCTCGGGCTTGCCTTTGAGCGGCAGGCAGACCCGCAATCTCCAGTGAAAAGGCGACGTTTTCCAACGCTGTTCGGCTGCTGAGCAAGTTGAACTGCTGAAAAATCATGCCAACCTGCTGACGCGCCTGGCGGAGGTCTGCTTGTGAGAGGCCTGTTAGGTCCTGGCCGGAAATGCGCACGACGCCAGACGTCGGCTCTTCAAGTCGATTGATGAGCCGCAGCAAGGTGCTTTTGCCGGCACCGGAGAACCCGAGCAAGCCATAGACTTTGCCCTGCGGGATCTGTAGGTCCGTTGCTTGTAAAGCGTGTACCGTTTCAGTTCGCCCCGCAAAAGACTTGGAAACCTGAAGCAGCTCAATCATGGGAGGTGGTCATAGCATAGGGTCGGATTAGCAAAAGCGCAGATCATGCTGGAGCGCCATGGCGCTTGGCTTGATCGCTGATTCGCCAGGCGTCCACCACCGTTCCCAGTGGTGGTGTCCAAACTTGGTCAAGCGCCAGAGCGTGGTCTAAGACTCGTTCAAACAGTGCGATCCGAAGAGGCGCACCCATGATCCATGGACGCACACAAAAATGAAACAGCCTGGCAGATGCACGGGCATCCTGGTTCAGTTGGTCAAGCGCCTTCTTGAAGTGGTCTTCAAACATATCCATATTGCACATGCGGTTGATCAACACCGTCTGGTCGTCAAAGTCGGCCCACAACGGGGTTGCCACCATCTGATGGGGTGTGCGCATAAAGTAAGGCTGCTCATCATTGGCCCAATCGGACAGGAACTCCACGCCCTGTTCGCACAGCAATTGGGGTGTGACCGTGGACTCGCTGTAGTCAGCACCAAACCAACCCCGTGTCTGAATACCACAGGCACTCAGACGATCCAGGGTTTCAGCGATATACAGTCGCTCCTGTTGCACCGTCATGGCGCTCGTTTGCGGGCGGGTTACCGACTGGCCATGGGCCATGAATTCAGCGCCGTCCCTCACGAGCTGATCGACCAGATCGGGGTATTGCTCAGCGGTCAGGACATCGATGGCCACAGTGGGTTTAAGCCCGCGTTGTCGCAAGGCATCCAGCAAACGGAAAACCCCTACCCGATGCCCATATTCTCGGGTGGAGACCCGAGAAATATTCGGGAAATCTCGGCTCAACCCGCCGCCGACACTTCGAATTTGTGGCCACCCATCAGGCAGTGGGTCTTCATAAGACTCCAAAACGATCAAGGGAACAAATGCCAATTGCCGCTCGCCAGGCCATTGCAGTCGGGGGCGACTGGGCCACGGGTTCCATTCGGTGTGTGGGTGGTCGTAGCCGGCCGTCCTGGTGGCCGGCCAAGGCCCGGTCGCCACCGGCGTTTGCAGCACCGTTCGTGGAATTACGGTAGTCCGGGCAGCTGCACGGGTGAGACTGGCTTCATGCAGCTGGGTCGCATGGGCCAGTTGTTCGTCATAGTGATGGGTCAGATAGTGTTCTGCGATCTCGTCGCCTGTGGCGTACCAGACGCCTTCGTGGCGACTAATGTGGTCGAGGATTTCTCGTAAATGCCCAACATGGTGCGGCTGACCGATTTGGTAGGGATGCAGTGCAATGCAAAACACGCGGCCGCCTTGGTCACTTTCGGCATACAGCCGGTCAAATGCGGCTTTGCAAGCCTCCACAAAATAGCGACCGCCATAGGGTCGCCCGTCCCAAAGCGGCGCATCGTTAAGGTCGTAGGAGTAGGGCATCGAGACCAGCTTTCGCCCCGGCACGATGATGGGAACAGGCACGTCGTCGTGCACCCAGTCGGCGTGGTACAGCATGCCGGACGCAGCTATGAGTGCTGGTGTGCGTTCAGTATTGGTGATCGCCGGTGTCAAGATGCCTTTGAGGTCTTGGCCGGTATGGCGCTTGAGTGAATCAATGTTGTCCCGATAAAAAGCCCGCTCCTGTGCTTCATCCATGCCATACAAAAATCGCGTGTTGTAGATGCCATGGCTCATGACGCCCCATTGGCGCTGGCGGATCAGGTTCGCAATATCAGGAAAATGGTCCAGCAGGGCGAGGTTGAGTGATACGGTGGGGCGGACTGGGTAGTCCTGCAGCACCTCGTCCATCCGCCACAGTCCCACGCGATTGCCGTAATCGCGGAAACCATATTCACGCACGTCAGGGTGGGAGGGGACCCGGTCCCAGGTTTCGCGGCCTACCGCGGGTGGTGGTGTGTACTCGTAAAACTCAATATTGGGAACAATCCAAACGGCCAGGCGCTTGCCCCCGGGCCACTGGATGGTGGGTCGGCTGCTCACCGGCGTGTAACGGACAAAGTCGCGAATTGATTTCATGCCGGAGCACTCGTTTTTGGTAAGGAAATAAGCTCAGTGGATGACCGGTAGCGGTATGTCGGCAGACCCGGTGAGCGTGACCAATTGTTGCAGGCTCTGATACAGGCGCTCCCCGTCCGCTGTATCAACCTTGGCATGGCTCACGCAGCCCATGAACTTGGCATGAACATCTCCCGCCGATAGAGGCGTGTCCGCATGCCCAGTGGCGCGCCTTACCTGACTGGTGCTCGCTGTCGTGCCGTCCAGCAAGTGCACGACAACCTGGTCAAACGGCGCTGCATCTCGCCAGTCTGGTTCAAAAGCACTGGTGGTCTCAAGCTTGATGCAACGCATCAGCGCTTGCATTGCCGGGTCGAGCACCACTGCATCCTGCAATTCGTTGAAGCCAACGGCGTTGTGGCGGAGGGCGCTGGCAATGGCAAACTCCAGGCTGAATTTAGCCTCCAGTGCATTTTGCGGAAGGTGGTAGGGCATCACGGCTGCGTGACGCTCGCTGATGAGCGCGACCATTTTTTCGACTTGGGTCGGGTCAATCCGAGTGCGCTGGTTGAGCCCTAGAACTGCGTCGATGCTGCGTTGAGCCGCGCCAACGACCGGGTATTTTTTTATGTTCAGTCGACGGGCACTGATATGCCAGCTGTCGCCACGGTGAATGTGGGACTGGAGGTCGACATTGCCAAGCGGTGAGAACGCGCGTAAGAGGCCGTGCCGGCCTTCAAGTGCTGTCGCGCTGGCCTCCAGGCCGCACGCAGCCATCGCCGCTGCCGTGACCCCGGCGCTGGCGGCACGGCCGCCATGGTAAGGCTTGGCCATAGTGCCAAAATTTTCAAAAATACCACCCGCACTTGACGCTGCCAGTGCCAGGGCGTGACGGGTTTGAGTCGCGCTCAGCCCTTGGACGACGGCCGCGGCTGCCGCGGCACCCACAGTGCCGAGGATGGCCGTTGGATGCCAGCCCTTGTCGTAATAGAGGTCTTTCTCTCGCAGAAACAGGTCTGCCCAGACTTCGTAGCCGACGGCATAGGCTCTTGCCATGGTGGCGCCAGATGCCCGGTGCGCGTCCGCAACCGCCAGAATGGTAGGAACCAAGACGGCACTGGGGTGGTTGGAAAAAGCGAAATCGTCATAGTCCAGCGCGTGCGCGGCCGTTGCGTTGATCAGGGCGGCCTGGGCGGTCGGTAGCGCATCATGGCAAGCGACAACACGTGAATGGGGCTGGCCACCCTGCATGTGTGCCCACTGTGTCAGTATGGAAACCGCGTTTTCACGTGCCCCGGCCAGCATCACGCCGATGGCGTCGGTAAACCCCAGAACCACCACCTCCTGTATCTCGGGTGGCATTGACCAGGCCGCTGAGTCAGCAATGAAGTCTGCATAGGCTTGTGTCAGAGGTGGTGTTATTGCATGCAATTTTTGCCGTCCAAATCTTGGAATTGGTAAATATCAAGGCATTAAGCGATTAATTCGACTTCATTCCAACTATTATGCATACAATTCTCATCTGTGCAAACTTTGGAAAATGAATGGACTTGTGGCAATTGACGGCGAGTGAGGCGGGCGCCCGGATGGACGACGGAACGCTGAGCAGCGAGGCCTACACCCGTGCCTGTCTGGCGAGAATTCTCGAACGCGAGCCGGCGGTGAAAGCTTGGGCCCATCTGGACGCTGAAGGCGCGTTATCGCAGGCTCGCGCTTGCGACCGAGAGCCCAGACGCAGCCCCTTGCATGGTCTGCCGGTTGGTCTGAAGGACGTGATCCGGACCAAAGATTTGCCAACCACTTTCAATTCACCGATCTATGCAGGGCATCACGCGAATGAGGATGCACACAGTGTGGCCGTCCTGCGAGCGCTCGGTGCGGTGGTGCTGGGAAAGACGCAAACGCTAGAGTTCGCCTGTGGCGGTCAATTTCCCCAGACCTGCAACCCCTGGGATTTGTCGCGAACGCCTGGCGGGTCTTCGTCCGGGTCGGGCGCTGCTGTTGCCGATGGCATGGTTCCGCTGGCCTTAGGTACGCAGACTGGCGGCTCAACCATACGACCCGCGGCATTTTGCGGTGTCTATGGCATGAAACCAACCTGGGGCCGCATTCCATTTGACGGCATCAAGAGTTTTGCGCCGCATTTGGACACGGTAGGACTGTTTGCCCGCAGCGTCGATGACCTTCGGCTCTTGCTTCACGCGTACGCCCTGCATGACCTGCCAGCGCCCGTGGTGCCAAGTTGGCGTGAACTGCGGCTGGGCGTCTGCCGCACGCCGTACTGGGACGAGGCTGAGCCCCAAGCTCAGTCTGCTTTCGAGGCCACCTTGGGTCGATTGCGAGGGGCAGGTGTGAACTTGATCGAACTGCCATGGGCCCCAGAATTTGCCGATGTCAACCGTTGGCAGGACGACATCATGCAAGACGGCGGACGCTCGGCGTTCTGGCCGGAAATGCTACTCGAACCGGATCGGCTGCATACTGATTTCAAGGCCAAACTACAAAACCATTTGGGACTGACCCCTGAACGCATGCGATCGTCGTTGGACTCTGTCGCCCGGAGCCGTATGGCCTTCGAGCAGTCCATGACGGGCGTGGACGCTGTACTGGGTCTGAGCGCCCCGGGCGTGGCACCTTTGGGACTTCAAACGCAAGGCATGGCAACGTTCAACCGCCTTTGGACAGCGTTGCAAGTTCCCTGCATTACCATGCCTGCGTTATGGAGCGTCGAGGGCTTGCCGATGGGGCTGCAATTGACACACCGCCGCTATGAGGACCACCGTTTGCTCGAAGTTGCCGCCAGTCTGGCGCCTCTACTTGACCTGAGGAAGAACCCATGGAACTGATCAATCGCGGTGCTGAGCCTGATCTGGCAACTGTGCGGCTGGATGCCAGAAAAGCATTTCATATCATGATCAGTGGCGGGGTGGCCGTCCTGCCGCTGAGTGTGTCTTATGCCATATTCGCCAATACCGCGCATGGCGTTGAGCGCATTTATAAGCTAAAGAATCGCCCGCAAACCAAGCCGAATGGCGTGATTGGCAACTGGGATATTTTTTCAGATGTCTTTCAGACCGAAGGCCGTGATCGGGATCTGGTGCGTTGCCTCACACTTGACAATGACCTGCCACTGTCCGTTGTCGCGCCATTCAATCCCCACCACGACTGGCTGCGAACCGTTGAATTCGGCGCGCTTCGCCGCTCCACCAAAGCGCTTACGATGGACTTGCTCATGCATGCAGGGCCTTTACATGATGAACTGGCCCGCATGAGCCTGGAATCAGCCAAACCACTGATGGGGTCTTCTGCGAACCTCTCCGGTTCAGGCAGTAAATTTCGGCTGGAAGATGTCCAAGAATCATTGAGGCAAGGCTGTGATCTGGTTCTCGATTACGGCACATCGCGTTACATCAACGCTATGCAAATGGGAAGCACGATCATCGAACTTCCAAGTTGGAAAATACTGCGTTGGGGTGGTTGCTTTGAAGAGCAGGCCCGATTGGTCCAAAAGCATTTTGGCGTCAGTCTTGAACCGCGCCCAGCCTCTGGGCCATGGACGCTGGTGTGATGCAACGGCAAGTAACAGGTACTGACCATGGCACTTGAGCATTTGCTTGTCCTGGACCTGACCCACATGCTGTCCGGACCTTACGGTACCATGATGCTTGCAGACTTGGGCGCTCGCACCATAAAGATAGAGCCGCCGGGCACAGGTGAGGCGACCCGGCGTCTGCTCGAGAACGACAAGGACTACGCGGCCGATGGCATGGGGGCCTACTTCCTCACGCTCAATCGCAACAAAGAGAGCGTATGCATCGATTTGAAGAGTCAAGAGGGCCGGCAGGTATTCCTGGATTTGGTGCGTTTGGCGGACGTGGTGTTTGATAATTTCAGCGTCGGTGTGACTCAGCGACTCGGGATTGACCATGCGGTGTTGGCCGGCGTGAATCCGAGAATCATTACCTGCTCTGTCACTGGGTTTGGCGAGACTGGTCCGGACGTCCATCGACCGGCTTTTGATCAAGTGGTGCAGGCCATGGGAGGCGGCATGTCCATCACCGGAACACCTGAGACCGGACCGACCCGCAGTGGCATCCCAATCGGCGATTTGGGGGGCGGCATATTTGGCACGCTGGGTGTCTTGGCTGCTGTAGCAGAGCGGGAGCGTACTGGCAGGGGGCAGCATGTGGATGTCGCTATGCTGGATGCCCAAATCTCCATGCTGAATTACATGGCGACCATGAGCCTGATGTCAGACATCGTGCCGCAAGGCGCGGGTAATGGCCATTTTGTGCATGTGCCCTACAACAGCTACCCGACGTCCGATGGCCACATCATCGTGGCCTGCATTGGGGACCCTTTCTTTGTGCGTTTTGTGGATTTCATTGACATCCCTGAACTGCGAAATCCTGAATTGACAGCGCAGCCGGTTCGTTTCGCCAAAAAGGCCGAAATTGATGCCCTTATTGCGGAAAAGTTGAAGACTCAGTCGACCGCCTTTTGGCAGAAAGCACTTGACGCGGTCAGGATACCCAATGGCCCGGTGAACAATTTCGCGCAAGCCCTGAACAGCAGGCAAGTTCGAGCCAGGCAGATGGTGGTATCTGTCCCCCTCAAGAATGGGCAGTCACTGGAAATGCCGGGCAACCCCATCAAATTGTCAGCCGCGGCAGAGCCGCGTTACACATGCCCACCCGGCCTGGGTGAGCACACCGAGCGTGTGCTGCGCGAACTTGGTGGCTACAGCGCGGAACAGTTGACGCACTTGAAACAAGCGGGCGTGATCGCCTGAGCTAGCGCTGTGGAGTCGATTTGGATCACCGATGTCTCGCCGCGCGACGGGCTGCAAAACCAACCGAATCTCTTATCAACTGGCGATAAGCTGGCGTTGATTGGCCTGTTGGTTGCTGCGGGCTTGCGACGGGTTGAAGTCACCAGTTTTGTTTCTCCCAAGGCAGTGCCCCAAATGGCGGATGCTGCTGATCTGCTGTCGGCTGTAATTAGGCAGTTCCCGCGGTTGCAACCGACAGTCCTGGTGCCCAACCTGAAAGGGTTGGAGCGCGCCTGTCTTGCCGGCGCAGGCGAAATATCGGTGGTACTTGCCGCCACCGAAACTATGAACCGCAAAAATATCAACCAGGGTTTGGCGGACGCGACTCGGAACTGTCAGGATACTGTGCGTGCGGCGAAGGCAATGGGCATGCGCACCCGAGCGTACCTGGCGGTTGCCTTTGATTGTCCCTTCGAAGGGGTCACGCCAGGTCCGACGCTTATGGCCCTGGCGCAACAGATGCTGGCTGCTCAAGTCGATGAAATCGTCATCGCGGACACGATGGGGTCTGCCTCCCCTGGCAGAGTGCGCGATTGCCTGAAGGTGCTGGGCCGGACGATTCCTATGAATCAGTTGGCGATGCACTTCCACGATACCCGCGGTTTGGCGACCGCCAACGCCTGGGCGGCACTGGAGGCCGGCATTCGTCGTTTTGATGCGAGCACGGGTGGCCTTGGCGGTTGCCCATTTGCGCCTGGTGCGGCCGGTAATCTGGCCACAGAAGACTTGGTTTTGATGGCCCAGGGAAGTGGCTTCCAGACGAATATCGACTTAGGCGGATTGCTCGACGTGATCGAGTTCGCACAGCTCAAGATTGACCGGCCGTTGGGTGGGCGATCCTATTCATGGCTCGCGCTTCAAAAGCCAAAGGGTGATCTTGAAGCGCGACTTCTGTCCCAGAGTAAATCCGACTCCTAGACCTCGATCTGTCGGCATGGCCCTATGGCCAAGGTTCATGATGGCTTTTGTCAGGGTGTAGCACCTGGGCGCCGCACTTTGTGGCGTAGGCACTATCATCGAGCCCACTAAAACTGCATTACTTGGAGATGCTATGGCCCATTCTTTTCGACCAGCGCTTGTGGCGCTGGCCTCGTTTGCTATTCTGTCACTCATGACCCCGCTGTCCGCTGTCGGACAGGCCTGGCCCACCAAGCAACCGATCAAGCTGGTGGCGGTGTTTCCGCCCGGCGGCTCGGTGGACCAGGTGGCGCGACTGCTGGCACCTGCCTTGTCACAGCAACTTGGCCAGTCTGTGGTCATTGAGAACAAAGGCGGCGCCTCGGGCTCGATTGGCGCTGCGGCCGTGGCAGCGGCGGCGCCTGACGGCTACACGTTTGCCGTGGTATTTGACAACCATGGCGTCAACCCCAGCTTGATCCCAGGCCTGCCGTTTGATTCCAAGAAAGACCTTAGTCCTGTGGTGCTGATCGGTACCGCGCCGATGGTCTTAGGCACACCCGCTGGTTCAGACTTCAAGACGCTGGCGGATGTTGTGGCCGCTGCGCGCAGCCCCAAGGGCGCCAGTTACGGCAGCATTGGCTCGGGTAGTCTGGGGCATTTGGCCATGGCGCTCCTGGGCAAGGCCAACGGGCTTGATTTTCAGCACATTCCCTACAAGGGCGGCGGTCCCTTGATGAATGATGCGGTGGCGGGCCACGTGCCGCTGGCGATCGGCTCGGTATTTTTACTCAAGCCCTTTATTGACAGCAAACGGCTGCGGCCGTTGGCAGTGACCACCAGCAAGCGTTCGCCTGATCTGCCTGAAGTGCCCACGCTGGCCGAGATGGGCTTTGCAGGCTTCGAGGCACCCGCCTGGTGGGCGGTGCTGGCCCCGGCCCGCACCCCGCCAGAGATCATGGCGCGCATGAACGACGCCTTGAACAAGGCCATGAAAACCCCCGAGCTGGCCAAGCGGCTGGATGCCCAGGGCATTGACGTGGTGGGAGGGGCGCCCGAAGCAGCAAAGGTGTTCATCGAGCGCCAGATGGACGTCTGGGGCAAAGTGGTCAAGGACAACAACATCAAGGCCGACTGACACGGGGCCCATGCCGCTGGCCAGTGGTCAGTGCCAACCGGCAGGTGCTGCTGGTGCTTCAGGCCTCCGGCGTGATGCCCAGCGCCACCAGAAAGCGCGCCACCATGTTGTAGGTGGCAATGGCACTGGTTAATTCTACGATCTGAGTCTCGTCAAAATGGTGGCGCAGTGCTTCGAACACTGTGTTGCTCACCGTCACGTCGAGGGTCATTTCTGCGGCGTAGCGCACCACCAGCGCCTCCTGCTCGCCCAGAGCCGGCTCAGGGGCGTTGCCGCGCCGATCGGTGTGCAGCAGACGATTCAGTGCGTCCAGCTCTGGCTGAGTACCCCCAGCGGCCAGAAAATCGGGCGCGTGGTGGTGGTATTCGTAATCGGCGCCGGTCAGCAGCGCCACCGTGCAGATCCCGAGTTCGCGCAGTTTGCGGCTGGTTGGCAATTCGGTACGCACCGCTTTGAGGTAGACATTCCAACCGCGTGCAACCGGTTCGCTCCAGAGTAGGGCTTTGTCCAGGTTCAGCAGTGTGCCGCCGCGTCGCGCCAGGATAGCGTCCACCAGCGCCGGCGGTTGAGGTTTGAGTTCAGGGGTCCAGTCGGGGATTCGCATGAGTAGGCCTGTATTGCTGTCAAGAGTGACGAAGGATAAGCGGATAATTCCGTCATGCGAATCCCATTCACCAAAATGCAGGGGGCGGGCAACGACTTTGTCGTGCTGGATGAGACCCGGCAGCGCTTTGGCCTGTCGCGTGCGCAGTACCGGTGGTTGGCCGACCGGCACTTCGGCGTGGGCGCAGATCAGATTCTGAGCGTGCGCACTTCCTCAGGACCCGGCATTGATTTTGAGTACGTGATCCACAACGCCGATGGCGCCGAGGTCGAACAATGTGGCAATGGCGCGCGCTGCTTTGCCCGCTTTGTGCACGAGCGCGGCTTGAGCCCCAAGACGACTTTGCGAGTGCAGACCCTCGCTGGCGTGATCGAACCCCAGTTGCACCCGGACGGCCGCGTCACGGTTGACATGGGACCACCGGTGTTTGCGCCAGCCGAGGTGCCTTTTGACGCCAGCGGACTGCACGCGCAAGCCCGAGGCGACTGGCAGCAGTGGCCGATTGATCTGTCCGGCACGCCGGTCTGGTTGGCGGTGTTGTCCATGGGCAACCCGCACGCAGTGTTGCTGGTCGACGACGTCGACACCGCACCCGTGGCGCATCAGGGTCCCCTGATCGAGCACCACGCCCGTTTTCCGCGCCGCGTCAACGCCGGATTTTTGCAGGTACTCGACCGCCATCACGTGCGTTTGCGCGTGTACGAGCGCGGCGCCGGCGAGACCCTGGCCTGCGGCTCTGGTGCCTGCGCGGCGGTGGTGGCCGGGATCCGGCTGGGTTTGCTCGACCACAGCGTTGAGGTTCAAACACGGGGCGGCCAGCTGACCATTTCCTGGGCGGGTGATGCCGCACATGTGATGATGACTGGCCCTGCCACCACGGTTTTTCAAGGCGATATTGACCTCCCCGACCCCTTATGACCACACCCCTTACCCACCCCATCACTGAAGACGACATTGCCGACTACCTCGGCAGCAACCCGGAGTTTTTTGAGCGCCACGCCGAGTTGTTGGCTGCGGTGCACTTAAGCAGCCCGCACAACCAGCGTGCGGTCAGTTTGCAGGAGCGTCAGGCCGAGATGCTGCGCGAAAAAATAAAGGTGCTTGAACACCGCATGATGGACATGATTCGGCATGGCAATGAGAACGTGATGCTGTCTGGCCGCCTGCTTCGCTGGGCTGCCAGCCTGTTCGGCATCGCGGATGCTGCCGCTTTACCCGCCCAGATCACTGGTGACATTGCCAGTCGGTTTGCTGTGCCTCAGGTGGCGCTGCGGGTATGGGACGTCATGCCAGCAATGGCGCAAGCGGCATTCACACAAGGCGTGAGCGCTGAAGTCAAGCAGTTTGCCGAGTCACTCAGCGAACCTTTTTGTGGCCTCAACACAGGCTTTGAGGTGACCGAATGGCTGTCCGACCCAGCAGCTGCAGCCTCTTTGGCGATTTTGCCCTTGCGGGGGTTGGCCGATGGCGCTGGGTCAGGACCACTGATTGGGCTGTTGGTCTTGGCGTCGCCCGATTCCCAGCGCTTTAATAGCGCGATGGGGACTGAATTTCTGGAGCGCATCGCCGAACTCTGTGGCGCTGCTTTGGCGCGGCTGCGCCAGGTCTAACGCTGGTTTTGCCGTGGCCCACGATCAGGACGCCGCCCTGACCGAACGCTACCTGACTCATGTGCGGGTTGAAAAGCGGCTGGCCAGTCGTACTGTCACGCTTTACACGATTGACTTGCTCAAACTCATTGAGTTCGCCAGACAGGCCGAGCTCACGTTGACGCAGGTGCAAAACCATCATGTTCGGCGCTGGGTGGCGCAAATGCACGTTGGCGGTCGCGGTGGCCGCGGCATCGCACTTATTCTGTCGGGTTGGCGCGGTTTCTACACCTGGCTGGGGCGCGAGGGCTTGGTTGGAGCCAATCCGGTGCAGGACGTGCGCGCACCCAAGGCGGGTAAGCCCCTGCCCAAGGCGTTGGGCGTGGACCAGGCCATGCAACTGGCTGACTACAAAGGCAGCCCCGACAACGCCTGGTTGGCAGCGCGAGACAGTGCCATGGTGGAGTTGCTCTATGGCAGCGGTCTGCGCGTGGGTGAATTGATCGGGTTGGATATGGTGGCAAGCGTGAAAGCACGCGGCTGGGTGGACTTGGCATCGGCCGAGGCTCATGTGCTTGGCAAGGGCGGCAAGCGGCGTACCGTGCCGGTGGGGGCCCAGGCCCTGATCGCACTAGAGAAGTGGTTGGCGCTGCGGGGTGATCAGCTGTCTCGAACACCGTCAGCAGCTCAGGCCGCCTTGTTCATTGGCCGGACCGGCACCCGACTAACCGCCCAATCGATCTGGCTGCGGCTGCGTCGGCGCAGCCTGCAGGCTGGGTTGGCTGCACCGGTTCACCCTCATATGCTTCGCCACTCTTTTGCCAGCCATCTGCTGCAGTCCAGCAGCGACCTGCGCGCCGTGCAGGAACTGCTGGGCCACGCCAACATCAGCACCACCCAGGTCTATACCCGGCTCGATTTTCAGCACCTGGCCCGGGCCTATGATGCAGCCCACCCTAGAGCCAAAGTCAAGGGCGGCAGCCAAAATTGAAGGGTCTGGCGAGAATCTCCTATAATCATTGGCTTCGCAGCGCTTTAGTGGCTCCGCGGCGAAGCCATTTTGTACACCATCACCTGACGGTTTACTCAGTGAATCCCACCTAAGAGATTCCCGCCAGAGGAACGCCGAACGTGGAAAAGAGCCCGCCAAACCCTCTTCCAAAGAGAAAACTCATGACCAAAACTTTCAGCGCCAAACCCGCTGATGTGGTGCACGAGTGGTTTGTGCTTGACGCGACCGACAAGGTCCTCGGACGAGTAGCCAGCGAAGTTGCTCTCCGTTTGCGCGGCAAACACAAGGCCATTTATACGCCCCACGTCGATACCGGTGACTTCATTGTCATCATCAACGCGGCACAGCTGCGTGTCACCGGTGCCAAGCCGATTGACAAGGTGTACTACCGTCACTCGGGCTACCCGGGCGGCATCACAGCCACCAATTTCCGTGACATGCAAGCCAAGCACCCCGGCCGCGCTTTGGAAAAAGCCGTCAAGGGCATGCTCCCCAAGGGGCCCCTGGGCTACGCCATGATCAAGAAGCTCAAGGTGTACGGCGGTGCAGAGCACCCGCACACTGCCCAGCAACCCAAAGTGTTGGAAATTTAAGGAGCCTTGACATGATTGGTGATTGGAACAATGGTACCGGCCGTCGCAAATCCAGCGTCGCCCGCGTTTTCCTGAAAAAAGGCTCTGGCCAGATTGTGGTGAACGGCAAAGACATCGAGAAATTCTTCGGTCGTCAAACCTCCATCATGATTTGCAAGCAGCCCCTGATGCTGACCAACCACGCCCAGACCTTTGACATCATGGTCAATGTGGCCGGTGGTGGCGAGTCTGGCCAAGCGGGCGCTGTGCGTCATGGCATTACCCGTGCCTTGATCGATTACGACGCCACCCTCAAGCCCGAATTGAGCAAGGCTGGTTTCGTGACCCGTGATGCCCGCGAGGTTGAGCGTAAGAAGGTCGGCTTCCACGGCGCACGTCGCCGCAAGCAGTTCAGCAAGCGTTAATCTGCATCCAAGCTGCGCGGTCAACGCGTGGTTCTGCATCAGCCGCCTCGAAGCAGTTCCTGGCGGCTGTTGTCATTGTGGTGAGTCCTTGGCTAGGGGGGGGCGCCTGCTAGACTCGCCGAACGATGCGAATTCGCCTATTCCTCCGCCGCCTGACCATCAGCGCGCCGCGCATGTCGGTGCGCAGCGCCATGCCGTGGCCCTTGCGTTGGGTCGTGCTGGCGATTGCCCTAGGCTTTTGCGCGGCCATTGCCTTGTGGGCGTTCGAATTTGGTCGCAATATTGCGGGTCTGGAGTCCTCCAGTCGGGAGCGGCTGCAACAGGTCCGGATTGACATGGCGGCCCTGCGCGCCGAACTAGAGGCCACCAAGGAGGCGCGCGACAAGGCGCAGTCCATCGCCAATACGGCGAGCACCTTGCTGACCTCCGAAAAAGTGGCGCAAGAACGGCTCCTGGCGCAGAACAAACAACTCGAAGCCGACAACCGGGCCCTGCGCGACGACCTTGGCTTTTTTGAAAAACTGATCCCCTCCGGAAGTGGTGAGAGCATGGCCATTCGCGGTCTTCAAGGCGAAGTCGTCAATGGGCGTGAGCTTAGATGGCAGGTACTGGTGATTCAACCACTGAAAAACCCGGGAGAGTTCAACGGCCGGCTCGAGTTAGGTTTTACCGGTCTGCAAAACGGCAAACCATGGGCCACGACTTTGCCGGGCGGCCCACAGTCGCTCAAATTGCGCCAGTACGGTCGAGTGGCCGGTACGCTCGAGTTGCCCCCACAGACTGTGGTCAAGGGCATCACCGCCAAGGTGCTGGATGGCACAGTGGTCAAGGCCGTGCAAACCATCAAGTTATAGTCCAGCGAGTTCGATGGTTCCCAACCTTTTCCAAACCTAAGCATCTATGTTTAACAAAAAAAAACAGCCGCCCATCAAAAGCTTGATCGCTCAAGGCACGAAGATTGATGGGAATGTGCACTTTGAGGAAGGCCTGCGTGTGGACGGTGCCGTGAATGGTAATGTCGGTGCCAGTCCGGAGGCCGCCTCAATGCTTGTGATTTCCGAGACCGCCGTGATAACCGGCGAAGTCCGGGCTGATCACATCATCATCAATGGCCATGTCAACGGCCCGGTCTACGCTTCCGCCTTGCTGGAGTTGCAACCCAAGGCCCGTATCCAGGGCGATGTGCATTACGCCGCGCTCGAAATGCACCAAGGTGCCTTGATCGACGGTCAGTTGCGTCCGCTGTTAGGCGGTGCCGACAAACCCACACTGGTATTGGCGGCAAATAATCAGGCAGTGAATTCCTGAGCGAATTGCTGTACTATTCATACCAGTCAATTCATTGGAGTCAGCCATGAGCGCCGTTGCAGAGAGTATTCAGACCGAAATGCCCACCCCTATTCTGTTCACCGACAGTGCCGCTGCCAAAGTGGCTGACCTGATCGCTGAAGAAGGGAACCCTGAGCTTAAATTGCGTGTGTTTGTTCAGGGCGGCGGCTGCTCTGGCTTTCAGTATGGTTTCACCTTTGATGAGATCACCAACGAAGATGACACCACAATGACCAAGAATGGCGTCTCCCTGCTGATTGACGCCATGAGTTATCAGTACCTGGTCGGCGCCGAGATTGATTACAAAGAAGACCTGCAAGGGGCGCAGTTTGTGATCAAGAATCCAAATGCCACCACCACTTGCGGTTGCGGCTCGAGCTTCTCGGCCTGATCGCGTGCTGCCCGGCTTAGGCTGGGTATACCGCACCTAATACACGGGCGCCCATGGCGCCCGTCACTTTTTGCAGATTACCAGGTTCACGACGAACAGTCTGGCGCGCCAGCCAGGCGAAAGCGGCTGCCTCGACCTGTAAGGGCGGAAGCCCGCGAAGCAGGGTGTCGCTCACAATGCGTGTCGGCAGCAGCCCCTGCAGTCGACGCATAAGGTGCTGGTTATAGGCGCCGCCACCACACACCAGTAACTCGCTGCTGGCCGGCGCATAGGTCTGCACGGCGTCGGCGCAGCTGTATGCAGTCAACTCGGCCAGCGTCGCCTGGACATCGGCTGCTGACACTGTGGCTGACTGTGCCAGCGCTGCAGCCAGCCACGGCGGGTTGAAGAGGTCACGCCCGGTGCTTTTGGGCGGCCCTTGGGCAAAAAACGGCTCGGCCAGCATGCGCTTAAGCAACTCGGCATCGACGTGTCCGCTGGCGGCCCAAGTGCCGTCGCGATCGAAAGGTTCGCCCTTGTGCTGCGAGCACCACGCGTCGAGCAACACGTTGCCCGGCCCGCAGTCAAAGCCCAGAATGTCACTCTCAAGTGCAGCGCCGAGCACCGTCAGGTTGGCCATACCACCCAGGTTCAGGACAGCAACTTCTGACCCAGAGCGGCCAAACACCGCGCGGTGGAAGGCTGGTACCAGTGGCGCGCCTTGGCCGCCGGCCGCCACATCGCGGCTGCGGAAATCGGCAATCACATCGATGCCGCACAACTCTGCCAACAGAGCAGGGTTATTCAACTGAAGCGTATAGCCCGTGCCATCGAAGGCCTGCGGCTGGTGCCGAACCGTTTGGCCATGTGCCCCGATCGCCCGTACCGCGGCTGGAAAAACGCTCGCCTGCTTCAACAGGGCGTCCACCACCCCGGCATAGGCACGCGCCAACGCATTGGCAGCCAATGCAGCGCGATGCAGTTCATTGTGGCCAGTTTGGTTGAGGTCAAGGAATTCCTGGCGTAAGGCGGGCGGCATTGGCGCACTTGCGCCGGCCAGCACCGTCAGTTGTGTCTTGGAAAAATCGACCAGCACGCCGTCGACACCGTCCAATGAGGTGCCGGACATCAGACCCAGGTAGAGCTCGGTCAAGGCCAAGCGCTGGGCTAGTCGGCCGTGCTGCGCTGCAGGGAGGCTGCGCCGGCCAGTGCCACGCGTGTCTTCGCCGCAGCCTGATTGAACACCGAGCGTGCGGCTGCGCTCACCGGTACCGATTCGCTTTGCCGTGCGATGGTCATGGGGTCATGGTGTTGGCCATTGACCCGGAACTCAAAGTGCAGGTGCGGCCCAGTGGCCCAACCAGTGGCACCCACCGCGCCGACGTTTTGGCCCTGGCTCACGTTTTGGCCTTTGCGAACCGAAATACGGCTCAGGTGCGCATAGACGGTGGTGTGTTGGTTACGGTGCTTGACCATGACCACATTCCCAAAGCCATTTTGTACCCCCGCGAACTCGACAGTGCCATCACCAACGCTGCGCACCGGTGTGCCGGTTGGCGCGGCGTAATCTACGCCCAGGTGAGCACGCCAGGTTTGCAGGATGGGATGGAAACGCATTTTGAACCCACTGGTGACCCGGGAGAATTCCATCGGAGACGCCAAGTAGGCGCGGCGCAAGCTTTGCCCGCCCAGCGTGTAATAACCGCCTTTGCCAGTGGCGCCGGTTTCACTGAACCACATGGCCTGAAAGCTTTTGCCGCTGTTGACGAATTCTGCGCTCAAGACCCGCCCGGCGCGCAGCGGTTCGCCGTCGCCTTCAAGCGTTTCGTAGACCACCGAGAAACGGTCGCCCTTACGTAGCGCGCGGTGAAAATCGATGTCACCGGCAAACATCTCGGCGACTTGGATAGCAATCGCATCGGGGATGCGTGCCTCGTCTGTGGCGGCAAACAGCGAGCTCTGGATGGTGCCGCTGGCGAGCCGGGTCGAGGCCGTCAGGGCAGCGGTTTCCAGGCGCGACACAAAGCCGCTGGGCGATGACTCGATCACCAAGCGCTTGAACTGTCCGTCATCTTCGGGGCTCCAGCGTGCGGTGAGTTTGCGTAGGGTGTTCTGCTCGGTCGTCTCGGCATTGATGTTGCGACCACTGCGGCCGAGCAAAAGGCGGGCGACCGGGTCAGTGCGAAGAAAGTTGGCCGCAGCTGTGTCGTCCACGCCCAAGCGGCGCAGCAGGCTGTCCGCCGTGTCGGTTGAGCGGGTGACGTCTGAGCGAAACAGGGTGAATGCAGGCCAGGTTGGCGCCAGGTCGGTACGCTGCTCAGTCCGTTGCACGACCTCCAGGACCTCTTGCACTGTCAGATCATCTGGATCCGGGGCCAGGGCGGCCAGTGCGTACGTGGCACCCCCAGCACCCAACAACGCGCTGGCCAATACGGCGGCGACATGCTTGGGGTAGTGCTCCAACAACTGGCGGGACCACTGGATGACATCCTGGGCGGCGGTAACGAGGCGATAGGGCAAGAGGCAGGCTTTCGGACGGGACCATGGCGGCGGATATCACGGCAGAAGGGTAAACCGCGAGCTGACGACTAAAATCCAAGGGTTGTATCAAAGCAAAGTATAACTTCGCTGAACCCCTGTTACCCACTAATTCCCTTATGAATCAAGCTCTGGCCACCCAGTTTCCTGTTACGGATCGTGTCCGGGAGGCGCTCGCTGTGTCCTTGCGCGGCTGCGAAGAGTTGATCCCGCAGGACGATTGGGTCAAGAAACTCGCCCGCTCTGAAGCAACTGGCACGCCCTTGCGCATCAAGCTCGGGCTCGACCCAACGGCACCTGATATCCACGTCGGGCATACCGTGGTGCTCAATAAAATGAGGCAGTTGCAGGACCTGGGTCACACTGTCATTTTTTTGATTGGCGATTTCACGACCCTGATTGGTGACCCCTCTGGTCGCAACAGCACACGTCCGCCACTCACCCGTGAGCAGATTGAAAGCAACGCGCAGACCTACTACCGTCAGGCCTCCATGGTGCTAGACCCGGCCAGGACTGAGATCCGCTACAACAGCGAATGGGGCGACGCCCTTGGTTCGCGCGGCATGATCCAATTGGCGGCCCGTTACACGGTGGCGCGAATGATGGAGCGCAATGATTTCCATGATCGCTTCAAGGCCGGTACCCCGATCAGCGTGCATGAATTTTTGTACCCGCTGATGCAGGGCTATGACAGTGTGGCGCTCAAAAGCGACCTCGAACTCGGCGGCACTGATCAAAAGTTCAACCTGCTGGTGGGGCGCCACTTGCAGGCGGAATACGGTCAGGAGCCGCAGTGCATCCTGACCATGCCGCTGCTCGAGGGGCTCGATGGCATCGAGAAAATGTCGAAGAGCAAGAACAACTTCATCGGCATCTCGGAAGACGCGAACACCATGTTTGCCAAGGTGCTAAGTATTTCCGACACCCTGATGTGGCGCTGGTACACCCTGCTGAGCTTTCGCAGTCTGGCAGACATCGAGGCGCTCAAGTCCGAGGTACAGGGCGGGCGCAACCCCAAAGATGCCAAGGTGGCTTTGGCACGCGAGATCACTGCGCGTTTTCATTCGCCCGCGGCTGCTGATCTGGCGGAGCAGGATTTCATCAACCGGAGCCAAGGCGGCGTTCCTGACGAGATCACTGAACTGACGCTGCCTTTGGGCGTGGACGGCGCAGCGGTGGGCATTGGTGCACTGCTCAAGCTGGCCGGTTTGGTGGCCTCCAGTGGCGAGGGCAACCGCCTGATTGATGGCGCCGGTGTGCGTGTTGATGCCAGTCTGGTCAGCGACAAGGGCCTCAAGTTGGGCGCTGGCACCTACGTGCTGCAAGTAGGCAAACGTCGCTTTGCCCGGGTTACGCTGGCTTGAGCTTGTCTTGCCAAGCGGCCTGATGGCGTAGCACCTTAACCATGTGGTTGAGTTCGAACGGTTTGGCCACATGCTCGTTCATACCGGCATCCAGGCATTCTTGCCGCTCGGCGGCCATGGCGTTGGCGGTCATGGCCACAATGGGTAAATGTGTCAGACCCAGCACCTGCCGGATATGGCGGGTGGCGCTCAGGCCATCCATGACGGGCATCTGCATGTCCATCAGCACGACGTCATACATCGGGTCTGCGTCGGCTACCCGTGTTATCGCGTCCTGCCCGTCATTGGCCGTCTGCACAATAGCACCTTCTTTTTGAAGCAATTCGCGCGCCACCTGCTGATTGACCAAGTTATCCTCCACCACCAACAGCCTCATTCCAGCCAGGCGATGGCCTGTGACCTTCAATTCAGGGTTTTTGCGCGGGGCATGGTCGGCACGGGCGTCAACGATGGCGTCCAGCAACATGGAAGCGGTCACTGGCTTGATCAAAAAGCCATCGATCATCGCCCGATCTGACGGGCTTCGATCGGCCAGCATCTCTTTGCCGTGGGCGCTGACCATCACCACCACGGGTCGTTGTGCTAGCCCTGGCAGTGCGCGAATTCGCTGGCAGGTCTGCCAGCCATCGAGGCCCGGCATTTGCCAATCCAGCAGAACTGCTTCGTAGTGGATGCCCAAGCTGGCCTGCTGCTGCACCAGGCCAATCGCGGCCTCCCCGCTGTTGCAGACATTGACGGTCCAGCCCATTGATAGCCCCATGCGTTCAAGCACAGCGCGGGCAGTGGAGTTGTCATCGACCACGAGAACACGCCAGGCTTTCAAGGGGTCTTGGACCGGTACCAGTGCGCCTTCGACGACTGGCGCCACAGGCAAGGTGATACGGAAGTGAAACCGGCTGCCAACGCCGAGGCGGCTCTCGAGTTGGAGCGTCCCGCCCATCAAAGAGACGAGCGACTGACTGATGGCAACACCCAGACCCGTGCCGCCGAAGCGGCGCGAGGTGGAGGCCTCGGCCTGGGTAAAGCCTGTGAAGATTCGTGACTGGTTCTCTGGGGAGATGCCGATGCCGGTGTCGCGCACCGCGAACTCCAGCGTCGACTCGTTGGCACCGGCCTGCAATTTCATGACACTCACCACCACCTCGCCTTTGGCCGTGAACTTAATGGCATTACCACCAAGGTTGATCAGAACTTGGCGCAGTCGAAGCGCATCGCCGACCAGGTGAGGCGGTATGGTTGGGTCGATGTCAAACAGAACATCGACCTGATCATGGTTGACGCTGGCCGACAGGATCACCGACAGATCGCGCAGCAGCTGATCGATGCGAAAGGGCTGCGGGTCCAGGGTCAGTTTGCCAGCTTCAACCTTGGCCAAATCCAAAATATCATCGAGAAGACCCAACAGTGATCGGGCTGCGCGTTCGGTTTTGCTGACGTAGTCGGTCTGCTGGGTGTCAAGTGGGGTGTGCTGCAAGAGTGCCGACATGCCCAGAATGGCATTCATGGGGGTACGGATTTCATGGCTCATATTGGCCAGGAATCGGCTCTTGGCCAACACAGCCTCTTCGGCCAGCTCCCGGGCTCGGATAAATTCGGTGATGTCGATCCGAAACCCAACCGTATGGCCATCCGCCATACGCCGGTCAACGATGCGCAGGGTGCGACCACTGTCAATTTTTTGAATCAGTGTGCTGTCGCCGCTAAGGTGGATTGCCAGGCGTTCGGCCACCCATGCCTCTTCTCTGCCTATGGCCGCCAGGTATTGCCCGCGCGCCGCGCCTTCGCGAACCAAATACTCGAATGTGGCCCCGGGCACCATCAGGTCGGCCGAAGTCGCATACAACTGCCGATACCGGTCGTTGCAATAAACCATCCTATCTTCGGCATCAAACAGCACAAAGGCCTCGTCAATGGTGTCGATGGCGCCGCGCAGCAACTGCTCTTGTTGCGCAGCCCTGTTCTCGGCGTGATGACGAGCCGTCACATCGTTGCGGATGCAGACGTATTTTTCGATTTCGCCATCCACCCCTCGGAAAGGTGCGATCACGGTATCGGCCCAGAACAGGGTGCCGTCCTTAGCCCGATCACAAATCTCTCCGTGCCAGACCTGCCCCGAGCCTATCGTCTGCCACATACTGGCCCAGAAGCTCTCGGTCTGTTGGCCAGAGCTGATCAATTGGTGGTTTTGCCCCAGCAGTTCCTCCCGGCTGTAGCCGGTGGTCCGACAAAACCGGTCGTTGACCAGGATGATGCGGCCGCTGGTGTCGGTCATGGAGACCAGGGAGTGCAGGTCAAGCGTGCGCAGCAGCACTTCGTTGTCGCGCAGGGCTGTTTCCAGAAGCCCTTGCGTTTGCCGCCGCTCAGTCACGTCAATCGCCAAGCCCAAAAAGCCCTGGGGCGAGCCGCCGGCATCATGCAGCGGCTGAAACTGGAATTCGACCCATCTTTCATCTCCGCCGCCGCCGGTGATGAACAAGTCCTCCTGGATGGCACGACCAGCGAGCAAGGCTGTCGACAAGCGCTCCACGGCCTGTGGCGCCAGCTGTCGAGTCAGCCCGATTTCCACAGGCCGGCGCCCGATCACTGCGGCGGCCTTTAGGCCCGAAAGTCGCTCAAAGCCCGCGTTAACCCAGGTGATGTGCCGTTCGGTGTCCATGATCAGGACCGCGTTGGTAGTTTCCTGCGCCACCAAGCCAAGTTTCGCGACCTCGGCGCCCATGCGTTGCGCCAGTTGCTCTGCACGCCGTCGCAGAGTGACCTGCTGCCACAGCAGCCCGGTGAGCAGCAGAGTCATCAGCATCGTGCCCACCAAGCGAATCCAGGGCATCCAGCGCGGAAAAAGGGCGTCAAAGGCGGGGGTGGTTTGGGCGTGAAGCGTGAACTCGTGTCCCACCAGCATCACCGCATGGCGGGCAGTTTGTGGCGGACCGGACATGATGTCGGTCGCTTTTGCCGAGTCGCCTATGCCCTGCCCGGTACGAAAAAGCGGGGGTCCTCCGGGCGAGGGGCCGACAGTATCGAAAATCTCCAGGTCAATCCGCCGCTCGGAGGCGTCGAACAGACCCGCCATCATTTTGGCGAATGTCACTGGTGAAAATACCAAGCCCAGCAGCCCGGCGCGTCGATCCTCTGTTGTACCCAAGGCGCTGCCGCCCGTGTAGATGGGCAAGACCATCAGCAGTGTGGGTGACAGGCCATCAGATCCGGCCTCCCCCGGCTGACTGGCGAGGGTGGCTTCGCCGCTGTCCACGGCGCGCTCAATCGCTGCCCGGATCGCAGGGTAGGCACCCAAGTCATGGCCAAGAAAATCGGCCTGGCCAGGTACGGGTTCGAAAAATCTGACGACGTACAGGTCATCTTGTGGGCGATTGCTGGCGACCCGCAGGGAGAAATGGGGTGCAGCGTCGGCGCGTTGCGCCGCCACAAAAGCGTCAAGATCTTGCGACCGCACCTTTTCAATCAAGCCGAAGCCCTGTGCGCCAAATAGCTCGTTGACACCTCCGGAGGCGACATGTTTCTGAAAATCTGCCCGTCTCATTTGGGGATGGGCTTGGAACGCCGCACGCGCGCTCTTGAGGCCATAGACCGGCAGGGTGCTGCGCCGTACCACCTCGGCAGTCAGCCGTTCATCCTCATGCCGGAATTCACTTTGTTTGTTGATTTGAATGTCGGAGTGCGCGCGCCAGCCCAACACAGCGGCCAGGCACAGTCCTGCCAAAAAGACCAATGCGGGCAGCGATATGCCCAAGCGCTCGGCCAGTTGCAGCCCGATGCTGACGGGGGGGCTTGGCTTGGCCGGGCTGAGTGACGACACAGGGCGCATGGTTCAGCTAGAGAAAACGGGTTGTCAAAAATAGCCTGGGCACTGCTGCGTCGTGGTGTCGGTTAAAGCGCAGGCCGTGGCTGGTGGCTGAGAACTGGGTGTTTGAGTTTAGGCACAATGGTCTGATGAATGTAACCGAGACTGTCGCATGATCGCCGTGCTGCAACGGGTCCTTCAGGCGCGTGTGGTTGTGGCTGATGAATTGGTCGGCCAGATTGCCGCTGGATTGTTGGTGCTGGTTTGTGTGGAGCGCACCGACAGCGAACTGCAGTGCGACCGCATGCTAACCAAGATTCTAAAGTTGCGGATTTTTAACGACGCCGCAGGCAAGATGAACCACAGCTTGCAGGATATGGACGGCAACGGCGCTGTCGGTGGGCTGTTGCTGGTGAGTCAGTTCACACTGGCGGCGGATGCCACTGGCGGCAACCGGCCCAGTTTCACGGCAGCGGCCCGGCCCGAGGACGGCCGGCGCCTGTTTGACTATTTTGTGGCGCAAGCGCGGTGTGCGCATGCCGTGGTCCAGACGGGCCGGTTTGCCACCGAGATGCAGGTTCATCTGGTTAACGATGGCCCAGTGACGATTCCTCTTCGCGTGGTGTAGGTGCCTTTGCCGTCTGGGCGCGAGGGCTGATCGCCAGACCTGACGGTTATGATGGTCTCGACCGAAGCGCTTGCTGGTCGAGTTTTCATTTCTTCCGGAGTAAAGCCATGCGTGTGATTGTGTCCCTCAAGTGGGCGATATCGGTTTTTGGCATGGTTATGTTGGGTCTCACCATGTTGGCGCCGGCTTCTGCCCAGCAAAGTACCGCCCCTTTCAGGATCGGGGTCCTCCCCAATGTCAGCGCCCGAGTGATCCTGACCAGTTACCAGCCCATGCGTGAGTATTTCGAGCGGGAGCTCAAACGCGGTGTTGACATCGCCACCGCGCCGGATTTCCGAGCTTTTGCCGAGAACACCCGGCGTGGCGGTTACCACCTGATCGTGACGGCGGCCAACCTTGGGCGGGTCGCTCAAGTGGACAGCAACTGGCACCCGCTGGCCATCTACGACCCCAAAATACCAGCCATCCTGGTGACGTTGGCCGACAACCCCAACGCCTCAGTCACGCAGTTGCGTGGCAAATCTCTGGCCTTGGCCAACCCACAGTCACTGGTGGCGCTGGCTGGCTTGGAGTGGCTGGGTGGCCAGGGCCTACGCCACGGTGCTGATTTCAAAACCGTGACCGCCGCCAACGACGACAGTTTGGGTGCGGTACTGCGGACTGGCGAGGCGCCACTGGCCATCATGAGCATGGGCGAGTTCCGCGCTAAGCCAGAGGCCATGCGCAACACCCTGCGCATCGTCACCGAAATCGCCAAATTGCCAGGCTTTCTGGTGATGGCCAGCCCGGGGCTACCCGCGGCAGAACTTCAACGCCTCAAGACACTGATCCTGGCGTTCCCTCAAACAGAGGAGGGCAAAAAGTTTTTTGCCTTGTCGGGTTTTGCGAATATTCGTGAAGTGGCTGAGCCGGAACTCAAAACCTTGGATGCGTTCAATGACATCACGCGCAAGGGGTTGGGTGGCTAAAACACATGAGGGTACGTCTGAGTCTGAGGGGCAAACTGGTTATCGCCGGTGTGGCGGTCCAGTTGTGTGTACTGGCACTGGTTGGTGGCGGCACCTTCTGGTGGGTGGCCCGTTTTCTTGATGCCGATCAGCAGGCTCACGGGCGTCAGATCAAGCCACTTTTGGTCGCTGCGCTGGCGGTGCCTATGGCGCAGCGCGACTACGCCTCGGTGGCAGCCATCCTCAAAGAAAGCCGGGCGGCCAGTGAGTTGATGTTTCTGAGCGTGTGCGATGCGAGTGGGAATCTGATTGCCGAAGATGGGGCCGCACCACCTGCCAAAGCCGATGCGCCAGAGCCCACGGTGGCCAAACTGCTGTACGACGAATTTTCTGTCCCGCTGAGCCTGGGCGGCCAGGCATTGGGCGCCGTTAAGTTTGGTTTGTCGAGAACCAAAATCGAGCAGACCGCTCGCGGCGTGAGCGTCCACGTCCTGCAGGTGGGTACCTTGGTGTTGCTGGTGTTTTCATTGCTGCTGTGGTGGCTCAGCCTGGCCCTGACCCGACCGCTGCAAGCCTTGGTGACCGCGACCCGCGATATTCGGGCCGGCAACTACGACATCAACCTGGTGAGTCGTGGTGGCGACGAGATCGGCACCCTTGAGTCGGCCTTCATTCAAATGAACGCGGAAATCAGTCGCAAAGTTGACGAGCTGATCGCCAGCGAGGCCTTGCAGCGCCGCTACCTGCGGGACGCCACGGCCAAACAAGGGTTGGTCGAGCAGGCCTTGCAGCAGGCGGAGGACGCGACGACCGCCAAGTCGGAGTTTCTGGCCAACATGAGCCATGAAATTCGCACGCCGCTGAATGCTATTTTGGGTTTCTCGCAATTGCTGCAGTCAGCGCCTTTGGATGGCTTGCATCGGGAGTACATTGTCAACATCAGGCAGGCGGGGGAATCGCTGCTGCGCATACTGAACGATGTCCTGGATTATTCCAAGATGGAAGCTGGCCGATTGGAGTTGGTCAACGAGAGCTTTGACCTGAGAAAACTGTTGAGTCTGGTGGCTCAGTTATTTTCTTTCCAGTTACTCGAGAAAAATTTGGCCTTGCGGGTGCGGGTCGATGACGCCGTGCCGACGCACCTGCTGGGCGACGCGCTGCGCTTGCGTCAGATCCTGGTTAACTTGGTGAGTAATGCCATCAAATTCACAGAGCGTGGTGCGATTGAGGTCACTGTGGATTGCCCGCAAGATACCGACCAGGGCCTGGCTCTGAAATTTTCGGTGATTGATTCGGGCATTGGCATGGATGAACTGCAGGTCAGCCGCATCTTCGCCTCTTTTGCACAGGCAGACAGTTCCATCACCCGTCGCTTTGGCGGCACGGGTCTGGGCCTGTCCATTTGTCGCCAACTGGTCGGGTTAATGGGCGGCGTCATCAGCGTTGAGAGCGTGCCCGGTGTGGGCTCATCGTTCAGCTTCACGGTTAATCTGTCCGAGTCGCAGTCGCAGCCACAGTTGGGCACGGTGCCATTGGACGAGCCAGAAATGCCAGACGACGGGACATCGCTGCGTGACATGAAAGTGCTGCTGGTTGAGGACAATCCGGTCAATGTCATTGTGGCGCGGGCCTTTTTGGATGGGCTTGGCATGCAGGTCACCACGGCAGTGGATGGGCTCCAGGCGGTCGAGCAGGCGCTGGGCGCAAACTTTGACGTGATTCTGATGGATCTGCAATTGCCAGGCATTGACGGGCTGGAGGCCACCCAGCGCATTCGGGCGCAGTTGGGCAACTCAGCCCCGCCGATCATTGCCCTGACTGCGTCCGACATGAAAACCGACCATGACGCCTGTCTGGCGGTCGGCATGGTTGACCATGTGTCGAAACCGATCATGCGGGACCAGCTTATCCGAGTGTTGCTGAAGTGGGTCGGCCGCCTCAGGGCGTCCGCTGTGGCGACCGGCGTCGGCTCTGTTGCACTGGAACAGGCCAGCGTTGACCACAGCTTGCTGGCGCCCCAGCTGCAGGAACTCGAGCGCTTGCTGGCCAGCAATATGCTGGCGGCCAGGCGCCAACTCGACCAGATTGAGCCGCTACTGGCGCAAACGGCCTTTGAATTGCCGTTTGCGCCCGTCGCCCAGGCTACGCGCAAGCTGAAATTCAAAGCTGCCTTGGCTGCGCTCAGTCAATTCTCGGCTATGCTGGCGTCCAAGTCCTCTTGACCCCGACATGCCGAACGAATCCCGAATTCTCATCATCGACGACATCATCGAGAACGTGGAGGTTCTGGGAGAGGTCTTGGCCAGCCGCTACGAGGTTCAGTTCGCCACCTCGGGCGCTGAGGGCTTGGCGCTTGTCAGGCACCAGCGCCCGGACCTGATCTTGTTGGATGTGATGATGCCTGGCATGGATGGGTATGCGGTGTGCGCCGCGCTCAAAGCTGACCCGGACACGCGCAATATCCCGGTAATTTTTATCACGGCCAAGAACGATGCTGAAAGCGAGTCTCGCGCCTTGTCCGAAGGTGCGGTGGATTTCATCCACAAGCCCATCAACCAAGAGGTCGTGCGGGCCCGCGTAGGCCTGCACCTGGCCCTGAAAAATCGTGAAGACGAGCTGAGTCAACTCAACGAGGACCTTGAGCAAAAGGTGGAACAGCGCACCCTGGCCCTGCGCGACGCCCTGACCCAGGCCGAGGGTGCTACCCGCATGAAATCGGATTTTCTGGCCAACATGAGCCATGAGATTCGAACCCCCATGAACGCCATTATTGGCATGACACACCTGATACAGGGCACTGAACTCACACCCCGGCAACGCAATTACTTGGGCAAGATCGAGGGCTCAAGCCACCATTTGCTGGGCATCATCAACGATATTCTTGACCTGTCCAAAATTCAGGCCGGCAAGATGAGCACAGAAGTGGTCGACTTCAAGTTGGAGCACCTGCTGGACAACGTGGTCGGACTGGTGGCCGAAAAAGCAGCCGATAAGGGTCTGGAGTTGATTGTCAACATGGCGCCTGACGTCCCGCCCAATCTGCTGGGTGACCCATTGCGTTTGGGGCAAATCCTGGTCAACTACGCCAACAATGCCGTCAAATTCACCCACCGAGGAGAGGTCGAGATCTCGGTGTCGGTGGTCAAGCTCCGAGATCACGAGGCTGTTTTGCGCTTTGCCGTGCGCGACACGGGTATCGGGATCGACGAGCACCAGCGCCAAAAATTGTTCAAGGATTTTGAACAGGGCGACAGCTCCACCACTCGAAAATATGGTGGCACCGGCCTTGGCCTGGCCATTGTGAGCCGCTTGGTCGATCTGATGGGAGGCCAGTACGGCTTGGAAAGCCAGCCCGGCGTTGGTTCGACGTTCTGGTTTAACGTTAGCCTGGAAACGCGAGGTGCGGTGCCAGCCCTCACGATTCCTTCAGACGCGCCTCACACTTGGCGGATTTTGGTGGTGGACGACAACGCCGGTGCACGAGCGCGCCTGAGCGACATGCTGATCGGTATGAAGTTCAGTGTCGAAATGGCCGATGATGGGACCGCCGCCTTGCAAGCTATTCGCCGTGCGCAGGAACGGGGTCAAGCCTATGACGTGGTTTTGCTGGATTGGAAAATGCCGGACATCACGGGCGTGGACGTTGCACGGCAGATTCGTGCCATGGCCCTGACCAAGCAGCCGCACCTGTGCCTGGTGATGGCTTTTGGGCGTGAGCACCTGTACGCTTCGGCAAAGCCCGAGGGGCTGGACAGCTTGTTGGTTAAGCCGGTGAGCCCCTCGGTGCTGTTTGATCACATGATGCGGGTGCTGGGTCGCGAGGCATTTCAGTCCCGGCCAGGCCAGGCCATTGCCGCCATGAACCTCGACGCCATGCAAGGCGCCCGTGTTTTGCTGGTGGAAGACAACGAGATCAACCGAGAAGTCGCCAGCGAGATGCTCCAGGATGCAGGCATTCGCGTGACAACGGCTGAGCACGGGCAGCAGGCGCTTGACCGCCTGCTGGCGGGTGAACTTTTCGACATTGTTCTGATGGATATGCAGATGCCGGTACTCGATGGGCTGGCGGCCACAGTGGCGATTCGAGCCCTGCCCGCGCATGAGGCCTTGCCGATCGTTGCCATGACGGCCAACGCCATGGAAACGGATCGGCAGCGTTGCCTGGATGCAGGCATGAATGATTTTGTTGCCAAACCGATTGACCCTAACCAGCTTTGGAGCGCCCTGTTGCGCTGGATGCCGCTACGTTCCGTGGGCAGCCGGGCGAGCGCGACAGCGACTGCGCCACTGCCGGCAAGCAAGGCCGGCTTACCCAATGAGGCGCTGTCGCCGCTGCCCTGGGCCATTGACGGGCTCGATGCCGCCCTGGGTCTGCGGCGGTGTCTGGGTAAGCCGGAGCTTTACCGCTCGCTGCTCAGGCAATTTATGGACCGGCAGGGCAATATCGGGCAGGAGTTGCAAATAGCCATCGACCGGGCCCAATGGGTCGCCGCCCAGCGTTTGGCCCATACCCTCAAAAGTGTCGCGGGCAACCTGGGTGCTGTGCGACTGCAGGACCAGGCCGAGGTGTTGGAGCGAAGCATCAGTGAGCACCAGGGCACTCCGGTTGACTTGCCGGCGTTGTTGTACCAGGTCCAGGCCATTGACCAAAGCATGCACATCCTGAGCAAGCAACTGGCTGCGGCTCTGGGCTTGACCCAGCCGCTCCCGGCGCCTGTCGAGCCAGCAGCGGGCGCGGGTGTCGGTAGTGACGATGCCGCCGCTTTGCAGGCCGTCCGCACGGATTTGGTCCGTTTGTTGACGCAGGGCGAGTTTGGTGCCGTTGAGCTGCTGGAGCGCCATAGGGCACAACTCGCGAAGGCCATGGGGGCTGACTTTGATCGGCTGCTGCGCGCGGTGGAGGCCTTTGACTTTGACAGCGCGCTCCTGATCCTGGGCAGCATGGCATTCACGGACCCATCAACGGTGCAATCGGACCATGAATAACAGTGTCTTGCAGACCAAAGCCAAGGCGACGGTCATGGTGGTGGATGACACACCGCAGAACCTCGTGCTGATGACCGAGTTGCTGCGGCAAGATTACCGAATTCTTGTGGCCAATGGGGGTGAGCGCGCGCTCACGCTCTTGGGCAGCGAGTCTTTGCCAGACCTGATCCTGCTTGACATCATGATGCCTGATCTGGATGGCTATGAGGTGCTGCGGCGCGTCAAGGCAAACCCCGCCACCCGAGATATTCCGGTGATATTCCTGACGGCGAAGTCGGAGCTCGCAGACGAGATTCTGGGGCTGCAGCTGGGCGCAGTGGATTACATCACCAAGCCCATCAGTGCCCCGATCGTGCAGGCGCGGGTGCGCACCCACTTGGCACTCAAGGCCGCCGCTGACTTTTTGCGTGACAAGTCTGTTTACCTAGAGGCCGAGGTGACCCGCCGGACCAAGCAACTCAGCACCATCCAGGACGTGACGGTGTTGGCAATGTCGTCCATGGCAGAGACGCGCGACAATGAAACCGGCAACCATATCCTGCGAACGCAACGCTATGTGAAGCGCCTGGCGCAGCAGTTACAGGGGCACCCCCGGTTCAGCCAGGTGATGAGCGACGCCTACATTGATCTCTTGTTCAAGTCGGCGCCGCTGCACGACATTGGCAAGGTCGGCATTCCCGACCATATTTTGCTCAAGCCGGGCCCGCTGACTGCCGCTGAATTTGAGGTCATGAAGACACACACCACCATCGGCTTTGATTCGATCGTGCGGGCTGAGAAAGCCCTGGGGGTGGAGGTGGACTTCCTGTTGCTGGCCAAGGAAATTGCCCTGTCGCATCAAGAAAAATGGGACGGCAGCGGCTACCCGCAGGGCCTGGCCGGCGACGCTATTCCTCTCTCGGCACGCCTGATGGCGGTGGCGGACGTCTACGATGCCCTGATCAGCAAGCGGGTCTACAAGGACGCGATGACGCATGAGCAGGCCATGGCCATCATGGGCAAAGGGCGCGGCGCGCATTTTGACCCGGACATCCTCGATGCATTTTTCGACACCCATGAGGACTTTCTCGCCATTGCCACGCAGTACACCGACGAAGGAAAATAGCGTCTGTGAGCGATGATTAAAACAAGACCGATGGAGACCTTGGCATGGAGACAATTAATCGCTCAGTGATCCTGGTGGTAGACGACACGCCAGAAAACCTGCAGCTGATGAGCACTTTGCTTCGCGACCATTACAAGGTGCAGGTGGCCGGCAGTGGCGAGAAGGCGCTCAAACTCATGGCTGGCGGGGTGTTGCCAGATCTGGTGCTGCTGGACATATTGATGCCGGGCATGGACGGCTACGAAGTGTGCCGGCGCATGCGCGCCGACGACCGCATGCAGCATGTGCCGGTGATCTTTGTGACCGCCAAGTCGGACAGCGAGGACGAGGAGCAGGGGCTCAACCTGGGCGCTGTCGACTACATCACCAAACCCATCAGTCCGGCCATCACGCTGGCCCGCATTCGCACGCACTTGTCGCTCAAACGCGCGGTCGATTTGCTGCAAGACCGCAACCAGACGCTGGAAGACGAGGTCAGGCTGCGGACCCGTGAGCTGTCGAGCATTCAAGACGTGACCATCATGGCCATGAGTTCGCTGGCCGAGACGCGTGACAACGAAACAGGCAACCACATCCGACGCACCCAAAATTACGTCAAGGCTCTGGCGCTGCAGCTGCAACACCATCCCAGATTCTCGTCGTATCTGAGCGCTGAGCAGATCGAGTTGTTGTACAAATCGGCACCCCTGCATGACATCGGTAAGGTCGGTATACCGGACAGCATTCTTTTGAAGCCAGGCCGTCTGGAGCCAGCAGAGTTCGAGATCATGAAGACCCACACCACCTTGGGTCGCGACGCCATTCTGGCGGCCGAAAATCTGCTTGACTCGCCAAATTCGTTTTTACAGTGTGCCCGCGAGATCGCGCTGTCGCACCAGGAAAAGTGGGACGGCAGTGGCTACCCCGAGGGCCTCTCCGGCGATGCCATTCCCGTGTCGGCCCGGTTGATGGCTGTGGCCGATGTGTATGATGCTTTGATCAGTCGCCGGGTGTACAAGGCGCCCATGTCGCACGAGCAGGCCTTGAAAATTATTTCAGACGGTCGGGGTAACCATTTTGATCCTGATATCGTTGAGGCATTTCTGGTGATTGCTGAAGACTTCCAAGCGATCGCGAGACGCTTTTCTGATGAGCACTGAAGCTGCGCCGACTCAGGCAGCGGGCCTCCAACCTTAACCCATTCAAACCGGAGAACTCTGTGGCGATCAATAACGACCTGGACAACATCCTATTCAAGTTCGACATCACCAGCACTGATGTCGACATGGTGCGCCAAGCCGGCACGCTCATCGACGACACCTTGGGTGACATGGTCGGCGATTTTTATGCCTGGATGGCCCAGCACGAGGAATACAAAACCTTCTTCGGCGGTAATTCGCACACCCTGCAGCGGGTGCAAGCTTTGCAGATGGACCACTGGCGCACTTTCTTCAAGGCCAACCTGGACGAGCCCTACTTTGCCTCGCGACGCCACATTGGTGCGGTGCATGCCCGCATCGACCTGCCCAATGACATTTACTGCGCCGGTATGTGCCTGTCTGACCGCTTGCTCAATGAGCGCCTGCGCGGCATGTCGCCACCGCCCCCCAATCTGGACCGTATGGCGGCCTCGGTCAGCAAAATGGTGTTTTTGGACAACTACCTGGTGCTCGATGAAATCTCCCGCATCCAGAAAGAAAAAATCCTGGCCAACAGCAAGTCTTTGCTGGAAATGTCGACCCCGGTGACGCCGATCTGGGAGGGCATTTTGTTGCTCCCGCTGGTCGGCATCATTGACTCGGTGCGGACCCAGGACATCATGAACAAGACCCTGTCCAAGATCGGGGAAACCCGGGCCAAGATCTTTGTGCTGGACATCAGCGGCGTTGGCGCCGTGGACACGGCCGTGGCCAACCAACTGATCAAGATCACCAAGGCCACGCTGCTGATGGGCTGTGAGTCGATCATTTCCGGCATTTCTCCTGCGATTGCGCGCACCTTGGTGGAGTTGGGCATTCAGGTGGGCGATGTGCGCACCACGGCCACATTGCGCGATGCGCTGGAAATTGCCCTGCGGGCGATTGGCGCCGACCAGGAGCTTGGCGGCCGACTGCACGAACGGCGCAAATAAGCAGGCGCTGCAGCCATGAGCTATTCGATGCAGCAAGGCGTCACGTCCACCCTGGTACGTGGCTGCCTGGTGGTCACGCTGCCGCAGGAACTGGCGGACCGCCTGGCTGAAATTCAAGCTGCGGTGCTGGACGCGGTGCGTGAGACCGGAGCGCGGGTGGCGGTCATCGAAATGTCGGCCGTGAAGGTGCTCGATTGTGAGGAGTTCCTAGGCATCCGCGCCATGGTCGGCATGTTGCGCCTGTTGGGCGCTCGGCCCATCCTGGTGGGCTTGAGCGCCGGCATTGTGGGCTATCTGGTGAGCAACGACGCCGATACCGGTGGGCTTGAAGTTGAACGAGATTTGCAAGACGCGCTTGACCGGGCCACACGCGACCATGGGACGTCGGTGGCCAGATGAGTCAAGACGACGCGACCGCCTATTTCACCATCTCTGACAGCGCTGACCTGTCTGCAGCGGTGGTGAGCACGGTGCGTCTGCCTCTGCTCAAGGAAGCGTCTGAGGTAGACCGGACCATGATCGCCACCATGGTGTCTGAGTTGGGCTCCAACATCGTCAAATATGCCAAACGGGGTGTTTTGCGGGTTTGTCGGACCGAATACCAGGGCGAGGTGGATATCGACATCTGGGCCGAGGACAACGGGCCCGGCATCCCTGACCTGGCCCTGGCCATGCAGGACCACTACAGCACGGGCAGCTCATTGGGGCTTGGCCTGCCGGGCGTGCGGCGGATGGCAGATCAGTTCTGGATTCGCTCCAGCGAAAACGCCGGTACGCTGGTGTTTGCCCGCAAGCGTGTGTGCGGCAAGCCCCTGCGCGCCGCGGCGATGCCGCCACGCCCCAGCGCGCCGGTGGCCATGCCGCTAACAGGTCTCGGCGTTGACCCACGCTGGGACACGAGTGGCTGGGTGCGACCCACCGACGGACACACGGCCTGCGGTGATGCGACGGTGGTACACGATGTCGAGGGTGGTGTGCTGCTGGCCATCGTCGATGCGTCGGGCCATGGTGCTCGGGCCCAGGTCATTGCACAGCGGGTGCTCGAAGTCATTGCCCGGGATGGCGGCCCTGATCTGGACCGACTGATGACCCGTATTCACCAGGACTTACAGGGTACCGTCGGGGCGGCTGTCGGGCTGGCCTTTGTCGACACCACGGCAGCCACGTTTCGCTATGTGGGTGTGGGCAACACCCGGGCCGCAAAATTTGGCGGCAAGGCCTGGTACGGCGTGTCACGCGACGGCGTGCTGGGGGATCGCATGCCGTCGCTGCTGGCGCAATCCAGCCCGCTGGCGCCCGGCGACATGCTGGTGATGTGGACAGACGGTATTCCGGAATACGCTTGCTCTAGATTGGCCGCCGCGAGCTCTTACCGCGATGCCTCAGACATTGCGAAAAAGCTGATCACTGATCTGGCCAAACCCTACGATGACGCAGGATGTCTGGTGTTTAAATGGCAGCGATGATCGAACTCGGCACCATGACACTGCACCGGTTGACGTCGGTGTTTGAGGCCCGTCGCCGTGTGTACGAACTCGTCATCGAGGTCGATGGCGGTGACGCGCTGGCGGCTCGGTTTGCTGGCCAGGTCTCGGATGTGGGACGCTGGTTGGTGCGATACGGCACCTTGGCCAGCATGCGCGTGCGCTTGCAAGAGGGACCGGTGGACAGTCTCTTGCTGCTGGAGTTCGCCAGCGCCGAGTCCCTGCCCACGGACGCCTGGGCGAACGCACCCCGAGGTAGTTATGAGCCGCGGCGCACGGATGGCTCGGGTACCGTCGTGGTAACCCGCTGCGCCATACCTACCCCTCAGATAGGCCCCCAACGATTGACGGTCTTGCAAGGCATCATCGGGCGTCAGACGGTTGATTATTTGATGGACAACCTGCGGACCAAGAACGAAGCACTGGCAATGGCCTCTGATAAAGCCACAGAAGGCGCCCGAGTGAAGGCGGATTTCCTGGCCAATATGAGCCATGAGATACGCACCCCGATGAACGCCATCATCGGCATGAGTCACCTGACGCTTAAAACCGAGTTGGCGCCGCGCCAGCGCGACTATGTGCAAAAAATCGAGGGTTCGGCCCGACATTTGCTCGGGATCATCAACGACATCCTGGATTTTTCCAAGATCGAGGCCGGCAAACTTTCGGTGGAGGGGATCGAATTCAGTCTGGACGCGATGCTGGAAAACGTCTCCAACCTGATAGCCCACAAATGCGTGGCCAAAGGCCTGGAACTCGTGTTTGACGTCGAGCGTGGTGTGCCCAAGCGGCTGGTTGGCGACCCAACCCGGGTCAGTCAGATTCTGATCAATTACGCCAACAATGCGGTGAAGTTCACCGACCGGGGTGAGGTGGCGGTTTTGGTGCGTCGTCGAGAAGAGTCTGATGACCAAGTGACCCTGTACTTGGCGGTGCGCGATACCGGCATCGGGCTCACGCAGGAGCAACAGGGGCGCTTGTTTCAGAGCTTTCAGCAGGGGGATGCCTCGACCACGCGCAAGTATGGGGGTACCGGGCTTGGCTTGGCCATCTCCAAGAGCATTGCCGGTTTAATGGGCGGCGAGGTTGGCGTCGACAGCGTGCCGGGGCAGGGGTCGACCTTCTGGTTCACCGCGAATTTCGGCCGCGCCGCACCCGAGCCTGATTTCAACTTGCTGTCGGCGGACCTGCACGGCCGGCCGGTCCTTGTGGTGGACGACAACGAGAATGCGCGCATCGTGCTGCGTGGCCTGCTGGAAGACATCGGTTTGGTGGTGGACGATGCCAGTTCCGGCTTTGACGCCTTGGCCCGCATCCATGCAAAAGAGCAGGAAGGACAAGGCTATGCCATTGTCTTCCTGGATTGGCAGATGCCCGACATGGACGGCATTCAGACCGGGCGGCGTATTGTGGCCATGGCGCTGGCAGAGATGCCGCGCCTGGTGATGGTGACGGGTTTTGGTCGCGATGACGTCATCAAAGAGGCGGTTGGCGCGGGCATGAGCGGTATCCTGACCAAGCCCTTGAATGCCGCCATGGTCTTTGATGTCGTTGCCCAGCAATTGAATTCGGCGCCTGGTGTGGCGCATGGCCAGGCCGTGATGGCCGCCGCCGACCCGATGGCGCGTTTGGCCGAGATTGCCGGCGCCCGCGTGCTGCTGGTGGAAGACAACGAGCTTAACCAGGAGGTTGCCACTGCGATGCTGACCGACGCCGGTCTGCTGGTTGAGCTGGCTGAAAACGGTCAGATTGCGGTCGAGATGGTCAGGGCCAGGCCTTACGACATTGTGCTGATGGACATGCAGATGCCGGTGATGGATGGCATCGCCGCGACCCTCGAGATTCGCAAGCTGCCCGCATTTGACGCGCTGCCGATTGTGGCCATGACCGCCAATGTGATGGCCGGAGACCGTGACCGGTGCCTGACCGCCGGCATGAATGATCACGTGGCCAAGCCGATCGAGCCGCAAGAGCTTTGCGATGCCCTGATGAAGTGGGTGTCGCCCCGGGACGGCCTGGGCCAGGCGCCCCGTGCGCAGCTGCCCGAACCGGCAGAGGCCGCGCCGGCCTTGCCGTTGGCCATAGATGGCTTGGAGGTCGACCGCGCCCTGCGGCGCATGCGGGGCAATGCCGAGCTCTACCAATCGCTGCTGAGAAAATTCGCCACCGGGCAACGCGACTTTGCCGCCGTGCTCCTCGGCGCCCTGGAGGCCGGCGACCCGGTGACCGCCAAGCGACTGGCGCACACGCTCAAGGGCCTGAGTGCCAGCATTGGCGCTGAAGCCCTGTCAAAACAGGTGGAGCATCTGGAGTCTTTGCTGACGGCCGGTCCCGACAGACCGGTGGTGATGGCGCAGTTGGACCTGGTGGCTCAGGGGTTGACGGCGCTGATACAGGGGATCGAGGCCAGCCTGAGCCCGTCTGACAGTGCCCCCGCCTTGACCACTTGGGACCCCGAAGAACTGGCCACTGTGGGCGTGAAGCTACAAGCCTTGCTTGAAGATTCTGACGCCCTGGCATTTCAGTGGTTTGAGCGCCACGCTGCACTGATCAGGGCCGCATGGCCAGCGCATTCGGCGGCCATGCAGACCGCCGCAGACCAGTTTGACATCGACGACATGCTGGCCGCCCTGCGTCAAGCCTTGGCGCAATAGGGTTTCGCAAGTTCGAAACTTGCATCGCCCACCAAGTTTTGGTGACTGCGCATCTGTTGCAGATCCGACTTCAGCCAGTTTCAAAGGGTGCATCAATCTGCCATAATTACCCTATTAACTCCAAATAAGAAGCTAATATGGAAACTGCGGGGCGATTTTTGCAAGTGCATGCAGGAAGCTTCTTTCTGTTCGGGCCGCGTGGCACAGGGAAGTCAACTTGGCTGCGTGCGCTCCAGTCAAAGGCCCTTTGGATCGATATGCTCGATCCAGAAACCGTTCGCCTGTTCCAAGCCAGGCCTGAACGCCTTCTCGAGCGTATTGATGCACAGCCACTGACCACCGACGTTGTCATTGACGAGGTGCAGAAGGTCCCAGCTATCCTGGATGTGGTCCATAAACTGGTCGAAGACGATCGGCCTTTGCGCTTCATACTGACTGGCTCAAGCGCCAGAAAGCTGCGCCGAGGGGCTGCGAATTTACTGGCCGGAAGGTTGACCGAGTTGCATATGCATCCGTTCATGGCGGCCGAGCTGGGCGATGCGTTCGATTTGCAGCGCGCACTCGAGGTCGGTCTGGTGCCCTTGATATGGAGTGCGATAGAGCCGAAAAACACGCTGCGAGCCTACGCTTCACTGTATCTGCAGCAAGAGGTGCAGGCCGAAGCACTGGTGCGCAACGTGAGCGCCTTTGCACGCTTTCTGGAGGCCATCAGCTTTTCACACGGATCCCTACTGAACCTTGCAGAGGTGGCGCGGGAGTGCCAGGTGGGTCGCAAGACGGTGGAAGGCTACCTGGAGATTTTGGAAGACTTGCTGCTGTCGTTTCGCTTGCCCGTGTTCACCCGCAGGGCCAAACGTCATTTGGTTGCCCACGACAAGTTCTTCTATTTTGATGCCGGTGTGTACCGCTCCATTCGCCCCAAGGGGCCACTGGATCGTCCGGAAGAAATTGAGGGGATGGCCCTGGAGGGCCTCATCGCCCAGCACCTGCGAGCCTGGGCGAGTTACCGCAATGTACCTGCAGAACTTTCTTACTGGCGCACGAAGTCCGGCAGCGAAGTGGATTTTGTGGTGTACGGCGACGGCGTGTTTGTCGCCATCGAGGTTAAGCGTTCGCGCCATGTTCACAACACCGATTTGCGCGCCCTCAAGGCTTTCAAGGAGGATTACCCGGAGGCACAGGTATGTCTTCTCTACATGGGGCATGAAGCCATCAAGATGGGCGACGTCTTGTGCTTACCCTGCGAAACATTTCTGAAGAAGCTGAGTCCGGATGGCCCGATTCTTTAATGCCGATATCTTACGGACGGGCCTACTTGAATTCAATCGATCCACTTACCGTAGCACAGGAAATCCCTGACTGCAGACATCGCTACGCCTTCAGCTTGCAAAGCTTGATTTGCTATGTTTAAGAAACGCTGCTCATCAACTTCTATGGATGCCATCGACCAGTCACTGAAGTCACGGGCCACGACAGCATTGAATCTTAAAAGAAGGAAGTCCGAATGACGTGGGTCATCTTCAATGACTTTAAAGAGCGAATTGACATTGGCTGCAGAGCCTTCAAGCACTTGAAGAAACCAGCCTGAATGTGAGATCAGAACCCCCGTGATTCCGCGCGTAGGATTGTTGCGCAGACAGGTGGCCATTAATTTCTCGTAGTCAGCACCCTCTATCAGTGAACGGCTTCGGTACACCAATTGAATGAGTTGTTGATCAAGGGCTTGTATTGAATCGGTAAAAGAGGAAGTCATTTCTCAAACCTTTGCTGTTAAATCACCTTTGGGGCCATCGGTAAGATTCGTTACGGTTAACCTGCCCCTGTTTGACGTACCGCTTAGCCGTTCCATTATGCGGTTTTCAATTGGCCCCATTCTTTAATGCCGATTGATAACAGGGGTTGGCTCAATAGGGGTTGTCAAAGCCAAGCCGCGCCAGGATGGCGGTTTCTTGTGCTTCCATGGCCAGGGCATCGGGCTCGCTCTTTTCATGGTCCCAGCCCTGCGCGTGCAAGGCGCCGTGTACCAGCAGGTGAGCGTAGTGGGCCCGCAGGGGTTTGCCTTGCAACAGCGCTTCACTCGCCACCACCGGTGCGCACAGCACCAGGTCCGCCATCACCAGTGGCGTCTGAGCGTAGTCAAAGGTCAGCACGTTGGTGGCGTAGTCCTTGTGCCGGTAGTCACGGTTCAGTGCCCGGCCTTCTTCGGCGTCCACGATGCGCACCGTGATTTCAGCATCGTGGCTAAGCGCATGCCGCAGCCAGCGTGTCACCTGGTGCCTCGGCAGGGCGGCACGGTGCTGCGCCAGCGCGGTCAGCCGGCCAAACTGCAGTGACAGGGTCAAAGACTTGAGCATGAATTAAGGGTTAAAAGTGGCCCTAGGCCAAGCCGTTATTGGGGTTTAAGCTATTTATTTAATAGCAAAATGGCTAAGCGTCTTTTCGCCCGGCCGGCCGGCCTGGCGCATCGTAGGCGTCCACAATGCGGGCGACCAGTGGGTGGCGAACCACATCGGCGCTGGTGAAGCGGCAAATGGCGATGCCTTGTACCCGTTTGAGCACCCGCTCAGCATCGATCAGGCCACTGAGTTGGGTCTTGGGCAGGTCGATCTGGCTCACATCGCCGGTCACCACCGCCCGGGACCCAAAGCCGATGCGGGTTAGAAACATCTTCATTTGCTCGGGCGTGGTGTTTTGGGCCTCGTCCAGAATCACAAAGGCATTGCTCAGCGTGCGCCCGCGCATGAACGCCAGCGGTGCGATCTCCAGCGCCTGGCGCTCAAACGCCTTGTGCACTGCGTCAAACCCCATCAGCTCGTACAAGGCGTCATACAGGGGGCGCAGGTAGGGGTCAACCTTCTGGCTCAAGTCGCCCGGCAAAAAGCCCAGCCGTTCGCCGGCTTCTACGGCGGGGCGCGTCAGGACGATGCGCTGCACTGCGCTGCGCTGCAGGGCGTCGACGGCCATGGCCACCGCCAGATAGGTCTTGCCGGTGCCCGCCGGGCCAATGCCAAAGGTGATGTCCTGGGAGGCGATGTTGTCCAGGTACAGCGCCTGGTTGGGGGTGCGTGCGCGCAGGTCACTGCGCCGGGTCTGCAGGGTGGGGTGGTCGGCGTGGTCCATGGCCCCGTCGCCGGCCAGCATCAGTTGAACGGTGGCAGGTTCAATCGGGCGGGCGGCCAGTTCGTACAGCGCCTGCAGCAGTTCCATGCCGCGCTTGGCCTGCGCCTTGGTGCCGTCGACTTTGAACTGCTCGTGCCGGTGCGCAATCTTGACCTGCAGTGCCGCCTCGATGTTGCGCAGATGGGCGTCGGTTGGGCCGCACAGGTGCGACAGACGGGTGTTGTTCAGAGGGGAAAACAGGTGGCGAAGGATCAAGCTGATAATTCCTTAAAAGGCTTCAATGATAGGCATGAAATGATTGGCAAACTCACCGGCACGCTGGACGACAAGAATCCACCCCAGATCATGATCGATTGTCATGGCGTGGGCTACGAGGTGCAGGTGCCGATGAGCACGTTTTACAACCTCCCCGAGCGCGGCCAGGTGGTCAGCCTGCTGACGCATTTTGTGGTGCGGGAAGACGCTCAATTGCTGTACGGCTTTGCTACCGCGGGTGAACGCGAGGCATTTCGCCAGCTGATCAAGATCGCCGGCGTGGGGCCGCGCACTGCGCTGTCGGTGCTGTCGGGCATGAGCGTGGCCGAGCTGGCGCAGGCGGTGACCCTGCAAGAGGCGGGCCGGCTGGTCAAGGTGCCCGGCATTGGCAAGAAAACCGCCGAGCGGCTGCTGCTGGAGCTCAAGGGCAAGCTCGGGCCCGACATCGGCTTGGCTGCCGGCCCCAGCAGCGATGCGCAATCTGACATCCTGCAGGCGCTGCTGGCCCTGGGCTACAACGACCGCGAAGCCGCCGCTGCTCTGAAGGCCCTGCCCAAAGACGTTGGCGTGAGCGACGGCATCAAGCTCGCCCTGAAGGCCCTGGGCAAATAGGCCAGGGCAGAGGCACAACCCAGGCAGTCATGGATGCCCGGTCAAGCCGGGCATGACGGAGTGGGCCGCCCCAAGGCGAAACGGCCCCCTCGGGGGGCAGCGAACCACACGGCGTGGGGGAGCGTGGGGGCATGAAGTTTCGCCGCCGGGCCGCCCCAAGGCGAAACGCGCCCCCTCGGGGGGCAGCGACCCACACGGCGTGGGGGAGCGTGGGGGCACTAGTTCACTGCGCTGCGTACCGGCCGCCCATTAATGGCTTGGATCGGGCGGGCGTTGTTGGAGAACAGCTGGCTGAACAGCCGGATCTGTTCACGGCCTACGCTGATAGGCTGCTTGATCACATTCCAGAGCACCCCCTCGGTGCAGGGAGGCGTGGTCAGCGAGCCCATGAACTGGTAGTAGCGCTGGTCTTTGGGCAGCAACTCATTGAGGTCTAGCAGATTTTGCGGCATGCGAACCCGGTCACCGCTGTCTAGCGGCATGTAAGTCCATACCTTGTTGATCAGACTGTTGGCACTACCGGGGTCCATCAACAGGGCCACTACCGCCAACTGCCCTTCAGCATTGCGGTGAACCAGATGCGCCACCATCGCAAAGCCCCGGGAGTTGACACGTTCTTCCGAGGGGGTATGAAAATGGAACTGCAACAGTTTGTAGACCGAGCCGCGCACGGTCAGGGTGTTGTCGCCCTGCACGTCCACCTGAATGGTGTGGCCGTTATTCACCACGGTGCCGTCGCTGGGCTGGTAATTGAACAGCAAGGGCTCGGCTGGTCCCTGCAGCGTGTCGCGCTCGTCGATGTGGATGGGCGATTGACGCTTGCCGATGGCGCAGAGGTTGAACTCTGGCTTCATTTGGCCCCAGGCCTGCGGGCCGGTCTCACCCTCGTAGCTCCAGTGCGCCTCGCCTGCGTGCCCGGCCGCGCCCGCCGCTGCCTTTGGGCTACCGTGTCCGACCATGGCCGCGGCCTTGGCGCGGCTTAACTGGCGGCTGGTCAGCGGGTTCATGACCGGGGTGGCCGTGCGGCGCGCTGATGCCGTGGCTGGCGCTGGCGCGCCAGGGCTGGGAGGTGCCGCCTTGCTGGCGACTTTGCTGGCTGCCGGCACGTCTTCTTCTGCCGCCTGGACGGTGATGTACTTCTTCTCCTTGCCGTTGACCACCAGGGTTAGCCGCTTTTTGGCAGATGCGCCGGTCTCTGCCGCCTCCAGCACCTGCTCGGCCGCGCCTTTGGCGGCAGCGGCTTGCGTTGCTGCCGGCGCTGAGGCTGGTTTTTTGGCCGCAGCAGCAGGCGAATGGGTTTCGGTGGCGGCTGGCGCCGGGTCGGCGGCCCGCACTGGGCCCAAACCGCTGGCCGCCAGCAGGGCGCAAAGTGCGGCCACTGGCCAGGTCACGCCGCGTGAGGGCGGGGCAGCGTCGGATGGTGCTGGCAGCAGGGGTAAACGTAATTTCATGGCAGGCGGGCCCCTTGAGCTTGCGGGCAGGTCTGGCCCTGGTTTCGGAGTGACTTGTATCCTGAGTTCTTATCGGCAATTTTGGCGCAGAACTTAAATCCGGCCTCGGCCGCGAAGGCTATAGTCAAGCTTGTTTCACCTCTCAGGCCCTTCGTGAGCATCCAGACCGACGATTTTGCCGCGCCGCCCAAACGAATTTTGGCGGCTGCCCCGGCCTCCCCGAATGAAGAGGCGGTGGAGCGGGCCTTGCGCCCCAAGCTGCTCGACGAGTACGTGGGCCAGGCCAAGGTGCGTGAGCAACTTGAGATTTTCATTGGCGCCGCGCGCAAACGCGACGAGGCGCTGGACCATGTGCTGCTGTTCGGCCCGCCCGGCCTGGGCAAGACCACACTGTCGCACATCATTGCCCATGAACTCGGTGTCAACCTGCGCCAGACCAGCGGCCCGGTTCTGGAAAAACCCAAGGACCTGGCCGCGCTGCTGACCAACCTGGAAAAAAACGACGTCCTGTTCATTGATGAGATCCACCGCCTGTCGCCGGTGGTGGAAGAGATTTTGTACCCGGCGCTGGAAGACTACAAGATCGACATCATGATCGGCGAAGGCCCGGCGGCCCGCTCGATCAAGCTCGACCTGCAGCCCTTCACGCTGGTGGGTGCCACCACCCGCGCTGGCATGCTCACCAACCCGCTGCGCGACCGCTTTGGCATCGTGGCGCGGCTGGAGTTTTACACCGCTGAAGAACTGGCCCGCATCGTGCGGCGCAGCGCTGGCCTGCTCAATGTGCCGACCGATGACGCCGGCGGCTTTGAGATTGCGCGACGCGCGCGCGGCACCCCCCGCATCGCCAACCGTTTGCTGCGCCGGGTGCGTGACTATGCCGACGTGAAGGGCTCGGGGGAGATCACGCTGGACATTGCCAACCGCGCGCTGGCCATGCTCGATGTCGATCCGCAGGGCTTCGATTTGATGGACCGCAAGCTGCTCGAAGCAGTGATCCACCGCTTTGACGGCGGCCCGGTCGGGCTGGACAACATTGCCGCCAGCATTGGCGAAGAGCGTGAAACCATCGAGGACGTGATCGAACCCTACCTGATCCAGCAGGGCTATCTGCAACGCACCCCACGCGGTCGCATCGCCACCCTGGCCGCCTACCGCCACCTCGGGGTGGCGCCGCCCAGCCGGGATGGCGACATGTTTGGGGTCTGATTCGACCGGGAGCATGGATGCCCGATCGGGTCGGGCATGACGCTTACCGGCCCGCTTACCGTCCCGTTTACCGGGTTGGTCGTGCGTTGTGCAGGATCAGTATCTGCGCCACAAAGTAACTGCCCAGCACCCACAGCGGTGCCAGGGGCACGGGCTGCACAAAGCGGTCGACGCCCAGCACCGCATCGCTCAGCATGAAGATGGCCGCGCCCCAGGCCGTGGCGCGGCTGGCGGCGTCGCCCAGCACGGCGGCGCGGCCCAGTGCCTGGGCGGTCATTAGGGCAATCACCAAGACATAGACCGCCACAGCCGCCGTGAGCAGCGGCCCCTGCAGGCCGGGCCAGAGCACGGCCAGCATCAGGGCGCCGGCGAGCAGTGTGGCTGTGAGGGCGACCCGGCTCGGGAACCAGCCCACACCCTGGCGAAACAGGCCCAGGTAGGCGCCGTGGGCCAGCAAAAACGCAGCCAGCCCGGCGATGAAGTGGTCGCCCGGCAGCATCAAGAGCACGTCGCCGGCCAGCGAGGCCACCATGGCCAGCAATAAACACAAGTAAAAAGTGCCTCCAGCCCTTGTCGCATATAGCTTTGTAGCTATCAATAATATAGCAATTGCCATCGGCAGCGGTTTGCTCAGCAGCGCCAGCCCGGTCCAGCCCAGTGCCGCTGCTGCGGTGGCCACGGCCGCCGCTTGCACCAGCAGCACTTCGCCCATGGTCAGCCGCCCCTGCAGCAGTGCGCCCAGTGCCCAGTAGTTCACCAGCAGCACCAAGCTGCAGACCGCGACTTGGCTGGCCGGCCATTGGCCTGCCTGCCACAGCACCGCCGCCACGCCCAGCAGCAGCGCCAGGAACTGCAGGCCGGCGAACCAGGCCACCGGCGGCTTCAGCGGCGGGTCATAGTTGTGTACCTCGGCCAGATTGAAGGCCGGTTGCGGCCAGCGGGCGGCCACATCGGCCGGGCGCCAACCCGGCGGCATCAGCCAGACCCGCAGCTTGTCGGCCCAATCTTGCGCACGCCAGCTGTCGGCCAGCAGCACCCAATAGACCTGGGCGTTGGCCCACAGCGGGTCCCAGCTGTTGAGCGGCGTACGCGTGCCATAGACGCAGGGCTCGGCATCAGCCTCGGCCTGGAAAGTGCCAAACAACCGGTCCCACAGCACCAGCATGCCGCCGTAGTTCTTGTCCAGGTAGCGGTCATTGACGGCGTGGTGCACCCGGTGGTTGGACGGTGAGCAGAACACCCGGTCGAACCAGCCGAGTTTGCCGATCTGCTCGGTGTGCACCCAGAACTGGTAGAGCAAGTCGATCAGCGCCACGATGCCAAAGATCAGCGGCGGCACCCCGGCCACCGCCATCGGCAGGTAAAACACCCAGCCCAACAGGGCGCCGCTGCTGGTCTGGCGCAGCGCGGTAGACAGGTTGTACTGCTGGCTTTGGTGGTGCACGCTGTGCGCCGCCCACAACACCGCCACCCGGTGCCCGCCGCGGTGCAGCCAGTAGTAGCAAAAGTCGTAAAACAGCAGCGCCAACAACACGCCGGGTAGGCTGTGCCAAAAGGCCTGGTCCGGAAACAGCGCCACCGAGGCGTACACCGCGCTGTAAATGCCAATGGTCAGCAGTTTGCTGAACACGCCGCTGAGCTGGCTCAGCACACCCAGGCTGATGCTGTTGATGGCGTCGTTCAGACGGTAGGTATTGCGCCCGGTACCACGCCGCTCGCGCGCCAGACCCCAGGCGAACTCCAGACCGATCAGCAGCAGAAACACTGGCGTGGCCAGCACAATCACTTGAAATGGCGTCATGCGCGCATTGTGACGCAGGACGCGCAGCCCTTCTCGGGTTGAATTGACATCGCTCAAGACCCTGGGCGGTCTTTTAAGTCCCAATGGCTGGGTGAGCTGCTATCCACAGCAGAGCGGCGTGCTGTGAAGGGCCCCATGAAAAATTACTTGAACCGCCACGGCAAAACCCTGGCCTTATCCGGCGTGTTGCTGGTGTTGGCGCTGTTGCTCGGCTACGTGGCCCTGCAGGCGGGCCCTCTGGCGCCGGTGCCCATCACGGTTGAAACGGTGCAAGTCAAGGCGCTGCAGCCCGCTTTGTTTGGCATGGGCACGGTGGAGGCCCGCGCCACCCACAGAATTGGTCCCACGGTGGCCGGGCGCGTTAAACGGGTAGATGTCCAAACCGGCGACGTCGTGAAAGCAGGGCAGGTGCTGGGTGAGATGGACCCGGTTGATCTGGACGACAAAATCGCTGCGCAAGAGGCCACCATCAAGCGGGCGCAGGCCAGCGTCATGACCGTTGAAGCGCAAGTTCAGGAACTCACCGCCCGAAAAGTCTTTGCCGAAGTGCAGTCGAAGCGCTACGCCATGCTGCTGGTCTCGCAGTCGGTCAGCGAAGAGGGGGCCTCAATCAAGCGCCAGGAACTGGCCGTGGCCAGCGCCAGCTTGGCAGCGGTGCTGGCGAATCTGGATGCCAGCGGGCAGGAGTTGACGCGAGCCCGGGCCGAGCGCGATGGGCTGGTGCGCCAGCGCGCCAATCTGCGCCTGGTGTCGCCCGCCGCCGGCATTGTGTCGCGCCGGGATGCAGATGCCGGCACCACGGCCGTGGCCGGCCAGGCGGTGGTGGAAGTCATCGAGCGCGGCAGCCTGTGGCTCAGTGTCCGGTTTGACCAGCAACGGGCGCAGGGTTTGGCCGCCCAATTGCCCGCGCAAATCGTCCTGC